>Ga0180009_10000011_pt1 | contig 397864 bp, 366 predicted proteins | sample OS_PC_MetaG_FD_123537 | JGI IMG/M metagenome (GOLD analysis project Ga0180009, IMG submission 123537) | Groundwater microbial communities from the Aspo Hard Rock Laboratory (HRL) deep subsurface site, Sweden - OS_PC_MetaG | ecosystem: Environmental > Aquatic > Deep subsurface > Groundwater...
CCACCAGTACTCCTCGATGGTCTCGCCTTTCCAGGCATAGACCGGGATGCCTGCGGCGGCAATGGCGGCTGCGGCATGGTCCTGGGTGGAAAAGATGTTGCAGGAGGCCCAACGCACCTGGGCGCCCAGGGCAACCAGGGTCTCGATCAGCACCGCGGTCTGGATGGTCATGTGCAGGGAGCCGGATATCCGCGCGCCCTTCAGGGGCTTCTTCTTGCCGAACTCCTCGCGCAGGGCCATGAGGCCGGGCATCTCGGTTTCCGCGATGCGGATTTCCTTGCGGCCCCAATCGGCCAGGCTCATATCCGCAACCTTGTAATCGCCCTGTTTTTTAGCCGGAGCTTTTTTTGCCGGACTCGTCTTGGCAGGTGCTTTTTTTACTGGTGCCTTCATCGGTGTTTCCTCCTGACTGCGCCGGGGCGCGGGATGGGTCGTGATTATTTACATTTGATTCCGGCGGCATCCTTCAAGGCCTCGGCCTTGTCGGTGCGCTCCCAGGTAAACTCTTCCCGCTCCCGGCCAAAGTGGCCGTAGGCTGCGGTTTTTTTGTAGATCGGCCGCAAAAGATCGAGATGCTGGATGATCGCCTTGGGCCGCAGGTCAAAATGCTCGTTGATGAGCTGCCTGATGCGCTCGTCGCTGATCTTGCCGGTGCCGAACGAGTTGACGTTGATGGAAACCGGCTTGGAAATGCCGATGGCATAGGCGATCTGCACCTCAAGCTCGCTGGCGATCCCGGCGGCCACCAGATTCTTGGCCACATAGCGGCCCATGTAGGAAGAGGAACGGTCGACCTTGGAGGGATCCTTGCCGGAGAAAGCGCCGCCGCCGTGGGAACCCATGCCGCCATAGGTATCAACGATGATCTTCCGGCCGGTTACGCCGCAGTCGCCGACCGGGCCGCCGATAACAAAGCGGCCGGTGGGGTTGATGAAGTACTTGGTATTCTTATCCACCATCTCCGCGGGGATGATGGGCTTGATGATCTCCTCCATGACCCCGGCCTTGAGATCCTCGTAGTCAACATCCGGGGAGTGCTGGGTGGAGAGGACAATGGCCTCGACCCGCTTGGGCCGCTTGTTTTCGTATTCAATGGTGACCTGGCTTTTCGCATCGGGCCGCAGCCAGGGCAACAGCCCGGACTTGCGCACCTCGGCCTGCCGTTTGGTGAGCCGGTGGGCATAGGTGATGGGCATGGGCATCAGGACCTTGGTTTCGGTGCAGGCGTAGCCGAACATCAACCCCTGGTCGCCCGCGCCCTGGTCCAGGTCGAGGCCGGTTCCTTCGTTGACGCCCTGGGCGATATCCGGCGACTGCTTGCCGATGCTGGTGAGCACCGCGCAGGATTGCCAGTCAAAGCCCATCTCGGAAGAGTTGTAGCCGATCTCCTTCACTGTCTCCCGCACCACGGCGGGCATGTCCACCCAGGCGGTGGTGGTGATCTCGCCGGCAATAAGGGCTATGCCGGTGGTTACCAGGGTTTCACAGGCGACCCTGGCCTTTGGGTCCTGGGCAAGGATGGCGTCGAGAACCGCATCCGAGATCTGGTCGGCAACCTTGTCCGGATGGCCTTCTGAAACAGACTCCGAGGTAAAGAGATAATTTGACATTCCGACTCCTCATGATTTTCGATGAAAAAACAGGCTGCCGCGCAGCCTCAAACTTTTTACTTTTATTGGAATACAGGAAGTTGTCAAGGAGAATCATAACAAAAACACCGAAAAAGACCCCCTTACCCCGGCGGATAGCTCTGCTCCATCCCCCGGACCGCGGCAAAAAGTTTGGCGTTGACAGGCGCCGGAATCCCCAGGCGCCTGGCCTCTTCCAGCACGGCGCCGTTGATGCCCTCTATTTCGGTTTGCCTTGCCTGCCGCACATCCTGGAGCATGGAGGAAATATTGGCTGCGGTGGCCCGGCAGACCGCGATGGTTCGGGCCACCGGATCAGGAGCAACGGCAATCCCCTGGGCCAGGGCGACTTCGGCCGCCTCCAGCACCGCCGCCCTCATCAACCGAAGCGCCTCGGGGTTATCGAGCAGCGCGCCGTTTTCACAGCCATGGATGGCGGTGAGGGCGTTGATCCCCACGTTGACAAGGAGTTTATTCCAGACCTGGGCCTGGATATCCTCCGCAACCCGCACCTCAAAACCTGCCCGCCGGAAGAGTGCCGCCGTTTCCTGCAAGGCCGGCTTCGCTTCCTCCTGAGTTATACGCAGAAAGCCGAAACGTGTTGCACCCTCCCCCCCGAAACGCACCCGCCCCGGACCAACCAGATTCGCGCCCAGGGAGGTAACAGCCAAGGCCACGGAACAGGGAAGATCCGCCTCCTGCAAAACCGGAAGATGGCCGATGCCGTTTTGCCAGGCAAGCAGCAGGGTGCTTTTCGTGAGCAGGGGGCGCAACGAGAGGAGGGCTCGGCCAAGGGCCGGAGATTTCACGCAGAGCAGAACCAGATCCACCGGCCCGATCCGCAAGGGATCGGCCGTGGCCTGGATGGGAAAATGCTCGAGACGCTCTCCCTGCTCAAGGGTAAGGCCCGAGTGCCGGAGCAGTCCAGCCCGTTGGCTGTCATGATCCAGCACCCGAATTTCCACGCCGATCCGGCCGAGAGAGGCGGCGAGCAGACAGCCCAGGGCGCCCGGACCGACGATGGCGACCCTGTGGGAGAGGATGTCCCGCATTGTGATTAGCGGGTGATGGTCACATCTTCAACAATGGCCGCATACTTGTACCCGGCGCCGAAGTCCTTATCCGCGGCAAGCACGCCTTCCACCGTGACGACATCGCCCTTTTCCGCCTTGCCTGCCGTGGTCACCACCAGGTCATGGGTGTTTTTCTGGGGATCGCCGGTGCCATCCTGCAAGTGCAACCAGTTTTTTCCCATGATCTGGGGAGAAAACTTGACCACCTGCGCCTTGATCTTCACTTTTTTTCCGTTCAGGCTCGTGGCTTTGGCAAAGATATCCCCTACGCTGAAGGCATTGTCGCCGGCAGCCTTGGCAATCTTCAATTCCACAAAAGGCACCACGGCCTTGCTGCTGCCCGGGGCTGTTTCTCCGGCTGCTCCAGGGGCGGCGCCGGCTTCCTGCTGCATGGCTGCTGCGAAAGAACCTCCGGCCGCGGATGCTCCAGGCATTGCCGGGTGGCCGGCGGGAAGCGCTGCCGCTTCTCCGCCGTGGGCGCCATTGCCCATCTCCGTTGTTTTGCCTTCAAGGCCTTGGGCAAAAACAAGCTCGGCAAAGGTGCGGTTCAGGCTCTTGCTGGGGAAATCAAGCATGACCTGCCCTTCGGCAACGGTGCATGCCTCACCCAATGCAACCTGGGTTTCCGGGACCGCCACCCAGGTATCTCCCTTTTCAGTTCCAATCAGAATGTACGTGAAACCGCCGCCCGCAAGCACCTCCTTGGCCTTGCCTTGGATCAAGCCGGCGGGTTTCGCCTCCAGAGTCCCGTCTTCCGCCGCAGCCTGCTCCACAGCTTGGGTCTCCGGCTTTTCACTGCTGCAGGCGACCAACGCCACCAGACATAATCCGCTCACAAAAAAATTCCGCCACTTCGTTGCCTCGCCCATACGCTCAATACTCCTCCCGCCGCTCGTTATTTCAAAATAAGAAAAAACGCACGGCAGCCATTCCGCCGTGCGCCGACATGTATTTTTAAAGACAATTCCCCCGGCAAAAAAGTTCGCCTTATTTTGAACGCGCAGACTTTCGGGGATTTTCCTGCTTCGCTTCCCGGCCTCTGCCCTCGTACTGATAGGTCAACGTGTTGGCCTTGACCCCGATCCGCACACTGCCGCCCTTGGCCAAGCGGCCGAAGAGCAGCTCTTCGGTCAAGGCATCCCCCACCTCCTGCAGGATAAGGCGTCTGAGCGGCCGCGCCCCGAACTCAGGCTCATAACCCTTGGCGGCCAGCCAGCTCCGCGCCGCAGGGGTGAGGCTGATGGTCACCTTGCGCTCGGCCAGTTGCCCTTGCAGCTCAGCGATCATCTTGTCCACGATCCGCTCCATGAGCACACCATCCAAGGGGTTGAAGGTGATGATCGCGTCCAGCCGGTTTCGAAACTCCGGCGAGAAGAGATTCTTCACGGCCCGGTCGTTTCTGCCCCGGCTGTCTCCGGTAAAGCCGATGGCCCGTTCGCTCAGCTCCCGGGCTCCGGCGTTGGTGGTCATGATCAGGATCACATTGCGGAAATCCGCCTTGCGCCCGGCGTTGTCCGTAAGGGTGGAATGGTCCATGACCTGGAGCAGGATGCTGAACAGATCCGGGTGGGCTTTTTCGATCTCGTCGAGCAGGAGCACGCAGTAGGGGTGTTTGCGGATGGCGTCGGTGAGCAACCCGCCCTGGTCGAAGCCCACATAGCCCGGAGGCGCGCCGATGAGCCGGGAAACCGCATGCTTTTCCATGTACTCGCTCATGTCGAACCGCTCGAAATGCACGGACATCGCCGCAGCCAACTGTTTGGCCACCTCGGTCTTGCCAACCCCGGTGGGTCCGGCAAAAAGGAAGGAGCCGGTGGGCCCCTCGCTCTGCTTGAGACCCGCCCGGGAACGTTTCACCGCCGTGACCAGGGCGCTGATCGCCTGGTCCTGGCCGAAGATGGTCTTTTTCAGGACCGCATCCAGCTCCCGAAGATGGGTCAGGTCGGAGCCGCTGACGCTTCTCGCCGGGATCCGAGCCAACCGGGAAACCACCTTTTCCACATCGCGCACCGTCACCGTCCGCCGCTTGTCGCCTGTAACCGCGGCCAAGCGAAAGGCGGCGCCGATCTCGTCCAGCACGTCAATGGCCTTGTCCGGCAAAAACCGGTCGGAGATGTACCGGCCGGCCAGTTCCGCCGTGGCCTTTACCGCCGGAGCCGAATAGGTGATGTTGTGATGCTCTTCGTAGCGGGGCAGCAGCCCTTGGAGGATAGCGCAGGTCTCGGCCACGCTGGGCTCCTCGACGTCGATCTTCTGAAAACGCCGGGAAAGCGCCCTATCCTTTTCGATGTAATTCTTGTACTCCTCGTAGGTGGTCGAGCCGATGCAGCGCAGCGACCCGGCCTGGAGGGCGGGCTTGAGCAGGTTGGAGGCGTCCATGCTGCCGCCGCTGGTGGCCCCGGCCCCGACAATGGTATGGATCTCGTCGATGAACAGGATGATATGCGGCTCTTTTTCCACCGCGGAGATCACCGCCTTGAGCCGCTGCTCGAAATCCCCCCGGTACTTGGTGCCGGAAAGCAACCCGCCCATGTCGAGGAGGCGGATCTCCACCCCCTGCAACAGTTCCGGCACCCGGCCTTCATGGACATGCAGAGCCAGGCCTTCGGCAATGGCGGTTTTTCCGACCCCCGGCTCGCCCACCAGCAGCGGATTGTTCTTGCGCCGGCGGCACAGGGTCTGCATCACCCGCTTCAACTCCGCGGTCCTCCCGATCAGGGGATCAATCAAGCCCTGGGCGGCCCGCTCGCTGAAGTTGATGGTGTATTTTTCCAAGGCTTCGTTTTCCTTGGTTTTTTCCGCGCCCTTCTCCTCCGGCTTCTTTTCCTCCCGGGTTTTTTCCTCCCGTTCCAGGCCATGGGAGAGATACTCGGTCACGTCGAGTTTGCTGATCCCTTCGGAATGGAGAAAATACACGGCAAAAGACTCGGCCTCGGCAAAGATTGCGGCCAGCACATCCCCTGCATCCACCTCTTTTTTGCCGCAGCTCTGCACATGGGCAATGGCCCGCTGCAAGACTCTATTGAAGCCGAGGGTCTGGATGGGGTCGTGGGCAATGCCCTCCTTGACCATGGGCAGGTTGGAGGCGAAAAAATCCTCCAGCCGTTTCTTCATCCCCTCGGGATCGCCGCCGCACACCGCAATGGCCCGGGCGGCCAGCTCGTCGTCCAGCAGGCCGTAGAGGATATGCTCCACCGTGACATGTTCGTGCCTGCGGATCTTTGCCTCCCGGATGGCACGCACCAGGGCTATTTCCAATTTTGCATTTATCATCTCGCGCTCCTCACGGGAAACCCGTTACGCTTTTTCCAGGGAACATTTCAAGGGGTATTCATTCTTGCGGGCCAGATCATGGACCAGAATCACCTTGGTCTCCGCCACGTCGCGCGAGTATATCCCCGCCACCCCAACCCCCTGCTCATGGACATTGAGCATGATCCGGTTGGCTTCCGCCACGTTTTTATGAAACACTTTTTCCAGCACCATCACCACGAAATCCATGGTGGTATAGTCGTCATTGTGCAGCAGCACCTTATACATGGAAGGGTGCTTGGTTTGCTGCTTTTTTTCGGTGACCACCGCACCTTCACCCTCCCTGCCCGCGCCGCCCATGCCTTTTTTGCCCCCTTGCGCTCAATCCCGGTCTGTCCGTTTGTTCAAAAATAATCATTTTTTTCCGATCCGCACACCCGTTGCCCAACTTTTCTTTATCCGGTCACCGTGGCAGGCCTGGCCCGTTCCCGATCCCGCAGGACGGAAAAAAGAAAATCCTCCAGAACCAGGTATTCCGGAAGACCGGACCCTTTCAGCCGGTATTCCGCCGTAAGCAGACCGGTTTGGGCCTGCTTCAGGGCCGCCAGGGTAAAGCGCTCCGCCTGCTGAAAGCTCTTGTATACGGCAAAGGGGTGGCCGGCCAGCGCCTTCTGCTGCGGGCCGAGCGATTCTTGCAGTTGCGGCAGCAAACCTTTTTGAAAAGCCGCATAGGAGATGCCTTCCGGGTATGCAAAGGCAGGATGCTGGATGACGGCGCGCACCAGCAGCAGCTTGCGCAGGAAATTGCGCAACCCCGCCACCACGATGAGCGGATGCACCCCGTTTTCCCGCAACCGCTGGGAAATCGTCAAGGACGCGTCCAGATCATGATTGCCGAATGCCTCGTTCAATTCGTAGAGGGCCTCTTCCCGGGTCCGGCCTACCATGGCGTTGAGGTCGTCCATGGTGACGGTTTCCGCCTCGCCCACGGACAGGGCCAGCTTTTCCGCCTCCATGGCCACGGCCACCGGATGGAACCCCACCCGTTCAAGGAGTACCGGCAAGGCGCGCGGTTCCAATTTCTTGCCGAACCTGGCCAGATTCTGCCGGACGATCTCCTTGAGCAGTCCGTCCTGATCCTTGCGCGCCGCGGAACTCCCCCCGATGTCCACGGAGAGATCCACCACCACGCAATTTTTTTCCAGATACTTGAACAGCTTCTTGCGCTTGTCCGCCGCCTCGGCCACCAGAATCAGGGTATTGCCCGAAGGAACTCCCGCCTCCAGGGCGGCCATGAGCAGCTCCGCCCCGTCCGCCTTGGGCGCGGCCGCGGAAAAATCCCCCTCGCCCGCCGCGCATGCTTCCGCCGCCCAATCCAGCTCCTCCGGCTTGGGAAAGCCGAACAGCTCCTGCCAGCGGCCGGGCGTGCAGGCGGCGATCTCCTCTTTCTCCCAATCCAAAGGGGCAAGATCGGCCAGGGCGAGCATCTGGGTCAGATACCGCAGGGATTTTTTCACATCTTTGCCGCTCCAAGCCTTGCGCGCCTTGTCCCACAGGACGCCGGCCACAATCTTGGAAAAAAGAATCTGGGAGTCCGTTACCCGGATCACCTGCCTGGCGCCGAACAGGCTGTAGGTTTTGAGCATGTTGACCGTGGCGCCCACCTCTTCCTGGTCGCCGTCAATGACCTTCAGGCTGTTGTGGCGGAAGGTTTCATCGGGCAGCAAACAACAGACCAGGTCGTTGGCGATCTCCTGACAGAGGTAGCGCTCGCCGAAAAGCAGATAGACCGGGGCGGTTTCTCCGCGCTCCACGGACTTGAGCAGCGTATTGACTTCCTGTCGCTTATAAACCGGCATCCCTGAACCCCTCGCGCCATGCCGGCCTGCCGGCCCCGGCGCGCTTCCTGTTGACTGACTCACCCCTTCTTGCTACTCTCAAAGCATACCCCTGCCGCAGCAGCGGCGTGGCCGAACAGCTCCGGATTGAACAGGTATCGTAAAATTAAGTACTGTGTCTGGCTGCCCTTGTCACTGAAAAAAAGCCGGACAAGAGCGCCGGCCACCCTCAGCCAACCTTCCCCGGAAAGCCTCGATGCAGCCAGCCATATCGGAAAAAACAGGAATACTCCTCGGCGGCTCCGGCCTGATCGGCGGCACCCTGCTCTACTATTTCAAAACCCAGGCCGAGGGACGGCTCAACGTCCTCGCCCCCAACAGCAAAAAACTCAGCCTGCGCGACCCGGACGACATCCGCCGCTATTTTGAAAAGAACAAACCCGCCTTTATCATCAACTGCGCCATTGCCGCCATCGACAGCGATCCGCAACTTGCCTACGAGATAAACTATCTGGGCACGGTCTCCCTGGCCAAGGCGGCGCAGGAACTGGACATCCCCTACATCCATCTGAGTTCGGCCGCGGTCATGCCCACCGGCCACAATCTCAGCGAAGAAGACCGCCTGGACCTGCGCCCGGATCTGCCCAACTACACCAAGGCAAAACTCATGGCCGAGCTGAGCCTGGAACATCTGCGCAGGCTCCGGGGCCTAGATTACACCACAATCAGGCTCGGCATCGTCTATGGCGCCCACGACCACAAGATCCAGGGTTTTCAGCGGTTGTTCTTCGCCATTGTCGACCGGTCCATGCCGGTGCTCTTTACCAGGCCCGAGGCGCTGCACTCCTATTCCAACGCCCGGAAGCTGCCCTATTTCATCGCGCACGTCCTGGACAACCGGCCCGAATTTTCCGGGCAGACCTACAACTTTGTCGATAAAAGCCCGGTCTCCCTGGGCCAGCTCATCCTCACCATCAAGAACTATCTCGAGCTGAAAACCCCGCGGGAAATCTACCTGCCTCTGCCCGTGGCGCAATTCGGCCTGGGGATCATGACCCGGCTGGTGCGCCTGATAACCCGGCTCGGCATTGATGCGCGCCTGCCCGCCGAGCTGATGTTTTTGAAAAATTTCTACGAAACCCAAACCCTGTCCGCCGCCAAACTGCGGCAGTCGAGCTTCAGCGATCCCGACCCGGAGGCGACGATCTTCGCCGCGCTTCCCGAGCTCATCGAGTACTATGTGACCCGGTGGGAGCACCTGAACCTCATCGAGCCCTTTAACAAGGATTTTTTCGACCCGCGCAGGCGGGCCGAGGAATTTCTTCACACCCCGGACCAGCTCCTGCGGGAAATACACCGGGAAAACGATCTTCCCTTTCTCAAGCAGTGCCCCCTGCCCGATGTGGCGCAGGGGGGGAAAACCGCGCAGGGCCGGGCAGACTGACGCCTCGGCAACACCCGCCCTGCGCGCGGGCTACACCGCGCAGCGCTGCACCTCCGCGCTGACGCCCACCTTGCCGTAGTTGCTGGCCCCGCACTCGTTTTTGCCCAAATCCATGGTGTCAGCCTCCTCCTGGCTGACCTTGAGCCAGCCCCCGTTCACCCTGCGGATCTCGGCATAGACTCCGGGCTGAGGCCGCATGTTGTCCTGGATGAAATCGGCGAATTTCTTCTCGTTGGGCAGCCGGAAGGCGATGACGCTTTCCCGGAGTTGTCCCAGAGGGGCCGAGAAGATCCGGGAGCAGTTGGCCTCGCCCCAGCTCGTGTAATGGCCGGGCAGCACCAACACCCCGTCGTCGAGACCCCGCAGCCGCAGCATCAGGGTGATGTAGAGCTCCCTGGCCCATTCCTGCCATCTGCCGCCAAGGTCGGGACGGCCGGCGGTGTTGATGAAAATGGTGTCCCCGCTCACCAGATAGGTGTCATCGATGAGATAGCAGGTGCTGCCCATGGTATGCCCCGGGGTGTGCAGCGCCTTGACCTTCGGCCCGTCTCCTCCCAGGGTATAGATTTCCTCGTGGGTCACGGGTTTGCAGGGAAAAACCGCCCCCTCAAAATCAAGACTGTTGACCATGGCCGTGCAGCCTGGCTCTTCCGAAAACTGCGGGGTGCCGGAGATATAGTCGGCCTGGCGGTGGGTCTCGAAGCTGGCGATAATCGTGCTGCCGTGCTGGGCGGCAATGCTTTTGTAGGCCTCGATGTTGCGCGAGGGATCGAAAACCATGGCCTCGTTTTTATGGATCAGCAGATAGCTGCATGAAGCCTTGCCCGGCCGGACAAACTGATACACGGTATAGGGATGTCCCTCCGGCGTGACCTTTTTGGGCGCCAGAACATTGCCCCAACTGACAATGCCCTGCTTGAGGTAGCCCACATCGCCACAGCCGTTCTGACAGAGCAGATCGGCAACGTATTTGGCCGAGCCCTCCTTGGCGCAGACGATCCGGACCTTCTCGCCCTTGGGGATGCGGTCGATGCTGCCCTGCACATCCTCCATGAAATTGAAGTAGGGAATATTGAGGTAGGGGAAAAACGTTGGCCCCTCGACGCTCCAGTTGGAGAAATCCTTTTCATTGCGGACATCGAGCAGAATAAAGTCGGGCTTGCCGCTGATCCAGTCAAACAGCTCATTGGCGGTGTAGAGAAAGGGTTCGCGTGCGTCCATGGTTCCTCCTGAAATAAAGTGGTTGAGGTTTATTTTAATAAAGGTTACTAATACTGAAGCTTTTCCGCAACGGCTTTTCCCGGAGCACATCCTTTTATCTATTTGTTCCTCCGCGCCTGTGCTATTATTTAATCATATTCGAGATGCCCCCTGGGATTTTTTAATGAAGACCGCCAGATGACGCTTTCCTCCGATCCTTCCGACAACACCCTGACCCAGGACAACCTCCAGCAACTCCGCCGCCAGCAGGAGATCGTCGAAAACCTTCTCCGGATCAGCTTCAACGATGCCTCGCTGGCCGCCCAGCTTTCCGCGGCCCTGGACCTGATCGTTGAGATCCCCTGGCTGCCGCTTCCGGCCAAGGGGGGGATCTTCCTGGCGGAGGCAGCCAGACCGAAAACCCTCACCCTCTTCGTGCACAAGAACATGGCCCCGTCCCTGCTGGAGCACTGCGGCAGCATCGCCTTTGGCGAATGCCTGTGCGGCAAGGCCGCGGAGGAACAACGGTTCATCTTCGCGCCGCACCTGCCCGAGCAGGAGGCTTTCCGTTATGCGGGCATGGAAGACCAGAGCCACTACATCGTTCCCATTGTCCGGGAAGACCATCTGCTTGGGGTGCTGATGCTCTATGCCGAGGCAAAATACGCGGGCGGAGAAAACGAGCGCAAATTTCTGGAAACCGTGGCCAACACCCTGGCCCTGCTCATCGAACGCCAGCAGGGGGCGGACCGGCTCCTGGTCAGCGAGGCCAATCTGGCCAAGGCCCAGCAGATCGCCCATCTTGGCTACTGGGACTGGCACATCAGCGAAAACCTCCTGTTCTGGTCGGAGGAGGTGTACCGGATCTTTGGGCTGCCCCCCCAGGAGACTCCCCCCAGCTATGAAAAGTTCCTGAGCCAGGTTCATCCGGATGACCGCCGGAAGGTGCAGGAGGCGGTACAGGACTCCCTTGCCAACAAGACGCCCTACAGCCTCAACCATCGCATCCTCCGTGAGGATGGCGCCCTCCGCGAGGTCCACGAAGAGGGCGAGGTGGAGTATGACCCGCTCGGCGAACCGCTGCGCATGTTCGGGATCATCCAGGATATCACCGAACTCAAGAAAGCAGAAAAGCAGATGGCCCTGGCCGCCAAGATATTCGACAGCAGCATCGAAGGCATCACCATCACCGACGCCCAGGGAATCATCCAGACGGTGAACAAGGCCTTCAGCCATATCACCGGCTACAGCCCGGAGGAGGCCGTGGGCCGAAATCCGAGCATCCTCAAATCGGACCGCCATGACCCGGAATTCTACCGCCTTATGTGGTCCACCCTGCTGGCCGAAGGAAAATGGGAGGGCGAGATCTGGAACCGCAGAAAAAACGGCGAGGTATATCCGGAAAGGCTTGCCATCACGGCGATCACCGACGAATACGGTCAGATTTCCCACCATGTGGCCGTATTCCATGACATGAGCGAGATCCGCAGCTACGAGGAGCAGCTCCATTTCCACGCCTACCACGATGCCTTGACCGGCTTGCCCAACCGGCTGCTGATGCTCGACCGTTTCAGCGTGGCCCTTGCCCAAGCGCAACGCGTGCACAAGCAGGTGGCGGTTCTGGTGCTCGACCTGGACAACTTCAAGCATATCAACGACAGCCTGGGTCACAACATCGGCGATCTTCTGCTGCAACAGGTTGCCCTGCGGCTGAAGGAAGGGCTCGGCGGCGATCACACCGTGGGGAGGCTGGGCGGGGATGATTTCGCCATCCTCGTCGAACAGTGCGAGGATGAGCAGGATGCCGTGCGGATGGCGGAAAAGACGATCGGCCTGTTTGCAAAACCCTTCAACCTGGCCATCTACGAGACCTTTGTCACGGTGACCATCGGCATCACCTTTTTCCCTTCCGACGGCAATGATGCGGACACCCTGCTGAAAAACGCGGAACTGGCCATGTACCGCGCCAAGGAGGAAGGGAAAAACAAGTACCGGCTTTTTACTGCGGCCATGAACGCCAAGGTGGTGCACCGCCTTTCCCTGGAAAACAGTCTGCGCAAGGCCCTGGAACGCAACGAATTTCTGGTGTACTACCAGCCGAAGGTGGCCACCGCCACGGGGCGCATTGTCGGAATGGAGGCCCTGGTCCGCTGGCAGAGCAAGGATGGCCGCCTGATCTCCCCCCTTGATTTCATCCCCCTGGCCGAGGAAACAGGACTTATCATCCCCCTGGGCGAATATGTGCTGCGGCAGGCATGCCGCGACACCAAAGCCTGGCTCGAAAAAAACAAGGAGCTGGTGGTTTCGGTGAATCTTTCCCCGCGCCAGTTCATGCAGGAGGATCTGGTCCGGACCATCACGAATATTCTCCGCGAAACCGGCCTGCCCCCCTCCCGGATTGAACTGGAGGTCACAGAAGGGGCGGTCATGTTCAACGAACAGGCAGCCCTGGCAACACTGTTTGAACTCAAGGAAGCCGGCATCCGCCTGGCCCTGGACGACTTCGGCACGGGCTACTCCTCGCTGCATTTTTTGCGCAAATTGCCCCTCAACACCCTGAAGATCGACCGCTCCTTTATCATGGAATTGCCAGCGGAGCCGAACAGCGCGGCCATCGCTTCCACCATCATCGCCTTGGCCCAAGCCCTGCATCTTGACGTGGTGGCGGAGGGGGTGGAAAATGCCGCGCAGCTTGATTTTCTTGGCCGGCTCAACTGCACGGAGATCCAGGGCTACCTGTTCAGCCCGCCCGTGACCGGACCGGCCTTTGCCGAACTTTTGAACAAGGACACGCCTTTTTTGCTGCCGGAACAACCCCATGCCCCTTAGGCCGGCAATCGCCGGTCGCCTCTGGAGATGCCTGTGAAAGCCACGGACCTGAGCCTGGGTGAGCAACTGAAGATATCGGAGCGGGAGATCCGCCGCCGGCTGGAGTTGTTGGCCATCACCCCGCGGGAAAAGGAGGAAATGGCGGGGATGAAGCCCCTGATCGCTCCCCATCTCGATGAGCTGGTGGATGAATTCTACGCCGGACAGGTGGAGGTTGATGAAATCGCCGGACTGATCGGCGACTCCGAAACCCTGTCCCGCCTGAAAAAACATATGTGCCGGTACATCCTCACCCTTTTCGACGGGGAATACGGCATGGAATATGTGCTTTCCCGGCTGCGCATCGGCATGGTGCACAACCGGATCGGGGTGCCGCCCAAGCTGTATGTGCCGTCGCTTCGCAATCTTTTCTCCCTGCTGCGGTGCAGGGTACTCCTCGAATCAGGCAATGACTGCGGGGCCTGCGCCCCCAGGCTTGAAGCCCTGGAAAAGCTCATGCTCTTTGATCTGGAGCTGGTTTTCGACACCTATATCCACAGCCTCATGGATGCCCTGACCAGGGGCCGCAAGGAAATCGAGGAATACGCCGAGGGGTTGGAGGAAACCGTGGCCCAGCGGACCCAGGAACTGGCAATGCTGGCCAGCAGGGACGGATTGACCAGGCTCTTGAACCAACGCAGCTTCTATGAGGAACTGCGGCGGGAAACCGCCAGGACCCTGCGGACCGAAGGAAAAATAGCCCTGCTCTACCTGGACCTGGACGGCTTCAAAAAGGTCAACGACACCATGGGACACCGCAATGGAGACGAAATCCTGCTGGCGGTGGCGGATCTGATCCGCACGGTGATGCGGGCCGAGGATATCGCCGCCCGGTACGGCGGGGATGAATTCTGCCTTCTCCTCCCTCACAGCGGCGCGGCCGAGGCCAAGGAGGTGGCGCAACGGCTGATCAATACCTTTGCCCGAGAGCCTCGCCTGGCAGGGGTAGAGGTTGCCCTCAGCATCGGGATTGCCGCGGAAAAATGGGATGACCTGCGGGACGGAGACCTGCTGGTTAAAAAGGCCGACGCAGCCATGTACCTTTCCAAGAAAATCCCCGGCCACGCCGTGACCGTGGCCGGAGAGAACAGCGCCCCCGTGCTCCCATCCTGAGCAGGGACACGCCACTCTGTTCTCCTTAGCGAAACAATTTTCCATTTCGCCTCCTGTCCCTTCTTCATTTTTCATGGTGCGTGCGGTATAGTGGGCAAAACCGCTCCCCCTGCGGGGGCGTATCCAAATACCAGAACGAGGGACCGCCATGCCGTATGTCAACATCCGCCTTGCCGGCACGCTGACCAGGGAGCAAAAAGAGAAGATGTGCGCCGGGGTGACCACGGTCATTGCCGAGGTGACCAACAAACCCGAGGACTCCATCCTGATCTTCGTGGACGAGGATCAGCATGAGAATATCGCCAAGGGCGGCAAGCTTCTCATAAAACCCGCCTGATGGCCCAGCTCTCCTTGTTGCACACGGGTAAGGACGAAATCCGCCAACGCTTGCAATCCCTGCGGCAGGCGCTGAATCTCCACGCCCACCGCTATTATGTGCTGGATGACCCCATCCTTGCCGACGCCGAGTACGACCGCTTGTTCCAGGAACTCTTGACTCTGGAGCAGCAGCATCCCGAGCTGATCACCTCCGATTCGCCGAGCCAGCGGGTGGGCGGGGCGGTGCTTGCCCAGTTTCGCACCGTACCGCACACCATCCCCATGCTGAGCCTGGAGAACGCCTTTGACGGTGATGCCCTCGTGGAGTTCGAAGAACGCCTCTTTCGCTTTTTGCAGAGCAGGGAGCCGATCGCCTATGTAACCGAGCCGAAGCTCGACGGCCTGGCCGTGGAACTTGTCTACGAGGAGGGTCTTTTCACCATCGGCTCCACCCGGGGGGATGGCGTGGCCGGCGAGGATATCACCAATAACCTGAAAACCATCCCGGCCATTCCCCTGCGGCTTCTGACCCCAGAAGGAATGGCCCCTCCCAAGCGGCTTGAGGTGCGGGGCGAGGTCTTCATCGGGTTGGCGGAGTTCAAAAAACTCAACGCAGAGCGGGCCACGGCAGGGGAACCCCTTTTTGCCAACCCCCGGAATGCGGCGGCCGGCTCCCTGCGCCAGCTCGATCCCAGGATAACCGCAACCCGGCCCCTGGATTTTTTCGTCTATGGGGTGAGCGACACCACCGCCTTGCCCTGCACCACGCAACACGAGCTGCTCCAACACCTCGGCCGCCTCGGCTTCAAGGTCAATCCCCTTGTGCGACTCTGCCGTTCCATCGCGGAGGTGGTCAGCCAGTTCGCCCTGCTCCTGGAGAAGCGGCCGACGCTGACCTATGATATCGACGGCATGGTGGTGAAGGTCAACGACTTTGCCCTGCAGGAACGGTTGGGCGCCAAGGCCCGCAGTCCGCGCTGGGCCATTGCCGCCAAGTTTCCCGCCTCCCAGGCCACCACCCGGCTGCTCGCCGTGGAGTTCGGGGTCGGGCGGACCGGGGCGATCACCCCGGTGGCCGTGCTGGAGCCGGTGCAAATCGGCGGAGTCACGGTGCGGCGGGCCACCCTGCACAACGAGGACGAGCTGCGCCGGAAAGGACTGATGCTGGGGGACACTGTCCTGGTCCAACGGGCAGGCGACGTGATCCCGGAAGTGGTCAAGCCGGTGCTCGAAAATCGAACCGGCCAAGAGCAACCCGTGCTCATGCCCAGCCGCTGTCCGGAATGCGGATTTTCACTGGTCCGGATCGGGCAGGAGGCCATCACCCGCTGCCCCAACCCCAACTGCCCTGCCCAACGGGTGCGGGGGCTGATCCATTTCACCGGCAAGGGCGGCATGGACATCGAGGGGTTGGGCAAGAAGGCGGTGGAGCAACTGGTCAGCCAGGGACTTATCCAGGATATCCCGGATATCTACCGGCTTGAGGTCGAACAACTGGCAGGTCTTGACGGGTGGGGCGACAAATCGGCGGAAAATGCGGTGCGCGCCATTCAGGGGAGCCGTACCCCCACCCTGGCAAAATTCCTTGCTGCCTTGGGCATCAGGCATGTGGGTGAGGTAACCGCCCAAGTCCTTGCCCGACATTTCACTTCGCTGCCCCGCCTTGTGCTGGCCGACGAAGCTGATTTTTTGCACATCGAGGGCATCGGCGAACAGATGGCCGCCAGCCTGGTGGATTACTTCCAGGATCCCACGGTCCGGGAGATGCTTTCCCGCCTGGAGTCCTTGGGAGTTCGAGTGCAGGAGGAACAACAGGGTGCTCAAACTCGAGGCGGACTGACCGGCAGCGTCTTTCTTTTCACCGGCACGCTGGCCCGCCTTTCCCGGCATGAAGCCAAGGCCAGGATCAAGGAGCTGGGCGGCCAGGTGGCTTCGGGCATCAGCCGCAAGGTAACCCATGTTGTTCTGGGGGATAGCCCGGGAAGCAAGTTGACCAAGGCCCGGGAATTGGGCGTGACCGTGATCACCGAGGACGAATTTATGCGGCTCATCGGCCGCTGACCATGAACGAATTATCGCGCAAACCGGGAGAGAGACGGAGTATGGCACGAAAACGAGTGGTGACACGGGTTGCAGGGCTGGTGCAGGGCGTTTATTTTCGTGATTACGCCCAGAAGGAGGCCAGAAGCCTTGATTTGAGCGGCTGGGTGCGGAACCGGCCGGACGGCACGGTTGAGGTCGTGCTGGAAGGCGAGGCGGAGAAGGTCGAACGCATGCTTGCCTGGCTGCACACCGGCTCGCCCCAGGCCGAGGTCAAGGAGGTGCAGGTCACCGAGGAGCAGCCCTTGGGAGACAAGACCGCCTTTGCCATCCGGTACAATTGAGTCAGGACGCCCACTCTTCCGTGGTCATCGTCCCGGACCATCCGGATTGACATTTCTCGCCAGTTGCCGTAGAATCCAGCATTTTATGCCCAGGGGGAAACCCATTTTTTTCTAACGAGGAGCAGCATGGAAACCGAAATGGCAACCCCCCGCAGGGTTGCGCAAAAAAGCCGAGCGCACATCCGTTGCCCGCATTGCGGCAACGATACCGATTTTTTTGAGATTGCCGACGGGGTTGTCCTGACCACCCGCTATCTCCAGAACAACGACGGCAGCTTTACCCAGGAAGGCGACGAGTCCCAGGTTCTGGGGGAGATCAAGTTCTTCTGCGGCGAATGCAACCAGGATCTTTCCGAGTATCACAACCATTTCCTGGAGATGCTTTTCTAGAAGGAAGGCTCTTCGGCCGTTCGCTTGGTGCAACAGGACGTTTGTGGATTTTTTGACAAAAAAAAAGGAGAAGGCGTTTGCCTTCTCCTTTTTTCATTCAATCCTGAACGAGTCGACTGGTGTGGTGATTACACACAACCGGTCGGTTTCGGCAGACCTGCCATCTTACAGGCGCCCTTGCCGGGACCGGAGGGGAACAGCTCGTAGATCCGCTTCAGCGGGAAGCCGGTGGTCTTGGAGAGGATACGGACCATGGGAGCGATACCGTTCTTCTTGTAGTAGTCCTGGAGGGTGTCGATAACCTTGCGATGTTCGTCGCTCAGATCACTGATGCCTTCAACACTCTTTACGTAGTCAACCCAGTGCTCGTTCCACTCTTCCATACCCTTGGTGAGGAAGCCGTCTTCGTCAACGGTGAAGCTTGAACCATTATGCTCGATCGTAGGCATATTTATTCTCCTTCAGTAAAATTTTTTAACTAAATTATTATGAAATGTAACGTATTGGCTAATTCAGGATGCCATTTATTACTATATGCTTCCCCCTTTGTCAAGCAGAGGGTTTTATTTTTTTACTCCCCTGCAACCGCCGCGCAAAACCCGCTGATTTAACACCGCTTTTCATCAATCCACCCACCTCCCTCAGGCGACCAGACCGGAGAGGCGGGAAAATATTTCCGGCCCGAAAACCACCTCATTTTCATACCTGACGTCCAGGGTGGTTCTGGGATTGAAATTCTGCAGGGTGAGGCGGGAGCTGGAGCGGTCAAACTGTTGCGCCCAGGCGACGATGTCTTCCTCCGTATGCAGGCTGGGGACGATGGTCATACGGAACTCATGGGGGACACCGCTATCCCTCAACAGATCGATGCTTTCCCGGATCGCGCCCAAATCCACCGCGCCGCCGGCGCAGTGCGCATACTTCTCCTGCTCCAGCACCGTCTTGACATCCATGGCCACCATGTCCAGCAGGTTGTCAGCCAGGAGCTGGGACAGCACCTCGGGCCTGGTGCCGTTGGTGTCCAGCTTGACCGCCCAGCCCTCTGCCTTGAGCCGGGCGATCATGGTGGGGAGACCAGGGGACAGGGTCGGCTCGCCGCCGGAGATGCAGACCCCTGCCAGCCAGTTTTTCCGGGCGGCCAGACGGCTGAGTATCTCCGCAAAGGCAATGGTTTCCATGCCTTCCGGGGCGAGGACCAGCGGGTGATTGTGGCAGAATGGGCAGCGGAAGTTGCAGCCGCCCACAAAGAGGATGGCGCACAGCTTACCCGGCCAGTCTATAAAGGAGGTTTCGAGAAACCCCTTTATCAACGGCATGCCGGCTTCCACAGCAAGACTACTGCAAGGCACAACTGCCGGATTCGCAGCCTGCCTGTTTGCCAGAACGCCTGGCCGCTACGCCGCAGCCATAGCGGGCGGCGCGGTCCAGCAGGTGGCTTTCGATATGGCCGAACTCATGCAGGGCGGAAGAATCGTCCAGCACCAGAATGGGCAGCGCCTTCCTCGCCTTTTCCACCAGCCCGTGCCAGGCAAGATGGGCCAGGGCGCCGGCGTCGTTGTTGCCAAGCACCTCCACCTGCACCTCCATGGCGGAGAGATCGAATTGCTTTTTTAACCGCTCGCAGAGTACGCAGTCATCCGTGGTAAATAAGGTCATACGGTTTCCCTCCCTTTTAATTGTTGTTGAAATCGCAAGAGGCCGCGATTACAACGGTTAGCGCTTTGTACTTTTTGAATTTGCGCTGCGGACCTGGGTATTCCTTCCCTTGTTACAAGACCATCAATTATTGAAGCGATCACTGTTCCGGTAGCGGTCGTGCAGCTCGCCGAGCTTGCCCTTGTTCCAGCTTGAAATCTTGGTGAAATACCCGGTGATCCGGGTGATCCCGTCCACGTTTCTCGACTCGCAGTAGGGGCAGGTCTCGCTCAAACCCCTGCTCGTCTTGCCGCAGGCAAGGCAGGCGGTGAATTCCGGGGAAAAAGCGATCTGGTCGTTCTGGGTGTACTTGAAGACGTTGATCACGAAGGTCGCCAGGGCCTCCTTGTCCGGCTGGGCCTCGCCCAACCAGATATGGGTGATGGAGCCCGCCTCGATGAGCGGATGGAACAGCCCTTCCTTCTCCACCCGGGCGATGGGGCTCATGGTGGCGCCCACGTTGAACAGGGTGGAGTTGCTGTAGTAGACCTCCCCTTTTTCCCTGTTGCCCTGAACCACCTTTTCCGCCTCCGCGTTGAAATGGGCCAGATCCAGCTTGGCAAAGCGGAAGGCGGTGGACTCGGCGGGGGTCTGCTCCAGGACGAACTTCATGCCCATGGACTCGGCCAACTTGTTGCAGACGATATTCATATGGGCAATGACCTTGAGCCCGAACTTGATGGACTCGTCCGAGTCGTGCAGCTCCTGGCCAAGATGCACCCGGATCAGCTCGTTGAGCCCCACCATGCCGATGAGATAGGAGCACTTGTGCAGCTTGAGGTAGGGCTCGCCGTCCAGGTCCATGGCCAGCAGGGAAAGGGGCCCGCCCTTGCCCAGGCTCATCAGCCGCTCGATGAATTTCTTCTTCTGGCCGTGGGCCTTGGCCGCAAGCTGGATCTTTTCGGTAAGCAGGGCAAAAAGCCTGGTGTCATCGCCCTGGGCCTTGAAGGCAAGGCGCGGCAGGTTGATGGTGACGTTCTGCAGAGCAGAATAGCGCATCTTCCACGGCTTTTTGGCGTCTTTAAGATCCGAGGCCTCGAGCTTAAAGCTCAACCGGCAGCATTCGGAGATCTTGGCCGTGTCCCCCCGGTCAAAGACGAAGTAGGTGTTGCCCTTGACCGAGGCCACCTCGCAGATATGGTGCAGAAAGTCCATGTGGCCGTCGGTTTTGAAGAACTTCTCGGTGATGTGCACCAGCGGCTTAGGGAAGAAGAAGGGCCGGCCCGCAGCATCGCCCTCTTTATAGACCTCGAACAGCGCCCAGGCAAACCGCTGCGCCTGCTTTTCGTATTCGCGGTAGGTTTTGCCGGTGTACTCCCCGCCAGGCCCGATGGCGGGCACGTCCTCGAAATGCTTGGGAACCTCCCAATAGATGTTGACGTCGGAAAAAATCGCCTGCCCGCCCCGGGCCACGGCCTGCTGGGAAAATTCGTAGATCATCATCTGGGCCAGCTGCTTGACCCCGTTGTCATCCAACTCTTCCAGGTAGGGGGCGTAGAAGAGGTTGATCGCGTCCCAGCCGATGGCCCCGGCAAAATGGCTTTGCAGGGAGGCGGCGAACTTCACCATGTGGGCGAGGAGCACCTCGGCATGCTTGGCCGGCTTGGCCATGGACAGAGCGTGGGGCAGGTTGAGGCCGAATTTCTTGATGTATTCCAGCGACTGGCCGGAGCAGTACGGCCGGTCGATAAAGCCCAGGTCGTGCAGGTGCAGATCGCCGCTTAAGTGGGCGTCCGCCACATCCGGGGAAAAGACATGGAGCAGGGCGTACTCCTTCTTGATGCCCTCGGCCAGGGTGAGGTTGGTGGCCTCCGGGCCGTGGGGCACATTGGCGTTTTCCTTGTTGTGCTGGACCAGCAGTTGGTCCACGTCATAGAGCGGCACCCCGAGGCGGGTGTGCATGCGGCGGGCCTCTTCCAGCCCCATCTCCAGGAGCTTGGCGTTGACCATTTCGCGGATCAGCGGGCCGGTGATGGTTTTCACCTTGCCGGCCTGGATGGTCAACTCGATATCCTTACTGATCTTCTCGGCGGTGTCGCGGTCGACAAAGGTCTCACGCAGCAGGGCATCGACGATGCGCTGCCGGTTCCAGCCGAGCATGTCATCCTGCGAGGAACGGACAAAGAGGGCAATATCGGTGCTGTCCTCGTTTACTACCTGATGTGTTCTGGCCTGGGCGGTCTCCGCGTTGAGTGGCATCACAACTCCCATACCCTTGCTCCTCTTGATAATTAAGAAATTAGTTGAAATCTTCCCCCTCGGGATTGCCTTGAGACACGACATGTTGTGTTTCGGGAACCATTATCGCACTACAGGGAGTATACATGCAAGTAAAAATGGACTGAAAAGGAAGAAAAATTGATGGGGTTTTTTGCGCGGAAAATCAAGGGAATGCGAAGCGAAAGCGCTTAACGAAAAACTTGCCTTACGGGGCTTTTGACTGCGGAGGGATGCGTTACGACGGCTATCCGGCTAGTTGCAATCGTCCTGCCCTGATTCGTTGTCCTGCCGCCGGATAATGGTGTCTTTTTTCCAATGGATATCGTCGGGCTTGGGGAAATCCACCAGATAATGCAGGCCTCGGGACTCCTTGCGGATGCAGGCGCAACGCACGATAAGCTCGGCAACCTGGGCAATGTTGCGCAGCTCGATGAGGTCCGGGGTCAGGATGTAATCGCGGTAATGCTGGTTCACCTCATTGGCGATGGCCCGGAGGCGTTCCCGCACCAAGGCAAGGCGCTTTTCGGTGCGGACAATGCCGACATAGTTCCACATCAGCCGCCTGATCTGGTCCCAGTTATGGCTGACCAGAACATTCTCCTCGATGCGCTGGGCCTCGCCGGCAAACCACTCCGCCACCTCGGGCAGCGCGGCCTTGCGCAGCTCCGGCCATTCCCGCTCGCACTCCACATAAGCCTGGTGGGCAAAGACCACCGCCTCGAGCAACGAATTGCTGGCCAGCCGGTTGCCGCCATGCAACCCGGTGCAGGCGGCCTCGCCAAAGGCGAACAGCCCCTCGATATTGGTCCTGCCCCACCGGTCGGTGACCACCCCGCCGCACATGTAATGGGCCGCGGGCACCACCGGGATGGGCGCCTTGGTCATGTCGATGCCCAGGGAGAGGCATTTATTATAGATGGTGGGAAACCGGTTTTTGAGAAACTCCGCGGGCTGATGGGTGATGTCCAGATACACGCAATCATCGCCGCTCGCCTTCATCTCGCTGTCAATGGCGCGGGCCACCGTATCGCGGGTGGCCAGATCCCCCCGGGCATCGTACTTGTGCATGAAGGCTCGGCCGTGCTGGTCGATGAGCCGCCCCCCCTCGCCGCGCACCGCTTCGGAGATCAGGAAGTTCTTCACCTGGGGGTGGTAGAGGCAGGTGGGGTGGAACTGGACAAACTCCAGATTGCCGACCCGGGCTCCGGCCCGGTAGGCCATGGCAATGCCGTCCCCGGTGGCGATATCCGGATTGGTGGTATAGAGATAGACCTTGCCGGTGCCGCCGGTGCAGAGCACCGTCACCTTGGCCTGGTAGGTATCGATCCGCCCGGTCTCCCGGTCAAAGACATAGGCGCCCAGGCACTGGTCGCTGAAGCTGTCGTGGGGCTGATAGAGGGTGCCGGTCTTGGAGCTGACCAAGAGATCCACGGCCAGATGGTTCTCCAGCACCGTGATCCTGGGGTTTGCCGCCACCTGAGCCAAAAGCCCCTCCTCGATCTTGCGGCCGGTGAGATCCATGGCATGGGCGATGCGGCGGGCGGAGTGGCCGCCCTCCTTGCCCAGATCGAGATGGCTGGGGTCATTGGCCTCGCTCTGGAACCGGACCCCGAGGCGGATCAGCTCCTCGATCCGATCCGGCCCGGTTTCCACCACCAGCTTGACGATGTCCTCATGGCAGAGCCCGGCCCCGGAGCGCAGGGTGTCCTCGATGTGCAGGGCAAAGGAATCCTCCGGCGACAGCACGGCGGCGATGCCGCCCTGGGCCAGGTTGGTGGCGGTGTCCACCTTGGCCTTCTTGGTGACGATGGTCACCGAGCCCAAGCGCGCGGCCTTGATGGCAAAGGAGAGCCCGGAGATGCCGCTGCCAATCACGAGAAAGTCTGTGCTCTGTTTCATGGCTACCTCCGACTGCTTAACCGCTTGACATCACCCGGCATTGTTCAGTAAAGATGAAGCTCTTTATTGCTTCGGTTATTAAAGTGGAAACCGTCATTCCCGCGAAGGCGGGAATCCATGGGGATGGATGCCCGACTAAAGCATTCGGGCATGACGTATAAATTAGTGTTCATCCGGAAACTCGTCTTTCCAGATGAACGCGGTAAGCTATCAGCTTTTAGCTTAACGTGCTTACTTGATTAAGTTTTTTGCTGAACGCTGATAGCTTACCGCTGATAGCATCCAGCAGGAAACATTGTTTCCGGAAGGACACTTAATTACCGGATCAATAACGCACAGCAACCAAATGCAACCTCTACCTGCCCCACACCCCGATCCGCGCTCCCTGGTAAAGGATTTTACATAGCGCGGACCAGGCAGCATGGCAAGGATTCTTCACCATGGCTCCTCTAAAACTCGTCGTGTTCGACTGCGATGGCGTAATGTTCGACTCCAAAAACGCCAACCGGTCCTACTACAACCATATCCGCGAAACCTTCGGCCGCCCGCCCATGGACGAGGAGGAACTGGAATACGTCCACATGCACCATGTGATGGATTCCATCCGTCATCTTTTCCGCGCCTACCCGGCGGATCTGGCACAAGCCGAGGCGTACCGGCAGACGCTGGATTACACTCCCTACCTGCAACACATGCGCATGGAGCCGGACCTCATCGAGTTTCTCGATTTTCTCCGGCCCGGCTGCAAAACCGCAATCAGCACCAACCGCACCTCCACCATGGGTTCGGTGCTGCGGATCTTTGAGCTGGCGGAAAAATTCGACAAGGTGGTCACCGCCTTTGACGTGGCCCACCCCAAGCCCCACCCGGAAGCGCTGGAACAGATCCTCGCCCATTTCGGCTACAATGTGGACGAGGCGGTGTACATCGGCGACTCTCAAGTGGACCGGGAGCACACCGCCGCCCTGGGCATGCGGCTCATCGCTTTCAAAAACCCGGGCCTGCCCGCGGAATACCATGTGAGCAGCTTCATGGAAATCACCCGGCTGCCGATCCTGGCCGAAGTTGAAAAAGGGGAGAAATGAAACTGGAAGTGACCCACACAATCCTGGCCATGGAGCCGGACCTTGAAAAAAGCTCCGGCCATGTCCTGCGCTTCCTCGACCGCACCACCCTGGTGCACTACGATGCGGTGCGGGTCGTGGCGGGCCAGTCATGCTCCGGCGCGGACCCGCGCTTCTGGCCCTGGCTTGAACAGGGGCTGGCCGACAACCAACGGGTGCTGACACAATTGATCGGGGAGCTGCGAGCCGCCGGCACCAAGGAGTTCAACGATCTGCCCGCCATGCCGCAGGGGTTTCAAAGCAAGATCTTCCACACCATGGCCCATCTGCTCGACGGCTTTTTCGGCATCGACAGCCAATTCTACAACCTGCCCGAGGATTCCCACTGGCTTGGGGAAAACCTGCGCAAGCAGATCGAGGCAAGCCCGGAAGAATTCTGGCTGGTCACGGTGGTGGCCGCACTGGAGTCGCCAACGCACCATACCATTGCGGGATTGCGCTCCTTTGAGAAATGACGCTCCGTTGAGAAATTCCTCCCCCTCCCTCGACGGGGAGGAAGGTTTTCTGGCTCAATCGTAATGATGATGGTGATGATGCCCGTGGTGATGTCCTTCGCCTGGGCCGCCGATCTCCGCCAGCGCCTTTTTCAAAACGGTATCGGTCTCAGCCATGCCGGCCACGGCCTTAGCCAGAAGATCCGCCAGCCCCGCATGCCCTTCGCTGCGCACCAACTCCACCCATTTCTTGAACTCGGCCTCATGGTTGTGGTTGTGCTCAATCCAGTGGGGCAGAAGAATCCGCAGCTTTTCCATCGTGGTTTTCTGGTCCATCTAGGCCTTTTCTCCTTTGTGCATCACTGTTACCCGGCCGTTTAAAAAATCAATGTCCCGGACTGCGGCGCCAGGGATGAATTGCGGCTCCTCAAACAAGGTGCTGATCCGGATGCCGTCCTCACCGACCTCAAGCTGCGAGGCGCTTTCCGCCACCACCACCTCGCTGCCATCCTGCACAAGAACAACGCGCATCTGACACATACCCTGCCTCTTTCTTTTGTTTTTTTGTAACTATCCAGCAGCACCGCATCTGCGTTGTTATCAGCCTGCTCATGGACACCAGCACACGTCACAGGCTTCTGCCTAGCAGCTACGGCACTGCTGGATAGTTACGTTTTTTTAACTGTGACGCCTGAAAAAAAAACAATATAATACCTTTTTCCGGCTTTATCATGCAGATTTCCAGGACCTAAAACCTTAGCGCGAGATACCCGCATGCTCCTTGACGATCTCCCTGCCATAAAAAAGCTGCTGGCCACAGCCAGAACCATCGCCGTGGTCGGCCTCTCCCCAAAGGAATCGCGGCCCAGCAACATGGTAGCCCGCTATCTGCTGGCGGCGGGCTACACCGTTATCCCGGTCAATCCCGGCCAGGAAGAAATCCTGGGCCTTCCCTGCTATGGTGACCTTGAGGCAGTGCCCGTTCCCGTCGATATTGTCGATATCTTCCGCCGCTCCGAAGATGTGGGCTCCATCGTGGATGCGGCAATCCGCATCAAGGCCGGGGCAGTATGGATGCAGGAGGGTGTTATCAATGAAGCGGCCGCGACAAAGGCACGGGACGCCGGATTGAGCGTGGTCATGGACCGCTGCCTCAAGACGGTGCACCATGACCTGGGCCATGAGCGGGGGTGAGGGAGGGGCAGGCCCAACCATGACAACGCGGCCGGAAATGGAACTCATTTTTTCATTGTCGGATTGCTGAATCAACTCGGGGTGCTATGAACGATTATACTCTTTTATTTTTGGGTATTGCCTGCGCCGGCCTGGGCGGCGAGTTTTTTGTTCGCGGCACGGTCGGCCTGGCTCATTGGGCCAGAGTCAGGCCGGGCATTATCGGCGCAACCGTTGCCGCTTTCGCCACCTCCAGCCCGGAATTGTCAGTCGCCATAACTTCTGCTCTGGCGGGAAATCCCCAAATCTCCCTCGGAGACGCCCTTGGTAGTAATGTTGCCAATGTTGCCCTGATTCTCGGTCTCGCCTTGCTGATTTCCGGAATCCACGCTCCTCGCGACAGCGTAAAACGGGATTTTCCCGTGGGGGTGCTGATTCCAATAATCACGGGGGTTCTGTTTCTGGATGGCGAGCTGTCCCGGCTCGACGGCTTGCTGATGTTGGGCCTGTTTTGCGCTTGGCTTGTGGCGACGATCATCGAGGCACGAAAGCAACGAAGCGCTGCGGATGCAATTCTTGGCGAACATCGAGGATGGCTGGTGGCTCTTTCGTGCCTCGCCGGCTTTGCCCTTCTTGTCGCAGCCGGAAATTTCATTGTGGGGGGCGCAAGAGGCATCGCCCTTGCCTTTGGCGTCGATGAATTCATTATCGGGGCAACCATTGTGGCGATTGGCACCTCCGTGCCCGAGCTCGCGACAACAATAATCGCCAAGCTGCGCGGACACGACGAAGTCGGCCTGGGAACAATTCTTGGCAGCAATATCTTCAACGGCATTTTCATCATCGCCGTCGCGGCCGTTATCCACCCCATAACCGTTGCCTGGCGCGAGATCGCCATTGCGCTGGTGTTTGGTCTCGTGGCCCTGGTGTGCACCTATCCTCCGCGCACAGGCTTCATCGAACGGAGACGGGGTGTCTTGCTGCTGGCGCTCTATGTGGCCTATCTCGTGGCCCTTTTTCAACTCCAGGTCGCCTAAGGGGTACCCTGCCAGCCCGCGCAAAAAAAAGCCTGCCTGGAAAACCCGGGCAGGCCGACATCGTCATTTCGCTTCACACCCGGTGAAGGGATAACTCAGCTTCAACCCCCTTTGCCGCCACCGCCGATGGCGCAGGCCGCGCCCTCTTTTCCGTCTCCGCCTTCCAGGCCGGCAACCGAACCCAGGATATACGACCGTGCGATCTTCACCCGCACGTTCTCCGCAATCTCAAGGGTCGCCACCCGGTCGGTCAACCCGGTGATCTTTCCCTGAAGACCGCCGCTGGTGAGAACCTCGTCGCCCTTCTTCAAATTAGCGATAAACTCCTGATGCTCCTTGGCCTTCTTCTGCTGGGGGCGGATCAGGAGAAAATAAAACACGATAAAGATCAAAATAAGCGGCAGAAAACTCATCAACCCGCCGGGACCCGCTGCTCCTTGAGCCGCACCGTCTGTTGCAAAAGCTACATCAACCATAATTCATTCCTCCGATTCAATTTAAACCTTCGTTAATAAGCGCTGCAAGACTGTAATGTCCCAATTCCAAGCAGACCACCAACCGCCTGTTCCTTATTACTCCACCATCCGCTTGGAGTAAAAATCCCGACGAAACCGGCTGAAACGGTCTTCTTCAATGGCCTTGCGCATCCTGGCCATGAGCCCCACATAGTAATGCAGGTTGTGGATGGTGTTGAGCTGCGAGGAGAGAATCTCCCTGGCCATGAAGAGATGCCGCAGATAGGCGCGGGAATAATTGCGGCAGGTGTAGCAGTCGCACTCCTCATCCACGGGCCTCGGGTCATCTTGATGGCGAGCGTTTTTTATAACAAGCCTGCCGCTTGAAGTAAAGAGCATTCCGTTTCTGGCGTTGCGCGTGGGCATGACGCAGTCGAACATGTCGATGCCGCGATAGACCGCCTCCACCAGGTTTTCCGGGGTGCCGACCCCCATGAGGTAGCGGGGATGATCGGCGGGCATCAGGGCGGCGATCTCCTCGGTGATCTCCATCATCAGCTCGGCTGGCTCGCCCACGCTCAAGCCGCCCAAGGCATAGCCGTCAAAGCCGATCTTCACCAGTTCCTCCACCGCCTTGGCCCGAAGATCCGGGTACATGCCGCCCTGGATGATGCCGAACAGGAGCTGCCCACGCTCCTTGTGGGCGGCGCGGGAACGTTTGGCCCAGCGGGAGGTGAGATCGGTGGAGGCTGTGGCCTCCTCGCGGGTGGCCGGGTAGGGGATGCAGGTGTCCAGGCACATCATGATATCCGAACCCAGGGCCTCCTGCACACCCACGGCATCCTCGGGGCTCAAAAAAAGATTGCTGCCGTCGTGATGCGACTTGAACCGGGCGCCCTCCTCGGTGATCTTGGTGAGATCCTTGAGGCTGAAGATCTGGAAGCCGCCGCTGTCGGTGAGGATCGGCCGGTCCCAGTGCATGAATGTGTGCAGGCCGCCGAAGGAGCGGATCAGCTCGTGGCCGGGCCGGATGTAGAGATGGTAGGTGTTGCCGAGGATGATCTGGGCGCCCAGCTCTTTGAGGTTTTCCGGGGTCACGCCCTTGACCGTGGCCTGGGTGCCCACGGGCATGAAGACCGGGGTCTGCACCGTGCCGTGCAGGGTGCGCACCTCGCCGCGCCGGGCCGCGCAGTCGCTGGCTTGGCTGTGCAGGGTATAGGGAGAGTCCATCACAGAGCCCACAGGGTGAACAGCTCGTCGATGCCCTTGCGGGCCAGGGCTGCCATCCGATTGAAATCCTCGGGGCTGAAGGGCTTGCCTTCGGCGGTGCACTGCGTTTCCACCCAGCGGCCATCCCTGGTCATGACAAAGTTGGCATCCACCTCGGCATTGGAATCCTCCAGATAATTGAGATCGAGCAAAGGTTCGCCATTAACCATGCCCACACTGATGGCCGCCACGGGCAAAATCGCCACCGGCGTGGCGAGAACTCCCTCGTGTAGCATGCGGTCGAGGGCATCCCGCAGGGCAATGGCCGCGCCGGTGATGGAGGCGGTGCGGGTGCCGCCGTCGGCCTTGAGCACGTCGCAATCCACCCGGAGGGTCACCTCGCCCAGACAGGCAAGATCAACCATGGTCCGCAGCGAGCGGCCCAGAAGCCGCTGAATCTCATAGGTGCGGCCGGATCTGCCCTTGGCCGCCTCACGCTGCATGCGGCTGTTGGTCGAGCAGGGCAGCATGCCGTACTCCGCCGTGATCCACCCCTGGCCGGTGCCCCGCAAAAAGGGCGGGACGCTGGTCTCCATGGTGATGGCGCAACACACCTGGGTGGTGCCCATGGTGATGAGCAGCGAGGCATAGGCCTGGGGCTGAAAACCCTTTTCAATAGTGACCGGCCGCAGCGCATCCGCAGCCCGTTGATCGTTTCGCATAATGATGAATTTCCTAAAAAGTAATGAAAGAGGTGCTTGTTTAGATAGTCTTGAAAAAACAGCCCTTCGACAGGCTCAGGCCGAACGGATGGGGTCTTAATAGATTGATATTCCGCTCGTGCTGAGCCCGTCGAAGCACCGATTTGAAGCAGATTACGAATTGTTTAGAGATCAAGAAAGGTGGTGTCCCGATTCAACACCCTACATCCGTCTTCTTCAACCACCGCCATGTTTTCCAACCGGATCCCGCCCCAGCCCGGGATATACACCCCCGGCTCCACCGTGACCACCATGCCGGCCCCAAGGGGCTTGCGGTTGCGGTAATTGAGCGAAGGGCCTTCGTGGACATTGAGCCCCACCCCGTGGCCCAGGCCATGGCCGAACCGCTCGCCCAGGCCCGCCCGCTCGATCACCCCGCGGGCGATCTTGTCCACCGCCATGCCGCTGATCCCGGCGCGCAGGCTATTAAGCCCGGCCAGTTGCGCCTTGCGCACCAGGCGAAACAGCGCCACCGTTTTTTCATCCGGCGTGCCCAGCACCACGGTGCGGGTCATGTCCGAACAGTAGCTGTCCAGCACCAGGCCCATGTCGATGACAATGGTTTCCCCCGCTGCCAAAGGCCGGCCGGAGGGTGTCGCATGGGGCAGGGCCGCGTTGGGGCCGGAGGCGACGATGGTCTCGAAACTCGGCCGCTCCGCACCCTTGAGTCGCATGATATTTTCGATGGCGTGCGCCACCTCTTTCTCGGTCTGGCCCGGCCGCAGGGTGGGATAGATCTCCTGAAACACCGCCTCGTTGAGCAGCACCGCCCGCTCGATCCGGGCCAACTCCGCCGCATCCTTTGCCAGGCGCAGCTCCTCGACAAACCCGGTGAGCGGCGCCAGCTCCACCTTGAGACTGTCCGCCAGCTTGGCCAGGGTCAGGGAGGTGGCATGCAGAAAATAATGGCTCTCAAAGGCCAGCCGTTTGATGCGCAGCCGCTTGAGCAGTAAGCGCAGCAGGGGAAACAAACCCCGGGGATAGAGCTTGACCCGGAAACCCGTGGCCTCCTCTTCCGCCTGCAAATGAAACCGGGAGTCGGTGAGCAGATAGGGCTCGCCCTCGCAGGGAATGAGCAGGACGCCCGCGCTTTCGTTGATCGCGTGGTCCCTGGCCGTGTAACCGCTCAGATACCTGCGATTTTCCGGCTGGGTAACGAGGATACCGTCGAGCTGGCGCCGCTTGAGGTTGCGCCGGATCCGTTCAAGAACTCCCTGCCTCGGCATGGACTCAATGCATGAAATGGACAAAAACCTTGACCCCGAACCGGTAGAGCTTGCCGTGCAGCCCCTGAATGGATTGGGCCAGATCCGCCTGCCCGAAATCCACCTGGTAGCGGTAGGGCTTATCGAGCACCGTAAGGAAACCAAAGCACGGTTTGTTGTACCGCGCCTCCGCCCCGGCGGCATACCAGTCCTTGAACCTTTTTTCAACCTCGGGCAGATCCTTGGGATCGGCCTCTGCCACGTCGAGCCAGATTTCCGCTTCCATATTCCCTCCTTGCCTGAAACCGTCGCCCCAGATTACGGAGCAAGCCCCATAACCAGATGGCGTTCCACCAGATCCTTCAGTTGCTGCAGGGCCTTGCCGTACTGTTCGTTGAGCTGGCCTTGAATCCTGGCCCACTCCTCCTGAAACTTGGGATGCTGCGAAGGTTGCAGCTTCATGGCCATGCCGGTCTGCTTGGCCAGATTCTGCTCCATCATGGCCATCTGCTGGGTGAACTGCGCTTCAAGCTGTTCCTTGAGCTGCTCGCCATGCTGCCGGTAGCCGTCGAGAATTTTTTTCATCTCGGTCAGAATCTTGAGCAGCTCGCCATCGCCCTTGCCGACCTCAATCAGGCCCTGCATGGCTTTGTCCGCCAAGGCCTGCTTCTCCGGCTCGCGGGCCAGGAAGATATTGCGCAGCAGGGATTGCACCGCCCCTTTCCGCACCACCCCCGATTCCTCCGGCGACACAGCGGCAAGCCTTTCTGCCAGCCCCGGTTCCCCGCGCATGTAGGCGGCGCCGAGACGCATGCCCTCCTTGAGCCGCTCCTCGACGAGATAATCGCTGTCCCCTGCTCCGGCACTCATCCGCGCCGCCCGCTCCATCACCATATCCATGGTGCTCTTTATTTCCGCCATGGAAAACAGCCTCCTTGAGTCTTCATTTTTTTTTCACATATCCTTCGGTCAAACATACACCAAGGGGCGCGGCATTTCCAGCCCTGTCTTTCCTTTTAGCGCGGGAAGGCGGCCATGATCCCGCCGTCCACCGGCAGGGTGGCGCCGGTGGTGGGAGTCTGTTCGCTGGCGAAAAAAACCACCGCGTTGCCGACATGGTCGGCGTGCACCGTGGTTTTCAGCAGATTGCGCTGGCGATAGTAGTCCTTGAGCCCTTCCGGGTCGAGGTTGCGGGAGCGCATCCGCTCAGGCCCCACCACATCCCAGAGCCCGGAGGAAACGCCTCCGTCATCGAAGATCGCATCGGCATTGATCATGTTCACCCGCACCCCGAACTCGGCCAGCTCCAGGGCGGCAATCTTGCCCAGCTGGTGCGCCCCGGCCTTGGAGGCGCTGTAGGCGCCAAAGGATGCGCCCGGAGCAAAGACGTTTTTCGAGCTGTTGATGACGATACTGCCGCCGGTCCCCTGGCGCTTGAAAATCGGGATCGCCCCCTTGATCACCTGGAACACCCCCATGCAGTTGACATCCATAACCTGCCTGAAGGCGGCCTCGCTGAGCTCGGCAAGCTTTGCCACATGGGCGATGCCGGCGTTGGGCACCAGAATATCCAAGCCGCCGCAATCCAAGACTAACTGTTCCAGGCCGAGCTGCACCGCTTCTTCGCTGGTCACGTCCACGAGCAAGGGGGAAACCATCCGGCTGCCGAAGGTGTCGGCCAGGTTGTGGCAGACGACTTCCAGTCGCTCCTGGTTGATATCGGTCATGAAGACCCGTGCCCCGGCCTCCAGGAGCTTGCGGCCGATGCCCATGGCAATGGCCCCGCCCCCGCCGGTGACCAGCGCGGTGCGGCCCTCAAGGGGCTTTGGCTTTGCCTTGCCCAGCTTGGCCTGCTCCAGACCCCAGTATTCCATGTCGAAGATTGAGGCCTGCCCAAGCTCGCGATACGGGCCGAGGGGGGCGCCCAGCAGCTTGGCCGCGATGGTGTGCTCGGCGATATCCGCGGCGATCATCGCATCCTTCCGGGTAAACCCGGCCGCCACCACGCCCAACCCAGGCACCAGCGCTATCCGCGGCATGGAATCAAGTTTAGTGCGGGCAACCTTTTTCGCTTCCGTCTGGGTTGCGAAGTACTGGTCATACTCCTCCTGGTACCGGGCAAGTCCGCTGTGCACCGCAGCCTTGGTTTCCTCCTCGTCCAGGCCGGTCGCCTCGAGCCAGAGGGGGTAATTCTTGGTGCGGATCACATGATCCGGGGTAAGCACCCCGCCCACGAAAAGCTCCTTGGCGTCCGGCCTGGCCAGGGCGGCAAGGAGCTCCTGATTCCGCCGGACCTCCAGTTGCATGGTGCGCCGACGCCCCGATTCCTCTACAAAGCTCAATCCCCCCCGCAGGATGGGCAGCACCACCGCAGGCTGCACCACCCCCGGATCGACAACAGGGCTTGCGGTTGCCCCGGCGGCACGCTTGGCAAGATACGCCTCTGCCCGGCTCACGCATTCTATCATGCGGTCGTAGGCGGTTTTCGCATCCTCGCCAAAGGTGAAGATGCCATGGTTTTTGAGAATGATGCAGTCGATTCCGGGGTTGCGCTCATACAGTTCGGCCATGGCCAGGGCCAGGGGCAGACCGGGCATGATGAAGGGCAGGATGCCGATATTGTCCCCCAAGGCCGCGTGCAGATGCTTTTCCGCCTCTTCCCGATTGGTCAGGGTGACAATGGCGTCGGCATGGGTATGATCGATGAACCGCTGCGGCAGAAAGGCATGCACCAGGGTTTCGATGGAGGGGTTGGGCGACCCGGCGTCCTGGAGATGGGTGCGAAACTGGTTGACCATCTCGGCATCGCTCAAATCCCTAACCTGCCGCAGCTTGCGCAGATAGGCGAGATCAAGCCCGGGAAAGCCCTGGGGCGCTATGACCCCAAGATCCCAGCCGCTCCCCTTGATATAGAGGATATCCTGCGCTTCCCCCACCAGATTGGTGATGGTGCACTTCACCGAGGTGTTTCCCCCGCCGTGCAGCACAAGATCGTCTTCCGCACCGAGCAGCCGCGAGGTATACACCCTGAGGGCGAGCTCCGGCGGGCAGTTGGGATAGGCTCCCACAAAGGCCTGTGCCTCTTTTTCATCATATCGGTTCTTCATAACAACACGATTCTCCTGAAAAACACCGGCCCATGCGCCGGGAAAAGTTCTCAAGGGTTTAATTATTTAATAAAATCTTTACACCAAAAACAACCTAAAAAGTTGACTTTTCTACGTTTTTTTGCTTGACACCCCCCTCAGATGGATTACAGAGAAAGGTGGGTGGTATCATACCCCAGTTATTTTCGATCGTGTACCTTTCCTTTTGCGGTGAGGAGTTTTTTTGACGGTATGGCTGTAAATCAGGGAGAAGATACCGTCCAGCTCATCAAGGACGCCGCCGACATCGCCGAGATCATCGGCGAGCATGTCTCCCTCAAGCGCGCAGGCACCAACCTCAAGGGGCTTTGCCCCTTTCATTCCGAAAAAACACCCTCCTTCACCGTCAACCCGGAGCGCAAAACTTACCACTGCTTTGGTTGCGGCGAAGGCGGCGACGTCTTCAGCTTCATGATGAACTTTCACCGCCTGAGCTTTGTCGAGGCGATGAAGGAGCTGGCCCGCAAATACCAGATCCCCTTGCCGGAAAAGCCGCTGAATCCGCAAGAGCTGGAAAAAGCCCAAAAACGCGAGGCGTTGCAGGGCGCCAATGAAAAGGCCGCCGAGCTCTTTCACCAGCTCCTGCTTTCCGACCCGACCGCGCAAAAGGCCCGCGAGTATCTTGGCAAACGGGGCATCCCCGAGGAAATCACCAAGGAATTCCGCCTGGGCTTTGCTCCGGACAGTTGGAATTTTCTGGTCAACACCCTGCCCAAGCAGAATATCACCATCGAGGCGGCCAAGGAGGCGGGCCTGATCGTGCCCCGGGAGAAGTCCGGCTTTTATGACCGCTTCCGCAACCGGGTCATGTTTCCCATCCTCGGCCTGACTGGCAGGGTCGTCGCCTTTGGCGGCCGCATCCTGGACGATGGCCAGCCCAAGTACATGAACTCGCCGGAATCCCCGGTTTTTGACAAAAGCCGAACCCTCTTCGGCCTTTATCAGAACCGCGAATACATCCGCCAGGCGAAAAACTGCCTGGTGGTCGAGGGCAACTTCGATCTGCTCTCCCTGGCCGTGCACGGGGTGCGCAACGTGGTCGCCCCCCTGGGCACCGCCCTGACCCAAGCCCATGTCCGCTCGCTCAAGGGCTACACCGACGAAGTGATCCTGCTTTTTGACGGCGACCAGGCCGGACTCAAGGCCGCCATGCGCTCGGTCCCGCTTTTCTTGAGCGAACAGGTCACGGCCAGAGTCGCCGTGCTTCCCGAAGCCCATGATCCGGACACCTTTGTCCGGGAATGTGGCCGGGAGGGGTTGCACAAACACCTGAAAAGCGCCATGCCCCTGCCGGAATTCGTTTTTGACAAGCTCGTCGCCCAATACGGCTCGAGCGTGGCGGGCAAGGCCAAGATCGTGGCGGAACTGCAGGAGTTGATCAAGGCCATAGGCGATCAACATCTCCAACGCACCCTTTTTGTCTCGCATTTCGCCAAAAAGCTGGACCTCACCCCGCAGCAGCTCCTTGCCGGGGTCATTCTCCCCCGTTCAGCCGGCACCCAGACAGCAAAAACCGTCGCCCAGGGCAAGGACGAAGCCCGACTCCCCATGAAGCAGCGCCAGCTCCTTGAATTCCTGGTGGCCTACCCGGAATATCTGCCCGCCTTTCTGGAGGCCGGCCTCGAGGAGATCATCATGAATCAGTTCGGCCTGGCCATTCTCCATCTGCTCAAGAGGCAAACAGATTTTTCCGGCGGGCCGGAACAGCTCCTCGAACTTGCCACCGGCCCGGAACGGGCTTTTATTTCCCGCCTGCTCATCTCCACGCCCTTGCATGCCGAAGAGATGCGGGAGCAGATGGCCCGGGAAATGCTGAACTGGCTCTCCTCAACCAGCCTAAAGGCAAAAAAGGAACGGCTCATGAAGCAGATACGCGAAGCCCAGCACGCCCGGAATGAGCAGCTCCTGATGGAGTTGATGACCCAAAAAATCCAGATGGACGAGACCCTGCATTCATAGGGCTCGTACTCGTTTTCGACAGCTTTTGTATAAGTTAAAGAGGTGGGGCGAATTAACTTAGGAGGGTTAAAAAGCTATGGCGAGGCATGAGAAGGGAAGCAAAAAAACAGGGATAACCGCGGCCAAGGAAATGGCAAGCGTCCTGCTGGCAGACGAAGTTTTACTTGAAAGCGGGGAGGATGAGGAAAACGGCTGGTCGGTTGAACGCCCGAATAATCTGACCGCCATTTTTGATCTGGACCTGGACACCGAGTCCGATTTGGAGGAAAGCCTGCATCCGGTGGATCAGGAGGATGACAGCCCCGGCGAAGGGCTGATCACCAAGGCCCGCGATCTTTCCGGCAACCAGTTGGATCCGGTCAAGGCATATCTCCAGGAAATGGGGTCCGTCGGCCTGCTTTCCTCGGAGGCGGAAACCGAGATCGCCAAGAAGATCGAAGACGGGGAAAAACTGATCCAGGATACCCTCCTGACCGCGCCGCTGGCCATTGAATACCTGCGCGAGGTGGCGGACAAGATGCTGGCCGGAAAACGGAGCATCGCCGATATTTTGCGCGGCCTGGATGAAACAAACAACCAGGTCAATGAAGAAAAAAAGAAGCATTTCCTCTGGCAGATCAGCGAGGCGCACCGGCTCAACGAAGAGCTTTCGGCCTTCCGCCTCGACCTGCTCGACCCCGCGACAACCAAGAGCGAAGCCCAGAAGATCAGGATCCGCATCAAACGCAACACCAAGGCGATCTCCAAACTTTTCGAGCACGACCGCTTGAGCGCCAAGCATCTCTCCACCATCATCACCCGGCTGCGCAAACAAGAGGTCAAACTTACTCCACCGTCCCAAATCAGGGAAGACAAAGCCAAGTACCCCCTCTTTCTGCAGGGCTGCATCAAAACCCATGGCATCGACCATGGATCGCTGGTTGCCTTGCTGGCCGAAATCACTGCCGGGGAAAAAGCCAGTCGCGAGTCAAAAAATGCCTTGGTGCAAGCCAATCTGCGCCTTGTGGTCAGCGTGGCGAAAAAATATGCCAACCGGGGACTGCAACTGCTCGACCTGATCCAGGAAGGCAACATCGGCCTGATGAAGGCCGTGGAGAAATTCGAATACCGTCGGGGCTACAAATTCAGCACCTACGCCACCTGGTGGATCAGACAGGCCATCACCCGGGCCATAGCCGATCAGGGCCGCACCATCCGCATCCCGGTGCACATGATCGACACCATCAACCGGCTCCTCAAGGGCGCCAAGGATTTCCTGCGGGAAACAGGCAGGGAACCCACCCCGGAGGAAATGGCCGAACGGCTCGATATCGACCTGAGCAAGGTCAAGAACATCCTGAAGATCGCCAAGGAGCCTCTGTCCCTGGATACCCCCATCGGCAGCAGCGAGGACAGCTACCTTTCCGATTTCATCGAGGATGTGGACTCCCTCTCGCCGGACGAGGCAACCGCCATGGAAAGCCTGCGGGAGAATCTCCGCAACGTCCTGCGCACCCTCTCCCCGCGGGAAGAGCTGGTCCTGCGCATGCGTTTCGGCATCGACACCTCGGTTGACCTGACCCTGGAAGAGGTTGGCGACAACTTCGCCGTCACCCGGGAACGGATCCGCCAGATAGAGGCCAAGGCGCTGAAAAAACTCAAGCACCCCACCCGGCGCAACCTGCTCTTCGCCTTTTATAACGATTAGCCGGCGGATACACCAAAAAAACAGGACCTCCCCTGCCGGTGGCCCTGTTTTTTTGGTGCCAACACCTGACAATTCATTTACCCTGAAATCACCCTCTCCTGGTTTTCGAACGCAACCAGGGCTTCAAACATTCTCCTTCTCCTCCTTGCGATCTTGCTGACATGGACACCAGACTCCAGTGGCTCACCCTCGCCTTTACCCCGGGACTCGGCCCAACCACCCTCAAGAAACTTGTCGAACGATTCGGCTCCGCCCGGCAGATTCTCGCAGCCAGCCGCCAAGCGCTTGCGGAATGCGGTTTTTTGCGCAAGGACTCCCTTGCCGCGCTGTGCGGCCAGAGGAGCATTGCCGAGGCCGCAGCGGACACAGAGCTTCGTCTGGCGGCAAAAGCAGGGACCACCCTGCTTTGCTGGGACGATCCGCTCTTTCCTCCCCTGCTCAAGGAAATAAACGATCCGCCGGTGATTCTTCATGTGTTGGGAAATCCGCAACTCCTCAGCGATTCGGGCATCGCCATGGTCGGGGCGCGGGCGGCCTCCTCGTACGGATTGCAGGTGGCGGAGCGGCTGGCCACGGAACTGGCCCGCCTTGATCTGGTCATCACCAGCGGCTTTGCCCTGGGCATAGACACCGCCGCCCATCGGGGAGCGCTGGCGGCAGGGGGCAAGACCATCGCGGTCATGGGCTGCGGCCTGGACATCGTCTATCCCAGCCAAAACCAGAAGCTCCATGCGCAGATAGCCGCCCACGGCGCGATCATCAGCGAGACCCCCCTGGGAACCCTGCCGGAAGGGTTTCGCTTTCCCGCCCGGAATCGGATTATCAGCGGCTTGTCCTTGGGCGTCGTGGTGGTGGAAGCCGCCCACCGGTCCGGCACCCTGATCACCGCGCACCAGGCTCTGGAGCAAGGCAGGGATGTCTTTGCCATTCCCGGCAGGATCGATTCCCCAAAAAGCGAAGGCTGCCACCGCCTGATCCAGGAAGGGGCCAAGCTCGTGCACAGCACGGCCGATATTACCGGAGAGTTGTCCCTGCGCACCCATGCCTCCCCTCTGCAAACAAGGGTGCAAGCTCCTCCTCTGCCCCCCGAAGAGAGCAAGGTCTTCTCCCTGCTTGAGGTGTACCCGCGAAACATCGAAGAGATTATCCTGGCGGCGAAACTCCCATCGCACAGGATAAGCGAGATCCTTCTTCGCCTCGAACTCCTGGGGCTGGTGGCGTCTTTACCGGGCAATCAGTACCAAAGGCTTGCGGAACCACATTCGTCCAGTGTATAAGGCCCCTAGAGAAAGGGACGCATCTGCGCCACCTTAACAAAAACGCACAGGACACCATGTCACAATCGCTTATCATTGTTGAATCTCCGGCCAAAGCAAGAACCTTGCAGAAATATCTCGGCAAAAACTTTACCGTCAAGGCATCGGTGGGCCATATCATCGATCTGCCGGTTACAACCCTGGGCGTTGACATTGCCAATGATTTTGCCCCCCAATACGTCACCATCCGGGGCAAGGGCAAGATTATCAGCGACCTGAAAAGCGCTGCGGCAAAAGCGGACAGGATATACCTGGCACCCGACCCTGACCGCGAGGGGGAGGCCATTGCCCACCATATCGCCGAATTCCTGCAATCCACCCGCAAGCCCATTCACCGGGTTCTCTTCCATGAGCTCACCAAAAAAGCCATCCTCGCCGCCATCGACCAGGCAAGCGAGGTCAACCGGCAGCGTTTCGAAGCCCAGCAAACCCGCCGCATCCTGGACCGGTTGGTGGGCTATCAGATATCCCCTCTTTTGTGGGACAAAGTCCGGCGGGGCTTGAGCGCCGGAAGGGTGCAGTCCGTGGCGGTGCGCATGGTCTGCGAGCGCGAACAGGCCATCGAGGCCTTTGTCTCGGAAGAATACTGGTCCATCCACACCACCCTGGAAGGAAAAACACCCCCGCCCTTTGTCGCCCAGCTCGACCAGGCATACGGCAAGAAGATCGACCTCAAGAAAAACAAGATCGGCACCGATGCCGAGGCCCAGGCCATTGTCGCCGCGGTGCGGGACGCTTCTTTTCTGGTGGAGGGCCTGGAAAAGAAAAAGAAAAAACGCAACCCGAGCCCGCCCTTCATCACCAGCACCATGCAGATGGACGCCAACCGCAAGCTCCGCTTTTCCGCGAAAAAAACCATGACCCTGGCCCAGCGGCTCTATGAGGGCATCGAATTGGGCGCCGAAGGCCCCACCGGCCTGATCACCTACATGCGGACCGACTCCACCCGGATCAGCAACGAAGCCCTGGATGAGGCCCGGGGGTATATCTCGGAAACCTTTGGGGAACAGTTCCTCCCGGCCAAGCCGAACATCTTCAAGACCAGCAAATCCGCCCAGGACGCCCACGAAGCCATCCGGCCCACCGACGTGCGCAACACCCCTGAGAAACTCGCGCCCTTTCTGGAAAAAGACATGCTGGCCCTCTACTCCCTGATCTGGAAGCGCTTTCTCGCCAGCCAGATGGCCCCGGCCGAGTATGACCAAACCACCATCACCCTGGTGGCGGCCCGCGACTTTGTTTTTAAAACCGTGGGCTCCATCATGCGGTTTCAGGGCTTCATGGCCCTGTACGAAGAGGCGGTGGATGAAAGCGTTTCGCCCGGGGTTGGGGCGGAAGGCGACAATGCCGCCCTGCCGGACCTGAAAAAAGGCGATACCGTCTCCCTTTTGAGCATAGAGCCGAAACAGCATTTCACCCAGCCTCCTCCCAGGTACACGGAAGCGACCCTGGTAAAGGCCCTGGAGGAAAACGGGGTGGGACGCCCCTCCACCTATGCCTCCATCCTCTCCACCATCCAGGAGAAGGAATACGCCCTGCTGGTCCAGCGCAAATTCATGCCCACCGACCTGGGCAAGCTGGTCAACGAACTCCTTGTCGCCCATTTTCCCGATATTCTGGACATAGAATTCACCGCCTCCATGGAGGAAAAACTCGACGGGGTGGAGGCCGGAAACACTCAGTGGCTCAAGGTATTGCAGGATTTTTACGGTCCGTTCAGCAAAACGCTGGAGGCGGCCAAGGAGGAGATGAAATCGATCAAGAAAACAGCCATCCCCACCGACCTGCCCTGCCCTCTCTGTGACGGGAAAATGGTGATCAAATGGGGGAAAAACGGCGAATTTCTTGCCTGCGAGAAGTATCCGGAATGCAAACACACCCAGGATTTCACCAGAAACGACGAGGGCAAGATCGTCCCCGTTGAGCGGGAGCAGCCGGCCGAATCAGGCGAGATCTGTGAAAAATGCGGCAAGCCCATGGTTTTCAAGAATGGGCGCTACGGCAAATTTTTGGCCTGTTCCGGCTATCCGGCCTGCAAGAACATCCGCGCCACCACCACCGGGGTTCCCTGCCCGGAAGCAGGCTGCACCGGAGAACTCATCCAGAAGATATCCAAGCGCGGCAAGGTCTTTTACAGTTGCAGCCGGTATCCACAATGCACTTTCGCTCTCTGGGACAGGCCGGTCAATGAGGTGTGCCCGCAGTGCGGGTCCCCTTATCTTCTTGAGCGGGAGACGAAAAAAAGCGGTCTGCAACTGCATTGCCCGAACAAGGAATGCGGGTACACCAAGAAGATCGGCGAGGAAGAATAAAAGGGAGCTACAGCTTGCCCTGGATCAAATAGGCGGTGTAGCCGACAAGCTCATAGAGCATCCCGTAGGTATCCTCCAAGCCGTCGCTGGAAGGGATGAAACTTTCCCGGGTTATGGGCCTGGTGTCCCGCGAAACGGACAGCAGGTCGGGGTTCACCCCCTCCTTCCGAAAAAATGCCGCTGCCCGCCGCATGTGGTTGGCCGAGGTAATGAGCAGAATCCTCTCGATACCCTTCCTGTCGCAATACGCCTTGACGCTTTTTGCCTCGGCCAGGGTGTTGTAGACTTTGCCGTGAACCGCGATTTTTTGAGGGTCAATGCCCTGCCTTTCCAAAAGGTTAAGAAGAATTCTGGTTTCATGCACCCCCTTGATGCTCACATCGCTGAGAAGCAAGGTATCGGCCAGGCCGCTTTTTACCGCCGCGGCCCCCATCAGTATCCGTGCGGAACTCTGCCCCAGTTGCTGGTAATCGGAAACATGTTTGAATATCTCTGCTTCTTTCTTCGCCGCATGCAGCACATACCAGTTGTAATCAACAATCCCTCACAGCACCACGGCGGCATCATACCTGCCGTGCCGGTCCACCGTATCCGCCACCGACCATCTGGCCATGACAACCTGTGAAGGATACGGAATGCTGACTCCGTAGAGATAGACCAGCAGAAAAAAAAGGCCGAAGCGGGTCCGCTCCTTCTTGAGCAACAGAACCAGGCCGATAAAAAATGCAGGGAAGAGCGGATTGAGAAAAAACCGGGCCACATCCTGGGCGGTATAAAAAGGCATGGCAACCCTCATGGTTCATCAAAAAAAATCGTTGCGGCGAAGGGGGGCCGATGGACGACGATTCTCGGCCCCTGAACAGGCGGTGCGCGCCGCCAAACTCCTTTCACATATACCTGCAAAACTGTCCGATTACCACCTGCAAAATTAAAGCTGCTTGCCAAACGGACCGATAAGGAAATATGATAAGGAATACTTTGCGCAAGCACACAAGGAGGCAACCCCATGATTTCCGGCATCCATTCGGCGCTTTCCGGCCTGACCGCCATCCAGAAAAAAATCGAATCAAACGCCAATAATGTGGCCAACATCAATACGGATGGCTACAAAAAAACACGGGTAACGTTGCAGGAACAGGAAACACAGGGGGTCGAGGCCGTGGTGCAACAGATTCAAACACCCGGGCCCATGGTGTATGAACACACCTCCCTGGGGGACACCCTGGTTGAAAAATCCAACGTGGAATTGGGCGAAGAACTGCCCAGCATGATGCTCAGCCGGAGATTTTTTCAGGCCAATCTGAAAACCGTGCAGATCCAGGACGAGGTGCTTGGCAGCCTGCTGGACATCAAGAGCTGAAGGATTCCTGCCAGGTTATCCGGCCCGCCATGATGGTCAACACCGCCTTCCCCTGCAGCTGCCAACCAAGAAACGGAGAATTCCTGCTCTTGGACTGAATGGACTCCTCGGTAAAAACAAACTTCTTCTCCGGATCTATCACCGCAATATCCGCCATCGCGCCCACGGAAAGCGTCCCGCCGGGCACCCCGAGAATCCTTGCCGGATTCACCGAAAGCAGCTCCACCATCCTCCGGGCATCGAGCCGATTCTCCCGCACGAGCTGCAGGGTTAACGGCACCGCTGTTTCCAGGCCTATTATACCGTTTGCAGCCAGGTCAAATTCCCGGTCCTTATCAAGCTCTCCGTGCGGCGCATGATCCGTGGCAATGGCGTCAAGGGTTCCGTCCCGCAAGGCCTCCCGCACCGCGGCGACATCCGCCTCGGTGCGCAGGGGAGGATTCATCTTGGCCAGGGTATTGTAACCATCCACCGCTGTCTCGGTAAGGGTAAAATAATGCGGCGCTGTTTCCGCGGTCACCGCCACCCCTTTTTCCTTGGCCCTCCGGATCAGAGCCAACGACTCCCGAGTGCTGACATGGGCGATATGGATGGGCCGTCCGGTAAACTCAGCCAGGGCCAGATCGCGATACACCATGATCTCTTCGGCCACATGCGGAATGCCTCGCAGGCCGAGCCGGGTGGCCAGGGGGCCATCGTTCATCGCACCGCTCTGGCTGAGCGACAGATCCTCGGCATGGGAAATAACCAGCAGATCGTGGTTGCCGGCATACTCGAGGGCGCGGCGCATGAGCTGGCTGTTGCCCACCGGCAGACCATCGTCGGTTACGGCAACCGCCCCGGCCTGGCGGAGTTCGCCGAACTCGGCCAGATGCTCGCCGCTGCTCCCGCTGCTGATCGCCCCCACCGGATAGACCCTGGCGAGACCCGCTTCCGCTGCCTTGGCCAGAATAAACACGGTCACGGCCTGGTTGTCGTTGACCGGCTTGGTGTTGGGCATGGCGGCCACGGCAGTAAACCCCCCGGCCGCGGCAGCGCGGGTTCCGGTTTCGATGGTTTCCTTATACTCCTGCCCTGGCTCGCGCAAATGGACATGCATGTCGATCAGCCCCGGCACCACCCATTTGCCCGTCACGTCATAGACAAGGCCGTCCTGCCCGGAAAGGGAGCCTGGTTGAGCCACCGCGCGTATCCTGCCCTCGACGATCAACACATCGCGGACCTGATCGATTCCGTTTGCCGGATCAAGCACGCGCCCATTCTTCAACAGAATCCCCCCGGGCATGTTAATCGCCTCCCATTATCAGATAAATCAATGCCATCCGCACCGCCACCCCGTTGGTAACCTGCTCCAGAATCACCGAGCGGCGGCCATCGGCAAGCTTGGGATCAAGCTCAACCCCCCGGTTTATCGGGCCGGGGTGCATGATAATCGCCTCGGGCGTGGCTGCGTCGACCACCTTTTGCGAGATGCCGAAAAATTTCGCATACTCGCGCAGGGAAGGGAACAGTGGATCCTGTTGCCGCTCTTTCTGGATCCGCAGGGCCATGATCACATCCGCCCCATCAACCGCCTCCAGCACGGTGCGGCTGACCTGGGCGCCCATATCCTTGATACCTGGGGGGATCAGCGTCGCCGGGCCGCTCACCGCTACAGTCGCCCCCATCTTGGAAAAACCGATAATATTTGAATGCGCCACCCGGCTATGGGCTATGTCGCCGATAATGGCGACTTTCAGCCCCGCAATGCCGCCCTTGGCTTCCCGCACCGTCATCAAATCGAGGAGACCCTGGCTTGGATGTTCGTGGGTTCCGTCTCCGGCATTGATCACGGAGACGTTGATATGATCGGCCAGCAAACGGGCCGCCCCTGAACTGGGATGCCGGAGAATAATACAATCGGGATTCATGGCCGCGAGATTGCGCGCGGTATCAATGAGGGTTTCCCCTTTCACCGTGCTGCTGCCGGAATTGGAGATGTTAAAGGTATCCGCGCTCATGCGCTTTGCGGCAACCTCAAAGGAAAGACGGGTCCGGGTGCTTGGTTCGAAGAAAAAATTGATGATGGTCTTGCCGCGCAGGGTCGGGACTTTTTTTATGGATCGGGAAGATATTTCCTTGAACGATTCCGCCGTCTGCAAAACAGCCTCAATATCTTGCGGGGAAAGATCGGCAAGCCCAAGGATATGTTTGTGGCTGAATCGGTACTCGGGGTCCATGCGATTCTTTCCGTGAAAATATCAACACAACCGGTGGAGGCATCCCGCCTCACAATAGGAGGAGTAACGCCGCGTCAAATCAGAATAAAAAAAAAGGGGGCCAATGGTCCAGAACTTTTTTGAAGCCTGCGCCTTGAACATGGCCATACTCGGTGCTGTTGCCGAATACAACGCATAACGAAACGGCTACACAGCATCGTGTTGCCACAGCCTAAGGAATTATATTGCCAAGCCGATTCCATCGCACCGTAAACTTTTCACTGTCCCATGACCAGTACAACATAAAGGCCTTGCCCCGAATGTCCTTGAGATCGACAAACCCCCAAAACCGGCTGTCGTGGCTGTTGTCCCGGTTATCGCCCAGGACAAAGACGGAATCGGGCGGCACGGTTATCGGCGCCATGTTGTCCCTCGGAGAAGGCAGCACCTCGGTGTCCAGATTCACGGTGTTTGGATCGACAAAAGTTTCTCCGTTGACGAACACCTTTTTGCCCACAATTTCTATCCGGTCGCCGGCAATACCCACGACCCGCTTGATGAAATCCTGGGAGGGATTTTCAGGATACTTGAAAACGATGACATCATGCCGCTGGGGATCGCCCACGGCGAACCATGTCGCCCCGTTCAGCGGATTTTTAACGCCGTAGCCGAATTTGTTCACCAGGATATGATCCCCGATCAACAAAGTCGGAATCATGGAGCCGGAAGGAATCTTGAAGGCCCGCACCACAAAAGTTCTGATGAAAAATGCCAGCAGCAAGGCAATAATGATTGCCTCGACATATTCACGCACAACAGATTTTTCCACGGTCTTGACAGGAGTTTTGTTAAACACGTTTAATCCTCGTCTCGCAATCTGTTCATCCAGGGAATACCAGAACCGGTCAACGGCAAATCGTCGCCCGGAAGGTTCCCCAAAATAAGCGAAGAGCGAAATAAATACAAGAGGCTGAATGCTTCCGGTGCAGAAACTCTCCGGAATCTCGGCCCGCGGGAAGGCCAATTTTCCCCACCAGCAAAAACCACCTGTAGTGGCAGGCACTTATGAAAAACACAACATATCGATATTTTTACGTTTTTCAAACCATCCCTTTCCCTGTTCTCCCATTCAACTACTCAATTTTTATGAGAAAAATCCACGATCTACCAGCCACTTTGTTCTTGACACCATGTTTTTTTTGTGTCTCTAATGCAACAGGGTGGATAAAATTATAATCACCAGGCGCAGTTAGAAAGTATTCCGCACGGCAACCGATGCCGATCCGCGGAGAAGCATAGCCAGTAAATCTTGGTCACGGGGTGCTCATGGGCAAGTCCGGTTTCAAAAAATTACAATTGCCATCCTTGCATATCCCTTTCCTCAAAAGGCAAACGCTTTCCATCGGTCTGGACATTGGCTCCCATGCCGTAAAGATCTGTGAACTGGCGGAAGCGGGCAACGGCTATCAGCTCGTGGCCCTGGGCAGCGCCCTGCTCCCCCCGGACTCTCTTGAAGACGGCGCCCTGCAGGATCCCGCTGCCGTGGGCAAGGTCATTTCCTCCTTGATCAACAACCTGAAAATCAAAAACAAAAAGGTCGCCATCTCCATTTCAGGCTACTCCGTCATCGTCAAAAAAATAAATCTGGCGGTGATGACTGAAGAGGATCTTGAAAAACACATCGAATCAGAGGCTGAACAATACATCCCGTTCGATATTGAAGACGTGTACCTGGATTTTCAGGACCTGAAAACAAACACCGCCACCGAGGCCCGCACGGATGTCATGCTGGTTGCCGCCAAACGGGACGTGGTCGACGGATATCTCAACATGCTTCGGGCGGCAGGCCTTCAGCCGGTGGTCGTTGACGTGGATGCCTTTGCCCTGGAAAACGCCTTTGAGGCAAATTTCGGCATGACCGACAATGTCGCCCTGGTGGATATCGGCGCCTCGAAAATGAACATCAATATCATCTCCCATGGCGCTTCAATTCTGGCCCGCGACGTTGTCCTCGGCAGCCGGCAGTTGACCGAACAGATTGAAAATCTGTTCGGCGTCGGTTTTGCGGAGGCCGAAGCCCTCAAAACCGGAGAGGCTCCCGCCAGGGATAAACAGGCGGAGCTTGAAGCTCTGTTTGCGAATACCTGCAGTCAGTGGGTGACAGAGGTAAAACGCGCCATTGATTTTTATTATTCCAACCATCCGGACGAAACGATCTCGAAAATCGTGCTCAGCGGCGGCGGCGCAAAAATACAGGGCCTAACGGAATTTTTTGAAAAAGAGACGGATATCCCGGTTGAAGTTTTCAATCCTTTCAAGAAGGCGGCGGTGGATAGCAGGATTATTGATCCCTCCTATCTGAAAAGTATTGCTCCGGAAATGACCCTTGCTGCCGGCCTGGCAACAAGACCGGTGGAGGTGTAGCCATGATCCGCATCAACCTCCTGCCGATCAGGCAACTAAAAAAAAGGGCGCGCCTGAAAACAGAGCTTTTGGGCTTTCTCGCCGTCCTCGCCTTGGTGTTGCTCGTCCTCGTTGTCGGCTGGCTTGCCCTGGCGGGAAAAATTGCCAATCTGAAGGACGAGATGGTTGCGCTTGAGACAAAAAAGCAGTCATACCAGCCCATTATAAAACAGATCGAAACCCTGAAAAAAGAAAAACAACTGGTCGAGCAAAAACTGGACTCCATCAAAACACTTCAGGCCGGGGCCATGGTTACGGTACGTGTCCTTGACGAAGTGGCCTCCCGCACTCCGACAAGCCGCATGTGGTTGAACTCACTGCAACAATCCGCCGGACGTTTGCAGTTGCAAGGCATTGCCCTGGATAACGAAACCATTGCCCAGTACATGCAACAGCTGGAAGCCTCGGAGTATTTTGAAAAAACCGAATTGACCAGTTCCGCTCAGACGGACGTTGCCAAGCAAAAACTGAAATCTTTTGCACTTACGATAAATGTTATCGTACCGAACAGTTAACACCTTTGGCGGGAGAAGCCATGGCGCTTGACATACAAAAAATCCAGGCGAGTCTTGAGAAGTTTCTCGACAGCAAGGTAAGCCGGCTTGAGATGAAGCAGAAGATGCTGATTGCCGGGGCGGCATGCATTCTGCCGTGCGTGGCTTTCTTTTTTCTCGCCTATTCCCCGAAAAACGCCGAAATAAAGAGCCTTGAGACACAAAAGGCCGGGATCGAAGCGGAAATCAGAAAAGTAGAAAAAATTGCCAGGGATCTTGATAAGCACAAGGCGGAAATGGCGGAAGTTGAAAAACAATTTGCCGAAGCATCCCTGCTGTTGCCTGACCAAAAAGAAATTCCCTCTCTCCTGGCAACGATTTCCGGACAGGCCACCATTTCCGGCCTGGATGTTCTCTCCTTCAAACCGCTTGCGGAAAAACCGCAGCAATTTTACGCGGAAATCCCGGTGGATATCGCGGTGCAGGGGTCATATCACAATGTGGGTATTTTTCTTGACAAGATCAGCAAACTCCCCCGCGTTGTCTCCGTGAACAACATCAAGATGGACACCCCAAAGCAGATGGGCGGAGAAATGATCCTCAATTCAACCTTTCAGCTTGTCACCTATCGCTTTCTCGATCCGGCAGAAGTTGCGGACAACGCGAATAAAGACGTGAAAGGAAAAGGGAAGAAGTAAACCATTCGCAGCAGGAAATTAAGGGCCATAGAGCTATAACCATTGCCTTTGGCGAGAACCATTCATCATGATGAACACCGTGTCCGCAAAAAATTTCTTCCTCGCGCTTGCCCTTATTGCATGTGTGTGCTTTTTGGCCTCGGGGGATAGTGCTTCTGCCCAGAACGAGCCTGTCACGCCAAGCGCCGCCATTACCGACCCGACCCAAGCCCTGGAAACAGCGCTCGCAAGCGGTCAAGCTCCGCCCTTCATCTATAACCGTGAAAGACCAGACCCCTTCTTCCCTTTCCTCACCCAGGAAATCATGAAAGCTGAGGCCAAGGCCAAGGCGGAATTGACGGGGACACAAAAATATGAACCGGCCCAGTTAACCCTGGTTGCCATTGTTTCGAGCAAACGCGGGTTACTGGCCATGGTGCAGGACTCCTCCGGCATCGGCTATGTGCTTCGCAAGGGCACGAAAATCGGAGAAAATGGCGAAGTTGTCCAAATAGCCCACGACAAGGTAATCATCGAGCAGTCGCTGAAAACCGTGACCGGTGAACGCACATCCCGCACAATTGAGATGACCTTAAGCAAAGAGGGAGAAAAATAATGACACCCGTTATTACCCGCCTGAAATGTATCTCTGCCGGGCTGATGATATTCTGTTTTCTTGTGACCGGGACAACTTTTGCCCAAAAGAGCGGTTCCCAAACAAAGGCAGCGTACACAATATCAGGCATCACCCTCGACCAGACCGCCGATGGTCTGCAACTGGTCGTTCACGGCGGGACGCCACCCACCTATACCATGTACGAGCTCTTCGATCCCCTGCGCATCGTGCTGGACATTGCCGACGCCAGACTCCTTGATTCCACGGCAATTCCGGTAAATCTGCCTCAGGGTCCGGTACAGGAAATTAAAAATATCGCCCTGACCGATCAAGATCCGGCCATAGCCCGCCTGGAGATATACCTCTCGGACGATCCGGCCTATACCATCGAAAGAAAGGGGAACAATATTGTCGTCAGTTTTGCCAAAACAATGCCCCTGCCCGCTCACATCGAACAGACGCCAGCCGAACCGGAACAGCAACAAGCACCGGCAGTCAGCCCGCAATCTCACCCGGCATCAATGCTCCAGGACATTGAAATTGACACCACCAACCCGGCTGAAACCCGCGTCTTCATCAAAACCAACGGACCAGTCACTGATTTCCAGAAGGCCCATCTTGTGAAGAGAGGGGCCCTGCCGGCCAGAATGTATATTGACATCGCCAATGTTGTGCTCCCTGGGAGAATGCTGCAGCACACGGTTGGAACGGCCCTGGGAAAAATCCGCGCGGCGCAGCGCAATTCAGCGGTTCGCATCGTTTTTGATTCCGGGCTGAAAGAGCTATTCACCTATGAGCTGGAAAATAGGCCAAACGGCTTGCTGGTGAAGATCGTCGAGCCTTCCGCGCCCATGACCGCGCCCGTCGTGGCGGGCATCATGAAGCACAGTGAGCCGACAAAAACCATCGAAGCTCGACAACCTGAAGCAATAATGCTTCCCGCTCAGCCTGAACCTGCTCCTTCCCTTTCCGCCGCGGAGCTTGCTTCTCCGGTGACTTCGGCAGCCTCTGCCCCTGCGGCTCCTCTCCAGGAAGCCATCGCCCCGGAGATGATCGTTCCTAAGTTCACCAGCACAGCAAAAGCCAAACCAAAATCCGTTGCCGCCAAACCGTCTCCGGAAAACAAAACAGCCAAGGGAGCCGCTTCCGCTCCATCCCAGAAGGCCTCGGAGAAAACCGCCAAGGCGGACTCGTTTGCCTTCGCCGGATATGAAAAACAGAAAATCACCGTGGACTTCTTTAAAATTGATCTCCACAATGTGTTCCGGCTGTTCGGTGAAATAAGCGGCCAGAATATTGTTGTTGATGAAGGGGTCAGCGGCACACTGACTCTTGCGCTCAACGATATCCCCTGGGATTTTGCCTTGGACATCATCCTCAATCTCAAGGAATTGCAAAAAGAGGAGCGGTTCAACACCATTGTCATCTCGCCCAAAACCAAACAATTCCAGTGGCCCAAAGCCGCCACTGATGCAGTTTCCATTAAGGGGGGGGAAAGGATTGAGGCCATCTCGGTAAAGCAGCGCCTTGAGACCCCTAAAGGGGTTGTCGAAGCGAAAACCCTCATTCAGCAAGCCACTGCCGCCGAAAAAAACGGCCAACCCGAAAAGGCCTTGGCTCTTTACGAATCAGCCTTCGCCAACTGGCCTGAAAATGCCCAACTGGCAAGCCGCATCGCCTCGCTCTGCCTTACTCAGCTCGGGCTGAATGCCAAGGCCGTGCACTATGCCAAGGCAACCCTGACCCTTGAGCCGGCCAACGCGGAGGCAGCCCTGCAGGCGGCCATTGGCTCTGCCAACATGAAAAAAACCGAAGCGGCAAAAACATACTTTGACTTGGCAATCAGCGGAGATACGCCCCCAAGCGAAGCGCTGATCAGTTACGCTTCCTTTGCCGAAGAATACCAGAGTTACAATGGCGCCCTGGCCCTGCTGGACCGGCATGAAGCCCTGTTCGGCGATACCCTTGACACCCTGGTGGCCAAGGCCCGCATTCTTGACAAACTGGGACATTCCGCCCAAGCGGTTGCTGCATACAATGCTGTCCTGCTTTCCGGTTATGCGGTGCCGGAAGACTTGCGCCAGTTCATCAAAGGAAGAGTTGCCGCGGCAAATTAGGACTCTGGTTGATGCGATGGGCTCGCACACGGAAACGATGACACAGGTCCGTAACAGACGTCAAAAAGTTACAGAGCGGCCACTGTTGCAAACGCAGTTTTCTGCGATTTCAACACATTTCTTTCACCTCTAAAAAGTAGAAAGACTGCCATTATGAAAAAGAAAACTCGAAATGCTCTCGCCTTGTTTGTCAGTGCAGCGATCTCCCTGCTGCTCATTTCCGCTTGCGCGCCTGCCGCCAAAACCGAGGCAACGCAAGATCCGCTGGAGGCAAAGACGTCAATCGCCGGGAAACAGTCTAAAACCCTGGAATCCGGCCAGTTGCCGGTCCGCTACCAGAATCCGACGTATATGCTGGGAGAAACTTCTACCCAGAATATCGGAACAGTGGGCGCGGAAGGCCTTACCATCCCGGTTGGCGCCGATATTTCCTCCAATACCGGACCGGTGGCCTTGCGGGACATCATGAAACGACTGGCTGCCCTGAAGGGCATGAATATCAGTTGGGCCAGCGATGTTGACCAGATGGCCATGGTGGATGTGGATATCCGGGCAGAGGATGATTTTTTCAGGTCACTGGAAAATATCCTCAGGCAAAAGGATTATTTCCACGAGGTTCAGGGCAATACCATTGTGGTCAAATATCGGGAAACCCGAAAATTCCATGTGGCCATGCCGTTCATGAAATCCTCCTATAGTACCGGAGTAGGCGGGGATGTGCTGGGGGGCGGCGCAACAACAAGTGGCCTGAAAGGCAATATCCAACTGACGAGCGAGAAAAACGATTTTGATATCTGGTCGAATATCAGTACTAATCTTGATCAAATTCTTGGGATATGGGAAGAGACCGTCGCCACCCCCTCTTCTGAAGCTGCCCCTGCGGGAGACACCGCAGCGCAGCTCCCCGCCCCCCCCAAGCAGACAAGCACGACGAACAAGCGCAATGTCCAGGCAGGAAAAGGCTATTACAGCATCGACAAACCCATCGGGTTGATCACCGTGACCGCCCCGAGGCCCCTCGTCGAGAAGATCGCCGTCTATCTGGACAATCTGAAAACAGAACTCTACCGCCAAATCTCCATTGAGGCGAAGATCGTCGAGGTTTCCATCGATAACACCGAGAACCGCGGCATCGACTGGACCAATTTCCTTACCGGGAAAAATATCGATTTCACCCTGTTTGGCCCCAATGGCATCATCTACGATGCCGAGACAGCCAACAGCGGTGGCAGGGTTGTGAGCAAGGTCGCTCTTGCCGCTGGCGCCAACCCTTTCTCCCTTGCCCTGAACTTTCTCGATACCCAGGGAGATACCAACGTGCTGGCCAATCCGAAACTGAGCATTATGAACGGCCAGCCGGGTCTCATCACCGCAGGCGACAGTGTCAAATATATCGACAAGGTTGAATCCAGGGTCGATGGCACCACCGGGGCGGTGACCTACACCGTTACAACGGCAACCCTCATGTCCGGCATCGGCATGTCGGTGATCGGCACCATCATGGACAACGATGAGATTATCCTCACCCTGACCCCGGTCACCTCAAAGCTTGAAGGAAATGAAGTTGAGTATATTAACGGTTGGGGTGGAGTGATCGGCGTCCCCCGGATTAAGCTGCGGGAAATGAACACCACCGTTCGCATAAAGAGCGGGCAGGTGGTGGTGGTCGGTGGACTTATCGACAATGCGGAATCGAACATCGGCAGCAACAAGGTTCCCTTCTTGGGCGATATCCCCATCATCGGCAATCTCTTCTCCCACTCCGCCAAATCCACCAAGAGAAGCGAGCTGGTCATCATGCTCCAGCCCAAAATTCTTTGATTCTCAATCGCCCCTTTGCTCCACAAAAAAAGCCCGGCAACCGCCGGGCTTTTTTTTCCTCAATTTTCCACTGCGTCTATTGCTGTTCCGCCGCCTTCTGCCTTTTTGAATTTTCATACAAGGCATGGAAATTGATCGGCTCCATGAGGAAGGGGATAAATCCGCCGTCCACCGAAATCTGGCTGATTATCTGCCGGGTAAACGGAAAGAGCAGGGCCGCGCATTCCACCGACAGCACCGGTTGCATATGCTCCTCGGGAATATTTTTCAGCAAAAACACCCCGGCATGCTCGATCTCAATGATAAAAAGGGTTTTCTCACTCTGGCTGTTGGTCACCTTGGCGGTGATGGACAGGGTGACCTCATAATGATCTTCCGTCTCCATCTTCCGGTGCTTCAAGCCAAGGTTCACATCAACCTTGGGTTCGCCTTTGGCCAGAAAAACATCCGGGGCCTCGGGGTTTTCAAAGGATAAATCCTTGAGGTACATCTTCTGCAACCGGAAAACAGGGGGCTGCGGGGCTTGAGCGTCCTCTTTATTTTCTTCCGCCATGATTCGCAATTCCTTGTCTGAGTTTCTCTATGGCAAGCGCCATGGTTCAACCTGATTATTGTACCGCACTCAATTCTTTATAATGAAATATACCGAAACTTCAACGGGTCTTTTCAATTTTCCGCCGAATCGCTGGAGGCTCCCTCCGGTAACTGGGTTGAGAATTCGCGCATTACCGCCTAACCCCGTCCAGCCAAAATCTTATTAAGAAATTGTCCGGTGTACGATTCCGTGACCCGGGCCACCTCTTCCGGAGTGCCTTGGGCAACAATGGCGCCGCCTTGATCCCCGCCCTCGGGGCCGAGATCAATGAGATGATCCGCGGTTTTGATCACATCGAGATTGTGCTCGATGATCACCACGGTGTTGCCGCTGTCCACCAGCCGGTTCAGCACATGGAGCAGATGCTGGATGTCCGCCGGGTGGAGGCCGGTTGTCGGCTCATCCATGATGTACAGGGTCCTGCCGGTGCTTCTTTTGCTCAACTCCTTGGCCAGCTTTATCCGCTGGGCTTCGCCGCCGGAGAGGGTCACCGAGGACTGGCCCAGGGCGAGATAGGACAGCCCCACCTCCAGCAAGGTTTGCAGCTTGCCCTTGATCTGGGGAACCTTGGCAAAAAAGTCCAGGGCCTCCTCCACGTTCATGGCCAAAATCTCAGCGATATTCTTACCTTTATAGGCGATATCCAGGGTGTCTGGGTTGTAGCGTTTGCCGCCACAGGCCTCGCAGGTCACATAGATGTCCGGCAAAAAATGCATGGCGATCTTGATCACCCCCTCGCCCTCGCATGCCTCGCACCTCCCTCCCTTCAGGTTAAAGCTGAAACGGCCCGGTTGATAGCCCCTGGCCCGCGCCTCCGGCAACCGGGCCAGAAGTTCGCGCACCGGGGTAAGCAATCCGGTATAGGTGGCGGGATTGGAGCGGGGTGTCCGGCCGATGGGGCTCTGATCGATGTCGATGACCTTGTCGATCTGCTCCAGACCCTCAAAGGCACACCCTTTGCCGGATTGCCCCTTTCCATGGGCCAAAGAATGAATCGCGCCCTTGAACAGGGTCTCGATCACCAGCGAACTTTTTCCCGAGCCGGAAACCCCGGTGACGCAGGTCATCAGGCCGAGGGGGATGCGTACATCCATATTTTGCAGGTTGTTGGCCGTGGCCTGCCGGATGGTGATCCATCCCTTTTTCGATGCTGGGCGCCGCCGCTTTTTAGGGATCGGGATGGACAACCGGCCGGAGAGATAGCCGCCGGTAATGGATGCTTTATGCTGCAGCAACCCAGCCACCTCGCCGTTGTAGACCACCTCCCCCCCATGCACCCCGGCGCCCGGGCCCATGTCCAGCACATGATCCGCCGCCCGGATGGTGTCCTCGTCGTGCTCCACCACCAGCACGGTATTGCCCAGATCCCGCAGCCGGGTCAGGGTGTTGATCAGCCGGGCATTGTCCCGCTGGTGCAGCCCGATGCTGGGCTCATCGAGGATGTACAAAACCCCGGCCAGCCGCGAGCCGATCTGCGAGGCGAGCCGGATTCGCTGGGCCTCGCCGCCGGAGAGGGTGGCCGCCTTGCGGGCCAGCGAGATGTAGCCCAACCCCACATCGTGCAAAAAGGTGAGCCGGTCCATAATCTCTTTCAAAATCCGCTCGGCAATGAACAGCTCCTGATCCGTCCAGGCAAGGGCTGGCAGGATTTCCAAGAGCCCCCCGATACTCTGGCTGGTCAACCCATGGATATTCCACGGTCCGATCCGGACGGCCAACGCCTCGGGTCTGAGCCGCGCTCCATGACAGGCCGGGCACTCCTGCTCGTTCATGTACTGTTCCAGCTCCTCCCGCACCGAGCCAGAGCCGGTCTCCAGATACCGCCGCGCCAACTGCGGGAGAATCCCTCCGAATGGCTTGCGGTGGGTATGCATGCGCCGAAAACGCACATAGTCGAAGACAACATCCTCAAACCCGCTCCCGTGCAGAATAACCTCCCTGGCCCGCTCGGGCAGCTCGGCAAACGGGGTGTCCAGCGAAAAGCCGTATTGCCGGGCAAGCCCAGCCATGAGTTCTTGCGTATAAGTGGAGGGGGAGTTGGACTGCCAGGGAAGGATGGCGCCCTGGTTGAGGCTGAGCTTGGGGTTGGCCACCACCAGCTCCGGATCGAAAAACTGCTTCACCCCCAAGCCGCCGCATTCCGGGCAGGCGCCCTTGGGGTTGTTGAAGGAAAAGAGCTGGGTGGACAGTTCCGGCAAACTCTTGCCGCAGCGGACGCAGGCGGCATGTTCGCTGTACAGCGTCTCCTGCCCGGTTTCCGGCAATTGCACCAATAAAAAGCCCTGGCCCAACTGCACGGTGGTAGCAACGGAATCGGACAACCGCCTGGCAACCGAGGGCTTGATCACCAGCCGGTCCACCACCGCCTGGATGGTGTGGCGCTTGTTCTTTTCGAGCACGATCTCCTCACCCAGATCGCGGATCTCCCCGTCGATCCGCGCCCGGACGTACCCCTCCCGGCGGAGCTTCTGCAGCACCGCCTGGTGCTCGCCCTTTTTTCCGTCCAGCAGCGGGGCCAGCAGCACGATCTTGGTCCCCTCCGCAAGGGCCATCAGGCTTGCCACCATGTCCTGCGCGGACTGGGGCCTGATCTCCTCGCCGCACTCCGGGCAATAGGGTCTGCCCACCCGGGCGAAAAGCAGGCGCAGGTGATCGTAAATCTCGGTGATGGTCCCTACGGTGGAGCGGGGATTCCGGCTGGTGGTCCGCTGTTCGATGGACACCGCCGGAGAGAGCCCCTCCAGCGAATCCACCTCGGGCTTTTCCATCTGCCCCAAAAACTGCCGGGCATAGGTGGAGAGCGATTCCACATAGCGGCGCTGTCCCTCGGCATAGAGGGTGTCAAAGGCGAGGGAGGACTTGCCCGAACCGCTCAAGCCGGTGAAAACCACCAGCCTATTGCGGGGCAAATCCACGCTGATGTTTTTTAAGTTGTGCATTCGGGCGCCCCGGATGCTGATGTATTTTGGTTCCATGGAACACCACTTGGCAATTCACAACGAAAGGGACTTATTTTACGCGCCGCAATGATTCACAATAATCATCAATCGTGAGAGCACAATAACGAGCTATCCCTTTCTCACCATTCTGGTCGCAAAAAATCCATCCAAACCTTGCTCGGGAGTGGTTTTTAAAAAACCCGCCCCATCACACAAGCCCCTGGCCGCTTCGGGCAGATACTCCTGCGCCGGGGTGATGGAAAATTCCGGATGCTCATGGAGAAAGGCACCAATCACCTCGTCATTTTCCATTGGGTCAATGCTGCAGGTCGCATAGACGAGCACGCCTTTTTTTTCGATAAGCCCTGCCGCGGCACTGAGCAACTCCCGTTGCCTATCCTGATACCCCTGCAATGCCGTAAGCGATCGCTGCCAGCGGATATCAGGCTGCCGCCGGATAACGCCAAGACCGGAACAGGGTGCATCGACAAGAACGCCCGCAAAGCCCCCTTGAGGCTGCCCGGCAAACTCCTGGAGTGTCGTGCCGTGGATTTCTATCTCCGGCCCGCCAAGGCGCTGCAAGTTGGCTTTAAGCAGAGCCTGGCGTTTTTGGCTGGGCTCCACCGCCACCACCCTGCCGCCATCCGGCACCATCCGGGCCAGATGCAGCGCCTTGCCGCCAAGCCCGGCACAGCCGTCGAGATATCTCCCGCTGACAAACGGCCCCAGCAATTGGGTGACCAGTTGGGCCGCCTCGTCCTGGACCACGAAAAAGCCCTCCCCATACCCGGGCAAGGCAGTGACAGACCCTTGAAAATTTTCGATCCGCACCGACTCCTGGGCAAACAAGCCGCGCTCGCAGTCAATCCCCTTTCCCCGCAGGAGGCTCATCCAGTCATCCACGGAGATCCGCAGGGTGTTCACCCGCACCACCAGCACCGGCGAGGTATTGTTTATCCAGCAGATCCGCCTGGCCCGTTCCCGGCCGAACAGCGCTTCCCAACGCGCCACCAGCCAGGCCGGATGGCTCAACACCGCCGCCGCCTCGTCGGGCGCGGGCAGGGATGCTCTCTGCCGGGCCATGGCGCGGAGGACCCCGTTGACAAAGCCGGAGAGCCACTTCGGCTGCCGGGCCGACTTCAAACCCTGCACCGTTTCGTTGATGGCCGCCGATTCCGGCACCCGATCCAGAAAAATAAGCTGATACAGACCGACCCTGAGCGCCGCGAGGGTAAGAGGCTTCATCTGCCGCAGAGGATGGCTGGAAAATTTCTCGATACTTGCATCCAGATAGCCTTGCCAGCGGACAACCCCGTAGACCAGAGCCATGACAAGCTGCCTGTCGCGCGGATCGTCCATGGCAGCCGGGGACACCATGCTTTCCAGCACCTGATCCAGCGGCTCCTGCGATTTCTCCCAGGCAAGGAGGGTATCCATGGCAATACCGCGGGAATTGATCATAAAGAACCAGCCGACAACTTGCGGTTGTCAGTTTTCAGCTTTTTTATAAGACCGGAAAGCATCTTTTTTATTTCAGAGAGTCCGGCGATCACCGAATCAGCCGCCTTTTTTTCCAGAAACTCCAGTTCACATGCAAGCAACAGGTGATATTCCAATTCACATGCCGAACCCATGGCAATGTATACAAATCTTGCAAAATCGGCATCGCTTCCACGCCCACACCCCTCCGCAATATTGGCGGGGATGGAGACACAAGCCCGCCGCATCTGGCTGGTCGGTCCATACAGCTCTGTCTTCGGAAAGGATTGGGATATTTTGTAGATTTGCACAGCCAAAACATGCGCTTTCTCCCAAACTGCCAACTCACGGAAGTTACTCATTCTTATCCGCCTGTCTGCTGACAGCTGATGCCTGATCGCTATCCGCTGATCTCATCCCTATCACCGAGGCAAAACAGCCGGTAACCCCATCGCGGCGGTAGGAAAAATAATCTTCATTACAGGCCGTGCAACGCCCGGCGATCTCGATCTGCGCAAGGCGCACCCCACTGTCGCGGAGCTGATCGCGGCTGATGGCCCAAAAATCGAAATAATTGGGCTGCGTCTGGTAGGCATGAAAAGCCAGGGGCAACTCGGTGCGGTAGTTGATAAATTCCCCGCAGCATGGACCTAACGATGGGCTGATGGCGGCATGCAACGCGGCTGGTCGTGTGCCGTACACAGCGGTCATGGCGGCCACGGTTTTGGCGATGATGTTCGCCACGCTGCCCCGCCAGCCGGAATGGATATTGGACACCGCCCCGTGCTCGGGATCATAGAGCATCACCGCCTGGCAATCGGCCTGCTGGATCATCAGGCCAAGCTCGGGGATATTGGTCATCAGGGCATCGTGGCCCGCATGCTCTTCGTCCGTTTCCGGCAGCCGGCCCACGTTCAAAATGCTGCCCCCATGCACCTGGCGCGCCGAAACCAGCCGCGCCAGCCCAAGCTCCTCCTTGACCAACGCCCTGTTTCGCAAAACCAGCGCCTCATCGTCGCCGACATGCAGGCCCATATTGCGCGAATGATACGGAGCCGCGCTCACGCCGCCATGCCGCGAAAATGTAGCGCTTGAGACTTTCGGGAGATGGGAGAAAAAGATCACGGTGATGGGGGGATAATGGCAGGGAAATTCTATTGCTTATTTTCGATACGCTGCGCGGGAATTTTCCGCGTCGCAAGAGCGATTTCCAGGGCTGTCTCCAGGCGTATCACCCGTTCGGTCAGGCTTTCTATCTTGCTCTGTTGGGCCACGACGGTTCCGGCCAACCGCTCCACCTTGTCGTTCATCTTGATGACCGTGGTGAGCGCATCCCACATTTTGTCCGTAACACCCATGGCGTTAACCCCGCCTCTTCGATTCCATGGCGGCAATGCGCTGATTGGACGCCTCAATAAACGTCAAGGCATTATCAATGGCATGCTCTGCCTGTTCGGTGGTTTTGAGCATTTGCGAGATCATCCCTTCCAACACCGCATCATCCTCGGTCGTTCGGTATGCGGCGGCAGCCCTGCGCAGATATTCACCCATTGAAACACGGGACTGCCTGGCTTTCTGGGCAAGATTGATCTTTTCTTCCCTCGATAGCAAAACGGGTATGCGTTCGGTTGCGGTTGCCATTGCGTCTCCTCACTATATGACCATGTGCTGCACATGATCACTATAAGCCTGGGCCAAGGTTTTGGCAATCACAAAAAAACCATGGTGACAGACACCATGAAAAACACGGGATGCCCCTCTTTTTGAAACCCAATCTCCAACTATTTCATTCAAACCCTCAACGATCTGACCAAGGGTTGCAAGCGCAAGCCTGCATATTGACCCGGCGACTAAATACGTCATTCCCGCGAAGGCGGGCATCCATCCCTCTGGATTCCCGCCTTCGCGGGAATGACGGTTTACATGTTTAACCACCGAAGCAATAGTATCCGCACACCAAAATAGGGGGGTGTCCCGAATGGCGCCGAATGGCGCTTACGCTGCGGAAGTCGTGGTGGAGTGGCCGTGGAGCTTCAAGCCCAAGGCCTTGATGACCTTCATCACCGTGGCAAATTCCGGGTTCCCTTGAGCGGAAAGCGCCTTGTACAGCCCTTCCCGAGCCAGACCGGTATCGCGGGCCAACTGACTCATACCACGGGCGCGAGCGATATCGCCAAGGGCGGCGCGGATCAGGCTTCCGTCCCCTGGGTCTTCCTCCACACAGGCATCAAAATACAGTTCGATGTCCTCTTCCGTTTTCAGATGATCAAGCACATCCCATTTGCGCAAAGCGATCTTGCTTCCCATTGCTTTCCTCCTATACCTGTCGCGCCAGCTTCAAAGCGGTCTGATGTCCTTGTCCTGCGCTCCTTTGTCACCGCCCGCCAGCAGAACCACCACCTCAAGACCCCGCCGGACGAAATACACGCGCGCGGTATCCTGGCCCGCAGTGAATACGCATCTCCGACACACCTTCTCCCACCGGCTTGCAATCTCCAAAATTTCCCAGATCAACAGAGCGCAGCCGCGCCTTGATCCGAGCCCTTGCAATCGTATCGCGCAGTCCGGCAAACCAAGCGGAAAAATTCTCTGTTTCGCTGATCGTGGTCACGGGAATAGTGTATACCACAGACTACATGATGTCAACCACAGCTTACATGCTTGCAGACGGGGCAGCATCACATCCCCTTGTCGCGTTAAGCATGCCATGCCCCAAACAAAAAGAGGGAAGGGCTTGCGCCCTTCCCTCTTCAGTTATTGCATGCACAACAGGTACTACACGAGAGACCGGATTAGAATGCAGCCTCGAAGGTCAGGTATACCTGATCAGCACTCTCGATAATGTCTTGGCCGGCAAAGTTTGCTTTCCAAGCCTGGGCAGCATCATCGATATCATACGGCATAACGTTCCAGTCCATGGAACCGGTGTACTCGTAATCGTAGTGCTGGTAGCCCAAACGAATGAAAGCCTTGCCGAACTTGGAGATAGCCTCGCCGCCGGGAATGTCGTAGATGGTGTAGAGCTCATAGACATTACCGCGGGTCGCCAGCTTGGAGGCATACAGGTCGTCGTGACCGGGAGACATGGCGATCCAGTACTTGGACCCGTGGTTGTACTCGGCGCCAACCTTGAAGAGAGAATCCGGGATGTCGTAGCGCACACCGAGGTGAACAGCAAAGCCATCCTCTTCATTGGTATTGTTTACACCGGAGGAATAATCGTTCAGCATGCCCTGATTATTGGGATCGGTGCGGCTCCAGCCAAGAGACCCAAAGTAGTTCAGGTTCTGCCACTTGTCCTGATACACGCCGGAGGTATGGTAGATGTTGCCGACATTCTTCCGGGCAGCGTCGCCATAGCCGGCGGCCGTCCTGGCGGCAGTGGTCGCATCGGACCAGTCGGGAAAATTAAAAACATCCATGGCAGCAAAGGACTGGACATAGGCAAAACGATCGCCCTTCTTGTATACATCCCAGCTCACCCCGGCAAAATCTGTATCGTTGATGCCGGTGTCGTTCTGGTTCACGCCTGCTTCAAAGCCACGGCCATAACAAATGCGAACCCGGCCCGGTGCATCCTGCACACCGAACAGATTGTTGTAGGCATAGCCCACGGAAATACCATCAAACGGCCAATCCATAAAAGCGGTGGGGGTAGCCATCCGCTCATCCTGATTCATGCGCAACTGTGCGGCCGGACCATCGGTGGTGGGCCTGCGGCCAATGGAGAACCAGACCGGAGAATCGCCGATGTTGTTCCAGTTCACAAAGGCACGGTCCACGTGCAGGGTGCTGTCCCCAGGGGACCGGGTTGCGTTGCCATCAAAGGGGGGAAAAGAACCAATTGGGGTATTGCCTTCGCCGTCCGGAGTGGACTGCATGCCCCAAGCCTTGTACATGGCAAGACGCCCCTTGAACTCCACGTTCTCCAGAGCCTTGGCGCGCATATCCAAACGAAAACGGTTGGTCATGATTCCATCATTGTTATCCGTTACGTCGGTGTATGTGATCGCTCCGGCAGGCGGAGTAAAGGTCGCGACGTTAGACACTTTCCGGTCCCGGGTGTAATAATCGTACCGGGAACGAAAATCGCCGCTGAACTGGATACGGGAAGCCAGATCCCACTGTTCGGACTTCTCCTCCAGGGCCTGGATTCTGCTGCTCTGGTCGCTTACCGGGGCCGGGGCGGCTTTTACCTTTGCCATCTCGGCTTTCAACTGCTCAAGCTGCCTGGTCAGGGCATCGACCTGCGCCTGGATGTCCGAGGCAGCGGCTGCGCCGCCCGCACCCGCGGAAGCCATGGCAGGAAGAGCCAGAAGCCCGGCCAGCGCCAATGTAGAAATTTTCTTCACCATCTCATTTTCTCCTTAAGAAAATATTTGGTAATTCAGGGTGATTGCTCCACCCCCTCCCTCGCAGTGGCATGCGACGTCCACATGCCACCATTCGCTCAATGCTCCCCGCCTTTCGAAAAGACTGGGAAGCAAGATCAAGAACTCATTTGTGGCTGACTGCTGTCAGCCTTTTTCCGTCATTCCGGCGGAAGCCGGGATCCAGAAGGCCTGGAATTATGATACACTGGACTCCGGCCTTCGCCGGAGTGAGGGCTTGCAACGCAATTGCCCACAAAATATAAAGATTTGTACTTTGTTACCGCAGTCTGACCCCATTGTCAAAATAAAAGTGGGTAAAACATGAATACTCCTTCAGAAATACAGCCAGCAGCACTCTGGTCACTTGTATTTTTCCGCGCCATTGCTCCGGAAAAAAACCGGCATGCCCCCCCGCTTCCCCTGTCTGCCGGGCTATCTCCCTTGTTGCTCGTAAAAAAATCTTGCCAGCCCTGCTTGCTATGTATTAAAGGTTGAGGGCCTGAGATTCTTCCACATTTTTTTGTGCTTCAACAGGCTGAGCACGAACGGAAACCATCGCCTTACCCAAAGGCCAGCCAAGGAACCCACATGTATTTTCAGGATATCATTCTCGAGCTCAGCAGATTCTGGGCTCAGCAGGGATGTGCGTTGCAGCAGCCCTATGACATGGAAGTAGGAGCCGGCACCTTCCACCCGGCCACTTTGCTGCGGGCTTTGGGACCCGAGCCTTGGAAAACCGCCTATGTTCAGCCCTCGCGTCGGCCCACCGATGGCCGGTATGGAGAAAACCCCAACCGGCTTCAGCATTACTACCAGTTTCAGGTGATGATCAAGCCGTCCCCCCCCAACATTCAGGATCTCTATATCGAAAGCCTCACCCGCTTCGGCCTGGACCCGCTGGAGCACGACATCCGCTTTGTCGAGGACGACTGGGAATCCCCGACCCTGGGCGCCTCTGGCCTGGGATGGGAGGTGTGGCTTGACGGTATGGAAATCACCCAGTTCACCTACTTCCAGCAGGCGGGAAGCCTGGAGCTCTCTCCGGTCACGGTGGAAGTGACCTACGGACTGGAACGCATCGCCATGTATCTGCAAAAGGTGGACTCCGTTTACGATATCGCCTGGAACAGCGAGGTTTCCTACGGCAACATCTTTCATCAGGCCGAGGTGGAGTTTTCCACCTTCAACTTCGAGCAGGCAAATGTGCCGGCCCTGCTTTCGTTTTTCGACACCTTTGAGTCCGAGGCCCACCGGCTGCTGGACGCGGAGCTGATTTTGCCGGCCTACGACTATTGCCTCAAGTGCTCGCACACCTTCAACCTGCTGGATGCCAGAAAGGCCATCAGCGTTGCGGAGCGGACCCGGTATATCGGCAGAATACGGAATATCGCGAGAAAGGTGGCGGAACAGTTCGTGGCCCAGCGGGAGAAGATGGGATATCCGTTGCTGAAGACGAAGAGCTAAAAAGGACTGTGGTTCGACAGGCTCACCACGAGCGGAAGGGGACTTTGATTTAAAAAGTATTCCTTCAGGTTTTTTGCGTTATGGCGGAAGTGCATGGGAATCGAACCCACCCACCAGGCTGTTAACCCGGTGCACCGGATTTGAAGTCCGGGAGAGCCACCAGCGCCCTTTCCACTTCCATCCGCTGTGCCAAGATATAATGTTGTCGGCGGGGAAACAACATTTTTCTTTTTTTAACAAAAGAGTCTGGGCAGCGGAAAAAAAATACGGTACATATGGCTCGAATCACGGCAAGCATGGAGCTTGTCCCCTTGTGATGTTCCGCCGGTTTTAAATATTAGGCAAAGGAGTTACGTAGCGATGGAATGCGAGCGCTTACAGAGGCTTGTCAAATCATGGTATGCCCAAGTCCAGGAGGAGTCCATGGCCCCGGCGCGCATGGTTTCCTTCATGGAAAAGCACATTGCCGAATGTGCCTTTTGTCTTGCAGATCCGCTGGTGCGACAAGATATTGCAAAGATCACGGCCATCATCCTGCCCCCGACAAAAATCCGCAAGCCGACAGGCGAGGAAGAAGACGCCCTTGCCGCCGAACCGGATGAGGAATCAGACACCTCGGCGGACGATGAACTGCCGGAAGATGATGACTCCGGAACCGAGGATGATGACATTGATGACGAGGTCGAGGCTCAGGAGGAGGATGAGCTTGAGGAAGACGATCTGGAGGATGACGAATAACCCCGATTACAGATCATGGAACACACAAAGCGCTCCCGAGGGGGCGCTTTTTTTATGGGCGAAAGGCTCCTCGCCCCAAAATCACGGTCGCCCATAGACGCCTTGGGCCACATAGCTAATCCGGCCCTGTTGCCGGAGCCTGCTGGTAATGGCATAAATTTTGGCGCGCGGAAAACCGGTTGCTTTTTCCAGCATGGCCACGGTTGTGCCGCTCGGAGTCTGTCTGACGATCTCCTCAATCAAGGCGGTGGCGGTGCGCGCTGTTTTTCCCTCTGGCGCTTGCACGGCCACCGGGGCAGACGCGGCCTTTTTCGCACGGGATGAACGGCTGGCCACCTGGGATTTGGCGGCGGCACTGAAATCCGGGCGCACATCCATGTCAATGCCGAAAAGGGTGGACAGGTCGGCCTCCTCCATCACTCTGGAACTCTTTCTGTCCGCTCTTGCCAATAGATCTCCTTTTTTTTCCTGAACGGCGCGGGCTACAAGCTCCTCGGTGTCGGCCTGCCGCAGGGTAAAGAACAGGAGCGGATCTTCATCAAGCCGGGAACCTATGCCGTAGAGGGCTGCCGCCACATGCTTGCACATGGAGGCCCAATCCGGACAGGAACAGTCGAAGCAGATCTCCTTCGGGGTTGGGAACAGCCCCTTGCCTTCGGCCAGGAAAATTTCACCCAGCGCCTTGGGGAATTTGCCGACCAGAAGATCCGGCAGGGACCGCAGCTCGCCCTGGCACTGTTTTCTGATCTGGTCCCAGTTGACCTTTTTGACTGGAGAAATTCGGATCACTACCTCATAGGGTTTGGCTCTGGTTCCCTGGACCAGGGCAGTCACCTGCCCACCCTCGATCTTGAGGTCAAGAACAGCGCCGTGTCGCACATAGCTCTTGCCGCGGCCGATGCGGTTGCTGTAGTCGGCATAGCGCTCAAGGTTTCTGTTCCAGGATTTTCCCCACCAGGTCCGAGCCAGAGTGTTGCCTTGTATGATGACCGGCGTAATGCCCTGTATTTTTTTCTTGAGCTGCTCGAGTTTTTTTGCCGCCTTGGCTTTTTTTTCGGCAACAGTCTCGTATTCCGGAAAACCCCAATGACTCATGCCCATTGATCCTTATATTTGCAGGGTGAACATTTCAAACAACTCCTCGTTGCTCATCTCGGTGAGCCAGTTTTCACCCGAGGCGGCAATCACTTCATCCGAGAGTTTTGCCTTCGCGACAAGCATTTGATCGATCTTTTCCTCAATGGTGCCCTTGGTTAAAAATTTGTGTACCATGACATTTTTCTTCTGGCCGATGCGAAACGCCCTGTCGGTGGCCTGGTTCTCCACCGCCGGGTTCCACCAGCGGTCAAAATGGATGACATGGCTGGCCGCCGTCAAATTGAGCCCTACTCCGCCCGCCTTGAGGGACAATACAAAAAAAGGCACATAATCGCGACCTTGAAAAGTTGCGACCAGCTCTTTTCGTTTACCGACCGGCACGTTTCCGTGCAGCACCAGGCCTTCCCGATTGAAAATGGTGCCCAGAAACCTGAAAAGCGGTCCGGTCATTTCCTTGAACTGGGTAAAGACCAGCACCCGCTCCCGCTTTTCGTGGATTGTTTCGCAAATTTCTCGCAGCCGCTGGAACTTGCCGCTCTCCTTTTCGTCGAAATCGGCCAGCCCCAGATACTGCGACGGGTGATTGCAGAGTTGCTTGAACTTGATGAGCGCCGACAGGATGAGTCCCTTGCGCTGCAAGCCTTCCGCGTGTTCAAGTGACTGCCGGATTCCGGAAATAACCTCGCTGTACAGGACCGCCTGTTTCTTGCTCATGGCGGCCCAGGTTTTGGCTTCCACCTTGTCTGGGAGGTCGGAGATAATCGACTTGTCGGTTTTCATGCGCCTGAGAATGAACGGATTGACTACACGGCGCAGCCCCGCGTAGCCATTGGGATTGTCGGCAAGTTTTTTGCTGAAATCGCCGAACTCTTTGGCGCTGCCCAAGAGCCCTGGGTTGATAAAATCGAACAGGCTCCAGAGATCGGACAGCCTGTTTTCCACCGGAGTCCCGGTCATGACGATCCGGTTGCGGGCGGAAATCTTTTTCACCGCGCTGGTCTGCTTGGCGCCGGGATTTTTGATGGCCTGAGCTTCATCGAGGATGAGGTAATTCCAAGTATTCTGCTGAATCCAATCAGTCCTCTGCGCCAGGGCATAGGTGGTGATGATCAGATCCAGCCCGGCCAGCAGTTCCTGCGAGGGCGCCGGGACCGGGCCGGGCCGGTGAAAGTCGGGATGGGCGACAAAAAACGAAAGACCCGGCGCAAAATTCTCAATTTCGCTGACCCAGTTGGCAAGAAGCGAGGCAGGAATGATGAGAAGTGACGCGCCTGCCTTCCGGCCTTTCTTTTCACCAGCCTTGATCGCGTCAAGAAAGGCCAGAATCTGGACGGTCTTGCCCAAGCCCATGTCATCGGCAAGACAAGCGCCGAGTCTCATCCGGTGCAGATAAAAAAGCCAGTTCAACCCGTCCTGCTGGTAGTGCCGCAGTCTTGCCTTAAAATCCCGGCTGGTTTTGACCTTGGTCATTGTCTCCGGCCGCTGGAGCCGCGTGAGCGCCGTCAGCAGCCATTCACCATGAGAGATGCCGACAATATCCGCGGCCGCATTGCCCAGCAGTTTCTGCGGATTCATGGAAAAGCGCATGGCATCGAGAAGCGTGACCCCCTCTTCCGAGTTCAGTTCGCAGGCCTTTTCAAACGCATCCAGGGTCTGCCGCAGTTTTTCAGGATCGACCGCCACCCATTTGTTTTTCAAAAAAACCAGGCCTTCCGATTCGTTCAGCAGCCGCCTGGCCTCGTCTGCTGATATTTCCGTGTCGCCGAGCATCAGCCGGGGAGAAAAATCTAGCAGGGCATCCATGCCGACCATGGGCGGCGGCTTTTCGCCTATGCTGACTTGAATAGCGATGGCAGAGGTCTTTTTCTTCCACCAGTTGGGGATGCGGCAGAGGATACCGGCCTCTTCGTAAGTTGGGATCTCCCGAAGAAAGGCAAATGCATCTTTTGCAGACCAGGCCAGAGGATAAAAGAGCTCGCCGCTGTCACGCAGGGCGGCAACCAGTTCGCTTTTCAGGGCCGCGTCATCAACGCTGACCAGAAGTTTCAAAAGTTTTTCGTTGTCGCCTTTGTACTCTTCCAGAGCATATTTCAAGGGCAGGTGCCTGGATTCGCCCGCCTCGTTCAATCTGGTGGAATAGGTGGCGAGAAAAGCAAAAGGCGATTCATGATTCTTGTTTTCTACCAGATGGAAATAAATTCGGCCGGCAAGATGGACATCAGGGCTGTATTCCCTGAAAAAATCCGAGACCGATCCAGCGTAGGTATCGATCTTCCGGTAAAACGTCTCATGAAGTGCGTCCCACAAGGCTACCAGCGTTTCAGGGGTTAAATATTCGCCGCCGGGCATCAGGGGTGCGGTTTCCAGCAGCCGGGCGCAATCCTCGCCGGTGAGGGGGATGACAACATTGGCACGCACCTCCTCCAGGTCGGGGGTGAGTTTCAGTTTTTGAATAAAAAGACTGGAAAATATCCGCCAAAAGGCCAGGGAGGGCGACAGGGGAACACTTTTGGAGCAGAACCCCAGAAAAAAGAGCCAGCCGTCCGGTTCATCGGTGGAGCGTGCAAAGATTTCACCCTGCATCGCTTCGCTTGAATGATTGAACCCATCGGCAGTAAGCGGAGTCCATTCAAGCTGAATGGAACCATCGGGCATCAATACTGCGGAAAGTTCGGTGTTGTGATGCATTTCATGTATTTTTTCCCGACAAAAAAAGGCCCGTTTTACGGGGCCTTTGGGACGAAACCGGACATTGCCGGATTATGAACTGGTGGCGATGCAGGGACTTGAACCCCGGACACTACGGATATGAGCCGTATGCTCTAACCAACTGAGCTACATCGCCGGTAAAAAAGAAAGTCCTTATATTCAAGATTTTGCGGCAATTGTCAACCACAAAAAAGCCCCCGTTCTTTCCGCGCACGAAAAAACCGGGGGCTGCTCGCAGTACAAAGGAAACGAAGCGAGGCGCGGCTCTTACATCATGCCGCCCATGCCGCCCATGCCGCCCATACCGCCCATGCCGCCAGGCATGCCGCCGCCGGCACCCTTGTCTTCCTCGGGATGCTCGGCAATCATGCACTCGGTGGTGAGCAGCAGGCCGGAAACGCTGGCCGCGTTCTGCAACGCGAAACGGGTTACCTTGGCAGGATCGATGACCCCTGCCTCAAGCAGGTCTTCGAATTTCTCGGTGTCGGCGTTGAAGCCCTTGGAGCCCTTCATGTTCTTGACATGCTCAACAATCACCGAGCCTTCGAGGCCGGCGTTGTTGGCGATCTGACGCACCGGCTCTTCCAGAGCCCGAGCCACGATCTGCTTGCCAAGCTCCATTTCCGGGGAGAGCTTGAGGTTCTTCAGGGCGCCGAGGCAGCGCAGGTAGGCAACGCCGCCGCCGGGAACAATACCCTCCTCCACCGCAGCGCGGGTGGCGTTTAAGGCGTCTTCCACGCGGGCCTTCTTCTCTTTCATCTCTATCTCGGTGGCTGCACCGACATTGATCACCGCCACGCCGCCGATCAGCTTGGCCAGACGCTCCTGGAGCTTCTCGCGGTCGTAGTCGGAGGTGGAGGCGTCGATCTGGGCGCGGATCTGCTTGACCCGAGCCTCAAGGTTCTTCTTCTCGCCGGCGCCGTCCACGATGGTGGTGTTGTCCTTGTCCATGACAATGCGCTTGGCAGTGCCGAGGTCATTGATGGTGACGTTCTCCAGCTTGATGCCGAGGTCTTCGGTGATCACCTGGCCGCCGGTGAGGGTGGCGATGTCTTCCAGCATGGCCTTGCGGCGGTCGCCGAAGCCAGGGGCCTTGACGGCTGCGACGCTCAGGGTGCCGCGCAGCTTGTTGACCACCAGGGTGGCCAGGGCCTCGCCGTCCACGTCCTCGGCGATGATGCACAGGGGGCGGCCCATCTTGGCGATCTGCTCAAGGATGGGGAGCAGGTCCTTCATGTTGCTGACCTTCTTCTCGTTGATCAGGATGAAGGGTTCGTCCAGGTTTACTTCCATCTTCTCGGCGTCGGTGACAAAGTACGGAGAGAGGTAGCCGCGGTCAAACTGCATGCCCTCGACCACGTCCAGGGTGGTCTCCATGCCCTTGGCCTCTTCCACGGTGATGACGCCTTCCTTGCCGACCTTGTCCATGGCCTCGGCAATAATGTTGCCGATGGTGGCGTCATTGTTGGCGGAGATGGTGCCGACCTGGGCGATTTCCTTCTGCTCCTTGGTGGGCTTGGCGATTTTCTTCAACTCTGCAACCACAGCCTCGACGGACTTGTCGATGCCGCGCTTGATGTCCATGGGGTTGTTGCCGGCGGCAACCAGCTTGGACCCTTCGGCATAGATGGCCTGGGCCAGGATGGTGGCGGTGGTGGTGCCGTCGCCGGCCACGTCGGAGGTCTTGGAGGCAACCTCCTTGACCATCTGGGCGCCCATGTTCTCGAACTTGTCCTTTACCTCGATCTCCTTGGCAACGGAAACGCCGTCCTTGGTGATAACCGGCGCGCCGTAGGATTTCTCGATCAGTACATTGCGGCCCTTGGGACCAAGCGTTACCTTGACCGCGTTGGCCAGGATGTTTACGCCATTCAGGATGGACTCACGGGCTTTTACACCGTATTTGATATCTTTTGCAGCCATGGTGATAATTCTCCTTTCCGTCTAATCACAAAAAATTACACAATCTGTCGGAGTACGATTTATAGCGGTCCGGTTTATTTCCCTTCAACAACCCCGAGCACATCGTCTTCACGCATGATGAGGTAGTCCTCGCCGTCGATCTTGATCTCGTTGCCGCCATATTTGGAAAACAACACCCGGTCGCCGACCTTGAGATCCACGGCAACCCGCTCGCCCTTCTCGTTGTGACGGCCCTTGCCAACGGCAACAACCTTGCCCTCGGCGGGTTTTTCCTTGGCGCTGTCGGGAATGAAGAGCCCACCCTTGGTTTTCAACTCTTCCTCCAGTCTTTTGATCAGGACACGATCATTTAACGGACGAATTTTCATGTAATGCCTCCAGTTGTTTTTGGTAATCTATTGTGTGTAACCACGAAACGACACATCGGGGGGGAACAACAGTTCGAAACGCTTCCCGACCCGTAAATGAAGCGGCAGGGAAGACCGCTTGGCGCGGCGCTTTCCTGCCTTGATGGCACACAATATGTATCGGGCCTTAAAAAATCAAGAGCTGCTGTTTACTTTTTTTATTAAACAATATCAATATATTACGCACATCTCCGGGATCCCGCCACTTTTCTCCCACGAAAAAATCAGAGCCGGGTTACCCAACCATAGGGGTCTTCCTTGGCTCCATACTGGATAGCCTGGATTTCATCAAACAGCTTTTGCGACAATTCCCCGGTTTTCCCGTTGTTGATCAGGCAATCCCGCCCCTGGTAGTGCAGGGAGCCCACCGGCGAGATGACCGCCGCGGTGCCGGTGCCGAAAATCTCCTTGAGCGTGCCGTGTTCCTGGGCCGCCAAAACCTCGTCAATGGCAATCCTGCGCTCCACCACCGTAAGCCCCCAGCCCCTGGCCATCTGGATGACCGAGTCGCGGGTAACCCCGGGCAGGATGCTGCCGCCCAGCGGCGGGGTGATGATCTCGTCGCCGATGACGAAGAAAATGTTCATGGTGCCGACTTCCTCGATGTAGCGCCGCTCCACGGCATCGAGCCAGAGCACCTGGGTAAACCCGGCCTGATGGGCCTCCACCGCCGCCATGATGCTGGCGGCATAGTTGCCGGCGGCCTTGATATGGCCGATGCCGCCGGGCACAGCGCGGACATACTTGTCGGTGACATAGATCTTCACCGGGTTGAATCCCTCTGGATAATAGGCCCCAACCGGACTCATGATGACAAAAAACAGGTACTCTTTCGCCGGACGCACGCCCAAGGCCGCCTCGGTGGAGATCATGGTGGGCCGGATGTAGAGGGTGGCGCCCTTGGCCGTGGGAATCCAGTCCTGGTCGAGACGCAGCAGCTCCTTCAAGGCGGCAAGCACTTCGTCCACAGGCAGTTGCGGCATACAGAGCCGCGCCGCCGAGGCGTTCATCCGCTCGATGTTGGTCGCCGGGCGAAAAAGATAGATGCCGTTGTCCTTGCCCCGGTATGCCTTCATCCCTTCGAAGATCGCCTGCCCGTAATGCAGCACCATGGCCGCCGGGTCCAGGGAAAAATTCCGGTACGGCTGGATCGTGGCATCGTGCCAGCCCCGGCCCTCGGTGTAAGGGATGACCAGCATGTGATCGGTGAAATGTTTGCCAAAGCCCAAGGCATTTTGGTCCGGCTTGGGCTTTGCTTCTTTTTCCGTGATTTTTTCCAGATGTAGTTCCATAAGCTCTTCCTCGAACAAAAACTCTCCATTGCCCTGCGACACAGGCGTGCTTCCCTGTTTTGCCGGTGACTGCCGGACGAAAAACCGTTTATTGAACCAAAATCAAGGTCAACAAATATAAATGATAATGCGCCCGGCTGAAACAACTTATTGATACTGGTACGGCAAACATGCGAATTACATGGCGAGGGGAACAGACAGGGGGGAGGAAAAAAAGGTGGTCGGGGCGAGAGGATTCGAACCTCCGGCCTCCTGCTCCCAAGGCAGGCGCGCTAACCAGACTGCGCTACGCCCCGACGGACGATGAAGGGAAGCTGCTTTATTAGCACTCTGCCCGTGGCCGGTCAAGAGAATTGTTTTGAACCTGGGGGCGGGGTGTCTAAAATAGCAACGATGCGGACGCGACAGATATTTCGCAACAACGCCTAAAAATGTTGACGCACGGATGCGCACTTGCTATATTGCCCGCGTTCAGCACACAATCGATCCTGGGTAGCTCAGTCGGTAGAGCAGGTGACTGTTAATCACCCTGTCGGGGGTTCGAATCCCTCCCCGGGAGCCACGAAAAATTCAAGGCCGCCTCCATGAATAATGGGCGGCCTTTTTTTTCGCCTTTTTCCCGGCCCCGCCCTTTTCCTCAGTGATACCGGGTGACAGCCGGAGAGTGATAGGGTATTTTAGCCGAGTGCTCGTCTGGATTTCCCGCACAAAAAACCGAAGTCAACCCACAAGGAGGAATCATGTTTGAATTCACCTTTCACAACCCGACCAAGATCATCTTCGGCGCAGGCAAGGAATCCCTGATCGGCTCGGAACTCAACGCCGCCGGAATCAAGCGCGTCCTGCTGGTCTATGGCCAGAATTCGGTGGTCAAGAGCGGCCTGCTCGACCGGGTTATGGCCAGTCTCAAGGCCGGCAATATCGGGTGCACCCAGTTTGGCGGGGTGGTTTCCAATCCGGTGCTTTCCCATGCCAGGGAAGGCGTGGCCCTGGCCAAGCGGGATCAGGTCGAAGCGATCCTGGCGGTGGGCGGCGGTTCGGTGCTGGACGAGGCCAAGGCCATCGCGGTGGGCGCTCTGGCAAATGAAGATCTCTGGCAGTTCTTTATCGGCAAGGAGGTGGAGCGCGCCCTGCCCGTCTTCACCATCCTGACCATCGCGGCCACCGGCAGCGAGATGAACGGCAACTCGGTGGTCACCAATGCGGAGACCAAGCAGAAATACAATATCTCCTCGCCCCACGTTTACCCCAAGGTCTCCATCCTCAACCCGGAGCTGACCCATTCCGTGCCCCTGAATTACACGGCATACAGCGCGGTGGACGCCATCGCCCATGTGATTGAGGGGTACTTCACCAAACAGCCCGGCACCCATCTTCAGGACCGGCTGGTGGAAGGGATCGTCAAGACGGTGATCGATACCACCGACCTGATCATGGCCGAGCCCACCCACGCCAAGGCGCGCGCTTCCTTCATGTGGGCAGCCACCCTGGCGCTCAACGGCCTGACCCCCGCCGGCATCGGCCCGTACAGCTTTCCCAACCACATGATCGAGCACGCCCTGAGCGCTATCTACAACATCCCGCACGGGGCCGGGCTGTCCATTGTCATGCCCGCCTGGATGAAATGGTATCTGCCGAAAAACCCCGGCCAGTTTGCCCGGTTTGCCAAGGAGATTTTCGGACTCGATTCCGGCGAGGCAGGAATCAAAGCGTTGGAGCAGTGGTTTGTCGCGATCAAGTCGCCGGTGCGGTTGGGTGAGGTGGACATCCCGGCAGCCGATATCGAGGCAATCGCGGAAAATGCCGAGGGCCTTGCCAAACAATGGGGGATCGGTGGACTCTACCCCAAGGCAAGCATTGGTGAGATTTTGAAATTGGCGGTATGAAAATAAGGAAATCGTAAAAATAGCCCTTCGACAAGCTCAGGGCGAACGGTTGTTCTCATCGCGTAAAAAAAATCCGCTCGTGCTGAGCCCTTCGGCAAGCTCAGGAGAGCCCTGTCGAAGCACCGATGTCTGTCCTGGCTGCTACTTTTCCAAAAAAAACACCGCATGGCGCTGGCGTTGATGCCCGGCAACACATTCCTGTTCCTGAAAAAAGCAGACATACCCGCCAGGGGATGCTTCGCCGTGGGCCAACCCCACCACCGTGAGCAACGGGCCGGAAAACCGGGCAAAGATTCCCCGCTTGAAAAATTCGTTCCTGGCCAGCCGAGTATAGTATGGGGGCAGCTCTTCCGGCAGGCGCCGCCAGAGATAATCCCGGATCTCCTTGGATGGCTCCCCATCCAGCCCGGGCGGCAGCAGCCGCTGTCCGCTCACCAGCCAGTCAAAGCGCACCAGTTCGCAAAACAACTCCCGATCCGGCCTGGTATGGGCCAGTTCGACCAGCATCCGGGTCATGAACTCCTGGGTTTTCGCCAGGGCGAAGAAATCCGCCGCCTGGCAGATGGCGAGCAGTTGCGTGAAAAAGCCGAAGGGCTCTTCTCCTGTTCCCCTGATATACGCCCAGAGGTTGCGGAAAAACCGGTTGTTATAAAAAGCCTCCAGGCACTCGCCCAGCCAGTACAGGCGGGAGAGAGCCGCATGGTCCAGCCAGCGGGTGGCCAGCACCGAATAGGGCGGGGTGCCTGCGCTGACCAGGCCGAACGCTTCCGCCGCCTTGCTGATCGCGGTGCCGGGCAGAACCTTCAATAACCCCATCTGGAGATGGTGGGGCGCCATGCCGAAGGCCTCGTTCAAGGAGGCCGTAAAGGTTGCCTCGGTTTCACAGGGGAGCCCAAGAATCAGGTCCAGATGCAGGTGGATGTTGCCCAACCCCACCAGGCGACGGATGTTCTCTTGGGCCTTATTCAAATCCATTTTCCGATTGACCGCCTCCAAGGTGGCGGGGTTGGTGGACTGCAAGCCGATTTCAAACTGGAATCGTCCCTGGGGCACCTGGGCCAGGAAAGCGAGCATCTCTTGGCTGAACAGGTCCGGGGCGATCTCGAAATGAAAAAGCGTCTCTCCCGGCTGGGCCAGGAGCCAGCGCCAGATGGCTAAAGAACGCTCGGGCAGGGCGTTGAAGGTCCGGTCCACGAAGCGGATGATCTTTGGCGTATGGGCCAGGATCTGGGCCAACTCTTGCTCCACCTCGGGCAGATCCCGGTAGCGCACCCCCTGCCCCACCGAGGAGAGGCAGTAGCTGCAGGAGAACGGGCAGCCCCGGGAGGATTCGTAGTAGATATTGCGGTTTGCCAGGTGGGGGGCGAAATCGGCCTCCCAATAGGGCATGGCAAACGGGGGGGCCGGGGCGGCACAATACTCGGCCTGGAGAGTCCCTCCGGCCAGAGCGCGGAAAAAATCATCCCCAAGCCCCTCCACCTCGCCCCGGACCACGGTGCAGCCCGCGGGCAGGCTTGCCAGCGCCATGAAGGTCGCCTCCGGCCCGCCCAGGATGATCGGGACCCCGGGCAGAATCCGGCGCAGATCGCCAACCAGCCGCATGGTGTAATCACTGTTCCAGATATACACCGAAAAACAGATGGCCTGGGGCGCATCGGAGGTGATGCGGAGCAGGGTCTGGTAATAGGGATCGTTGATGGTGAACTGGCGCAGCGCCAGGCTGCTTTCCGGCAACGCCCGCGCCAGGGCATTGCGCACATGGAACAGCGCCGGGCAGGAGTGCGAGTAGCGGGCATTGAGGGTGATCAGGCTGATTTGCATTGTCTCTCCTGCCGGGAACGGTTAGAGTATGCTGGATACGGAACGCCATACTACCGTTTTTTTGCGCTCCCGTCACTTGCCCGATTTTTTTCCTTTTGCCTTATACCTTTAACCTTGCGCCGCCCACCATGCTCCCCTACCCTGAGATCGACCCTGTCCTCCTCCACCTCGGCCCCCTCCAGGTCCGCTGGTACGGCCTCATGTATGTCCTGGGCTTTATCGCCTCCTATCTGCTGGTCCGTCACCAAATCAAGCGCTACAGCCTCACCCTGCTGGCCAAACATTTTGAAAACCTCAACCTGGTGCTGATCGTCAGCCTGGTGCTGGGCGCCCGCTTGGGCTATGTCCTGTTCTACAACCCGGGCTATTACATGGAGAATCCCCAGGATATCCTGGCCACCTGGCAGGGCGGCATGTCCTTCCACGGGGCGCTGGCCGGCATGCTGATCGGAGGTCTCATTTTCTGCCGGGTCACCGGGTTGCCCTTCTGGCAGAGCGCGGATGTCTACATCATCACCACCCCCATCGGCCTGGGGCTGGGGCGGATCGGCAATTTCATCAACGGCGAACTCTATGGCCGGATAAGCGATGTCCCTTGGGCCATGGTCTTTCCCGCAGGCGGGGTGATGCCGCGCCATCCCTCCCAGCTCTACGAGGCGTTCCTCGAAGGGGCGGTGCTCTTTTCTCTCCTTTGGCTGCTGAAAAACCGATACTGGCAACGGGGCTGGCCCTCCGGCTCGCTCCTCGCTTTGTTTCTCCTGTTCTACGGCGTCTTTCGCACCATTGTCGAGCTGTTCCGCGAGCCCGACGCCCAGCTCGGCTTTTTGTTCGGTGTGCTCACCATGGGCCAGTTGTTGAGCAGCCTGATGATCGGGACCGGGTTGCTCATCCTGCTTGTAAGGCGAAAAAGCGGCGGATTGGCCTGATCTCTTGACGCAGAATCCACGGATGTTTACAGTGCTCGGGAAACAAAAGACAACGGCTGGGAAATTCCCTCCCCCTCGCCGCTGACACTGCTGACGGGCGGGGGATTCAATTTGGCACAGTTTTGCAAGAAATTCGCCGCTTGTCACAGCCCCAAGGCCAAAAACCATGACCCATACCAGACAGTCATCCACGAGGCTTGAATCCGGGTTGCGCCACCGGCTGCAGCCTTTCTTTTCCTTCCTTTTTCTCCTGTGTATAGCCATGACCCCCACCTATGTCGAAGCCGTTGAAATCGCCCCGCACCTCCATAAAAACAAGCTCGACAACGGCCTGACCGTTCTGGTCAAGGAGACTCCCGGCACCAAGGTGGCCACGGTCCAGATCTGGGTGAAGGCAGGGAGCATCTACGAGGAAAAGCATGAGGCGGGCATCACCCATCTCATCGAACACATGATCTTCAAGGGCACTCCCACCCGGGCGCCCGGCGAGGTGGCCGGAGCCATCGAGGCCATGGGCGGCCAGATCAACGCCTACACCTCCTACGAGTACACGGTCTACCACGCCACCCTCTCTTCCCGGAACTGGGGGGATGCCATGGAGGTGCTCGCCGATGCGGTGCTCCACTCGACGTTCGACGCCGACGAGTTGGAGCGGGAAAAAAAGGTGGTGCTGGAAGAGATCCGCATGCGCAAGGACCGGGCCAATATCGTCCTGTTCCAGGAACTCATGGCCAAGGCCTATACGGTGCACCCCTACCGGCTGCCCATCAGCGGCACGGCCGAAAGCGTGACCGCCATCAGCCGCGACGACATCCTCCGCTACATGAAAAACCACTATCACCCCGATAATTTCACCGTGGTGGTGGTGGGCGATGTCCGGGTGCAGCAGGTGGTGGACGCGGTGAACAGCCTGATGGGGGGCTTGGCCAAAAGCGAAGCCAGGCCGCCGGCCATCCCGAGGGAGCCTCCCCAGAAGGGTACCCGCCTCTTCGCCCTGACCGAGGATGTCAACCAGACCCAACTGGCCCTGGCCTTTCCCGGCTCTGCCTTCAAGGGGCAGGATGCGGCCATCCTTGATGTCATGACCTCCATCCTCGCCAGCGGGGAGACCTCCCGGCTCTACACCACGCTGCGCAACGACAAGGGGCTGGTCTACCGCATCGACGGCTCGGCCTTTACCCCCCGCGATCCGGGCTTGCTGGAGTTCACCGCCACCCTGGATGCGGACAAGGTCGCCCCTGCCCTGGAAGCGACGCTCACCGAACTCTTTAGGATGAAACACTCCAAGGTCAGCGATGAGGAGCTTGACCGGGCCAAACGCAACCTGGAGAGCGATTTCATCTTCAACCTGGAACGGGCCGAAGGCCAGGCCAGGGTCCTGGGCTCCTTCGAGTTCCTGACCGGGGATCCCCGCGAGGACAAATATCTTGCCAAGGTCCGGGCGGTGAGCAAGGAGGACATCCAGCGGGTCGCGGCCTTTTATCTCCGGGGAGAGCATCTCACCGTGGGCACCATTGCCCCGCTCGGCACCGCCCTGAGCCTGAATCAGGCGCAACTGACCAAGATTATTGCCAAGGCCGAGGCTGCGGCCAAACTGGGCCAGCCTGCCTCCCAGGTGGACAACGCCTTTCTTTCCGGGGTGCATCGCTTTGAACTGAAAAACGGCATCCGGCTGCTGGTCCGGGAAAACCATGACGTTCCCACGGTTTCCATCCGGGCTGTCCTGCCCGGCGGGTTGCGCAGCGAAACCCAGGCCACCAACGGCGCCTTCGCCTTTATCAGCGAACTCCTGCCCAAGGGCACCCGGCAACTGAGCGCCGAGGAACTGGCCAAAAAGGTGGCCAACATGGCCGGCTCGCTGGGCGGCTTCAACGGCAAGAACACCTTCGGGATCAAGGGCGATTTTCTCTCCCGTTTCACCAACGAGGGGCTGGCCCTGGTCCGGGATGTGCTTCTCACCCCGGCCTTCGCAGCCGCCGAGGCCGAAAAAATCCGGCCCGAGCTGCTCTCCCAGCTCAAGAATCAGGAAGACTCCCTGCCCAGCCTGGCCTTCAAGGAATTCAACAAGCGGCTGTTCGTTGGCCATCCCTATGGCCTCAATGCCCAAGGCGACGAGGCCGTCATCCGCCACGTCACCGTGGCCGAGCTGAAGCGGCTGTACGAAGAGCACGCCAAGCCCGAGGCCCTGGTGCTGGCCGTGGCAGGCGATGTTGATGCGGAAAAGGTCAGGGAAACGGTGGAAGCGCTTTTCGCAGCCTGGCCCACGGCCCCGGCTGCGAAATCACAGATAAAGGAAAGCGTTCTGCCCCCCGAGGCGCCGGCTGGTCCGGACGTTATCAGCATTGCCAGGGACAAGCAGCAGGTGCATATCATCATCGGTTTTGTCGGCACCACCCTGAGCAGCGAAGACCGCTACGGCCTTGAGGTGCTGGACACCGCCCTTTCCGGCCAGAGCGGCCGGCTGTTCACCGAGCTGCGCGACAAGCAGAGCCTGGCTTACAGCCTCTCTTCCTTCTCCCTGCTCGGCCTGGACACCGGCTCCTTCGGCATCTACATCGGCACCAGCCCGGACAAGAAGGACCAGGCAATCACGGCGGTCTGGCAGCAGCTCTACCGGGTGCTGGACGAGGAGCTCAGCGAGGAGGAGCTGACCAAGGCCAAAAACGTGCTGATCAGCAACTACGAGCTGGGTCTGCAGACCCGCGGCAACCAGGCCCTGGAAATGGCCTTGAACGAAAGCTACGGCCTGGGGCAGGATTTCGGCAACCGGTATGTCCATGCCATCGAACAGGTCGATGCCGCAACCGTGCTGACCATGGCCCGCAAATACATCCGTCCTTCCAGCTATGTGCAGGTCACGGTGGGAGCAGCAGCCCCCCTCCTTGCAGCCCAGGAGCCGGAGGCAGCACCTCAATCCGAGGCCTCGGCCTCGGCCAAGGCCGAAGCCAAAGTCGAAACCGAGGGTATTGCCCCGGTCCGGGAACCGCAAACACCTCCTGAGCCCGCGGATGCGGACCCCTTAACTCCAGATCGGTGAATACGATGCGCAAGACCATGATCGCCCCCTCCATCCTTTCCGCTGATTTCGCCCGGCTGGGAGAAGAAATAACCGCCGTGGCCAAGGGTGGCGCGGACGTAATCCACATCGACGTGATGGACGGCCATTTCGTGCCCAACATCACCATCGGCCCGCTGGTGGTCAAAGCGGTGCGCCGGATCACCGATCTGCCCCTGGATGTCCATCTGATGATCGAACACGCCGACGCCTACCTGGACGATTTTGCCAGGGCCGGGGCCGACTGGATCACGGTGCATGTGGAAACCGGCTATCACCTGCACCGGACCATCCACCGCATCAAGGAGCTGGGCAAGAAGGCCGGGGCGGTGCTCAACCCGGCCACCCCGCTGACCAGCTTGGAAGAGATCCTGCCCGATCTGGACCTGGTCATGCTGATGACCGTCAACCCCGGCTTTGGCGGGCAGTCGTTCATCGAAAGCTCGCTTGCCAAGATCAAACAGCTTAAAAAGATGATTGACGACCGGGGGCTGAGCGTGGGCATCGAGGTGGACGGCGGGGTGAGCCCGAAAACCATCGGTCCCATTGCCGCGGCCGGAGCCAACATCTTCGTGGCCGGGTCCGCGGTGTTCGGGCAGAACGACTACGCCAAGGTTATTGCAGAACTCAAGGGTGCCTGCTGAGTATCCGTTCCTGCCAGAGCGCTTCCATTTCCTGCCGGCTAAAGAGATAGTTGGTGTTGCAGTAATGGCAGCAGGTCTCCACGGGAAAAGGGCCGCTGCACAGCTCATCGAGGTCGTTTTCCGGAAGGGTGAGCAGACGGGCGGTGATCGCTTCCGTGGAGCAGGGGCAGGCAAAACCAACCGGCGCAGTGGTGAGGATTTCCGGCTGAAACGCGCCGAACTGGGCCGCAAGTAAATCCTCCGGCTCGCCGCCCTCGGCAAAATACCTCCCCAGGGAGGGCAGCCCTGCCAAACATTCCTCCAATTCCCCCATCAAAACAGGCTCAACCCCGGGCATGGCCTGCAACAGCAGACCGCCAGCCCCCACCGGCAAGCCATCACTGTCGAACTGGATGCTCAGCGCAATGGCCGTGGGGGTCTGCTCCGAGGTCTGAAAATACTGGCTGATATCCAGGGCCAGACTGCCGTGCTCCAGCATCACCGTTCCGGTGAACGGCTGGCTTGCCCCTTCCAGGTACGTGCTCACCGAGAGAAACCCCGCCCCGAAAAAGGGGGAGAGATCAAACGACTCCAGCGGCTTTTCCAGGGGGATCGGATTCTGCCGCAGGTAGCCGCGCACCTCGCCCGCCCCGTTGGCTTCCGCCACCAGCCCCTTGATCGGGCCGGAACACTCGATCCGCAGCGCCAGCCGGTCTTTGTCCCCCTTGAGGCTTGTGACCAGCAGGGCCGCAGCCAGATAGGCATGCCCCAGCACCAGGGTCTCCAGCAGACCAAGCCCATGCCTGGTCCGCATCGCGTTGACCAGAGCGGTCCCCCGCACCAGCACCCCGCGCACTGCTTTACCGCCCAGCAAAAACCGGGTGCGTCCGTCAGCCTGCCCGCTCACAATGCCCCCAAATACTGGCCGAATTCCGTCTTGACCTCCTCAAAGGGCACGGCAAAGCCGATCCCCTGGGCATCGCGGAGCACCATGGTGTTGATGCCGATGAGGCCGCCCTGCTCGTCGATCAGCGGCCCGCCGCTGTTGCCGGGGTTGATCGGGGCGTCGGTCTGGATGAATTTGCGCCCTTTGTGCTCGCGGTAGCCGGAGATAATCCCTCCGGTCACGGTGTGCCGTAACCCCATGGGGCTGCCGATGGAATAGACCTTCTGCCCCTGGCCGAAACGGCGGCTGTCCGTTATTGCCCGGATAAAGGGGGCGTTGTAGCAATCCACCGACAGCAGGGCCAGGTCCGTGCGGTCGCTCATCTTCAGCGATTGCACGGGAAATTCGCTGCCGTCGATGAGGACGACCGTGATGTCGGAACTCCACGAGGAGCGCTCTATCCTTTCGAGTTGACCGACGATTTCCTTGTGCATGGCGCTGTATTTCTCATACGCCTCCTGCCGCCGCTGCAGCTCCTCTTCCACCTGCCGCCGCACCCCCGGATCCCGGATACCGGCGAGCTGCTTCTGCAGCTCCTCCCTGTTGCGCCGGTCCCGCTCAAGGTCATTGGCCAGCTTGTCCGCCTTGCCCTTGAATTCCTTCAATTGGGCGGCGTCAAATTCCACCACATGCCTGTTGGTGATAATGTAGCCGTTGGGGGTGACAAAAAAACCCGAACCGCTCCCCCACGGAGTTTTTATAAAAACCGTGGCGTTGCGGGCATGCTCCAGTCCATTGCCCACGGGAAAGGCGGCGGCCAATTTTCCGGCCAACCCTTCGGCTATTTGCGGCTGATCCGTCGACCCTTGCGGCAGCGCGGGCTGCCGCGCGCCCCTCTCCTCCGGGCCCGAGTCCTGCAGAGAAACCGCCGGTTGCCCGGCATCGGGCACTGCTTGCTGGTGCGGAGGCGCAAACACATACCAGCCGGCCAGCAGCCCCGCCACCATGGCGAGCAGCCACCCTCCCAACCCGGACCACTTCTTTGTGGGCGCTGCGGCGATGGGCGCTCTTTCAACCTCGTCCGGCAGATCCTTGTCCTGCTCCTTTTTCTGGAGCCGGGAAAAAATCACCCCGCAACGTTCGCATTCCTGTTCGCCTGCTTGCGCATGGCCGCATTTTGGACACTCCACACTCGCCCTCCCATGGTCAATCGTCGGGCAACACGGTATTGCCCGATGAAAAGGTATACACCATTGGCCAGGATCTTGACACATTCTTGCCATAAAAAAAGCCCGCTTTCTCCAAGCGGGCTTTTTTTATCTCCTGAATATGGCGGAAAACTATTGGGAGATCCCCCACAGCGGGCTGTGCCGCTTGGAAACCGGGGTAATGGCGATCTCCCGGCTAGACCGCTGGCCGCCCGGGTCCGTGGCGGTTACCCGGATGACGATCCTTGGCTTGTGCTCTTTTTGAAAGGAAGAGGGGACAATAAAGGACACTGCCGAATCTTCTCCGTGACGCTTCTCCAGTTGCACCGGCGTCCCGGCAATCTGCTCCCAATTGTAGCGGAGCCCGCCCGGCGAATCATCCTTGCTCAGCCCGGCGTTCAGCACCACGGTTTCCCCCACGCTGTACGAATCAGCCACCGGCTCCAGGACCAGAACCGGGGGTTTGTCGTTGCGGGTGACCGTGATGATTACCTTCCCGGCCTTGGAGTATACCCCGGCTGCCTTGAACCGGTAGCGGATCTCCTCCTTGCCGCCGAAATATCTGTCCGGCTCATACCGATGCCGGCCGCGGTCAAGGCGGTGCAGTCCGCCGCGCAGGGGGGCGCCGCCGAGGATCTCCACCGACACCTTGGCGTCAAAGGGTCCGGCATTGGCTCCGGCCCAGATCTTTTTCCAGTTAATGGTGAGCGGTGCGGTGCTCAAGGTCTTGAAATACATATTCTTCGCCGTCACCACCGGGAGCTCTTCCGGCGGGGCTGCTTCCGCCGCCACCGGCGCGACATCCTCCGGCCCTAGAATCACAACCTTGGCCGGATCGCTGACAAGCTGCCCGTCGGAGGCGCGGAATTCAAAGCTGTCTTCCCCCGGAAAATCCTTGTTGGGCAGATAGGTGATTGTGGGCAGATCGCCCGAGATCCTGCCGAACTTGGGGGGGGAAACAATTTCAAATTTCAGTGGATCGTTGTTTTCATCGGTGCCGGAAAGCTCGATGGCCAAGGATTCATTGGGTTTTGCCATGCGCCAGCGGGATTCGCTGACCACCGGCGCCACATTGACCGGGGCCATGGGAGCGGCCACAACCGGCGGCGCTTCCGGCGCCACCGGTTTCTCCTGGGCGACCGGCGGCGGGAGAACCGGCATCTCGCCCTTTTTGTTTTTCATCATGTACCAATACCCGCCTCCGCCCAGCAGCAAGACAAGAACGAACGCTCCGATAGCCATGTTTTTTTTATTCCCGGCTTTCGGCGGTGGGGCAAAGGGACTATCCGTGCTCGAAGCAGAGCGATTTTCCCGACTGTTCTCCATAGTGGCCTCCGCAAGAAAATCCGGCACAGCGGCTGGCGAGACCGAGGCAAAGATATCCTCTTCGCCCATCCCTCCCTGCGGAGCTGTGCCAACGGTATTTGTTTCATCGGGGATATCAGGCAGGTCGCCGAAATCGAACTCATCGTCATCAAACCCGCCACCATCCGGCAAACCGAAACTCTCCTCGCCGGGGGCGCCGGACCCGGCCTTTTCCTTCCCGCCCTGCGCCACCTCGGCAAAACTCACCGTTTCCGCTTGGGCCGAGTCATCGTCGCCCATGTCGGAAAAAAGATGGTCCAGATCATCCTCGCTGGGGGCGCCCAAGCCTTGGGTCATGGCGGGTTCATCCGCCCCTTTTTCCTCTTCCTTGCCGGCAAACAGGCCGTCGATATCGGACTGGTCCAGATCAAAATCATCGCCGGCCGCAACGGCCGGCTTTTCTCCGCCCCCAAGCAGGGAATCGATATCGGACTGGTCCAGCTCGGCAAAGCCTTCTTCTCCGCCACCCGCCGAGGAAGCAGGCGGACCGGAACCACCGCCCAGGAGAGCGTCAATATCGGACTGGTCCAGCTCCCCGCCATCGTCGCCGCTCGCCGGAGGCGGCCCGCTGGCTGCCGCTCCGCCGCCGAGCAGGGAGTCGATGTCGGACTGATCCAGTTCGCCGGACGCCTCTTCCGCCCGGCCGCCGGACGTGTCTTCCGCCAGGTCGTCCAGCCAGTCGTCTATTTCAAGGCCTGATTTTTCTTCCGCCATACCTCACCCCGGTCAGCAGCTCACGAAAGCGCTTACTGCATGTAAACATAGCTATGAAGCGCCCGATAAACGGGTTCCGACATCTCGACATTGACCACATAGGAACGCCGGTCGCCCCGTGTATTGGCCGCGGTGATATGAATCCGCAGATACCCGTCCACTTCCTGCAGAATCCCGGAGACCCGCTGCTCATGCTCGCCTGCCGACGGCGAACGCCACACGGCCAGGGACTCGTTGCCGATCACCGCGGCCATTTGCTCGGCCAGGGTGGCGCCGAGCAGGGACACCCGCTGCCGGGTTGAAAATTCACTGAGCACGATAAAGGGCTCGATGGTCACCGGCTCGGCTGCAAAAAAACCGTGCAGATGCTCCATGGCATCGCTGCCCACCATGGCGATCAGATTGGGCAGCGATGCGTAATTTCTCTGGCTGAGCATGCCTTCGGTGGCCGCGCCCTTGCCGTCCCCCTCTTTTTCCGTGGCCAAGGCCCCGCTTGCCCAAAAACCGCAGAGCAGCACCAGCAGCATGACCTGCATCGGGAAGACTATTTTTTTCACGGTTCCGGATATCTTCATGCGCGCGGCTCCTCTTACCGGCCAATGCCCTTTACGGCGATTTTATAGGGCGCTTCGGGCTGCTGGAACAGGCCGAGCAGGTCCCGGCTAAGGGGCATCGAGTAGCGCCAGGAGGTCTTCACCGACCCATCGGCAAGACGGACCAGGCGGCCTTGGACGACAAGGGTCTTGCGGGTATTGGCAAAGGTGGTCACCACCACATATTCGAGTTCCGGCATTTTGTTCGCCAGCTCGCCGATGTTCCGGGAGAGGATGAATTCTCCGGTCTGGGGAAGGATGGTGATATCCTTGCCCATGCGCAGCTCCGTTACATTGAGGCCGCGGTCCGCCAGATCGGTGAGCAGGTATTCGCCCATGACCCGGCCAAACTCGGTATCCCGCTTGAGATCGGAAAGGGGCACGGCATTGACCACAGCGATCCTGCCGGCAAGGCTCTGCCCTTCCGCTTCCCCTTGCAGCTCATAATAGACCTTCCCGGCCACTTCCCTGGACATGTCTGCCAGGAGAAGTTCCGAATCCCTGTTTTTTGCGCTCTCGGGCATATACTGATACACGTTATACCTGGTCGGCACCCTGCGGATCTCCGCCGAAGAGGTTCCGCTCCCCTTCTCCTTGGGCGTATTGGCTGCGGCCTTGCCCGGCGTCACCACCGTTGCCGGCCCTCCGGCCTGCTCCGCCACCTTGATTTCCGACTTGCCTTCCGGCTTGGCATCCTGCTGGACGGTTACACATCCCGCGCCGGCGAACAACACCAGCCCCAGGCAACAGAGTATCGCCTTTCTTCTTCCTTTTTTCATCCTGTCCTCCCTGACCGTGTATGCGCTCTTTCCCTAAAAGCCATGTTTCCGTGCATCCCTGCGGCTATCGTATCACACTTGTTGAAATTGCGGAAAGCCGCGATTTCAAAGGGCATTGCTTCGCTGCTGCAATTCTTTATCCTGTCCGTCACAATTCCAGTTTTTTCAGGTACAGCGGCTCCGGTTTTTCCATTCGCACGGAAGCGGTGTCCGCCAGCAGCTCCTCGGCCAGTTGATTTCTCGGGATAATAGCCGTTGCCGAGGAGAGGAGCTTGGCGCTCCGGTTGTCGATGATCCTGGCGTTGATGACGATGCTGTCCTTGCTCGGGGTATAGGTGCCGGTGAGCATGGCCCCGGCGGCCGCGCTCTGGCCGATTTCGGCGGGATTGCGGGAAAGGCCGAACTCGCCGCGCTTTTCCTGCACCATGATCGCCTGGCTTTTCCGGATCTCCACCACCTCGTAGTGGCGCTGCTGCATCTCGCTCATCAACTGCTCCGCCACATACCGCCCAAAAGATGAGGTGCGGGTCAATTTTTTCAGCTCGACAAAGGTGCAGACCAGCAGGCCCTGATCAAGACCGCCGTTTTCCGGGTCGCCATTGGCCAGATTGCGGAACAGCTCCTTGGCCAAACCCTGTATCTCCGTGCGCAGGGCGGCTGCCTCGCTCACCGTCAGCACCGGAGGTACGGCCGGAGCAACGGCCTCTGCCTTGGGCGTGCCGGACTTTTCCTGGCTGAAGGGCCAGAAGGCTGCGGCCGGGGCCGGAAAAACCAGCAGGGCCAGGAGTGTCATCGCCGGAAAAAAAGAAGGGATAGGCCGGCCAGGGCATGATTTCCTTGGGAATTGCATATGTCGCCGTTCTCCTTTATTATGTGACGCCGGTAAGCCGCCTCCGCGCCGTGCGACGGCTTTGGCGGCGAAGAGTTTCCCGTTTGTCCTTAATCATCGGTTGGCCGGCGCATTGTCTTTAACAAAAAATGCTATGCAAATTGAGAGGATAGGCGTCTTGCGGATGTCCGAAGCCCCCCGCCCGATCCAATGAAGCGCTCCGGCAACAACATGTGGTATGCGTGTCGATAATGACAGCTATATCTTGCGAAAAACAACACCGTGCTCCGGGGTGGATTTTTTTCCGCCTTTCGCGGAAGGGCCGAGGCCATGACCGAAACTGACAGTTGGCTGGCGGAAGAGCTGCTCATTGTCCGCCACTCCGGGGAGATCCCGGAAATCGCCTTCCACTCCTCCCTCTACTATCTCTGTGAAGACCCGGAGGGACCGCAACTCACCCTGGGCCAGCAGGTGCTGGATCTCCTGCGCCAACAGGTGGTGGCCCGTTATCGGGAGATCATGCTCCGGGATCTCGACCCGAAAAATCGGGACGCCCGCATCTACCGGGGGGTGAAACGGTGCATCTTCAATTGGGAACGGCTGGGAAAATTCTGTGCCCGTCAGACCATGACCGTTGAGGATGTGCGCCAGGAGATTGCCGAGGCCCTGCGCTGCTTCCTGCAACAGGAGACAGACGAGGTCCGGGCCGGGCTGCGGCGCTCCTGCCTCAACTGCACCAGGGAGGAATTGGACGGTTTTGCCAGGGAGATCGGGGTGAGGCCGGAAGAGCTGCCGGAAGGGCTTGGGATGCTGTTCTGTTCGCAGGGGTAGGGATTGCTAACAACGGCCCTTCGACAGGGCTCAGGGCGAACGGTTGTTCTTAATCGCGGAAAAAAATCCGCTCGTGCTGAGCCTGTCGAAGCACCTGTCCGAGCCAAAGGCTGATTTGTTAGGAGCGGATTTTCTTAAGCAACGAGGTGGTGGAGTAGTTTTCCACCAACGGAATGGAAAGCACCCGGCCGCCCGCAGCCAGCACTTCCGTGGCGCCGACAATCTTTTCCACCGGCCAGTCGCCGCCCTTGACCAGCACCTCGGGCATCAGGGTGGTGATCAGCCTGTGCGGCGTTTCCTCGCCAAAGATCACCACATGGTCCACGCAGCCCAAGGCGGCCAAAATCCTGGCCCGGCTCTGCTGGTGGTTCACCGGCCTGTCATCCCCCTTGCCCAAAGCCCGCACCGAGGCGTCGCTGTTGACCCCCACCACCAGGCAATCGCCTTCCCTCCGGGCCTGCTCCAGATAGGTGACATGCCCCTGGTGCAGGATATCGAAACAGCCGTTGGTGAACACCACCTTGCGGCCTACCGCCCGGTAGCGGGCGGTCAGTTCGGCCAGGTCCTCAAGCTCGACAATCTTGTCCTCATCGGCAAAGCGGTACTTCGCAGGCCCCACGGTGTTGAAGCGCTGCCGCAGCTCCCGCATCCAGGCCGGGTCGATTTCGACCCACGCCTCACCCGGTTCCGATCCAGCCTCGGCGAGAATCGTCCCGTCCGGGCCGACAACCAGGGAATGGCCGCCGAACTCGGTTTTTCCCGTAATCCCGCAACGGTTACAGGCCACGACACAGATCTGGTTCTCGATGGCCCGCGCCGCGGCCAGGGTCCGCCACTGCTCCCGCCGGGCCTCTGGCCACTGGGCGCTTACCGCCAGCAGCCCCGCGCCTTTTCCGGCCTGGGTTTTGGCCAGCTCGGGGAAGCGAAGATCGTAGCAGACCAGCCCTGCCACCATCCCAAGCCCGGTTGCCACGGGCTGGGGATTGTCCCCAGGGATGAAATGACGATCCTCGTCCATTGGGGCAAAGAGGTGCTGCTTGCGGATCGACCCGCAAACCCCGTTGGGACCGACGATGTACAGGGTGTTATAGATGGTGGAGCCCACCTCGGTGAGGATTTCCTCGGGCAGAGAGCCGGCCAAATGAATACCGTACTGGACGGCCAGCCGCTGCATCTCGTCCAGCATCTCCACGGTCTGCAGGGCGAAATGCTGGAGCCGCTCGTAGGCAAAGCCGCAGCTCCACAGCTCGGGCAAAACGATGATCCCCGGCCCGCTGGGGGCCAAACGGGCCAAGCCCGCCCGCACCGAGGCGAGATTCGCCGCAGGATCGGCCAAGCGTACGTCAAACTGTAAAAAACCGGCATGGTAGGAGGTGGTGTCGGTGATATTTTTCATGGGGTTAGAATGACCCGCTCCGTGATTTTTGTCAATACACGGTTGGCCGGGGACGGCCTGTCTAACTCCTCCGCGCACTTACCAAAAATCCCAGTTCGTCAGCTCTGTTCTCCTGTTCCCCCTCCCCTTGCGGGAGGGGGTGAGGGGGTGGGGGACGTTGCAAGGGCCTACTTCATAGCAGCTTCACCCACCCCTCAATCCCCTCCCGTCAGCAGTGACAACGGCGAGGGAGGGGAAGAAAAAACCGCAGGCCGGGCCAGGCCGAATCGTGACAAAAAATCTTGCCCATTCCCCACAACCATGGGCTATAAGAAAGAAACGACCACCACCCTCTGCAATTCAGCCCAAGGCAGCCCGATGAACAACAACGATATCCTGCGCAGTCTCCGCCATGCCTTCGCCTGGAACGAGGCAAAAATGCTCGCCATCTTCGCCCTAGCCGAGCACCGGGCAACCGGGGAGCAGATCAGCGGCTGGCTGAAAAAAGAGGATGAGCCCGGATACCTGCCATGCAGCGACACCCAGTTGGCCATTTTCCTCAACGGCGTGATCAACGAGAAACGCGGCAAAAAGGAAGGTCCGCAATCCCAGCCGGAACAGCGCTTAACCAACAACATCATCCTGCGAAAACTGAAAATCGCCCTGAACCTGCGAGACGAAGACATGCTGGCGATTCTGGCCCTGGCGGATATGCGCCTGAGCAAACACGAACTCAGCGCCTTTTTCCGCAGGCCGGACCACCCGCACTACCGCGAGTGCAAGGATCAGATTTTGAGGGGCTTTCTCAAAGGGGTGGGGCTTACATACCGTAGCGAATGAAGCTGTGGACTGATAACGACACCCCGTATTTTTTCTGCATTGACAAGCTGTTAGGCGCATGGGACACTTGCAAAAGTGTTTGGGGATGACCACATTTTCGGTTTTCGAGAAAAATTAGATTGCTATCCCCAAAATTTTCTATTTTCGAACGGACCGGGTTAACTAATCGAGGGAATACACCGTGGCTTCGCATGATCCGATAATACAACGGCAACAACTCGCGGAACAGCGTCGTAAGGTCGATTTCGACACCTATGACGTTACTGTCGATGAACTGATTCGACGTGTGGAGCGTGCACGAATCGAAATCGCACCAATCTACCAACGTCAGTTTCGTTGGGATGCAGTCCGACAATCTCGGCTCATTGAGTCGTTCTTGCTCGGTATCCCTGTTCCTCCTCTGTTCATGGCGACCAACCAGACGCCAGGGCAGCAGACACAATGGGAGGTCGTAGATGGTCTTCAGCGGCTATTGACCCTGGTAAACTTCGCTGGCGATGCGGACGCCCGAAATGCGGCTAAACTCGTTGACCCGCCATTACTGCTGACTGGGCTCGAAAAACTGCCAGCGCTGTGCAACATGCCTTTTGCAGAGCTACCCGCCGACATCCGGACGGCCCTAGAAGATCGTCCCGTGAAAGTGGTAGTACTAAACGACAAAAGCGACATGCAGGTCCGTTTCGACCTGTTTGAACGGCTCAATACCGGTGGATTAAAACTGACAGACCAGGAAGTACGGGAGTGCGTATTCCGTGGACCATTTATGGATCTCCTATCTGAACTGGCGGCACACGCAAACTTCAGGACGGTCGTCCACTTGCCAAAAAACAATTGGAAGGATGGAACACCTGAGGATTATGTGCTTCGCTTTTTCGCCTTTATGGAACGATATCAATCATTCGAACACTCGGTGAAGACTTTTCTTAACGATTTCGCCCAAGCAAAAGCCAAAAATCCGAACATTACGGACATGCGAGAGATTTTTGTTAAGTCATTCAACTACCTTGCCGCAGTCTTTCCAACCGGGATCAAATCACGAAAAGGGATGACCCCTGTCAATCTGTTTGAGGCTGTATCCGTAGGCGCGGCACTTGCAATACAGGAGAACCCTGACCTTGCTTTCCCTGATACTGTCTCTTGGTTACATTCTTCCGATCTGCGCCACCTGACCACTGGCGCGACAAACAGCCGCCTTCGTGTAAAGGGGAGAATAGAGTTTTGTCGAGATAGATTCTTGGGCGTGCAGCAGGATGTTTGACGGACAACCATATCGAGACGAATTGCTACGACGGCTTGACTCCATTCGCCGTGTGCTGGAGGCTGCGCATCCAGCGATGTCTCCGGCCTCAGAGATGGATATAAGCCGCGAGGCTAGGGGCCTTGCCATTCTCTTGCTATTCGCATCTTACGAAAATTTGTTGACTTCACTGTGCAGAGGACTTCTTGAAATGGCGGTGGGGCTTCGCGTTGGTAACCGGCGCCTCCGTAAAGGCTTTCGCTTGTTCGCGATACACAACTACTTCCAGTCCATTGCAAACTCTTCAGATGGCAGGAGATGGAAAGATTCTGGTCCGCGATTACTCGACTGCATCTTCGATTCCCGATCATGCACGGTCAACACCGACCTTTTCCCTGCAGATGGTAGCTTCATGAAGTGTTCTCAAGTCGCCCTGTTCTGTGAAATTTTTGAGCTGGGCGACCCAGGAGCAATTCTGAAAGAGGTGTGGACACGTTTAGACGCAATTGTAGCCGAAAGAAACGGAATTGCCCACGGTCGACTCACTCCCGATGAAGTGGGGCGCAACTATTCGTTGACTGATGTTCGCACACTTGTCGACTTGTGGCAGCAACGGTGGATGGCGTTCATTACACATATTGAATCACAAGCATCTTCGCGCACATTCTTTCGATACGACAGATAACGTTTTATGGGCCAAATGGGGGACGGTTTCCATAACCCCTCCCTTCATCTCCCCGTTATTCCGTAAAATCCGCCTAACTTTTCCCTCAAGTTTACCTTCCAACCTCCCGACAAGCACAGTAGCACGACTGCACCTTCCAACCGCCGTGCCCCACTGCAAACCAGCACCGGGAGAGCGTACCATGAACATTCCAGCCCAATCCGGCCAGGGACCAGTCGCAAGCAACGACTACCAATCCCTCTATTCCGCCCGTTCCGGCAAGTCCACCTTCGAGCAGACCCTGGCCCAGACCCAGTCGTCCTCTTTCTCCCTGACCACGGCGGAGGGCGATCAGGTCACGCTTTCGAGCCTGAGCCAGAATTACCAGTACACCCACGCCATCGGCTGGTTCAATCCTGCATCCTCGGGGGTGAATTATGCCAGCAGCTCCACCTCCGCCGAGGCCATGGGCATCTCGGTGCAGGGCGATCTCAATGCGCAGGAGCTTGCCGATATCACCAGGCTGGTGGGGGAACTGACCTCCATTGCCTCGACCTTTTTTTCCGGCGACCATGAGGAGGCCATGACCAGGGCGATGGACTTCGGCGAAATGTCCATGGGCTCGGTCTCCTCCTTTTCCGCTTCGTTCAGCAGACAAACCGTCACCCAGACCCGAATCACCAGCCACCAGCCCCTGCCCGCCATGGCGGACCTCAACGACCTGAATCTCAAGGATCTCTACGATACGCTGGGCACTGGCCCGGGCAAGGAGCTGGATTACGCCGAAATGCTTGAGGCGCGCTGGCAGCAGATCCTCAAGGCCCTGGATGAAATGAAGGAAAAGGAACTGGATGGACTCTTTGCCCGCAGGGAGAAACCAGTGGAGATTGATGGCTTGAACGCCATGGCGGAAGCACCGCAGCCAGTGGCAAGCGAACCGCTCCCCGTTCCCCGCAAAACCACGGACCTCCCCATCCCCACAGCGGAGCGGGTTGCCCAACAGATGCTGACCCGCGTGGAAGAGCTCCTGACCAATCACCCGAAACTCTCCCCCTTTGCCGGTCCCCTGGCCGCCACTGCCATGGAAAAAGCGGCAGGCAGGAGCGAGCAACCGGACACCGCCAAATCCTTCACCGCCCTGCAAAACGCTTTCCGCAACCGGCTGTACCAGTGGTTTCTTCCTGCTGAACCGCCGGCCACCAGCGGACCGCTCACATCCGCATAACACTTCCTACAACCCGGCCAGCCGCACTGGATGCCCGGCGCTTGACAAAAAGAACTGTCTCGCGGTAGACCAGAATCAGGCATGCAATACTGTACCCCCTCACACCTACGGAGGATTGACCATGATTCGCACCCATCTGCTGAGACTTTTCCTCGCCCTTTTTGTGGCAACGCAACTCGCCGGAGCCCCGGCCATGGCGGCGCCTCCAGAAGGGAAGGGCAAACCCGGCAAGACCCAAAAGCACGACAAGGGAGAGAGTACGTCAGACTCCTCCGTCCTGATCACCGCCGCCATCACCATCGAACAGGCCCGCCGTTTGGCGATTTCGAACAATTACACCGGCTACGGTGCGCTTCCCCCGGGGATCCGCAAGAATCTGGGCCGTGGCAAACCGCTGCCTCCAGGGATCGCCAAAAAAGCTGTCCCCACCCCGTTGCTGGCCCAACTGCCCCACCACCCGGGCTACGAATGGCAGGTGTGCGGCTCCGATCTGGTGCTGGTCGCCGTTGCCACCGCCATCATCGCCGACGTGCTGACCGGGGTATTCGACTAGCATTCCCCAGGCTGCTCCGCCAGCCACGCTGCGTGATTCGTTGTGTCCCGCTACAGAGGCCATACACATCACGCAGCGTTGTCCCTGATTCAAGCCACATCCCTCTCTTGCCAGCGCCTTTCTTTTTCCGCGATACTCCCGTATTTTTTTAGTATTGCATCCGGGCAACCAATCTGCCATATCTGCAGGGTACAAAAATAACCAATACGATACACAGCAGGTGGCCCCATGCAGTTTCTTATTATTGACGACGACGTTGTTGCCCGCACCACCCTGAAAAACCACCTGACCGCCATGTTCGCGGGGTGCAAGATCAGCGAGGCGCCCAACGGGGCCCAGGGGTTGTACCAGTTCTTCAAGAAAAAGCCGGATCTCGTCTTTCTGGACATGCTGATGCCGATCATGGATGGCCGGACCGTGCTGGACACCCTGCGGGAGTGCTACCGCTGCGGCCAGCTCGTCAAAAAACCGAAGGTGGTGCTGATCTCCATGCTCGACACCATGCAGATCGACCAGATGCACCCCCTGGCGGACAGCCCGTTGGTAATGACGGTGGTCAAAAAGCCGGTTACCCGCAACCTCCTCCAGCAGATCGAGGCCTTTCTCCCCAGCTTCATGGCCTGATTTTCGTCCACCGCCTCTTCTTTTTTTTCCAAGACACCAATCCTCTTCGTCGCCCCCCTTGTATTTTATGTAATTTGTAAAAGACTTTGACAAATTACATAAAATACCGGTATTATCGTGATATGATTCCCCGCGATAGTGAACAGATCATCCGCCTCCTGTTGCGCGGTTTTCCGGTCATCACCCTGACCGGGCCGCGTCAATCCGGAAAAACGACCCTTGCCAAGGCTATTTTTGCTGATCGCCCCTATGTCTCGCTGGAAGACCCCGATATCCGCCGGGGCGCCCAGGATGACCCCCGTTCGTTCCTGGAACGTTTTCCCGATGGCGGGGTGCTCGACGAGGTGCAGCGCTGTCCGGATCTTCTCTCCTACCTCCAAACCATCGTTGATGCCGATGGCAGAATGGGGCTCTTTATCCTGACCGGCTCCCAGCAATTCGGACTGATGTCCGGCATAACCCAATCCCTGGCGGGTCGAAGCGCCTTCCTCGAACTGTTGCCGTTTTCGCTTCCCGAATTGAACCGGGTCGGCAAACTCGCCCCAGATGCCGACACCATGCTCCTCACTGGCTGCTATCCACCGCTTTACGACCGCGAGATTCAGCCGTCCGCCTGGTTTGCCGCCTACATGACCGCCTATGTCGAGCGGGACGTGCGGCAACAGCTCAAGGTCCAGGACCTTGACACCTTCCAACGTTTCGTGCGCCTCTGTGCCGGCAGAACGGGACAATTGCTCAATCTCTCTTCCCTGGCCACGGAATGCGGCATTACCCACAACACGGCAAAGGCCTGGATTTCGGTGCTTGAGGCGAGCTTTCTGGTTTTTCAGCTCCGTCCGCACCACGCCAGCTTCAACAAACGGCTGATCAAAATGCCCAAACTCTACTTCTACGACACAGGTTTCGTCTCCTGGCTGCTGGGGATCAGAACGCCGGAACAGATGGAAACCCACCCGCTGCGGGGGAATATTTTCGAGAACTTCGTCATTGCCGAGCTGGTAAAATCGCAATGCAACCGGGCTGAGCCCCGCAACCTCTATTTTTGGCGGGACAGCAACGGAAACGAGGTGGATATCCTCGTCGAGCATGGCGGCAAGCTCATGCCCATTGAAATCAAATCCGGCAAAACAGTGAACCGGGATTTTTTCAACGGCCTGGAAAAATGGCTGTCCCTTGCCGGGGAGAGCGCCCTTTCCCCTACCCTGATCCACGGAGGCGCCGACGACGCCTATCATCACAAAGGAATCCAAGTGCGGGGGTGGCGGGAAAGCGGCGGTCTCCTCTCCGCCTGATAGTGGCGAATCTGCTTCAGGATGCTTGACAAGCCCCGCCTTCCTGCTATCTTTGTGGCAATATTCATACCCTGACAATACTTCCCCGGAGACCGGAGAGTTATGAAAAAGACCGTCACCTTCCTGCCCGATAACGTCACCATCGAGGTGGATACCGGCGAAAACCTGTTGAGCGCCGCGGCCAAAGCCGGGCTTTATATCCAGGCCTCCTGCGGCGGCGACGGGGTCTGCGGCAAGTGCAAGGTCAAGATCGAGCAGGGCGAGGTCGCGGCCAACAAGGCCATGCCGCTCAAGGCCGAGGAGCACGCCGAGGGCTTCCGCCTGGCCTGCCAGTCTTCGGTCGTTGAGGATATCGTGGTTTCCATCCCGGTCGCGACCAGCAAGGACGGCAAGGCCCTCAAGGCCAAGCCCAAGACCACCCGCGCCATCTCCGCCCGCTCGCTGGATCATCTGATCGGCACCTGGCAGGTGGCGCCGCCGGTGGAGAAGCGTTTCCTCACCCTGGAGCCGCCGACCCTGGAAGACAACGTGCCCGACCTCCAGCGGCTGATGCGAGGCATCAAGAAAAAATGCCACGACTGCGCCGAGCCCACCTACGACCACCCGGAACTGTTGATGGAGCTGCCCTTCATTTTGCGGGAAGCGAACTGGCGGGTAACGGCCATCATGCTGCGCGGCAAGCGGGCCGAAGAGCCGGACCGCATCATCGCCATAGAGCCGGGCGACACCACGGGCAATCTCTACGGCCTGGCGGTGGACATCGGCACCACCACGGTGTGCGGAGTATTGATCGACCTCAACTCCGGCGAAGTGATCGCCGAGGCCTCTGCCTACAACGACCAGATCAGTTGCGGCGAGGACGTCATATCCCGGATCATCTATTCCCAGAGGCCCGGCGGCCTCAAGGCGCTGCAGGAAAAGGTGGTGCGCACTATCAACGCGGTGATCGAAACGGTGTGCAAGAAGGTGTTGATCAGCCCCAGCGACATCAGCTATATTATGGCCGCGGGCAACACCATCATGAGCCACCTGCTCCTGGGGCTCAACCCGAAATACCTGAGGGAATCGCCCTATGTCCCGGCCTGCAGCCATTTCCCGCTGACCCGCGCCGCATCCTTGGGCATCCACGCCCATCCTTCGGTGCGCCTCTTCCTCTACCCGGCGGTGGCCAGCTACGTGGGCGGCGACATCATCTCCGGGGTGCATGCCTGCCAGATGTACAAGAGCCCGGAGCTCACCCTGTTCATCGACATCGGCACCAACGGCGAGATCGTGGTGGGCAACGAGGAGTGGATGGTCTGCGCCGCCTGCTCCGCAGGCCCCGCCTTCGAGGGCGGCGGCATCCGCCACGGCATGCGGGCCAATGCCGGGGCCATCGAAAACTTCCACATCCACCCCGAAACCCTGGAACCGATGATCATCACCATCGACCGCATCAAGCCCTGCGGCATTTGCGGCTCCGGCCTCATCGCCATTGTGGCCGAACTGCTGGAGGCCGGGGTCATCGACCAGCAGGGCAAGTTCAACCGCAGCCTGGATCATCCCCGTATCCGCCAGGGAATCGACGGCTACGAGTACGTGCTGGCCTGGTCCAAGGACACCCTCATGGGCGAGGACATCGCCATCACAGAGGTGGATTTCGACAACCTGATCCGGGCCAAGGGCGCCATGTACGCGGGCTACGTCACCCTGCTGGAATCCGTGGGCATGACCTTCGACGATCTGGACCGGGTGATCATGGCCGGCAACTTCGGGGCCTACATCGATCTGGAGCAGGCGATCTGCATCGGGCTGCTCCCGGACATCGACCGCGACAAATTCTACTACCTGGGCAACGCCTCCATGCTCGGCTGTCAGATCAGCCTCACCGACCATGTCCGCTTTCGGGAACGGATGATGGTCAGCTCGCTGATTACCAACCTGGAGCTCTCGGAGAGCAGCCAATTCATGAACCACTACATGGCCTCGCTCTTTCTGCCCCACACCGACATGGCGCTCTTCCCCACAGTGCGGGAGAAACTGCCGCGGTAAACGTGTCGCAGCACCACATCTGCTTCGCAGTCTCGCGGTGCTCGCTTAGCTGTCATCGGCCTGCTCGTGTGCAAATACCTCCCCCTTTAACAAAGGGGGATTGAGGGGGATTTAAAAAACGCCGGTACCGCACCCCACCGTCTGTAAATCCCCCCTTGCCCCCCTTTGTTAAAAACATAACCCTCTGAAACACGACCGCCGCACAGGCCAACCCGTCACGCCCCCCATCAGGAATCATGGAAGACATCGAACCCGACTTGGCGATCTGCCTGATCCACAACCCGGCCCAGCCCGAAGGGCTGTTCCCCTTTCTGGACGCGCTCCTGCCCCAGGCCGATCAGGTGGCTCTCGAAATCATAGTGGTGGCCGGTCAGCCCGAGCATCCGGCCCTCACCCGGCTGGAACGGGCCTTCCCGGAGATCGTCATTCTGGAAAACAGCGGGGGCGATCACCCGGCCAAGGCGCGCAACCACGCCTGCCGGTTGGCTGCGGCCCGCTATCTCTCCTTCTGGGACGAAACCCTCCGCCCGCAGCCCGGTTGTCTGACCGGTCTGGTCCGTTTTCTCGATGAAAACCCCGAAGCGGGGTTGGCCGCGCCCCGGATCGTTGACCCCCAGGGCATGGTCCTCCCCTCGGCGCGCTCCGCCCCGACCCTGGCCGCGATCCTCTGCCTGCACACCTCCCTGGGGAGGTTGCTTCCGGCCGCGCCCCGCATCCTGGCCCGCCATCTTCTTCTGGAGCAGGACCATCTGCGCTCCTTCGAACCGGAGTGGCTCCTGGACACCTGTCTGGTGATACGGCGGGAGGTGGTGGAGGAGATCGGCCTGCTGGACGAGGGCTTTGCCGCCCACTACGCCGATGCCGATTATTGCCTGCGGGCGCGCCAGGCTGGCTGGCATCTCCACTACCTGGCCGAGGGTGTGGCGCTTCAAACCGGGGCCGCACCCTCCCCCGCGCCGGTCATTCCCGTTGCCGAAAATATCCCGCGCCTGGTGGGCGACTGCACCCGGTTGCTCTTGAAAAAATGGCTGCGCCCCGCGCGGATGCCCGCGTGATTCACGGACAAACACCCTGTTGAAACCCTGTTGGCGAATTGTTGACTGGCTGTTGAAAACCTGTTGATTTATCCCGGCACGCCCCGCAAGCCCTTATCGGTGGCGGGATTTCTCCGCCTTTCCCCAATGGCGCCATCCGCGTGCCCGCTGTTGATTTCCCGCACGTTTCACGTGAAACCCTGGCCGTAATTCCGCGACACAGCACCACGCTGGGCAAAAACTACTCGGTTGGCGTTTTCAGATGGATAAAAATTACCCGGAATTCCTCCATGCCGAACCCGGGCCAAAGCAGTCCGTGTTGATATTATCCGCGTAAATTCGGGGAAATGATGCCCTATGAGAAGGCAATGGCATGGTTTGTGATATACTGGCCGCACAGAGTTTTGCTAACCCGTTTTTCCCATACTACATATTGGATCACAAGGAGAACCACCCCATGAAGACACGCACGATGTTCCGGATCACCACCATCCTGGCAGGCTCCCTGCTCACCGCCGCCATGGCTTGGGCAGCCACCGACTACAGCGCCATGACCAACGATGAATTGGCAGCGCAGCGCGGCAGCATGAAACAGGCCACGGTGGAAGAACGCAACGCCTTCCAGAACGAATGGCAGAACCGGGTCCAGAAAATGAGCCCGGAAGAAAAGCAGAAAGCCATGGGACAGCCGGAGAATGCCCCGCGTGACGGCTCTGGCTCTGGCCAGAAAAACGGCAAGAAACAAGGCATGGGCGGCTCCGGCGGCGGCATGGGCTCCGGCGGGGGTATGGGCGGAATGGGCGGTGGCGGCGGCATGGGTGGCATGGGCGGCGGCCGCAGATAGGCGCGCCATATATTTTCCCGGGGCCGGTCACCACTGTCGGCCCTTTTCTTTGCCAAACACACAAGGAAGACGCCATGTCGCTTGTAGAAGCCAAACGACTTGAAAAAACATATGTGTCCGGAGAGGTCCAAGTACAGGCAATCCGGGGAGTCGATTTCACCATTGCGCCGGGCTCGTTCGTCTCCTTTGTAGGCCCCTCCGGCAGCGGGAAATCGACCCTGCTCAACATGATCGGCTGCCTGGACCCGCCCACAGGTGGAACGCTTTCCATCGCCGACACGGATGTCTCCACGCTTTCCCGCAAGGAGGGCGCCCGTTTCCGGGGAGAGCATATCGGTTTTGTTTTCCAGGACTTCAACCTGATCCCGGTCCTCACCGTGTATGAAAACATCGAGTATCCCCTGCTCATGGTGCAGAGCTGGCCCCAGGCGGAACGGAAAAAACGCATCTCCCAGGTACTCGCCGCGGTGGGCATGGCGGACCAGGCGCAGAAATACCCCGGCCAGATCTCCGGCGGCCAGAAACAGCGGGTGGCCGTGGCCAGGGCGCTGATCACCAACCCGAAGCTGGTGCTGGCCGACGAGCCCACCGCCAATCTGGACCGCGAAACAGCCAACAGGATCATTGCCCTGATGAAGGAGATGCGGGACGAATTCGGCACGACCTTCATCTTTTCCACCCATGACCCGAAGGTGGTGAAGAACGCCGAAACCATTTTCACCTTGGAAGACGGCGCGCTGAAACAGACCGACACCGGAGGAATCTATGCGTAACATCATAAAAATCGCCGCCAAAAACCTCCTGCGCTACAAACGGAGAACCCTGCTGACCACGGCCCTGATCGCCCTCGGCGTGGTCTCGGTTCTTCTTTTCATCGCCGTATCCGGCTCCTTCAAAAGCCTGATGATCGGCCAGATCACCGATTCAGTCATGGGCCATGTGCAGATCCACCGCAAGGGCTATGTGGCCTCCATCGACAGCCTGCCGCTCAATCGCAACCTCAACGCCAAGCAGATGGCAAAGGTCGAGGAGATCCTCCGCGCCGAACCGGCGGTGGAATCCTTCACCCTCCGCCTCAGGCTGGGGGCCATGTTCAGCAACTTCACCGAAACGACCAACATCCGCCTCAACGCCGTGGTCCCGGAGGACGAATTCAGGGCCATGCCGCTGCTGGCTTCCCGCCTCTCGGAGAAAAAAGCGGGCGAGGAGTTGCTGGTTCCGGGCGGCGTCCTGATTCCGGCGCTGCTGGCCAAGGGGATGCAGGTCACGGTGGGGGACACGGTGGTGCTGGTGGCCACCAACCGGGACGGTTCGGTCAACGGCAAGCCCTTTACGGTGCATGGCGTTCTTGATGGCATTTCCGGGCCCGGCGGCCGGGATGGCGCCATCCACCTCGACGATGCCAAGGAACTGCTGCGGATCAGCGGGGTGGAGATCAGCGAGATTGCGGTGCGCCTCAAGGACATCGACGACCTGCCCGCGGTGACCGCGCTCCTCGAGCAGCAGCTCGGAGGGCTCACCAACAAGGAGGGCCAGCCGGTCTTCGAGGTGCACACCTGGGAAAAACTCTCTCCCTTTTACAATATCGCCAAGATGATCGACCTGATGACCCTCTTTATCAAGGTCATGCTGGTGGCCATCGTTCTGGTCAGCATCATGAACGTGATGATCATGGCGGTCTACGAGCGGATCGGCGAAATCGGCACCATCGCGGCCATAGGGACAACGCCCGGCAAGATCCTGGCCCTGTTTCTTGCCGAGGGATTCCTGCTGGCCATTGTCGGCACGGCAACAGGCACGGTCATCAGCCTGCTGGCCATTGCCGCACTGAACAGCGCGGCAATTACCTTCAATTTCGGCATGCAGACCGGGCTGCTCCTGCAGCCGGCCATCTCGGTCGGGCAGATTGCACCCATCCTGGCCATGGTCATCTTCATCTCCGTGCTGGCCAGTCTGCAGCCCGCCTGGAAGGCGGCGAAAATGGACCCCATTGCCGCACTCCGGCATGTATAATTGCACAAACAAATAACCCCTTTTTTCAAGGAGACGATCATGTGGTGTTCCCCCGCTTTTTTCAGCCCGTTCTTTTTCTGGTTCAAGCCTTTTTTCGGCCTCATCCTCTTTGCCCTGCTGGCCTTCCTGCTTTTTCGCCTGCTGCGCCGGGATGATTCCCGCAATTGTCCGCGGCAGGAGTTTGCGGCCCTGCGCGAGGAGGTTCGCGCCTTGCGGCAGAGCATCAAGGAGCCTGGGCAATGAACGCACCGACCAGACTGCTGCCCGCGTTCCTCCTGCTGCTGCTGACCCTGGCCGCCCCGGCCCTGGCCCTGGACGGCAACGCCATCCTTGCCAAGGTGGACCGCAACCTGCAGCCCCAGTCCTATGAAATGTACCGGAAGCTGATCAATATCGAACCGGACGGCGCCAAGAAGGAGTTTGTCCTTTACAGCCTCAAGAAAGGCGACGACAAGGTGGTGGCCCTGTTCCTCTCTCCGGCCAGCGAAAAAGGCCGCGCCACCCTGCGCCTGGGCGACAACATGTGGCTCCACATCCCCAATGTGGGCAAGCCCATCCGCATCACCAGCCTGCAATCGGTGGTGGGCGGGGTGTTCAACAATGCCGACATCCTGCGCCTTGATTACGCCACGGAATACTCGGTGGAAAAGACCGTGGAGCAGGGCGAGAACTACCTCCTGACCCTCAAGGCCAAAAGCGGTGCCGTGGCCTACGACACAATCGAGATGCTGGTGAACAAAAAAGCCCTGGTGCCCACCTCCGTCGCTTGCTACGCGGTGAGCGGCATGCTGATCAAGACCCTGCACTACAAGGAACTCAAGGATTTCGGCGACGGCCTGAAGCGCCCCTCGGTGATAGAAACGGACAGCCCCCTGTACAAGGGCTACAAGTCGGTCATGATCTATGCCAAGATCCGGAAAAAAGAGATGGCCGACGAGGTCTTCACCCTCAACGCCCTTCCCCGGATCGAGGAGCTGCGGTGAAAACAGCGCCCCGCGGGCAGACTCTTGCCGCCCTGCTCGGACTCCTCTCGCTTGCCGCCTTCCCTGCCTTGGCCGGGGCGGAAGAGGAATACGGCTTCGACCTGGAAGAGTTCGAAAAAAAAGACCGGGCGTGGGGAGGGTATGTGGAGGCCAAATGGGACCGGAGCGATATCAACCAGGACGGAGCCTTCTCCGCCCTCAATTTGTACAAAGACCCGCGTTCCTCCCTGGAGAGCCTGAGCTCAACCCTCCAGCTTGACGGCAGCGTGAGCCGGGGGATGACAACCTTCAACTGGGTTCTGCAGGCAACCGGCGCGCAGGACGATCTTGCCTGGAACGATCGGGCGGCTGTTTTTGAAGGGTATGTCAGCCTCAAGGCGTCCCCGAACCTCACCCTCGATCTGGGCAAAAAGGTTTTCAAATGGGGCAAGGGATACGCCTGGAATCCGGTGGGCTTCATCGACCGGGCCAAGGACCCCAATAACCCCGAAGAGGCCATGGAAGGGTATCTCGGGGCGGGCTTTGATCTGATCAAAAGCTACGGCGGCGAGCTGCGGACCGTGGCCCTCACCGGTGTGGCCCTGCCGGTCTGGCAAGGGGTGAACGAGGATTTCGGCGAACGGGAGAATGTGAACCTGGCGGCCAAGCTCTACCTGCTGTACAAGGATACGGACATCGATCTGCTCTGGTACGGCGGCAACAGCCGGACCACCCGCTATGGGGTGGATTTTTCCAAAAACCTGGCCGCCAACCTCGAGGTGCATGGCGAACTGGCCCATATCCCCAAACAGCGATACAAGGTGCTCAGCGGGGATACCCTTGTTCTGCGGGAAACCAGCGACACCAGTTATCTCCTGGGCGCCCGCTACCTGACGGAAACCGACCTCACCGCCATTGTCGAGTTCTATCACAACGACGACGGCTACACCGGGCAGGAAACGGAGCGCTTTTTTCAGCTCGTTGCCGACGGCTACAGCCAGTTTCTGACAACGGGGAACGACGCCCTGCTCCAGGGGGCGGAGGCCGCCTCCGAATCCGGATACGACCGAGCGCAAAACGGGCGCAACTACCTCTATGCCCGCCTCACCCAAAAGGAGCCCTATGACATTCTCTACTTCAGCCCCGGAATAACCGCCATCGTCAACCTCGGCGACCAGAGCTTCTCCCTCGCCCCCGAGGCGGTCTACACCGGCTTCCCCAACTGGGAGCTACGCCTCAGGTTTTCCTACCTCAACGGCGGCGTGATGAGCGAGTATGGAGAAAAGCAGAACAGCAACAAGGTGGAAGTGCGGGCTCGCTGGTTTTTTTGATGGCATGAAGATTTGCTGTCCAGTATTGCCGGAGGACACCACTCCGACTTTGCCGGTCGGCGCCCCCTTCGCCGGTGAGGTGGATTTGATATTTCGGAATTGCTGCGCGACCATCACGCACCCCATCCACCGGAGACGGCCCGCCGCTTTGCCGGCGGACAAACGTATCTCGCCGCGATTGCCGCCAGCGTGTAAGAGAGGACAACAACCGGGCCGGCCGGCAGATCCAGAACCGCCGCAAACACTACACCCGCCAGCACGGAAACAATGCCGACGCTCCAGGCCGTCAACACCTGTCTTTTAGCTTTCTCAGAGGCCAGGGCCGGTAAAATGAGGCTGGAAAAGACCACATACACCCCGGCAAGCTGCACCGACGAGGTAATGGCAAGGGCAAAAAGAAGATAAAATCCCAGGCCGGATCTGACGGTTGGGACAATAAACCAACATGCCAAAATCATTATATATATCGGCGAATGAACAAGCACATCCCGCCAGGTGACGAACAGGATCTGCCCGGAAAGCAGGTGCTGGATTTTTTCGCCCCCATGGGGATGATCCGCCAGGAGCAGTAAGGCCATGGAGGCCGCCAGGACAAAACTGGAGCCGATGATGGCCTCTTGCTGTTCGGGACATTTATGCTCGATCCAGCGGAAAAAGAAGGCGGCAAGCAGTGCGCAGCCGAGGGCGGCGCTTTGCGCAACCCACCAGGCCGGCTCATGCAGATACAAGGCAGCGGCAACCAGCCCGAGCCCGGCAACCTGGGCAATGGCAAGATCGATGAAAATAATTCCGCGCTTCATCACTTCTATGCCCAGCGGGGCATGGGTGAGAGCGATAATGAGGCCGGCGGCAAGAGCCGGCCCCACGATTTCCAGCATTTCAGCGCTGAGCATCGGCGGTCTCCCTGAGGCGGCCGAGAGTCCGTTCAAAAAGAAGAAACAGGTCCGTTATCCCGGCTTCGCCCCCAACGGTATAGGGCAGGACAACCGCCGGGACGCCGCTTTTTTCCGACAACCATTCGCTGGCCTCTCCGGGAGCGTATGGCGTCCTCACAATTGCCAGCACGGGAACCTTCCGGACCTGCTGCAGCAAGTCCTCTAGGTGCCTGGTGCTTGGCGGGATCCCAGGCTTGGGTTCCAGGGTATTTACCAGGTTGAGGCCAAGCCAGTTGATCAGGTAGCTCCAGGCCTTATGGTGGGTTATAATTCCCTTTCCCTTGAGTCCTGCCGCCTGGTTCTCCCAACGACCGATTGCCTGCTGCCAGTGGCGGGAAAATTCTTCATACCGCTTCTGGTAGTAGGCCGTGTTGGCAGGATCAAGCGCTTTGAGCCGACTGCTAAGCTCTTTTGCGACCAGCAGGATATTGTGCGGGTTCAAATGGACGTGCGGATTGCCTTCCGGGTGTACATCTCCCATGCTCCGGTCAAGGGCGGCCGACTTCTCCAACACTGGCACCACATCGGCGGCCATGAGATAGCCGTTGCCCCCGGGTTGCGCTTTGGCGTTGCCGGCTTTTTGAAACAACTGCGGAAGCCAGCCCGCCTCCAGGCCCCCCCCGGAGCAGACAACCAGATCGGCCTTTCGCATTTTGGCGACGAGGCTGGGGCGGGCCCGGATATAATGGGGGTCTTGCCGGGCATTGGTGGCGGCAAAGGTCTCGACCATCTCCCCGCCGATTTCCTCGGCCAAGGAGGCCCATTCAGGTTCACAGGCAAACACGCTCACCTGTGCGGAAGCAGAGGCCGGGACCGGTGCCAGCAAAGCCAGCCCTGCGATAAGAGTCGCGACAAGAAGAGATTTCATGGCGCCTCCTTTAATATGTATGGGCGCCGTGGGCGCCGAGACTCATGATGTACTGCAGCATTATCTGATCATCATTCTGACCGCGGCTGAGTTCCTCATGATTGTATTGCAAGCGTACCCGGCTGAACTCGCTGTTGGTCCAGTCGAGCATGACGGCGGTTGCCTCCGGATCATGCCCTTCTGCATCCAACGCGCTCCCGGCCAGCCCCGCCGGGGCGCCCGCTGCTTCCAGAAGGCTGTAGCGGACGCCGATTCGCCACTGCGGCAAGAATTTATATACCGCCTGGGCATACCAGCCACTGGCGCTGTCATCGAAAGCAACGGCCCCGGTGCCGGCGTCGGTGTCCTCGTAGCTGCCGTCCTCGTTGCGCCGAAAATATTCCCCCTGAACAATCACTTCCCGCTCCCGGGCGTTCCCGGTCGGTGCCCAGGTAAAGCGAAGGTCAGCGGCATAAAGGTCGCTGTCCCCGATAAAAGTAACGGCGTCCTCATTGGAACTCCGGCCTCCATCGCTTTCGCCGGAGAGGAGATATGCGCCAAGGCGCCAACTCTTGTTCTCGCCGATATCGCCGCCGAGACGCGCAAATGCCGACCAGGCTCCGCCTCCATCGCCGGTAGCGTTGCCCAGGGGGAAATCATCGCCCCGAAACACCCCGCCGCCGACTTCGGTGTACAAGTCGGTGGGCAGCACATAGGAAACTTCCAGACCGTCATCATTGAAGGCCTTGTTCAAAAAAGCGCGATAGGGCAAGGGCCGATCTGCGAAATCATCCGCGTGGGTATGGTGCTCGTTGAGATAGCCGAAAGTCCAGAAGGCCCGGCCCGCCTTCACGCTCAAGCCCTGGGGAAGACCAGCTCCCGACAGGGTCTGCACATAGGCTTCTTCAAGCTCGACCTTGTCCTCGCCAGCCTCGCGCACAACCGCGACGGTCAGGCCGCCGTAAAATTTGTCATCAATACTGCCGGCAAAATTCAACGCCGACTCATCCAACCCCAGGCCTTCCCGGCCACGCTCGCCTTCTTCTCCGACCCCAAAACCGGCAATATTCGAGGAGTCAGAGGAAAAACCGGAATACTTTCCATTCAGAATGACCCCGATTGACGGGTTGAATTCGTTGCCGTGAATCTTCTTTCCGGCACCACCGTCCGGCGCTGCCTGGGCCATCTCGGTTGTCTCCGTCTTAGCGACTGTGAGTTTCGCCAATTTGTTTTCCAATTCGGAAATACGCTTTTCATAGGCCTGCTTCATCTGGCGGATCTCGGTTTGTAACGCTTCAAGATCGGGGTTGGATGCCGCCATGGCATAAGTCCCTGAAAAAACAGCAAAAAACAACGTTGATACGGCAAAATATGATTTACGCATGAGTTTTCTCCTTGAATCAGCACGTTCAGCGGACTGCCCCTGTGATCCGGAACTATCCGGGCCATGGAGGAAGAGTGGGAAAAATGTGATTTGCTCAGCTCAGGAGAAAAACAGGGGGGGCTCGGGGGGAAACGGAGAAGAAATCTTGGCTGTGGGTGGCTGTTTGGACAAAAAATGATATGGAACCCAGAACAAAATCGAGACGGGATACGGCGACCGGTCTTTCGCTTGCGCAGTATTGAGACTGTTCACCGGCAAGGTAGATACTGCATGTGTGGCCCTTATGCTCATGCTCTTCAAAGCCATGCTCTGCCATGTGCAGTAAGGCCAGCACCTGCGTACAGACAAAAAACAGGGCTAGTGCCAGACCAAGTTTTTTCATAATTTCACTGCTGTCCCATGGTTTTCAAAAGAAAAAACTCCCGAGCCGTTATTTATTTGAATTCCTTTACAATTGTGTGAGACTGCAGTGATAGTTTTTTTTATGAGATGGTGATAAGAAACCGCTTTTCTCTGCCCCGGCCGGCACAAAATGTCAACGCACGCTCCGAAGCTCGCCAAGGAAAATTTAATTCTCTGAACCCGTAGCGTTTGCCTGTCTGCTTGTCAATGGAAAAACGGGAAAAATGCGGCCTGGCTTGGGAAACGCGTCTGCGTTTTTCCTGGCTCAACGGCGCCGAATCAAGCGAATACGGAGAAAAACAAAACAGCAGCAAACTGGAGCTGAGGGCTCGTTTTTTCTTCTGAGAAGCCCTTGGGCAGAGCTCCCTCTTCATAGGTATATCCACCGATTTACGCGCCACTCCGACACTTTTTTACCTCTTGCCTGTTGACATCCGTTGTGTAAAACGCTATTTTCCCACGTTACCATGCACCCTTACACGCGGGAAAACCGCCGTTTCCATCGGGAGCGGTAGATGGCCGTTGATGGCGCACGATAGCCATTGCCATGAGAAAAACGGCATAAAGAGCCGTAACGGAATGATTCTCCGTAACGGCTCCTGAATATATAATACGATTGAAACCACAGCACGGGAGAAAACAATGAAGGTAGCAGCCATCGCGGAAAGCATCAACATCATGGGCAAGAGAAGCGGCACCGCCATGAAGGAACGGAACCCCGGCCCGGTTCAGGAAATGGCCAAGGAAGAGTCCGATGCCGGCGCTTCGTACCTGGATCTCAACATCGGACCGGCCCGCAAGGACGGAATCGAGTTGATGCCCTGGATTGTGCAGACCGTGGAAGCGGCAAGCTCCGTACCCCTCTGCCTGGACACCACCAATACCGACGCCATGGCCGCCGGGTTCAAGGTGGTGAAAAACCGCGAAGCCGCGATCATGAACTCCATCTCCGCCCAGCCCGAGCGGATGGAAAAGCTGATCCCCGTTGCCGCCGAGGCCGGCTGCAATGTTATCGCCCTGCTCTGGGGCCCGGACGGCATGCCCCGCGACTCCAACGAGCGCTGCGCCATGGCGGTTGACCTGATGATGGCCCTGGCCGAGGCAGGCATCCCCAACGAAAAGATGCTCTTCGACCCCATCGGCACCCCAATCACTCTGGGCGCAGACCAGATCGCCTCCGGCCTTGAGTTCATGTCCATGCTCCAGGAGATCGCCCCGGGCGCAGGCTCCACCGTGGGTCTCTCCAACGTATCCAACGGCGTGGCCGAGCACCTGCGCAAGTACCTGGACCGCACCTACCTCATCATGCTGATGAAGTACGGGATCACCACCGCCATCGTCAACTCCTACGACGCCGAGCTGATGGCGATCTGCAAGGGCGAGCGCCAGAACCTGGTGGACATGGTCCATGGCATGATGGACGGCAACGACCCCGATCCTTCCGGCCTGACCGGCACCGCGCTGGAGCACTATAAAACCTATAAGGTACTCTCCGGCCAGAACGTATTCAGCGAGTCCTGGCTGACTCTGTAAAAAAGCGGTATCATAATAGAGGCCGCTTTCTCGAATCCGGGACGGCCTTTCTCAAAAGAGGGGGCCGCGGCCTCCTCTTTTTTTATTTTGGGGTATGGTAGTTATGGCAGACATCCCTTCGCACCACATGATATACGGCAGCCTCAGCGATTACGTCACCGGCGAACCCCTGGTGGACACCGACGACGAGCGCTACCGCCAGAAGCTTGCCCGGTTGCTTGTTGAAGAACGGGGATTTGCCAAAAACGAATTGGAGATGCGGCGCCGAATCGAAACCCTGTTCGCCCACCAGTTCGTGACATCGAAGATCGACATCGTGGTGAGCATCGGGGACCAGCGGGTGCTGGTGGTGCGCTACGGCCCCGGCTCGCTGGTGACCAGGGAACGTCCGGCCATTGCGGCGGCCCGGGTGTTGGAGGAGACTCAGCTGATCCCCCTGGTGGTTGTGACCAACGGCGAGGACGCTGAACTGCTGGACGCCAGAACCGGCAAGGTGCTGGCCACCGGGCTTGAGGCCATCCCCACCCGGGAGGCGATTGTGGCCATGCTGCCCGCCCTGGATTTCACCCCGGTACCCCCGGAACGCAGGGAGCCGGAACTGCGGATATTGAACGCCTTTGATGTGGAGGTCTGCTGCGCTGGCGGGCCTTGCGCCCTGCCTGGGGCGAAAGAAGGCTGATTTTTTTGCCACGAAATCCACGAAAGAACACGAAATAAAAAAAAACTGTTTCCCCAGAAAAAAGCCTGCCCCGATCTACGAGCCTTTAAAACTTTCGTGTTTTTCGTGGGTTTCGTGGCAAAAATTATCCCTTGGAGAAATTACCATGACACAGCCCTGGAGCAAGACAAGCTGGCAGCAATTCACCGCTCTGCAGCAGCCCAACTGGCCCGATAAAAACGAGTTTGCCGAGACGGTGCAGACCATCTCCAAACTGCCCCCCTTGGTCTTTGCCGGAGAGATCCGCACCCTGAAGAAGCAGCTGGCCATGGCCGCCGAGGGCAAGGCGTTTCTGCTCCAGGGCGGCGACTGCGCCGAGGAGTTTTCCATGTGCACCGCCCCTTCCATCCGGGAGCTGCTCAAAGTCATCCTCCAGATGGCCGTAATCATGAGCTACGCAGGCGGCAAACCGGTGATCAAGGTGGGCCGCATGGCCGGGCAGTACGCCAAGCCCCGCTCCGCGGACACCGAGATGGTTAACGGCGTGGAGCTCCCCAGCTACCGGGGCGACATGGTCAACGGCATCGACCCCACCCCCGAGGCCCGGCGGCCCGACCCGCAGCGGATGCTCAAGGGCTACCACCTGGCCTGCGCCACCATGAACATCCTGCGCGCCTTCACCATGGGCGGCTATGCATCCCTTGAGCGAGTGCATTCCTGGAATAACGAGTTCGTGGGCCGCTCCCCCCAGGGGCAGCTCTACGAAAAACTGGCCCGCCAGATCGACCAGGCCATCAACTTCATGCGTATCGTGGGTATTGCCACCGATATCCCCCAGCTCACCCAGGCCAGCTTCTTCACCTCCCACGAGGCGCTGCTTCTGGGCTACGAGCAGGCCCTGACCCGGCAGGATTCCACCTCCGGCGACTGGTACGACTGCTCGGCCCACATGCTCTGGATCGGCGAGCGCACCCGGCAGATCGACGGGGCGCATGTGGAGTTCTTCCGGGGAGTGCACAACCCCATCGGAGTCAAGATCGGCCCCAACCATGACATCGATGATGTGAAAAAGCTGGTCAGCGCCCTGAACCCCAACAACGAACCGGGGAGATTGACCCTGATCACCCGTTTCGGCGCAAAAAAAATCAGCGATGGTCTGCCCGCTCTGGCCCGGGCCATGAAGCAGGAGGGATTCAAGCTGGTCTGGAGCTGCGACCCCATGCACGGCAACACCTACACCGCCGAATCCGGCCACAAAACCCGAAATTTTGACGAGATCATGAGCGAGATCCGCTCGTTCTTCGAGATCCACTGGGCAGAGGGCACGGCGCCCGGCGGGGTGCACTTTGAGATGACCGGGGACAACGTCACCGAATGCACCGGCGGCGGGAGAAAGATCCTCGATCACCATCTGGCCGAGAACTACCTCACCAACTGCGACCCGCGCCTCAACGCGGAGCAGAGCCTGGAACTCGCCTTCCAGATCGCCGAGTTGATGCGGGAGAAATAAAAAGGGGTTGCCCGCAAACGCGGGAGTTGCTAAATACTCTCTTTCTCCGGGCATGATATGCCGACGAGGGAAAAAACATAACCAGACCGGTGCCTGCCTCTTCCTCGGAATTGGCGGGAGAATAGGGAAGACGGTGTGATTCCGTCACGTTGGGCCGACGCTGTGAGCGGGGACCGACGCCGCACATGCCACTGCCGCAAGGCGGGAAGGCGCGGCGAAGGGTAGATCCGCGAGTCAGAAGACCTGCCAGCCTGGTAAAAAAGGAACCATCTGTCCAGATAATTCCGCATCGCCGTCACCGGTGGTGCGGAATTTTTTTTTGCCCGCGGACGGAGAACAGAAACAAGGAGCAGCACATGAAAACCCAACTGGAACTGGCCCGTGACGGTATGATCACCGAACCCATGCAGCAGGTCGCTGCAAACGAAGACTTTGCCCCTGAGACCATCCGCGGTCTGGTGGCCAAGGGCGAGATCGTCATCCCCTGCAACCCCAACCGTCCCGCGCAAAAAGCGGTGGGCATCGGCACCGGCTTGCGGGCCAAGGTCAACGCCTCCATCGGCACCTCCTCGGACATCGCCGACCTCGACCTGGAAACCCGCAAGGCCCGTGCGGCGGAAGAGGAACAGGCCGACACCCTGATGGAGCTTTCCACCGGCGGCGACCTCAACCGCATCCGCAAGGAGGTTCTCGCCGCCACCGCCCTGCCGGTGGGCAATGTCCCCCTGTACCAGGCCTTTTCCGAGGCGAGCAAGAAATACCACAATCCCAACAAGCTCGACCCGGAATACCTCTTTGAGCTCATCGAGCGCCAGCTTGCCGACGGCATCTCCTTCATGGCCATCCACTGCGGGATCAACCGCTTCAGCATCGAGCGGCTCCGCAAGCAGGGCTACCGCTACGGCGGCCTGGTCTCGAAAGGCGGCACCTTCATGGTCTCGTGGATGGAGCATAACCAGCGGGAAAATCCGCTCTACGAGCAGTTCGACCGGGTCTGCGGCTTGATGAAAAAGTACGATTCGGTGCTGTCGCTGGGCAACGGCATCCGGGCCGGGGCCATCCACGACAGCCACGACCGGGCCCAGATGGCGGAGATGATCATCAACTGCGAGCTGGCCGAGATCGCCCGGGATCTGGGCTGTCAGGTGATGGTGGAAGGACCGGGCCATGTACCGTTGGATGAGATCGAAGGCAACATCATGCTGGAAAAAAAGATGAGCGGCAAGGCTCCCTACTACGTGCTCGGGCCACTGCCCGCCGATACCGGCGCGGGCTACGACCACATCACCGCCGCCATCGGCGCGGCGCATTCGGTGCGTTCCGGCGCGGACCTGATCTGCTATATCACCCCGGCCGAGCACCTGGCCCTGCCCAATGAATCGGATGTGCGGGAAGGGGTGCGGGCCACCCGGCTGGCGGCCCGGATCGGCGACCTGGCCCGCTACCCGGACCGGCGCGAGCGGGAAAAGCAGATGGCCATCGCCCGCCGCGACACCAACTGGGACCGACAGATGGAGCTGATGCTATTCCCGGAGGCGGCCAAAAAAATCCGCGACAGCCGCACCCCGGAAAACAGCCGGACCTGCACGATGTGCGGGGATTTCTGCGCCATGGAGCGCGGCATCTCGCTTTTTAAGGACGACATCCGTGGGGACAAGTGCGGCTGTCAGGGGTAAATGGCGAGCTGACTTTTTTCCCTCCTTGTTGTGTCCTGTGGGGCACAACAAGGAGGTACCAAACGATCAAAGAGCAAAACTGGTGCTTCGACAGGCTCAGCACGAACGGAAGATCAATACATCAGAAAAATACCGTTCGCCCTGAGCCTGTCGAAGGGCCGCTTTTACGATCCCCCTTCTCCGGTTACAACCTGGGCGGCCCCAACAGGATCATATCGGCAATGGTTTTCTTCACCTTGGGCAACTCGCCCTGCAGCGGCCCCAAGAATTCCTGCTCCAGCGCGGCCAGCCCTCGGAACAGCGGGGCCCGCTCCACCGTGGGCACCGCCTGCCTTTCCCCCACGATCTCCTGGCAGCGGAAACAGCCTGGAAATCTCTGCACCTTGCCATTGGGAAAGGTGAGGCTGGAAGGCACCCCGTGCATCCGGCAGATCATCAGCCTATGGAGGTACAGTCCGCAACGCCCCGCTTCGTTGAGCGGGCACATGACCTGGGGCCTTTCGCCCCTCGCCAACGCCCGCTCGCAGGCGGCAGCATACTCGGCGGCCCGGCTCTCGATCTCCTTGCGGCGCGCCGGATCAAGCTCCATGAGCCCCTGCCAGAGGTACGCCCACTCCACATAGGTATGGTGCTGAAAATAAGAATCGCAGCAGTTGTCCGCGCAGCCAGTACAGGTGAAATCCAACTGGCGGGCGACGATGTCGTAGGCCTTTTCCATGCGGTCGTACAGATCGGCGATTTTCGCGGCAAGTTCCGGTTGCAGAATCGAGGCTTCCATGATCAATTATCCTTGTTGTCTTGAGAAAAAAGCAATCTACCAGAAAACAACCATTCCTTCAAAGACATCCGCCATGACCTCTCTGCTTCCCTGTTTCAAGGCCTACGACATCCGGGGCCGGGTTCCGGACGAACTCAACGAACCCCTGGCCTTCAACATCGGCCAGGCGTACAGCGCCCAGTTTTCCCCGAAAAAGGTGGCCATCGGCCACGACATCCGGCTCTCCAGCCCCGCGCTGGCCAAGGCCCTGGCCGACGGCTTTCTCGCGGCCGGGGTGGATGTGGTGGACCTGGGGATGGTCGGCACCGAGGAGATCTACTTCGCGGCCGCCCATCTCGCGGTGGACGGCGGGGTTATTGTCACGGCCAGCCACAACCCTGCGGATTACAACGGCATGAAGCTGGTCCGCCAGGGGGCCAGGCCCATCTCCGGAGACACCGGCCTGCGCGAGATTGAACGGCTGGCTGCGCAAGGGTATCGCGTTACGGCAAACATCCCCGGAGTTCTAAGCTATCTGGACAACAAACCCGCCTACATCGAACACCTGCTTGGCTATGTTGACAGACAGGCCTTGAGGCCGCTCAAAATCGTGGCCAATCCCGGCAACGGCTGCGCCGGAGCGGTGATCGACCAACTGGCCGCGCACCTGCCCTTTGAGTTCATTCGGGTGCAATGGGAGCCGGACGGCGCCTTCCCCAATGGCGTCCCCAACCCCCTGCTCCCTGAAAACCGCGAGGTAACCGCCCTGGCGGTTCGCGAGCATGGCGCGGATTTCGGCCTTGCCTGGGACGGCGATTTCGACCGCTGTTTTTTCTTTGACGAACAGGGCGGCTTTATCGAGGGCTACTACCTGGTGGGGTTGCTGGCCCAGGCCATGCTGGCCAAGCACCCTGGGGCGAAGATCATCCACGACCCGCGGTTGGTGTGGAACACCCGGGAGATTGTCCGGCTATCAGGCGGCATTCCGGTGCTGAGCAAGACCGGCCACGCCTTTATCAAGGAGCGCATGCGGAGCGAGGATGCGGTGTACGGCGGCGAGATGAGCGCCCACCACTACTTCCGCGACTTTGCCTACTGCGACTCCGGCATGATCCCCTGGCTGCTGGTGGCCGGGATTCTCTCGCGAAGCGGCCAACCGCTCTCCCATCTGGTGCGGGAAAGGCAGGCGGCGTTCCCGGTGAGCGGCGAGATCAACAACCGGGTGGCGGACCCTGCGGCGGTGATTGCCAAGATAGAAGCCTTTTACGCCGAAACGCCCGGGGAGAAGGATTACACCGACGGGCTGAGCTTTACTGCGGAAAATTTCCGTTTCAATATCCGCAGCTCCAACACCGAACCGGTCCTGCGCCTCAATGTGGAAACCAGGGGCGATGTCGCACTCATGGCGGCAAAAACCGCGGAACTGCTTACCCTGATTCGGGGCTGAACCGGGATTATTCCGCGCCCAAGCCTACAAAGTTCACCCAGCTCCCCTCCTTTGCTTGACGAATATTTTTGCTTGCTGCTAACATGAGTGTATCGGCAAGCAAAACACATTCCTTCATAAGGAGACAGGATGCGAAGAACCCTACGCGGCGCTCTGTTGGTTGGCGTTTTCGCCTTTTCCCTGCCCGAACCGGCCCACGCCGTGAACTGGCTGATGCTGCAGGGGACAGAACCGGGCAACGCCCCGCTGGCCCGGTTCTACGGCGATGTGACTGCCGACTACCAGTATACCGACGATACCCGGGTTCCGACGGGACCATGGCTCGATCAGAAGGCGGTGTATAACCAGATCGGCCCCCGGTTGGCCTCCTCCTCCCAGCTCACCCTGCGCAAGATCCGGGTCGGCGTGCGCGGTGCCCTGCCCGACCCCCGTTTCAACTATCGGGTCATGGCCCTGGCCGGCGACAATGACGTCACCCGGATCGACTCCGAAGACCGGATGCGGCTGCTTGATGCCAGCCTCACCGCAAACGTCATTCCCCACGCCCGGTTCCGCCTGGGCATGTTCAAGTACCCCGGCGCCGAAGAGGGGCTCCAGTTCAATGCCCCCGGCCCCTATGTGAATTTAAGCAACATGGGCAGCCAGCTGCTCCAGGAGCGTTTTTACGACAACGACGGCGGGAACCCCCTCGACGCGAATATACCCGGAGCCAGCAGCACCTTCAGGGATATGGGCGTCATGCTCTTCGACTCCTTTCGCACGGATGCCTGGGAACACTCCTACGCGGCCATGCTCGGCAACGGCCGCGGCATCTCCACCGGCGGCGGCAGCCCCGGGCAGGATATCCACCTCTACTGGTCCTCCGAGTATATCTTTTCCGGCAAGGGCATGCAGCAGGAGGGGCTGAAGCTCTTCGCCTGGCTGCAGGACGGCGAACGGACCATCAAGGCCGGCAATCTGCAGTCCGAGCAGGATTTCAACCGCTCCCGGCTCGGGGCCGGCGGTGCATACCGGCAGGGGAACCTCCGCGCCACCGTGGAGCTGGTCAAGGCCGAGGGTATGATTCCCAACAGCACCGACTCCGGCGGCGTCCCCGGCGCCCTGAGCAATGCGGGCAACCAGGTTTCCTCCTACAATCTGCTCCCGGAAGAAGATGGTTGTGGCTGGTACATCGACCTCGGCTATCAGGTGCTGCCCGGCTGGTGGTTCGATGTGCGCTACGACCGCTTGGACCGCGGCACCGAGCTCAGCAGCAACGAGCGGCGGTTCACCACCCTCACCCTGGGCACCCATTACTATTTCAACCCCAAGACCAGGCTGATGTTCAACTATGAAATCCGGAAGAACGAGGCTCCTTCCCTGGCGGACAATGCCGCGCCCAATATCCTCCTCGAAAGTTACGACGACCGCGTTTCGGTGCAACTGTTCCGGATGTTTTAACAGGTGATCCGTAATGGGTATCCGCGCCAAAGCCATCCTCTCGGTGATGCTCACCATCGCCGCCCTGACCTCGGTCTTCGTTTTCATGTCCATTCAGCAGCGAAATGGACACCTTGCAGGCGCGATCCAAACCAAGAGGGAAACCGCCACGTTTCTGGCGGAAAACATGCAGGAACAGGTCTTTGGCGCCTACAAGTCGCGGATCGTCAGCCTTGCCACCACCAAACACGACGTGATCGACGCCTTTGCCAGGCGCGACCGGGAGGCCCTCTATCGGGCAACCCTGCCCTTTTACAAGGCGATCACGGGAGAAAACCCCTACTTCGCCCTCATGCACTTCCACCTGCCGGACAGCTCCTCGTTTTTGCGCATGCACCTGCCGGAACTCCACGGCGACCCGCTGGCCGAGATCCGTCCCATTGTCCGCGAGGTGAACAGCAGCCACAAGCAGCGCGTCGGCTATGAGGTGGGGAAAAGAGGGCTTTTTTACCGGGTGGTCCAGCCGGTATTCAAAGAGAATCAGTACCTCGGCGCCCTGGAGTTCGGCCTCAGCCCTGAGCAGCTCATCGCGCTGCTCCAGCAGCGCATCAGCCCGGAAATCGCCGTTGCCGTCAAATCGGAGAGTTGGCAACAGGCGACCCTGCTTGGTGGCCAAAAGATCGAGGAGGGGGAATATACCTTCCTGCCCAAACAAAATTCCATTTTCGAAAAAATTGGCGCAACGGTTCTTCTGGAGCAGGACGATACCCGCCGCTACACCGTCGACGGCAAGACATACCTCCTCTTCTCCAATATCGAACTGAAAAATTTCCAAAAAGAACCCATTGCCAAGATCCTGGTCGCCCTGGACATCAGCGAGGAGCTGGCCGAGGCCAGAATTTCATCATCAAGGTTGTCCTGCTCGCCCTGCTTCTTCTGCTCAGCTCCAGCCTGGTCCTCTACTTCAGCTTTGGCCAGTTGCTCACCCGGATACTCACCCTCAACACCTCGCTGTTCAGGAGCAATCAGGAGCTCACCGCCGCCAAAACCTATGTGGATAATATCCTGGCCTCCATGAGCGACGGCCTGCTGGTTACCACGGCCGACGGCACGATCAGCAAGGCAAACCAGGCGCTCTGCCGGCTGCTTGGCTATCGGGAAGCAGATCTGGTGCAAAAAAATATTGCATCCTTCTTTACACATCCCGCGGATATTGCAATGAACCTCTCCCGCTGCGGAAGCGAGGGGGACGAAATCAGCAAGGCAGAGCACCGGCTCCTCACCAAGGACGGGGCGCACGTTCCGGTCCTTTTTTCGGCAACCCCCCTTGCCGAAGAGAGCGGGACTCTCCTCGGCATTGTCTGCATTTTCACCGACATCACCGAACGAAAAAATGCCGAAACCGCCCTGCGGGAGGCGCACGATCTGCTGGAACAACGGGTCGTCGAGCGCACCCGGGAGCTGGCCGAGGCCAACACCGCCCTGACCCGCGAGATGGCGGAACGCAAGCGCGCGGAGGCTGAGCTGCGGCAGGCCCAGAAGATGCGGGCCATCGGCACCCTGGCCGGCGGCATTGCCCATGATTTCAACAACGTCCTCACCGCCATCCTCGGCTACACCCAACTGGCCATGCAGCGGCTAACCTCGGACGCCACCTGCCGCTCCTTCCTTGGCGAGGTGTTCATCGCCGGCCAGCGGGCCCAGAAACTGGTCCAGCAGATCCTCACCTTCAGCAGGCAGAGCGAACAGGAGAAGCAACCGGTCGAGATCCATCTGATTATCAAGGAAGCCCTGAAGCTGCTGCGCGCCTCCCTGCCGGCCAATATCGGAATCGTCCAGCATCTCCCGCGCTGCGGCGCCGTAATGGCCGATCCCACCCAAATCCACCAGGTGGTCATGAACCTCTGCACCAATGCCTACCACGCCATGCAGGAAAAGGGCGGCACCCTGACGGTTTCTCTTGCCGAAACAGAGGCGGCGGATATTTCCCCGCCGCTGCCCGCCGGCGACTATCTGCAGCTCGTAGTCAGCGACACCGGCTGCGGCATGGACACCGCAATCCTGGAGCGGATCTTTGAACCCTATTTCACCACCAAGGAAACGGGCAAGGGCACCGGCCTCGGCCTGGCGGTGACCCACGGCATTGTCGAAGGGCACGGCGGCCATATCCGGGTGGTCAGCACCACGGGACTTGGCACCACCTTCAGCATCTATCTGCCCCTGCAGAAAGAGCTTCAGGCCGAACCGGTGGCGGTTTTGGAAAAAAAAGAGATCCGGGGCGGAAACGAGCGCATTCTGGTGGTGGATGATGAGCAGGAACTCACCCAGCTCCTCGAAATGTTTCTCACCCAGTACGGCTACAGGGTTACCGGCCTGACGGACAGCACCGCCGCCTATGCGTGGTTTTGCGCCAACCGGCAGGAAGTGGATCTGGTGATCACCGACATGTCCATGCCGCGTCTCACCGGCAAGGAGCTGGCCGAGAAATTACTGGCGGAGAGGCCGGGGTTGCCCATCATCCTCTGCACCGGTTACAACGAGCAGATCAACGCCGAGAGCGCCAGGGAACTGGGCATCCGCGCCTTCTTGCTCAAGCCCTTCCAGGAAAAGGAACTGGCCGGTCTGGTGCGCGAGGTGCTGGACACGGGACCCGGCCGGGACAAGTAGATCCGTTGCCTCTTTTTCAGGGAAAATGGAAACAGCGAACCGAAGATGCGCGGCGACCTAATTTTTCAACTGCCGGTCACCGTCGCCAGCAATGCATGCAGGCTCGCGCAGATAACAAGGGCGAGGCCCGTTTTGCGGTGGGTGCCGGTTTTCACCTGTATCCACCGGAGGCCGGAAGAAAGCTGAAACAGGATCAGCATGAAGTTGATGATCCCGAGAAGCTGCACCAGGGAGATTCCGCCGATCCGCATACCGTCACCCTTTTTGCACTATTGAAAGCCGGCAGGAAACTATCGCAGGCCGATGGTCGCCGTTGCCGTGTTGGCGCTGCCATGGACATTACAGACTGCGGCAGATTCCAGGGTGGTTGGCCCGGTCACCACATATTCAAAGGTCCGGCTGAACTCGGCCGAATCCGGAAGATTGAACGCGCCGAACTCCCAACTGGCAGCCTCCTGGCCGTTGATGGTGAGATTCAGCCGCTCGGTGTAGTGCAAAAAATTATTGGCGCTGTGTCTGGCAAAAAGGGTGATGGTGATCTTTTCCCCTTGACCCGCATGCGCCGGGGCTTCCAGACGGACAGCCGACTTGTCCGCCAGGGCGGAGCCTGCATCAAGAACGAGCAACGCGCCAGCCACTGCCAGCATTATTTTTTTCATGGTGGCCTCCTTTCGTCCGCTTCGTTGAAACAACCCTTACCTGATTATACTTCACATGGCGTCGACAATGGCATTAAAAGTTGTGCTGGGCCGCATGGCCTGGGTGGCCTTTTCCCGATCCGGCCGGTAATAGCCGCCGATATCCACCGGCTTGCCCTGGGCGGCATTCAGCTCGGCAACAATCGTATCCTCGTTGTCGGAAAGCGACTGCGCCGCCTTGGCAAACCGCGCCCGCACCTCACCATCCTTGCTCTGCCCGGCCAGCGCCTGCGCCCAGTAGAGGGCCAGGTAAAAATGGCTGCCCCTGGTATCAAGCTCCCCCACCTTGCGGGAGGGTGACTTCTCGTTTTCCAGAAATTTGCCGATGGCGGCATCCAGCGTCTCGGCAAACAACTGCGCCTTTTCGTTCTTGAAGGTGGCATGGATATGCTCAAAGGATGGCACCAGGGCGCAGAACTCACCCAGCGAATCCCAGCGCAGATGGCCTTCCTTTACAAACTGCTCCACATGCTTGGGCGCCGAGCCGCCCGCCCCGGTTTCGAACATCCCTCCCCCGTTCATCAGGGGCACGATGGAGAGCATCTTGGCGCTGGTGCCCAGCTCCAGGATGGGGAAGAGGTCGGTGAGATAATCGCGCAGCACGTTGCCGGTGACGGAGATGGTGTCCTCGCCCTTGCGGATGCGGGCCAGGGAAAAACGCATGGCCTCCACCGGCTGCATGATCCGGATATCCAGACCGCTGATGTCGTGGTTGGGCAGGTATTGCCGTACCTTGGCGATGAGCTGAGCATCGTGGGGTCGGTTGGCGTCCAGCCAGAAAATGGCCGGGGTGCCCGTGGCCCTGGCGCGGGTCACCGCCAGCTTGACCCAATCCTGAATGGGCGCATCCTTGGTCTGGCAGCCGCGGAAGATGTCGCCCTCCTCCACCTGCTGGGCCAGCAGGGTTTCTCCGGAAGCGGTGTCCACCATGCGGATCGTCCCCTTGCCCGGCGCCATGAAGGTCTTGTCGTGGGAGCCGTACTCCTCGGCCTTTTGCGCCATGAGCCCGACATTGCCGACGGTGCCCATGGTGGCGGGGTCAAAGGCGCCGTGCGCCTTGCAATCCACCACCACCTCCTGGTAGATCGTGGCATAGCACCGGTCCGGCACCATGGCGATGGTGTCGTGCAGCGCATCGTCGGCCCCCCACATCCTGCCGCCGTCGCGGATCACCACGGGCATGGAGGCATCGATGATCACGTTGTTGGGGACATGCAGGTTGGTGATCCCCTTGGAGGAATCCACCATGGCCAATTCGCAGTTTTTCGTGTAGGTCGCCTGGATGTCGGCCTCGATCTCCAGCCGCTGCGCCTCGGACAGGGACTGGATCTTGGCGTAGAGGTCGCCCAGGCCGTTGTTGACGTTCACCCCCAGCTCCTTGATCACTGCACCGTGCTTGGCAAAAACATCCTCGTAAAAAACAGCCACGCAATGCCCGAACATCACCGGGTCGGAGACCTTCATCATGGTGGCCTTGAGGTGGAGCGAGAGGAGCACCCCGTCCTTCTTGGCCGCCGCGATCTGCTCCCCATAGAACTTCCGCAGGCTCGCCACCTGCATCACCGAAGCATCGAGGATCTCGCCGGCGAGCAGCGGAGTTTTCGGTTTGAACACCGTGACCCCGCCATCCTCGGCGACAAACTCGATCCGCGCCTCGCCGGCCTTGGCAAGGGTCAGCGATTTTTCGCTGCCGTAGAAATCGCCGGCCGTCATGTGCGCGACCCTGGTTTTGGATTCGGCTGGCCACGGCTTCATCATCCGGTGAGGGTTTTTCTGGCCAAAACGCTTGACCGAGGCTGCGGCCCGCCGATCGGAGTTGCCTTCCCGCAGCACCGGATTCACCGCGCTGCCCAGCACCTTGGCAAACCGGGCCTGGAGTTCTTTCTCGGCCTCGGTTTTCGGGGCCTCGGGATAATCCGGGATGGCATAGCCCTTGTCCTGCAGCTCCTTGATCGCCCCTTTCAATTGGGGGATGGAGGCGCTGATATTGGGCTGCTTGATGATATTGGCCTCGGGCTGCTTGACGAGCTTGCCCAGCTCCCCAAGATCGTCGGGGATTCGCTGGCCCTCGCTGAGATTTTCCGGAAAATTGGCGATGATTCGCCCGGCCAGGGAGATATCCTTGGTGGTCACGGAAATGCCAGAGCCCGAGGCAAAGGCCTGGAGGATCGGGAGCAGGGAGTAGGTTGCCAGGGCGGGGGCTTCATCCACTTCGGTGTAGATAATCGTTTGGGTGGCCATATGTTTTCCTTATTGTATTGCCGCGGCGATGTGACGGCTGCTTATGCCTCAATCGACCGTGCTGTTTTCTCGTAAAAAAACGATCCGTTTGGGTCTGCCGGAAAGTCAAAAGAATTAGCACATACCGATTGGGATTGCAAACAGCATCTTGTTCCGCGCCCTTCTCCCAGCCCGTGCGACCCCATGATTTTACTGGTTGTTTTCCTCGTCTCGCCGCCATACAATGGAGCATATCTCTCAACGCATCGCAGGAGGCTCTCTTCATGGGCGAATTTGTCTGGAGCGCCAAATACAGCATCGGCAACGCCGAGATCGACGCCGAACACCAGCGGCTGATTGAGCTGGCCAACCATGTGGCCTCCCTTGCCGCAAACAATGAACAGCTGGCGCGGATCAAGCAGTACATCGTCGCCCTCTACGACTATGTGAAAACCCATTTCCAGCACGAAGAAGAATACATGCTCGCGCTTGGCTATCCGCAGTACGAGGAGCACAAAAAACTGCACGAAGGGATCATCGCCGAGATGAACGCCATCATGAAGCACAGCGGCAATCTGGATGTGCTGGTTTACAAATTCAAGCGGCTGATGAATGCCTGGGTGCTGGAGCATATCCTGCTCGAGGATTCCCGGATTGCTCCGCGGAAAAAACAGGAAGAACCCGCGGATTCACCAGCAAGCGAAGCCAACTGAGGAGGCCGCATGGAAACCTACTTCGCCCCGGCAGAACGGGCCGCCCCGGAAGAATTGGAGCTGGACATCGCCCGGGTCAGCAACAACCCGGTGATCGACGGGTTGATGCATTCCGTGGGCGGCGTCCTCGCGGTGCTCAACAACTCCCGGCAGATCCTGGCGGTCAATGATTCCCTCCTCGACTCCCTGGGTATCACCGATGCCCGGAGCACCCTTGGCCTGCGGCCCGGCGAAGCGCTCCGGTGCGTGCACTCCCACGAAGAGCCCCATGGCTGCGGCACCACACGGCACTGCTCCTCCTGCGGCGCGGCCATCGCCATTGTTGCCGGCCTTGAAACCAATGTGCCGATGGAAAAAAAATGCATACTCCGGGCCCGGCACAACGGGGAGGAAACCGACCTCTGTTTTCTGGTCCGCGCCTGCCCGGTAACCGCCGACGGCCACCGCTACCTGCTGCTTTTCATGCAGGACGCAACCATCCAGGAAAAACGGGCTGCCCTGGAACGCGCCTTTTTCCATGACATCAACAACATCCTTTCCGGCCTCCTGGGGGCCAGCGAACTTTTGCTGCTCAAGCATGACGGGGGCGGCGGCAAAGGCAACGACCTCCAACTGGTCAAACAAATACGGCAAATGAGCCGCCGGCTGGCCAACGAGGTGAGGATCCAACGCTCCCTGCTCCACTCCGAACTTTCCGAGCTGCGGCCCGTCATGCACATCGTGCCCCTGGCGGAGCTGCTTTCCGAGGTGCAGACCCTTTACGCCACGCACTCCGCCGCCGCAGGCAAGAGCCTGCACATCGACCGTCAAAATGCGGATGCATTGATCCGCACCGACAGCTCCCTGCTTATCCGCATCCTTTCCAACATGATTACCAACGCCTTCGAAGCCTCCGAGACCGGCGACACCGTCCGCCTCTGGCTTGAGGAAAAGAATGGCTTGCTCTGCTTCTGCGTCTGGAACCGGCGGGAGATAGACGATGCCGTGCGCTTGCGCATCTTCCAGCGCTACATCAGCACCAAACAGGGTGTGGGCCGCGGCACAGGGACATACACCATGAAACTCTTCGGCGAAAACTTTCTAAACGGCAAAGTGGACTTCGCTTCTTCCGCAGTGGACGGGACGGTCTTTCGCCTCTGCCTCCCCATCTCCCGCCCGTCTGGCAACAAGGAAAAATAGTCATGTCCACCGTACCGAAAACCGTCCCCCCCATTGTCATCTATCTGTTTCTGGTGATCGGCCTGTTGTCCGCCGTGGCCTTCCGGCTTGTCACCATCATCAACACCTTTGCCCCCTCCCTCCTCAGACCGGTCTGGTACTTCGGGGTCATCGGCTACATCTTCTTTTTCGCCTACCGCTACCATATCTCCGAAAAACGCAAAGCCGCCATCCGCGCCAACCGGCTGCTGGAAAAGATCCAGGCCCAGGACGAGATCACCGGCGAAGACCGGGCGCTCATCGCCTATGTGCTCTCCTCCATCATGAAATCCAAGGAGAACCTCAACTACCTCTTTATCTTTATCCTCTCCATCGCCGCGGTTGGCGTGGACATCCTCCTCGCCCTCCAGGGTCATTGACGGAATACGGAGTACTCTGTATTCTGTGTCCAGGGTGAGTCACCCTCTTGTGTTTTGCGGTTTTTTCATTATAAAAAAGGCGTTGCCTCCCCGCAGAAAAACCTTACGGATACGGATACCGAAACGCCATGAAAACGATTCTGGTGGTGGACAACCACCCTGTTGTCTTGAAATTGCTGGTGGAATTCCTGAAAAAGCTGGGCCACAAGGTGATCACCGCCGAAGACGGGCTCGCGGCCCTGGAGGTTCTCAAAAAGATACGGCCGGACATCGTTTTTACCGACCTGATCATGCCCAACATCAACGGGGAAAAGCTCTGCCAGGTGATCCGCAGCCGTCCCGAGCTGAAGCTTCTCCACATCATCATTTACTCGGCCACGGTGCTGGAGGATGAAACCAATATCCTCAACCTCGGGGCCGATGCCTGCATTGCCAAGGGGCCGTTCAAGAATACCGAGGCGCATATCGCCACGGTCATCGAGCATATCGACAATGGCACCCTCCATGAGCTCAAGGGCAAAATCCTCGGCGGCGAAGACCTGTACAAGCGGCATATCACCTCGGAGCTGCTCTTTTCCAAACGGCATTACGAAAGTATCTTCAACTCCATGCCCGAGGGGGTGATGGAATTCACCCTGGACGGCAAGATCTTCCATGCCAACGCCGCGGCCCTTGCCCTATGCGGTTTGCGGGAGGAGGACCTGCTGGCCTCCGGCTTTCCCGATCTTTTTACCGGCACCCACCGGGAACGGTTGCACACCCTGTTGCACGCCCTTGGCCAAGCTCCGGTGGTGATCGACGAAACCGAGCCCCTCCTGCTCAACGGCAAGATGGTCACCATCCATTTTCTTCCCATCCGGGATGAATCCCATGCCTTCATCATCGCCATCCTGCGGGATCTCACCGAAAAAATCGCAACAACCCGGGAGCTTGAGATGATGCGCCGCCAGCAGGAACGCATTCTCAACGCCGTTGGCGAAGGGATCTTCGGCCTTGACACGAAAGGGTGCATCACCTTTGCCAACCCGGCGGCCCTGGCTCTGCTGGATTATGAACCCCATGAGCTGGTGGGCTCCAGCCTGCAGACGATTGTCCACGCCTGCAAACAGGAAGAAGACCTCTGCCCGGATAAAGAGTGTCCGATCCGCGCGGTCAGCCAGGACGGCATTATGCGCAAGGGAACCGAAACCTTCTGGCGGAAAAACGGCTCCCCTTTTCCGGTCCGTTTCACCTCCACCCCGATTGTGGAAGATTATACGATTTTGGGCGCGGTGGTCGCCTTTGCCGATATCACCGAACGCAAGAAGATGGAAGAGCGGCTGCGGGAATCGGCCATGACCGATGAACTCACCTGCCTTTTCAACCGCCGCGGCTTCATGACCCTGGCGGACAAGCTGATCAAGATCAGCGTGCGGGACAAAACCGACCTGCTGCTCATCTACGTCGATTTCGACAACCTGAAATGGATCAACGACTCCCTGGGGCACTCCGTGGGCGATCAGGCTCTCATCGAAGCAGCCACCCTGCTCCGTGATACCTTCCGGCTGGCGGATGTTGTCGCCCGCCTGGGCGGGGACGAATTTGTCATCCTCTGCACCGACAATTCGGCGCTGGGCAACCAGGAAACCATTCTTAACCGGTTGAGTGAAAACATCGAAAAAACCAACAGGCTGACAACCCGGCAATACCGGCTGTCCCTCAGTGTTGGGGTGGGCCGCTACGAGCATCATGCCCCTTGCTCCATTGACGAGCTGCTCCGCCGGGCAGACCAGGCCATGTATCTGAACAAGGAAGACAAGAAGTCCCGCCACCAGGATGGCTATGAACAGTAAGTCCGCCGGTTGATGCTGCTTTTTCCCCCTATCTCTTGTCCGAAAAAAACATCCCTTTTTCCCGTGGATTTTTTCGCAGGAGCGATTATAGTAAAAATTATCATTAATCATTAATCAGGTGACTTATGGAAATCAGCGTTGATAGAAATGTCGTGGAATTCAAGCCGGGCAATGCCCAGGAAACAGCCGCCATGGAACTGCTCTGGCGAGTCATTGTGGACTGCATGCGGGAAAACAAAAAGCTGGTGCCCATCGGCGAGTACATCCCAACCAAGGAAAACCTGGCCCGTTTTGTCATCGAGGGGATTCCCGGGGGCAAAACCCAATGGTCTGACCAGAAAGCCGCGGCGGACAACACCTATTATTGTTCCGTCTGCAACAAGTACATGAATGTGAAAAAAGGCGGTGAGATTCCGCAATGCTGCGGCAAGGACATGGAAACCATGGACTGACCCCCCCTGAATATCAGTTAGCCAAAAAGGAGAACCATCATGGACAAGTACGAATGCCCCTGCGGTTATGTGTACGACCCGGCGGAAGGCGACTACGAACACGGCATCGAGCCTGGCACCGCCTTTGCCGACCTGCCCGATGACTGGGTCTGCCCAAAATGCGGGGCGGAAAAGGAAAATTTTTACAAGGTATAACCGGACAACACGCACGGTCTGCCCCAGCCATCCCCCCTGGAAACCCCCTCCCTCCCCGGTTTTCAGGGGGTGTTTTTTTTCGCCCCTTGCTTATCCCGCCGTTTGCTTTCATACTCTTTGCAGCGCCATGCCGTATCTGCCCATTTCAACCGGCGCGCGAGGTAGCCCGATGCCCAAAACCATAAAAATCCTCGGTGCCGGCCCGGCAGGACTCACTGCGGCCATTGTCCTCCAGAAGGCGGGGCGCCAGGTTCAGGTGTATGAAAAAAACCGGGATGTGGGCCGCGTTTTTTACGGCGACCTGCAGGGGCTGGAAAACTGGTCGGAGGAGCGCGATGTGCTTGAGGAGTTCCAGGCGCTCGGGCTTGCCGTCAACTTCGACTGTACCTCTTTTTCCGCGCTCACCGTGTTCAATGGCGAAAAAACCTGGCCCTTCACCTCCTCCCGGCCGGTATTTTATCTGATCCGGCGCGGGGCCATGGCGGGCAGCCTGGATCACGGCCTCAAGGAACAGGCCCTGGCAGCCGGGGCCGCTATTTTTTTTGAGCGCAGCCTTGCCGGGCACGAGGCGGATATCGTCGCCACCGGCCCCCTGGTGCGCCACCGCTTTGCCATCGACAAGGGCATCGTCTTCAAAACCAGCCTGCCCGATGCGGCCTACGGCCTGGTCAACGACCGGGCAGCTTACAAGGGGTATGCCTACCTGCTTTTCGCCAAGGGATATGGCTGCCTCTGCACCGTGCTCTTCGACCGTTTTTCCGAGGTGAACCGCTGTCTGGCCGAAACGGAACGGATCTTCCGGAAGCATGTCGATTTCCACCTGGAGGATCCCAAGCCGGTGGGCGGCATGGGCGGTTTTCTCCTGCCCCCGGTTTTTGCACGGAACCATGGCCTTCTGGTGGGTGAGGCCGCTGGACTCCAGGACATGCTCTGGGGATTCGGCATCCGCTCCGCCGTGATTTCAGGGGCTCTGGCCGCGCACAGCATTATCAGCGGCACCAGCTATCCGGAAGCTGCCCGGCGCCGATTTCTCGGCACCCAGAAAGCGGGCCTGGTCAACCGCTACCTCTGGGAACGGTTGGGGTACAACAACTACAGCCTGATCATGGACCGCATCGGCCGCAGCGGGGACCATCGCACATTTTTTCAGGATTTCTACAACCTGAACCTGCTGCACCGCCTGGTCTATCCTTTTGCTTTTCATTCCCTAAAAAAAAGGTACAATCTCGTTGCCGGGGATGCGCGCTAACCCCGTAACAACTTTTCTGACACTCTCAGCCGCACAACGCAGCAGCAGGAATCCTGCCATGAACATCAACAACGAAGATCAGGCCCGGGAAGCCATCGCCCTCTGGCGGACAGAACCAGCCGGGGCGCAGCTTAAAAACCTGCGCTTTGCCTTGGAATCCCTGGAGCTCAGCCAGATGTACTATGAACAGAAGGGCAACGAACAGGGCGCGGCGCGGGTTGTCGCTTGCCAGACCATCATCACCGGCCGCATCGCCGAAATCGAAGCCGGATAGGACAGGGAGCGCGCCATGTTCTCCACCATCGGCATGATCCTCGTTGTTGCCGGGCTTGTCGTCTCCGTGGCCTTCTGGATCCCGGGTCTCTGCAACCGGACCCGGCTTAAAGAGATGCTCGGCTCCCGATACCCCATCGTCTACGTGGTCTATGTCGCCAACGGCCCCATGCTCCTGGTGCTTGGCGTCATCCTGCTGATCTTCTTCCGCTGAACGCTCCACAAAGAGGAAACAATAATGAGCACGGAAACATCATACGGCTGGAACGCCGCCTCGGGCATGACCCTGCTGGCCAAGCTGAAAAGCGACCTCAAGGCTGCCATGCTGAGCAAAAACGAGACGGTCAAGGGCGCGCTGCGCATCATCATCAGCGAATTCCCCACCAAGATCACCACCCCCATCACCCTGGAAAGCGGCAAGAAGAGCACCCGGGCCAAGCGGGACGACGAGATCACCGACGACGACATCATCAGCCTGATCATGGGGCTGTGCAAATCGGAACGGCAGACCCTGGAGTACAAAAAAGAAACGACCTCCGAGTACCTGGAGATTCTGGAGGCGTACCTTCCCAAGATGGCCACGGAAGAGGAGATCACCGCCTGGGCCAGGGAAAACATCGACCTCTCCCAGTTCAAGAGCGCCATGCAGGCCATGGGCCCGATCATGAAGCATTTCGGCAAGAGCGCGGACGGCAATGTGGTGAAGAAGGTGCTCAGCACCTTGGGGTGAGTGGCACCATTTCCGTTGAATTGGCGACACCTGAATTTTACACCGGGGACCGAATATGAAAACGGACGTCATCCATACCCTCACTGAAACCTTCGAGGCCCACGCCCAGCAATCAGACAGCGGAGTGGAATTCTGGCTCGCCCGCGACCTGCAACACCTTTTGGGTTATGCGGAATGGCGCAACTTCACTTCTGTTGTCACCAAGGCGAAGATCGCTTGCGAGGTCTCGGGGCATACCATTTCCGACCATTTTGTTGACGTCAACAAAATGGTCGATCTCGGCTCAGGCAGTCAGCGCGAGGTGGACGACATCATGCTCACCCGCTACGCCTGTTATCTGGTCGCCCAGAACGGCGACCCCAAAAAGCAGGAAATCGCCTTTGCCCAGACCTATTTCGCCGTACAGACCCGCAAGGCGGAACTGATCGAACAACGCCTGCTCGAATCCGAGCGCGTCTCCGCCCGCAAAAAACTCACAGCCACGGAAAAAGAACTTTCAGAAATCATCTACGAACAAACCGGCGGCAACCAGAACTTCGCCCTCATCCGCAGCAAAGGCGACCAGGCGCTTTTCGGCAAAACAACCCAGGCCATGAAGTCCCATTGGAAGGTGCCTGACAACCGCCCGCTGGCCGACTTTGCCCCGACCATCATCCTGAAGGCCAAGGATTTTGCAACCGAGATCACCATTTTTAACGCCAGGCAACACCAGATGACCAGCGAAGGCGCTATCTCCAGCGAACACATCACCAACAACCAGGCGGTCAGAAACACCCTCCTCGAACGCGGTATTCGCCCCGAGCACTTGCCTGCCGCCGAAGATGTCAAAAAGGTTGAGCGCCGCATCGCCTCGGAAGACAGGAAGGCCCTGAAAAATCCGGGCGCCTTGGACGCATAGGAAAGACGAACAACAGATACCCGCCTTTAAGGCGATAAGGAGTTTATTCCATGCCGACATTGGAATTCAAGGGCAAGCAGTTTGTCTATTCCCACCACCTGAGCGTGCCCTTCCGGGAGTTGCGGGTGGAGGCGGCCAAGTCCCTGCCCGCGCAAGGGCGGCAGCCTTCGCTGGATGACAACCTGATTATCCACGGCGATAACCTGGAGGCCCTGAAGGCCCTGTTGCCCACCCACGCCGGCAAGATTGACTGCATCTTCATCGACCCGCCGTACAACACCGGTAACGAGGGCTGGTGCTACAACGACAATGTGCGATCGCCCCTGATGCAGGAGTGGCTGAAGAAATCGGCCAACCCGGTGGACAAGGAGGATCTGGAGCGCCATGACAAGTGGCTGTGCATGATGTGGCCGAGGTTGTGCCTACTCACCGACTTGCTGTCTGAAAATGGTGTTATTTTCATAACCATTGACGACAATGAACAACATCATTTGAGAGAGCTCCTTGACGAGCTATTCGGCCAAGATTGCCATGTTGCTTCGATTGTATGGCAGAAGAGGACATCCCCAGAATCTCGGAAAAGACTCGGGGCTGCTCATGATATAATTCATGTTTACTCACGACACCCCCAGTCTGCGCAGGTTGCCAAACTTAGCCTTACAGCAGAACAGGCGGACGGCTTTTCCAACCCCGACAATGACCCACGTGGAGAATGGGTGTCAACAGATTTAACAGCCCAAAATATAGACCCATCTAAGCGCAAGGGCCAGCAATATACAATTACATTGCCTAACGGGAGAAAAGTTGACCCTCCTCCCGGACGTTGCTGGTCCATGCTTGAACCAGAGTACTTAACCAAAAAACAAGAAGGGCGAATTTGGTTTGGAGTTAATGGCGATGCAAGGCCAAGAATAAAAACGTATCTTTCCGAGTCGGAAGGGTTGAGTAGCTGGTCCTGGTGGCCGAATGAAGAAGTCGGTCATAATCAGGAAGCAAAAAAAGAAATCATGCAGATACTGGGCAGTGATAATCCTTTTGATTATCCGAAGCCCAAAAGGTTGTTGGCAAGAATTATCGCGCTGGCGACTACAAGTGACTCCATCATCCTCGACTCTTTCGCCGGGTCCGGCACCACGGCCCACGCCGTGCTGGCCGCCAACCAAAAGGACGGCGGCAACCGGCGCTTCATCCTGGTGGAGTGCGAGGAGTACGCCGACACCCTGACCGCCGAACGGGTGCGACGGGTGATAGACGGCTACGCCTTCACCGGCAGCCAGCGGCAGGAACTTTACACCGAGAAAATCACCTGGAGCAATTTCGCCAAGAATCATAAGCAAATCCTCCTCCAGGTGGAGCACTTTGAAAAGAAGGCGGCAGCATCCTTTGACAAGATCAAGAAAGAGATCAAGGACGGCGTGCTCACCGTTACCGGCGAACGCAGGATTGAAAAAAAGGTGCCGGGCCTGGGCGGGAGCTTCACCTTCTGCACTCTGGGCGATGCCATCGCCGTGGAAAGCCTGCTCACCGGCCAGGGTCTCCCCGCTTTCGACGCCCTGGCCCGCTATGTTTTCTATACCGCCACCGGCCAGTCGCTGGCAAAGGTCGGCAAGCCTTCCATCGACGGCCTGATCGGCGAAACCGAACTCTTCCGCATCCATCTTATCTACCGCCCCGACCCGGTCTGGCTGCGCTCCAACGAGGCGGCCCTGAACGCCGAACGGGTCGAGGCCATTGCCTCGGGCAGACGTTCAGACAAAAAAAGGGCCATCGTCTTTGCGGTGGCCAAGTTCATGAGCCAAAAGGAGCTTACCCGGCAGCGCATCGAATTCTGCCAGCTACCCTATGCCGTACACCGGATACTGGGAGACTGAAGGCGTGGAACTCAAGGAATACCAGCAGGGGGTTCTCCAGAAGATCGACCGCTATCTGGCTGTGCTTTCTGAAAAGCGTGAGGATGCCGAGGCTTTTGTGGCCTTTCAGAAGAGCCGGGGCAAGGAAGCCGAACTGGCGGACTACTGCCATGAGGCCTGGGACCAGTTGAACAAGGAACGCCTGCTGCCCTATCTGGGCGACCGGAACGGCAATGCCTGTGTCGCGCCCTATCTCTCCCGCCGTGACGGCCTTCACCGCGCCATCCCCAACGTCTGCCTGAAGGTGCCCACCGGCGGCGGCAAAACCCTGCTGGCCGCCTCGGCGCTGGAGCGCATCCAGACCGATTTTTTCAAATGCCAGACCGGGGTTATCCTCTGGGTGGTTCCTTCCGACGCCATCTACCGCCAGACCTGGAAACAGCTCGCCAACCGCGAGCACCCCTACCGGCAAATCCTGGAACGCGCCTCCGGCGGCCGGGTCAAGCTGCTGGAAAAGGGCGACGTCTTCACCCGGCGCGACGTGGAAGGCCAACTCTGCGTCATGCTGCTGATGCTGCCCTCGGCGGCCCGGCAATCCAAGGAAACCCTGCGCATGTTCCGCGACAGCGGCCGCTTCACCTCGTTTTTTCCGGTGGAAGACGACAGCGTGGCCAACCGGCGGATGCTTGATGCGGTGCGGAATCTGGACATCAATGACCTCTCGCACACGGGCTGGATGCAGGGAGTCACCCCCGGCTTGCTTTCCATCAAGCAGAGTCTCGGCAATGTACTGCGCCTGGTGCGGCCGGTGGTGATCATCGATGAAGGGCATCGGGCTTACTCCGATACAGCCCGCCTCACCATACACGGCTTCAACCCCCGCTTTATCGTCGAACTCTCGGCCACGCCGAACACCAACGGCAAGCACCAGTCAAACGTCCTGGTCAACGTGCCCGGCACGGACTTGAAAGACGAAGAGATGATCAAGCTGCCCATCAACGTCATCAACGAGGATAAAGGCGGCTGGAAGCATACCCTGACCATCGCCCACGCCAAACTGGGCGAGTTGGCCAAGGAGGCGGAGGCCTTGCAGGCTGAAAGCGGACGCCATATCAGGCCAATCATGCTGGTGCGGGTGGAACGAACCGGCAAGGATCAACGCGACACGGCCTTTGTTCATGCCGAGGATGCCCGCGAGTACCTGATCGAAAAGCTGGGGGTGCGGGGAGAGGAAATCCGGCTCAAGACTTCGGAGAGCGATGAGTTGGGCAGTGAGGATCTGCTGGTGGAGACCTGCCCGGTGCGCTACATCGTCACCAAGGACGCCCTGCGCGAAGGTTGGGACTGCCCCTTTGCCTACGTGCTGACGATTCTTTCCAAAACCACGGCCAACACCGCCCTGACCCAGATGATCGGCAGGGTGCTGCGCCAGCCCCATGCCCAACTGACCCACCGTCCCGCCTTGGATGAGTGCTATGTCTTCACCTTTGACCAGGATGTGCGGGAGGCGGTCAATGGGGTGCGTCGAGGACTGGAGGACGAAGGCATGGCCGACCTTGCCGCAAGCGTCAAGGTCACGGACGGCGAGGGTGGAGCCACGCGCATGTCGCGCCGAGAAACCATAGGCCGGCATGCGGCCTTTGCGCGAGTGCCGACCATCTTTCTGCCACGGGTGCTGCATCGTGATGAGAGCCGGCCCGATGGCTATCGGGTGCTGGATTACGACCGCGACATCTTGGGCTATCTGGATTGGGAGACGTTTCACTTTTTCCAGGCCGACAGCGTCAGCGTCGACGGCGAGGATAAACTCAAACGCACCATCGCCCGAATCGACATCGACAAGTCTGAACAGGAAAGCGGCCGGACCCTGCTCGATTTCATCCAGGAGAAAATAGAAGACCTGCCCGCCGAGGGGCTCGATGTGGCCTTTCTTGTCCGGCAGTTGCTTGATGTTATCCCCAACCCCTGGCAGGGTATGCGCATTCTTGCGGAAACCCTGGACACCTTGCGCTTGCGGGGTGTGAGCGAAGAACGACTCTACGCCAACCGGCTAGACCTGCTGAAGGCCATGAAACTTGATCTCCGCAGGCAGGTTAATGACGCGGCAAAAACCCTTTTCTTAAAAAAACTGGAAAGCGGTGATATTACGCTGCGCTTGTTGACTTCCAAAAATTCCGAATTGAATTGGGCCTTGGCGAAGACGCTGGAGATTGAAGTTGCAGAGGAAGATCGCATCTTATATCGGAAAGACGGGGCATTGCTGGAGAGATCCCTTTTTGAAAAAGTCTATCAACGCGACTTCAACAACCTGGAAAAAGAAACCGCCTGGTATCTGGACAGCCGCGACTGTGTCTACTGGTGGCACCGGATCGCCGTGAATCAGCAGTCATACGGCTTGCAGGGTTGGCAGCGGCAACGGGTCTATCCCGATCTGCTCGCCTGTTTACACGGCGCAGACGACGGAAAGTTTCGTTTCTCGGTGCTGGAGACCAAGGGCGAGCACCTGAAGGGTAACGACGACACCGAGTATAAACGCAGACTGTTCGACCTCTTGACCGCCCATGCCGACTCGGCCATCCGCGCAGGCCAGCTTGAGTTGTGGGAAGAAGCGCAAGGAATGACCTTTACCCTGCTGATGGAAGACGGTTTGAAGGAAGAGCTGGCAAAAGTTGGGATTGCGTGACCGGAGCTTTCTGGTCATTCATCACCCTCTCACAAACCTTGTCGCCATGCCCGCCCGGTTTCGGTCAGCCGGTATTTCTGCAAACGGCTGTTGGGTTTGTCGGGGATGGTCATGGCAATCAAGCCCTCGGCCAAAGCAGGGATGAGATACCGGGCGCGGAACGACTTCCGGTCCTGCAGGCCCAGAGCGCGCTGAATTTCCTCCCTGGACATCTCGCCAGCGAGCACTTGCAGCAGCCGTGCGACTTGGGGGGTAACTTGGGGGGTAACTTGGGGGGTGAGTGCGCCGAGAATCATCTGCAGCATGAACTCGATGAATGGCGCGGAATCAGCTTTGCCGGTGCTTTGGTTTAAAGCCGCATAGTACTCCCGCTGGTGTTCGTGGACGAGGCTTTCCACTGGAACATGGGCGAAAAGCGGGTTCCAACGACTGAGGATCAAGGTTTGCCAGAGCCGTCCCATGCGGCCGTTGCCGTCGGCAAACGGATGGATGAACTCAAACTCGTAGTGAAACACCGAACTGGCGATGAGCGGGTGCTCGGCGGTTGTTTTCAGCCAGTGCAGCAGATCCCGCACAAGGGGCTGCACCCGGTCCGCGGGCGGCGCCAGGTGAATGACCTCCTTGCCCGCCATGATGCCGACCCCGCTGGCGCGGAACTTTCCGGGCGCATCCAACAGGCCGTCCATGATGATGCCGTGGGCCGTCAACAGATCTTCTTGCCGCCAGGGCTGCCACTGCCCGAACAGGTCATAGGCCTTGATGGCATTGCGCGCCTCCTGGATCTCCCGGGGGGGGGCGATGACCCGCTTGCCTTCCAATATGTCGGTGATCTGCTCCAGGCTCAGGATGTTGCCTTCAATCGCCAGCGAGCCGTGGATGGTGCGGATGCGATTGAGGCGCCGCAGCCGGAGTGCCTTGGCTTGGGCCGCAAATACCGAAAGACTCCCCACCGCCTGGCCTATCTCCGCCACCAGGGAAACAATGCCTGAGGTGATGGTGAACGGCGGCGAACTGGTTTTGCTCATGGAGCCCCTTCCGCCAGCAACGCCTTGAACTCCTCATCATCCAGGGCCTCTTTCTCCAGCAGGGTTTTCGCTATCTTTTCCAGCAGGGGCCGCTGTTCGGTCAGGGTTTTTTCCACCCCGGCCATGCGTTCATCGATGATTTTGCGCACTTCCTCGTCGATGAGCAAGGCGGTCTGGTCGCTGAATTCCTTTTGCTGGAACATCCCCTGCTGCAAAAACTGGTTGGCCTGTTGCAGGTAGGTGACCTGGCCGAGTTTTTCGTTCATCCCGTACATGGCCACCATGCTGCGGGCAATGTCCGTGGCGCGCTGCAGATCGTTCTGGGCGCCGGTGGTGATCTCGTTGAAGATAACCTTTTCCGCGCCCCTGCCCCCCAGCAGCACGTCGATTTTTTCCAGCAGCTCGGTCTTGGACATCAAAAAGCGGTCCTCGGTGGGCAGTTGCATGGTGTAGCCCAGGGCGCCGATACCGCGAGGCACGATGCTGATCTTGTGCACCTTTTCCGCGGTTTTGCGGAAGGTGGCCACCAGGGCGTGGCCGGTTTCGTGGTAGGCCACGGTTTTCTTTTCCGTTTCGTTGAGCACCCGGTTTTTCTTCTCCAGCCCGGCGACGATCCGGTCGATGGCCGCTTCAAACTCCGTCGCCTCCACCTGCTCCTTACCCTTGCGCACCGCCAGCAGGGTCGCCTCGTTGACCAGATTGGCCAGGTCCGCCCCGGTAAAACCAGGGGTGCGGCGGGCGATTATCTCCAGATCAACCCCCACAGCAAGTTTGATCCCCTTGGCGTGCACCGCCAAAATGGCCACCCGCTCCTTGAGGTCCGGCCGGTCCACCAGGATATGCCGGTCGAAACGGCCCGGCCTGAGCAGGGCCGGGTCCAGGATTTCTGGCCGGTTGGTGGCGGCGAGGATCACCACCCCCTTGTTCACCTCAAAGCCGTCCATCTCGGCGAGCAACTGGTTCAGAGTCTGCTCGCGCTCGTCGTGGCCACCCATCATGCCGCTGCCCCTGGCCTTGCCCAGGGAATCCAGCTCGTCGATGAACACGATGCAGGGCGCCTTGGCGTTGGCCTGCTCAAAGAGATCGCGCACCCTGGCCGCGCCCAAGCCCACGAACATCTCGATGAAATCCGAGCCGCTGATCGAAAAAAACGGCACCCCGGACTCCCCGGCCACCGCCTTGGCCAGCAGGGTCTTGCCCGTTCCCGGAGGGCCGACCAGGAGAATACCCTTGGGGATCTTCGCGCCCAGCCGGGTGAATTTCTCCGGGGTTTTCAGGAACTCGATCACCTCGGCCAGCTCCACCTTGGCCTCCTCCTGGCCCGCCACCGAGCTGAAATCAACGCCAAGGTCGGTCTGGGCGATGATCTTGGCCTTGGACTTGCCAAGGGTCATCATCCCCCCGGCCCCTGACTGGCCCATGCGCTTCATCATGAACATCCAGATGCCGACAAAAAAGAGGGTGGGCAGAACCCAGGAGAGCAGGGTGCGCAAGAAGGTGTTCTCGTTGGCCGCGATTATATCTACCCCGTTTTTTTCCAAAAAATCCACGAGGTTGCGGTCGTCTATCCGAGGGGTTACAAAGAGGGCCCTGGGAAACATGGGCTCCTTCTTGTTGCTCTCGATTTTTTCATACCCTTTGAGCAGGTTGGAGGAAATGACCACGGAGTTGATCTTTTTTTCCGCCACATGCGCCTTGAACTGGCTGTAGGAAACATTGTTGATCTGCGGCGAAAGCCAGTTCTGCAGGAGGATGAAGATGCCCAGGGCGATGAACAGGTAGCTGAGAGAAAACTGGAATTTTTTTTCCATTGCCAATATATCCTTTGGATTACGGTCCGCTCAGGCAGGGAAAACACGATCTTCCCTGCCCGGACCTTGCTTTCATGGTATAAGAGAATTGGTTTTTTTGCAAAGCCGCAGAATGGAGCCCGTTGAAAATGAATCCCGGTGATGAAATCGTTTTGATCGTTGATGAGCAGAACCACGAGGTGGCGCAGGTTTCCCGGCGGGTGATGCGGGAGGGCGGCCTGATCCACCGGGCCTGCTACATCCTGGTTTTTAACCGGAGCCGGGAAATCTTTGTCCAAAAAAGGACCATGACCAAGGATATCTATCCCGGCTACCTGGATGTGGCCACCGGCGGGGTGGTCCTGGCCGGGGAATCCTACGAGGTTTCCGCCAAGCGCGAACTGGCCGAAGAGCTTGGGGTTCGCAAGGCTTCCCTCACCAGCCATTTCGATTTTTACCATGCGGCGGACAACAACCGGGTCTGGGGCAGGGTTTTTTCCTGCACCGCCGAGGGACCGTTCGTGCTCCAGCCCGAAGAGGTGGAGGATGGATTTTTTCTCGGGATGGATGAGTTGCAATCCCTTGCCGCAGCCGAACAATTTACCCCGGATGGCCTTATGGTCCTGAAGAGATTCATGGCCGGATGAGACGTTTTTTTACAGCCCTCCTCGACCTCCTGCTGCCCTCGTTCTGCCTGGCCTGTGAAAAGCCACTGGGCTCGGCGCCGGAGCTCTTGTTCTGCCCGGACTGCCTTGCGAGGCTTAGGTTCATCCGCAGCCCGCTCTGCCCCTGCTGCGGCCGGGTCTATCTTGTTGCTGCAGGCGGCGACCACCTTTGCGGAGCCTGCCTTGCCGCCCCCCGTCATTTCACGCGGGCCAGGGCGCTCTTTCTCTATGAAGAGCCGCTGAAAGAGGTTATCCACCGCTTCAAGTACCAGGGAAAGACCGCCTGTTTGCCAAGCTTTGCCCGATTTGCCAAAAACCATCCCCTGCTGGCTGATCTGGCGGATGCTGACTGGATCTTCCCCGTGCCCTTGCATCCAAGCCGCTTGCGGGAACGCGGCTTCAACCAGGCCCTGCTCCTGGCCCGCGCCTTGTTTCCCAAAGACCGCCGGATCGCTCCCGATCTTCTCGTCCGTACCCGGCCGACCGAGCCGCAAACCAACTTCAACGGCACAGCCCGCCGCGCCAACCTGAAAAACGCCTTTGGGGTTGTGAAACCGCACCGGCTTAAAGGAAAAAATATTCTCCTCATCGATGATGTGTTCACCACCGGCACCACGGTGAACGAATGCGCCCGGGTTCTCAAGAAGGCGGGGGCCGCCGAAGTGATGGCGCTGACCCTGGCCAGGGTCAAGGAAGACTATTAGGTCAACATCCGGCAGCACCACCTCTGCTTCGCAGTCTCGCCTCGCTCGCTTGCCTGTCATAGGCCCGGGGGATGCCGGGCATTCATCTTTCTGATCTGCGACCATTAAATTCTTGGCAGCAAAAAAAATACGGATTACCCTGTGCAATCAACCCATAAGGACAGATGCCCATGACCCCACATACCCTTGCCAGCCTTGCCGCCCTTGTTGTTGCCGGTCTGACCTTTGCATTTATGCTCAAGAAGCAGCGTGAGATCGACTGTCCGTCCTGACTGTTGATCTACGCCGCTATTGGTATGGGTCTCATATCATATTATCTTTTCACCTTTTTTCTCTGATCTCCCGGGGCGGACATGCGCGTTTTTGGAAAACCCTATCGAACCATCTGGCCGTCTGAGACAGACCGCGCCGCCATACACATCATCGACCAGCGCCATCTTCCCCACCGCTTTGTGCTGGAGGAGCTGCGCACGGTTTCCGAGGTATGCAAGGCCATTCGGGAGATGCATGTCCGCGGGGCCGGGCTCATCGGCGCCACGGCCGGTTTCGGCATGCACCTTGCCGCCCTTGCCGCTCCGGAGCATGACTTTGCCGGATTCATGCGGAAGGCGGCGGCGGATCTGATCCGCACCCGGCCCACCGCCAGCAATCTGGCCTGGGCGGTGAACCGGCAGCTTGAGGCCATGGCTCAGGAAGAAACCATTACGGCACAAAGGGCCAGGGCCTTTGCGGTTGCCTGCGAGATAGCCGACGAGGACGCGGAATTCTGCCGGAGGATCGGGGAGCACGGCAAGGGGATCATCGCCGAACTGAGCCGGAAGAAAAACGGCGGGGTGGTCAATATCCTCACCCACTGCAATGCGGGCTGGCTCGCCTTTGTGGATTACGGCTCCGCCACCGCCCCCATCTATGCCGCCCATGCCGAAGGGATCAAGGTGCATGTCTGGGTGGATGAAACCCGCCCCTGGCTGCAGGGCGCCAAGCTCACCGCCTGGGAACTGAAGGAGGAAGGGGTGGGGCACACCCTGATCGCCGACAACACCGGCGGCCATCTCATGCAGCACGGCATGGTGGACATGGTCATCGTCGGCACCGACCGCACCACCCGCTGCGGCGACGTGGCCAACAAGATCGGCACCTACCTCAAGGCCCTGGCTGCCCGCGACAACGGGGTGCCCTTTTATGTGGCCCTGCCCTCCTCAACTTTTGACTGGCAGGTTAGGGACGGTCTGAGCGAGATACCCATCGAACAGCGGAGCGGCGAGGAAATCACCCATATCCGGGGTTTGAACGAGGCGGCGGAAATGACCACCATCGCCATTGCTCCGCCGGATACCCCCTGCGCGAACTACGGCTTTGACGTCACCCCGGCCCGGTTGATCACCGGGCTGATCAGCGAACGGGGGGTCATGCAGGCCAACGAAGGGGATATCCTGCGGCTATACCCGGAACAGAAGTGAAAACCTCTCTCATTAGTCAACTCCTTTGGCCTCACAGCGGTTAAAATCCCATTGGCCCGCAGCCGAGCACCGGAGAGGCTGCCGAAAAAGGGCTTTGCACTGTTTGAGGCGAAGCCGAGTTTGCAAAGCCCCGGCAGCATCGAGGAGCACAGGGACTCCCGCCTGCGGCGGGACAAGGGACACAGGGTGCCCTTTCTTTGGTTCGTTTCTTTGGGCAAGCAAAGAAATGAACAGAAGGCGGACAAGGCACGAGGAGAGCAAGACTGCGAAGCAGATGTGGTATCCTTCAGACCAACCCCAAACTCTCCATAACCGTCTCGTGAAACAAAGGCCGGAACTGCTTGATCCGTGAATTCTCCCGGCTGGGATGGACCCGGTTGCTCAACAGAACCATGACCAGATCGCGGGTCGGATCAATCCAGAAAGAGGTCCCGGTGAAGCCGAGATGGCCCACGCTGCTGGGGGCGAGATATCTTCCGCCGCTGGAACCTGCGGCGGAAGGGGTGTCAAAGCCCAGAGCCCAGGTGGAGCCGGGAATCTCCTGCCGGATCAAAAACCGGCGCAGATCGCTCGCCAGGTAGTTGGGGTGCTCCTCCCTGCCCTGCCATTGATCCAACAGATGTTCTCCCATCTCCAGCACCCCCTCGATGGTGCCGAACAGACCGGCATGCCCGGCCACCCCTCCCAGGGCATGGCAGTTTTCATCGCTCACCTCGCCGCAGAGGAGGCGCTTGCGAAAGGCACACTCTTCCGTGGGGGCGATACTCAGCTTTTGCATCTGCCCTGCCGGTACGTAGAATATCCTTTCCGCAACCCCGAGAGGCCCGGCGATTTTTTCCCTGAAAAATCGGTCCAAATCCCAATTGCTTTTCTTTTCCACAATCAGGCCGAGCAACAGAAAACCAAGGTCGCTGTACACCGAGGCGCTGCCAGGTTCATAGGCTGGATATTCCGCGAGAAGCAGGTCGAGAAGCGCTTCCTTTCTTTTGGCCTTCGGCAGGCGGAGCAATTCGAGATAATAGGGTTTATGGGCCGAAAAGCCGGCGCAATGGCAGAGAATATCCCTGAGCGAGACCCTGTGCAGGAATGAATCCCTTGTCAGGGGAAAGATATCCGAGATCCGCTCGGTAAGTTGCAGCCGTTGTTCTTTCAACAGGGCGAGCAGCGCCAGGGTGGTGGCCAGCGGCTTGGTCAGCGAGGCGAGGTCGTACACCGTGGCTTCATCAACCCTGTTTTCCCTACCGTAGGTGGTGTGTCCGTATGTCTGAAGTACCCGTTCTCTCTTCTCCGGCGCTCCCCACGCAACACCCATTGCAGCCCCGGGAAAAGCACGGAGCTGAATCGCCTTGTTAAAAATATTATAACAGTTTGATATTAATGATTTTTTATTATTTATATCCATACAATGAAAAAATATTCTGCTCCCTGGGCTGGTTGGTCACGAAAATGGGTATTCCGGCGGCTCGAAAATTACCATAATACAGTATCTTTTTATTTATTATCATTGAATTTTTTTTGATTTTACACTATCTTTTTGTAGCTGTTTTTTCAAAAGCGCCGCTGTTGAGGTATTTTTTATTATTTTATAATGAAATCAATATATTGAATGGATTTTATCATCTTGATCCGCGTACTGCCCGTGCACAATTTTTTCAACACCTTCTCAACCGCGACTGTCGAAACTCTGTTCACTCTATTTGCACAACCTGTTGATAACTTGTTTTGTAACCTTTTCCAATTTTTCCCAGTCTGCATTCAGTTAAAAAATATTTAAAATTTTCAGGAGGTTAATGTCTTTTTAAACATATCAACACCTGTAATAACCATAATCTTTTAAATATACATAAAACTACTACTACTCTATGGAGTGTCCCTTATGTCCCTTATTTTCAACATCTCCCGTGATGATTTTTTGACAGGTCTTGCTTCCCTGCAAAATGTAACCGGTAAAAAGGGAAATATAGCCATTCTCTCCAATATCTTGATCGAGTCCAAGACAGACTCCCTCCTTCTGACTGCCACGGATCTGGAAATAGGCATCCGAAACACTCTGCCCTCGGAGATACTCTCCCCCGGCTCGATCACCCTGCCTGCCAAGAAGCTTTTTGAAATAGTCAGGGAATCCGGCGCGGATCAGATCCACGTCGAGATCATGGAAAACAACTGGGCAAAGATCACCGCGGATTCCACGGATTACAAGCTGGCCGGAATGCCCAGCGAGGAATATCCCGCCTTTCCCGAGTACGATGAAAACAATCTCGTCGCCCTGGCCAGCGACAGGATAAAAGATCTCATCGATAAAACGATATTTTCCGTGGCTCCGGAAGGGGAATCCCAATTCAATCTCACCGGTGTTCTGGTGGAAAAGGATGTTGCGGACGGCAAGAATATGCTCCGCATGGTTTCCTCGGACGGGCACCGTCTTTCTTTGTGCGAAACGAACGTGGACAATGATTTGAGCGGGTTGAAGATGGAAAAGATCATCCTCATCCCCCGCAAAGGCATGCAGGAGATACGGAAATTCACGGAAAATTCAGCGGAAATAAAAATATCCTTTGAAGAAAAACAAGCGGTTATAAAAACCGACCATTCCATAATCGTTGTGCGTTTGATGAATGGTGATTTCCCTGATTATAAAAATATCATCAATATGATCAAAAAAGAAAAATGCATAGGGTTGAAAAGGGTTCAGTTCATGAACTCGATGAAGAAGATGAATCTCTTCACCGAAGACCGCTACAACGCCGTGCAGTTTCAGATAAAACCAGGCAAACTTGTGCTATCCTCGCAGAGCATGGATATAGGCAGCGCCAAGGATGAACTAGCCATCACCTATGATGATGCTCCTTTAAAGCTCGGGTTCAACGGAAAATATTTTATCGAAACCATGCAGGTCATGTCCAGCGAGACCATCAAGGCCTATATCAATTCGGAAGAAAGCCCCTGCATGATTCAAGGCGATGACGACCCGGGCTTTGCCAGCATCATCATGCCCATGAAAATATAAAGGACTCGTAGAAAAGGAAAGAACACACAGGTCCGTACAACAAAATAAATGCTCCATTGGGAAACCTTTGTAATAGCGGCTTTGTGCGATTTTAAAAAGATATAAAAAAAATTAGTCGAATTATTCCAACACAAAAAAAATTAGAAAATACAAGAAGAGGGCTCATACTTTGACTGAAGGACAGAATAACTACGGAGCGGATCAGATCAAGGTTCTATCCGGCCTTGAGGGCGTCCGGATGCGGCCGGCCATGTACATCGGCAATACGGCGGAAGAGGGGCTGCACCATCTCATCTACGAGGTGGTGGACAACAGTATCGACGAGGCCCTTGCCGGGCACTGCACGGACATCAAAGTAATATTTCACCGCGACGGGAGCTGCAGCGTAGAGGACAACGGCCGCGGCATCCCGGTGGAGATGCACACCGAGGGCGTTTCCGCGCTGGAGCTGGTCATGTGCACCCTGCATGCGGGCGGCAAGTTCGACCATTCCACCTACAAGGTGTCCGGCGGCCTGCACGGCGTGGGTGTATCGGTGGTTAACGCTTTAAGCAAATGGACCACGGCCGAAGTGAAAAGAAACGGCAAGATCCACCGTCAGACCTACCACTACGGCATCCGCCAAGGCGACATGGAAACCTTCGGCGAATCGGAAAAAACCGGCACCAAGATCACCTTCATGCCGGACCCGGATATCTTCAAGGAAACCACCGAGTTCAAATACGACATCATCCAGGCCCGCATGCGGGAAGTGGCCTTTTTAAACAAGGAGGTCAAGATACTCCTGCACGACGAGCGCACCGGGGCCGAGGATATATTCCATTTCGAAGGCGGCATCGTCTCCTACATCGAATACCTCAACCGGAACCGGACCCATATCCATCCCGACCCGGTATTTATCGCCGGCGAACGGGATAATGTGCAGGTGGAGATAGCGTTTCAGTACTTCGACGGCTACTCCGAGCGGCTCTTTTCCTTTATCAACAACATCAACACCAAGGAAGGCGGCACCCATGTCGCCGGGTTCCGCGGGGCGTTGACCCGGTGCATCAACCGCTACGCCAGCGACGATGTGGTGCCCAAGAACATGAAGGAGAAGATGGGCGGCGACGATGTGCGCGAGGGTCTTACCTGCGTGGTCTCCGTCCGCGTGCCGGACCCGCAGTTCGAAGGGCAGACCAAGACCAAACTGGGCAACAGCGAGGTCAAGTCCATCGTGGAGACGGTGTGCCATGAAAAGCTCTCCATCTATCTTGAGCAGAACCCTCAGGTGGCTCGAAAAATCCTCACCAAGGTGGTGGACGCGGCTCGCGCCCGGGAGGCAGCCCGCCGCGCCAAGGAACTCTCCCGCAAAAAAGGCTCAGGCCTCGATCTGCTCATGGCGGGCAAGCTGGCCGAATGCCAGTCCAAGGACCCCAAGGACCGGGAGATATTCCTGGTGGAGGGCGATTCCGCCGGCGGCTCTGCAAAACAGGGAAGGGACCGTTCCGTGCAGGCCATCCTCCCCTTGCGCGGCAAGATCATGAACGTGGAAAAGGCCCGCTTCGACAAGATCCTCTCCAGCGAGGAAATCAAGCAGATCATCTCCGCCCTGGGCACCGGCATCGGCCGCGATGAGTTTGATCTTGATAAACTCCGCTACCACAAGATCATCATCATGACCGATGCCGATGTGGACGGGGCGCATATCCGCACCCTGCTGCTCACTTTTTTCTACAGGCAGATGCTGCCCCTGGTGGAAAACGGCAACATCTACATCGGCCAGCCGCCGCTGTATCGCCTGGGCCGCGGCAAGAAGGAACAGTATTTTTCCGATGAGAACGAGCTCAATCAGTACCTCTTCGCCCAAGCCAGCACCAGCGTCCAGGTGACCGTAGGCGCCGGCACGGAAAAGATGGCGGGCGAGGATCTCATCATCCTGCTGAAAAACCTCTCCGGCTACCAGAAGATCATCGAGTACCTGACCCGCATCAACCTCTGGGAAGAAATGGTCCATTTTCTTCTCGACAACGACATTACCTCGGCGGATCAGTTTGAAGACCGGAACCTGGTGGAGCATCTGCGGGAGCAATTGCACAGCAATGATTTGATCCTCGGCGCCATCCGCCCCTGCCGCTGGCGGCCGAGCTGTTGGGAATTCGACGCAGCCATCAAGGACAAGGCCCACATGATGATCACCGTTGGCCCCCAGATACCGCTGATCAGCGAATACCGCTCCGCCATCCGCCAGTACGGGCAGATAAAGCAGTATCTCACCTCCCCGTTCACCGTGGAGACCGCCAACAAGGAGATAGCGGTGGACAACTGGCAGGAGCTGCTCACCGTGGTCCGGCAGGAGTCGTTTAGGGGCAGCAACCTCCAGCGCTACAAGGGTCTTGGTGAAATGAACCCCGAGCAGCTCTGGGATACCACGATGAATCCGGAAAAAAGGACCCTGCTGCGGGTGAGTATCGATGATGCGGCCCTGGCCGACGATATGTTCACCTGCCTCATGGGCGACAAGGTGGAGCCCAGGCGTGATTTTATTCAGAACCATGCCCTCGAGGTGGCGGACCTCGATATTTAGTAGCTTTTATCCCCCTCCCTCGACGGGAGGGGGCGAGGGGGTGGGTGACGTTGCCGCCAGCCGATCCACTAGCCAGTTCCCCCTCCCCCTAACCCTCCCCCGTCAGGGGGGAGGGAACTTAAGCGACTCGGGTGTAACACATTCAGGATGGTCTCCATCCAATGAACAAGGATTTTTAATATGTCGGAAGAAATGACCCACAATTTGCCGATTGCCTCGATCTCCATCGAGAAGGAATTGAAGAAATCCTACCTCGATTACGCCATGAGCGTCATCATCGGCCGGGCCCTGCCCGATGTGCGCGACGGCCTCAAGCCCGTGCATCGCCGCGCTCTTTTTGCCATGCGGGAGCTGAGCAATTTCCACAACCGGCCCCACCTCAAGTCGGCCCGTATCGTCGGTGATGTTATCGGTAAGTACCACCCCCACGGCGATACCGCGGCGTACGACACCATCGTCCGCATGGCCCAGGATTTCTCCATGCGCTACCCGCTCGTCGACGGCCAGGGCAACTTCGGTTCGGTGGACGGCGATTCCCCTGCGGCCATGCGGTACACCGAAGCGCGCATGACCAAGATCGACCAGGAGATCATCGCGGACCTTGAAAAGGAAACCGTTGATTTCGTGCCCACCTACGACAACTCCCATATGGAGCCGGTGGTTTTCCCCTCCCGGATTCCCAACCTGCTGATCAACGGCTCCTCCGGCATTGCCGTGGGCATGGCCACCAATATCCCGCCCCATAATCTGGTGGAGGTGATGAACGGCCTGATCGCCATGATCGACGACCCGAACATCACGGTCAACCAGTTGATGGATCATATCTCCGGCCCGGATTTCCCAACGGGCGCCTATATCTGCGGCAGGGCCGGCATCCGCGAGGCCTATGAAACAGGGCGCGGCTCCGTCCTCATGCGCTCGAAAACCGAGGTGGAGAAAAGCAAGAGCGGCCGGGAATCCATCATCATCACCGAGATCCCCTACCAGCAGAACAAGGCGTTCCTCATCGAGAAGATCGCCCTCCTGGTCAAGGAAAAGCGGATAGAGACCATCGCCGAGGTGCGCGACGAGTCCGACCGCCATGGGATGCGCATCGTGCTTGAGCTGAAAAAGGACGCCATTGCCGAGGTGGTGATCAACCAGTTGTACAAGCTGACCCCGCTGCAGCGGAGCATGGGCATTATTCTGTTGTCCATCGTCAACAACCGGCCCGAGATTTTGAACCTGCGGCAGATTTTGGAATACTTCCTCCTGCACCGCAAGACCATCGTCTACCGCCGCACCGCCTACGACCTCAAGAAGGCCGAGGAAAAGGCCCATATTTTGGAAGGGCTCAAGATCGCCATCACCAACCTCGACGAGGTGGTGGAGCTGATCAAGAAATCCGCCAATCCGGCGGAAGCCAAGATCGGGCTTATCGCCCGCTTTGCCCTCTCCGAGATCCAGGCCCAGTCCATTTTGGAGATGCGTCTGCACCGGCTCACCGGTCTGGAGCGGGAAAAGATCGTCAGCGAGTATGAAGAGCTGATGAAACAGATCACCTGGTTCAAGCAGGTGCTGGCCGACCAGCATCTGGTGATGAAGATCATCCGCGACGAGTTCAGCGAGATCATCGAGCAGTACGGCGACGAGCGGCGCACCGAGATCATCGAGGCCCCGGACGAGATTTTGCCGGAAGACATGATCATGCAGGAAGAGATGGTCGTTACGGTCACCCACGAGGGCTTCATCAAGCGCAACCCCGTGGACCTCTACCGCTCGCAGCGGCGGGGCGGCAAGGGCATCAAGGGCGCCAACACCATCGAGGAGGATTTCGTCTCCCACATGTACACCGCCTCCACCCACGACACCTTCCTCTTCTTCACCAACCACGGCAAGGTCTTCTGGCGCAAGGTGTACGAGATCCCGCAGGCGGGCCGCATCGCCAGGGGCAAGGCCATTGTCAACCTTTTGGAGCTCACCGAGGGCGAAAAGGTTATGGCCATTCTGCCGGTGAAAACCTTCGACATCCCCGAGGGTGAAGAGTGCCACGTGATGATGATCACCAAGAAGGGCATCGTCAAGAAGACCGTGCTCGACGAGTTCCGCCGCCCCATCCGGCGCGGCAAGATCGCCCTGACCATCCGTGAGGATGACGAGATCTTGGGCGCGGTGCTGACCAACGGCTCCAACGATATCCTGGTTGTCACCCGGGGCGGCATGTCGGTGCGCTTCAACGAGCAGAACGTCCGCAGCATGGGCCGCACCGCAACCGGGGTCAAGGGCATCAACCTGGCCGAGGGCGACGAGGTGGTCTCCGTGGATGTGGTGCACGAGGGCTCCTCTGTGGTGGTGGTCACGGAAAACGGCTACGGCAAGCGCAGCGAGGTGGAGGATTACCGGCTGATCAAACGCGGCGGCAAGGGGGTTTTCGCCATCAAGGCCAGCGAGCGCAACGGCCAGGTGGTCGGGGCCCTGCAGGTGACGGACGAAGACGAGCTGATGATGATCACCAACGGCGGCAAGATTATCCGCATCTCCATGCGCGACCTGCGGGTTATTGGCCGCAACACCCAGGGGGTAAGGCTCTTCAAGTTGGATGAGGGTGAAAAGGTTATGGCGGTTGATCGCATGGCCGAGATTATTTCCGAGGATGAGGAAGGCGAGGACGAGGAAACCGCAGAGTGATACAAAAAGTTGCATTTTGCAATTAATGATCGTAAAATGTATCCATGAGATCAATCATGGAGGTGTACTATGGCAATGGCGGTAAGAATATCAGAAGAGTTGGTCGGTGAGGCGAAACGGTTCAGTAAAATCGAGCACCGATCCCTGACCGGCCAGATCGAGCATTGGGCGCGGATCGGCAAATGCTCGGAAGAAAACCCGGATCTCACCTACAGCCTTATCAAGGAAATTTTGATGGGGCTTGAAGAGCTGGAGCACGACGAGAAGACAGAGTATCAATTCGGTTGATGATCCATGAAGATTTATCAATCACGATCCTTTGCGAAAAAAGTTAAAAAATTCAACGCAAAAGAGAAGTCTGAGTTAGACAGCGCAATCAGGCGGATTATCGAAAATCCCGCCCTTGGCTCGGAAAAGAAAGGCGATTTGCGGGGTGTTTTTGTCCACAAGTTCACGGTGCAGAGCCAGATGTATCTTCTTGCCTACCGCTGTATCAAGGACGAAAGTCTTGAGCTTATCATGATCGGGCCCCATGAAAATTACTACCGGGACTTGAAGACGTATTTGAAAAGCGGATAAGGCAGGATGATGATGGTGGGTTTATGGTTCCTGGCTCTCATGAAATAACTTGGTGGGCTGTAAGGTAAGGATCGCCTATGCGCAAACAAATGCCAACATTTGATTCCTTGATGAATCCGCTATTGGATGCGTTGTTTGCGCTTGGTGGTTCTGGGTCAATTGACGAAATTTATGAAAAGGTGCTGGAACTGGAAAGTATTGATGAGGAAATCTCATCTGTTCCGCACAATCATGAAAAAAGCAATCAAACCGAGGTTGCTTACCGCTTGGCTTGGGCGCGTACCTATCTTAAGAAATATGGATATCTAGAAAACTCCAGCCGAGGTGTGTGGGCCTTGACGAAGCTGGCCAAGCAACAAAAGCATGTAAATCCGCAAACGGTTGTAAGGGAGATTAGGGAGGCGGACAAGGCTGAATCAAAACAGAAGAACAAAAAAGCCAAGAACGACTCCATTGAATTGGTGGACAGCGATACTCCAGAGGCTCAGGGCTGGAAAGAAGAATTGTACCATATTCTAACGAAAGAAATATCCCCCGATGCTTTTGAAAGACTTGCTCAGCGTCTACTGAGAGAATCCGGTTTTGTCCAAGTTGAGGTTACTGGACGAACAGGTGACGGCGGAATAGACGGTAAGGGTATTGCCAGAATCCATGGATTTATGAGCTTTCACGTCATATTTCAATGCAAAAAATACCAAGGCTCGGTATCTGCGGGCGATATCCGTGATTTCCGGGGTGCAATGGTGGGAAGGGCAGATAAGGGCTTATTTATCACCACGGGCACGTTTACACCAGCCGCGCTGAAGGAGGCAACTCGAGATGGGGCACCACCAATAGACCTCGTTGACGGAGAACAACTGGCAGAAAAATTAAAAGAACTTCAACTCGGATTACATACTGAGATGATTGAAAAAGTCACCGTGGATAAAGATTGGTTCACAAATTTATGAAGCCGTATTTGCCTACAATCTCCTACTGACACGCAAACAGCAAAATCCTCCAGGAAGACCCATGACCCCTCCTGAAAACATAGCGGTGATCGGCGCCGGTAGCTGGGGAACCGCTCTGGCCAAGCTCCTTGGCGACAAGGGGTTTGGTGTTGATCTCTGGGCCCATCGGCCTGACCATGTGGCCGGACTCCTGCGGGATCGGGAAAACATCACCTACCTCCCCGGCTTTCCCTTGCCCACTACGGTGCGCCCTACTGCTGATCTTGCCCAGGCTGTTTCCGGTAAATCTGTGGTGGTCATGGTGGTTCCTTCCCATGTCTACCGGGAGGTGTTCACCCTTCTTGCGCCCCATCTAGCGCCGAACGCCGCGATCATCTCCACCACCAAGGGGGTGGAAAACGAGACCCTGCTCACCATGAACCAGGTGATGGCAGAGGTACTGACCTCCCTGCGCCCTGATTTCAAGGGGCAGCTTGGGGTGTTGGCAGGGCCGAGTTTTGCCAAGGAGGTGGCCGGAGGCATCCCCACCGCCGTGACGGTCGCCGCCCCCACCATCGAGGGGGCCAGGTTTTTCCAGGATATCTTTCACACCGAACGCTTCCGGGTCTACGCTGGCACCGATGTGATCGGCATGGAGCTGGGCGGGGCGCTGAAGAACATCGTCGCCATAGCAGCGGGCATCTGCGACGGGTTGGGCTACGGCACCAACACCCGCGCCGCCCTCATCACCCGGGGGCTGGCCGAGATCACCCGGCTCGGGGTGGCCATGGGCGCCAAGCCCCTCACCTTTTCCGGCCTGGCGGGCATGGGCGATCTGGTCCTTACCTGCACCGGCGATCTGAGCCGCAACCGGCAGGTGGGCCTCAAGCTCGGGCAGGGCAAGACCTTGCAGCAGATCCTTGCCGAGATGGAGATGGTGGCCGAGGGGGTGAAAACCACCCGTTCCGCCATGGCCCTGGCCAAGAAGATCGGGGTGGAGATGCCCATCTTGGAGCAGGTGTATGCCATGATCTATGAGGACAAGCCGTGCGGTGAGGCGGTTCAGGCCCTGCTGGGCCGGGATGCTAAAGAGGAAATGGCGGAGGCTTGAGCTGTCTGCCTCTGAATTTTTTAGCTATGAAAGCAGCAAGTCAGCACGATCCGATGAGAAAATTGCAACATGTAAAAAAATCCCCTCTCCCCCTGCGGGAGAGGGATAGGGTGAGGGGGAAGGTGCAGGAGGTGAGGCGGTTGGCCAGTTCACCCACCCCCCCGCCTCCTCCCGTCGAGGGAGGGGGAGCTTTATGACCGTCGCCCAAAATGAGTGCCACCCGAGCGGATCGTATGTGGCTATTTTTTTTTCCATCCACTACGTGCTCAAGGCGGAACAGTTGCTCAAAGCCGGCAACATCGCCCTGGATGTGGTGCCGGTGCCCCGGGAAATCAGCGGGGATTGCGGCATGGCCATCACCTTTGCCCCGGCCCAGTTTGCCGAGGTGCAGGGTATTCTGGCGGCAGCCGACATCGATATTGCACGGATTTTTTGTAAGGAAGCGGAAGGGGTGTATCGCGAGATACCTTGGAAAACAGATTCGTAAGAACTCGGAAGGTGTTTTAAAGCGGTGCTTCGACAGGGCTCAGCACGAACGGAATATTAATTGTTTGCTCGGCACAGCCAAGTCATTCCCGCGCAGGCGGGAATCCAGAGGAATTAGCTCGATCGCATGGATTCCAGCCTGCGCGGGAATGACGTTAAAGAATTAGGGGATAGTCTGAATTTTTTCAGACAACACCGTTCGGCCTGAGCTTGTCGAAGGCCCTTTGTTATATGACCCAAACGGAAGGAACAATGACCAAACTGAAGCTGACCAGCACCGTCAAAGCCGCGGGTTGAGCCGCCAAATTGAGTCCGGGGGACCTGGACCAATTACTGTGCGGCCTTGACCTGCCCACCGACCCGAACCTGATCGCGGGCGCGTCAACGGGCGAGGATGCGGGGGTGTACCGTCTCAACGACGACACCGCCCTCATCCAGACGGTGGATTTTTTCACCCCCATTGTCGACGACCCCTACCAGTTCGGCCAGGTGGCTGCGGCCAATGCGCTTTCCGACGTCTACGCCATGGGCGGCAAACCGCTCCTGGCCATGAACCTGGTGGCCTTTCCCATCAAGGAGCTGGGGCGGTCCGTTCTGCAGGAGATTCTGCGCGGCGGGCTTGATAAGATCAAGGAGGCCGGGGCCTTGCTGGTGGGCGGGCACTCCATCGAAGACCCCGAGTTGAAATACGGGCTTTCCGTAACCGGTGTGGTGCATCCCAACCGGGTGCTCCTCAATTCCGGCGCCCGGGTGGGGGATCTGCTGCTCCTTACCAAGCCCCTGGGCACCGGGATCCTCTCCACCGCCCTCAAGGGCGGCGTGGCCGCACGGGGCACCGAGGCCATGATCACCCGGGTCATGGCCACCCTGAACCGGGAGGCGGCCCAGCTCATGCAGACCGTGGGTCCGCACGCCTGCACCGACATCACCGGCTTCGGGCTGGTGGGGCATCTCTACGAAATGGCTATTGCCTCTGGCGTGGCCATCCGCATCGATTCGCGGGCCGTGCCGATTCTGCCCGAGACCCTGCACCATGCCTCCATGGGCATCATCCCGGAGGGGGCCTACAAGAACAAGGCCTTTTACGCGCCTTTCATGCGGAGCGCCTTGGAGGAGCTGGACCCCATGGAGATGGTTCTCTGCGATCCGCAAACCTCCGGCGGCCTGCTCATTGCCGCTTCCGCCGAGGGGGCCAATTCCATTGCCGAACGGCTGGGCAAACGGGATTATCCCCTTGATTTCGGCATCATCGGCGAAGTGGTGGCAGGCAAACCCGGAACCATTGAAATCATCTGATAGGCGGGATATAGCTTCGGTCATGCTCAGATTTTTTTTGGATAACAGCCACAAGGGGAAAGAGAGCCGCGGACCGGTGACGGACGAACTGATCCGGCTGGTTCTTGATTCCGGGGGTTCCAGCAGCACCGCCGTCTATGTTCTGGCTTGGGCGCTTTTTCTCATGGTGGAGAAGGTTGTTCCCCCAGGAGTGTTGACCGGCTGGCTGCTTGGGATGACGGCCATCTTCGGCTTGCGCCTTGCAGCCATTCGTTGCTACCGAAAACTCGCCAAGGCCGAAGGTCTGAGCTTCCCCCTTTGCGTGAATGTGTATGTGGGGCTGGTTTTTCTCACCGGTGTGTTCTGGGGGTTGGCGGTATTTTTCCTGTTCCCACCCGGCGCGATACTGGAGCAGATGGGTCTTGTTTTCATCGCGGCGGGCGTGACCGCCGGAGCCATCCCCATCCTGTCACCGTTGCGCAAGCTCTACTACTGGTACATCTGTCTGCCGCTCTTGCCCCTCTCCTATCGGCTTTTTGAACAGGGCGGCCCTTTGTATCTGGTCATGGCGATCATCGTTCTTTTTTATATCCTGGTGCTGATCAACTCCGCAACCCGCATGCAGGAGTCCCTGTTTTCGGCCCTGGAGGCGCGGTTTGTCAACGATGCCCTGGTGGCGCATCTCAGACAGGCCAGCGAGGAAAGCGAATCCCTCAACCTGGAGCTTATCGCCGAGAATGAGCGGCGCAAGGCCACGGAGGGTGAGCTGGTCCAGGCCCGTGATGCCGCCGAGGCAGCGAGTCGGGCCAAGGATGAATTTCTCGCCAACATGAGCCATGAAATCCGCACACCCATGAACGGCATCCTCGGGACCCTGCAGCTTTTACAGGACACCAGGCTGGACGAAGCCCAGAGCGATTATGTGAAGACCGCCTATTCCTCGGGCGAGGCGTTGCTGTCCATCCTGAACGACATTCTCGATTTTTCCAAGATCGCCGCGCACAAGATGCTGCTGGAGGATATCCCCTTCAGCCTGCGCAAACTGGCGGGGGATCTGGCGACCCTGCTCCACGGGCAGGCCCAGGCCAAAAATGTCGCCCTGGTCGCGGAGATCGACCCGCAGTTGCCGGAGATGCTTCTGGGCGATCCGACCCGGATGCGCCAGGTGCTGATCAATTTCATCACCAACGCCATCAAATTCACCGAGCAGGGCGAGGTGCGGGTCCGGGTCCGGGTCCTGTCGGCCTTTGCTTCCCGGGTGATGCTGCGGATTGAGGTGTGCGACACCGGCATCGGCATCCCGGAGGAAAAGCAGAAGGATCTGTTCCAGAGCTTTACCCAGGGGGACGGCTCCACCACCAGAAAATACGGCGGCACCGGTCTGGGCCTGGCCATTGTCCGCCAGCTTGTTTTGATGATGGGCGGGAAGATCGGGGTGGAGAGCGAGCCGGGCCAGGGCTCCACCTTCTGGTGCGAGCTGGATTTTTCGGTGGCGGCCAAGACTGCCCAAGCCGAGGAAGAGAAAGAACAGGAAGCCCAGGCGGAAGGACCCTTGCAGGGCCATATTCTGCTGGTGGAGGACAACAAGGTCAACCAGATGGTGGCAGGCAAGATGCTCGCCGGTATGGGGCTCACCGTCGATCTTGCCGAGAACGGGGAAAAGGCTCTGGCCGCGCTGGCGGAGAAGCGCTACGACCTGGTGCTCATGGATTGCCAGATGCCGGTGCTGGACGGCTACCAGGCCACAATGGCCTTTCGCGAGCAGGAATCCCAAAACGGCAAACGGCTGCCGATCATCGCCATGACCGCCAACGCCATGGAGGGAGACCGGCAGAAATGTTTGGAGGCAGGCATGGATGATTACATCGCCAAGCCGGTGAAAAAAGAGATGCTGCGCACGCTTTTGGGGCGGTGGCTGACCACGGCATCCTCTTAACTGCTTGTCATTATGTGAAAAATCGCGAAATAGCTTGAGTAGTTGCCCCAATCCGTGCTATATAACTGACTCGATTCTGGTTTTTTCCCGTTTTGGGAGGGGCCGGAATCCCCTGTGAGATTACCTGAAGATGTGTGAAGAGGGGCCGCGCACCGGTCCCTTAATTTTTTTGCACCTCTCCTGAAGGGCCAATCGTTGGCCGGGGCGCTATCCGCCAATTCTGTGCGTTGGGTTTTTTGATAGCGGTTGTTATGCATGCACATGAGGGAGGATGTATCAATGAATATGTATATCGGCAATCTTGCTTTTGGGGTCACCGAAGAAGAGCTGAAGGAACTTTTTTCCCAATACGGCGAGGTCGCCAGCATCAGTCTGGTCAAGGACCGGTTTTCCGGACAGTCCAAGGGCTTCGGTTTCATCGAGATGCCCAGCAACTCCGAGGCGGATAAGGCGATCAAGGCCCTGAACAAGATGATGCTCAAGAACCGCGAACTGAAGGTGAATCAGGCCGAGGTAAAGAAAAAAGACAAGAAGCGCCGCCGTCCCAGCTATTGATCGGGAGACGGAAACGCTGCAAGGCAAGGGATGACGAAAGCAGGTTGGGCCAATTGGCTCAGCCTGCTTTTTTTGTGATGCGCAAAGACGCACGGGAGAGCGATGAATAACCGGATAGAAGCCCTGCTTGAGGCAATGAAGAATCTGGAACAAGAGCTTCGTGAGGAGTTTGAAAAGAAGGAGGCGGAGTTTTACTACCGCGTGGCGGGCCGCAAGGTCCGCTTTGAGAAGGAGATAAAGAAAAGGCATCGGGCCTTGATGCAGCACCTCGCCCCCTATTTGTCCGAGGCCGCCCTGCTCAATATCCTCACCGCGCCGTTCATCTGGTTTATCCTGATTCCGACCCTGTTTCTCGATCTGTCGGTCACCATCTTCCAGGCCGTCTGTTTCCGGGCCTACGGCATCCCCAGGGTGAAGCGGGGCCGCTACATCATCATGGATCACCAATCCCTGGCCTATCTCAACCTGATCGAGAAGCTCAACTGCATGTACTGCAGCTATGTCAACGGGCTGATCGCCTACATCCGGGAGATTGCCGGCCGCACGCAGCAATATTGGTGCCCGATCAAGCATGCCCGGCCCCAGGCCTCCATGCACAGCCGCTACGGGAAATTTCTGGAGTACGGCGATGCCGAGGGGTATCGGAGCCGTCTGGAGCAGGTGCGTAGTGATTTCAGCGATCTGGAGGACAAGGAATAGTATGGGTGCAATGCTGTGGTGGGGTATTTATCTGGCGGCGCTGGTCTGGTCCGGCATTGCGCCAAAGGATTTCTACATCTGGTTTCTGGAGGTGCTGCCCGCCTTGATTGCAGCCGGGGTGCTGGTTGCCACCCGCCGCCGTTTTCCGCTCACCCCCCTGGTCTATATTCTTATCCTGATCCACAGCCTGATCCTGATGCAGGGCGGCCATTACACCTACGCCGAGGAACCTGTGTTCAACTGGCTCAAGGAGGTGTTCGGCTGGCCGCGCAACAACTACGACAAGCTGGGTCATTTTGCCCAGGGCTTTATCCCGGCCATGGTGGCCCGCGAGATTCTGCTCCGTAAGGCGGTGGTCAACGGGCGCGGCTGGCTCAACTTTCTGGTGGTCTGCGTCTGTCTGGCGATCAGCGCCTTTTACGAGCTGCTGGAGTGGTGGGTGGCGGAGCTTTCCGGCACGGAGGCCGATGCCTTTCTCGCCACCCAGGGCTATGTCTGGGACACCCAGTCGGACATGGCCCTGGCTCTGCTGGGGGCGATCACGGCCCTGTTTTTTCTGAGCAGGGTACATGATCGGCAACTGGCGGTTGTGCAGAGACAGGGGAAGGAGTAGTTTCAGAAAGAAATCTCTTCCCATTCCCGGCCCTGGGATTGGGCCACCTCCCTGCTGACGAGTTTTCCCCCGTGGACATTCACCCCCCGCAATAAAGTCCGGTCTTCTTGCATGGCGCGGCCAAAGCCCTTGTCGGCCATGGCCATGGCATAGGGCAACGTGGCGTTGGTCAGGGCGAAGGTCGAGGTGCGGGGCACCGCGCCGGGCATGTTGGCCACGCAGTAGTGGAGGATGGAGTCCACTTCGTAGACCGGGTCGGAATGATAGGTTGGCCTGGAGGTTTCGACGCAGCCGCCCTGGTCGATGGCCACGTCCACGATCACCGCGCCCTTTGGCATCAGGGAAAGCATCTCCCGGGTGATCAGCTTTGGAGAGCGCGCGCCCACCACCAGCACCGCCCCCACCACCAGATCGGCCTTGGCAAGCTCCTCCTCAATGTTCTGCCGGTTGCTGGCCAGGGTTTTCAGTCTGCCCCGGAACAGGGCGTCCAGTTCCGCCAGTTTGGGCAGATTGCGGCCCAGCATGGTCACCCGGGCGCCCAGCCCCATGGCCATCTGCGCCGCATTGATTGCCACGGTGCCGCTCCCGAGGATGGCGACATGCCCCGGCGCCACGCCCGGCACCCCGGCCAGCAGCACCCCGCGGCCGCCCGCCTCTTTTTCCAGAAAATGGGCGCCTACCTGGATGGCCATGCGTCCGGCCACCTGGCTCATGGGGGCCAGGAGCGGCAGGGCGCCGTTGTCGAGCTGCACGGTTTCGTAGGCCACTGCAGTCACCCGGGCGTCGAGCAACACCTGGGTCAGTTCCGGGAGCGGAGCCAGATGCAGATAGGTGTAAAGGATCAACCCCGGCCGCAACAGCGGGTATTCCGGCGGCAGCGGCTCCTTGACCTTCATGACCATCTCCGCCCTGCCCCAGACCTCGGCGGCGGTTGCGACCATTGCGGCGCCAGCCCCGGTGTATTCGGCATCGGCTATGCCGCTGCCCAGGCCGGCCCCCTGCTCGACCAGCACCGTATGCCCGGCCTGCGCCAGCGCCTTGACCCCGGAGGGCACGATACCCACCCGGAACTCCTTTTCCTTGATCTCTTTGGGCACACCGACGATCATCTCTGGTCCTCCCGGGTGTTTTGGGCATGGTCTGCAGCGCGTTTGAGAAAAGCCGCCAGCGTGGCGGGGTCGCGCAGCTCCTCTTCGTCGGCAATGGGCAGGGTGGGGAAACGCTGCCGGCAGGCGCGGGCAAAGAGCCCGAGGCTGTATGCGTTCTCCCCTGTCCAGGGCCCATGCACCGGGACCCGCATGCCGCAGGAAGGAGAGCGGGCTTTGAGGATCAGGCCGCCAACAGCCTCGCCAGCCAGCCTGTTCAGCCGTTGCCCGATCCAGATCCGCATCCGGTCGGTCAGGTCTTGGCGGGTGGCCATGGTCAGCAGCTTCGGATTTTCCGGGTTTCCCTCCAGTTGCATGGGCTCGCGGGGGATGCCCAGGCCGCATTCCGCCTCCGGGCAGAGCGGCATCAGCACAACGTTTCCGGCCACAAGGTCCAACAGCCCCTGTTCCAGCCTGTGGCCGCCGTCGTAGCGGGTATTTTGGCCGAAGAGACAGGCGCTGATGCCGATTGTGATGTGGGTGGTCATGGTGGTATTGTAGCATGAAAAAACCGGGGAGAACAAAAGATGTCTCAGGGTTTCAGGCTTGGCGCTTTCACCATCCGCCGGCTGCAAGGAGGGGTGTTCGAGGTCGACGGCGGCTCCATGTTCGGGGTGGTGCCGAAGGCGCTGTGGGAGCAGAAATGCGCTGCCACCCCGGACAACCATGTGCTGCTGGCAAATTCGCCCATGCTGCTGCACACGGGCCAGTCCAATGTGCTCATCGAAACCGGTCTCGGCAACAAGCTGACACCCAAGCAGAAGGGTATTTTCCGGGTGCGGGCCGAATGGGAGCTTGTGGCCGGCCTGGCCCGGCTTGGCCTCTGCCGCGAGGCCATCAGCCACGTCATCCTCACCCACGGCGATTTCGACCATGCCGGGGGCGTCACCATGCTGGGCGACAGCGGCGGCTTGGAATTGACCTTTCCCGCGGCCATGCACTACATGCAGCGCCAGGAATGGGAGGATGTGCTGGCCCCAAACATCCGTTCGGCCGACGCCTACTGGCCGGAGAACTTCGCGGGGTTGGTGGAGGGAAAGAATCTGCATCTGGTCGACGGGGAGGAGGAAATTATGCCGGGGGTGCGTGTGGAGCGAACCGGGGGTCACACCAGGGGGCATCAGGCGGTCTGGCTCGAATCGGGAGGGCAAATCGCTCTGCATCTGGGGGACCTGCTGCCCATGCCCTGCAACAGCAACCCGCTCTGGATCACGGCCTACGACAATTTCCCCCTTGATTCCGTTGCGGCCAAGGAACGGTTTTTGGCCCAGGCGGGTGCCAAGGATGCATGGCTGCTCTTCTATCATGATCCGAAAATCCTGGCCTGCAAGCTCGACGGGGATGGCGCGGTGCGGGAACCCTTTTGCGCGCAATGAGCAATGCGCTCAATACGGCGGCCTGCTTTCGGCAAGCACGGCTTCGCGGCCCGCCAGGGAGAGGGCTTGGGCGCGGAGGAGCTCCTCCGCGGTGACGGGCAAGGGGATCCTTCCCTGCTCTTTGTGGGCGTACTTCCCGGCGAGCAGGGAAAATTGGCGGTCCGGTGCATCGATGAACACGCTGGGCCAGATGATCTCCGTGCGCGGGGGGGGAAGCGGGCTGAAATGGTTGAAGCCGCGCAGACGCATCTCGGCAACCACCTGTTCGTGGCGAAGCCACAGGGCGGGAAGATGGTTTTGCCAGCGGAGGGTTTCCGGGTGGCGGGAATACCCCTTTTTGTGTTGGCTGAGAACGGTGTGGATGGCATGGATTTCCCGATGTTCGCCCAACAGGCTTTGTCTGTTGAGAAATCCGGGGTGAATGTCCCAAACCCGCATGCCTTGCTCCAAGAATTTTTTTCTTGTTGATCCTGCCAAAAAGGGGTAACACATCAGCTCTTTACCACAGGATATCGAGCGCGGGAGTTGCAGGAATATGGCTGAAAAACTGAAAATTCTGATTGCCGAAGACGAAGAGGTCACCCGGCAGCTTTTCCAGATCGCCTTCCGGGACGGGGAGCAGTTTGAAATCCGGCTGGCCGCCGACGGCGAAGAGGCGTTGGCGGTTTTCAAAAGTTGGCAGCCCGATATCCTGTTGATGGATATCATGATGCCGCTCATGAATGGCTTCACCGCCCTCAAGACCATCCGGCAGACCCTGAAGGACACGGCCACCACCGTGATCATGGTCAGTTCCGTCGCCGACAAGCAGGAGGTCTTGGCCTGCCTCAAGCTCGGCATCCAGGGCTATGTGCTCAAGCCCTTTCAGGCAAAGGCCCTGGCCGAAACCGTGCTCGGGTATCACCGCCAGCACAAGAAAGTCAAAAAACTCTCCTAGAGCGGCAGGATCTGCACCTCTTCCCGCACGGGATGGCTGCCCAGCAGAAATATCCCCTTGCGCCCGTCGATGCTGATCGCATCGCCGAAACGGATCTCGCGTCCGCTGATCTCGCAGCGCTCCTCCGCCTCGTACACCTTCAAAGCATTGCAGCCCACCACACAGGTTTTTTCCAGACGGATGGTGACCACCGCCGCATGGGAGGTCTGCCCCCCGCGCGCGGTGAGCAATCCCTCGGCCATGGCGATCTCCTTGATATCCTCGGGCACGGTGTCCTGGCGGATGAGGATCAGCGGGGTGGCGGGGTCTTGTTCCTTGAGCTGCCTGATATTGGCGGCGGAGAACACGGCGCGGCCCGAGAGGGCGCTGCCGGATACACCGATGCCGAAGCCGAGCAAGGCCTTGTCCAGCGCCTTGCCCTCGGTGAACACCGCGAATTTTTCCCGCTTCTTGATGGTGATCATGTCCCTGGTCTGGAGGAGAAAGAGGTTCTCTTCCTCCGGACCTTCAAAGGTGAATTCGATCTCCTGGGGGTTCCAGCGTTTTTCATAGACCAGCTCCCGGGCGATGGCGAGCAATCGTTCGTACACCTTGGGAAACCGTCTCTCCAGGCTGTTTTCCTCGGGCCGGCCGTCCAGCTCCGCCTGTTCCACCGAGATGGGCTGGGTTTTGACCAGGCCGCTGACGATATCCTCGCCCTGGTCGCCGGTGGCGTAGTCGCCCCACAGGGCCACCCGGCTCACCTTGCGGTAGGGATGGGCGGTGAAGAGCACGCCGCTGCCCGATTCCGGCCCCAGGTTGCCGTACACCATGGCCTGGACGATGACCGCCGTGCCCCAGGCCTCGGAAACATCCATCAACCCACGGTATTCCATGGTTTTTTGCGCATACCAGGAGTTGAGCACCAGCTCCACCGCGCCGGTGAGCTGCTGCCAGGGATCGGCCGGAATACAGATGCCGGCCTTCCGGATCTTTTCCTGATACTCCAGGGCCAGCTCCCGCATCTGGGATGCGGAAAAATCTTTTTTCACCGCGATGCCGTAACGGTTCTTGGCCTCGTTCATCAGGGCCTGGAAACCCTCGCGCTCCATGCCTTCGGCCATGGCCCAGGACTGGAGAAAGCGTCGGTAATTGTCCCAGGCCAGATAGTCGATCTGGCAGGATGGGGGATAGTCCTGGCCCGATGATCCGGCAAACCCCTGGCTGATCTCCTCGTTGAGTCCCACATTGTGGATGGTGGCCATCATTCCCGGCATGGAGATCGCCGCGCCGCTGCGCACGGAAAGGAGCAGGGGGTTGGCCGGATCGCCGAAGCGCCGGCCGGTATTTTTTTCCATCTCGGCCAGGGATTTTTTGACCTGGCCCATGAACTCGTCGCGGGCTTTGTAAAATCCCTTGATCACCGGCCAGCAGCGGAAGATCTCGGTGGTGATGATAAAGCCCGGGGGCACGGGTTTGTCGTCCGTGGCCAGCACGGTGAGATTGAAGCCTTTGTTGCCCAAGAGGATCAGGTTATTGGTGTGGTGGTTCTTGAGGTGCAGGCTGCTCACCGCCCGGTCCGGGTTGTAGGTCATCAGCAGATCGAGATCCTCTTCGCTCAGGATCTCTTTCTGGTGCTCCAGGGTCTGGTAGATGCGGGTGATGAAGTTGTCCAGATGCTGGAGGCCGAAGGTGGTGGCGATGAGATCCCGCATGAAGGTTTCGGAAAGCCTCAGGATGCTGGCCGGAAGATCGTCAGGCTCCCAGAGCGAGCGGTGTTTGGGCAGCAGGTTGGCCTCGCCGATCTTGGGGATGATGATGGAGAGGTTGTTTTCGTGGATGTTGGTGTAATAGGTGTAGATGATATCCTTCACCCCCTCGGTGAACCCCCGGAAGATGTCGAGGTACTGGGTGTAGGAGAAGCGCTTGATGTTAAACGAGCTGGTCAGGAGCGACATGTAGGTTTCCAGCCGCCGGCTGGTGATGCCGTCGATCTTCAGGGCCCGCAGGTAAAGGCGCAGACATTTGATGATCCGGATGAAGGTGGCCCGGGTGATGAAGGCGAGGTTGACGGTTTCGGGCAGTTTTTCCAGATAGACGTTGGCCAGGTTTTCCAAGCGGAAGGTGAGGCCGAGGGCGTCGAATTTCTTCTCCCGGTAGCGGCCGTAGACCGAGGGGATGTCCACGGCGATGTGGCGCTTGTAGTAGATATCCTCCTTGGCCTCGAATTTCTCCGGGCTCTGGATGGTTTCCTTGAGGCTCTCCAGGGTGTCGAGCAGCGCCTCCAGGCACTGGAAGGTGTCGCAGATCTCCAGATCGCCCAGCAACTGTTCCATTTCCGGAAAACCGCTTTTGGCCGCGAGATGGAGCTGTTGCCGGATCTCCTGCACGCCGAGGTTGTACTTCTGGTGGCAGAGTTGGTACATCTCGACCATCAGGGTGAAACGGCGGATCTCTTCGGATTTAATCCCCTGCTGTCCGGCCAGCCAGGTGTCGCGGCGGTGGTCGTCCCAGGTCAGCAGCTCCTCGATCCGGGAGATGGGGCTATCATGGCCCAGCACGCGGCCCATCAGGGTGTGGAGGTCCTCGACAAACAGCCCCTGGTTCGAAACCTCCGCGAGCACCTCCTCGGGCAGGTAGGGCGCCAGGGCGGCTTTGTCCAGGGTCTGCCAGAAACGAAAGATCGCTTCGATGAAATCGACGATCAGGTTGCTCGACTCCACATGGCTCTGCTTGCGCAGGAAATGGATGAGCCGGTCCTTGCGGCGGTGCATCTCGTCGAGTTCGGTGGACACATCGCGGAGCTGCCCTTCCGCCCCGATTTCATTGAAGAAAACCGGCATCAATTTGGTGAACTGCTTGGCCAGGTTGTAGATGGGCTCGATGGGGTGGTTCAAAAGCTGGGTGATGTCGCGCTGGAAGAGGTCGGTATCCTTGACGCAGGTGCCCGAGAGCTTGAGATTGATGATCAGGGCGGAAAACAGGGTGGAGCACCATTTCGGCTCCTGCATGATCAGGCTGAGCCAGACCCGGATGTTGTCCAGATGGGCCGGGTTGGTGATGGGCTGCCAGTCGTCGTTGAGCCCCTGAAAGTTGGCGTACTGGAAGCCGAAGCGCACCGTCTCGAAGAGAAAGGTTTCCACCAGACGGCTGTTGCCGCGATGGAACACCTCGCTTCCCAGAACCTGGATGCATTGCAGCGAGGTGTGCGGGTATTTTTTGACATTGGCCTTGAGGAGCGTCAGGGTGGTGAGCAGGAAGCGCTCGATCTCCTCGAAGGTTTGCTGGCGGATGAGCTGGACCAGGCTGCGGTTGATCTCGCGCAGGGTTTCCTCGTGGATCAGTCCCAGCCCCGCAGTGTCCATGATCCGGAAGAGAAAGAGCAGCTTGCGGTTCTCGGCAAAGCGGTCCATGGCCAGTTCTTCGGTGGCGATCTCCTCTCCGAGCCGGTCCGGCGCCTCTTTGTAGAGGCGGATGATGTCCATGTGGTTGGGCAGGGCAAGCATGGCGCCCAAAGCGCCGGGGGCTGCCGGATCAAGCTGGGTGACGGCGGCGAGATGTTCGTTCAGCCGTTGATGGGAAATGGCGTTGAACAGGGTGCCGGAGCGCCAGCCCATGCAGAGATCGCCGCATTGCGCGGTAAACCAGGCGAGGGGGTCTTCTTCCTTCAGCCAATAGCGGTAGTTGAGGGTCAGAACCCGCTGCAGAAGGCGGGCCGCGCTTGTCTCGCCGCTGCAGCCCGGAGCGGCAAGGCACAACCCGTGCAGCCGGGCCAGGATCTTGCCCAGGGGATGGTGGCCCTGGACCAAAAAGAGCAGCACCTCGTCGTCCAGCGCGCGAAGGCGCTCAAAACACGCAGCCAGGGCGGTTTGATAGCGCGGCAGGCTGTCGTCGGCAAGCAGGGAGGTCTGTTTGTCCAGGTAGGCCAGCAACCCTTCCATGGCCGTGGCCAGCAGCGGTTCGTTCTTGCGGCAATCCTCCACCGCCTTGAGGAATATTCCGCAGAAGAGGGGGAAGGCCTGGGGCCCCTGCTCGTGCCGGAAATAATGGTCGATATTTTTGAGAACAAAGGAACGGAGCCGGGGCAGGATCATCTTCCAGTTGCGGAACGGATGGCTGACCTCATAGAGCAGGGTTTCCAGGGTTGTGCTTATCCCCCGGTAGTTGTTGACGATCTCAAGGAGCGGCAGCAGCGCCTCATCGATGGTCACCGAATCCACCGCGGTTTCAAGGAGGTTGGCCTTGAGGGCGTCCGATTCGAGTTCCGGCGGGGTATGGTCGGTGGTCATGCCGTTCAGCCTTCGGTTTTTACCTGCTTGTTGAACTCCAGCGGCGCCGTGCCGGAGCGTGCCGAGTCGGCGGCCCCAAGGACAACTTCACAGCAGGCCGGGCAGAAATCCACGGTCACCGACGGGATGACGGTGGCTTTGCCTTTGTATGCGTATGGCGGGTCGCGGGTGTCATGCACCGGTTTCGTCGCCGCGCCGGTACAGCATGATTTGCCTTCCGCGCTGGAGTTGTTTGCGCCTGGTTTCGCTGTGCTCTACCCGACCTGCCGGCTCCTGGATATCACCCAGCCGGGCATGATATCCAGATTCCCAGGTCCGTTCCGTCCTTACAGCGGCTTCTGACTCTCCATCATCAAAATCAAATCCAGCACCCGGTTGGAGTAGCCCCATTCGTTGTCGTACCAGGAGAGCACCTTGACCGAGGTGCCGATAACCTTGGTGGACAGGGCGTCCACTACCGAGGAGTGCGGGTTGCCCTGGTAGTCGATGGAGACCAGGGGCTCTTCCGAATAGCCCAGATACCGGTTGGCGGCTTCTTTAAGGGCCTGGTTCACCTCCGGCACCGTGGTCGGCCGTTCCACCTCCATGACCGCGTCCACCAGGGAGACGTTGGGGGTGGGCACCCGCACGGCCAAGCCGTCGAACTTGCCTTTCAGCTCGGGGATCACCAGGGAGACGGCGGCCGCGGCTCCGGTTTTGGTGGGGATCATGGAGAGCGCCCCGGCCCGGGCGCGGCGCAGGTCGCTGTGCGGAAAATCCAGGATGCACTGGTCGTTGGTATAGGAGTGGACCGTGGTCATCAACCCGGTCTTGATGCCGAAGCGGTCGAGGATGACCTTGACCATGGGGGCCAGGCAGTTGGTGGTGCAGGAGGCGTTGGAGATAATGTGGTCTTCCGTGGGGTTGTACTCGTCTTCGTTGACCCCCATGACGATGGTTTTGACCTTGCCCTTGGCCGGGGCGGAGATCACCACCTTCTTGGCGCCGGCTTCAAGGTGCATGGCCGCCTTGTCCGCATCGGTGAAAAGACCGGTGGATTCGACCACGTACTCGACTCCAAGCCTGCCCCAGGGAATGTCGGCGGGATTGCGGTGATTGAAGATTTTAACCAGGCGGCCGTTGACCACAATGCCGTCCTCGGAGGGGGTCACGCTTTTATCGTACACTCCCATGATCGAGTCGTACTTGAGCAGATGGGCCAGGGTGGCGTTGTTGGTCAGGTCGTTGATGGCGACGACTTCGATATCACCAAAGAGCGGATCTTTATCGATGGCGCGAAAGATGTTGCGGCCGATGCGGCCAAAACCGTTGATGCCTATGCGTATCGTCATGCCAGTCTCCTTGTGTGTGTGTAACTGTCCAGCAGCACCGCACCTGCTTCGCAGTCTCGCTGTGCTCGCTTAGCTGTCATCGGCCTGCTCATGTGCAATAGCACACGTCGCAGGCCTCTTCCGCGCATCTGCGGCACTGCTGAACAGTTACGGTCCGTGGTTTTTCCAACTTCTCGGCTCCAAGCTGGACATTTTTTTCTGTCGTTTTTCCCTGAAGGCGCGGAATTATTGTACCTGCGAAACCGCCTCGCGATAAAGCGCTAAATAATGGACCAGCACTTTATCCCAGGTGCAGGCGTCGTGGATGGTCCTGATGGCGGCCTGCTGCATGGCCAGGATTTTGTGGGGATTGTCCCGGAAGGTCTGCATCGCTTTCTGCATGGCGCCCATCAGGGCGGCGGATTTGTGCTCCGGATAGGCAAAGCCGGTTTCCCCGTCCCTCACCTTGACCAACCCGCCGATGTGGTGGACGATGGGCAGGTTGCCGAAGAGCTGGGCGATATAGTCGGTAAGGCCGCAGGGCTCGTAGCGGGAGGGGATGAGAAAAAAATCCCCTGCGGCGTAGATGCGGTTGGCAAGCTGCTGGTCGTAGCCGCGCAGCAGGCAGATGCGGCCCTGGTTTTTGCGGGAAGCGGCCAGCCCGGCCAGGGCCGTCTCGATCTCCTTGCTGCCCGAGCCCTGGATCAGGACCTGGAAATTCTGGTCCAGGGGCAGCAGGGTTTCCAGCGCCCCCAGCAGCTTGTCCACCCCCTTTTGGGCGGAAAAGCGGCCGACAAAGGTGAACAGCGGGATGCCGGAGCGGTCGTCCAGGGTGCCGGTCTGGCGAACCGTTTTGAGGCGGTGCCCGGCCAGATCCTTGAGCAGGCTCCGGCGGCATTTCGCCTTGCCCGCCAGATCGCCGGTGGCGGGGTTGAAAGCGGCGGCCAGGCCCAGGGGTTTTGGCTTGGCCGGGTCAAAGTCCGCCGGGTTGATGCCGTTGGTCACGCCCTTGAGCACCACGCCCCGGGCCAGGAGCCGGTGGCCGAGCATGCCGGTCAGCGCGTCGTCGTCGGTTTCCCGCAGCTCCCGGGCATAGTTTTCGCTCACCGTGTTCATCACCGCATAGGGCGAGGCGGCGAGAAAGGGGTCGAATTTGCCGTCCAGCAGATTGGCGGTGATCAGGGAGCTTGGCAACCCGGTGATCGCCTCGGCAAAGGGCAGGTCGCCCACCTCCTGATGGTAGCCGGTCCCGGCGTTGTGGATGGTCACCACGCAGCCGGTTTCGGCGAAGTAATGGCGCCAACCTTCCGTTTCGCGAAGCATGGCCGGGAGGATGGCGGTGTGGCCGTCGTGGCAGTGGATGATATCGGGGCGTTGGTCCAAGCGGATAATCAGGGCCGCCGCCGCCTTTTGCAGCAGAACGTTCATGGCGAAATAGTCGAAATGGCCGGAACCCTGGTGGTGAAACGGGTCCAGGGCTTCGTCCTCGGCGGTGTAGGTGTAAACGCTCTTTTTTTCCAGATAGCGGGCCGCGTCGATCAGGTAGATGGCAAGCGTTCCTTTTTTAGCCGCCGGGAGTGTTGTTTTGAAAAAGATCCGCACATATTCCCGGCGCGGCTCCCCGGCATAGTCCATGTCGAGGTCAAACCCCAGATCCAGTTGGGCAAAGCCCAGTTGCCCAGGGTCCATGAAGCCGTAGAGCGGCAGGACCACGCTGACCTTGCGGCCCGAGCGCGCCAGGGCCTCGGCCAGTTGCCGGGCCACATCCTTGACCCCGCCGGCCCCGGCCAGGCCGTCATACTCGCGGGTCAGCATCCAGACATTGTTGATTTTTTTGTGCTGGCGGGATTCAGGGGCCATGACTTCTCCGGTTACAATGGGGCTGTGTGCTTATGTGAGAGCAGGATCCATTATTGCGGGATTTCGCCCGGGACAGGGGGCTCCGGTTCGCGATCAGTTCCGGTTTCCCTTTTGTATCGATCATAGGAGATCGGTTCTTGCAAAGCGAGATCAACCGGGTGCTGAGTCATCCGCTCACGCATTTTGAACCCCTCATACAGACGTTCGTACACCTGCTCTTTCGACGAGCAACCGGCGCAGCAAACAGCGAGGCAAAAAAGCAGGGAAAGAGATTTCATGGCTTTTCCTTTGTGTGCGCGTGGCGCTCAGGCAATGGCCTTCTGCCGCAGCAGATGGTCGGCCAGGCACAGAGCCACCATGGCCTCGCAGACCGGGATGATCCGGGGAATGGCGGAGATGTCGTGCCGTCCGCCGATGCTGACCGTGACCGGCTCATGGGCCAGGTTGATGGTCTGCTGCTCTTTGCCGATGGAGGGGATGGGCTTGACCGCCACCCGGGCCACGATTGCATCGCCGTTGGAGATCCCGGCCAGGATGCCGCCGCTGTTGTTGGTGGCAAACCCCTCGGGCAGGATAACGTCGTTGTTTTCCGAGCCCCGCATTCCTGCGGCGGCAAAGCCTGCGCCGATCTCCACCCCCTTGACCGCGCCAATGGACATCAGCGCCCCGGCCAGGGCCGCGTCGAGTTTTTCGAACACCGGTTCGCCCAATCCCGCCGGACAGCCGGTGGCGAGAATCTCGACAATGCCGCCCAGGGTGTCGCCCTCTTTGCGCACCCTCTCGATGTGGCCGATCATTGTGGCGGCGGCCTCGTTGTCCGGGCAGAACAACGGGTTGTCGTTGATTTCGCTCAGATTGCGTTTGTCGGTGGTGATCCCGCCCAGAGCCACGGTGTAGGCCGTAACCGTGATGCCGTGCAGGCTGAGGAGTTTTTTCGCCACTGCCCCGGCGGCCACCCGGCCCGCGGTTTCCCGGGCCGAGGCCCGGCCGCCGCCCCGGTGATCACGGAGACCGTATTTGGCAAGATAGGTGATGTCGCCATGCCCAGGCCGGAAGATATCCTTGAGATTGTCGTAGGATTTGCTGTGGGCGTCCTTGTTGAAGATGGCCAGGGCGATGGGGGTGCCGGTGGTTTTTCCCTCAAAGATCCCGGAGAGGATCTCCACTGCGTCCGGTTCCTTTCTGGGGCTGGCCGCGGGCCCGCCTTTGCCGGGCCGTCTGCGGTCCAGCTCCGCCTGGATATCCTGGGCGGCGAGCGGCAGCCCGGGGGGGCATCCGTCGATGGTGGCGCCTACGGCCGTGCCGTGGGACTCGCCCCAGGTGGTTACGCGAAAAAGAGAGCCAAAGGTATTTCCAGCCATTATTTACACCTAACAGAATATGGGGTCCTTGGGGAGCGAGGCTTCGACCTCGCGAAGAAACGCGTCGTCTCCCAGGGCCGTTTCAATGATATGCACGATTTCGCCCGCGGTCTTGTTGCTGGTGTCCACGGTAAGGTGCGAACCTTTTTCATAGAGCGGATCCCGTTCGGCCAGCACCTGGGCCACCTCGACATAGAGGTCCGAGTCGGTGAGCGTGGGCCGCTGCTCCGCACTGTTTGCATCCTCGGCCAGCCTGCGGCAGATGGTGTCGATATCCGCCGTGAGCCATACGGTGAGGCCGGTCTGCCGCAAGAGGTTCCAGATATCCTGATGGAGGATCGCCCCGCCGCCGGTGGAGATGACCGCGTCTTTGCGGCAGACCATTTCGGCCAGCAGGTCGCGCTCCAGGAGGCGGAACTGCCCCCACCCGTGTTGGGCGACGATCTGTCGGATGGACTGTCCTGCCCTGGCCACGAGCATCTCGTCCATGTCGATGAAATCGAGGTGCAGGTGTTCGGCCAGCGTCAAACCCACCAGGGTCTTGCCGGTGGCCCGGTAGCCGGTGAGGATTATTTTTCTCCGCGGTGTAAACATGTGGCAAGTCGTCTTCCGGCCAGGGTGAAAAACCCGAGGATGCTCCTTGATCTGTAACTGCTCGGCAACGGTGCTGAACAGTTGCTACACACATAGTGAATTTACGGGAAAGAGAGGGGGGGTGTCAAGCGCGGCCGCTCTTTCTTTTCCGTGATAGACCGCGAAGCAGTAAAAAGCACAAGGGTTTTGTCGGGCATGCTTTTCAGAATCAGGGCAATGCGGAGATCTCGTTTTCAGCTAATCTAATGAAATACAACGATATTTTAATTTTTTTACGAAACAGGACAAAAAAGGTTTGACAGCCCTCCATGCAAATGATAATTTTTATCAAACGCGAAATAACTGTCCTTACGGATTCCTTTTACGATGGAGATATGTCATGGGTGAAAACTGCTGCGGTTGTTTACAGGTTGGTCAGAATGTCCCCGATTTTACCATGGAAACATACGAGCCGACCGATTACGGGTTCGGCACCACTTCCCTGGAAAAGCTGAAAAATGCCGGAAAGTGGACCGTCCTGGTTTTCTATCCCGCTGACTTTACCTTTGTTTGCTCCACCGAGTTGGGCGATTTGGCCGACGAGTACGACAATATCAGGGCAGCGGGCGGTGAGGTGATCACGGTGAGCACCGACACCGTTTACACCCATCTCGCCTGGAAACGGGAAGAGAAATTTCTGGAAAACGCCAAATACCCCATGGCCGCAGACCCCACCGGCACCGTGGCCAAGTTGTTCGGGGTCTATGACTACACCACTGGTCTTGCCCTGCGCGGCACCTTTATCATCAGCCCGGAGGGCAAGCTGGTTGCCTCAGAGGTGAATTTTTACAACGTCGGCCGCAGCGCCAAGGAACTCTTGCGGAAACTCAAGGCCAGCGTCTATGTGGCCGCCCATCCCGCCGAGGCGTGCCCGGCCCGCTGGGAAGCAGGCGACAAGACCCTGACCCCCGGTCCGAAACTGGTGGGGCATGTGTACGACGCCCTGAAGTAATCCCGTCGCAATCGCGGGTCGCGCGATTGCGCAAACACGGAACATCCTCTCCTCCGCTGCACTCCCAGCACAGGAGGAGAGTTGCTTTCTTCCTCTCCTCCCCTTGAAGCCCCCTTTCCCCCCTCCCTGGGAAAGGGGGCTTTCTTTTTTCGCTGACTTCAGGGGGTATTATTCCCGTGCATCCCTGTCCAGAGGCCCAGGAAAAAATGGCGGGCATTGGCGCCCAGCGAACGGGTCCGGTAGCCGCCTTCCTGCACGATCAGCGTGGGCAACCGCAGGTTGCCGAGCATCCGGCCGTTTTCTTCAAAATCAGCGGCCATGAGCGACCAGGTGCCGGTGGGGTCTTTTTCGGCCGGGTCAAGCCCCAGCGCCACCACGAGAAAATGCGGCTTAAAGGCGCGGATCCGTTTGAGCGCCCGGGCAAGCACCGGCCGGTAGCCCGAGCCCTCCAGCGTTTCCGGTAAAGGGTAGTTGCGATTAAATCCCCTCCCCGCTCCCTCCCCCACCTCTTCGCGAAAACCGGAAAAATAGGGATAGGCAAAGCTGGGATGCCCGTGGATGGAAAGGGTCAACACATCGTTGCGGTGATAAAAGATATCCTGGGTGCCGTTGCCGTGGTGATAATCGATGTCAAGCACCGCCACCCTGCCCTCGCGGCTTAAATAGTTCGCGGCGATGGCAGCCGAATTGAAGTAGCAGAAGCCGCCGAACACCCGGCTTTCGGCATGGTGCCCCGGTGGCCTGACCAGGGCGTAGGTAAGGCGGTAGCCTTTTTCCAGAAGCTGGGCCGCGGTCAGGGCGCAGTCCACCGCGCCCTTGGCCGCCCTGTAGGCATTGTGGTTCAGGGGGGTGAAGGTGTCGATGCAGTAGTAGCCTGCCCGCACCGGCAGATCCTTGGGCGGCTTGGTCGCGTTGCGGATGGGAAAGACATAGGGGTACACCGATTTCCCGGGCTCAAGACCGGTGCAGACCTGATTGAGGTAATCGACGAATTTCGGGTCATGGACTTTTTTGATGTGCCGCTCGGAAAAATGGCGCGCCGGCAGCCGCTCGAACAGGCCGGTGGGCTCTATCCCCTTGAGGATGGAGGCAATGCGCACCGGCGCTTCCACGTAGCCCCGCTCGCGAACATGGTGGATATCGTGCTTTTCGTTGACGATGAGACCGATCAATTTTTCCAGCGACTTGGTGTGGTACACCCGAATCGGCTCTTTCTTGATATACCGGGGGGGGCGGCGCACCACCGGGTCGTCGCGGAAGGAATCCACCACCATGTCGATATAGCCCGCGGGGCAATCCTTGCCGTACTTGCGGATGAGGATGGCGCGCACCACCTGGCGGGCCCTTTCCCTGGCAAGGGGCTTGCCGGAGCCGAGATCGTCGTACACCAGATAGGGCGGGCAATCGTACTCCGGCTTGAGCGGGGTTTCGTAGGTTGTATTGATGATGGGCAAGGCGCCGTAGCGCTCGTAGAATCGGAGCCGGGCCCGGCTCTGCTTCACCGTGGCCGGGTCGCGGCAGATCTTCGGGTCGTCGGGCAGGCACTCCATGAAGATTCCATCTGTGGCAAGGGAGCGGGCCTCCTCCCGCACCCGGGCGTACAGGGCGCCGCCGATGCCGCTGGCCGCGGCCTTCGGGTCCACCGAGATGAAGTCGAGAAAGCAGAAGGAAAGGTCCGGGGCATGGTTGAGCAGGGCAAACCCCTTGACCCGCGGCTTCATGTCGTCGGCAACGAAGAGGATGGTGCGGAAGCGGTATTTCAGGGGGTTGGAAAGCTTTTGAGCCAGGCTGTTGATCTCGCTTTCCGAGACTGCCGAAAATTGACTGCGCAGGATTTGCTGCACCTGATCGATGGTCTCGCGATCGATGGCCAGGGTGTCGTCGTAGATCCGGCGGATGCGAAACATGATTGCCTCGTATAAAAAGGGAAAGAAGTCACAGGTCCGCGACACATATTCAAAGGTATGAAAGCGTAACTGTTGTAATCGCGGTTTGAGCGATTTCAACAAACATGATGGCCTCGTAACAAATCGAAATTTGCTTTAAACAGGTGCTTCGACAGGCTCAGCACGAACGGAATATCAATCGTTAAGACAACATCCGTTCGGCCTGAGCTTGTCGAAGGGCTGTTGTTACGAGGACATTCAGATCTCCTTGAGGTAGATCACCTTGTCGTCGCCGTCCCGGTAAAAATCCTGGAGCACGCAGGCCGCCTGGTAGCCGTTTTTTTCGTAAAAGCTCCGCGCCCGATCATAGCCCGGCGTGGAGGAGGTGTCCACGTAAACCTTGGCCGGCCCCTGTGCGCGCAGGTCTCCCTCCATCCGGGCAAGCAGTTGCCGACCCACCCCTTGCCTGGCCAAGGCCGGAGCCACTGCCACCCAGTACAGGTCGAAGCGGCGGTCGGTCATGGGGATTTCGCCGTAGCAGATAAAACCCGCCACCCCCTGCCCTTCGGGTATTGCCACCAGGATGGAATAATCGTTTTTGTCCGGGTCCAGGGTGTCGTCGATGACCTCGATGGCCACCTCGACCTCCTGGGCGTTGAAATTATCCTGCTGCTCCACCAGGCTCAGGAGTTGGGCGCGGTCTTCGGGTTCAACGGGCCGGATGGTGATCATAGGGGGAGTCGCAGGGAAACCAGCCGGAGAAAATCTTCGATCATCTCCGTGTAGCCCATCCCGCTGTGGGCCACGGCGGCGGGAAACCCGGCGTCCGGGCTCAGGCAGGGATTGGCGTTGATTTCCAGGATGGCGAGGCGTCCCTGCGCATCAAGGCGCAGGTCCACCCTGGCGTAATCGCGCAGGCCGAAAAGTCCATAGCACTCCCGGGCCATATGGCGCATGGTATGCTGCAAGGATTCGGGCAGGGTGTCCGGAAAAATTCGCTGGGTGTGATGGTACTCAAACGATTCCTCGTCCCATTTGGCCTTGTAGCTCACGATCCGGTGCAGGTCGGCGGGAAATTCGGAAAAATCGATCTCCGCCAAGGGCATGACCCGGGGCTGGGGATAGCCGAAGAGCGAGACATTGAACTCCCTTCCCGCGACATACTCCTCCACCAGAATGGCGCCGTACCGGCCGTGGAGTTCTTCCAGCCGGGGCAGCAGGTCAATGCTGTTTTCCACCACTGATTCCTGCTCGATGCCGATGGAGGCATCCTGGAAGCGGGGCTTGAGGATCACCGGGAAATTGAGCCCGGCGGGCCGCAGCACCTCGGCACCCTCGAAGAGGAAAAAGGGCGGAGTGCGCAGGCCGGAGGCGGAGAGCAGCCGTTTCACCGTGAGCTTGTCCGTGGAGAGCAGCAGCGCCATGGCCGAGGAGCCGGTGAAGGGGATCCCCAGCAGCTCAAGGACCGCGGCCGGATGGCCGATGAGGAGCGGGTCTTCGTCCACCGATTCGCAAAGGTTGAAGGCGATGTCGATCCGTGCCGCCTGCACCTGGCTGACAAAGCGGGACAGATCGCGGGTAAAGGGGATGCGCACCCGGGGCTGGTCCAGCTCAACGAGCGCAGCCTCGACGGCTTCCACCTGGGCCAGGATATCGGCGGAGGATTCCCAGTTCGGCTCGCCTTGTGGGATCGGCTCGTTGTGGATGATCCCGACCGTGAGGTGCTTCATGGTTCAAGCCCGAGCCTGGTAATGGCGGCGGTCACGATTTCGCTGAGCAGCTCCTGGTAGGAGATCCCGTACTTGGTGGCGATGATGCAAAGGTCGGAATGTTCGGGATGCAGTCCGGCCAAGGGGTTGACTTCGATGAAATTCGGGATTCCGTTGGCGTCGGAGCGCAGATCGACCCTTCCGCCGTCCCGGCAGGCCAGCCCCTGCCAGGCGGCCAGGGCGGTTGCTTCCGTCTGCCGGGCCTCCGGGTCGTCCACCTTGCGGTATTCCACCAGCTCTTCGCAGAACTCCTTGTTGTGGTAAGAATAGACCTCCGGCTCGGAGTGCGGCAGCAGGATTACCTCCATGACCCCGATGGAACGGGCTGCCGGCCCGTTGCCCACGATGCCCACGGTGAACTCCCTCCCCGGCAGGAACGCCTCCACCAGCACGGGCTGACGATAGGTTTCTAAAAGCTCCGCGCAGACCGCGTGCAATTGCCCGCTATTGCTGATTTTGGAGGCCGGGGTAACGCCCTTGCCGGTGCCCTCGGCCACGGGTTTGGCAAAGACCGGATAGGGCAGAGCCACCGCAGCCAGGTCCTTCATGGACTGCACCACCGCAAAGGCGGGGGTGGGGATGCCGAGATCCCGGACCACCTGTTTACTCATTCCCTTGTGCAGGGTAAGGGCCAGGACCAGGGGGTCGGAAAAGACGTAGGGAATCCGGTGCGCCTCCAGCAGGGCGGGCACCAGGGCTTCCCGGCCAAAGCCGTACAGCCCTTCGCAGATATTAAAGACCAGGTCCCACCGTTCACCGGCCAAAAGCCGGGGCATGAGGCCCATGAAATTGCCGATGGGTACCGTCTCGTGGCCCATGTTTCGCAGGGCGGCGTCAATGGCCGCGATGGTGGATTCCCGGTCGAACTCGGCGGTTTCCTCTTCCCCGTAGCCTGCGGCCAGATAGTCGCTCCGCAGGTCGTAGGTCATTCCAATCAGCATGGGTGTGTTCCTGTAACCGTCCGGCAGCACCGCATCTGCGTCGCAGTCTCGCGGTGCTCGCTTAGCTGTCATCGACCGGTTCTTGTGCACTAGCACATTTCGCAGGCCTCTTTCTAGCATCTGCGGCACTGTTGAACGATTACTGTTTCGGGGTTACCCCCTTGTGAATAATTATGGTTTCTTTGTTGTTAACTTGCCCGGCTGGCCGCGCCGATCAGATCGGGATAGCGGTGGACCGTGCCCTCGTAGTTGCGGAGCAAAAGGTCGTTGCCCTCGCGGCCGACCACGGTTTCCGGGATGAGCGGAATCTTGCCCCCGCCTCCCGGCGCGTCGATGACATAATTTGGCACGGCATAGCCAGAGGTATGGCCGCGCAGCCCTTGGTATATTTCCAGTCCCTTGGAAACCGGGGTGCGGAAATGGGCCGAGCCGATAATCGGGTCGCACTGGTACAGGTAATAGGGCTTGACCCGGATCTTGACCAGCCCGTGCATGAGCTGCCGCATGGTGTCCAGGGAATCGTTGATTCCGGAAAGGAGCACGGTCTGACTGCCCAGGGGAATGCCCGCATCGGCGAGCATGGCGCAGGCCCTGGTCGCTTCCTCGGTCAGTTCGTCGGGATGGGTGCAGTGGATGCTCATCCACAGCGGGTGATGTTTTTTCAGCGTACCCACCAATTCGGAGGTGATGCGCTGGGGCAGCACCATGGGTGCCTTCGTGCCGATGCGGATCATCTCCACGTGCGGGATCTGCCGCAGCCGGCTCAGCAGCCAGTCCAACTGTTCGTCGGGCATGGTCAGCGGATCGCCGCCGGAAAGGAGCACGTCGCGGATGTTCGGATTGGCCGCGATGTAGGCAATGGCTTTAAGCCAGCGGGCCGAGCTGTAGCCCTTGCGGCGGCCGACCATCCGGGAGCGGGTGCAGTAGCGGCAGTAGTTCGAACAGTAGTCGGTGACCAGAAAGAGAACCCGGTCGGGATAGCGGTGCACCAGGCCGGGTACGGGGCTGTGATTCTCCTCGCCCAGGGGATCGTGTTCCTCGCCCTGGGAAACCAGGAGCTCGCTGACCGTCGGCACCATGGTGCGCCTCAGGGGCTGCTTCGGATCGTCAGGGGAGATGAGGCTCGCGTAATAGGGGGTAATGGCCAGGGGCAGGGTGGCGCCATTGAAGGCCATGGCCTGCCGTTCACTGTCCGAGAGGTCTATGAGCTTGCCGAGTTTTTTGAGGCTGGTTATGCGATTGCGAAGCTGCCAGCGCCAGTCGTGCCATTCATCGTCCGTGGCGAAGGAAAAATGGCGTTGGCGGAAGGTGCGGGAGGGTGGTTGGCTGGAAAAGGGAAAGGGAAAGGGAAAGGCGCTGGGGCGACACCCTGGAGGTTCCTCTTGCTCTTCAAGATCTACAACCTTGTGCTGCATCGTTTTTCTCCTTGCTGGATGTTCGGTGGATTTCGGAAAAAGAATAAATAATTTCAAAACGATACCGCCGATATCCGCAAGCGGTTCAGCGTATTTGACTGAACCAGTTTATGCTTATTGCACGGAAAAGTGTCAAGAAAAAAAAGAGGGGGGTTTGTTTTTTTAACTCATTGTTTTTTCGTAGTTTTTCGCCTTGTTGTTTGGCGAGGTTGTCGAGGGTGCGGGAGAGGGCAATTGAAGGATTGATCTAACTGTTTAAAATAATTAATAATAATCTGAAGAGATCCTGGAGGCCACAGAGCTTTGCGGCCGCGGCGCAAAAGCCGTATTCGCCGAAAGTGGCCATGATCGGGTCGTTGGCGTCGCTGCGAGCGACGGTATTTCAGGAACTCTGGCCGGTCCGGGCGGACGGGATCTCTTCAAGGATTTTCCTGAACTCGCCGATGATGATCGGCTTGGAGATATAGGCGTCCATGCCGGCGGCCACGCATTTTTCGCTGTACCCCTTCATGGCATGAGCGGTCAGGGCAACAATGGGGATATGCCTCTCTGTTCCCTGCTCCAGGGAACGAATTTTCGCGGTTGCCTCAAAGCCGTCCATCTCCGGCATCTGCACATCCATCAGGATCACATCGAAGTGTTCCGCCCTGTATTTTTCGAGGGCTTCCAGGCCATTGTTGGCGACGACCACGGAATGCCCTTCTTTTTTGAGCAACCCTTGCGCCACTTTTTGATTCACCAGATTGTCCTCGGCCAGCAGGATATGGAGCGTTTTCGGTATCTCCTCCCCTTGCGGCGTTTCGACGGCAGGCTCAAGGCGTTCCGCCCGGACAAAAACGGTGGAGATGCTCTTGAGCAGATCCTTGTGCCGGCACGGCTTGAGCAGATAGGCGTGCACACCGAGGCGGCGGCTTCGCTCCTTGTCCTCCGGCAACCCCACGGAGGTGAGAATGATCACCGGCAGTTGGGTCAGCCGAGGGTGCTGCCGGATTTTTTCAATCAGGGTGAAGCCGTCCATGTCCGGCATCTGGATGTCGATGATGGCCAGGGCGAAGGGCGTTCCTGCGTCCAGGTGTTCCTGTAAAACCTGCAACGCCTCCGCGCCGCCGGAAACAGCCCGCGCCCGCATGGCAAGATGCGTTAGTTTTTGCAGCAGAATCTTCTGGTTGATGGGGTTGTCGTCCACGACCAAAATGGATTTTCCCTCCAGAAAGGCGGGAGATGCCTGCGGAATGCTTTTTTCCCCGGACTGCTTTTGGCAGAGGATGGTGAAGAAAAAGGTGGAGCCGGCATTGGGGGTGCTTTCCAGCCAGATGCGGCCCCCCATGAGCTGGACCAGGCGGGAGGAGATGGAGAGCCCCAGGCCGGTGCCGCCGAATTTTCTGGCCATGGTGCTGTCCACCTGGCTGAAGGCTTCGAAAATCTTTTGCTGCTTGTCTTCGGGGATGCCGATCCCTTTGTCGGAAACGGAAAACAGCAATTCAACGGCGCCGTCGTACTCGCCTTTAAGCTGCACATCCAAGAGGATTTGGCCGGATTCGGTGAATTTGATGCTGTTGCCCAGGAGGTTGGTTAACACCTGCTGGAGGCGGAAGGCATCGCCAATGAGGAATTCAGGAACATCCTCCTCGATGTGGCAGACCAGTTCCAGTTTTTTCTCGTGCGCCCGGACCGCCAGTTCCTGCGTGGTATCCTCGACGGTTTCCCGAAGATTGAAGTCGCCCGTGGTGATGTCCAGCTTGTGCGCCTCGATCTTGGAGAAATCGAGAATATCGTTGATCACCTGGATGAGACGGCTGGCCGAAAGGTCGATGGTTTCCAGATAATCCCTTTGTTCATCGGTCAGTTGGGTTTGCAGGGTCAGTTGGGTCATGCCGATGACGCCGTTCATGGGGGTGCGGATTTCATGGCTCATGTTGGCGAGAAATTCCGACTTTGCCTGGCTTGCCGCCTCTGCCGCCTCCTTGGCCAGGACAAGATCGCGGGTCCGCTCCTCCACCTTCAGTTCAAGATCGCTGTGTGCCAGGGTGAGCGCCTGATCCCGGATTTCAATTTCATTGAGCATTTCATTAAAACCCATGGTCAGGGCGCCGATCTCGTCCTTGCTTTCCACCGGAGCCCGCAGGGAATAGTCCCGATCCCGAGTAACCCCGCGAATCGTTGCGGCAAGCTGCTCTATGGGTTTGGTGAAAATCCGCTGGAGTTTTCCCGTGATGACCCAGACCAGGAAAAAAGTTGTTCCCATGACCAGGAGGGCGACCAGAAAATACCGCTTGAGCAGGATCTGTTCATGGTGGAGATCGGAGCGGACAAAGATCAGGCCGACGGTTTTGCCCCCAAGCTCTATTTCCGTTAGGAAATCGAGGGAGTTTTCGCCAAAGACCGGGGTATTGACGGGGATTGCCGGCGGCTGAAAACCGGCCGCATCCTTGCCGTAGATGGAAAAGATCCGCTGGTCCGGAGTGAGGATGGCGGCATACCGGATGCTGGGTTCGGCGCGCAGCGCCAGCAGGGTTTCCGTGGCGGCATCCTGATCGGAAAAAACCACGGTGGATTTTGCGTTTTCCGCGGTTGCTTTTGTTAATACGGCCAGATTATTGGCCAGGACATGCCGAAAAGTGAAAAACTCGTAGGAAAACATGGCGATATTGACAAAAAGCAGCACTCCCCCGGTGACGAGCATGATGATGAGCAGAAGTTTTTTTCTGATCGGGAGGCGGTTAAAGTATTCCATGGTCCCTTGCTTTTTCCTGATTCAGGCGCAGGTGCGAGGTGATGGTGCTGGGGGAGGTGGCGCGGAGGGGTCTGTCGTAATCTATTGCCGACTGCTCCGGGCCAACGGCAAGCATGAGCAGCCGCGAACTGATTTTAAGCTCGGCTTTTTCCGTTGAGGCCGGATTGATCTGGAACTTGATCTTGGCGCCCTTTTGCACAAAATTGATGTCGCCGCCCAGGGCGATGAAATTTTTCTCCTCGCCCACGGTTATCACCGGTTTTCCCTTGAGCTGTGCCAGCACCTTGGGCAGGTCGGGACTGTTATAGGATTCCAGGAAAAAAACCATGTGCGCCTTGTCAAGATCCGCGACGGAGCTGGTCGTGATTATCTTCATAGGCCGCGCGCCGACGGTGCTGTTGTGCAGGGCATGTTCAATGGTGCGGTTTTTCTCTCCGCTGCCGACAATCACCAAAACATACGGGCTTTTCGGGGAATCAAAAGAGCGGTCCGGCCACTTGATGAAGTTGAAGAAATTGTAAAGAAAGCCGGCCTTGAGCTCATACTCTTCGTAGCCCGCCCCGTGTGCCCCGCCAAACGGCAGGCACAGGAAAAACAGGAGCGCGAACACCGCGAAGAACCGCTTGCCGGCCGGGATCGTCTTGGGCTGTGAAGGGTTCGACGCCATGGTTTCCTAACCTAGAAGGTCATGCGTGCTTGCGCATAGACGCTGCGCTCAATTTCCGAAGGAATGGTGTTGATGAACAAATAACCGAATTCGGGTTGGGCGTCATCCAGCAGGTTCCGGCCCACCAGGGAGAGTTCGACCATGGGGTTGACCTGCCAGGCGACCCGGGCGTCCAGCGCGACATAATTGTCGATGCCGTAGGTCGGCAGGTTGTCCACATAGCGCAGCCAGGTGTCCAGGGTGATGTCGGCGCGGAGGTTCATCATGGACCGCAGCGAAATCTGGTTGCGGGGGCTTTCCCCTTCGGCATCCTCGCTGGCAAAAAGACCCCGGCCTGTCTCCTGCAGGTCCAGGCGCAGGAAGGTGTAGGCCAATTGCAGCCGCCACCAGTCCAGGGGCTTGGCGTCGGCCACCAGCTCGAAGCCGTAAGTGTTGCCTTCCATGGTGTTGCCGGCCTCATAATTGAGCTGATAGAACAAGGCCGGGTCGCCGCTGTTGTTCGCGGTAATAAAGTTTGCCGAGGCAGGGGTTGTCCGCAATCGGCTGTAGTCGTTGAGAAAAGCGGTCAGGTCGAAGGCAAGCGCGTCATGGATCTGGGTTCGGTAGCCGATTTCGTAGGCAATGAGTTTTTCGGATTTGAAATCCTCATTGCCGTTAATGACAATCTCCGCCAATCCAGGGGGAAGCAGGGAAATGGGGGCCGGAAGCGCCGCATTCGGAGCAATGGCGCTGCTGATGCGGATATCGTGGTCGGCCTGGGAGGGGGTCCGCACCGCCTGGCTCACCGCACCCCAGAAGGTATGATGCTTGTGCGGGGTATAGAGCAACCTGCCGTTGGGTTGGACCTCATAGCCGGTGAAGTCGTTGTGCTCGAACTTGGAGCCCAGGGTGAGGCGGAGCAGATCGTCGACCAGGGTGATTTCGTCCTGGACAAAACCGCTGAACAGCATATCGGTTCGACTGGCCGGAGCAAAGGAGAAGGTTTGGCTGTTTTCCAAGGAGTCGCGGGTATAACGGTAGCCCAACCCCCAGGTAAGCTCCTGTTTCGTGGTGGCGTGAAAACGGTGCTGGAACTCGAGATCAGCCGTGCGCCGCTCGTCGCCCAGCAGCCGGTCGTTGCTTCTGGCCAGATCATAATAGGCCTGGAGGGTCATTTCCGAATTGTCTTTCCCTTTTCTGGTCAGCCGGGTCAGGAGATCTCCGCCCCGTATGTTGCTGGGGTTGCTGATGTTGGTTGTGTAGGGCGGGTTTGTGGCGGGAATGTTCGTTGTGGCGTCCGCATTGCCGTTATACGCGTCCCCCTGGATGGTGAACGAGTACGGGGACTCGGGCGCTTCGCCGTCCACCCGGAAGCCGCCGCGCCACTGGTACCAGTCGTCATCGGCCTTGGTGCCGTCGGCAAAGGCCAGATCGTCGCGGTAGAAATTTTTTCCGTACACCCGATAGGTGGTGTGGTCATTGATTGTGCCGCCATACCGGGCGGCGCCGAACCCTTTTTCCTCGCTGCCGGTTCCCGCGGTGAGCAGGGTGCCCCGGGTGTCCGCCGAGTGTTTGGTGATAATGTTGATGACGCCGTTGACCGCGTTGGCCCCCCACAGGCTGGCCCCCGGCCCCCGGATCACCTCGATCCGTTCTATATCTTCAAGAACGGTGTCCTGGGCGTTCCACAGAACTCCGGAAAAAAGCGGGTTGTACACGGTGCGGCCATCCATGAGCACCAACAGTTTGTTGGCGGAAAAGGCATTGAACCCCCGGCTGGTGACGGCCCATTTGTTGGCGTCTATCCGCGCCACCTGGAGACCGGGCACCATGCGCAGGATTTCCGGGATGCTGGTGGCGCCGGAGCGCTTTATGTCTTCCTGGCTGACCACAAAAACAGCGGCCGCAGCCTCGCTGGCCTTTTCGGTTTTTTTGGAAACCGAGGTGATTTCCACGGCAAGCAGCTCTTCAAGGGAAAGCGCGGTGATATTGGGGCGGGCCGCCCAGCAGGGCTGACTGCCGGCAATGAGCATGGAGATTGCCGCAAGGGTGGTTGCCTTGCGGGAAAGGAGCCGTTTTTTTCCGTGGAATAAGCGGATGCCTGGCATCGTTGCGCCTCATGTGTTGTGCCCTGCGGCAGAGGGAAGGTGCGACCATGTTTTGAGAATGGAGTGACAATTTTACTCTTTTCCCGTTGTCCCTGCAAGCGGGAGCGTCGATCGCGCCCATGGAAAGATACGCATCGACAGCCGTATGCCCATAAGTGTATCAGAAGCTGTGTGAAAATGGAAAAATAAAGCCTGGCTTTTTGGCCCGGGTTTTGATTACCTTGGGGTGCTCTTTTTTAATCCAGGGCAGACAGGGGAAGGCATGAAACAAAAAGCTTCGGTTATCAATATTATCTGGCTGTCCATGGTTGTGCTGGCCACGGTGACCGCCGCCTATACCAACCGGATGGACGCCCTCACCAAGGCCTCCTTCGAGTCGGCCAAGGACGCGGTGGTCCTGGCCATCGGCCTGATCGGGCCCATGGCCCTCTGGCTGGGGATCATGAAGGTGGCCGAGGCCGGGGGGCTGATGCGCATCGTGGCCCGCAAGGTGCGGCCCCTGATGGTCCGGCTGTTTCCCGACGTGCCCCACGACCATCCGGCCATGAGCGCCATGATCATGAACATGGCGGCCAATGCCCTGGGCTTGGGCAACGCGGCAACGCCCATGGGGATCAAGGCCATGCAGGAGCTGGAGAAGCTCGCCCCGGAAAAGGGCACAGCCACCAACGCCATGTGCCTCTTCCTGGCGATCAACACCTCCAGCGTCACCCTGCTGCCCCTGGGGGTGATCACCATCCGGGCCGCCGCCGGCGCAGCGAGCCCGGCCGCCATCTTCATCCCTTCGCTCATCGCCACCACCTGTTCCACCATCGCGGCCATCGTGGCGGCCAAGATGCTGGCCCGCAGCAATGGGGCGGCGGAGTTGCCTGTGCAGGCCACCCAGGAGACAGCGGCAATTGAGGCAGAGGCCTCCGGTGAGCCGGAGCTGTATCCGCCCGGCGCGGCAGGGAAATGGTTCGTCTGGTTGCTGGTTGCCGCCTTTGCCGGAGGAGCGGTGTATCAATTGAGCAGCGCCGATGCGGCGTTGGCCTTTTCCGCCGCCGGCCTCAACAGCCTGTCGAGCTGGCTGATTCCGGCCCTGATCTCCGGCTTGCTCATCTTCGGCTATCTGCGGGGGGTGCGGATCTATGAAACCCTCACCGACGGGGCCAAGGAAGGGTTTACCACCGCCATGCGCATCATCCCCTTCATGGTGGCGATCTTTGTCGCCATCGGCATGTTCCGGGCCAGCGGGGCCATGGATATCCTGGTAGCCGTCCTCTCGCCCCTTACCTCCGCGGTGGGCATGCCGGCCGAAGCCCTGGCCATGGGGCTTTTGCGCCCCCTTTCCGGCAGCGGCTCCTTCGCCTTCATGAGCGAGATCGTCCAACAGTCGCCGGACAGCCTCGTTGCCGCCATGGTTTCGGTGATCCAGGGCTCCAGCGAAACCACCCTCTATGTGCTGGCCGTGTACTTCGGAGCCATCGGCATCCGGCGCACCCGCCACGCCCTGCCCGCTGCGCTCTGCGGCGAAACCGTGGGACTCATCGCCGCGGTGACCGTCTGCAATTTCTGGTTTTAGAACAGTGTGCCCATAACAGTGCTGATGTGACGGTTGGTATCACGCAAGAAGAAAGGAGGACGCGATGGCTGGTCTGAGCCTGGGGGGAATTGTCTTTTTAGCGGTGCTGGTGGTGATGATTGTCTGGGTGGCCGGGATCTACAACCGGCTGGTGGGGCTGCGCAACCGCTTCAAAAACAGCTTTGCCCAGATCGATGTGCAGTTGAAGCGGCGCTACGATCTCATCCCCAATCTGGTGGCCGTGGCCAAGGAGTACCTCACCCACGAACGGGAAACCCTGGAGGCGGTCATTGCCGCCCGCAATCAGGCCTCGGGCGCGGAGAAGCAGGCTGCCGCCGACCCGGGCAACGCCGCGGCCATCCAGGGGATGATCGCGGCCGAGGGCGTTTTGTCCGCCACCCTGGGCCGGCTCTTCGCCCTAGTGGAAAACTATCCCGATCTCAAGGCCAACCAGAACATGATGCAGTTGAGCGAGGAGCTGAGTTCCACGGAGAACCGGATCGCCTTTGCCCGCCAGGCCTTCAACGACGCGGTCATGACCTACAACACCGGGCGCGAGCTTTTCCCCGCCGTGCTTTTTGCCGGGATCTTCGGGTTTCAGCCCGCGCAGTTCCTGGAGCTTGAGGATGCACAGGAGCGCGAGGCGCCCAAGGTCGCTTTTTGAACATCCCGGTGAGCAACGATGCGGGATTTTTTTGAACAGCAGCACGCGGCCCGGCGGAACACCTTCCGGCTGGTTGTGTATTTTGCCGTGGCGGTGTCCCTGGTCGTGGGACTGGTTACGGTCTTTCTTTATCTGCTCACCACCTTCAATCCGTCCCGCCTCTATGTCTCGGTGACTCCCTTCAATCTCTCCCCCAGCCAGTGGGATCTTGCCGTCATGGGCAAAATAGCCATGGTGGTTCTGGCCCTGATCCTTGTCGGCACCGTCTACAAGTACATGCGGCTGCGCAGCGGCGGCGGCAGCCTCATCGCCCAGCTCCTGGGCGGGCGGGTCGTCTACCCCGATACCAACGATTTTCACGAACGCCGCTTGCTGAACATCATCGAGGAGATGGCCATCGCCTCGGGGATTACGGTGCCGACGGTCTATCTGCTCGACCGGGAATCCGGGATCAACGCTTTTGCCGCCGGGTTTTCCCAAGAGGACACGGTGATCGGCGTCACCAGAGGGGCGGTGCAGTATCTCACCCGGGAAGAATTGCAGGGGGTGATCGCCCATGAGTTCAGCCACATCCTCTACGGCGATATGGCGATCAATCTCCGGCTCCAGGGGCTCCTGCACGGCATTTTGGTCATCGGGCTGTTGGGCGAGATTCTGCTCAAAAGCGCATTTTCCACGGATCGCGTGGGGGAGCGCAGCTCGCGAAAGGGTGATGGTACCGGCGGTCTGCATTCGATAGTGATCGGGCTTGTCCTGGTTGTCCTGGGCTACACCGGGGTGTTTGTCGCCAGGCTGATCAAAAGCGCGGTGGCCAGGCAGCGGGAATTCCTGGCGGATGCGGCGGCGGTGCAGTTTACCAGAAATCCCCTGGGCCTTGCCGGAGCGCTCAAAAAGATCGGCGGCTTGACTGCCGGTTCGAAAATCCGTGACGCGCATGCCTCGGAGATCAGCCACATGTTTTTCGGCAATGGCCTCAGCGAAAGCCGCTTCAATATTTTTTCCACCCACCCGCCCCTGTTGGCCAGAATCCGGCGGCTTGACCCGGAATTCCGGGGGGATTTTCCGGCGCGGGTCATCCCGGCCCCGATCCCCGAGGAAGAGGCCGTGATGCATGCAGCGCCCGCCGGGCAGCTTGGCGGTGTGCCGGGCGAAGTTCCAGCCTCCGGAGAGGGACGCCATGTTTTCATCCATTCCCTGGCCGCGGGCCGTCCCCTGAAAGAGGCGTTCGCCGCTCCGCACGGGGAGCATCTGCGTCTGGCCAGGGAGATGCTCGACAGCATCCCCTCTCCGGTCCGTGCTGCGGCCAGGAACGGTTTTGGGGCCAGGGCGGTGGTGTACGGCCTTCTCCTTGACCCTGGCAAGGATATCCGGGCACAACAGCTTGCGGTTTTGGAAAAAGAGGCGGACCCGGAGGCGCGTCAGGAGCTTATGCATCTCCTGCCCGCCCTGGATGGGCTTCTTGCGGAGATACGGCTGCCCTTGGTGGATCTGGCCATGCCGGCCTTGAAAAGCCTTTCCCCGGACCAGTATGGGGCGTTCAAGCGAACCGTTGACCGGCTCATGCAGGTTGATGGCCGGATCGGCCTGTTCGAATACGCATTGCACCATGTGCTGCTTCGGCATCTGGAGCCGCACTTCCACCCGCAGCCAGCCTCCGTGCTCCCGGCGCGGTCTCTTGCCCAGATGCAGGACGAGATCTCCTGTGTGCTTTCGCTTATGTCCCGGCTGGGGCATGGGGACGAGGATCTGGCCAGAAAGTCGCTGATGCAGGCGGTCCGGCTTTTCGGCAAGGAGATGAAGCTGTTTGGCTACCGGCCCGCTTCGGAATGTTCGTTCAAGGGGTTCAACAACGCCTTGAAAATTCTTGCCAAGGGCGGGATCGAGACCAAACGCCTGGTTCTTGCCGCGGCCCTGGATTGCATGACCTACGACGAAAAGATCACCATCCGCGAGGCGGAGCTGTTCCGCGCCATGGCCGAGACGCTCAACTGCCCGGTGCCGCCCTGGCTGACCGTGCGCAACGGCGGGAGCGGTGATGCCGTGGCCCCACAAGGGGAAGAGCGGTAATTCCGCCGCACTCTTTCCGGGGCCGCATCACCACCAGAAGGCAGGGTACTTTCTGCTTTTCGGAATATTGTTCACCAGCAGGGCGATGAACAGCATGAGCAAGGCCCCGCTTGCCGCGGGGACCAGGGCGTAGAGATAGCCCAGATTGTGGATGTCGGCTCCGCCGATCACGGCGATGAGGGCGGTGGCGCCCCCGGGCGGATGCAGGGTTTTGCTGAGATGCATGGCGGCGATGGCCGTGGCCACGGCAACGGCCGAGGCCAGCCACAGGTCGGGGATAAGCTGGTAGCTGGCCACCCCGATCAGCCCCGAGATGAGATGCCCCCCCAGCAGATTGCGCGGCTGGGCAAGCGGGCTGGCGACGGCCCCGTATATCAATACGGCGGAAGCGCCGAAGGAGCCGATCAGCATGACAAGCCCGCTGCCGGAGACAATCCGGCAGTGGAGCAGGGCCACGGCGGCGATGCCCAAAAAGGCTCCGAGCCAGGACCAGAAAACCTCTTCCAGGCCGACCCGTGGCGGACTGGCGCCTCCGCCTTGCATTTTTTTGAAATATTCCATCGTGTTCATGGGCGTTTCCTGCTTGGTTGAAGGTTGTCCGGGGCCGCCGGAGGAAGAGGCGATTGCGTGTTATGATACAGGAAAACGAGAGATGAGCCTTGACTTGGGTCAAAAAATGATCATTTTAGCCTGAGCAATGGTAACGGCGGCAACGCCGGCGGCAGCAGCGCAAGCGGCGACAGAAAGGAGAAAAAATCATGTTCAATATATTGGTGTTGGCCACGACAAACAAGGGAAAGCTCAAGGAGTTTAAGGAGTTGCTCAAGGATTTTCCGGTGGAGATCCGCAGCCTGGCCGATTTCGGCCCCATCCCCCCAGTGGTGGAAGACGGCGAAACCTTTGACGACAATGCCTACAAAAAGGCGCATTTCACCGCCAAGGTTCTGGGGCTGCCCTGCATTGCCGATGATTCCGGCCTGGCGGTGGAGGCTCTGAATGGGGCGCCGGGGGTGTATTCGGCCCGCTATGCCGGGGTGAATGCCGGCGATGCGGAGAACACCGCCAAGCTGCTCAAGAATATGGAAGGGGTGGCCAACCGCAAGGCCGCCTTCCACTGCGTCATCTCCATCGCCGTGCCCTCCGGCCCGGCTCTGACTTACGAGGGAACCTGCGAAGGGGAGCTGCTCACCGCGCCCCGGGGCGAGGATGGCTTTGGCTATGACCCGATTTTCTTTTATCCCGAGCTGGGCAAGACCTTTGCCGAGCTGACCATGGCGGAGAAGAATAAGGTGAGCCACCGTGGCCGCGCCATGGCCGAGATGGCAGCCGAATTCGAGCAGGTGCTCAAGTGGGTGAAGCAGCGGCTCACCGAGGAAAAGCCGCCCAAGCCGGACCATGAGCAGTTTGAGCACAACGACTGGTCCGAAGAGATCATGGTGCGTGAGGTGAAGTAAGGGAAGGGTTGAGCGCCCCTAGGCCATGTCTTTACTCCCCTCTCCCACAGGTGGGCGAGGGGAGGTCGCTCTCTGCAAACGAATCCCCCCGTTTTCCTCGACATATTCTATCCCAGACCCTGTGAGCTGCTTGAACAGCGGCCTGCCAAAGAGAAAAAATTCTATCTCCAGCGAAAGCCCGATTTTTTGGGCAACCTCACCCCTGATGGCCAGATCGGCGCGCACCATTTCGCTGAGCCGGGCAAGGGAATTCTGGTTCGTGTCAGCGAGCAGACCGGTAAATTCCTGGCCAGGGCAGGCCTGTTCGTGGCGGGCGATCTCTGCAAGGATCGGGTCGTTGGCGTTGATCAGGTCGGCGCGGCGCAGGGTGTTGTGGTAGATGGTGGCCAAAAGCGCCTCGGGCTGCCAGCACTCAAGAATCCTGCAGGTTGTGGGGCGGTGCGCATAGATGGTGCAACCGTTGCTTTCTTCGGCAAAGAAGAGGCAGGTCCAGCCACCCCCCTTCCCCTGGCCCCGGATCTTGAGCAGCTCCACCGGTACCGGTTCAAGCCTGCCGGTGGCCGGGTTGTGTCCCATCTCCCCCTGCCGGATGGTGAGCAACTGATCGTGCCGGATATACCCCTGGCGGACAAGCGCAAGATCATCTTGGTTGAGGGCTGGTCCGCCATTCCGGCAGCAGGTTCCGCATTGTCGGCACCTTGTGGTCTCTGTCATGGCTCAGGAGCGAAGACGTAAAGGGTATTCTGGGCGCAACATGATCCTTGCCCGGTCCAATCGTGAAGCATTGTTAGCCCGTTTGCGTACGATTATTTCCGTCGATCTATTGCAAGTTTCCTTATACATTATTTTTTATACGGTTGCAGCTCTTTGTTTTTATTGAAAAAATTTACTGACCCTGCTTCTTTCGCGCCCCTTCCGTTTTCCCTGGCATAGCCCTTGCGTATACCTGAGAGCAAAGCGGTGCACGAAATGATTCTGCGCTGCCCGGGACACGCGAGACAGGAGGCCGGCCATGCAGCAAACACTTCGCAGCGAAAAAAAATCCGCAGCCCCGGTCATTATCCAGACCACTGCCAAACTAGCCGAAACCTTTTGGTTTGTCAGCTCCTTTGTCATGTCCCTGCTCATGGGTCCTTTCGGAGTCTCGCAGGCTCGCTTACCTGCGGCCCTGCCTGCCATCATCGCGGTTTTTTCGCTGAAGATCAATGGACCCATGCCTTTGGAATTGCCCCGTTAAGGAGGATTCGCCATGAATGCACCGTGCCGCACCCCTGAAACCTCCGCGCCCGTCTTTGTCCATCCTTTGCTGGCCGATGACCAGGCCGTGTTCACCATCAGCGCCGCCGCCGAGATGCTGGCCATAACCCCGCGCACCCTGCGGATGTATGAGAGCGACGGGCTGTTGTCCCCGGTCCGCCACGGCAAATGGCGCTATTACAGTCTGGACAACCTGAAATGGGTTTCCTGCCTGCGAAGCATGATCCACGAGCACGGAATCAGCCTGGCCGCCATCCGCAAGCTGCTGCAATACACGCCCTGCTGGAACATCGCCGACTGCCCCTTTGAAAAACGCAAACTCTGCACGGCCTTCATGTCCAGCGGCTTGGTGCCGAAAAAAATCCCGCCCTTCGGCGACCGGACCATGTCCGCCTGATTGCTTGCAACCTCAGCCCTGCATCGTGTACAACAGTGTAAAATCCAACCCGGAGGTATGCCTTGAACCAATTCTACAAAAACCTGTCCATCTGGCTGGTCATCGCCCTGGTGGGGCTGGTGCTGATCAATCTTTTCAATCCCGCCGGCGAGCCGGTCAACCAGATCAGCTACAACGATTTTCTGGAAAGCGTCAATTCTGGCAAGGTGAGTAGGGTCACCATCACGGAAAATGTAGCAGAGGCCCAGGATCTGGTGGGCAACCGGTTCAAGACCGTGCTGCCGGACAGTCTGGAACAGGTGCAGCCCTTTATGAAGGAGGGGATAACCCTCCAGGTGGAAAAGAAAAAAGAACCCCATTGGCTGCTGGCCATTCTCGGCTCCTGGCTGCCCATGATCGTCCTGGTGGGGCTGGGCCTGTATTTCATGCGTCAGCAGCAGGGCGGGAGCGGCAAGGGGCTGATGACCTTCGGCAAGAGCCGGGCGCGGCTCATCGAGGGCGAGGAATCCAAGATCACCTTTGCCGATGTGGCGGGCATCGAGGAGGCCAGCGAGGAGCTGGGCGAGATCGTTGATTTTCTCCGCGATCCGGGCATCTTCACCCGAGTGGGGGCCAAGATTCCCAAGGGCGTGCTCCTTTCCGGCGAGCCGGGCACCGGTAAAACCCTGCTGGCCCGCGCCATTGCCGGGGAGGCCAAGGTGCCGTTTTTTTCCATCAGCGGCTCGGATTTTGTCGAGATGTATGTAGGCGTCGGCGCCAGCCGGGTGCGGGATCTATTCAAGGAGGCCAAAAAAAAAGCGCCCTGCATCATCTTCATCGATGAGATCGACGCGGTGGGCAGGCAGCGCGGGGTCGGGGCCGGCGGCGGCAACGACGAGCGCGAGCAGACCCTGAACCAGTTGCTCGTCGAGATGGATGGCTTCGAGGCCAATGCCGGGGTCATCATCATCGCGGCCACCAACCGGCCTGACATACTGGACCCGGCCCTCAAGCGGCCCGGCCGCTTCGACCGGCAGATCGTGGTGCCCCTGCCCGATGTGCGGGGCAGGGAGAAGATCCTCAAGGTCCATGCCGCCAAGGTCCAGTTGGACAGCGATGTGGATATGTCCATCATCGCCAAGGGCACCCCCGGTTTTTCCGGGGCCGAGCTGGCCAACATGGTCAACGAGGCAGCCCTGATGGCAGCCCGTTTCGAAGTGGGCAAAATCTCCATGGCCCTCATGGAAAAGGCCAAGGACAAGGTGATGATGGGGGCCGAGCGCACCAGCATGATCCTCACCGCCAAGGACAAAGAGCTCACCGCCTATCACGAGGCGGGCCATGCCCTGGTCGCTCGGTTGCTGCCCGGCACCGATCCGGTGCACAAGGTGACCATCATCCCCCGGGGCCGCGCCCTGGGACTGACCATGCAGTTGCCCACCGACGAGAAGCATTCGCAGGCCCGTTCCTGGCTGATGAACAACCTCTGCATCCTTCTAGGCGGGAGAGTGGCGGAAGAGATCGTCTTCGGCGACGTGACCACCGGGGCGGGCAACGACATCGAACGCGCCTCGAACATCGCCCGGAAGATGGTCTGCGAGTGGGGAATGAGCAAGGAGATCGGGTTGTTGAACGTGGCCGGGCCCGATGAAATGGGGCGGAGCAGGCAACCCTACAGCGGAGAGACCGCGGTGCGCATCGACCAGGCCGTGACCGGGTTGGTGAACGAGGCCAGGGATACGGCAACCCGGCTGCTCAACGAAAACCGGCTGATTTTGGAGGCCATGGCCAAGGATTTGTTGGAGAAGGAAACCATTGGCAGCGAGGATATTGATCGGTTGATGGCGGCTGGTTGATAATTGATTGCTGTTCTTAACGCGTTCGGCGGCAGGAGGAAACTCCTGCCGCCTTTTTTGTTCGTTCGGGAGTTATGAGAAGTCAGTTTGTTCATTTCTTTGCGTGCCCAAGGAAACGAACCAAAGAAAGGGCCCCCAGGCACTTGTCCCGCCGCAGGCGGGATGCCCGGAGTTTATCCCCTGCGGGGACTCCTCGATGCTGCCGGGGCTTTGCAAACTCGCTGCGCTCAAACAGTGCAAATCCCCTTTTCGGCAGCCTCTCCGGTGCTCGGCTGCGTGCCAATGGGAGTCTTACTCTCCCCCATTTGTCCTGCCGCGCCTCGCAGACGGGGGCGGGGAAAAACGCTAAAACTGTTTGAGGTCGAAGCCCGAGTTTTTTAGCGTCCCGCTCCCGGCGAGAAGCAAGGGAAGCCCGAATGGCCAGGACTGGCTGGGGTGCCTTTTTCTTGTTTCTTCTTTTGGGCACGCAAAAGAAGAAAGAGAGAATACCCGAAAGGTCATCGCCTTCTTCCCCGTAATTCCTGGATGGACCCTTTTTCTCTAGTCTCAGCCCCTCAGGTTCTCCTTGACAGGTCCAGCCCGGCAAGGGTAGGAATCTGGTTTGTGAAAAATCACCGGGCCATCCCGGTTTCTTATTTATGCAAGGAGGTCGTACCCATGCTGGAAGCGTATCAAAAACATGTTGCCGAGCGGGCTGCTCTTGGCTTGCCGCCCCTGCCCCTTTCCGCCGGCCAGACCACCGCCCTTGTTGCGCTGCTGCAAAAACCGGCCGCTGGAACAGAAGCGACCCTGGTCGATCTCATCTCCAATCAGGTGGTTCCCGGGGTGGATGAAGCCTCCAAGGTCAAGGCCGAATTTCTGGCCGGGGTGGCGCAGGGCAGGATCGGTTCGCCGCTCATCGACAGGAAGGCGGCGGTCAAACTGCTGGGCACCATGCTGGGCGGCTACAATGTGCAGCCGCTCATCGACCTGCTGGATGATGCAGCCCTCGCCCCGGATGCGGTGGCCGCTCTTTCCTCCACCCTTCTGGTCTATGATTCCTTTAACGAAGTGGCTGCCAAGGCAAAGTCCAATCCCCATGCCCGGCAGGTACTCACCAACTGGGCCGAGGCGACCTGGTTCACCTCCCGCGCCCCCATGCCCGAGGAACTCACGGTCACCGTGTTCAAGGTTGCTGGCGAGACCAACACCGACGATCTGTCCCCGGCCTCCGAGGCGTGGAGCCGTCCGGATATCCCGCTGCATGCCCAATCCATGCTGATCAACCGCTTGCCCGGTTCGCTTCCGGTCATTGAAGAGTTGAAGAAAAAGGGGCACCCAATAGCCTATGTGGGCGACGTGGTGGGCACCGGCTCCTCCCGCAAGTCCGGGGTCAACTCCATGCTCTGGCACATGGGCCGCGACATCCCCCATGTGCCGGCCAAGCGCACCGGCGGGGGGGTCATGGGCTCCACCATCGCGCCGATCTACTTCAATACCGCCGAAGACTCCGGCATGCTGCCCATCCAGTGCGATGTGACCTCCCTGGAGACCGGCGACATCATCACCATCAACACCTGTGCGGGGACCATCAGCCGGGGCGGCCAGCAGGTTGCCAGCTTCAGCCTCTCCCCCGCCACCCTGCCCGACGAGGTGCAGGCAGGCGGGAGGGTCAATCTCATCATCGGCCGGGGCCTCACTGCCAAGGCCCGCGAGGCGTTGGGGCTGCCGCCTTCCACCCTGTTCCGTGAGCCGGAGGTGCCCAAGGATACCGGGAAAGGCTACACCCTGGCCCAGAAGATGGTGGGCAAGGCCTGCAACCTTCCCGGCGTGCGGCCCGGCATGTACTGCGAGCCCAGGATGACCTCCGTTGGCTCCCAGGACACCACCGGCCCCATGACCCGCGACGAGATCAAGGAGCTCGCCTGCCTGAAATTTTCCGCTCCTTTGGTGATGCAGTCCTTCTGCCACACCGCAGCCTACCCCAAGCCGGTGGATGTGAAGACCCACCAGACCCTGCCCGGTTTCATCAGCGAACGGGGCGGCATCAGCCTGCGCCCGGGCGACGGGGTGGTCCATTCCTGGCTCAACCGCATGGTTTTGCCCGATACCGTTGGCACCGGCGGCGACTCCCACACCCGTTTCCCCATCGGCATCTCCTTCCCGGCCGGATCCGGCCTCGTTGCCTTTGCCGCGGCCACCGGCTCCATGCCCTTGGTCATGCCGGAATCGGTGCTGATCCGTATTACGGGCACCATGCAGCCCGGGATCACCCTGCGCGATCTGGTTAACGCCATCCCCTTGGTGGCCATCCAGAAAGGGCTCTTGACCGTGGAGAAGAAGGGCAAGAAGAACCTCTTTGCCGGCACGGTGCTGGAGATCGAGGGGCTGCCCGACCTGGCCGTGGAACAGGCCTTCGAGCTGGCCGACGCCTCGGCCGAACGCTCCGCCGCCGCCTGCACCGTGCGGCTCAACAAGGAGCCGGTGGCGGAGTTCTTGCGCTCCAACGTGGTGCTTTTAAAAAATCTGCTGACCAAGGGTTATCAGGACGCCACAGCCATCCGCAACCGGATCGCGGCCATGGAGGTGTGGCTTGCTGCGCCCGAATTGCTGGCCCCGGATGCGGATGCCGAATACAAGGCAGTGCTTGACATTGATCTCAACGCGATCACTGAGCCGGTTTTGGCTTGCCCCAACGACCCGGATGATGTGAAGCTCCTCTCCCAGGTGGCGGGCACTGCCATCGACGAGATTTTTGTCGGTTCCTGCATGACCAACATCGGCCATTTCCGGGCCCTGGCCAGGATTCTCGACGGCAAGCCCCAGGTTCCGGGCCGCCTCTGGGTCGCCCCGCCCACCCGCATGGACGAGGAGCAGCTCAAGGCCGAGGGTCTGTACAGCATCCTTGGCCGCGCCGGGGCGCGCACCGAGATCCCCGGCTGTTCGCTCTGCATGGGCAACCAGGCGAGAACCCGGGACAACGCCGTGGTCTTTTCCACCTCCACCCGCAACTTCGACAACCGCATCGGCACCGGGACCAAGGTATTCCTGGGCTCCGCCGAGCTGGCCGCGGTCTGCGCCGTGTTGGGCCGCATCCCCACCGCGGCGGAATACAACGCCATCCTCGGTGAGCGGGTCACCCCCAAGGCGGACGAGGTGTACCGCTACCTCAACTTCCACAAAATCGAGGGATACGCGGAGAAGGGCTGGTAGCCGCTTGTTTTTGTGGAATGTTCCGTGTTACGCTACCAATGAGTTCTGCTTACGGGAACCTTGAAAAAATTATGTCGAATATGTTTTCCGCCATACCGGCGAAAGCCGGTATACAGTACTTTCCTGAGGGTATAAAAAACGGGACACCTGTTTTACCGGTGTGACGAATTGTGCAAGGTTTCCTTATGTCGGTGCCGGACATGTGCAGTTTTTTGAAGGAACATTATGACGAAAAAACCAAAAATTCTGATCATCGAGGATTCTCCCGTGATCGTCGGCATGATCAGCTTCATGCTCACGCGGGAAGGATATGAGCCGTTGGTGGTCGAGGATGGCGGCAAGGCCATGGAATTTCTCCAGGGCCAAGTGGTGCCGGATGCGGTGATTCTCGATATTCTCCTGCCCTATGTGGATGGCTTCGAGTTGCTCGCTGAAATGCGCCGGATCCCTGCCTGGAAGGAAGTGCCGGTCATCATGCTCACCGCCAAGTCCCAGGAGAGCGATGTGATCCGCGGCCTGGATTTGGGCGCGAACGATTATCTTGTCAAGCCGTTGCGGCCCATGGAGCTGGCGGCCCGGCTCCGGCGATATTTCAGGCCGGCATCATGAACCGCCCTTTTTTCGCGCTTCTGCTGGCGGGTTGTTTTCTGACCACTCCCGCCCATGCCTATGAAACCGTGGACCAGGCCATGGCGCACAAGGACTTTGCTGCGGCCGAGACAATGGTGCGCGCCCAGTTGCAGGCCAATCCGCGGAGCGCGGAGCTTGCCTTTCTCCTGGCCCGGCTCCTGGCCTGGCAAGGCCGCTACGATCAAGCCCTTGCGCTGTACGGGGGGCTGGTGCTTCAGGAGCCCCGCAATGCCGATTATCTCCTGGGGCAAGCCCAGACCCTTTTCTGGAGCGGGCAGACAGATGGTGCCCTGGCAGCGGCGCAGAAAGGGCTGACCCTTGCCCCGGACTCCCTGGAGCTGCAGCGGCTGCATATTCAGATCCTGCTGGCGCGGGGAGACGAAGAGTCCCTGGCCCAGGCCGAGGCGCTGCTGCTTCTGGCGGAACAGCGTTTTACCCCGGAGGCCATGGAGGATCAGCGCTCCCGGCTGCAGGAGCTTCGCGCGCCGGACACGGGCTTTTCGCCCAGGCGCGAGGCGGAGTTCGGCCTGAGCTACGAGCATCTCACCCACGGCTATGCCGAATGGAAGAGCGTTTCTCTGGAGGGGGAATGGCTCTATGCCCCCCGGCGGGTTCTCTACGGCAAGACGCGGCTCACCGAGCGGTTTTCCCTCACCGATGAAGAGGTTGCCATCGGTACCTATCAGCCCCTGGGCAGCCTGTACGACTGCCAGCTTGAAATCAGCGGCAGCCCCAGCTACGAGATACTCCCCAAATATTCGCTGTTCGGCGGCCTGACCCGAAAGCTCCCGGACAAGTGGGACGCAAGCCTCGGCGCCCGGCACTCCGAATACAGCGCCACCTACAGCAATCTCTACAACGCCGGACTGGGCCGCTATTTTGCCGACCAGCGTCTGGACTACACCCTCTATCTCGGCAAGGCCGAGGAGGCCTCCGAGACCTATAGCCATCGGCTGCAGTGGAGCCATTTCTACGACGAGCGCAGCCGAATCGGACTCTATGCGGCTGCGGGCCAGGAAACGGAGAACACCGGCGAACCCGGCCCTAACCAGCTTGTGAGCAGCAGCGTGCTCAGCCTTGGGCTTGTCGGCCGGCACTGGCTGCCGGGCGACCGGTGGGCGCTGAGCTACGAGCTCTGGCGTCAGGAGCAGGGGGACCGGTACATCCGCTGGGGAGGAGCCCTTGGGATTCGCCTTCACTTCTGAAACCCTGGTTGCCCACGCCTATGTGGGGCTGGCCATTGTCTGTCTCATCACCCTGGCCATGATTCTCTGGATCGTTGTCCTGCGTATCCGGCTGTATCTCGGCCAGCACCACCAGGCCAGCTTTGAAGGAGTCTGGCAGCCGATCTTCACGGAAACCGCCCTGCATCCGCACTGTCATCGCAAAGACGTCGCTCTTCCCTCCCTCAAGCGCCGCGATTTTTTTCTTTTCATGAATTGCTGGCTCGCCTTTCAGGAGAGCCTGTCCGGCCAGGCCCTGACCCGAATGAACGGCCTGGCCCGCAAGCTCAAACTGCATGTATATGCCCAGCACCTTCTGCAGAAGGGCAGGATGCGGCAGCGCTTGGTGGCCCTGGTTTTTCTTGGCCATCTTCGGGACCGGGCCAGTTGGCCCACCCTGGAAACGCTTCTTGCCAACGAGAACAGCCTGCTTTCCCTGCTGTCGGCCCGCGCCCTCATCCAGATCGATCAGGAGCGCGCCCTGCCCCTGGTCCTTGCCGAACTGGTCCGGCGAGAAGACTGGCCGGAAGCCCGGGTGGCGGTTTTGCTCCGCGGCGTGCTGACCGCCGAGCTGGCAACCACCCCCCTGTTTGCAGCCCTGCAGAACAGCACGGATTCCGGGGCCATCAAGCTTTTGCCCTATGTGGAGCATATGTACAACGAGGAGCGAAACCGCATCCTGCGTATTCTTTTGGAGCGCAGCAGGTCCGACCGCCTCACCTCCAGAATCCTCAAACGGATTCAGTGCGGCCAGGAATTACCCCTGGTCCGCCAATACGTCGGCCATGACCGCTGGCATATCCGGATGCAGGCCGTGGCGGCGGTGGGGCGGATCGGGCAGCGGGCGGATATTCCCTTGCTGCTGCAACGCCTTGGCGATGAGGAGTGGTGGGTACGCTACAGGGCGTCCCAAGCCCTGCTTAAAATGCCCGGCATGACCCGCCAGGAGCTGGAGGTGATCCGCGACAACATGGAGGACTCCTTTGCCAGAACCATGCTGGAGCAGACCCTGAGTGAAGAGGGGGACCAGGCATGAGCCAGCAGCAGATCATCCTCTTGGCGGAATGGTTTTTCTTCGCCTACTTCTTTTTCTTGAACAGCGGCTATCTTCTTTTGAATTTCCTGGCCTCCTTCAGCCTCGGCGACTACCTGGAATCCCGCGATATCACCAGCCTGCCCCAGGTCTACACCGAGCTGGAACTGCCCATCAGCATCCTGGTGCCTGCCTTCAACGAGGCGCTCACCATTGAGGATGCGGTCCGCTCCCTGCTGCAGCTCAGGTATTCGGAGTTCGAGGTCATTGTCATCAATGACGGCTCCAGCGACGAGACCCTGGAGGTGCTCAAGCAGGCCTTCCGGCTCAAGGAAATTCCCGAAGCCTACCGGGTACGGCTGGCAACCCGGCCGGTTCGGGCCATCTACCGCTCGCTCCAGCATCCGAACCTGCGGGTGCTGGACAAGGAAAACGGCGGCAAGGCGGATTCGCTGAACGCGGGGATCAATGATGCGCGGTATCCGCTCTTTTGCGGGGTGGACGCCGATTCCATGCTGCATCCGGAAAGCCTCCGGCTCCTGGTGCGCTCCTTTTTGGAGGATCCGCGCACCGTGGCCTGCGGCGGCACGGTGCGGCTTGCCAACGGCTGCGAGGTCAAGGGCGGGGTTGTGCAGCGAACCGGGCTGCCGGGCAATCTTCTGGCGCTCTTTCAGATTGTGGAATATCTGCGGGCCTTCCTTTTCGGCCGGTTGGGATGGGTGCCGCTCAATGCGCTGCTGATCATTTCCGGGGCCTTCGGTCTTTTTCACAAGGAGACCGTGGTGCGGGCCGGCGGCTACCGGCCGGACGTGGTGGGGGAAGACATGGAGCTGGTGGTGCGCCTGCACCGGACCCTGCGCCGGGAGGGCCGCCCCTACCGGATCACCTTTGTGCCGGACCCGGTGTGCTGGACCGAGGCGCCCATCGATCTTGCCACCCTGAAAAATCAGCGGGTCCGCTGGCAGCGGGGCTTGGGGGAGAGCCTTTCCCTGAACTGGCCCTTGATGTTCAGCCGCCGCGGCGGTATGCCCGGCTGGTTCGCCTTTCCCTTCATGATGTTTTTCGAGTGGTGGGGTCCGGTCTTCGAGATCGGCGGCTACGTCTTCATGCTCTGGGCCTACGCCATCGGCATCCTCAGCTTCGAGGCCATGGTCGCCTTCCTCCTGGTGGCCATCGGCATGGGGGTTCTCCTTTCCACCAGCTCCCTGCTTTTGGAGGAGCGTTCCTTCCAAATCTACCCCAAGAGCAAGCAGACCGTGCTCCTGCTCGGGGTGGCGATCCTGGAAAATTTCGGCTACCGCCAGCTCATGGTCCTGTTTCGGCTGTACGGCTTGCTGCAAAGCCTGTTCGGCGCCAAGTCCCGCTGGGGCCGCATGCGGCGGCGGACGTTGGGCTGACACTGTTTGGCGGTTGCTGGAAGTGAAAGCCGGTGATCCTTCTGTCTGCTTTTCGCGGAAATTCCCCGCAGCAACCGCAATAATGGAAGAGCAAGTGAATCCGACCCCTGTAAACGCGCCGTCGCCTGCCGAAAAAACAGCCTTCACCATTCTGATCATGATCAGCGTCTGTCATCTGCTCAATGATATGATGCAGACCCTGTTGTCCGCGATCTATCCGCTGCTCCAGAGCAATTACGGCTTGAGCTTTGCCCAGATCGGCATGATTACACTCACCTTCCAGGGAACGGCCTCGGTCCTCCAGCCCGTGGTCGGTTTTTATATCGACCGGAATCCGAAACCCTATTCCCTGGCCATGGGCATGGGCCTTACCCTCTCCGGGCTGGTGCTCTTTTCCCGGGCGGGCAGTTATCCGGTGCTGTTGCTGGCTGCGGCCCTGGTGGGAACCGGCTCCTCGGTGTTCCATCCGGAATCGTCACGGGTGGCGCGGATGGCTTCGGGGGGGCGGCATGGCTTGGCGCAGTCGCTGTTTCAGGTGGGGGGCAATGGCGGTTCGGCCATTGGCCCGCTGCTTGCCGCGCTCATCGTCTTGCGCCATGGCCAAGCCAGCCTTGCCTGGTTTTCTCTCGCGGCCCTGCTGGCAATATATCTGCTGATCAAGGTTGGCCACTGGTACAAAAAGCACGGGCTGATGCGGCTGCAAGCACGGGCGAGCGGCCCAGAAGTCCAGACGCTGCCCAGCGGCAAGGTGGCGCTGACCCTGGCGGTGCTGCTGGCCTTGATGTTCTCAAAGTTTTTCTACCTGGCCAGCATGTCCAGTTACTATATTTTCTATCTGATGGATAAATTTCAGCTCCCGGTGCGGAGCGCGCAGATGCATCTCTTTGTCTTTTTCGGCGCGGTGGCTGTCGGCACTTTCTCCGGAGGGCCGCTTGGGGACCGTTTTGGCCGCAAGGTGGTGATCTGGGGTTCGATCCTGGGGGTGCTCCCCTTCACCCTGGCCCTGCCCTATGCCAATCTGTTCTGGACCGGGGTGCTCAGCGTGCCCATCGGGGTGATTCTGGCCTCGGCTTTTCCGGCCATTGTGGTCTATGCCCAGGAACTTCTTCCGGCCAGGGTCGGCACGGTGGCCGGGATGTCCTTTGGTTTTGCCTTTGGCATGGGCGGGATCGGCGCCGCGGTGCTCGGCCATCTCGCGGATCAGACCAGCCTGGCCTATGTGTATAGCCTGTGCTCGTTTCTGCCTGCCATCGGCCTGCTGGCCATCTTCCTGCCGAACCTGGAAACGGAATCCCGGCGGCGGCGATTGGGCAAGGCCGGCTCTCTGTGATTCTTCACCGCGCCGTGTATTGCCGCCCTGAAATCGTCCTTGCATTATTGTAGTGCAAAACGTATATTTATTTTGAACTACAAAAAATGAGGCACAATATGGGTACAATATCCCTGCGCATCGAAGATGAGCTGCTTGATGCAGTGACCAATCAGGCAAAGGCACTGCGCCTGACCCGGACGGAATACCTCCGGCGGGCGATAACCGAGATGAACGACAAGGTGGCCCGCGATCTGCGACGCCATCGCCTCCAGGAGGCCTCGCGGAAGGTGCGTGCGGAAAGCATGCTGGTCAACCGGGAGTTCGCCGACATCGAGGAGGCCCCGGATGCGTGAACGCGGCGAGATCTGGCTGGCCAACCTCAACCCCGGCCGGGGAACGGAGCCCGGTAAAACCAGGCCGGTTCTCATCGTGCAGTGTCAAACCCTCCTTGAGGTGGACCATCCCTCCACCCTTGTGGTGCCGCTCACCACCAGACTGATCGACGATGCCGCCCCGCTGCGCCTGCGTGTCCTGGCTGGAGGCGATCTGGCGCAGGATTCGGACCTGCTTCTCGACCAGCTCCGGGCCATCGACAACAACCGCCTGGTCAAAGGCCCGTTGCTGCGCTGTACGGAAGCATTGCTGGGTCAGGTGGATCAGGCCTTGCGGGAGGTGCTTGATTTGGGGTGAGGTGTGGCGGGTTAAGCGGCGGTGTGTGTCGTGGTCAGGTTCAAGGGCGCCCCCAGGCTTACGTCCAAAACGCGCTTTCCGGGTATGAGCCGGACGCCTCAATGCACGCCCCTGAACCGTAATCAATATACTGCAAAAGTTAGACAGAAATCAATATCGAGCAAGGTTATCGGTTGCCGTGCTGCGGTGTTCTATTGGAAGGGTTTGGGTTACCAATCGCAGCTTTTGCCCGCTCCAGATTGAGTGCCAGCAGGCGGCCCAGGATGGTTTCTTCCGGCATCTCCGGCGTGTAGTCGTTCCAGCCGTAGGCTTGCGCCACGGCTGCGTCGAGTTGTTCGTGTCGCAACTTCAAGCCAGCGGGCATTTCGTTGTAAAGGTTGGTGAGGGTGCGCTTCTTCCAAGCTGCGGCGTGTTCCGGCTTGGGAACCGGGCGGGGCGGCAGGCCAGCGACTTGTTCCTCGGCAGTGATTTCCCAGGTAAGCCACCCTTCCGGGTTGAGCCATTTATCTCGCCAAGCGTTCAATTCGGCGGCAGCGCTGGCAATGGCCTCAAAGGTTTTGCCGCTGGGAATGGTTTGTGCCGCGAGGTCGAAGCCGGACGGAAAGGGAAAGGTCTCGAAGGTAAGGCTCGCGTTATAGCGCGGATCGTTCCCCATGCCCATGCGCCCCCCTTTCGCCAACGCCCAAACACAGTGGATGCGGGAAGAGAGAATGCCCAATGTCGTGTCGTCCTGTCGGGGGATGACGATCAGGCTGTGTTCTGGCGCCACCTGCACCGGAAACTTGACAAAGAAGCGGTGCTTGGCCGTCTCCGGGGTGGCGATGTAATGGGTGTGGCCGTGTAATGCTGTCCGCAATTCTGGACGACGACGGCCATGTCTCCACCATTTTTCTGCCCGAACGGCCTCACGATTTTCTGCGCGTACAGGTTTGACGGTTGTTTCAATGTGTACGAAAGGTGCCAGATAGTCGGCTGCTTCGGCCTGCTCCATTCCGCTGAAGTCCACTACCCAGTTGCCTGCCCAACGGCGGGTGATGTCGGAGCCGTTGTAAATGGGGCGAACCACATCGCTGTTGGGGCGACCATTGGGGTTGCCAGTGTCTTGAAGCCATGCCAGAGCGGTGATCGTGTCCACCTTGAAGGGACCGGCCAGGCAGAGGCCGAAAAACGAGCGGCCCTTGTTTGCTGGGAGCGGCTTGGCCTGGGTAAGATCCCGCGTCTGGCCATCTTGCCCGCTGCCGGTTAGGTCGGCATGGATGGCTTTCACGGATTTTCCGTCGAGCCGGACGTTGTCGCCCTGCCCGAAACAGACAAGGCTGACTCGCACCGCCGCACCTTCGTTTACCCACTCCTCGTCCGACCAAGCCTCAAATATGCGAGTGCTCGCCAAAATACGTTCCAACACCGCCCGATTGCGTTTCTGGCGAATGGAGTTGGTGGCAACCAGCCCGGCGGCTCGCGCCTCCCCTGCCTCGATCTGCGCCCGAGCCTTTTCAAACCAGTAGGTTACCAGATCGGCCCCGCCCGGAACGCGCCCCTCGTAACGCTTGCGCAATTTCTCGACATACTCATCGCCCAGCTCGCCGCGCATCATCTTGTCGCCCAGAAACGGCGGATTCCCCACGATCACATCGGCTGCGGGCCAGATAGCCTCGCTGCCATCGGGGTTCAAGAGGGCGTCGCGGTGTTCGATGGAGTCCAGCGAGCGCAGGATGGGATTTCGGACAATCTCCCTGCCATTGCGGCGGCACCACTGGATATCGCCGATCCACACCGTGGTGCGGGCGAGTTCGGCGGCGTATTCGTTGATTTCCAGGCCAAGGATGTTATTCGGCCCGGTCTGCATCCAGAGGCCAGGCTGAAAGCCGCCAAGCTCATACCCTTCGCGGAGGACTTGCCGTTCCACATCCCGCAGCGCCTTGAGCGCCAGATACAGGAAGTTGCCCGAGCCGCAAGCCGGATCGAGCACCCGGAAGCGGTTGAGGCGCGCAAGAAATCCTTGAAAGGCGGTGTGGGCCTGCTTGTATGCCTTGGTGCGTTCGCCCTTGCCCATTCCTGCACCGATCACCGCCTTGACCCCCTGCCATTCGGTCAGCAGCGGCTCGCTGATCAGCGGGTGAACGAGTTTGGCGATGGTGGCGGTGTCGGTGTAGTGCGCGCCCAGCGGGGCGCGGGCCGAAGGATCAAGGCTGCGCTCGAACAGGGTGCCGAAGATGGTGGGGTCGATGGCCCGCCAGTCCATGCCGGCCGCTGCGTGCAGGGCGGCGAGGTCGGCTGGAATCAAGGCGGGAATATCGATGGTTTTAAACAGGCCGCCATTGAACCAGGCAATGTCGTGGTCGCCGTATTCGCCGCCGGTTTTCTGCTGCATGGCGGTAAAGAGCCGGTTGATGCGGCTTGCGGCCTTGGCGGCATCGCCCCCTGCGTTTTTGAGAATCTCGGTGAACACCGAGCCGGGAAGCAGATCCTCATCCTCGGCAAACATGCAGAACAGGCATTGCACCAAAAAATGGGCGACCTGCTGACCGCCAAGCCCGCGCTCGCGCATGGCCTGGGCAAGCCCGGCGAATTGCCCGGCGGCCTCGCCGGTGATGGCGGCGGTGGATTTTTCCGGGCGGAGCTTTTCCGGCTCGGTGAAGACCCAGCGCAAGACTTGCCGCGTGGAGGGATCGGTCAGTTCTTCGATGCGGATTTCGCGCGGTTGGTCCGGGAAGCCGGTGAAGGCGGTATGGATGATGATCCGCTCGCGGTCGGAAACCACCAGCAGGGGCGGATTGTCGAGTTGCAGGGCGTAGTCGCTCAGTTGCTTCAGCGCTGCCTTGAGGTCGCGGCCCGGCTTTTTGTTCTCCCAGCCGAAATAGCCGCGTTTCCAAACATCAGCCCAGCCGTCGCCGCCGCCCGCCTTTTTGGCGCCCCGCTCGAAGCAGTAGTTTTCCGGGTCGCGGGGCTTGTCCACGCCCAGCAGATCGCAGAGGTCGTCAAAATGGCCCTGCGCCCCGCCGCGTTCGCTGAGTTTGTTGTCTTTCCAGAGGGTGATAAATTGTTCGGGTGTCATGGTTGCTCTTTTAATGTGTTACCGAACAGGCGGCTGGGGTCCGGCCTTGCAAAAGCACTTGTTTTGGGAAATCCATGTTGACCATTGTGCAGCGTTTTGCAAAATAGTCATGACTTTTCTGCATTGACGCGCAAAAAAGTCAAGCTTTGCCGGCGAGCAAATACCCTCACCGCACCCCGGAGATCTCCCAGAAGGCCTGGATCTTCGGGTTGCGCAGGTTTTTTTTCACGGTGCAAACCCCCAGGGAAAACGGGGCCAACCGGGGGAAGACTTCGAGCACCGTGATTTGCTCCTGGAGCGGGCTTTTTTCCAGGACCAAAAGGGGCACCACCCCGACCCCGCAGCCCAGGCTGACCATGGCGATGATCGCCTCGTTGCCCGCCACCTGGGCATAGATGTTGGGCAGGATTTTTTTCGCGGCAAACCAGCGGTCGAGCCGCTCACGGCTCAGTCCCTGCTCGGCCACGATCAAAGGGGTTTTGCGCCAGTCGATCTCCGGGCCGTCGCGGATCACCGTCTCGGGAAAAGCCGGGGGCGCGATGAAGACCAGGGGCGTTTCGGTGAGGGGCATGAACTCCAGGCCGTGTGCCTGCTTGTCCGGCAGGGCGTCGATGATCACCTCCACCTCGTTGTTTCGCAGTCGGGCCACCCCCTGGGCCGCGTCGCCGGTCTGGAGCTTGATGTGCACCTCCGGGCAGGCTGTGCGGAATCTGCTCAAGATGCCAGGGAGGATGGAATAAGCCGCGGTCACCGAGCAGTAGAGGGAGATGTCGCCGTGCAGGGCAGTATCGCTGGCAAGGCTTTCCTTCAGCGTTTTCCAGCGCTCGATGGACTCCTCGGCATACTGCTTCAGACCCTCGCCTGCACGGGTCAAGCGCACCGAACGGTTGTCCCGGTCAAAAAGCCGCTCTCCCACCTCCGCCTCAATGCGCTGGATGGTGCGGGTCAGGGCCGCGGGCGTCACATGGCAGGCGCGGCTGGTTTTGCCGAAGTGCAGGGATTCCGCCAGGTGGCGAAAGAGTTTGAGCTCCTCCATGTCCATGGTGCATTCCTTACAGGTGCTTCGACAGGCTCAGCACGAACGGGGACATATGACAAGGCGAAATTCCGTTCGCCCTGAGCCTGTCGAAGGGCGTTTTGTGTGAGGTCGCGCGCGGGATGGTTGTTTCGCTCAACCAACAATTGTTGCAATTTTCGCAATACAATATCGCGAACAAGTCACTTGACGCAACGGAAAATGGGGCTATGATGGGGCGAGGCATACGAAAAAAACATATTTCCAATACGATAAGGAGAAACACCATGGGAGAGAATTACTTCAACAGCCTGCCGCTGCGTTTGCAGCTTGAGGAGCTTGGCCAGTGCCGCTTCATGGACTCCTCCGAGTTCAACGGGGTCAAGGCGCTCAAGGGCAAAAAGATCGTCATCGTCGGCTGCGGCGCCCAGGGGCTGCACCAGGGGTTGAACCTCCGCGACAGCGGCCTGGATGTTTCCTATGCCCTGCGCGAGGAGGCGATCAAGACCAAGCGCCAGTCCTATAAGAACGCGCACGGCAACGGCTTTACCGTGGGCACCTTTGAGCAGTTGATCCCCAAGGCCGACCTGGTCATCAACCTCACCCCGGACAAGCAGCACACCAAGGTGATCACGGCGGTCATGCCGCTGATGAAGAAAGGGGCGACGCTCTCCTACTCCCACGGCTTCAACATCGTGGAAGAAGGCATGCAGATACGGAAAGACCTGACGGTTATCATGGTTGCCCCCAAGTCCCCGGGCACCGAGGTGCGGGAAGAGTACAAGCGCGGCTTCGGCGTGCCCACCCTGATCGCGGTGCACCGCGCCAACGACCCCAAAGGCCAGGGGTGGGAGCTGGCCAAGGCATACGCCTGCGGCACCGGCGGCGACCGGGCCGGGGTGCTTGAGTCCTCCTTTGTCGCCGAGGTCAAATCCGACCTGATGGGCGAGCAGACCATCCTCTGCGGCATGCTCCAGGCAGGCTCTCTGCTGTGCTACGACAAGATGATCGAAAAGGGCATCGAGAGCGGCTATGCCTCCAAGCTGGTCCAGTACGGCTGGGAGACCATCACCGAGGCCCTCAAGCACGGCGGCATCACCAACATGATGGATCGCCTCTCCAATCCGTCCAAGATCAAGGCGTTTTACCTTGCCGAGGATCTCAAGGAAATCCTGGCCCCGCTCTTTCACAAGCATATGGACGACATCATGAGCGGCCATTTCTCGAAAACCATGATGGAGGACTGGGCCAACAACGACAAGAACCTCCTCAAATGGCGCGCCGCCACCGGCAAAACCGCCTTCGAGAAGTCCACCTCCACCAAGAAGAAGATTTCCGAGCAGGAGTACTTCGACAACGGCATCCTCATGGTGGCCATGGTCAAGGCCGGGGTCGAGCTGGCCTTTGACACCATGGTTTCCGCCGGGATCAAGGAGGAGTCCGCCTATTACGAGTCGCTGCATGAGGTGCCGCTCATCGCCAACCTCATCTCCCGCAAAAAGCTCTACGAGATGAACGTGGTCATCTCCGACACCGCCGAGTACGGCTGCTACCTTTTTGCCCACGCTGCCGTGCCCATGCTGGCCAAGTTCATGAAGAAGATCGACACCGACGTGATCGGCAAGGGCCTTTCCGTAAAAGACAACGGGGTGAGCAATATCGAGCTGGTGCAGGTCAACGAGGCGATCCGCTACACCGGGGTCGAGGAGATCGGGGCGGAATTGCGCTCCTACATGGGGGCGATGAAGCCTATCCTGTAATAACCAACAGGTAAACCCCGGCCCTGCCGGGGGTCTCGCAATGTTTGACAGTTCCGGAAATGGGATTCGTACCCCATGTCATTCCGGCGAAAGCATACGATTTTGTTTTTAAAGGGAAGCCCGATCGGGCTTCCCTTTTTTTCGGCTCAGGCTCCGCCCCGCACCAGGGCGATCAGCGACTTCACGGTTTCCCGCATCTGTTCGGCCTGGGCGCTCAACTCCTCGGAGGCGCTGGCCGCTTCCTCGGCGGTGGCCGCGTTCTGCTGGGTCACCGTGTCCAGCTCGGTAACCGCCAGATTGACCTGGCCTACGCCCGAGGCCTGTTCCCGTGAGGCTATGGCGATCTCCCCCATCAGCATGGCGACTTTGGCGGTGCTTTCGGCCACTTCCCGAAAGGATTGGTTGGTGGAGGTCACCAGCTTTTCGCCGGTCTGCACCTTGTGCACCGTCCCTTCGATGAGCCCGGCGGTATTCTTCGCCGCCTCGGAGGCCCGCATGGCCAGGTTGCGCACCTCGTCGGCCACCACGGCGAAACCGGCTCCGGCCTCCCCGGCCCGCGCCGCTTCCACCGCCGCGTTCAGGGCCAGCAGGTTGGTCTGGAAGGCGATCTCGTCAATGGTCTTGATGATTTTGGAGGTTTCCTCGCTGGCCTGGGAGATTTCCGCCATGGACCGGGTGAGCTGGCCCATGGAGATATTGGCCGTGTCGATCACCCTCCGCGCCTCGCTGGTCAGGGCCTCGGCCTGTCCGACATTGTCGGCGTTCTGTTTGGTGACGGCGGAAATCTCTTCCAGAGAGGCGGAGGTTTCCTCGATGGCGGCGGCCTGATTGCTCGCTCCGTCCGCCAGGGACTGGCTCACCGAGGAAACCTGGCCTGCCGCCGAGGTCACTTCCTCGGCGCCGCTGTCCAGCTCAAGGCTGATCCTCTCCAGGGCGCCGCCGATCAGGGAGGAGAGATACGCCGCAAGCAAGGCGCTGATCAGGATAACCAGCAGGGCCGTGGCCGTGGTGACGATCAGTGAGGCCCGCGCCTGGCGCATGCCGCTCTCCGCGTGGGCCACAAGCGCATGGGCAAGATGGGTTTCGATCTCCTTCATCAAGTCGATTTTGCCGGTCATGGCGTCAAACCAGCGTTCCGCATTGACCCCGAAACCTTCCTCAATCTCCTCCTTAAGTTTGCCAAGGACGGTCTGCTCCATGCCCATTACCTCGGCAACCACGGGGGTTTTCATCTTTTCATCATAAAAAGCGACCGCCTGTTGCTCGGAAAACACTTTGAAATTATTCAAGAAAGAAGATTGTTCGGAAAGGTTTTGCACGAACTTTCTCCGCATGCCCGGGGCAAACCGGTCATTGGCAAAGGTATTGTTCAGCACCGCCCGTTCGATGCCCATGCGTTCCTTGGCCTCGACAAAGTTGTAGTAGGCGGTGAGGGCCCGCATGGTTCCGGCATTGGGAGTGGTTCTGGCGATGAGGGGAATTGTGCCCAGAAATCGGCCGATGGCCCTGGTGTAAAAGGCTATGGCCTCGGGGGCGGCGAGGGTAAGGCTGTCCGCCTGCTGGCGGATAGCGCTGATGGAGCCGAATCCGGACAGCGCGTTCTGCAATTCTTGCGTCAAGGCCGGGTCCGCCTTGTCGGCCTTGGAATGGTTGAGAAAATCCTTGAGGGCGGCGATCCGTGCGTCGGTTTCTTCGCGCTGGGCCGGGAGCCGGTCACCAAACTTCTGCCCCTGGCTTCCCAGGAAACCCGCTGTCATCCCCCGTTCTTTCTGGGCTTCGTGGGCAATCTCGGTGATCAACCCTGCCATGGCGGCAAGCTCCTTGACCATGGTGGCTTGGGCAATGGTTTGATACCGTTCCACCCCGTTGGCGACCAGAATGACCGCCAGGAAAAAAACCGGGATGGAAACCAGAAGGCGCATCTGGTTTTTGATGGCAAGCGTGTGGACGAAAGACATGGGGAACCCTCCTGGGAGCGGAAATGCGATGGGACGACGGCGGCACATGCGCCGGCACGACACGGAATGCGCGTACGGGATTATGATGTTTCTATCATCATCAGGTGAGAAAAAGAATGACTTAAGTCAAGATCGGAATAATTCGCAAAAGCGCACGGCAGTTTTTCACGGATGGGCCAGGGGCAGTCCGGCGCTCTTCCAGGCGCTGATGCCGCCATCCAGGTTGTAAATCTCCCCATACCCCTTGCCGGAAAAATATCTGCCCACCACATAGCTGCGCCCGCCCACTGCGCAGATCAGCAGGAGGGGCTTCCCAGCCGGCAAGGTTGCCGCGCCCTTGGCAAGCTCGCCGAAGGGCATGAGGAGCGAGCCGGGAATGGACCCTTCGTACAGCTCTTCAGGCGAGCGGACATCCACCAGCACCAAGTCCTTGCGGCTGTCGATGAGGGCCTTGGCTTCTTGCGGAGCCAGGGAGCGAAAAATCGGAGTTGTTTCCGGGACGGGGGAAATCCGCGCATTATCCACGGATTCAGGGTCGGAGCAGGCGGCGGTGACACAGAGCAGCATCACGGCGGCGATACGGAACAGGTAGCGTTGCATGGGTTCCAATGGTTATCGGGTTGCGTTGATCTGTTCCAGGGCGGCGAGTACGGAGCGGATATCCCCTTCGGTGTTGAAAAATCCGGGGGAGAGGCGCAGGGTGCCCTGGGGAAAGGTGGTGATGCTGCGGTGGGCCGCGGGCGCGCAGTGGAGGCCTGCCCTGGCCATGATGCCGAAATTGCGGTCGAGGAGAAAGGCGAGATCGGTCACGCTTTTGCCGACCATGGTCAGGGAAACCGCGGACCCTCTGGTCTCGCCGGGAATGGGGCCGTACACGGTGACGCCCTGTATCCGGCTCAACCCCTCCAGCAGCGTCCGGGTGAGGCTCGCTTCGCGGAGCCGGATCGTTTCCCGCCCGATTTTTTGGATACACTCCAACCCTGCGGCCAGTCCGCCGATGCCCACAGTGTTGGGCGTTCCTGATTCAAAGCAGTCCGGCATGAGTTGCGGCTGCTCTTCAAGTTCCGAATTGCTGCCTGTCCCGCCCATGGTCAGCGGCGGGAGCACGAGCCCTTGCCGGAGAAGGAAGCCGCCGGTGCCGGTGGGGCCGAACAGCCCCTTGTGTCCGGTGAAGGCGAGAAAATCGATGCCAAAGGCTTCCATGTCCAGGGGGAAAACGCCGGCGGACTGGGCCGCATCCACCATCAGCAGCGCCCCGCCCTTCCGGGCTCCGATGGCGGCAAGATCGGCCACCGCGCCGGTCACATTGGATACATGGTTGATGATGATCAGCCGGGTCTTTGCCTTCAGGTGTTTGGGGATATCATCCGGGTCGATACCGCCGGTGGGGTCGGTGGGCAGAATCGTAAGAATAACCCCCCGGGTTTTTTCCAGGTACCGCAGGGGGCGCATCACCGAGTTGTGTTCCATGCCCGTGGTCAGCACATGGGCGCCGGTTTGGAGCAATCCGAAGATGCCGACGTTGAGCGCCTCGGTGACATTGCTGGTGAACACTACCCGGCTGGAGTCCGGGCAGCCGAAAAAATCGGCGACCCGCTCGCGGGCTTCAAAGATCACCCGGCTGGCTGCCAGGGAAAAGCGGTGCGCCGAGCGGCCGGGGCTTAAGGAGATTTCCCGGATCATCCGGAGCATGGTCTCCCCCACCTCCGGAGGCTTGGGAAAGGAGGTGGCGGCGTTGTCGAGATAGATGCAGGGAGAGGGATCGGGCATAGGTAGGGGGGGAGGCGATCGCGGTCAGTAGGGGCTGACCACCTTGGCCGCCTGGGCCATGGCGTCCATGATCTCGAACATGTTGGTGACCTGGCCCACCATGAGGGAGTTCTTGAGGTTGAAAAAATCAAGGCAGGTGCCGCAGGAGTATATTTCCACCCCCTGGGCAGCCAGTTCCTGCAGCGGTGCGATCAGGTCGGATTCGGTGGCGGTGATTTTCACCCCCCCGTTGTATAAGAAGATCTTTTCTGGCAGGGGGCTGAGGTTTTTGATCGTCTTGATATAGGCCCGCATGAGCACGCGGCCCAGGGCATCGTCGCCCCTGCCCATGGTCTCGGCCGGGATTACCATGATGAGGCCTCTGGCGGGAAGCTCGCAGTTGTACTCCTCCGGAGCCGGAGCTGCGCCAGTATCCTTGGCGGAGGAGTCCTTGCTGAGTGTGATGTGGCGGGTATGGCCGGAGGCTCGGATTTCCACCCCGCAGCCCTGGCTCTTGCCGAAGCGGGCCAGATTGCTCTGGGCGGCCTCGTTATCGACCAGCACTTCCAGCGAGCCCTGGGCCATGGTGTCGAGCAATTCTTTCGCCCTGATCACGGGTTGCGGGCAGGCCATCCCCCGGCAATCAAGCACCGTATGCATAGTTTTCCCCTGCTCCGTTTCAGTCATTGAAGCTTATCTGGCTCACCAGATCGCGGATGATGTCCTGGGTCTTGGCATCGAGTTTGGGCGCGGCAAACCCGGTATCGTAAAAATCAGGGTTGATGTCGTTGGAGCTCCACATGCTTTGCGCCTCGAAATAGAGATCTTTTTGCGAAAAATACCCCTCCGGCAGCATCATCCGCAGCTTGTAAATGCGGTTGGTGGGAATCCGCTGCTTGCTCACCAGCTTGAGGCCGCTGGTGGTCACATCGACGAGGTGGCCCAGGAGCTCGTTGGCCTCAATATCGTAGACTTCAAGGTAATAGATAAGGTGTCTGCGTTTCAGGGCTCTGGTCTCGTCGGTCATGACTTTCTCTCCTGTTGGCTGCTGGATCAACGGGCGGACTTGGCAATGCACTCCAGCATGAAGGCAATGACCGCTTCGGGGCCCATGCTGGAAGAATCTACAAGAATGGCGTCATCCGCGGCTTTGAGCGGGGCAAGCGCGCGCCTGGAATCATCATAGTCACGTTTGCTGATCTGGTCCAGAATTTCCTGAAAATCGACGATCTGTCCCTTTTCCGCCAGTTGCTTCCGGCGGCGGCGGGCCCGCTCCTCGGCCGAGGCGTTGAGGAAAAATTTGCAGGAGGCCGTGGGGAACACCACCGTTCCCATGTCGCGTCCCTCGGCGACAATCCCTCCCCGTTCCCCCATTTGCCGCTGCAGAGCGGTGAGCTTTTCCCGCACCAGCGGGTTGGCGGAAACCCGCGAGGCCACCATGCCCATCTCCGGGGTACGGATGGCCTGGGACACGTCTTCGCCGTCCAGCATCACCCGCACATCGTCGTCGCCGTTGGGGGTCAGGGTCAGCTCGATTCCGGCCAAGGATTTTGTGAGCGCGGGTGTGTCGGCCAGGTCAATCCCCTGCCGTTCCAGGGCCAGTCCCACCGCCCGGTACATGGCGCCGGTGTCCAGATAGGTGAAGTGGAGCTTCGCGGCCAACCCCCGGCTGATCGTGCTTTTGCCCGCGCCCGAGGGGCCGTCGATGGTGACGATGCCATTGGGGTCAAGCACGGTCCACCTCGCCAAGCGCAACGGCCAGCGCCTTGACGAAGCGCTGGTTTTCCGCGGGCAGCCCCACGGTGATGCGGATATAGGTCGGAAAGCCGTAGGCGTTCATGGGCCGGACGATGACCCCTTGGTGGAGCAGGGCGTCGTAAAGCTTCTTGCCGTCGCATTGCACGTCGATGAGGAAAAAGTTGGTCTGGGTGGGAAAGGGTGTACAGCCCAGCTTTTCCACCTCGCTGCTCAGCCAGTCGATCCCCTCCCGGGTGAAGGCGACGGTTTTTTCGTAATGCTCGTCATCACCCAGGGCGGCCAAGGCTCCTGCCTGGGCAGGCAGATTGACGTTGAAAGGCTGCCGGACCCGATGCAGGTAGTCGGCGATATCGGCGTGCATCAGGCCGTAGCCCACGCGCAGACCGGCCAGGCCGTAGGCCTTGGAAAAGGTGCGCAGGGCCACCACCGGCACCCGGTGCTTGAGATAATCCCGGGCGTCGATGCGCAGGGAAGGTTCGACAAAGTCCACATACGCTTCGTCCAGGGCCACGATCACTCCATCCGGCACCTTGCCGAGAAAAGTGTTGAAGGCCTCGTTGCTGAACACCGTGCCGCAGGGATTGTTGGGGTTATCGAGAAAGATGAGCCGGGTTTTTTCCGTGATTTGGGCGAGGATTCCGTCCAGATCGTGGTGCATGTTGACCAGAGGCACCACCCGGTTGACACCGCCCTGGGCCTGGACCGCCTTCTGGTAGACGAGAAAGGTGGGCTGGCTGGTGATCACTTCTTCCCCAGGCCCGAGAAAGGCGGCGATCAAAAGCTGGATCACCTCGTTGGAGCCGTTGCCGAAAACCAGTTGGTTCGGGGAGACGCCGATCTTTTCGGCCAGCGCCTGGGCCAGGTAATAGCAACTGCCGTCGGGATAGCGGTGCAGGTTTTTCAGGCTGTCGGCCACGGCGGCCACGGCCTTTGGGGACGGGCCCAGGGCGTTTTCGTTGGAGGCCAGCTTGATGGAGCCGGTGATGCCGTACTCGCGCTCCAGCTCTTCCAGGGGCTTGCCCGGCGGATAGGGGATCAGGCTGGCGATGTTGTCGCGGACAGGGAGTTTCATGGGGTAAAATCCTTATACCTTATAAGGGATGGAGCCACGTGTCAATCATCGGCGGCAGTGCCGATAAATCCACGAAAAACACGAAATTTTTTGTTTTTTTCGTGTAACGGCCCAGATCTATGTGAAAAACATCTGTATGAGCAGTTACGTTTTATTTTCGTGTCCTTTCGTGGATTTCGTGGCAAATTTCTTCTATAATTCCGGCTTGTTCCCAGCCAGGTCGAGACGCTGTTCCAGGGCGTAGGCTGCCTGGAATATCTTTTCCTCGGCAAAATGGCTGGCCTGGAGCTGGAGGCCGATGGGCAATCCGCCTGAGCTTATCCCACAGGGCACCGACATGCCGGGCAAGCCGGCCAGGTTGGTGCAAATGGTAAGGATATCGGAGAGATAGACGGAGAGCGGGTCGTCGATCTTTGCGCCGATCTTCCAGGCCGGCGCCGGGGTGACCGGGGAGACCAGGAGGTCGCACTGGGCAAAGGCCTTGGCGTAATCCTGGACGATCAGGGTGCGGACCTGGGAGGCCTTCTTGTAGTAGGCGTCGTAGTAGCCGGAGGAGAGGGCGTAGGTGCCGATGATGATCCGCCGCTTCACTTCTTCGCCGAAGCCCTGGGAGCGGCTGTGGCGGTACATCTCCAGGAGTTCGTGCTGGTCGTGGTCGCGGAAGCCGTACCGCACCCCGTCGTAGCGGGCCAGATTGGAGCTGGCCTCGGCCGGGGCGATGATGTAGTAGGCCGCCACCCCGTATTCGGTGTGGGGCAGGGATATCTCCACGGTCTTGGCTCCGGCTTCTTCTAGCAGGGCAATACCCTTGCGCACCGCCTGTTCCACCTCAGGGTCCAGCCCGGCGCCGAAATATTCCTTGGGGATGCCGATGGTGAACCCTTTGCATTCGGGAACCAGGGCAGCGGTGTAGTCCGGCACCGGCTGGTTGACCGAGGTGGAATCCCGCGGATCGTACCCGCTGATGGCCTTGAGCATGATGGCGGCGTCGCGCACATCCTTGGTGAGCGGCCCGACCTGATCCAGGGACGAGGCATAGGCCAGCAACCCGAAGCGGGAGACCCTGCCATAGGTGGGTTTGATCCCGACGATGCCGCAGTGGGAGGCGGGCTGGCGGATGGAGCCGCCGGTGTCCGAGCCCAGGGAGGCGATGCATTCGTCAGCCGCCACCGAGGCTGCCGAGCCGCCGCTGGAGCCGCCGCAGACATGGGCGATGTTCCAGGGGTTCTTCGGCACTCCGTAGGCGCAGTTTTCATTGGCCGAGCCCATGGCGAATTCGTCCATGCTCACCTTGCCGAGGATCACCGCGCCTTCATTCCGCAGTTTTTCGATTACCGTGGCGTCGTAGGGGGGGATAAAGGGTTCGAGGATCTTGGAGCCTGCGGTGGTGCGCAATCCCTTGGTGCAGAGGACATCCTTGATGGAGAGCGGAATGCCGCAGAGGCTGCCGCCGTGGCCGCGTTTGCGTTGTTCATCTGCTGCTTCTGCCTGGACCAGGGCGTTGTTGCTGTCCAGGGTGATATAGGCGTTGACCTTTGGCTCCACACCGTCGATCCGGTCGAGCACCGAACGGGTCAGCTCCAGGGAGGAGATCTCCCCCTTGGCCAGGAGATCCTGCAAGGCATGAATGGTTAAGGCGTGGAGTTCCATAATGTACCGTACCGCTTGGTTTTATCGGATGTCTGCCGGAGGCGCGGGGGAGTGCCAACAAAAACGGACCTCGGAAAGGAGGTCCGCAAGACAACCGGCAGGCAACGACGTATTTGCAATAACCCTAATATCTTAAGGGAGCCTTGAAAAATCAACTTCCTGTTGATTTTTTAAGCCGCAAAGCCAAAACAAGTTTTGCCTTTTCTCACATTTTTAGCCACTTGCGTGGCTAAAAATGACGGGGCGTCCTGCCCCGCACGGGAGCCTTGAATTTTTCAAGGCTCCCTTAAATAACCCTGGGAACCACGAAGGCTTCGCCGTTTTGCAACGGGCCGTTTGCCAAGGCCTCCTGCTGGGACAGGGATGCGCGGGTCTCGTCTTCGCGGAAGGCATTGCGGAGGGCCAGGGCATGGGTCGTGGGCTGAACGGAGCTGGTGTCCAGCTCATCCAGCTTTTCCACATAGCTCAGGATGGTGTCCAGTTGGAGGGTGGTTTTTTCCACCTCCGCCTCCGACAGCGAAAGCCTCGCCAGCGTGGCGACATATCGTACTTCTTCCGGGGTGATTTTCATGGTTTGTTTTGTAACGTATTCAACCGGGCAAGTCAATCCCTGATGGGCTTGTAACGACCCCAGAAACACACAGGACCGTGACAGTAATTCAAAGAGTACCAAGCAATAACCCTTGTAATCGCGGCTTTTGGCGATGTTAACAATCCGAGATGGTCTCGCGATAAGCGGAAAAATCTCGCCAAGACGCTAAGAGCGCAAAAGGAATAAGCTTACATGATGAGTTTCTTTGCGGCCTCTGCGTCTTAGCGAGGGCGACAAGGTCGTTGCAAGGCCATATGGGGTTAACAGGCGTTTATCTTTGCCTGGCTCTCAAGCACCTCGACAAAGACCCGCACCACCTCCGGGTCGAACTGGCTCCCGGCGCAACGGTTCATCTCGGCAATAGCATCCGTGAGTTCCAGATTCTGCTTGTAGCTGCGTTTGGAGGTCATGGCGTCGTAGCTGTCCGCCACGGTGATGATCTTGGTCAACAGATTGAGGTCATTTCCGCCCAGGCCGTCGGGGTAGCCTTTGCCGTCCATGCGTTCGTGGTGGTGGCGGACAAGGAACAGCTCCTCCTGCATGAAGGCCAGGGGCTTGATGATGTTGGCCCCGATCTCCGGGTGTTTTTTCATCAGGATCCATTCCTCATCGGAAAGCGGGCCGGGCTTGCGGATATAGCTGACATCCACAACCAGCTTGCCGATGTCGTGCACCTTGCAGGCCCGCTCCAGCACGGTGATTTCGTTCTTTTCCAGGCGCAGGGCCCGGGCGATATTCATGGCGTACAGGGTGACCCGGGTGGTGTGGCCCGCGGTGTACATGTCCTTTTCTTCCAGGGCCGTCTGCAGGGTGAGCATGGTGTTCAGGGCGGAGATTTCCAGATTCTCGTTGTATTCTTCCAGTTGGCGGTTTTTTTCCGCAAGCTCCCTGGTTTTGTTGCGCACCTCGACTTCCAGGTTTTCCTTGTAGGCCTTCTCCTGGAGGACGTACATCCGCTTTTCGATGGCCCGCTTGACCTTGATGTTGAAGATGTCCAGATCTTCGATGGGCTTGGGGATGAAGTCGTAGGCCCCCAGGTTGATGGCCTTGACCGCGTACTCCATGGAGCCGGCGCCGGTGAGGAAGATCACCGGGATGCCGTAATTGCGGTCGTTGATGAGCTTGAGGGTTTCAAAGCCGTCCAGGCCGGGCATGTTGATGTCGAGGATGACGAGGTCAAAGTCCCCGTTGAGGGCGGCGATCGCCTCCTCGCCGCTGGCGCAGGGCACCACCGCGTGACCGAACATGGTGAGGATTTTGTAGACAGCCTCCCGAACCAGGGTGTCGTCGTCCGCGATGAGGATTTTTGCTTGAGCCATGGTGAAGGGATCCTTAAGGGTATGCGCGATCATGGTCCGCGCCGGCGGCAACTGCTCGGTTCATTTTTTTATAACACAGAGTTTCCCTTAAAAAGTCCAGTGTTTTTTTGCCGCACCCAGGGCCGCATCCAAGGCGGGCAGTGGTTTTTTTGTCCGGGTCATGGCGGTGAATGCCTCGGCTGGAACACCTCCCTTTCCGGCCATTTCGTGGAGGCTTGCCAGCACGCCATCGGCAAGGGCTTGCAGATTGTAGCCTCCTTCCAGCGCCAGCACCAGCCGTCCTTCGCAGAGCTCCGTCGCCAGATCGAGCAAAACCCTGGTCATACAGGCAAACCCGGCGGTGGTAACCGCCATTCCGCCCAAGGGATCGGAGACATGGGTGTCGTAGCCGGCGGAGACCATGATGCAGTCCGGCCTGTACTGCCGGGCGACCGGAGCAACCAGTTCGGTCATGATCCTGGCGAAGTCCTGATCTCCCTGGCCGCCCGGCAGCGGGACGTTGAGAGTGTACCCCTCGCCCTTGCCCGCGCCGGTTTCCGTGAGGGCGCCGGTTCCCGGATAATGCGGGTACTGGTGGGTGGAGCAGTAGAACACCTGGTCGGTGTCGTAAAAGGCGTTTTGGGTGCCGTTGCCGTGGTGCAGATCCCAGTCGAGGATGAAGATCCGTTCCATGCCGAGATGCTTCAGGCCATAGCGGGCGCCGATGGCGATATTGTTGAACAGGCAGAAGCCCTTGGCGCGGTCCGCTTCGGCATGATGCCCGGGCGGGCGCACCAGGGCCGCGGCATTGTCCGCCTTCCCGTCGGCCACCAGCTTGAGGCCGGTGATCACCGCGCCCGCGGCGAGAACCGCCGCCTCGTAGGAGCGCGGTGAGGTGTGGGTGTCCGGGTCAAGCACGTCGAACTGCTTGCCCGCCGTCTCGGCCACCCGCTCGATATGCTCGGCAGTGTGGTTTGCGGCCAGATCCGCGTAGCTCGCAGGCTCGCATTCGGGATAGAAAAAGGTTTCAGCTTCTTCCGGCCGGGCAAGGGCCTGGTAGATGGCGCTCAAGCGCTCCGGGCTTTCCACATGGTCGTAGCCCGGGTCGTGTTCCAGAAAGAGCGGGTCTTTCAGGACCGCGGTTTTTCGGGGCATGGTGTTTTTCTCCCAAATCTGAAGGTGCGGGTTTCGGTGATAAGATAATCGAGCTGCTCATCGTGGCTTTCAAGGGGCACGGTCGCAACGATCTGCAGATCAAAGGCCAGGCCGATCCGCAGGGCTTGCGGCGCCGCGGTGTGCAAAAAACGGTCATAATAGCCGCCGCCGTAGCCCAGTCGGCCTCCATGCAGGTCAAAGACGCTGCCCGGCGTCACCGCCACCTCGATGGCGCCTGGGTCCACCAGGGGCAGGGTGTGCAAGGGCTCAGGAATGGAGCAATAGCCCGGAACAAGATCCCGGACCGGATCGGTGATGGCATGCGCCAATAGCCGATGTTCCGCAGGCAGGGTCAGCGGCACGCTTACGGTTACGCCCTTGTCGAGGCACTGCGCGATGAGGTTCGGGGTCTCCACCTCGCTGCGAAAGCTGACATAGGCAAAAACATGGCGGGCGCCGGCAAACTCCTCCAGGGCCAGGAGGCGTTCGGTAACGGCCAGGCTTTTTCGTAGCCTTTCCTCCGGGGAAAGGGTGTCGCGGGCAGCCATGATTCTGGCGCGCAGGGCGGTTCGCGTTTCAAGCATTGCTGGTCCTTTTTGCCCGGCTTTTTGGGCAAGCTGAAGGTATAACGCACTGTTCCCAATACGCTAAGCGTTTTTCTTAAGAATTGACCGGCACCCGAGAGTGGCGTACATAGTTTAAATGCTCCGGGCGATTATTGTAAGGCCTGGGCGGACATCTGGCGGAGACCGGCTTCGCCGCACGGTCTGTGCAATGATTTGAAAGGAACGCCATGCTCTCCTTTTACAAAAATCTTCCCATCGCGGCCAAACTTTTTCTGAGCAACCTGGTTTTTGCCCTTCCCATGGCCGTGCTGATTTTTTTATGGACATCAGCTTCACCTGCGACATCAAACAAAATTCAAGCGCTACACAATGAGGCACGGCATGGCGAACTTTGAGTATGACCTCGGCATCATCGGCGGCGGCGCGGCAGGACTCACGGTCGCTTCCGGGGCGGCGCAGCTTGGGGCGAAAACCCTGCTTATCGAAAAAGAGGAGGCCCTGGGTGGTGATTGTCTGCATTTCGGCTGCGTGCCGAGCAAAACCCTGATCAAGACGGCCCATGTCTATCATCTCATGAAAAACGGGCCCCATTTCGGTCTTCCTGCCATAACCCCGCCGCCGGTGGATTTCAGGGAGGTTTCCGCCCGGATCAAGGCAGTGATCAGCATTATCCAGAAGCACGATTCGGTGGAGCGATTCTGCAAACTGGGCGCCAAGGTTGCATTCGGCAGTCCGGAATTCGCCGACGAACATACGATTACCCTGGACGGCAAAAGGATTTCCGCCCGCGCCTGGGTGATCGCCACCGGCTCTTCCGCCCTGGTTCCTGCGATTGAGGGACTCGCCAAGACCCCCTATCTGACAAACCGGGAGATCTTTTCTTTGGAGAAGCTCCCCGGCTCCATGATCATCCTGGGCGCCGGCCCCATCGCCGTTGAAATGGCCCAGGCCTTCTGCCGGCTCGGTTCCCGGGTGACGGTGATCCAGCGCAGCGGCCAGATCCTGAGCAAGGAAGACAGGGACATGGCTGATATCGTCCAGCAGGAGCTTGAGAAAGAAGGCGTTGCCTTTCAGATGAACGCCTCCGTGGTGCGCGTCGGCGATCTGGGCCGCGAGCGGGAAGTGGTGATCAAGAATGAGGCCGGCGAGACCCGGACCCTCAAGGCCGAGGCGCTGCTGGTGGCCCTTGGCCGTTCTCCCAATGTGGCAGGGCTGGGGCTCGGGGAAATCGATATCCCTTTCGACCAGCAAGGGATCACGGTGAACAGCCATCTCCGGACCAGTCACAAGCATATCTATGCGGCTGGAGATGTCATCGGCGGCTATCAGTTCACCCATGTGGCCGGCTATGAAGGCGGGGTGGTCCTGAGCAACGCCATCTTTCATCTGCCCAGGAAAGCCGACTACACCCATGTGCCCTGGTGCACCTATACCCACCCCGAGCTGGCCAGCATCGGCATGAATGAAAAAAGCGCCCGCAAGGCCGGGATCGAGTATTCGGTGTGGACCGAAGAATTCAGCGGCAACGACCGCGCCCTGGCCGAAGGGGAGAGCGCCGGCCGGATCAAAATGCTGCTGGATACAAAGGAAAAGCCCCTGGGCATCCAGATCCTGGGGCCCCATGCCGGCGATCTTTTAAGCGAGTGGGTGGCGATCATGCACGGCGGGGTGGGGTTGTCGAAAATCGCCTCGGCCATACACCCCTACCCAACCCTTGGCGAGATCAACAAAAGGGTGGTGGGCTCGATTTTTGCCCCGAAGATATTTTCCAGCACGGTCAGGAAAGGGCTGAAATTTTTCTTCAGCTTCAAGGGGCGGGCCTGCACCTGTGGCGAGGACGTCGCCTGCAGGGAGGAAAAATAGCGGGAATGGGGCCAGGGCGCCGTTTGCCGGGTGCGCACAGTGAGGGATTGCACTCCCTGGCCGAGCGGGTTATATTGAAGGAAATCATTAAATTGCAGACGGTGTCAGGAGGTTATTGCATGTTGGAAGGATGGCAACGCTTGGAGCAGGATGGAACCCCGATCTATGTGCAGCCGGAAAGGCCGGACTGGTTCGTGCCGGATCACGAGGCTGATTGCCTGTTGCAGGAGTTGCAATGCCGCGGTATCGGCGCCGCGCCGTTGGAAAAAGACCTCGACGGGCGAACGTTGACGGCCAGACGCCTGGTTTCCCAGCTTGCCGACGGGCCGGTCTCTCCGTACCCGGGGCGCTATCCGCTGCTCACCCTGCACAGCCTGAAGGAATGCTGGTTTCATCTCACCGACCGCTGCAATCTGGCCTGCCGCCACTGTCTCTTCGCCTCCTCCCCGGCCCAAGGGGCCACCCTGGCCCCGGAAGCCCTGGCCCAGGGCATTGCCGAGGCCAGGGGGCTGGGGTGCACCCTCTTTTATTTCACCGGCGGCGAACCCTTTGTCTACCCCGATTTTGTCTCCATGGTCTCCGAGCTGCTTGCTGACCCAAAGATTCATGTGGTGGTGCTCAGCAATGGCCTGTTGATCAAGGAGCATTTGCCCGGGCTTTTGGCCCTGCCCAGGGACCGGTTTCACCTCCAGCTCAGCCTGGATGGCCTGAAGGAGCAGCATGAGGCCTTGCGGGGGAAAACCACCTTTGCCGGGCTGTTGGAAGGCGTGGGGTTGCTCAAGGAGGCGGGCTTCCCCCTGACCCTGTCCGTGGCGGTGAACCGGGCCAATGTGCGGGAACTGGCCGAGATTGTCGCCCTTGCCGCCGGCCTGGGCATAGGAAACATCCACCTGCTCTGGCATTTTGTCCGGGGCAAGGGCAGCGTCGCGCAGTTTGTCGCGCCTGCCGAGATTCTTCCCGAGCTGATCCGGGCCCAGGAGATGGCCGAGAAGATGGCGGTGCGCATCGACAACGTGGAAACCATGCGCAGCCAGGTGTTCAGCACCCCAGGCACCCGGCACGACCTGTCCAACACGGGATGGGAGTCGCTTGCCGTGGGGCCGGACGGGGTGATCTACCCCTCCCCTGCCTTGGTCGGCATTGCGGATCTGGCCTGCGGCCCCCTGGCCGACGGGCTGGAAACGGTCTGGCGGCGGAGCCCGGTGCTGGAGAAGATCCGCAGGGCAACCCTTGTTGCCAGCGAGAGTTATCGGGTCAACCCCTTGCGTTTTCTGGTGGGCGGCGGCGACATTGACCACAGCTATCTGGCCGGCAACGAACTGGTGGGGCACGATCCCTATGTGGAGCTGTACAACGGATTGGCCCTCTGGCTGATCAGCAGGCAGGCCCGCCGATATCCCGTCCGGGCGCAGGGGGAAATCCTGCTGCGGATGGGCGAGGTGCGCCACGATTGCCCGGCTGGCGGGGAAGTGGCTCTCACCCATTGCAACTGCGTGGTTTCCCTGGCCGAAGACCAGGGGCACGCCACGGTGCGTGAGTTTTACGGCCGGGCCGCGCTGGTCTGCAACGAGGAGATCGTCAACCCCTTTGCCCCGGATCAGGTGCTGGCCAATTTCATCCCGGCCGACTCCCGGAAAAAATCCTACGGCTGCGGCAGCCCGGTCAAGGATGCCGAGCCGCAACCCGGAGAGGTGCTGGTGGATCTGGGGAGCGGCAGCGGGGTCGAGTGCTTCATGGCCGCCCCCCAGGTGGGGCCGGCGGGGAGGGTGATCGGCATCGACATGACCGATGAGATGCTCCATCTGGCCGCGGTGGCCAAAGCCAAGGTGGCGAGCCGGCTGGGCTATGACAATGTGGAGTTCAAGAAGGGCTTTCTCGAAGACATTCCCCTGGGGGAGGCCACGGCCGACGTGGTGATCTCCAACTGCGTGATAAACCTGAGTCCGGACAAGCGGCAAACCCTGCACGAGATCTTCCGGATTCTCAAGCCCGGCGGCAGGCTGGTGGTTTCCGACATTGTCACCGATGATCCCATTCCGGTGGCCATCAAGAACAACGAGCAGTTCCGGGGCGAATGTTTGGGCGGGGCGCTGCGGCAGGAGGATCTGCTGGCCATGCTCCGTGGTGCCGGCTTTGCCGGGATCAGCCTGGTCAAGCGCTTCCCTTACCGGGTTGAAGGGGAAACCCGGTTTTACTCCCTCACCTTCCGGGCGTATAAGCCGAAAGATTCGCGCCGGGTGGAGGTCATCTATCGGGGGCCGTTTGCAGCGGTATGGACGGAAAGCGGGGAGATGCTCCTCAAGGGGCGCCGCGCGGCAGTTACCGTAAGCGAGGCGGAAAGCCTGGGCGATGCCCTGTTTGTTCTCGATACGCACGGGGCGGTTTCCAACCTGACCCTGGAAAACAGTTGCTGCGCCTCTCCGGTAGAACTTCTCCCGTCCAGCGGCTGCTGCGCCACCGGCCCCAAGGAGGAAACGGGCAAGATTGTCGCCCTCCCCCCCCTGCGCCAGCCGGTGAACGGCCGTCATCCCTCGGGCTGCATGGTCTGCGGCAAGGAGGTCGGCTATCTCGCCCGCGAGCGGGAGGTTCCCTGCCACTACTGCGGCGGGGTCAAGAAAACCAACGCACTCTGCGTCGAGGGGCATTACATCTGCGACAGTTGCCACCAACAGGATGGCCTTTCCGCCATCCGGCTGCTCTGTGCCGAAACGAAAGAGCAGGACATGCTGGTGCTTTTGGGCACCATCCGGAGCCATCCCGCCATTCCCCTGCACGGGCCGGAACACCATGCCATGGTCCCCGGCATTATCCTGGCCACCTACCGCAATCTGGGCGGCAGGATCAGCCGGGAAGACATCCTTACCGGCATCGAGCGGGGCAGCAAGGTGCCGGGCGGGGTCTGCGGCTTCTGGGGCAATTGTGGGGCCGCGGTCGGGGTGGGCATCGCTTTCAGCGTGTTGCTTGAGGCCACGCCTCTTACCCCCAAAGCTCGGCAGCAGGTGCAGGAAGTCACCTCCCGTGTGCTGGGCGAGATTGCCCATACCAAAGGGGCGCGCTGCTGCCAGCGGGAAACGGTTACGGCCTTGCGGGAGGCGGCGCTTCTCTCCCACCACCTGCTGCCCATATCCCTCCTGGCCGAGGCGGAGATGATCTGCCGTCAATCCGGGGCCAACCGCGAGTGCCTGCGGCGGCAGTGTCCGCTGTGGGCGGGGGAAAAGGCCAATCTGGACCAAGCCCTGTGATGGAGCCGGGACAGCCGTCATTCAGCCTCCGGAGGGAGCACGCGGAGGATCATCCAAAAGGACTCATTTGTAACCACATTCTAACGGTTTTTGAACAATGCGCCGGTATACTCTCAAGAGAATCGATGCGGATCTTTTGGCCGCTCTCTTGAGAGTGGAGCGAAAAAAGCCATCCTTGTCGACCGTAACAGGAAAACGACTGCGGGGCGCATCCCCAAAGCGGCGCTCAAGCTCGGCGCCGTTTTCGAATGGGAGATGCAGAGGTCTGCCCCCTTTCCGACCCGACTTCATAAAAGGACAGGATGCGCTTTCAGGAAATTACCCCATTCTTCAAGGGCCGCCTCCCCGGCCAGCTGGTCATCCAGTACGCCAGTCACTGCAATGGCGATTGTCCGCAATGCGGCATGCGCCGCTCAAACAGCAGTATCCCCCGCACCAGGCTGGGCAAGGAACAGGCCAAACGCCTCATCGATGACGCCGCCCGGCATGGCTTCCAGGCGCTCTCCTTCACCGGCGGCGAACCCCTGCTTTTCCTCGACGACCTTGTCGAGTTGATCGATCATGCCACCGGGGCCGGAATCCGATATGTGCGCACCGGCACCAACGGGTTCCTCTTCGCCGGATCGGAGCGCCCCGATTTCGAGGCGCGGATCACCGGCCTGGCCGCGCGGCTGGCGGCGACCAAGCTCTACACCTTCTGGATCAGCATCGACTCCGCCGATCCCGAGGAGCATGAACGGATGCGCGGTCTGCCCGGAGTGATCCGGGGCATTGAAAAGGCCGTGCCCATATTCCATGCGCACGGCATCTACCCATCGGTCAATCTCGGCATCAACCGCCACACCGGCGGCAGGAATCCCCGCCTCTACGAGCCCGCCCTCGACCCCCAGGAGTTCAGCCACCTGTTTCGGCAGGCATTCAGCCGCTTCTACTCCTTTGTCCACAGCCTCGGTTTCACCATTGTCAATGCCTGCTATCCCATGAGCGACGAGCCGTTTCCGAGCCCGGAGGGCAACGACGCGGCGCAGGGAGGGCTGGCCAAGGTGTACGGGGCCTCATCGGATGATCTGGTCATCCGCTTCACCCCGGAGGAAAAGGGGCTCATCTTCCAGGCGCTCTTTGATGTGATTCCTGCCTTTCGCGGCGCAATGCGGATCTTTTCCCCGCGCTGTTCCCTGCACAGCCTGATCAAGAAATACCGGGAGAACGGCCTGTCGCTCTACCCCTGCCGCGGCGGCCATGATTTCTTTTTTGTCGAGGCAGGCCAAGGCAAAATCCACCCCTGCGGCTACCTGCCGGACACCTTCGCGGCGCTCCCGGACATCCGCCTGGGGGCCAAACCGGCCCCCCCGGATTGCCACCGTTGCGAGTGGGAATGTTTCCGTGATCCTTCCGAGATGATGGGCCCCTTGGCCGAATTCTTCAGCCATCCATTCCGCCTTGCCGGAAAGCTCCGCCGCGACCCCGCGTTCTTCCGCCTCCTGCTGGAAGACCTACGCTACTACCGGAGCTGTGATTTTTTCGACTGCCGCCAACCGCCGAATCTGACCGCCATGGCCCGATTCGCCCGTCTTCTCCCTCCTGACCGGGACCTCCGCCCATGATCACCCTGAACTCCCATGCCGAGCGGCAGGACTATCTTGCCCGTCCGGGGCTGAAGATCGATCTTCATTCCCACACGCGCTTTTCCTCCAAGCCCACCAATTATCTCACCAAAAAAATCGGGGTGGGCGAATGCATGACGGACCCGGAAGAGGCCTACCATATGGCCAAGGAGCTTGGGTTGACGCACTATACCTGCACCGACCACGACACCATTGACGGCAATCTGTACCTGTTGGACAAGGGGTATGAGGATGTGCCGGTCTCGCTGGAGGTCACCGCTTTCTTCCCCCATGTCAATCACAAGCGCCGCTGCAAGGTCCATGTCCTGACCTATGACCTCGAAAAGAGCCGGGCTGAGATGATTTTTGCCGAGATTCAGCGATTGCGCTACAACATCCATGACCTGATCCGATATTACGATGAGTCGGGCATCCATTACATGCTCGCCCACCCGTTCTATTCGGTGAACGATCATCTGACCCTCGAGCATTTCGGGCAGATGCTGCTCCTGTTCGACCATTTCGAGTTGAACGGCTCCAAGGGCCAGCAAACCAACAACGGATTGCACCAGATCATTACCTCTCTTTCCGGCCAGATGCTGGAAACCTTGGCCGACCTGCACAGTCTCGACATTTCGCGGCCCAAGCTCAATCCTGCCCGGAAATTCGTCAACAAGGCCGGGCAGGATGCTCATATCAAGCGCTATCTGGGGCGGAGTTTCACCTTGAATCCCGCCGCCCGGACCATTGGCGAGCTGTTCACCAGCCAGGCCGCCGCCTCGGTGGCGGTGCTCCGCAATTCGCGGCCGGAAAACCTGAACTTCGTCCTCTATGCGGTGGGCGCCGATCATAAAGTCCGGGGGAACAGCGCCGTGGAGCGTGTGGTCGCCAGCGACCGCCGTCTCACGGCATTATACGCCCTGCTTACCGGCAAAAAGTTGCCCAGTCCGGGCCGCTTGAAACTCTGGGCCATGCGGCTTGGTCGCTGCCTGCCGCAAAAAAGGCAATCCGGTTATTATTTTCGCGATGACGAGAGTCTGGCTCTGCTTTGTGAGGCCCTGCGTAAACTGCCGGTCAGCCGTTTTGAGCCCCCGGAAAACAGTAGCGCTTCGAACTGTTTTTTTCAGCTGATGAAGGAGGCGGTCGATGACGCAGTGATCACCTTTATCCGGGACAAGTCGCGCACCCCGGTTCGAACACTTTTTTTTAATCCATTCAGGACATTGGGCACACTTGCGGATCTGGAGAAGCTGATCATTCCCTACGGGATCTCCGTCCGGATCTTTGATGAAACCCGTTCCTTCACCCACAGGGCCAGAAAGCATTTTCTGGGGAACGGCCAAGCGGAACAGCCCAGAGTGGCCCATTTTTTCGATACCTTTCAGGAGATCAATGGTCCGGCCAAGTTCGCCCAGGGGCTGGTGCGAATCTCAGCCAAGCTGGAGATACCGTACAAGGTGCTGACCTGCGGCGAAGGCAGCAGCACCTTGGGAGAGAAGGTCTTTGCCGCCCGTTTTGCCTGGCGGGCGGAGGAGTATCCGGAACAGGCCCTCAGTATTCCTTCCCTGCTCGATATCCTTCAGTACGCCTATCAGGAATCCTTTACCCATTTCCATGCGGCAACCCCGGGCCCCATGGGGATTGCGGCCCTGTTCGCGGCCAAGCGCATTTTCAACAAGCCTTTTTTTGTCACCCACCACACCGAGTTCGCCCGCTACCTTGGCGTCTACACCGACGATCCACGGATCGAGGAGCTGGTATGGGAAGGGCTGCGATTGTTCTACAATCAGGCGGACATAGTCTTCGCCCTTTCCTGCGACTCACGGAACAACCTGATGCATCATGGAGTCCTGCCCGAAAAGATCAGGATCATGAAGCGGGGGGTCGATACCCAAAGGTTTTGTCCGGGGACCATTGCCAGGGACCCTCAGGTGTTTACCCTGGTTACCTCCTGTCGCCTGTCAAAGGATAAAGGGTTGGAGTATCTGCTGTCAGCTGTTAAGATCCTGTTGGAGAAGCACCGGAACCTGCGCTGGAAATTTGTGGGCGATGGGCCGTACCGCCAGGAGATGCAGGAGGAGTTGAAGGGATATCAGGTTGAATTTACAGGTTTTCTGCATGACTCGCACTATGTGGATGCGATCCGGCAGAGCGATTTGTTTGTTTTTCCCTCCAGCTCGGACACCTTCGGCCAAACCCCTCTGGAGGCTCAGGCCTGCGGGGTACCGGTGTTGGTTACTGACCGAGGTGGTCCCAAGGACAATGTCCTGGACGGGGAAACCGGCCTCATTGTGGAGGGGGAGAACGCCGCCGCGCTGGTCGAGGGGGTTGAGATGCTGCTTGACAAGCATCTGCTGGCATCGATGGGGCGGGAAGCCGGAAAGTTTGCCAGCACAAGGAGTTTCGACACGGCCTTCCATGAGCTGTATGCCCATTACGCCATATAGCTAAGTTCCCCTCCGTATCCTGTTTTCCTGGCGCTTCACGTACGGGGTGTTTGATATTTTTCACGGACGGCCCATTATGACAGAACAGTTAAAAAAGAAGGGACTTGGCAAGGCGGTCGGCCTGGCCTTCTTCCTGCTCGGGATGGTGGTGCTGTTCCGCTTTACCCCGGCGCGGCACTACATCTCGCCAAGTTATCTGCAAGAGGTGGTGCAATCCTTTGGTCCTTGGGGGCCGTTGGCGTTTGTGCTCCTCTATGCCGGAGGTATCTGCCTTTTTCTGCCCGCCACCCTGTTCACCGGGCTCGGCGCCCTGCTCTTCGGCACCTTTCACGGGTTTTTGTACAATGAGCTGGGCGCCATGCTCGGCGCCTCCCTGGCCTTTTTCATCGGCCGCTACCTGGGGCGGGATTTTGCCGCGGGGTTGATCGGCGACCGCTTGAAGCAATACGATGACCGGATCGCGGCCAACGGTTTTGCCACGGTGCTCTACCTGCGGCTGATTTTTTTCCCCTTCACCCCCCTCAATTTCGGCATGGGCTTGACCAGGGTGACATTCAAGGACTATTTCTTCGGCACCCTGTTCGGCATCCTCGCCGGCGGCTTTGTCCTCACCTTTTTCTTCGCCACCCTGGCCGAGGTCTGGAGATCCGGCGACTGGTGGCAGTTGGTGAGCTGGAAGGCTCTTTTTTCCCTGGCGCTCTTTGCCGGCTCCTTCTTTATCCCCACGCTGATCCGGAAAATCAAGCCCGAGGGGACAGGCTGAGAAAGGAGTTGTGCCATGCCCGAACTGCCGGAAGTGGAAGTGGTCTGTCAAGGGCTTGGACCCCTGGTGCGCACGCGTAAAATCCTCTCGGTTTCCTTCAGCAACAAGAAGCTGCGCAAGCCTTTCCCCAGGGCCAAAATGTACAGCCGGGTCGAGGGCTCCTTCATCCTGGGGGTGGAGCGCCGCGCCAAATATATCATGCTGCGATTGACCGGCAAGAGCGTCATGCTCTTCCACCTGGGCATGACCGGCAAGATCGGTCTTTTTGACCGCGATTCCCCCCGCCGCGCGCATGATCATCTCCGTTTTTTGCTGGATAACGGCAAGGAGATGCGCTTCAACGATGTGCGCAGATTCGGCTGCGTCGAGGTCTATTCGGAAAATGAGCTGCGGGAGAACGATCCCTTTGCCGGTATGGGTCCTGAGCCTTTTGCCGAGGATTTCTCCGCCGATTATCTGCTGGACAAAGCCCGGGGCAAGCGGGTGCCGGTGAAAAGCTTTCTCATGGACAACCGGGTGGTGGTGGGCTTGGGTAATATCTACGCCAACGAGACACTCTTTGCCGCCTGCACTCACCCGCACACCCCGGTCAACCGGTTGTCCAGGCTCGATTGGCAGCGCATCGTCACAAAGGGCCGGCAGATCCTTGAAAAGGCCATTGCCATGGGCGGCTCCACCATCTCCGATTACGAGAACGTCAGCGGCGAGGCCGGATATTTTCAGGTGGAGCTTGCGGTGTACGGCAGGCAGGGCCAACCCTGCCCCCGCTGCGGTCAGCCGGTGGTGCGCAGCGTTTTGGCAGGCAGGGCCACGTTCTGCTGTCCCGTGTGTCAAAAATAAGGGGAGGCAGGGAATTTTTTGGAGGAACTGATGTTTTTTCTTTACTCGGGCGAGGAGCGGAGGTATAAAGCGAATATTTGTCACTCCTGACCGAGGGAAAAGTTGTCTGGGTGATCCGGATGTGATCACTACCAAAGGGTAATGCGCATTGTCGCAATTATTAAAACACAAAGAGAGGAAGAGAACCATGAAATCAGTAAAAACCACTGTTGCCCTTGCCCTGATGCTGCTTCTGTCCACCGGCATGATCGCCTGCAAGAAAGCTGAAGAAGCCGAAGTAGCCGCCCCTGTTGTAGAGCAGGCTGCTCCCGCAGTTGAGCCTGCAGCTCCTGCTCCTGCTGCTCCTGCTCCCGAGGCTGCTCCTGCACCCGAGGCTGCTCCTGCCGACGCTGCTGCTCCTGCTGACGCTGCAGCTCCTGCTGCACAGTAAGTCGCTGTCTCATTTCCGGGCTGGGTGTGTCCCAGCCCGGAAATTTTCCCTCCTGCTTTTTTCTTTCTTTTCCCCTTGGAACTACCGGCTATCCTCCATGATCTCCAGCAGCGTTTCGGCTGCCCTGGAAAGATCCGTGGTGCTGTGGTGGCGGGTGATGGAGAACCTGAGCCGTGCCGTGCCCTGTGGTACGGTGGGTGGCCGAACGGCCGTGGCGAAGATCCCCTTTTTTTGGAGGAGCTCTGCGATGTGCAGCGCCGCTTCGCTTTCCCCGACCACAATGGGGATGATCTGCGAGGGGCCAAGGTCTGCCTCGTATCCGCCTTTGCGCAGCACCCCTTTGAAATAACCGATTTTTTCCTGCAGTTCGCGGCGCAGGCCGGGCTCGTGCCGGATGAGGCGCACCGCCGCCAGGGAGGCTGCTGCAACCGCCGGCGGCAGGGCGGTGGAAAAGATAAAGCTCCTGGCCCGGTTGACCAGATACTCGATCATCTCCCTGTTCCCGGCCACAAAGGCGCCATAGCTGCCAAGTCCCTTGCCGAAGGTGCCCACCGCCAGATCCACTGCTCCGCTCATCCCATCTTCTTCAATGATTCCGCCGCCGGTGGGACCAAAAACCCCGGTGGCATGGGCTTCGTCCACCATGAGCAGGCAGCCGAACCGCTCCTTGAGCGCCGCCAGTTCGCGCAATGGGCAGCGGTCTCCGTCCATGCTGTAGATGGATTCCACCACGATCAAGGGGGTGGTTGTCCCCCGTTTTTTTGTGAGCAGCTCTTCGAGATGATTGAGGTCGTTGTGGCGGAAGCGTATTACCCTGGCGCCGGACAGGCGGCAGCCGTCATGGATGCTGGCATGGTTCAGCCGGTCGCTGAAGATGAGGTCGTGGCGGCCCATGAGGGCGGGGATGATGCCGGTGTTGGCCATGTAGCCGGAGCCGAAGGTGAGGGCGCCTTCCTGGCCCTTGAGCTGGGCCACGGCTTGCTCCAGATCATGGTGCACCGCAAGGTCGCCGCTCATCAAGCGCGAGGCGCCGGAACCGGCGCCGAACCGGCTCAGTGCCTCCTGGGCGGCAGCGATGAGGGCCGGATGTTCGGCAAGGGCCAGGTAGTCATTGGAGGAAAAATCGAGAAGCGTGCGGTTGTCGTCTTCGGCAAGGATGAGCCGTCCTTTTTCCCGGGCGATGACGGGTCGCAGGCTGCGCAGCCTGCCCTTTTCCCGCTGCTCGTTGAGCCACGCCTTCAGATCGACCATAATTGCCTGATCTCTTCGGCAAAATGGCGATCTGCCCGGGGGGAACGGCCCCGCTGGGTGAGATAGCCGCCGATCATCATGCCGTCGGCGCCGCCCATGAACGCGGAGCTTAAGAAATCTGCCAGGGCGGATTCTCGCCCAGCAGCCAACCGAATGGCGGCCTGGGGCAGAATCAACCGGTAGAGGGCGATGGTCCGGAGAATTTCCGCGATGGGCAGGGGGGGAATACCCGCGCAGGGGGTGCCGGGCAGGGGGATGAGGATGTTGATGGGCACCGAGTCAATCCCGCATTCAACAAGGCTCAAGGCCATGGACAACCGGTCCGTTTCCGATTCCCCCAACCCGAAGATGCCGCCGCTGCACACCGAAAGCCCGGCCTCCTGGGCGGCCTTGATGGTGGCGATCCGGTCAGCAAAACTGTGGGTGGTGCAGACCTGCGGAAAAAACTCCCTGGAGGTCTCCAGGTTGTGGTGGTAGCGGGAAACCCCCGCCTCTTTAAGCGCAAGGAGTTCATCCTTGCCCAAAATACCGAGGGAGGCGCAGATCTTGATTCCCACCTCTTCGCGGATGGCACGGATGATATCGAGCATGCGGGGCAAGTCGGCTTCGGCCAACCCCCTGCCGCTGGTCACCAGCGAAAAACGGCTGGCCCCGTTTTTTTGCGCCTCCCGGGCGGCAGCAATGATCTGGGCGGTGTCCAAAAGCGGATACACCGGCGCCTCGGTCCGGTAATGGGCGGATTGTGCGCAAAAATGGCAATCCTCGCTGCATGTGCCGGATTTGGCGTTGATGATGCTGCACAGGGAAAAGGAGGTTCCGCGCCGCGCCAGCTTTGTCGCCAACGCCTGCCGCATGAGCTCGTCCAAGGGCATTGCCTGGAGTTCGGTGATGTCGGGGGGCTGACGAAGCATGGTTTTCACGATAATTGTCCAAAAAATCGGCCATAAACCCCACGAAAGAACACGAAATCTGTTGAAGTTTTTCGTGTCGTTTCGTGGGGTTCGTGGCTAAAAAAGTCCCCAACCTATTTGAGGCCGAAGATCCCGCCCTTCTTGCCGGAAAACGCCGGGGTGCGGCTTTCTGCCCGGGGCTGGCGGGGCTTGCCGGTCCTGGGTTTGGCGCTTCTTGGGGGAGCCCCAGACTCGGGCCGTGGCGCAAGATCGGCGGGCGAGCCGCCAAGGGCTTCCCGGTAGAGCTGAAAAAGGAGCAACCCGTCCGGGAAATAACTCTTGCGTTTCAGCCAGCCGGGCCAGGCCTGTTCCGCGCCGTGCCGGACAAAAACCGGGAGATTGACCAGCAGGGAGGTGATCTCCTCCCTGGAGGCCCGTTTGACATTGAGGTGTTCCAGCTGGGCATCAATCTGGGTGCGGAGGGTGCGGGAAAAGGCAAAGGTTTCTCGGCCTTCGGCCGGCAGATGCAAAAGGTCGAAGCGCGCCTGACTCCAGGGCAGCAGGAGAGCCGCGAGTAGGAGGTGTTCCGGCAGAGGGTTGCCGCTGGCATGCAAGCGATCAATTACCCGGCACAGGGCAAACAGGAGGCCGGTTTCGCCCGAGGGCTCTTCCGCCTCTCGGCTGATAATCCCATCATAGCAGGGCAGGAGGAGAAAAAATATGCCGCTGGCAACGGCGAGCCGGCACCAGGGGGCGCAGGCGCCGCTGTTCAGATCCTTGAAGAATTCGTCCCGCACCCGGGAATCCGGGCAGAGGCGCAGGGTGTCCAGGTTGGCGATAATGGCCTGCCAGGTGCGCGCCTCAATGGTAAAACCGCTTCGGGCCGCGTGGCGGATGGCCCGAAGCATGCGGACGGGGTCCCGGACAATCCGCCGTTCCGGCTCCCCGACAATGCGGATAATCCGGTTGTTGAGGTCGGCCACCCCGCCCGTGTAATCGATGATGGTGAAGTTCTCTATCTCGTAGAACAAGGCGTTGATGGTGAGATCCCGCCGGAAGGCGTCTTCCGCTTCGGAGCCGAAGGTGTTGTTGTGGGCCAGCACCTCGTCTTCTTCCCGCTCCCCTTCTCCAAACTCACTGCGGCAGCGCAGGGTGGAAACCTCGACAATCTTGTTGCCGAAGAAAAAGACCTGCACCAGCCGGAACCGGCGACCGATGATCCGGCTGTTGCGAAACAGGGCGCGCAGCTCTCCGGGCCGGGCGTTGGTGCTGATGTCGAAATCCTTGGGTTTCTTGCCCAGGTAGAGATCCCGCACCGCGCCGCCCACCAGGTAGGCGGAAAAACCCGCGTCCCGGAGGCGATGCATTACCTTCAGGGCTTCGCGGTCGATATCCTTGCGGGAGATGGGATGTTCGGCCCTTGGGATGATGAGGGGTTCGGGCAGTTCAGCCAGGTCAGCGGATGGGGCCATGGGGTTTTTCGGGCAGGAGCGCAAGGTGTGAGGACTCCTCCTCAGCCGTTGTAACAAAATAGTATCGTCATCGGGATAGCCAAAACGGCATAAAACGCCGGAGCGTAAAGGTCATGAAAATAGAGGTTATTGCGCAACGGCTCCTGGATACGTCACTCCAGGTTCCTTGTACATGGACTCGGCCTGCGAAACAAACTGGTCGAAAACCTCGCGGACGGTGAGGATTTCCTTCATTTTATAGACATTTTCCCCGGAAAAAACCAGGCCGTCTTCCAGGTTGCCCTCGCAGGCCGCGGTAAGCCTGTCGCTGATGCAATAGACATGGTCGCATTTTTTCAGGCACTTGTATTTGCATTCCTTGGCCTTGAGGTCGCTCTTGCTCAGGAGCTTTTCCACAAAGGGGGTCTTGATGGCCCGGCCCGGCAGTCCTACGGGGGACTTGATCAGGGCGATGTCTTCCTTGTTGGCATGGAGCATGGCCTGCTTGAAGCTTTCCGCCACCGAACATTCCTTGGTGAGGACAAAGCGGGTGGCGATCTGCACCCCGTCCGCCCCGTACTTGTCCATCATCTCCGCCATCTCGAAGCCGTTGGTAATGCCGCCGGCCGCGATCAGGGGCACCTTTTTCACCACCTTGCGGATCTCGGGAAACAGGTCGCGCAGGGCCACGGTGGTGCCCAGATGGCCGCCCGCTTCCTTGGCCTCGACCACGATGGCCGCGGCGCCCAGTTTCTCGGCGAGCATGGCAAAGGAGGGCGAGGAAACGATGGAAACGATGGGGGTGTTGGTCTCCTTGCCGATCTTGAAGATATCCCGGGAAAACCCGGCGCCGGTGACGATCATGTCCACCCCGGCCTCGATGGAGCCCTGCACCAGATTGTAGAAATTCTTCATGGCGAACATGATGTTCACCGCGATGATCCCCTTGGTCGCGGCCTTGGCCTTGCGGATGTCGGCCTTGAGCTCCTCCACCGGAATGGCGGAGCCGCCGATGGTGCCGATGCCGCCGCACTCGGCAACGGGAACGGCCAGGGCCGAGGTGGAGACGCGGATGGACATGCCACCCTGAACAAGGGGTACCTGGGCGGTGAACTTGCCGATGGTAAGGGGGGGTAGCTTCATGAAATTCTGGTGCTCCGTTGAGTTTGAGGACGAATGAGCAACTATGCTTTTTTTCGTTTTTTTTGTCAAGGAAACCTGATGGATTCCGACAAATTAAGGAAAAAGGTCGCCTGTTCGTGACGCAACATTAAAAAAAAATCACGGCAGCGCGGCGCGACCTGTCGCCGGTCGCGGTCGCTTCCTTATGACATCGCATGGTGCTGCGTAGTCGGCAACCCTTCCGGGCCAACAAGGTGATTTTTCTTGTCCGGAGAGAAGAGTTTTTGCCCTTTTCACCGGTTTTTGGTTTACACTAAGCGATATAGTTGCGCTGTGGCGCGAAGATGTACCCGATTTTGATTCTTCTTCGCAACATATATATGCGCGGATCAAGGAATGCTGCATGCATATTCACCCAAGCCGCATCGGCTTTGACATAGACGGCGTGGTCGCCGACACCATGGAGGCTTTTATCCGTCTGGCGCGGAGCGGGTATGGGGCCAGGGTGCGCCCGGAGGAGATAACCGAATTTCAGGTGGAGGAGTGCCTCGACCTCGACCCGGCTATGATCGAGGAAATTTTCCGGCGCCTGCTGGAAGAGCCTGTTGCCTGCGGCCTGCGGCTCATGCGCAACGCCCGGCGGGTGTTGACCCGTTTCGCTGGGCATGGCCCCCTCACCTTCATCACGGCCCGAACGCAGAAAAAACCCATAGCCCGCTGGCTGAAAAAAGAACTGGGCCCGCAGGTCTATGGCCGGGTGCGCCTGGTCGCCACCGGCGAGCACGACAGCAAGGCTGCCCATATCAAGGAGATGGGCTTGGATTTTTTTGTGGATGACCGGGCTCAGACCTGCCTGCAACTGGCCCGGGAAGAGGGTATTCAGCCCATTGTCTACCGCCAGCCCTGGAACCAGGGCAAGCATGATCTGCCGGAGGTGGAGAGCTGGCGCACCATTCATGCCCTGTGTTATGGGGAGGGCGGATGGTGAGCCATTGTCCCGCCTGCGGCCAGGCGATGCCAACCCATAGAAATCCTGTGCCCACGGTGGATATCATCATCGCCATGGGCACCGGCGTTATCCTGGTGAAGCGGAAAAATCCGCCTCTTGCCTGGGCCTTGCCAGGCGGCTTTGTGGATTACGGCGAGTCGCTGGAGCAGGCGGCGGTGCGGGAGGCTTGTGAGGAAACCGGGCTTTCGATCCGGCTTGGCCGCCAGTTTCATACCTATTCCGAGCCGGATCGCGACCCCCGCCAGCATACGGTGAGCACGGTTTTTCTTGCCACGGCGGAGGGGACGCCCGTTGCCGGCGATGATGCGGGCGAGGTTGCCATCTTTCACGAAGGATCGCTGCCGCCTCTGGCCTTTGACCACGCACGGATTCTGGGTGACTATTTTGCCGCACAACGAGCAGTTGCCTGAAATGAATACCCGCATCCTGCTGGTGGATGATGATCCGTTCATCCTTGAGATGCTCAAGGTCTCCATGGCCGCCCTGGGGCACGCCTTTGACACGGCCATGGACGGCGAGGCGGCGAAGGATAGCTCCGGCAGGGCGAGTTCACCATGGTTCTCACGGACCTGACCATGCCCCGGTGTGACGGGATGCAGCTTTTAAAGCATGTCAAGGAGGGATATCCCGGCGTCGAGGTTATCGTCATTACCGGTCATGCCGAGCGTTATGGCTATACCGATGTCATCCGGGCCGGCGCCAGCGATTTCATCATCAAGCCCTTTGGCATGGATGAGCTGGAGGCCAAGGTGAGCAGGGTCATTCGCGAGCAGACCCTGATCCGAAAGCTTGAACATCTCTCCATGTGTGACATGCTCACCGATCTCTATAACCGGCGCTGTTTTGAGATGAAGCTGCACGAAGAGGTGCCGCGGGCCCATCGGCAAGGATATCCGGTTTTTCTCGCCCTGCTCGATGTGGACCGTTTCAAGGAGTATAACGATCAGTACGGGCATCCGGCCGGAGACCGCGTTTTGCAGGACATCGGCAGAATCCTCGTGCAGTGCACCCGGGAGAATGTGGACTGGTGTTTCCGGTTCGGCGGCGACGAGTTCGCCATTATCATTCCGTACGCCACCGCCGACCAGGCCGGGCTGGTTGCCGGCCGCATCCTGGAGCGCTACAACCATGACTCCCGGTACGCCTCGACCAGCCTCAGCGTCGGCTTGGCCCGGTTTATCCGCAACCCCGGCCAGACCTGGGCGGAGGATATCGCCGATCTGGTGGCTCGCGCCGACAAGGCGTTGTATTCGGGCAAGGCGCAAGGCGGCAACCGGGTGGTTGTCGACTCCTCCCCGCCGGGTTTAGGCGAATCGCCCTCCGGAACAGATGCCGAAACCCCCAAAAAATAGGGGGCGGGAAACAGTTTCTCTCGCCCCCCCCCTCCTCCCTCCTTCCCTGTTTCTGCTGTATCCCCCTTTTATTTTAAATAGTTAGGCAATGTTTTTCCCCGGAGCTCCTCGTCCTTCCTCCGCCGATAAAAAGTTTGTATTTGGTCATATTCTCTGGTATATAGGCTCGATCTATCAAAGGAGGATTGTTTCCATGGCAACTAGCACAACAGCAACCAAAACGAAGTCCGATGACAATGCAGGGGAAATGAGCTTTGCTCAGCTTTTCGAGGAAAGCCTCAAGGTGGCGGAGGTGGGTGAGGTCGTGTCCGGCACCGTCATCGCCCTGGCCAACGATTTTATCGTGGTCGATATCGGCGACAAGTCGGAGAGTGAGATCCACTGTTCCGAGTTCAAAAACGAAAATGGCGAAATCGACGTCAAGGTGGGCGACATCTTTGACGTCTTCGTGGAGAAACGGGAGGCCGAAGGCGGCCTGAAGCTCTCGCGCGAAAAAGCCATCGGCATCAAGGTCTGGGAAGACATCGCCAAGATCCAGGAAGCGGACGGCACCATCTCGGGCCGCATCGACAACCGGGTCAAGGGCGGCCTCTCCGTCGATATCGGCGTTCCCGCCTTCCTGCCCTACTCGCAGATCGATCTCAGGCCTGTCAAGGATCTGGACAGCCTCATCGGCCAGACCTTCGAGTTCAAGGTTCTCAAATACAACCGCAAGCGCAACAACGTGGTTATCTCCCGTCGCGCCATCCTTGAGGACGAGCGCAAGAAGCTGCGGGAAGATATGCAGTCCAACCTGGTCGAAGGCCAGGTGGTCACCGGCACCATCACCAATATCACCGATTACGGTGTGTTCATCGACCTGGGCGGCATGGATGGTCTCTGTCACATCACTGATCTTTCCTGGGGCCGCGTTTCCCATCCCTCCAAGCTGTTCAAGGTGGGCGAGGATATCCAGGTCAAGATCCTCAAGTACGACCGCGAGAACGACAAGGTTTCCCTTGGCGTCAAGCAGCTCAAGGAAGATCCTTGGGCCACCGTGCAGGAGCGTTACCCCATCGGCGCCAAGGCCATGGGCAAGGTGGTTTCCATCACCGACTACGGCGTCTTTGCCGAGCTGGAAGAGGGTGTTGAGGGCTTGATCCATGTTTCCGAGATGTCCTGGTCCAAGAAGACCCGGCATCCCTCCAAGATCGTCGGGGTCGGCGAGGCTGCCGAGGTGGTCATCCTCAATATCGACGTGGATGCCAAGCGCATCTCCCTCGGCATGAAGCAGTTGCAGCCCAATCCTTGGGATCTGGTCAGCGAGAACTATCCGGTGGGCTCCATCATCGAAGGCAAGATCAAGAACATCACCGACTTCGGCGTCTTCATCGGCATCGAGGAAGGCATCGACGGTCTGATCCATGTCTCCGACCTCTCTTGGACCGAGCGGATCAAGCATCCTTCCGAGAAGTACGCCAAGGGTGAAACCATCCAGGCCGTGGTGCTGAAAATCGACCGCGAGAACGAGCGGTTCTCCTTGGGCGTCAAGCAGTTGGAGCCGGATCCCTGGCAGGCGGCCATCGAGAAGTATCCGGTGGGCGCCACCGTGCAGGGCAAGATCACCAATGTGACCGAATTCGGCATCTTCGTGGAAGTGGAAGAGGGCATCGAAGGTCTGATCCATGTTTCCGAGATCAGCAAGGACAAGGTTGCCACCCCGGTTGGTCTGTACAATGCCGGTGATTCCGTGGAAGCCAAGGTGATCAACGTTTCCGCCAAGGACCGGAAGATCGGCCTCTCCATCAAGGCGCTGACCGATGATTCCGGCGAAGGCAACTACGAGGAGTTCAAGCAGAAGCAGGCCAAGAGTGGCGGCCCGTCCACCATCGGCGACCTGTTGAAGGAAGAGATGGACAATAAGGCCCAGGAGTAACCAGGCCTAAAAGGAGCCGTGGCACTGCCGCGGCTCCTAACTTTTCATTTCGGGTTTGTCATGTCACAAGGGTTATTCCGCCACAGGCATCCGGTTCTCACAGGGTTATTGATCCTGGGAGGCATCATGCTGTTCTTTTGGGGCGGAATAACCTTTTTTGTTACCAGCCTCACCGGTCCGTCCAAGTCCGAGCTCTTCCTGAAGGAGGGGGTCGGGGTCATTGATGTCAAGGGCGTTATCCTCGAATCCGAGGAGATTCTCGCCAATCTGGTGGCCTTTCGCGAGGAGCCCAAGATCAAGGGCATTGTGTTGCGGATCGACAGCCCCGGCGGGGCCGTGGGCGCTTCCCAGGAAATCTATGACGAGGTCCGGCGGACCAGCAAGGTCAAGCCGGTGGTCGCCTCCATGGGTTCGGTGGCAGCCTCGGGCGGCCTCTATGTTTCCTTGGGCGCGGGCAAGATTGTCGCCAACCCAGGCACCCTGACCGGCTCCATGGGGGTGATCCTCAAGTTTGCCAACCTGGAAGGGTTGTTTGACAAGATCGGCTACAAGAACGAGGTGGTCAAAAGCGGCAGGCTGAAGGATATCGGTTCTCCTTCCCGGCCCATGACCGAGGAGGAGAGGCAGATGCTCCAGGGCATGATCGATAACGTACAGGAGCAGTTTGTCCTGGCCGTGTCGGAAAGCCGCTCCTTGCCGGCGGCCGAGGTGAGAAAAATCGCCGATGGGCGTATTTTTTCCGGGCTGCAGGCCAAGGAATACGGCCTGGTCGATCAGTTGGGCAATTTCAGCGATGCGGTCATGCTGGCCGCCGAGCTGTCCGGGATCACAAGCGACAGGATGCCGGAACTCATCTATCCCCGGGAAGACGATTTTTCCTTCCTGCGTTTGATGACCGGTAAAAATAGTGAATCGCTGTTACAGCAGACAGGTTTATCTGGTCCGGTTCTGGCCTATGAATGGACAGGGACCTTGCGATAGGAGTGTATTAAACGATGTTGAAACGGGATTTGGTAAATGCGGTGGCCGAGGAGATGGGCGCGTATCTGAAAAAGGATGTGAGCCAGGCCGTTGATATCATGCTGGACACCATAGTGGAGGCCCTGGCCGAGGACCGGCGCGTCGAGATCCGAGGCTTCGGCAGTTTTTCCGTGCGTCAGCGCAAGGCGCGTACCACCAAGAACCCCAGGACCGGCAAGGTCATGAAAATCACCTCCCGCAAGAACCTGCACTTCACCATGAGCAAATCGCTGAAGGACGCCTTGATTCAAAACGGGAAATAAACGGCGAATTCCGTCAGAAATGCGTGGTGTCGCCTTTGCCTTGACGCAGCACCTCCGGGGTATCGCCGATAAGCGAGACCACCGATGACGGCTCCGGGTACACCGTGCCGCCGTCGATGATGATATCCACCTGTTTGCCGAATCGCGCCTCGATCTCGAAGGCCTCGCTCATGGGCGGATCATCCGGGTTCAGGATGGCGCTGGTGTTGAGCATCGGGTTGCCCAGGGCCTCGATCAACGCCAGGCAGATACCGTTGTCCGGCACCCTGATCCCCACGGTTTTCTGCCGGCTGAGCATGATTTTCGGCACCAGCTTTGCCGCCTGCAATATAAAGGTGTAGGGACCGGGCAGATCTTTTTTCATGATCCTGTAGCTCATGTTGGACACATGGCAATAGGTGCTGACGTTTTTGAGGCTTGAGCACATGAAGCTGAAAGGCTGGTGTATCGGCCTCTTTTTTATTTGATGGATCCGCTTGATCGCCTTCTGGTTGAACATGTCGCAGCCGATGCCGTAGACGGTGTCGGTGGGATAGCAGATCACCGCTCCCTTGCGCAGGGCCTCCGCCGCCTGCTGGATCAGGCGGGGCTGGGGGTTGTCCGGATTGATGGCAAGTATCACGGGGCGTTCCTTGTTGCGGGGGTATGGGGTGGCCGACGCTAACCCCTTATGAGTATTGGGATTCTTTCCTTATATTGTACGGCACCACCAGACAAAAGGCAACAGCGAAGCGGTGACAGCGAAGCGGTGATGAGCATAGCCTGCGGCATTGATATGGGGACCAACAGCTTCCGTTTGCTGGTGGCCGAGGTGGAGGATGGGCGTTTGCGTCCTCTTGCCCATGATCTGGTCACGGTCCGTCTGGGCGAGGGGCTTGGCGTGAGCGGCCTTCTCGTTCCCGCGGCCATGCTTCGGGCTGAGGCGGCTCTCTCCCGGTTTGCGGCGCTGATGGCCCCCTACCCTGTTCGCCGCGTCCGGGCTTGCGCCACCCATGCCGTGCGAAAAGCGGCCAATGGGGAAGAGTTTCTCCAGCGGGGCAAGGCCTTGCTCGGGGTGCGGATCGAGGTGTTGTCCGGCGAGGAGGAGGCCCGCCTTGCCATGCGGGGAACACTTTCCGCCCTGCCTTCCCAACAGCGGCGCTACCCTCTCTTACTGGCGGATGTGGGCGGAGGCAGCTCCGAGATTATCCTCCAGGCCACGGCGGAAAGCGAGCCCCGGCTGAGAAGCCTGCCCTTGGGCGCTGTCGGCTTGACCGAGGAGTTCGCCGGCGATCTCCCTGCCATGCGCAAGAAGATCCGGGCGATTCTCGCCCCGGCTCTTCTTGCTATCCTCGGGGGCGAACAGCGCGGGCACGTTTCTCTGTTCATGGCTTCGGGCGGGACAGCGACAGCCCTGGCCGCCCTCGCCTTGGGATTGGAGCGGTATGATGCCCAGCGGGTCCAGAATCACCAGTTGAGCCAGATTGCGGTGTCCCGTCTGGCTACCGGTCTGGCCGCTCTTTCTCCGGAGGAACGCAATGGTCTGCCCGGCCTGGAAGATGGGCGCGGGGCGATTATCCTGGCCGGAGCGGTGATTGTGCAGGAGTTGCAGCAGGAGTTGGCGCGCCCGGTGCTTGTGAGCGACGCCGGGCTGCTGGAGGGTGTTCTCCTGAGCGCAGCCTCCGGGGGCTGAGTCCGCAGGCACTGTCCGGCAGCAGAAGCATTCCTCCTAAAACTCGCCATTGACCTCCGGATTGAAAGTTTTTTATAGTGAACACACCATGTTTTTTGCCCCCCGTTTTCGGGCTGCTGCTGAGTATTCCAGGTCGCCTTGGCAAGCGAGGCGCATCACCCGCCATATTTTTTTTGAGGGAGTCCGCTGATGTCACTCGATACAATCGAACTCGCCTATACCTTTGACGACCTGCTCCTGGTGCCTGCCGCATCGGAGGTACTGCCCAACGAGGTGAGCCTGGCCACGATGCTGACCAAGACCATCACCCTGAATATTCCCCTGGTCAGCGCGGCCATGGACACGGTCACCGAGCACCGGGCCGCCATTACCATGGCCAGGGAGGGCGGAATCGGGATCATCCACAAGAACATGGGCGTGGAAGAGCAGGTCCGCGAGGTGCGCAAGGTCAAGAAATCCGAATCGGGCATGGTCATCGACCCGATCACGGTGAATGATGCGCAAACCGTGCGCGAGGTGAACGAGATCATGCGCACCTACCGGATCTCCGGGGTGCCGGTGCTGCATGGCACCAAGCTGGTGGGTATTGTCACCAACCGCGATCTGCGGTTTGTTTCCGATGAGGATCTGCTGGTGCGGGAGGTCATGACCAGCAAGGATCTGGTCACCGCCAAGGCGGGGATCACCCTGGAGCAATCAAAAGCCCTGCTCCACGAGCACCGCATCGAAAAACTCCTGGTGGTGGATGATGACGGCAATCTCCAGGGTCTGATCACCATCAAGGATATCGAAAAGGTGCGCAAATATCCCAACGCCGCCAAGGACGACCTGGGTCGGCTGCGGGTGGGCGCGGCCATCGGAGTGAACTCCTCCCTGGAGCATGTGGAGAAATTGATCAGCGTGGGCGTGGATGTGGTGGTGCTCGATTCCGCCCACGGCCACTCCCGCAATATCCTCAACGCCCTGACCCGGATCAAGGACGCCTTTCCCGAGTTGCAGGTCATTGCTGGCAACGTGGCCACGGGGGAAGGGGCTGAGGCCCTGATCCGGGCCGGAGCCGACTGCGTCAAGGTCGGGGTCGGGCCGGGCTCCATCTGCACCACCCGCATCGTGGCCGGGGTCGGGGTGCCGCAGATGACCGCGATCCACAACTGTGCCAAGGCCGCGGAGAAATTCGGCGTGCCGGTGATCGCCGACGGCGGGATCAAGTACTCCGGCGAGATCGCCAAGGCCCTCGGCATCGGCGCCCGGGTGGTGATGATCGGCAGCCTCTTTGCCGGCACCGACGAATCCCCCGGAGAGACCTTTTTGTACCAGGGGCGGACCTACAAGGGCTACCGGGGCATGGGCTCGCTCGGCGCCATGAAGCAGGGCTCCAGCGACCGCTACTTCCAGGAAGGGGTGGAAAGTCAGGCCAAGTTCGTGCCCGAGGGCATCGAAGGCAAGGTGCCCTACCGGGGGCCGCTCTCCGACATGATCTACCAGCTCATGGGCGGGTTGCGCTCCGGCATGGGCTATCTGGGCGCGGCCACCATCGAGGAGCTGCGCCAAAAGGCGAAGTTTGTCAAGATCACCGCCGCCGGGCTCAAGGAAAGCCATGTCCACGACGTGATCATCACCAAAGAGGCTCCGAATTACCGGTTGGGCTGAACCTCCTGACCCTGCATAAAGGTAAAAAAATGGATATCCACGGCGAAAAGATACTGATTCTTGATTTCGGCTCCCAGTACACCCAGCTCATTGCCCGCAGGGTGCGGGAGGCCGGGGTGTATTGCGAGCTCCATCCTTGGGACATGACCGCAGACGAGATCCGGGATTTCAAGCCCAACGGGATCATCCTCTCGGGCGGGCCGCAGTCGGTGCATGAGGCCGAGACCCCTCGCGCTGCCGAGGCGGTTTTCACCCTTGGGGTGCCGGTGCTCGGCATCTGCTACGGCCAGCAGACCATGGCGGCCCAATTGGGCGGCGAGGTGGAGCCTTCCGCCCACCGCGAGTACGGCTATGCCCAGGTGCGGGCCCGCAACCACTCCAAGCTGCTGGCCGACATCGAGGACCACGCCAGCCCCGAGGGCTACGGGCTGCTCGACGTCTGGATGAGTCACGGCGACCGGGTCAACAAGCTGCCCCAAGGCTTCGTGGCCATCTGCGAGACCGACAGCGCCCCCCTGGCCGGCATGGCGGACGAGTCCCGCCGCTTCTACGGCCTCCAGTTTCATCCGGAAGTGACCCACACCCGCCAGGGCAAACGGATCATCGAGCGCTTTGTCCACGAGATCTGCGGCTGCGGCCGTCTCTGGACCCCGGATAACATCATCAGCGACTCCCTTGCGCAGGTCCGCGCCAGGGTGGGCAGCGACGAGGTGCTGCTGGGGCTTTCCGGCGGCGTTGATTCCTCGGTGGTGGCCGCCCTGCTGCACAAGGCCATCGGCAGCCAGCTCACCTGCGTCTTCGTGGACAACGGCCTGCTGCGCTTGGACGAAGGCGAACAGGTCATGGCCACCTTTGCCAGGCACATGGGGGTCAAGGTGCTCCGGGTCAATGCCGAGGAGCGGTTTCTGACCAAGCTCAAAGGCGTGGAAGATCCGGAACAGAAACGCAAGATCATCGGCAACACCTTCATCGAGGTATTCGAGGAGGAAGCGGCCAAGCTCAGCAACGTCAAGTGGCTGGCCCAGGGCACCATCTACCCGGATGTCATCGAATCGGCCGGGGCCAAGACCGGCAAGGCCAAGGTGATCAAGAGCCATCACAACGTGGGTGGCCTGCCCGAGCATATGAAGCTTGGGCTGGTGGAGCCCCTGCGGGAGCTGTTCAAGGATGAGGTGCGCGCCATCGGTGTGGAGCTGGGGCTGCCATCGGAGATGGTCTACCGCCACCCCTTCCCCGGCCCGGGCCTCGGAGTGCGCATCCTGGGCGAGGTGCGCAAGGACTACGCCGACACCCTGCGGTTGGCCGACGACATCTTCATCGCGGAGCTGCGCAAGCATGAGCTGTACGACAAGGTCTCCCAGGCCTTCACCGTCTTCCTGCCGGTGCGCTCGGTGGGCGTGGTGGGCGACAACCGCCAGTACGCCCATGTCATAGCCTTGCGCGCCGTGGAGACTGTTGATTTCATGACCGCCCGCTGGGCCCATCTGCCTTACGAATTCCTCGACCACGTCACCCGGCGCATCTGCAACGAGGTGCGCGGCGTCTCCCGGGTGGTCTACGATATCACCGGTAAGCCGCCGGGAACCATCGAATGGGAGTAACTGTCCATCAGCACAGCATCTGCATTGTCATCGGTCGGCTCATGTGCAGCAGCACACTTCGCCGACCTCTTCCGCGCATCTGCGGCACTGCTGAACAGTTCCTTTCGCAGGGTCTGCCAAGCTAGATGGTCATGAGTGGGAATAGTCTCAGTTGCCGCTTTACCACGCCGTTTTTTTTGTGATACCATGAGGGCGGAATGATTTTTTGAGGGGTACCGGGTTGTTACCGACAAATCCTATGGGAAAGGGGCTGCCGTGAAGGGTGGAGAGACAAATATGCGGGATCTGGAGCTGGCTAACCGGCTTCTGGACAGTTTTTCCCGGATTGCCGGGGTGATCAACACCCCCCGCCTTGATTACCCAAGGCGCCTGGGCCGGATTCTTGCGGTTATTCTTGAGTATCTGGGGGTGGAGCAAGGCTCCCTCATGGTGCTGGAGCGCAAGAAATATCTGGTGGTTAGGGCGGCAAGCCGCGCCGAGATCATCGGACATGAGCAGCGCATTGACGATGAGAGCTCCGTTGCCTCCTGGGTGGCCAGGCACCAGGAGCCCCTTTTCATCAAGGATATCTGCAAGGATAAGCGCTTTGGCGGACAGTGCCGCGGCAACTACCGGCGCAATTCGCTGCTCTCCATGCCGATCCTCCACAAGGGCAAGGTGTTGGGCGTCATCAATGTCACCGACAAGATCGGGGACCGGGATCTCCTCAAGGAGGATATCACCCGACTTTTCGACTTCAGCAGCGTCATCCTCTCCCTGCTGGTCCAGGAAAACCTGCAGCAGGATCTCCGGAGGCAGCAGCGCACCCTCCGGCAACGAAACCAGGAGCTGCGGCATCAGGAGGCCTTGCGGGCCGACCTCTCCCGCATGCTGATCCATGACCTCAAGGGCCCGCTTTCCGAGGTGGTGGCCAATCTCGATATCCTCTCCTACACCGTTTCCGAGGAAAACCGCGAGTTTCTGGAGTCCGCCCAAATGGGGTGCGACCGGGCGGTGCGCATGGTATCGAACCTGGTGAGCATCGGCAAGATTGAAGACGGCAAGCTCACCCCCATCAAGGAGGTGGTCGCGGTCCGTCCCATGCTGGCCGAATGCCTGTGCAGCATCAAGGGCATGGCCAGGATCAAGGATATTGAACTGATCCTTGAGGCAGACGAGGATTTGCCGCGGATTGCCCTGGACCGGATCCTCATCCTGCGGGTGTTGCAGAACCTGCTCACCAATGCCTTGGGGTATTGTTCGAGCAACACCACCATCCGTTTCGGCTGTCGGCGGCTTCCCGGCAAAAAGCAGCTTGAATTTTATGTGCAGGACCAAGGCCCCGGCATCCCCGCCGCCAAGCACCGCACCATTTTTGAGAAATACGCCAGAATCTCCGACAAGCAGGATGCCCTGGTCGGCACCGGCCTTGGCCTCTATTTCTGCCGTTTGGCCGTGGAGATTCACCGGGGCCGCATCGGAGTCGAGAGCGAACCGGAAAAAGGGTCTCGTTTTTATGTCAGATTGCCCCTGTAATGAAGAGTTGACGGTTTTCAGCAAAGGGAAAGAAGTCGGATGAAGCTCAAAGCGCCAAAAGACATGGTTTTTCTTGTCGTGGACGACATCGACAACATGCGCCGTTCGGTCAAGGCCATGCTGAAGCTGGTCCATTTCGGCAAGGAGTTTTACGAGGCGGCCAATGGGAGGGATGCCTGGAAGCTTCTGCAGACCGAAAATATCGTCATCGATTTCATTATCTGTGATTACAACATGCCCTATATGTCGGGCACCGAGCTTCTGGGGTTGATCCGTTCCACCAAGAAATGGCGCGACATCCCCTTTCTCATGGTCACCGCGGAAGCCAACATGGATATTGTTGCCGAAGCGGCGGAGCATGATGTTGATGCCTACATGACCAAACCTTTTGTCACCGCGACCCTGGAGCAGAAGGTTATGGAGCTGCTGGTCCAGATCAACAACCCTTCGCCCTTCAACCAACTGTTGCTCCAGGCGCGCACCCTTGATGAAAAGGGCGATCTTGACGGCGCCATTGCCAAGGCCACGGAGGCGGCCAAGATCAATGACCGCTCCTCCAAGCCCTACCGGGAGCTGGGGCGTCTCTTCGGGAAAAAGGGCGATCTGAAAAAAGCCCAGCTCTGCTTTGAAAAGGCGGTGGAGATCAACCGGCTCGATGTCAGTTCCTACCATGCCCTGGGCCAGATTTACTACCGTCAGGGCAAGATGGAAATGGCCATGGAAAATTTCAACCGGGCCATGGAGATCAGTCCCAGGCATGCGGACAGGGCCATGAATTTCGCCAAGCTGCTCATCAAGAAAAATCAGTTGCCCGAGGCGGAAAAAGTCCTGCGGTTGGTCCTGAAAACAAAGAGCAACGATATCGACTTCAAGGAGGATATTGCCGAGACCTGCATCGGCTGCGGCCTGGGGGATCTGGCGGTCAAATGTTACCGGGAGGTACTCAAGGCGGACCCGGAGCGCCTCTATTTGAATAAAAAAATCGGCATGGCCCTGTTTGCAGCGGGCGATGCCAACGAAGCAGTCAAGGTGCTCGAAAAGGCGGCGGAGAAAACCTCCGACGACATCGAGCTGTTCCTGGTCCTGGGTAAGGCCTATTATGCCATGAAACAACTGGTCCGGGCAGACCAGTGGGTTTCGAAGGTCCTCCGGCTCGATCCCGGCCATAAGGAAGCCCGCTCCATCCTGGATAAATGTCTGTGAGCCAGGGTTGGTCCTTCTCCGACAAGAAACAGGCTGATTAATCCAATGGCAGCAGAATTTACCACTGTCCTCGCCCTTCAGGCTCTGAACTACCAGGGACAGAATATCCTGGGAGAAAACTGGGCGGATTTTCTTTTGGATCTGCGCCAGTCCCTTGCCGCAAAAGGGACGGAAGGTCCCGCCAGCACGGAATCCCTGCTCCTTTTCTCCTTCCCGCACCCGGATGTCGCCTGTATCGTGCTTTTGGAAAATCTGGCCCGGCTGAAAAAGGTGTACGAGTGGAAGGAGAGTTTCGGCCCCCTGCCCCTGCACATTGTCCTGCACCTTGAAAAGGAAGGCGATCCGCCCGGCCCGGTGTATGACCCTGCGGCAACCTTCTGGGATCTTCTCCACTACGAGCAGCCCTATGCCACCCCCTCCCTGAAACAGCAGTGGGCCGAGGGGCAGGCGGGGGGGGATTCGTTGTCTCACACCTTTGTCGAGGCCGGCAACGGCGTATATCTGCTCTCCTTGTCCATTCCGGAAACTCCCCGGGTCGAGATTTTTCCCCATCGCGCCCTTCCCCTTGCCGGGTCTTTTTCGCCCTGTTTCTACTGCGGGATGACAACCCACCGTCCGGCGGACTGCCCCGGGAAGATGTTGACCATGGCCACGCAGGGAATTTCCCTGGTCGGCTATCTGTCTCTTGAAAATTTGAGCGAACTCTTTGGCAAGGCCATGTCCGCCCAAGAGAAATTGGCCAATACCATGGCGGCCGGTCTCACCGTGTCCCAGATCAGGCAGAGCCCCATCCTCCAGGTGTATCTGGCCTATTTTGACCTGAATCTGGTCTATCAGCCCAGGTTTTTGTGGAACATAGCCTTTAACAGCAGTTCCAAATGGGAGGAATTGACCAAGCCGGACATGGTTTCGGTGGACAGTCACAGCCTGCATCTGGGTCTTGATTGTCTGCGGGTGGGTCAGCACGGCCAGGCCGAGGATCTCTTTGTCGAGGAAAGCAGGCGGCCCAAGGGAAAGCAGTTCTATGCCACAATCGGCCGCGCCTTTATCGCCCTGGAGCTCGACCGCGACAACGATCTGGAGCATTTTCTGGAACATGCCGCGATCATGGCGAACTCGGACAAGGAAAAGATCTATATCGCCCTGTTGCAGTCCAGATACTATGCCCTTCGCAAGGATCACTGGAAGGCGGGTCATGCCTTGGACACTGTTTTCAGTGTGCGCCGGGATCTGTCCGAGGCTCTGTATCGTCAGGTTCAGCTTATGGTTCAGGGCGATATGTCGGAAAAAAGCCTCCGGCAGCTCCGAGCCTTGGTTGCCGATCGCAAAGAGCTGTTCATTGCCGCGCTCATGGATCCGCAATTGCTTGCTGTTGCCGGGCCGGTTGAGGATCTCCTTTCCGTCCGGCTGCAGGTCCAGCGGCAGGAGGCCGAAGAAAATCTGGTGAAGGCGCAGGAGGTGTGTCGGGATCTCCAGACCTGGTTTGCCGAGGAGGCAAGCCCGGCAACCCTGTTTGCCGACCTCGCCGACCTGGAAAAGCAGTTTGCCCAGGGAAGCTACTACGACCTGCTGGATGTGGCGCATAAGGCACAGGCTTTGTTGCGCGCCTGCTACCGCCTCCAGGAAAACACCCTCGACGCCATGCAAGCCGATATTGCCGGAATGGCAGCCACCTGCGAATCCTTCCGGCGGTACTGGCAGGAGTATCCCTACCAGTCTTTTTTTGTCAATTTCCAGGGAATACTTGAGGCCGGTCGGCAAAAGCTCAATGAAATAGAAGGGTTGGCCAAGCAGAACATGCATGGCCAACTGTACCAGACTATCCAGGAAAAACTGATGCAGGTCCGGGAGAGTTGCGACGGCTTGAAGCCGCTTGCGGCGAGGATGGCCTGGGTACGAATTGTATGTGACGGAGCAAAGCTCTTTGGCCGAAAATTGCTTATCACCGAGATGGTCTTGCTGGGGCTGGGGGCCTTGCTTTTTCCTCTTCTTGCCTTCTGGCTGGGTGGCGACTCCGGCGGGATGATCGAACTGCTTACAAATTCCTGGCTGCAGCGGCAGGCGCTGCTAATTATAACCCTGTTTGTCGCGCCGCTCTTCGCCTTGGCGCAGACGCTCTGGGAGATGATGGACACCTAGCGGGGGTGGGTTCACGTCGATGTGTGCGGTGTGGTGCGCCCGAGAGGATTCGAACCTCTGACCTACGGCTTAGAAGGCCGTTATTAAAATAAAATAACTTGCTGATTTTTCAGGATTTGATAAAATGTTAATAAATATATGGGACTCATATGGGACAATAAACTCCAGGATGGGAATCTTTCATTATGGCATTTATCGAAAAACGAGGTCCTTATCAGTGGCGCGTCAAAATCCGTAAAAAGGGTTTCTCTTCCCTGACTAAAACCTTCTCCGACAAAAAAAATGCCGAGACGTGGGCGCGTAAAACCGAGTCCGAGATGGAGCGAGGCATTTTTATCTCCAGTAGTGTTGCTGAACAAACCAGCGTTGCCGAGATTCTTGATCGGTACGAAAAAGAAGTCTTTCCGCGTCTGTCCGATGGCGGAAAAAGAGAATGTTTTCGCCTGGCCCTTCTCAAGAAAGAACTTGGCCATCTTTCCGTGGCTGCTCTACGCAGTAACCATATCGCGGTCTACCGCGATCAGCGCCAGCAGCAGGTATCCCCGCAGTCAGTAAAGCACGAGCTGGGCCTGTTGAGCCGGGTTCTAAAATTCGCCCAGATCGATTGTGGCATCCACCTTCCCCATGGCTTGCCGACCGCTCAAATTCGCATGCCCAAACTTCCACCTGGCCGGGATCGTCGCCTCCAAGTTGGTGAGGAGCAGCGTCTTGTTGAGGCGGCGATTGCCTCTAAAGGTAAAGCGATTGGAAATATCATTACAATCGCTGTGGAGACAGCAGCTAGACGCGGGGAGATTGCTGCTATGCGTTGGGAGCATGTTGACCTCAACAGGCAGACATGGGTAATCCCCTTTGGGGAAACAAGGAAAAGTCCTAGGACGGTCCCCCTTTCCTCAAAAGCAGTAACGATTTTGAAAGGAATTCCCCGCAGAATCGATGGGAATGTATGGGGGGTTGAAAAAGACAGTATCACCCAGGCTTTCAACCGGGTTTGCCGGCGGGCAAAATCTGACGATTTGCGGTTTCATGATTTGCGTCACGAGGCTACAAGTCGGCTTTTTGAAAAGGGGTTGGAGCTTATGGATGTTGCCGCCGTTACCGGCCATAAAGATTTGAGAATGTTGTTGCGTTACACCCACCTGCGGCCTGAAAACTTGGCGGCAAAGCTTGGGTGATGCCCTTCTGTTTGGAGAACCATGAGGGGTCCTGGCTTTGCAGGGCTTTTTGTGGAAGTTTTAAGGGGGATTAGTAAGGGGCCACCTGGGAGATGTTGACTCTTAGTGTAGATTGACACTGAATGATCGTTCATGTTACAAGCTAAAAACATTTATTTTTTTCACCTTAAATGCCGAGCATATAATTATGCGCCTTCCTAAGAAAATCACACCTTGTCCCCTTGTTGAATCAATATTTGAATTGCGGTTTGAATCGCAAATCCCGGCAGATGCAATTTTTGGAATAGTTTATAGCCAATTCAAAGAAGATTATCCAAAAGTTGAGCCATTACCGATACAACAGCTACCGGAACAAATACGCACAAATGATCCCAATCTAATGTTTAGTCCACATTATAAATTATCGGGGGAAAATTTCCTTATTCAGGTTGGTCCTAAGGTTTTCTCGGTTGTGCATGCCCAGGAATATAAGGGGTGGGATTTTTTCTTTGCGGAAATAAAACGATCTGTAGAAAAATTCCAGAAAACAGAGATTGCGTCAGAGATAACGAGAGCTGGATTAAGATATATAAATATATTTAAAGATATGGATGTGTTTAGTAGGTCAACAATAAATCTATCTATAGGAGATAGAAACTTAGAAAGTTGCAGTAAGAGTATAACTGCCGACATATCATCAGGCGTATTTACCAATACACTCCGTATGGCAAATAATGCTGAGATAAATATTCAGGGCGATATATTCAATGGTTCTGTAATTGATATAGATACCTATATAGTGAATCCTCAAGAAATTATTAGTGAAGCAGAAAATGCTCACATAGAAGAAAAAAAAATATTTTTTAGTTTATTAAAGGATGACTTTATAAGTGATCTAAATCCAGATTACGAATAGGGGAAAAGAATATGCTTACAACACAAATAAAACATCTGGTTGGTGGAGTAGCGTCCGCTGCTGTGTTATCTTTGCCATATGTACAACCTATTGACATTCCTAGCGTCAAAATGAACAACCTGCCTACGTGTTGGAGGGTGTCCTCAAGCGGATATAACCCTAATCCTTATTATGATATGATTGTGGGAGCCCAGACGGAACAAAGACAAAAAGAAATATTACAAAAATTTGTATCTAATTTGCTGCAAAACGCTGAAGATCCCGATCCTGTTTTCACAAAAATAGTTAATGAGCACTTTTGGGACCTGATTTAGAATGAGTACATTTGAGGAAATAAAGCAATATCTACCTCAATATTTATCTTCTGGTTCGCAGAAAACACTTTTTAGAGATTTGGAGCAATTTCCCCAGAACATAGATAAACGATTTTACAGTCAAGGGAGTTTGTCTGATGTAAATTATTTCCAGGGGGATGGGGTCAAAGATGTTTTTTGTATCAACCTCCCATCTGCCGATATACGGCCAGCCCCGGTTGTCTTATTGTCTAATTCGTGCGACTTGGATCAAGCAAATGAAAGATTTGCTCCCCTAAGCGCTATCTACACTCCAGTTTTCAATCTCGAAAAATATAAAAATGCGCTTGAAAAAAGCGGAATTGATCAAGAGCGAGTTAATACCCATGTCGCTAACATCAAAAAACAGCAAGTAAGTCATATATTCTACTTACCTAAAAATGAACAATTGACATATGATGCTATAATATTTTTGGACAAAATAAATCATATTTCAGCTTCCGAACTTTATAAAAAACCCGCCTCTGAGAAAAGAATTTTTTCTTTGGGAAACTTGGGATTTTATGTTTTTCTTGTAAAACTCTCAATTCATTTCACAAGAATCAGAGAGGGCCTTGACAGAAGTGCCCCGCAATTGTTGGCTAGTTAGCAGTGCTACTGCGCCAGTTCTTAAAATCTCTCCCCCTTCCTTGCAACTGAGCCGTAGGCGAAGCAGCGGAGCGTCAACCAGATTCCCCCTGGTTGCCTTGCTCCTTGCTTGCCTGATTCTGGCCAGACCCCCGCTTCCCTCATTCCAGGCACCGCCAAAGGCGGAAAACGGACTTGCTGTGCCACTGTCGGTCACGCGCAACATGGCTTCTTCTTTTTCGGAGGGTGCGCATATCTACCAGGGAAAAAGCTGGAAATATGCGCATAAGTACCAGCAAAATGCTTGAAAAATTGAGGATTAAAATATCGTTATTTCGAGCTGTTACATGTTTTGCTGTCAGGGTGCGCATAAGTACCAGCAAAAAAACGGAAAGTGCGCATATCTACCAGGAGAATTTACGAATATATACATATTTACGAGTGGATAAGGCAAGATTCAATTCGGCGATAATCTTTGAGCACAGGGCGTGACCGAATTGTCACCATTCTCTTTTTGGTGACAAACTGGCGCTGGCCAGGAGTGTGATCCGTCACCATCCCGTTCTTTCAAGTACGCCCCCGCTTATAACCTTTAAGGCAAGCAGGCCTTGATCATCACCCATGCTTCGTCCCAAGTCGCGTCTTCCTCTTGTCCGTATTGATTGACGAAACGGTTCTCATAATCGGCTTTGCTGGGAAGACCCCAGCAGTCCCTTATAACATGAATCTTGGCTGCGATCGCAGCCTCGTCACCCCATTGCTGTCGCACCTCCTCGATGCCTTCAACATGGTGCCGATGGCAGCGATGAGCCGTGCCATACTCGGCAAAGAGCGCGTCAAGCCAAAGATGCACCTCTTTCCATTCGCGACCGAGCCAACGATCACAGTCGTAGCAATGTTCATATAGGTGAGCCATGGGCCATTTCTCGAATATTTGTGAGGCATGAGAGCTGGGCGGCAGCCAAGATCACCAGGTCAGCCGCGCGAAGTTTTGCTGGATATCTAATCTAATCCTCAACAGGTTCGGTATCACCGCAAGACACCTTCCGGTAATGCGTGTTGAGTCCTTCTCGATATTGTTCCGAGGTTATCTTGCCGGAAAGCCATTCTTCCAGCAGAGCGGCAAGTTCGGGTGGGCCATCAAGCGAGATTCCCTCAAGCGCAGCATTTGCTTTGGCTTCCGCGTAGCACTCCCTGAGAGTTTTTTTCATGCTCACTCCTGTTCTTATTTTTCCTGTGTCTTGCCCAGGCTGCGACTCATGGTCTGCTGGTGCTGTTTCAGTATCTTTTGAGCCGCTTCCCTGATCTTGGGGCTGACCGGCGCCAGCCGCACTGATTTCTGCGCTTGAGCAATCCCTTTCTCGATGCTCTGGGCCTGTTTTTCCAAAATTCGGCGATTCTGTAGCCGCTCCAGGGTGCTCCTAGGCAACTCCCCGGACACCGGGTTTCGTAATTTCTTGTATCGCTCCCCGAAATTTTCCACTTCTTTGGCCAACCGGTCAAGGAGTTTGTCGGTTTCCTTGTCGATGGAAACACCTTGCATCAAGCGGCCATGCTGCCGCAATGCTTCAAGGGCAAGCTCCTTGTCGGGCTTGCTGGCCTCGCTTTTCTTGATCGCTTCCCGCGCAAGGGCAATATCGCGGGCCGTGCGCTGTTCTAGGCCCGCAAGATACTTTTTCCGGCTTTCCAGTTCTTGCGGGGCAAGCTGGATGGCCGGTTGTTTCGGCGTCGGGTTGGTCAATTCGTTTATCAGTTCCCGATAGCGCAGGGCGTTTTTGCCCAGGCCGCGCACGGTGCTTTCAATCTGTGTCTGCAAGTCCGGCTCGGACTTCAAAAGCGCCCGCTTGATCTTCCTGGTTTCACCCATAAGCTCCGCACGTTCCGGGCTTTTTGATTTTGTTATCTTCTTGATCTGGTCATTAAGCCGCGTCACGGTGTCAAGTATAGCCTCTCGATGCTTAAGGGCGTTTACGTCCGGCGCTTTTTTCTCGATCTGGACTCTAAGCCAGTTTTCTTTTTGTCGCACCTGCTTGATGCCGGTGTCAATCTCGGCACGGATCGTCGCCGCATCCTTTGGGCGGTCCCGATGCAGAGTGGCCACATGATCAAGGCCCACCTCACGAAGCGCCCGCGCAAAGTGGTCACGGATCACGAACAAGTCCGCCGGGTTGAGCTTGAATTTTTTGCCGCCCCTCTCCCGGTGGTGATTTCGCACCACAAAATGGACGTGGGGCTTGTCCGCGTCCTGATGCAGCCCCATCAAGTAGTCGTATCCTTTGTTTGCAAAATGCTCCCGCGCCACTTCTTGAGCGGCAAGCAAGGTCAGCTTGCGATTTTTCGGCGTGTTGTCCGCTCCGGCTGAAAAGACGATATGGGTTGCGTCACGCGGCGGGCGCTTCGTGCCGGGCTTGGCCTTCCCAAAATCCTTGGCCCACTCTTCATAAACTCGTTGTATCTCGTCCTTGCCCTTGAAAATATCCCCCTTGTGATTTTCAAGCTCGATCTCCTGACCCGGGGTGTCCGGGTCAGGTTCCTTGTCGGTGCGGCCTATGTAATCCATTATGAGCCGGGTCTGAAAGCCCCGCGCGAAAGAAGCAACCTTGATAACGGCCTCGGCTCCGCCTCGATGCGCGGCCTTGACGTAGCCCGGCGAGGAAAGCCGGAGGCGCAACGCGGCGGCTGCGCTGTTTTGGCTCTTGCCGCCCTTTTTGACATGCGGTTGTTCAAGCGCTCGCTCCTCATATGGTTTTTGCGATATCATCAGCAACAGCCTCAAATAAGATTTTAACCTCGTTAAATCCCCGTCGTAGCTCCATGTGCGCCGCTAAAATATTTTCCTGGGGAACAGGTTCTTCCATGTTAAGTGCCCGCGCGATCTGGTTGAAGTTGCTGCCGATCCTGTGAAACTCCGCCCGCAGGCCCCGAAGTTCCACCAAGAGGCCCGCCGTGTCCTCTACCCGCTGACCGTCGCCCTTCAAGTACATCTTGAGGGCGCGGCGGATCAATCTTGATCTGTTCCCCTTGGTTTCGGCTTTGGCCCGGCGTTCAATTTCCGGGCCAAGTTCTTGAAGCCGGATTCTTACAGGATGGTCATGCTTGGCTTTTTGCATTTGTCTTTTCTCCTGGCCGGGTTCCCTTCAGGGAGGGCCACCCTTTTTCGGGCCTCTGGCCCAAAAGAAAAAGCAGGAAGAAGCCCAGGGCTTCACCTATTTGTTGTACAAATAGGGTATCCTGCCAAGTGATAACAGCATATTTACTATGCGTTTTATCACTTCGTTTTTGCTGTTTTTGGTCTTTGGGGCCTTTTTTCTCTGCTTTTCCGTTTTCGGCTGATTGCTAGAAGGCTGTTTCCGCCTGCTAAAAGCAATTTTCAGCCTGCTAGAAGTCATTACCTCCCTGCTAGAAGCCCAAAAGTGCCTGCTATACCAAAAACCGATGGGTTCATCTTGTTTGGCCTGTGCGCATATTTTAGAAATTTTCCTGGTAGACATGCGCATCCTGCCACGAAATCCATAACCACATAGAATTATGATATTTTTTTATTCACTTTTTCGGAATTTCCCTGGTAGACATGCGCATCCCCGGAAGAGCTTGATTGCAAGAGGCTTTCCGGGGCCTGATTCCCTGCGGTTTTCCGGTTTCAGGGGGGCACGAAAGGAGGAAAGCGCGAAGGAGAATAATTTTCCTGTTTTTTTCCGTGACAAAATCTGATGCTCCAGGGGCCGAATCCGCCACCATGTTGGCATCATTTTTTGGGCGACCTTTTTTATGCCTCCAGTGGCAAATAAAAATACAACACCCGGTATCAGCCTTTAGGCCAGCTACCATGAATTTTTGGCAGACGGTTGGGGTTTTGCATGATTGGCACTCCTGGGGATACTGCTCAGGGAAAACGGGGTGGAACGGGACTTTTTTTTTCTTGGTGGTTGCCATTCAAAGATCCTCAAAAGTAGTTGAACAGCACAACAGCGACGCAACCGGCAGCCATCCGCATGACAAGACGGTCAATGCTCTCTCTGCAAGGGAGGCCATATGTCTCTATTCTCTCCCGTTGTTCCTCGCTCATTTTGCACCGGGGCAGCCAATGGGCATTGATTGCCAACGCTGCCCGGAGGCCACCAATGCCTGCGCTCATTGAGAGTACGAACATTACAAAGTCAAACAACCCCTGACGGCCTTGAGGAACCGGCACAACCGCTTTCCAGACCGGCGGCAACCAGACGGCGATAGCCGCACCAACAGTTATTGCGGCCAGTCCCAGGCCCATCATCGTGTAATAGTTCCCGCGTGTCTGTTCCATCCTGCTCTCCTTGTCTGGTTGTGATGAGAGAATCATTTGCCTTCTCCTTTGTAGATTCCTTTCATGTAGCTGTAAGCCCGGCCTGCACCACCCGGGAGATTTGAAAGGCCACGATCTGCCAGGGAGCCACCGAGGCGCCCGGCTGGTCCGGCCCCTGTTTTAATGCCCTTGAGGATCGATGTGGATACCAGCGACAGGCCCGCCGTGATCCCGGCGGAGCTGCCCGCTGTGCCGCCACTCAATGAGGCTGCAAGATCAGGGGCTTTCAAAAGCATTCCAAAGGCCAAAGCTGCCCATACAAGGGCTGTTGCATATTCCGTTGTGAAAATTTCGTTGGTTGTTTGCGCGATCCTCGCGAGGTCGTCAATCGCGGTGTTGATCCCGGAAAGAAACATGCTCATGATAAGGCTGGCGAAAATCGCGGTCAGCCCGTAGTTAATCAGCGTTCTAAGCCACTGCCATGTGATGTGCCGGGTTTGCGGGAACGATGCGAAGATAATGCATATCCCGCCAACGATGAAAAGCACATGAAGCGCAAAGATGCTCATGGCGAACAGAAAAAAGAAGGCAAAATAGGCTGCGGCAAAGGCCAGACCCAACAGAGTCAAGGCCGCCGCTGCCTTGATATACAATCCCGCATTGGTGATGAAGTTGTCTTTGGGCATTATTTGATCCATTGCGGTTACAAGTTTTCCAAAAGCGGCGTCAAGATTGCGGAAGATATCTCCATAGTTTTTTGTTTCACTTCCATAACTGATTAAAAAAGTGGAAAGATCAAAAACCAAGAATTTAAAAGGGTCCGCCACCCACTTGAAATATATTTGAGGATCAAAAACCAAGCAGGACAGAATAAAAACTAGACCTAGAGAGGTGATAACATTGCCTGTAGCTTCCTTAAATGTTCCCTTTGCCACCAGATAACCCATTAAAACGAGCCATAATACTGTGATGGTAAAAAGGAAGCCGCGAAAGGAAACCATGAGCGGTGCAAACAGTCCGTAGGTGTAATTGTCCAGACTCAACAGCAATTTTAAGAAAATAGAGGAGGAAATGTTTTCCATTTTTTTCTCCCTATCTTCTTCCGCCGGTGAGGGCTTTCCTGAAATCCTCATTGGTTGGGTTATCCGGGTTGATCCCCTTGGCCCGGATTTCCTCTTTCATCTTTTTAAATCCTGGCATCCGTTCTTTTTTCTCTGCCTTTAACGCCTTGCTTGATTGGGTGTTCTCTTGTGGGAAAACCCCTTTTTCGGTTGCCTTATCCTCGTTGCTTTGAGCGCCCCCGGCAACAAGAAGTACCGCTATAACAAAACCGCATATTCTAATTTTCATTCGTTCCGTCCTCCTGATAGAGCTTTCCTAAAATCCTCGTTGGTTGGATTATCCGGGTTGATCCCTTTGGCCCGGATTTCTTCCTGCATCTTCTTGAAGCCCTGCATCCGGTCGTTTTCAATGGTTTCCTGCCCTGCCATGCGTTGTTGCAAGACCTGATCACTCGCGCCCTGGTAATTGAGCAGCGCGTAGCTCTCCCCTATCTTGGCGGCTATTGCCGACATTTCCGCGAGAACCTTTAAGATTTCTGCCAGAAACCGATTGTTTAAGTCCGTGGCGTCCTTAACGTTTTCGGTCTGGTCTATCTGCTCAACCAGCCCTTCGATGGTTTTTAGCCGTTCCGGCATGGTTCTTAATATTTCGTCGCTGGCCTCGATATTGCCGCGCAATGAGGCTTGCTTGACCTGATAAATCTGGTCGATCTTCTTCAACCGCTCCACGTTGTTCTTTATGTCGCGGGGGTCAATCCAGTTTGTGTCAAGCAGTTTGCCCACGGACACAAAGCCGTCTTCGCCAATTTCCAGGCCATCATTGCCGAGGGACAGCCACTTTTTAGCGGTCCCTTGCATGGTGGTCGGAGTTGCTTCCAGCTTCTTCCTGATTCGCTGCAAGTCAGAAACAAGCCCCTTGGCCCGGTTATAGTTGCCCACTACCGCCCGTTGCGCCTTGTCCGCAATAGTCTTAATGCCACCCAAGGTTTCGACTTGCTTCTGTGTCTCTGCAAGCTGCTTTTGCGCTTCGGCTATTTGCTTGACGTAATAGGTGTAGCTGGTCGGGTCGGTTACAACACCCCAAGCAAGCGCCGACGGCGCGGGCATGGCCAGGCCCACCACCAGGAGTGCGGTTATGGTGCTACGCAGGATAGTCACTCGTTTCCTCCTTGTACGCCCGGTGGCTAAACCAATCAAAGTTGACCAGCCGGCCACCGTTTTCACGGAGACGGTCATATGCCGCGTCTCCGAGATACTCAGTTATTTCCCTGGGAAGGAGGTTGGAAATCACCATAGTTGGCCGCATAGCTCGGTATCTGGCATCGATCACCTGGAACAAGGTGATTCTTTCAGCCTCGGTGCCATATTGCCGCCCGACCTCATCAAGGATCAGCAGGTCTACACCGGCGAAACGTTCAATAATTTCAGCCTCTGTTTCTGTCGATTGGCGGTCCCACGTAGCCCTTATTCGCTGGATTATTTCGGCTACCGTAAGCAGAAGCGAAGAAAACCCTTCTTGTTCGCTTACCTGCCGCGCTACGGCGCATGCCAGATGGTTTTTGCCGGTGCCGACATTTCCCCGCAGCACCATGCACACTCCTTTGGTGTGCATTTGCTGGAAGTTGTCGGCGTACTCTCTGCAGGTGTCCAGGGCGGTTTTTTGATCCGGTGATTCAACGGTGAAGGTATCAAAAGTGCAGTTCGCGAAGCGGGGAGGGATTGCCACACGCTTTAATAATCCCCGCACTTGCGCGGTTCGTCGGCAATCAGGGCAACCTATTGGCAACACCGAACAATACTGCTGATGCTTAGGGTCGTACACTGACCGCAACCAAGGGCCATGAATCGGGCAATCCTCGTAATACTTTTCTTCTGGTTCAGGGAGTTCAGATGGGTTCGACAACATTTTTTGATCTTCGGTCTCCACTTTTTGTTCCTCCGTCTTGTTTCTTTTGGGGTAATTGATGTTTCTTTATGGTTATGCCCGCAGATTTTGCGGGGGCTCCCGCAGAATCTGCGGGGGTGGGGTGCAAATTCTGCGGGGGGGTGCGCATATTTTGCTGGGGTGCAGAAACTGCGGGGGTGCATATTTTGCGGGGGTCGAAAATATAGAGAGTTGATCGGCCTGGTCTGTCTGTACGGGTTAGGATTCCTTCGTTTACCAGAGCGGCCAGATGGCCTTGAATTGCGCGAGCGCACATGCTGCATTTTTGGACTAGGTGAGGATCTACCGATGGCCAACACCGGCCATCATCGTCGGCACAATCTGCCAACGCCAGGGCGACGAGCTTTTTGCCGCTCGGGAGATTTGATGCCCAAACTGCTGTCATCAGCTTGATGCTCATTTTTGACTATTTACTCCTGTGCGGAGGATTGGCGTTCACGTTCAATTGACTCCGCCTTGGTGGGTCTGCCACGTCGGCGGGGTGTTGGTGGGCTGTCGCTGCCATCAAGGGTTGTGACCACCGCTGAAACCGGAAACAGTATCCTGCTTCCGATCCGTCTCCAGGGTATGAGAAACCTGCCTGCACGTACTTCTTTGCGGATGTAAGTTTTCGACATATGGATCAGCGGGGCCAGTTCCTCCACCGACAAGGTGATCCGGTCGGGGTACATGGTGCGAATGATATCCATGGTGGTGGTCATTATCGGCCTCTTACTTCCCGTTTTGCCCTTTAGCCTGATTTATCCAGGCTTCAAGGTCACCTAAGTGTAGCCGGATCGCGCGTCCAATACGGACGACCCGAACAGGCGGCATAGGTCTGCGGCCAGCAAGAGCGCCCCGCCACCATTGTTCGCTCATGGCTGTCAGTTCAGCGGCTTCAGCCACCGTCACCAATTTTTGATTTTTCATATGCATTGGGCTCCACAACGAGTATAATTGTTTATGGGATAGCATGCTGTAATACGCTATAGCATAATATATAGCGCCTAAATAAAACATTCAAGAAAAATTTTTACCATCGAGAGGAAGATTGATTGTGTCAACAGATAGTGCGCTAAAATTGGGTGGAAGGTTAAAAACCGCCAGGGAGTCCCTTGGGTTCACCCAACAAAAAATGGCGGAAGAGGTCGGCTGTTCAAAGAGTGCTTGGGTCGAATATGAGTATGACCTAAAGATTCCGGGCAGTAAGGTGCTTGCGGGGTTATCCAAACTTGATTTCAACACGAATTGGATACTTGTGGGGCAAGGTCTACCTAAAACAGTTATTGACTATGATTTGTTGTTAGAGGTTACGGACGCAATAGATAGCTTTAAAAAAAAGTATCTTAAGCCATGGACTAAGGAAAAAAGGAGAGAGTTAGTCGAATTATTTTATGAAGATTTTATAGAAAAGGAGAATGCTGGGATTCAAAGGGGGAATGTTGAAGAAAAAATTCATCGTCAAATAATTATGGTTTCAGATTGAGATGCGAGGATGATTATATGAATGAAGAAAAAGAAAAAAAACTGAAGGAAATATGCAATAGCATTCCGCCACACAATGGGGCCAAGTTTTTTCTTGGCGTTTTGTTTTTTGTTGTATGCCCATCATTGATTGTATTCTATCGATATAAGTTATATCCTGTTCTTTCAAAGCACCTATCTGTTTTTGTGTTGCAATCGATATTTATATTTATGATTTTTTTATGTGTTTTTTGCGCACTTCCATACTTGCATCAGTTTTTCCTTTATAAGTTTTTCCCTGGTGGTTTTATGGGGCTAAAGGGGCCGTGGTGGGATAGGGCTACGGCCAGGTTCGATCTAAAGCATAATTTGAATAGTAAGGATGATGATCAAGAGCCGCAATTGAAAATGGGCTCCAGGCGGGACAGTAAAAAATAGAACAAAAAAACGCATTAAAGAACTTGTGATTTTCTTGGGACACATTTGGGACACTGAGTTGCCGAAAATGAGGTTTTTTGGCCTGAAACGAAAAAATCCGACCAGCTACTAACTGGTCGGATTCATGTTGTTTTATTGGTGCGCCCGACAGGATTCGAACCTGTGACCTACGGCTTAGAAGGCCGGTGCTCTATCCGGCTGAGCTACGGGCGCCCTTGTGCGACAGATATTAGAACGATCGGGCCAAGAAAGCAATACCGTTTTCGCCCTGCACTGCGAGCCGCGTCCTACTCTTGCTTTTCTACCTCTTTCCAGACCGGCCCCTTGGCGGTGTCGACCACCTCGATGCCCTTTTTCGCCAATTCCTGGCGCACCCCGTCCGCCTTCTGCCAATCCTTTCGTTTCCTCGCCTCTTCCCGGTCCCGGATCAGCTTGTCGATCTCCGGGGCCAGGGGGCATTCCTCAAGACGCATGATTCCCAGCACGGAATTGATCCGGCGCAGGGCTTCCAGGATATAATCCTTCTGTTCGCGGTCAAGGAGCCCCTGGCTCAGAATCGGGTTGGTCTTTTTAATAAAATCGAACAGCGCGGCAAAGGCTTTGGAAACATTGAGATCATCGTTCAAGGCTTTGAAAAAGCGGTCCTCCATGTCGGAGAGATAGGCGGCGACCTCGGCGTGGGGCAGCCCCGGCGGCAGGCAGAGCAGCTTGCCGACAAAGGCGTCCAAGCGCCGCAGGTTCTTGCTGGCCGCGTCCAGGCTGCGAAAGGAGAAATTGATCGGCTTGCGGTAATGGGTCCGGATCAGGAAATAGCGCATCTCCCGGCCGGTGTAGCCCTTGTCCAGGACATCGCGCAGGGTGATGAGGTTCCGGTTTTCCGCGGACATCTTCTTGCCGTCCACCAGCAGCAGTTCGCTGTGCAGCCAGAAATTGGCCAGGGGCTTGCCGGTGAGCGCCTCGGCGATGGCGTTCTCGTTCTCATGGTGTGGGAAGAGCAGGTCCCGGCCGCTGGTATGGATATCCATGGTTTCCCCGAGCAGATCAAGGGTCATGGCCGCGCATTCGATATGCCAGCCGGGGCGCATGTTCCCCCACTCGGTTTGAAAAAAGATGCCGCTTTTCAGCTCGCTCAAGGTCGAACGCTTGAGCAGGGTGAAGTCAACCGGGTTTTCCTTTTCATAGTCATCCAGATCAACGGTTTTTCCCACCTGGATCTTGCTCAGGTCAACGCCGGACAGCCTGCCGTATTTAGCGAATTTGGAGATGTCAAAATAGATGGAGCCGTGTTTTTCGTAGGCATACCCCTTGTCCACCAATTTTTGGGCCAGAGCGATCATGCCCGGGACATGCTCGGAGGCCCGAGGGTATCCGGCGGCTTCGAGCATCTCCAGCGCCGCCATGTCCTGTTTGAAGTCCTGGATATATCTGCCGGTGAATGCGGCGAGGCTTTCTTTGTTGTTGCCCGCGCCCCTGATGGTGTTGTCGTCCAGGTCAGTGAAATTCATATAGAATTTCACCTGATACCCTTTCAGGACCAGCACCCGATGCACGAGATCGGCAACCATGAAGCGGCGGCAATGGGCCAGGTGGGCCAGTTCGTGGGCCGTGGGGCCGCAGGCGTAAAAAGTCACGGTATCAGGAACAATGGGTCGAAACACCTCTTTTTTCCGGGAGAGGGTATTGAAAAAGCGCAGCTCCGCCTGCTGGGATTCCTCCGTTTCCTGCTTGGTGAAAAGCTCGGTGGACAGATACTTCTCGCCGCCATCGGGGAAGATGGCCACGAGCACGCCCTCCTTCAACTGGGCGGCGCGGGTCAGGGCCGCGGACATGGCGGCGCCGGAGCTCATGCCGGCGAAGATTCCCTCTTTGCGGGCAAGGAGACGAACGGAAGTGAACGCCTCCTCATCCGGTATGTTTATGATCTGAAAGGGGAGTTTTTTGTCAAAAATCCCTGGGGTGTAGGACTCCTTCATGTTCTTGAGCCCTTGCAGCTTGTGGCCGAGAAAGGGCTCCACAGCTGTAACGCGCACTTCCGGGTGGTGCTCGCTGAAATACCGGCACAACCCCATGACCGTGCCGGAGGTTCCCAGGGTGGCGACGATGTCCGTCACCCTGCCCCCGGTCTGCTCCCAGATCTCCGGTCCGGTTGTTTTGTAATGGGTCAGCCAGTTGGCCGTGTTGTTGAACTGGTCGGTGAGGAAATAGCGATCCGGATACTGGCGGGCCAAGGCGTAGGCCTGTTCGATGGCCCCATCGGTGCCGCGTTTGCCGGGGGTGAGCAGGATCTCGGCGCCAAAGGCCTCCATGATCTTGCGCCGTTCGATGGATGCTGATTCCGGCATGATCAACTGACATTTATAGCCCTTGACCGCACAGACCATGGCCAGGCCGATGCCGGTGTTGCCGCTGGTGGCCTCCAGCACGATCTTGTCAGGGGTCAGTTCGCCCTCCGCCTCGGCGGTTTCAATCATGTTCAGTGCCACCCGGTCCTTGACCGAGCCGCCGGGATTGAAGGCCTCAAGCTTGGCGTAGATCGCCACCTTCTTTAAGGGATTCAAGCGTTTGATCGGCACCAGCGGGGTGTTGCCGATCTTGTCGAGGATGGAGTGTGTTGTCGGCTTTGTGGGGGTGTGTGATGGCGTCATGGCGGGGACTCGGTTGTGTGGGGCTTCATCCCGAAAAACGGGAAAACAGCAGGGCTGATTTTCAACGATATCGGTAGAATACAACATAACTCCCGGGCAAACCAGCCATATTATCGGTTGCGACGCCCTGGTCAGCTGCCGGGAGGGCGTAAAAAAAGGCAAGCCCCGGAAGGAGCTTGCCTTGAATCAACCATGCCGCAGGGTACAACGTGTTTTAGGCTTCCTTTTCCAGCTTGACGCTGATCGCCACCTTGTAGAGGATGGAGAGAATGAAGAAGCCCGTGGCCCAGATGGCGGCGGTAATGCCGAGTTCCTGGACGCTGGGAACATACTCGGTCACATACTCAAGCGGGCTCGGGACAAAGCCGCCGAGAACCAGGCCGAGGCCCTTGTCTATCCAGAAAGAGATGAAGATGAGGAGGCAGGAAACCACCAGCAGCCCATCGGATTGCTTTGCACGGGAGACAAAGATCAGCGCGATGCCGGCCAGACCCATGATCACCGAGGCGCGCATGAAGGGCACCAGGTTGTTGTATACCTGGTCGCCATGGCCAAGGCCCCAGAACAGGTAATCCAGGGTATGCATGTGGCCGGGGATCTGGCTGTAGTAGGCAACAAAAAATTCACAGCCCAGGAAGAAAAAGTTGAGCATGGCGGCATAGCCGATAATGGTCACCAGCTTGTCCTGCGCCTCGCGGCCCACGTCGAACTTGGTGGTCTTTTTGAGGATCATGGCGATGACCATGAGCAGGGCCGGCCCGGCGGCAAAGGCCGAGGCCAGAAAGCGCGGGGCGAGAATGGCGGTGAGCCAGAAATGACGTCCCGGCAGACCGCAGTACAGAAAGGCGGTAACCGTGTGGATGCTGATCGCCCACGGGATGGAGAGGTAGATAAAGGGTTTGATCCACTTGGGATACTTGATCCCCTTGTATTCGGACTGCAACACCACCCAGCCGCAGAGGATGTTGAGGAACAGATAGCCGTTCAAGACGATCATATCCCAGAACAGCATGGAGTTGGGGGTGGGATAGAGCATAACGTTCAAGGCGCGCATGGGCTGGCCCAGGTCGGCGATGATGAACATCAGGCACATGGCGATGGCTGCAATGGCCATGAATTCGCCGAGGATGACGATGCGGCCGAAGGCCTTGTAGTCATGGATATAATAGGGCAGCACCAGCATCAGGCCGCCGGCCGCCACACCCACCAGAAAGGTGAACTGGGAGATGTATATCCCCCAGGTCACATCCCGGCTCATGCCGGTAATGCCCAGGCCGTAGTTGAATTGCTGGACATAGAAGAGACCGCCCATGCCCATTATGGAGAGCAGGAAGAGCATCCATACCCAGTACCCGGTGCTTCCTTTAAATGCTTTTTCAATCATGATCTTTCACCTCAAATAATATAGAAGAGGGATGGATATGTCCCTATTGCAGGATTCCGCTGGATGGTAAAGGATGTCTTCAGCACCTGGCTGATCTCCGACTCGGGATCATTGATGTCGCCGAAGACAATGGCCTTGGTTTGGGCTGCGACTTCAACGCAGGCAGGTATCTGGCCGATGGCCAGACGCTCGGTGCAGAAATTGCATTTTTCCACAACTCCTCGCATCCGAGCAGGGTATTTGGGGTTTTCCGACTTGATAAAGGGCTGGCCGTTGGCATCCTTGCCCCGGGGGTCGCGCCAGTTGAAGCTCCTGGCGCCATAGGGGCAGGCCGCCATGCAGAACCGGCAGCCGATGCAGCGGTGGTAGTCCATGCCGACGATGCCGTCCTTTTTCTTAAAGGTGGCCTTGGTGGGGCAGGCCCGGACGCAGGGCGGGTTGTCGCAGTGGTTGCACAGGGTCAGGATGGGCATGTCCTTGAGCGCATCCGGCCGTTTGTACTGGCTCGCCGTCGTAAAGGCATGCTCGTAGGATTCGATCCAGAGCCACTTGATCTCATCCTTCCTGTTCCCGAAATCCGGCACGTTGTGGATGGTGTGGCAGGCAGAGATGCATTGTTCCGCCAGCCCGGGATTTTCGGTGAATTTCTTGACATCAATGACCATGCCATAGCGCTTGCCGGTTGGGGCCGCGGCCCCATGTCCGCCTGCTGCGATGGCCTCGCCCTTGAGCAGGGTGTTAAAAGCCGAGGGTGCGGCAATGCCGGCAATGGCGGTAAGCCCGGCAATCTTCAAAAAATCTCTTCTCTTGCTGTCCATGTTACATCGCCTCCTTCGGCTGGAGATGACAATCCCAACAATACGGTTTCACGGAGGTATAGTTGTGGCAGGCGTCACAGAACTTCTTCTTGTCGCTGTGACATTGCATGCAGCCATTCTGCAGGCTCCGTATATATTCGGTGCCGTTGGGGGTTTTCCCGGTGCGGGCGCCGCCTTCACGCAGGATGTCATCGCGCCACTCATTGAGCAGCACCATGTGCGAGGTGCGCATTTCCTGAGTCGGCGCAACACACTCCGTGTAGTCCTTTGGTTTTTCAGGTTTGGGCATTTTGCTCGCTTCCCCGGATTTATACCAGATCGGGGATGTCATGAGGCCCAAAAATATAATCAAAGCGGGTATGATTCTTCCTTTACCGTACATGGCTATCAGCCCTCCATTCCTGCAAGTGGCTCAAAACGGAGACCCGTTTCACGCTCTTTTTCTCCCTCCATGACCAGGGCGTTGCCAACCAGCTCGGAAAGGCCGCACACGTTCACGTCGGGATTCCAGTAGTTCATCAGACTCGTCAAGGTGGCGCGGTCGATGGCGCATACGCAAGCCAAGGTATCGACTGCATGCCTGTCGCGCACATATTTGACCGCGTTGGCCCTCGGCAATCCTGCCCGCATTCTCAGTTCCATGATTTCGTCGGTGTTCAAGCCGGTGCCGCTGCCGCAGCAGAAGGTTGATTCACGGATGGTGTTTTCCGGCATCTCATGGAAATTATTGCACACATTCTGCATGACATACCGCGGCTCATCCAACAAGCCCATGGCCCGGGCTGTGTTACAGGAGTCGTGCCATGTAACCGTGCGGTGATCATTACGTTTCGGATCAAGCTTCACCTTGCCGTGCTTGATCAGATCCGCGGTGAACTCGCTGATATGTACCATCTTGGTGGATGCCGCGTTGTCGAAGCGGGTTCCGGTGATCGGCGAGGTGGGCACTTGCAGGAAGTCGGCCGGGCCGTTCATGGTGTCCATGTACTGATGGAGCACACGCCACATGTGGCCGCATTCGCCGCCGAGGATCCACTTGACTCCCAACCGCTTGGCCTCGGCGTACATCTTGCCGTTGAGCTTCTTCATCATCTCGTTGTTGGTGAAGAGTCCGAAGTTGCCGCCCTCCGAAGCATAGGTGGACCAGGTGTAGTCCAGGCCGATGTGGTGGAAGAGCAGCAGGTAGCCCATGGCCGTGTAGATGCCAGGCTCGGCGAAGACATCCGCCGACGGGGTGATGAACAGCACCTCGGCGCCCTTGCGATTGAAGGTCGGCTCGACGCGGATACCGGTGATCTCTTCGATGTCGTCGCAGAGATACACGATATTGTCTTTAAAGGTGTGGGGCTGCAGGCCCATGTGGTTGCCGGTGCGGTTGGAGTTGGCTGCCGGCTCCATGATCCAGTTGATGTTCACGCCCACCAGATGCAGCAGTTCGCGGCCGATCATGGTTATTTCGGCGGTGTCGATGCCGTAGGGGCAGAACACCGAGCAGCGCCGGCACTCGGTGCACTGGTAAAAGTACATGAACCATTCCTTCAGCACCCCGAAGGTCATGGGCCGGCCGCCGGCCATCTTGCCGAGGATCTTGCCGCCCAGGGTGAAGTCGTTGCGGTATACGGAACGCAGAAGTTCGGCCCGGAGTACCGGCATGTTCTTGGGATCGCCGGTGCCCAGGAAGAAGTGGCACTTATCCGCGCAGGCGCCGCAACGGACACAGCAATCCATGAATATTTTCAAGGAACGGAATTTATCAAGACGCTCCTTCAGGCCATTGAGAATGATCTTTTCCCAGCCCTCGGGCAGGTTCCAGTCGTCGCTCTCAGGATCCCAGTCGCGCGGTTGACCAAACAGCCCAGGATGGCTGGGGAAGGTCTTTTGCGTGTGGTATTCAATGATTTCCTTTTTTGCGGGGTAGGCATAGTTCCCCGGTTTGAATGTGGCCGGGACATCCCACCAATCATTTTTCGGAACAGCCCCTGTCATGAGGGACGGACCCTTCGCAACGCTTACACCGAGTTTGTCTGCTTTTATGATCGCCATTGTTCTTATTCCTTCTCAACGGGTATTCCGCCTTCCTTCATGAACTCCCTGAACTCGTCCTCGTATCCAGCGTAGGAGTGCGGCTTGATGTTGGGGTCATTCCACGGATTGATGTGCCGGACCATCCGGCTGTTGTTGATCATGTTCCGGGTGGGGCTCATGAAGACACCGGCCATGTGCATCAGCTTGCTGAAGGGGAAGTAGATCAGCAGGGCGCAGACCAGGAAGACATGGATGAAAAAGATCGGGCTGATCTGGCCGGCGGCAATGGCCGGAGCAAAGGTGGTCAGGCCGTGGGTCAACTGTTTGATCGCCACCACATCGGCCCGGAAAACATAGCGCATCAGGATGCCGGTGACGGCGATGCCGAAGATCAGAAACAGGGGAAAGTAATCGGCGGGCAGCGAGATGTAGCGGATGTTGGAAAGCATCACCCTGCGGAGGAACAAAAAGGCGATGGCGGCGAGGAAGATGGCGTTGGTCTGATAGAACACCGGGGCGCCGATCTGCATAAAGCCGTCGCCGAACTCAAGGGCGGCGACAAAGCCGGGGATCGGCTCCATGAACAGCCGCATATGGCGGAGAACGATGACCAGGAAAGAGTAGTGGAACAGGATGGCGAACAGCCAGAGAAACTTGCTGGAGCCGTAGACGAGCTTGGGGCCCTCATGCACCTCCGCCTTGGTGTTGCGGAACAGAGAGCGGAACAGAAAAACCTCCAGGATCATCCTGGCGATGACCCCGAGCCTGGTGGAGGGGCAGTCGATCTTGTTCTGTTTGATCCAGGGCAGGGAGTTGGCCTGACCACAGGTGGTCGGAATCCGGAAGGGAACGGGAGATTTGGCCCAATGCATTACGCGATAGGCAACGCCCCCCAAGAAGAGGGCAAAGGCGAGATAGGGCAAGACGATCCCTATCAAAGCCTGCCCACCCGGCACCTGGGCGGCCACCAGGCCAACCGCGATAAGCGCCAACACTGCGATGAATGGATTCAGGATTCTCATGTACTGTTACCTCGCATCATGTTTAGGAGGCTTAACGCAATACCCCGGGTTGTCAACCTGCTGTTGTGGGCTATTCCGTTACGTCTCTTTATGCAGGCCTTGCCAGGAAAGCGGCAAGGCAGTTTGTGTTGCAACGGCTTACACGTTAATGGTTTTCAGCTCCGCCTTGGGGACTATCTCGTCCATCAGCTTCGAAGGGCAACCAGCATCGGTTATCATCTGATTTCCACTTTTAATCTCCGCGACCCGGGTTTGATAGAGCCTTTCCCGGCTGGCGGCATACAGGTCGAACAAGGTGTAGGCCAGGATGTCGGCCTTTTCTTCAAAGGCGTGCCAGCCTTCAAGGTCGGCGACATTGTCCTTCCTGGAGAAATCCTTTACGACCCTCTTCAAGATGTGTGCCATGGAAACCGCTTCGGAAGGATTAAATGTCTGTACCGCCCGGATCCGGACCATCTGATGAAGGCAGGCGACAATCCCTTCCGGCTCGTTTTTTTCGAAGAGCAGGGCATACACCGCCCACAGGCTGCTCTTCACGGTATACCCCACCGGGTTGGCAAACTGGTCCTTCTCTTTTTTAAAGAACCGGGAGCCATCCTCCGGGTAGGTGGTCAGAACCTGATCGACCCAACTGTCCAGAATCTCGCCTTTTCGGTCGACAAGCAGCTCTGCAAGCAACATCCTTCACCTCGCGATCTCCCTAATGAGTTAGGGGAAAATACTTACATCCTGAATGACCATTCAGAATATGAAAGGCATTGGTAGCATGTTTCAATATAGATTTCAACAAGAAAAACATCAGGGGAATTGAAGAGGAATATAAGGAGAATTGGGCGGATTAGGAGATGGTGTCGAGGAGAATCCCGGCTTCCTGCTGGAGATTTTTCAGGAGCACCGGCAGGTCGTTTAAGTCGATGACCACGTCGCCGATAATGGCGCATTGCTCATTACCGGTGCAGTCATAGACATCAAGGGAATACCCGTTTTGGTTCTTGATGAGCACGAGATGGATGAGGATGTTCTGATTTTCAAGATGGGTGTTGACCTGTTGCACCAGATGCCGCACCGAGGCTTCCTCGGGCATGGGCGGAACGTGACTCTGGTCGCGGCGGTCTCCGCGGTTGCGTTGCCAGTCCCGGGTAAAGGCGCCGATCCGCGCCACAGCGGAAAGGCTGTCGATGGGTTCGACCTTTTTTTCCCTGCGATACGGATCGATCCGCACCGGTCGTGGAAATTTGATCTCTTCGGAAATAACCATTGTTTCCCCCTGCGGTGGTTGTTTCCTTGTTGTGCGGTATTGCTTCTCCCTGTTGTTTCGTCACACTACCCATCGACATTTTTGCCTGGTCACTTAAATTTCTCTTTCCGCTCCTTCCGTGGCAAAGAAAATCTCGGTGCCCCCCTCCCCTGCCCGGAGGCAATATTTTTCCGAGAGGGTGTCGATCTGGTCATCGGTGCGCGCCGGATCGTGGTGGAACAGGGCCAGGGCTTTTACCCCGGCGCGCGTGGCCGCGGCAACGGCATGTTCGAATGAGGAGTGGCCCCAGCCAACGAATTTGGCCAGATATTCCTCCTGGGTGTACTGGGTATCGTGCACCAGGAGGTCCACTCCGGAAAAAAACTGCTCTAAAATCCCATTCTGTTCCCGGGCCACCATTTCGCCCTCGGCGGCCATGCCTTCGTCATAGGAAGGGTCTTCGGGATCCGTGCAGAAAACATTGCGGAACGGTTCGGTGTCATAGGCCGTGCAAAAGGTCTTCCCCTGATAGGCAAAGCGGTAGCCCAGGCAGAGGAGGGGGTGGTTGAGGTATTTCGCGGTCACGGTAATGCCGTCGCCCAGATCGAGTTTTCCTTCCTTGAGATCGATATACTCGATCCGGGCGGCAAGTTCGGCCTGGCGAACCGGGAAATACCGGTAGGTGAGCTGGCCGCCCACGATCTTTTCCAGGGTGTCGCCTTCAAAGCTGACCGGGCCGTGGACCCTGAGGGTGCTGCCCGGCACATAAATGGGGGTGAAGAAGGGAAACCCCATGATGTGGTCCCAGTGGGTGTGGGTCAGAAAGATATCCGTATTGATCGGGCCATTCTTGAAATCGTTGGCCATCATGAAATTGCCCAGCTCCCGGATGCCGGAACCGGCGTCGATGATGATGAGCCGGTTGATGTCCGGGAAGCGCAGTTCGATGCAGGCCGTGTTTCCGCCATACTTCATGGTTTTTGGCCCGGGACAGGGGATGGAGCCCCGGACCCCCCAGAATTTGATCTTCATGCTCATGCTGCCTCCCTGGCAATCTGGAGAAAAACCTGGGCCTTTTCGATTTCCTGTTCCACAACCGTGTGCAGGCTTGAAAGGTCATGCCACCTCAGACCGACCTGCAGGAGCAGCTCGTCGACCCTGGACATGTCCGGGAAACGGTCCCCGGCCGAGCCGACGTCAAAGAGATTGGCGTAGGTATTGGCAAGGGCCACCACGCTGACCAACTGGCGGTTGTTGGGTGAGGCATTTTCCGGGGTGTGGTGGAAGCGGAGCAGCTCGGTGAGGGCCTGACTGAGCTGCCATTTGTCGGCGATCATCTTCCCTGCCTGGCCATGGTCGAAGCCTAGCAGTATCTCCTCGGCCTTGGGCAAGGATCCCTGTTCAATGGTGGACAGCTCCAGGGCCTGCCGGTATTCCTCGGCAAAACAGTTGTTCAGCGGTATTTTCCCCAGATCGTGGAGGAGTCCCGCAACAAAGAATTCTTCCTGCATCATGCCGGGGATTCCCTTGAGTCCGGCCAGGGCCTTGGCCAGCACCCCGACGCAGAGGGAGTGGGTCCAGAAGGCATCCATGGACAGCGAGCGAAACGAGTCTTGCCGGCCCATGCTGCCCAGCACCGCGGTGCTCAAGGCCAGGTTTTTTACGGTGTTGATCCCGAGCATGATGATCGCCCTGGTAAGGGAACTGATCTGATTGGGCAGGGAATAATAGGCCGAGTTGATGAGCTTGAGCACCTGTCCGGTCAGGACCGGGTCCAGGGCGATGACCCGGTTCAGGTCGTTGGCCGAGGTGCTGGGGCGATTGCAGACCTCCAGAACCTTGGTCACCGTGGTGGAGAGGCTCGGCATTCGCTCGATATATTTTTGGATCAGCGCGAAGCGCTGTTCGTTGGTCAGGGGAGCCCCGGGCATCGGCAGACACCTATTGTATGGAGTCGAACGACCTATGCGCTCTCGCCAAGGCGCAGAGGCCGCATAGGACAGATTTTTTATATCAACGGTCCTCTTTGCGCGCTTTGCGCCTCTGCGGGACTTCTTGCGGTGTTAGGTTGCAGCCATTGTTATGGTTTAGACCATAGTAGCTGAGGCTGACCCTGCGGTCAAGGAGGGGTTGCTCAACAGCCGTGCTTTATCAGAAAATCACGGACCATTTCGTTCATGATCTCCAGCCTGGATCTGTCGGTTTCGTGGGCAATGATCCAGGTGCAGCGTTGAAAGGCGCGGAAAAGATCGCGGTCCACCTGGAGGGTGAGGAGTTCGGTTTCCCCCCCGGCGTTGGCGGTCGGGTGCGGGGAGGCGGTGTCCTGGGTCATGCTTGGCATTCTTCCCGTCGGTTAAAGGCCACAGCCTCGGCATAGGTGATGCCTGTGCCGCCGAAGATGTCCAGGGCGCTGCCGATGGTGGCGTCCAGGCGATTCAGCCCCAGCTCCTTGACCCGATAAAGATCGGCAAGATTCTTCACCCCGCCGGCATAGGTGGTGGGGATGGGGCTGAAGCGGCCGAGCAGCGCGGTGAGCTCTTCCTCGATGCCTCCGCATTTGCCTTCCACGTCAACGGCGTGGATCAGGAATTCTGCGCAGTGGCCGGCGAAATACGCAAGGGATTGTTCGGAAACCGTCACCCGGGTGAACTTCTGCCAGCGGTCGGTAACTATATAGTAGGCATCCCCTTTTTTCCGACAGCTCAAGTCAAGGACCAGCCGCTCCTTGCCCACAGCGCGAACCAGTTCGGCAAGGCGGTCCTCATGCACCACCCCGTCCTTGAACACCGCCGAGGTGACAATCACTGCGCTGGCCCCCTGATCCAGCCAATACGCGGCGTTGTCCGACGTGATCCCGCCGCCCACCTGCAATCCCTGGGGAAAGGTCTGCAGGGCCTCGGCCGCGGCCGTTTCGTTGCCTTGCCCCAGCATGATCACATGGCCGCCGAACAGCCCGTCGTGCTTGTACATGGCGGCATAGTCGGAGGCGGGCAGGTCCGAGGCGAAGTTGGTGGTCAGGCTCTCCTGTTGGCCGTCGGAGAGCGTGGAGCCGACAATCTGTTTTACCCTGCCATGGTGGAGGTCGATGCATGGTCTGAATTTCATGGGCTATCGTCTGTCCTGGAGAAAGAGGCTCTTTTCCTGGCAAGGGTAGCCTTTTCTCCGGCAAAAGGTCAATAAAAAAGGCGGACGGCTTGCGCCGTCCACCTTGTGATGAATCGTTTTTTTGCCGCAAAAGCTTATTTGCAGTTTTCCCTGATCATGAAGCTTTTTGTGTCAAGCTTGAGGAGCTTGCCGCATTTGCTGACCGCCGCCGTCCCCTTGAGGATCTTCAGGTCGATGCAGTCGCTTTGCGAAACCGGCTGAAGCAGAACAACGGTATTGAAAAGATCTTCCATGCCTTTGCAGGGGGCCGGAATCCCTGATGCGCACTGGCAATCGGCCTCCTCGTTGCACACGGCGGAAAACCAGATCTGCAGGTCCATGGTTGTGGCCAGGTCCCGCATCCCTTCCAGCACCGCGCGGTCGGTTTTGGCAAAATCAAAGCCGTCAACCACCATGCAGCTCGGCTTGATGACGTTCTGCTGCACCAGGTCGTGCAGCCGCTCTTCCAACTTGGCCCGGCTGAACTTGGACTCGTTGAAGGTGATGATCATCCGGTTGTGCATGATCGAATCATGGATTTCCCCGGCGTTCTCAAGATTGCAGAACTCGGCGATATCCTTGAACATGTCGTCGTACCAGAGCTTGGTCTTGTCCAGGCTCTGCCCAACGCTGACGTGGACAACCTGCTTGTCGTTCATCAGACTGTCCAGGGCGATCTGCACCAGCAGCGCGGTTTTGCCCACGCCTGCCCGGGCCATGACCAACCCCATCCGGCTGGATTCCTTGGCGTCGCTTTCGCCCTTCAGGTGGCGGATGGGATTCTTTTCAATCAGCTCTTGTTTCAGCATGGCGGTATCCTATTTTTTATCTTTTTTCTGGGCTTTGCTGATCAACTCTTCGGCAACGCTCTTGGGCACCGGACGGTAGGTGGCAAATTCCATGGTAAACTCCGCCTTGCCCTGCGTCAAGGAGCGAAGATCGGTCGAGTAGCCGAACATCTCGGAAAGCGGCACCTCGGCCTCGATGACCGTGTAGGCGTCTTCCTCGTTGGTGCCGATGATCATGCCGCGCCGCTGGTTCAGGCTGCCCATGATGGAGCCCTGGAACTCGGTGGGGCCCTCCACCGCGACCTTCATGATCGGCTCCATGATCACCGGCTTGGCCTTCATGTATGCCTCCTTGAAGCCGCCCATGGCAGCGAGCTGGAAGGCGATATCCGAGGAGTCCACGGCATGGGAGGCGCCGTCGTTGATGGCGCAGCGCACCCCGGTGACATGGGCGCCCACGAGCGAGCCCTTTTCCAGGCATTTCTGGAAGCCCTTGTCGCAGGAGGGGATGTACTCGCGGGGAATGGAGCCGCCGACGATCTGGTCGACAAATTCGTACTCGCCTTCTTCCAGGGGCTCGATGTACCCGGCAACGCGGCCGAACTGACCGGAGCCGCCGGTCTGCTTCTTGTGGGTGTAGTTGAAGTCGGCCCGCTGGGTAATGGTCTCGCGGTAGGCGACCTGGGGCGCGCCCACGGTTACCTCGGCCTTGTACTCGCGCTTCATCCGCTCGACGTAGACGTCAAGGTGCAGCTCGCCCATGCCGGAGATGATGGTCTCCAGGGTTTCCTGGTCCACATAGGTCTTGAAGGTGGGGTCTTCCTTGGTGAAGCGGTTCAGGGCCTTGGACATGTTGTCCTGGGCCTTGTTGTCCACCGGGGTGATGGACAGGGAGATAACCGGCTCCGGCACATGCATGGAGCTCATGGAGAAGTTGTAGTCGCCGCGGGTAAAGGTGTCGCCGGAGGCGCAGTCGATGCCGAACAGGGCCACGATGTCGCCGGAGCCGGACTCCTCGATCTCCTCCATCTCGTCGGAGTGCATCCGCACCAGGCGTCCGACCTTGGCCTTCTTGCCGGTCCGGACATTGACGATGGAATCGCCCTTCTTCAGGGTGCCCTGGTAGGTGCGCACATAGGTGAGCTGCCCGTAGCGGCCGTCCTCAAGCTTGAAGGCCAGCGCCAGCAACGGATCGGTCGGCTGGTTGGTGACCTTGACCTCGGCCTCGTCGTGATCCAGGTCCAGGGCGAAGTTGTCAACATCGGTGGGGCACGGCAGGTAGTCGTTGACCGCGTCCAGCAGGAGCTGTACGCCTTTGTTTTTGTAGGCGGAGCCCATCATGACCGGGCTGAATTCCAGGGAGAGCGTGCCCTTGCGGATCGCAGCCATGATCATCTCCTCGGTGGGGGTGCCTTCGAGCACGGCCTCCATCAATTCGTCGGAGAACATGGAAACCGCGTCCAGCAGCTCTTCCCGCTTTGCGTCGCATTCATCCTTGTACTGGGCCGGAATTTCTTCAACGCGGAGCTTGTCGCCGTTTTCCCCGTCAAAATAGACAGCCTTCATTTTGACCAGGTCGATGAGCCCCTGCATGTCGCCCTCAAGGCCCATGGGCACCTGGATGGGCACCGCGTTGAGGCCCAGCTTCTCGCGAAGCTGCTTGATGACCTTGTCCGGGTTGGCGCCGGTGCGGTCGCATTTGTTAATGAAGGCGACGCGGGGAACCCGGTAGCGGGTCATCTGCCGGTTCACCGTGATGGACTGCGATTGTACGCCGCCCACGGAGCAGAGGATCAGCACCGCGCCGTCGAGTACGCGCAGGGCCCGCTCAACCTCGATGGTGAAATCCACATGGCCGGGGGTGTCGATGATGTTGATGGAATGGTCCTTCCAGTCGCAGTAGGTGGCGGCGGAACAGATGGTGATGCCGCGCTCCCGCTCCAGCTCCATGGAGTCCATCTTGGCGCCGACGCCGTCCTTGCCGCGCACTTCATGGATCGCATGAATACGCTGGGTATAAAAGAGGATGCGCTCGGTCAGGGTGGTTTTTCCCGAGTCGATATGGGCGCTGATTCCAATATTGCGGACTTTCGAAAGGTCTTTCATGGTAAATCTTCCACTCCATTTATGCAGTTGCGCGGTTACGCCTGGCGCCGGTCAAGGCACCATACCTTGGGAAACCGGCATTAAAAAACGGCCCGCACCGGGGCCGTATGGACAGTCTTTTTCAGAACAAGAACATTTACTCTTAAGCCTTGCGGCTGTCAAGGGAAAAATTCGGCGCATTCGCACGCAGTTACTTGCGGTGGCGAGAGAGAAAGATGGGGTGAAGGAGCAAGCGGGTGGTGTGTCAACGCCTGGCGAAGAAGTCCCTCCGATTGTAGGCCGGAGGATGGCTGTCGGCTAGAGAAACTCCTCGAAATAATCCAGATCCTTGTGGAAGGCTGCCACCAGGCATGCTGCGCCGATCAGCAAGGCGCTGGACTTCAGGCTGAGGGAGTTGCGGCCCAACTGTTCCGCCGCCAGGGTCTGAACATGATCGTGAGCCTCCCCTTGTTATCCCCGAGAATACCCCGGAGAATCCAGCCTGCCAGTATCCCGGCCATCTGTATGTGAAAAAGAAAGACGCAGTTATCGATAAGCGCCTGGCAGGAAAAATCCAGGGCCTTGAGGCTCGGCGCCCGGCCGATGCTGAAAAGCACCGGGTCGTGGATGTTGAAGAAATAGCCCAGGCGGCGACAATGATCGGCAGGATGAAGATTTGGGAAAGGGTGTTTGTGTGCTGTGGCTTCATAGTGGGTGGTCCGCCTGTACGTTATGCGCAGGCGGCATACCCGCCGCACCCCCTCTCGCGGACGGTCCGCCAAAAAAAAGAGCTGTTTTATTTCACACATCAGGTTGTCTCACTAACCCCGACCGCTTTAAATATTCCCTGCTAGAAGGTTAGGTTAAAATTACGAAAGGCGGTCCCCAATCTTATGAGCTCTTGGCGACAAAAGTAAAGTGAAATGCCGGAGGAATGATTATGAGCCAACTTTTCTGCTCGGCGACGATCCCAAAAAATGCTGGAAAATATAGGTTGTTACCTTACTGTTGCACTTGGAACTTGAATCCGTGCAACAATAAAAAAAGGGTTGCAGCTTGTAGCTGCAACCCTTTTGATTTTACTGGTGCCGGGACCAGGATTCGAACCAGGGACACTCGGATTTTCAGTCCGATGCTCTACCGACTGAGCTATCCCGGCAAAAAAGTAGCTATCATATATTGAAATCTGTCCTGCTTGTCAACCTAATTTCACGGGCAGGCTTATTTCATAACCACCCGGGTGGCGGCCAGATGGTCGTGCCAGGCGCATTTTTCCCGGTCGATAATACTCCAGAAAAGCCCGAGCCCACAGGGAAGGATCGAGAGGCAAAAGCCGATAAAGCGGAGAAAGGCCAGGCCCGGAGTCACCTCCCCGCCGTCGTCCCGCACCACCCGGAGGCCCAAAAACATCTTGCCCGGGGTCTGCCCCTGCCAACCATGCAGCGCCAGAAAATACACCGCCACGAACAGGGGAAAAGAAAGCAGGAACAGGAGCAGGCACATGAGGAGGGAGGGAATCAGGGCCAGCCAGTGAGGGGAATGCGCCCACAGGGCCGCAGCCACCGCGCCCAGGCAGCAGAAATAGAGAAGGTGGATCAGAAGGAGGTCGATGCCCAGGGCCATGCCGCGGGCCAGGAATCCTGCGTATTGGGGCTGGGGAGTGGCCTCCCCAGCCTTGTTGGGGGTGTTGTTCTCCTTACTACTTGTCATCATTTTCCAGGGTCAGGCCGAGGTCAGGGATGTCAGTGCTTGCCGGCTTGTTGGGAGCTGCCGCCGGGGCGGAAGGACTCTCGTCATCTTCCAAATCGAGGCGCAGCGCGTCGGGTTCACCTCCGAGGGAAAGATCAAAAAGGTCTTGGTCCTCTTCCCTGTCCGAGGGTTTCGCCGGCTCCTCATCAAAACTCATCAGGGAAGAGAGGTCGATAATCTCTTCATCCTCCGTATTGTCCTGATGCGGCAGCGTTGTCTCCTTGAAATCGTCAAGGTCGCTTTCTTTTTCGTCAACGTTCAGGGTATCGCCGGAATCAAAACCAGAAAATTCGATGCCGGTGAGCGAGGCTTCTTCCTCCTCTGGAGCAAGGGGCTCGACCGGTTCCGCTTCCTCGCTTCCCAGCGACAGCACCAGTTCTTCTTCCTCCTCCCTGGGCGGCACAAGGTCTGAAACATCGATATCTTCGAGACCGAGGGATGGCAGGGGCTGGTCTTGCAGGTCGTCCTCGTCCAGGGGGGCTCCTGCGAAATCGAGCTCTTCTTCATCCGCCACCGGAGCTTCCGCCTCCAGCTCGTCCAAGGCCAGAGCCTCTTCTTCCTCATCCTCGTGGAGCGCAGAGCTGTGTTCATTGTAGACGGGTGTTTGTTGCTGCCCCAGCACCGCGCCAAGGAAAAACGGGGCCGCAGCCTTGCCCGCCGTGCCTTGGAGCTGCTCCGCCACCGCGGTTAAGTCATTGCTGCACTTGCCGCAGGATCTTTGCCGGTCAAACGAGATATAGCCGCATTTCGGGCAACGCATGGTGGATCTCCCTTCTTACAGTGGGGCCGGCGCTCAGACTGCTGGCCCGTCAAGAAAAAAAGTATGGATAACGCTACAACTTTATTATATATCTTCACGGATGGTCAAGACATTCTCCCGTATCCGTTGCAAAAAAGCAATTGCAGTGTTGCCGGCAGGGTAAAACCCGGCGGACGGTTCCCGGCACAATAGAGCCAATCGCGCTACTTTTTCCCCGCCCGTGCGTTTGCGCCAACCCTTTTCTCGGAGGAGAAAAAAATGAGATGTGGTTTCCCCGTGCGTTTTGTCGTGTGCCTCTGTTTGCTGGGGTTTCTCGGTTCAGGCTGTTTTTACCGGGAACCGGTGCGGCATCTTTCCTCGGATATCTGTCTGATTACGCCCAACCTGACCCAGAAGGAGGTGCTTGCCACCCTTGGCGCCCCCGATTACAAACAGACAGGAGAGCAAGGCGAGGTCTGGGTCTACCGCGAGGTGAAGCAAAGCCTTTTGAGAAAAACCCCGTACATCGGGGCCAAGCTCGGTTCGGAAAACTATGATGTGGTGACCATAACCTTTGCCGGTGACACGGTTTCCACCTGCCTCTATCGCGCCTACAACGAAGAGGAACTCAAGGAAAGCGGCATTGACGTTAGTGGACCGCGTGCGGAGTAACAAGTACGAAAAATTTAGGACCCGCATGGTCGAGGAGCAATTGCTCCCCCGGGGCATCGATGATCCGGCGGTGCTCCATGCCATGGAGGTGGTTCCCCGCCACCTTTTTGTCTCCGATGCCCTGCACGCCCAGGCCTATGGCGATTTCCCCCTGCCCATCGGCCACGGCCAGACCATTTCCCAGCCCTATGTGGTGGCCCTCATGACCCAGTTGCTCCAGCTTACCGGGCAGGAGAAGGTGCTTGAGATCGGCACCGGCTGCGGCTATCAGTCCGCCATTCTCGCCGCGCTCTGCGAGCGGGTGTATACGGTCGAACGGATCAAGCCCCTGCTGGCCCGCGCCCGGCGCACCTTCGACCGGCTCCAGCTCTACAACATCATAAGCAAGGTCGCGGACGGTACTGAAGGCTGGCCGGAAAATGCCCCCTTTGCGGCGATCATCGTCACCGCTGCCGGGCCGCTGATTCCGCAGCCGCTGGTGGATCAGTTGGCAGACCCGGGGATCATGGTTTTGCCGGTGGGCGATCTGGAGGGGCAAACCCTCATGGTTGTCAGAAAAGAAGGGGGCGTGGTGACAACCACCGAGGTGGAAAGCGTTCGCTTTGTCAAGCTGGTCGGCACCTACGGCTGGAAGGCGGCCTGAACCTGTAATCGGCCACAGGGCACCGCATCTGCTTCGCAGTCTCGCTCACGCTCGCTTAGCTGTCATCGGCCTGCTCGTGTGCAACAGCACACTTCACAGGCCTCTTTGTCGGACACTTCTGCTTATCCTGTGAAGTTTACCCGCCCGAGTCGTGCCTAGCTCCACTTCACGGCACTCCCCCTGCCCTCACCCTCTTGGCCAATCGTCGGACCTCGTCCAGGGTTTCTCCCAGATCAAAGGAAAGAAGCCGCCGGTTCTCCATGACCACCCTGCCGTCAATGAGCACCGTGGCGACATCGCTGCCCCGCCCCGCGTAGACCAGGGTCTCGGGATTATGAAAGGGGGTCAGGTGGGGCTGCTTGCTGTCGATGATCAGGCAATCCGCCCGCATCCCGATGGCAAGGCGGCCGGTCTGCCGCCCCAACCCCAAAATTCCGGCGCCCCCTTCCGTGGCCATGCCCAGCACTCCGGCGGCGGGCATCTGGGTGGGCTCGTGGGCTGCAACCTTGTGCAGCCTGGCGCAACTTGCCATTTCCCGGAACAGATCCAGATCGTTATTGCTGGCGCAGCCGTCCGTGCCCAAGCCCGCCGGAACCCCGGCGGCGAGGAGCGCGGCCAGGGGAGCGATGCCGGAGCCGAGCTTCATGTTGCTCTCCGGGCAGGTGACCATCTTGGCCCCGCTCTCCCGCAGCAGTTCGATATCCTCCTTTTCCAGCCAGACGGAGTGCACGCAGATTGTCTGTGCATCCAGCAACCCGAGGGAGTGGAGCAACCCCGCCGGGGTGCGGCCGTGCTGTTTCGTGCTCTGCGCCACTTCCCCTCTGGTTTCGGCAAGATGGATGAAAAAAAGGCTGCCGGCCTCGCGGGCCAATTCCTTGGCCCTTTGCAGGGTGTCCGCGCCGCAGGTATAGGGGGAATGGCAGAACAGGGCCGGGGTGAGCAGGGGGTTTTTTCCCTGCCAGGCCGAGAGGAACCTTTCTGCCCGGGTGATGTTTTCTTTCGGGTCCGGCACGCCCGGGGCGGGAAAATCGATGATCCCCTGGGCGGCCACCGCCCGCATCCCCGATTCGCAAAAGGCTTGCGCCGCCGCATCCTCATGGAAATAAGCGTCCGCCACCGTGGTGGTGCCGGCCAGGATCATCTCGGCGGCGGCAAGCTTGCTGCACCAATAGACCATCTCCGCATCGACCAGCCGGGCCTCGCTGGGGAAGATGTGCTCCGTGAGCCAGGTCATGAGCGGCAGGTCATCCGCCAGCCCCCGGAAGAGGGTCATGGCGCCATGGCAGTGGCAGTTGATCAGCCCCGGCATGACCAGGTTGCCCGCGGCGTCAATGATCCGCTCCGCCATGGCTGGGGCTGTGACGGGCAGGTTGGCCATGGCGCCGATTCCGGCAATGGCCCCGTCCCGCACGGCAAGATAGGCCGCCTCCTGCACCCGGCTGTGGGCCGGATTCGCCAGAAGCGCGGCATTGATTATGAGCAGGTCATGGGTCGGCACAAAGAAAAGTCCTGGCAATGGTCATGGCGATGGGGACAAGGGATGAAGGCGCCGTGGACAAGGGAGGCCGTGCCGCGGTTTCGACCCAGGAGAGCAGGCTATGGCATCAGGTAAAAGCCCAGTTCTCTGTCGGTGTTTGCGGGTTCGTCAAAACGCAGCCCAAGGTAAGCCCCTTCGACCAGTTGCACCACGCCGGTTTTTTCTATCCAGGTTCTTTTTGGGTTATCCAAGGTAAAGCCCAGGATGAGCCGGGCCTGCGCCACGATCCTGTGCCGGCCCAGAACCGTGACTCCGGCGCCATGCATGGAGATGTTTTCAATCCGGCAGTTTATGGTTTTTTTGGCCTGGGAAAAGTCGGGGATATCCCTCTCATCGTAAAGCATCCGGTAGGTTCCCTCAAGATTGGTGGCCTTGCGGTAAAATTTCCGGTATTCGAACCGCACCGGAAAAACAGCGGCGCAGGCGCAACGGATCCGGACCACCGGCGGGAGGGAGGTAAAATTCTGCGTGTCTATCGTTTTTACCAGCCCGCATGAGTCGCAGCGTATTGTCGCGCCGCTGTCCTCTTTCACGAAAACCTTTTGTATTATCTCGTCAGCCATGCCACCGCCCGGGCCTGCTTTGCCAACCGGAAATCAGTCACGCGTGAAAAATCCTTTGCTTTGTTAAAAGCGTAGCACTTCTTCCCGCGATTGGGAATAGGGAGACCCAAGTAATTGTCCGAAGAAATACGGTTTTTTGATTTTTTATGCCGCCTGCTGCCCCTCGTTCAGCCTTTTCAGGCGACCATGCGGCGCGAAATGCATGACCATGACATATCTGGATAAGTTGTGCGCGGACAACGCCCTGATTTCTCAGGGCTTTCAGGGCGATACCGGGTGGTATCGAATTATGCGTTGGCGCCGGAGGTCGCTTATTTCGCCAACCCTGCCAGCAAAACATGAAACCTGGTTGCCGGGCAAACCGAGAGATGAGCGGCCAGGCCCACATCATTAAAATAGAGCTTGGGCGATTTGACGAGCCGCTTGGAGATATTGGCGTCATAAGGAGGCAACCGGAAAACGATGTAGCTTGCCTCAAGCAGAGTCAACCAGTTGCGGGCGGTCTGGTGCGAGACCCCGGCATCCGCCGCCAGATTGTTACAATTGAGCATCTGCCCGACCCTTCCAGCGCTCAGGGTGACAAAACGCTGAAACAGAACGAGATCCTTTATGTTGATTAACTGCCGGATATCCCTTTCCACATAGGTTTCCAGGTAAGCGGCAAGAGTTTGCGCCGGCGGCAGATCATCTTTCCAGATACGGCGATAAAACCCGGTGAGAAGGAGCCTGTCGATGGAAACCCCGGCCAAGGATGCGTTCAGTTCTTCAATGCTGAACGGGAGCAATTTGAGGAGGGCCGCGCGACCGGCAAGGGACTGGTTGATACCGTTTGTCACCTCGAACTGCTGGCTACCGGTCAGGATGAACAGACCGTTACGCTTGTCATCATCAACAATGGTCTGAATATAGGAGAGAAGATCCGGGGCATGCCGAATCTCATCCAGGACGGCGCCATCAGGCAGCCCGGCAAGAAAGCCGCGGGGGTTTTCCCTGGCGTACTGACGAGTGTCGGGGTTTTCCAGGCTGACATATTTTTTGTCGGCAAAGACCTTGCGGCATAAGGTTGTTTTGCCGCTCTGCCGGGGGCCGGTAATTGTTATCACCGGATAGTGACCGGCAACCTGGAGAAGACAGCTCTCTGCTGTACGGGAAATGAGTTCCATGTTCAAACCACAACCCGTGCTTCATGTAAATTTCAACTTTAATTTTAAATTTACATGAAGCAGCCAGCCTGTTGGTTGTTCTTGCGCTGACCGGCCACGAGGTTCCAAGCGAGCCAGAAAAGTTTATCACCTTCTCGCGCAGGAAGGAAAGGGTAATCAACGGTTTTGCCGCCGCACGGGTTACGGGTTTTTTTTCTCGTCCCGCAGGGTGTCACGAACCGAGCGGGCCAAGTCGTCGATGGAAAAAGGCTTCTGGATAAAGTGGATGCCCGGATCCAACACGCCGTGGTGGGCAATGACGTTTGCCGTATAACCCGACATGTAGAGGCAGTGCATCGCCGGGCGGAGGGCTGAGAGCCGTTGCACCAGCTCCCGGCCGTTCATCTCGGGCATCACCACATCGGTGATGAGCAGGTGGATTTCCCCGGCATATTCCGCGGCCAGCTCAAGGGCCGCCATGGGCGTGTTGGCGGCAAGCACCGTGTATCCCAGGCGGCGGAGGATCGTGGTGCCGAGATTGAGTATCGCGGCATCGTCTTCCACCAGCAGCACCGTTTCCGTGCCCCCGCGGGCTTCTTCTTCCCGGCGGATCTCCGCAGTCACCATTTCGTCGGCAAAGCTGGGCAGATAGATGCGGAAGGTGGTGCCCTGGCCGGGCTCGCTGTATACGTTGACAAAGCCGTTGTTCTGTTTGACGATGCCGTAGACGGTGGCCAGCCCCAGGCCGGTGCCCTTGCCCTGCGCCTTGGTGGTGAAAAAAGGCTCAAAGATCTGGGCCAGGGTTTCCTTGTCCATGCCGCAGCCGTTGTCGCTCACCACCAACTGGACATATTCGCCGGGAATGGGTTCCGGGTGGTCGGCGCAATAGGCGGCATTCAGGGAGATATTTTCCGTTTCGATGGTGATTTTGCCGGTGTCGGCAATGGCGTCACGGGCGTTGACCGCCAGGTTGGCCAGGATCTGATCGAGCTGGGAAGGGTCAATTTTCACGGGCCACAGGGAGTGGCCGGGCACCCAGGCAAGATCGATATCCTCGCCGATGAGCCGCTGGAGCATTTTCAGCATGCCGGCAACGGTGTCGTTCAGGTCGAGGATTTTAGGGCTCACCGCCTGCTTGCGGGCAAAGGCGAGGAGCTGCCGGGTGAGATCGGCGGAACGCATGGCTGCCTTGCGGATTTCCAGAAGCCCATCATGCACGGGGCTTGCCGCCTCAATCTGGGCGAGGGCGAGATCGCTGTACCCGATTATCGTCTGCAGCATGTTGTTGAAGTCATGGGCCACCCCGCCGGCCAGTCTGCCCACCAGCTCCATCTTTTGGGATTGGAGCAGTTGGGCCTGCAGTTTATCCCTTTCCGCTTCGCTCCGTTTGCGTTCGGTGAGGTCAATATCAACGCAGTACATCTCGGGTTCACCGTGGATATTGAGTTGCATGGCATGGCTTGAGAAAACGTTGACGGGTTGCCCCCCCTTTTTTTGCAGCACCAATTCTCCGGGTGGAATCGCGATTCCTTGACTCAGCCAGGAGTTGATCGCCTCAATGACCCCGTCCCGCATCTCCGGAGGAATGATGAGCTCTTCAAGGTGCCGCCCCAGCGCTTCCTCCCGCGAAAAACCATACAGCCCCTCGCTTGCCGTATTCCAGAAAACAACGCGGCGTTGCCGGTCATAGCCTTGCACCGCGATATTGGGAACATCCTCAAGCAGGGAACGGAATCGTTTTTCGCTTTCCTTAAGCGCCTCTTCGGCCTGCTTGCGCTTGGTGATATCGGTGTGGGTGCCGAGCATGCGCTGGGGGCGGCCGGTAGTATCGTATTCCACCACCTTGCCGAGGGAGAGGATCCATTTCCACTCTCCCGCTTTGGTTTGTTGCCGGAACTCCACACGGTACTCCGGAGTCTTGCCCGCGATGTAATCGCGATACGCCGCGGCTACGGAGTCCCGGTCAGCGGGGTGCAGCCGCTCGATCCATTTGGCGTTGGTCTCATGAAATTCATTCGGATCGTATTCGAGCATGGTGGCGTATTCCGGACTGACCGTGGCTTCGCCGGTCTGGACATTGAGGTCGTAGAGTCCCTGGTTGGCAGCCATGAGCGCCAGGCGAAGCTGTTCTTTCCCTGCTTGCAGTTGCGTGATGAAATCCTCCCGCCGCAGCCGGTTGACCATGAGGAGTCCCAGCAAGGCCGTGGCAAGAGGATATATTGTCAGCACCGGCAGGCTGATCTGGGCAAGCACCTGCCGGGCCGTGTTCCACGGCAGGGTGAGCATCATTGCCAGCATGTTCAGATGGATGAAGAATCCGAAGAGATACAGTTCCTTCCAGGTAAGGTCTTTCAGCGGTCGGCGGCGGTGCTGTTGCCAGACGAGGCCGATGGCGCCGGTGCTCAGGATGACCGCCACCCCTGTCCAGGCTGCGGCGCCGCCTTGGAAGAGGCGGAAGGCTGCGGTCATCGCCATGGCCATGGCGGTTGGCACCACCCCGAAAAAAAGGCCCGAGATGCCGAGCAGCACCGAGCGGGTGTCAAAGACAATCCCGGGCACATAGCGCCAGGGGGAGAGCATGATGATAACGCCGAGGAGTCCGAGGGCCATGCCGATGGAGAGTTGCATCGGCAAACCCGGCTGTTTCAACCTGTAGCGCGTGGTGGTCACGTCATAGATAAAGGCCATGGCCAGCAGCAGGGCGGCGTTTTGGATCAGCGCCGGAAAAACTTGGTCAAGCATGCGCGGTTTTCCTCCTCGGATTTCCTGGCCAGATGGTGTGGCGGCCAGGGGAAGGTTCTTCAGTTGCGCTGGATTTTCTCTCTTTTCTTATACCACATTTTGCCAAAGAACAGCGGTGGGCAAAAAAAAGGGTTTTCAGGTTAAACCCTGAAAACCCTTGTCGTGTATGGTGCCGGAGGTCGGAATCGAACCGACATGGGGTTGCCCCCGCGGGATTTTGAGTCCCGTGCGTCTACCAGTTTCACCACTCCGGCTGAATGGCGATGTGCCCCGTGACAGCGGCATAGGACGAACACTATAGAAGCCTTGCCGAGAGCTGTCAAGCCCTAAAGAACCAGTGGCCTCGATGATGTTTCAGTGGGAGGTTCCCAGGAAAATCTTCTGGAACCTGTAGAAGTAATCCACCCCGGACCACACCGTCATGAAGGCGGAAATATAGAGGATTCCCTTGCCCAGTTCGTGCAGGAAAGGGATGTCCACCACCCCCAGGGGAAAGATCAGCACGCAGAGCGCGGTGTACTGCAAAATGCTCTTCAATTTGCCCATGCCGCTGGTCGCGATGACGATGCCCGAAGAGGCCGCCACCCCGCGGAGCCCGGTGATCACCAGCTCCCGGGCCAGGATGATGAACACCAGCCAGGCCGGAATCTTGTCCATGGGGATCAGCATGATCAGGGCCGCACAGACCAGCACCTTGTCGGCCACCGGATCCATCAATTTGCCCAGGACCGTTTCGATTTTGTGCTTTCTGGCGTAATAGCCGTCCGCAAGATCGGTGAGCGCTCCGGTGAGGAAAAGCAGAAAGGCGAACAGGCTTACCCCGACGCTGGACTGGGGATAGAGAAAAAAGAGCAGGACCGGCGCTGTCACAAAGCGGTAGCCGGTGAGCAGGTTGGGAATGGTGAGGATGGCGTGCCGGTTCATGGTCTTAATTGGCCGCTCCCAGCCAGCGGGGGGACGGGGAGGACGCGGCTGACATCTGCCGGTAGTGTTGAAGAACCCGTGCCACGTACTGCTGGGTTTCCGGGATCAGGGGAATTCCTTGGGCGGCCTCAACCCTGCTGGGTCCGGCATTGTAGGCGGCCAGGGCAAGCCTGAGGTTGCCGCCGAACCGGGCCAGCATCTGGCGCAGGTAATTGGTGCCGCCGAAGATGTTTTCCTTGGGGTCGAAAGGGTTCCAGACATTCAGGTCGGCGGCGGTTCCCGGCATCAATTGCATGAGGCCCTGGGCTCCCTTGGAGGAAACGACCATGCAGTCGAAGTTGGATTCGGTCTTGATCACGGCCTTGATCAACAGGGGGTCCATTGCGTAGTGGCTGGCCGCCCTCTGGATATGCTCTTCATAGAGGCGCGGATCACCGGGCCGCGGCGACCTGCTCCCCCGTGACTGCGGGCGGATCACCCCGGCCTTGTAGCGAGGGTCGTTGGGCACATTGGTGAAATGCACGGTGCCATGCTTGTCGACAAAGGTATAGATCGTCGCCCGGGCGGAATCCGGCACCAGCAGCAGTGCCCAGACCAGCACGGCCAGGAGTGGTCCTGCCGTACGGGTCCGGGTTTTCCCCTTGTGTCCGTCTGTTTTCCGTGTCCGCGCCATGTTTTCGTCTCCGGGCAGATGCGCCTGCACCAACAGTATACTACGCTTTTGCCCTTTTTTCCCAGTCGGCCAAAAATTGTTCCATGCCGTGATCGGTGAGCGGATGCCGGGCAAGCTGGGCAATGACCTTGAAGGGGATCGTGGCGATATGGGCGCCCAGCAGAGCCGCGTCCACCACGTGGATGGGGTTGCGGATGCTGGCCACGATCACCTCGGTGGCATAGCCGTAGTTGTCGTAGATGTTCATGATGTCGCTGATCAGATCCATGCCGTTCTGGGAGATGTCATCCAGCCGGCCGACAAAGGGGCTTGCGTAGCTGGCCCCGGCTTTGGCGGCCATCAGGGCCTGGCTGGCGGAAAAGATCAGGGTCACATTGGTTCTGATCTTCTCATCGGCCAGCGTCTTGACCGCCTTGAGGCCTTCGGTGGTCATGGGGATCTTGATCACGATGTTCGAATGGATGGCGGCCAGCTCGCGGCCCTCGCGGACCATGCCCTCGGCGTCCAGGGCGATTACTTCGGCGCTGATCGGGCCATCGACTATCTTGCAGATATCCTTGATGATCTCAACAAAGGGCTTATTTTCCCTGGCGATCAGCGAGGGGTTGGTGGTAACTCCGTCCACCATGCCCATGTCCACGGCTTTTTTGATTTCTTCCAGGTTGGCGGTATCAATGAAAAACTTCATCTATTCTCTCCTGCGGGATCATTTTTTTTAACGGGATTCGAAATCAGCCGTTCTCCTGCCGATTTGTTGTCCGGGCATCGCAATACATCTTCCTGCATTGCTCACTGCAAAAATATACCACTGTATCCCCATCTTGTAACACAATTGCCTGCCTTTTGGGAATATAGATATGGCAGACCGGGTCTTCCACCAGTTGGTCATGGGCGGCCAGTGCGCCTGAGCCCGTGGTTTTCCGGCCGTTGCCGACGGTTTTTTTTCTCCGGCCGCCCGTCAGCAACCGGTACAGGACATAGAGCAAGAGCGCGTAGATGAAAAACTTAAACATCGGACGGCCCCCTGTTTCGCCACTCCTGCCGCTCCACCCCTGCCTGTGTCCCGAGTGCCCGGCAGAGCTCCAGGCTGGTTCGGCCAAGGAGCGGGTGCACTTGCTCCGGCGCCACTTCCGCCAGGGGCGCCAGCACGAAAAGCCGCTCGGCGATCCGCGGATGGGGCACGGTCAGGGTGTGGCTTTCTAGCATCAGGTCTCCGTAGTAGAGCAGGTCCAGGTCAACGGGCCGGTCCCGGGTCAGGGTGCGATCGCGGCCCAGTTTGGTTTCGATGGCAAGCATGGCGGCCAAAAGCTCGGGGGGCGACAGGGTGGTGAAGATTTCGCCCACGGCATTGGTGAACCAGTGGTCCGTGGCCAGGCCGACAGGTTGTGTCCGGTACGGGCTGGAGAGCCGGATCAGGCTGATTGCCGCAACTTGGCCCAACCGTTGCCAGGCGTCGAGCAGGTTGGCCTGGGTGTCGCCGAGATTAGAGCCCAGGCCGATAAAGGCTTGTTGCCGGTTTGCCATGGAGCCTCTTGCAATTCTTCCAAATTGACTCCCCCTCCCTTGACGGGAGGGGGTTGGGGGGAGGGTGAAGTTGCAACCTGCCGCTCCAGGTGTTTCACCCCTCTCCCTAACCCTCCCCACAGGGGGAGGGGATTTTGGGGACTTTTGGAAGAAACTCCTAGGCCGCCATTGGTCGGCATAAGGGGCCGCGTAACGAAATAATCATTTCGTACGGCCCCTAAATATCCTGCAAACCCAGCACGTCGAACATGGTGTAGAGGCCGTTGGGCTGGTTCACCACCCAGGCGGCGGCCAGGGCCGCGCCCCGGGCGAAATTGTCCCGGCTGTGGGCCCGGTGGCTGAGTTCCAGCCTCTCCCCTGCCCCGGCAAAATAGACGGTGTGTTCGCCCACGATGTCCCCGGCCCGGATGGTCTGGATGCCGATCTCCTTGTCGGTGCGCTCGCCGATCATGCCGTGGCGGGAATAGACCCCCACCTCGTCCAGATTGCGGTGCACGCCTTCGGCCACCATCTCGCCGAGCTTCAGGGCCGTGCCGCTGGGCGCGTCCTTTTTCATCCGGTGGTGCGCCTCGACGATTTCGATATCGTAGGCATCGCCTAGCAGGGCGGCCATCTTGCGGGCGATCTTGAACAAAACATTGACGCCCACCGCCATGTTGGGCGACTGGACGCAGGGGAAATGTTTGCTCAGTTCCTTAAGCTCGGCGAGATTGTCAGCGGTCAGGCCGGTGGTGCCGATGACCATGGCCTTTTTTGCCTGGGCCGCCTTGCGGGCCAGGGCCATGGTGGCCTCGTGGAAGGTGAAGTCGATAACCACCTCGCCCTGGTCCATGACCGCCTCGAAGCTGTCCGCCACCTTCACGCCCAAAGCGCCTATCCCGGCCAGTTCGCCAAGATCCTTGCCCAGCTCCGGGGTATCGGGCCGTTCAAAGCCAGCGGCCAGGGTCAACCCTTCCTGCTGGTGCACCATAAAGCTGATCCGGCGGCCCATTCGGCCTGCGGCCCCGGCGACAATAACCTTGGTCATAACAGTCTCCTTATACCAGCCCGCAGTCGGCCAGAACCTTCCTGAGCTTCTCGGTGCTTGCCTCGCTCATCTTGTACAGCGGCAGACGCGGGGCGCTGTTTTTGATTTTGCCCATCAGCGCCAGCGCCGTCTTGGCCGGGGTCGGGTTGGTTTCGATGAACATTGCGCCCATGAGCGGGAAGAGCTTGTAGTGCAGCTTGCGGGCCGTAGTATAATCACCGGCCAGGGCTGCGTCCATCATGGCAGCCATGTCCTTGGGCGCCACGTTGGAGGTGACGGAAATCACCCCGGCGCCGCCGATGGCCACCGTGGCCATGGAGGTAAAATCGTCGCCGGACAGCACCGCGAAATTCTTGGGGCAGAGGCGGATGACCTGGCTGATCTGGTTCAGGTCCGCAGTGGCCTCCTTCACCCCGACGATGTTCTTGATCTTGGCGCAGCGGGCCACGGTCTCGGGCAGCATGTTCACCGCGGTCCTGCTGGGCACGTTGTAGAGGATGATGGGGATGTCCACCGCCTCGGCCACTGCCTTGAAATGCTGGTAGAGCCCTTCCTGGGTCGGCTTGTTGTAGTACGGCGTGATCATCAGGGCGCCGTCGGCCCCGGCAGCCTTGGCGGCCCGGGTCAGCTCGATGGATTCGCTCGTGGAGTTGGAGCCGGTTCCGGCCAGCACCGGCACCCTCCCCTTGACGGCCTTGACGGTCAGCTCAACCACCCGGTGGTGCTCCGCATGGTTCAAGGTGGCGGACTCGCCGGTGGTGCCGCAGGGCACGATGCCGTGAGTGCCGTTCTTGATCTGGAACTCGATGAGATCCTTCAATCCTTTTTCATCGACCTTGCCGTCCTTGGTAAAGGGCGTGACAATGGCCACATAGGCGCCGCGAAACTTGTTCATACCTTCCTCCTGTGCTTCCTTATTATCGCTCAAACACGAAAAGGGCGCGCAGCCCTATGATTTCTTCCGTATCGCTTCGGCGTGCATTTGGCCTGCGTAGATAAAATTGGCCGGTCCTTCCAGAAAGACCTCGGCAATCTCCTGCCCGGCAAGGGCGTAATGGATAACCAGCCGCTCACCCCCGGAGGTGGTGACCGTTACCGGCGGCTGCACCTGACCGAGAATCCCGGCGATGATGGCGGCGGACACGGCGCCGGTGCCGCAGGCCAGGGTTTCCCCTTCGACCCCGCGCTCATAGGTGCGGACGATAAGGCCGTTGCCCGGTTGCTGTTGCACGAAATTGACATTGGTCCCGGCGGGCTGGAAGTGCTCGTGGAAGCGGATAGTTCGGCCCCATTCCATAACCGGAGCCTGTCGGATGTCCTCCATGAAGAGCACGGCATGGGGCACCCCGGTATTGAGGCTGTGCACTACCTGTTCCTCTCCGTTGACCATGAGCTTCTCGTGCAGCCTTAGATTGGTGGGCGCGGTCATCTTGAGCTTGACCGACTGGCCCGTGACCTCGGCCTCGATGATTCCGGCCACGGTCTCAAAACGCATCCGTGCAGGGGCGATGCCCAAGGCAAAGGCAAAACGGGCGGCGCAGCGGGCGCCGTTGCCGCACATCTCGGCCCAGCTGCCGTCAGCGTTTAAAAACTGCCAGCGGAAATCCGCGGCCTCGCTGTTTTCGATGAGGATCAGGCCGTCCGCGCCCGCGGAAACCCGCCGTTCGCACACCGCCCTGGAAAAACCGGGCATCTCTTCCCGGCTTAGAAACGGGGTGCGGTGGTCAATGAGGATGAAGTCATTGCCGGTGCCGCTCATCTTGGTGAACTCGATGGGAAACTGCATGGTCACGCGTCCTGCTTGAGGAATTCGGGGATGCTTTCCCCCTGGACCAGGGTTTCATAGCTTTCCCTGGCCCGAATCACATGGAAACCGTCCCCGTGCACCAGCACCTCGGCCACCCTGGGCCGGGAGTTGTAGTTGGACGACATGGAAAAGCCGTATGCCCCGGCGCTCATTACTGCCAGGAGCTCGTCGGCCTCCACCGTGGGCATGGACCGTTCCCGGGCGAGGAAATCGCCGGTTTCACAGATCGGCCCCACCACGTCGGCCACCGCCTGCTCCCGGCCTGGGCGCTTCACGGCCTGGATGTGATGGAATGCATCGTAAAGGCTGGGCCGGGCCAGGTCGTTCATCCCTGCGTCGACAATGATGAATTTCTTGAGCCCTTCCTTGGTGTAGAGCACCTTGGTCACCAGCGCCCCGGCGTTGCCCACCAAAACCCGGCCCGGTTCGAGAATCAGGATGCAGGCAAGGCCTGCCAGCTCCTGCTTGATGGCCTGGGCATACTCCGCTGGCTCGGGCGGCTCCTCGCTGTTGTAACGGATGCCGAGCCCTCCGCCCAGGTCAAGATGGGTGATGGTGATTCCCTGCTCGGCCAGGTGGGTAATAAAGCGCTTCACCTTGGCCAGCGATTCGACAAAGGGGGAAACTGACGTGAGCTGGGAGCCGATGTGGCAGCTTACCCCCTTGATTTCGATATTGGGCAGCTTGCCGGCCGCGAGATAGACCCGCAGCGCCTCGCCGATGGGGATGCCGAACTTGTTCTTGGCCAAGCCGGTGGAGATATAGGCATGGGTCTTTGGGTCCACATCGGGATTCACCCGGAAGGAGACCGGGGCCTTGAGCCCCATGCCCGCCGCCACCGTCTGGATCATGGCCAGCTCCTGCTCGGACTCCACATTGAGCATGAGGATTCCTGCGGCAAGGGCCTCGCGGATCTCGGCCGCGCTCTTGCCCACCCCAGAATAAACGATCTTCCCGGGATCAACCCCTGCGGTGCGCGCCCGGAACAGCTCGCCGCCGGAAACGATGTCCGCCCCGCCGCCCAGGCTTGCAAAAAGGCGGAGGATGGCGATGTTGGCGCAGGACTTGGCGGCAAAGCAGGTGATATGGGGGATGTCGGCAAAGGCCTGGTCAAAGGCGGTAAAATGCCGGGTCAGGGTGGCGGCGCTGTACAGATAGAACGGGGTGCCCACCGCCTCTGCCACCGTCGGCACGGCAATATCCTCGCAATGGAGGGTGTCGTTTTTGTACAGAAAATCATGCATGGTTCGTTATACCGTCCGTTTTGCCACGAAACCCACGAAAGAACACGAAAGGGTTTTATGGATTATTCAGTTTTATTGCCTGATCTGCCAGATTCTGTAGTTGTAGACCGGTTCTTTCTTCGCCTGCTTGGCAAAACCGTGTTTTCCCAGCCGTGAAAAACCAACCTTCCCAGTTCCACCACCCATTTTCGTGTTCTTTCGTGGGTTTCGTGGCAAAAAAACAGCCTTGTTACTCCGCCACCTCGTAGGTGGCTTCCATGGAGAAGGTGCTTTCGTTGGCAGGCCTGGCCTGGTCAAAAGCTGTGACCGAGTAATACCAGAGCCCTCTTTCCCTGGGCGGGCTTGTATCCTCAAAGGAAAGGCCTGCCCCGTCCACCTGGCCGATGAGTTCCGGGGTCGCGCTCTTGGCTGCGCGGCGGTAAATGCGAAAACCCGCCTGGTCGGGTTCGGCAACCGTCTCCCAGAGAATCTTGACCCCGGTGCCGCTGGTCACGGCGCGCACCTTCCGGGGCGGCGCCGGAGGCGTAAGGTCGCGCGGCGTTGCGCTCAAGGGCTCACTGGTCATCCCTGCCGCCGTGGTTCCCGCATGCAGCCGCATGGCCCGGACCTTGTAGACGTAGGCTTTGCCATTGCGCAACCCTTTATCCGTAAGGGCCAAACCCTCGCTCAGCCCGCCCGGCATCTCGCTGAACGTCTCGCCGTCATCGGTCGAGCGGAAAACCTGATAGCGGATGGGGTCGGCAACCGGGGTACCATCCAGCAGTCCGGCGGGCGGTTGCCATCGCAGGGTAATGGCCTTGTCGCCTTCCTCGGCCGAGAAATTGAGAGGCGCAAGGAGGGGGGTGTCCCAGACCACCGAAACGGTGTTGGAATCATCGCTGCTGACAAACCAGCCCGCCTTGCTGCGCACCCGGTATACATAGCGGTGATTGGGCCTGAGCAGGGCTTCCTCATAGAAAACCTTGCCCTTGTCGCTGCTCTCCGCCCTGATCTCGATGGAAGGCCCAAAGGGGATGGGGCAGTCGGCGCAGTAATCCTTGACCGGGATAACCGCGCGCAGCAGCTCGAATTTTTCAATCCGGTACGGCAGCCGGTCGCCCTGGACGGTTGCCCGGGGATAGGACCAGTTGAGCGTTACCCCTTTTTCGTCAAGCTGACAGCGCAAGTCGCTGATGGGCGCTGGCATAACCGTGTCGGGCGGCACCGGCCGGGTCTTCTTGCCGCAGCCGGACAAAGCGACGAGCGCGATCAAGGCGAGGGCAACAATGCGTATCCGGACAGTTTCAGGCTTCATGCCGTTATCCCCATCTCTTTTTCCGCCCGTTTCAAGGCCTTGGCCACCATCTTGCCCGAGGTGCCGCCCAGGGAGATTCTGCTCGCAACCGAGCCCTCGATGGAGAGCACCTTGAAAACATCTCCCTCGATGACCTCGGAGAATTTTTGCAACTCCGCCAGCTTCAACTCAGTGAGTTCCTTGCCCTTGTCGATGGCATATGCCACGGTGCGGCCGACAATGGCGTGGGCCTGGCGGAAGGGGATGTTCTTGCGCACCAGATAATCCGCCAGGTCGGTGGCGGTCATATAGCCGCCGCCAAGGCCTTTGGCCAGCCGCGCCTCGTTGAACTTCAGGTTGCCGAGCAACTGGGCCATGATCGCCACGGACTGGGAAACCGTATCCACCGTGTCGAACAGGGGCTCCTTGTCTTCCTGGAGGTCGCGGTTGTAGGTCATGGGCAAGCCCTTGAGCAGCATCAGGAGGCTCATAAGGTTGCCCACCACCCTGCCGCTCTTGCCCCGGATCAGCTCCGGGATGTCGGGGTTCTTCTTCTGGGGCATGATGGAGCTGCCGGTGCAGAAGCTGTCCGCCAGGGTGACGAAGGAAAACTCCTCGGTGGTCCAGAGGACCAGCTCCTCGGAGAGCCGACTCAAATGGATCTGCACCAGGCTGGCTGCGGACATGAACTCGATGATGAAATCCCGGTCCCCCACCGTGTCCATGCTGTTGGCGGTGACCTTGGGGAAATCCAGCTCCTTGGCAACAAACTCGCGGTCGATGGGCAAGCCGGTTCCGGCCAGGGCTGCGGCGCCCAGGGGCATGACATTGATCCGCTTCAAGGCATCGCTGAACCGCTCCCGGTCGCGGCCGAACATCTCGTAGTAGGCCAGCAGGTGGTGCGCCACCAAAACCGGCTGCGCCCGCTGCAGGTGGGTGTAGCCGGGCATCACCGCATGCTGGTATTTGCGGGCCAGCACCACGCAGGCTTTTTGCAGCCCGGCGAGCAGCTCGATGAGGTTGCGGCATTCCTCCCGAAGATAGAGGCGCACATCCAGGGCCACCTGGTCGTTGCGGCTGCGGGCGGTGTGCAGCTTTTCTCCGGCCGGGCCGATCTTTTCCACCAGCGTCTTTTCGATATTCATGTGAATATCTTCCAGCTCCGGCCGAAAGACAAAGGTGCCAGCCTCGATCTCGCGCTCGATCTGGCCTAACCCCTTGACGATCTGGTCGCGTTCCTTGGCGCTGATCAAACCCTGCTTGGCAAGCATCTTGGCGTGGGCCCGGCTGCCGGCGATGTCATGCCTGTACAGCCTGGCGTCGTAGTGGATGGAGGCGGTGAAGGCCGCCACCGAGGCGGCGGTCTTTTCCGCGAACCTGCCGCCCCACAGTGCCGGGTTATGGGTGTTTCCTGCCGAAGACATAAGGCGTTGCCTGGTTAGTTTTTAAAATTCTTTTCATAACTCTGGAAGGTAACTGTTCAGCAGTGCCACAGATGCGCGTGTCAATCGTCGGCAGAAGTGCCGACAAAGAGGCTGGCGAAGTGTGCTATTTGCACATGAGCCGGCCGATGACAGGTAAGCGAGCCTGCGAGACTCCGAAGCAGATGTGGTGCTGCTGGGCAGTTACCTCTTCTTTTCCACCAGGGCCTGGATGGTCAACCGCAGGGCGTTGAGGCGGATAAAGCCGCCGGCATCCGACTGGGTGTAGACCTGGTCTTCCTCAAAGGTGGCAAAGCTTTCCTGGTAGAGCGACTGATCGGATTTGCGGCCCACCGGGATGCAGTTGCCCTTGATCAGCTTGAGGCGCACCACGCCGTTTACGGTTTCCTGCGCGTTGTCCATGGTCTTTTGCAGGAGCTTCATCTCCGGCGAGAACCAGAAGCCGTTGTAGACCAGTTCGGCATAGCGGGGGATCAGGCTGTCGCGGATCTTCATGACCTCGCGGTCCAGGGTGATGGTTTCCAGATCGCGGTGTGCCGCGCGCAATATGGTGCCGCCCGGGGTTTCGTACACCCCGCGGGATTTCATGCCCACGAAGCGGTTCTCCACCATGTCCAGCCTGCCGATGCCGTTGGCGCCGCCCAGGGCGTTCAACCGGGCCAGCATGGCCGCCGGGCTGAGCTTCTCGCCGTTGATGGCCACCGGGTTGCCTTGCGCGAATTCCATCTCGATATAGGTCGGTACATCCGGGGCCTTTTCCGGGGAGACGGAGAGCTTGAACATGGACTCCTCCGGCTCGTTCCACGGATCTTCCAGGATGCCGCCCTCAAAGCTGATGTGCAGCAGATTTTCGTCGGAGCTGTAAGGCTTCTCCTTGGTCACCGGTACGGGGATGGCGTGCTTTTCCGCATAGGCCATGAGCTTGGTCCGGGAGTTGAGATCCCAGATCCGCCAGGGGGCGATGATGGTCAGCCTGGGGTTTAAGGCCAGATAGGTCAGCTCGAAGCGGACCTGATCGTTGCCCTTGCCCGTGGCGCCGTGGCTCACGGCGTCGGCGCCTTCCGCCTCGGCGATGCGCACCTGTTCCCGGGCGATGACCGGTCGGGCCAGGGAGGTGCCCAAGAGGTAGGAGCCCTCGTAGATGGCATTGGCCCGGAAGGCCGGAAAGACATAGTCGCGGACAAACTCCTCGCGCAGATCGGAGATGATCACCTTCTCGGCGCCGGTGGCCATGCCCTTGGCCCGGACCTTATCCCAGTCCTCCTCCTGGCCCACATCGGCGGCAAAGGCCACCACGGGAACCTGATACTCTTCCCGCAGCCACTTGAGGATAACCGAGGTGTCCAGCCCGCCGGAATAGGCGAGAACGATCTTGTTTATGTTGGCAGCCATTGGCCGTGTTCTCCCAGTGTGCAGTAATTATTCAGTATTTTAAGCCAGATGTATGGCCAGAATGGCCTTGTGGATATGGAGCTTGTTCTCCGCCTGGTCAAAGGCCACGCATTGCGGACCCTCCAATACCTCTTCGGAGATCTCCTCGTCGCGGTGGGCAGGCAGGCAGTGGAGGACAATGGCCCCCGGCCGGGCCTGGGCCACCAGGGCAGCATTCACCTGATACGGACGGAACACTCCGATCCGTTCTTCCTGCTCGGACTCCTGGCCCATGCTGGCCCAGACATCGGTGTTGATCACATCCGCCTCCCGCACTGCTTCCGCCGGGTCGCGCACCACCCGGATGGGCTTGCTTGCCACGGCCTGGGCTGCGGCGAGAATGGCGGGGTTGGGATCATAGCCCGCCGGGCAGGCCAGGGTCAGGGAAAAGCCGAAGCGGGCCGCAGCCTGAATCCAGGAGTTGGCCATGTTGTTGCCGTCGCCCAGCCAGGCGATGTGGAGCTTTTCCACCTCCCCCTTGTGCTCGATCACGGTCATGATGTCGCTCAGCACCTGGCAGGGATGGTGCAGGTCGGTGAGGGCGTTGATCACCGGCACCGAGGAATATCCGGCCAGCTCATCGACAATGGCCTGGCCGTAGGTGCGGACCACCATGCCGTCCACATAGCGGGCCATTACCCGGGCCATATCCTTGAGGGGTTCGTTGCGCGCCAGTTGGGTGTCCCGGCCGGAGAGGTAGATCACCTGGCCGCCCAGGCCATACATGGCCGACTCAAAGGAGACTCTGGTCCGGGTGGAGGGCTTTTCAAAGATGAGGGCCACGGTTTTTCCGGCCAATTGCTGGTTGCGGATTCCTGCCTTGGCTTCTTTTTTAAGGAGCAGCCCCTTTTCGATGTAGGCGCCAAGCTGCCCCTTGCTGAAGTCCTGCAATGCCAGTAGATGCTGTGTCATTGTGTTGTTCTCTCTGCCAGCCCTTCTGCACATGAAACCGCGGCAAGTAGCTCAGGGTCCTGCCGGCGGCACACTGCGGCAGGATTCAGAAGGCCGGCTCAAAAAAATGTCAGCCCAACCATTGCCAGTGGGCGGCGGACACTGCCTCCCTCTGGTTGGGCCAAACTACAAATCATACAAAAAAACTTTTTCTTTGCAAAGGGATTTTTCGTTGAAAAAAGGTATGCATTCACCGGGAACGTGAAAAACGTGGCTCAATCTCTGAACGGTTACGAAAAAAGATGAGGGGCTACCGGCTTAGCTCGGCAAACACTTCGTCCAGAGCCTGGATCAGCCGGTCTATCTCGGCGCGGCTGATGATCAGCGGCGGCAGGCAGCGCAGCACCTTGCCCCCGGCAAAATTCAGGAGCACGCCTTTTTCAAAGAGGAGGTTGACCATGGCAGGACCCTGGTCAAGCCAGGCTTCGGTCAGGGGCAGCCCCTGGATCAGGCCGAACCCCCGGGCAGGGGTCGCCATGGCCGGATATTTGGCGGCCAGACCGGTGAGTTGCGCGGCCAGATAAGCGCCCTTTTCCCGGACCTCGGCGAAAAAGCCGTCGGCCAGCATGATCCGCAAGGTCGCCACTGCGGCGGCGCAGACCACCGGGTTGCCGCCGAAGGTCGAGGCGTGGCTGCCCGGCTCAAATGCCTTGGCCGCCGACTCCGTGGCCAGCATGGCGCCGATGGGCAGACCGTTGCCCAGAGCCTTGGCCAGGGTGAGGATGTCGGGGGTCACCCCGCACTGCTCGTAGGCAAAGAGGGTGCCGGTTCTCCCCATGCCCACCTGAATCTCATCAAAGATCAGGAGCAGGTTGTGCGTGTCGCAGAGCTGGCGGATACCGGCGAGATACTCCCGCTCCAGAGGCCGAACCCCGCCTTCCCCCTGCAAGGGCTCACAGAGAACGGCGCAGGTCTCAGGGGTGATCATTGCTTCCAGGGCACTGAGATCGCCAAAGGGCGCATGGCGGAACCCTTGGGGCAGCGGCTCAAAGCCTTGATGGAACTTGGCCTGGCCCGTGGCGGCCACGGTGGCCAGGGTCCGACCATGAAAGGAGCCGGCCAGGGAGATGATCTCATATTTTCCGGCGGGGCTTGCCTTGCGCGCCAGCTTGATCGCTGCTTCGTTGGCCTCTGCCCCGGAGTTGCACAGAAAGACCCGGTCGGCAAAGGAATGGCTGAGCAGCAGCCCGGCCAGCTCGGTTTGCGGCATGGTGTGGTAGAGGTTGGAGACATGGACCAGGGTGGAGGCCTGACGGCAGATCGCCTCGGTGATCGCCGGATGGCAGTGGCCCAGGCTGCACACCGCAATGCCGGCCAGGCAGTCCAGATATTCTTTGCCGTCTGCGTCCTTGAGCAGGCAGGCCTTCCCTTCGACCATCACCGCGGGGTACCGACCGTAGGTGTTCATGAAGGAACCGTTGCTTTTTTCCATCCATTCCGCATTCGTCATCATGTCACCTCGGTGCCCACACCCTGCTGGGTGAACATTTCCAGCAGAATGGCGTGCTCCACCCTTCCGTCGATGATGTGCGCCTTGCCCACCCCGGCCCGCACCACTTCCTGGCAGCACCGGATTTTGGGGATCATGCCGCCCACGATGGTGGCGTCCTTGATAAAGGCGTCGGCAGCATCGCAGCTCATGGAGGAGATCAGGTTCTTCTCCTTGTCCAGGACCCCGGCCACATCGGTGAGCAGGATCAGTTTTTCCGCCTTCAGCTGCCGGGCGATGGCGCCGGCCACGAGATCGGCGTTGATGTTGTAAGCGCGGCCGTCTTCCCCCACCCCAACCGGCGCGATGACCGGGATAAAGTCCTGGGCGTCCAGGGTTTCCAGTACGCCCGGGTTCACCTCGGTCACCTCGCCCACCTGGCCGAGATCAATAATTTCCGGGGGCGCGTTTTCGACCAGCTCCTTGACGATTTTCATCTTGCGCGCCTTGACCAGATCGCCGTCGCGGCCGGAAAGACCAACGGCCTTGCCGCCGTGCAGATTGATCAGGCTGACGATTTCCTTGTTCACCTTGCCCACCAGGACCATCTCCACCACATCCATGGTCTCGCCGTCGGTGACCCGCATGCCGTGGATATAGTCGGATTTGATCCCCATCCGGCTCAGGACCTGATTGATCTGCGGCCCGCCGCCATGCACCACCACCGGGTTGATGCCGACGTACTTCATCAGGATGATGTCCAGGGCGAAGCTCTTTTTCAGCTCTTCGTCCACCATGGCATGGCCGCCGTATTTGATGACCACGGTTTTGCCGGCGAATTTTTTGATATACGGCAGGGACTCAATGAGGATTTTGGCTTTTTCGATACCTGTGTGCATGGCGGTCGTCTGTGATGGTTGAGTGGTCGGGGGGGCTGCTGTTTGTTATGGACTCGAAATAGTCTTATTTTCTCTCTCGCCAAGGCGCAGAGGCCGCAAAGAAAATATTTTATGTCCGCCCTCGCTTTGCGTTCTTGGCGAGAGTTTTTATGATAGTACGCAAGATATATACCGCTGGCGGCAATCTGTAAAGCAGATAGGCGGGCAAAAAACAGTCGCTCGTTTCCGGCAAAGCGATTGCCGAGAGCCCCTGATGCTGGTATCTTTATATATTGAGTGTTCATCAGCACCATAAGGAAACTAAAAAATATGAAACCATTGTTGCGTTTTTTCCGGCGGATTTCGCTTGTTGCCCCCCTTCTGCTCGCCGGCCCCTGTTTGGCCGCGCCGGCCTCTGCCCCGGCAGGCAACAAGCCGCCGATCCATGTCGAGGCGGACCGCATGGTTTCCATGAAGAATGAAAACGCGGTTCTTTTTTCCGGAAACGTGGATGCCAAGCAGGGCCAGTTGGTGATCCGCGCCGCGGAAATGACGGTATATTATCTTTCCAACGAGGAAAAAGCCAAATTGCCCCAGAGCGAGGAACGGAGTCTCAAGAAGCTTTTTGCTTCGGGCAACGTGGAAATCCAGAATGACGGGATGACCGGCACCGGCGACGAAATGGAGTATTACGAGGCCGAGCGCAAGATGATTCTCATCGGCAACAGCAAGGTCTGGCAGGACAACAACCTGGTTACCGGCCACACCGTTGTCGTTTTCCTCGACCAGGGCAAGAGCATCGTGGAGCGGGGCGAGAAGAAAGGCGAGCGGGTCAAGGCCTTTTTCTATCCCGGCGGCGAAGGGCCGCAGACAGAAGTGAAAAGCGAAAAGTGAAGAATGAAAAGTTTCAAGATGCGTTGAGGCGCAAAGGTGCGGCGAACATGATCGTCAGGTGTCGGCTTTTCCCTCTCCATTGTTAATTTTTCATTATTTCTCCCGGAGGCCCCCTTGTCTGTTCTCGAAACACAAGAGATTGTCAAACGCTATAAAAACCGGACGGTTGTCGACGGGATCAGCCTGCGGGTCGAGACCGGCACGGTGGTGGGGTTGCTCGGCCCGAACGGGGCCGGGAAAACCACCACCTTCTATGCCATTGCCGGTTTTGTCCGGCCCGACGCAGGTATTATTCTGCTCGATGGCGAGGATATCACCTCCCTGCCCATCCACCAGCGGGCGGTCAAGGGGCTCTCCTATCTGCCGCAGGAGTCCTCGGTGTTCAAAAAACTCACTGTGGAGGAAAATGTCCGCATCGTCCTTGAGCCGCTGGGCCTTGCCAAGGAAGAGATCAAAAACCGGGTCGGCCAGCTCATGGAAGACCTCAAGATCAGCCATCTGGCCGGCAACCGGGGCCATTCGCTCTCCGGGGGCGAGCGCCGCCGGGTGGAGATCATGCGGGCCCTGGCCACCAATCCGCATTTTATTTTGCTGGACGAGCCCTTTGCCGGGATCGATCCGCTCTCGGTGGCCGATCTCCAGCAGATCATCGGCAATCTGAAAAAACGCGGTCTGGGGGTGCTGATCTCCGATCACAATGTCCGGGAAACCCTTTCCGTCTGCGATCATGCCTATATCGTCAGCCAGGGAAAGATCCTGATCCATGGCGATGCCGAAGCGATTGTGGGCAGCGAGGAGGCCCGGCGGATGTACCTCGGAGAAAATTTTACCCTATAGAAACCGTGCCGCAGCACCGCATCTGCCTCGCAGTCTCGCTACGCTCGCTTAGCTGTCATCGGTCGGCTCATGTGCAACAGCACACTTCGCCGGCCTCTTCCTAGCATCTGCGGCACCGCGGCACGGTTTCTTCCTGTGAACATCGCAACAAAATCGCCCTTATCTCCCTCAGTTCTGAAATTCTTCTTGCAAAAACCTTGCCGTCATGGAGTATTATACTGACACAAGGGCGGCGCAATCCCGCGCCGCACCCTGTGTATCTTTTGCAGCAAAGGATTTCGGCGGACATGGCTCTTGAACTCAGACAGCAATTGAAGCTCAGCCAGCAACTGGTGATGACCCCCCAGTTGCAGCAGGCCATCAAGTTGCTGCAGCTTTCCCGTCTTGAGCTTGCCGAAACGATCCAGCAGGAAATTGAGATCAACCCGGTGTTGGAAGAAGCCCTTGACGGTCCGGATCAGCCTGAGGCAGAGCTGGAGGGGCATGGCCATGAGGCGCTTGACGTCCCCCTGCCCGAGCCGGAAAAGACCACCGAGGTCCAGATGGAAAGCGACTCCTCCCTGCGGGAGATCGACTGGGAAAATTACAGCAACGACTATGAAAGCGGTTTCTCCACCCGGGGCAAGGACGACGACGATCTGCCCTCCCGCCTTGACATCCTGACCGCCAAGCCGGACCTGCACTCCCACCTTTCCTGGCAGTTGACCCTTTCCCGCCTCACCGAGGAGGAAAAGGAGATCGGGCAGTTCATCATCGGCAACCTGAACAGGGACGGCTTTCTGGTGGTGACCGAGGCGGAGATAGCCGAAGGCACGGGCTGCGAGCCGGAGCTGGCCCACCGGATGATCGGCGTGGTTCAGGAGATGGACCCGGCCGGGGTCGGGGCCAGGGATCTCAAGGATTGCCTGCTCTTGCAGCTTGGGCGCTTGGGGCTTGGGACTTCCCTGGCCGCGACCATAGTCCGCGAGCATCTGCACACCCTGGAAAACCGGAATTTCGGCGCCATTGCCAGGGGTACGGGCCGCCCCATCGAGGATATCCTTGCGGCGATCAAGGTGATCACCGAGCTTGACCCGCATCCGGGCAGAATTTACTCCGAAGAGGAGCCCCAGTACATCATCCCGGATGTTTACGTGCACAAGATCGGCGGCGAATACGTCATTCTGCTCAACGACGAGGGGCTGCCCCGGCTCAAGGTCAGCAACTATTACAAGGACATCCTGAAAAAGGATTCCGGCGCCCCGGCCGAGACCAAGAACTATGTGCAGGACAAGCTCAAGTCGGCCATGTGGCTGATAAAAAGCATCCATCAGCGGCAGCGCACCATCTACCGGGTGGTGGAGTCGCTGCTCAAGTTCCAGTACGATTTTTTTGAAAAAGGGATCGCCTTTCTCAAGCCTTTGGTCCTCCGCGATGTGGCCGAGGATCTCGGCATGCACGAATCCACGATCAGCCGGGTGACCAGCAACAAGTACATGCACACCCCCCAGGGCACCTTCGAGCTGAAGTACTTCTTCAACTCCTCCATCACCCGCCATGACGGCGGGGAGGCCATGGCTTCGGAGTCCATCAAGAATCGCATCCGCACCATCATTGCCGGGGAAAACCATCAAGACCCCTTGAGCGACAATGCCATCGCCGACATCTTCGCCAAGGAGGATATCAAGCTGGCCCGGCGCACCGTGGCCAAGTACCGGGAGCAGATGGGGATTCTCCCGTCCAAGTTCCGGAAAAAACCCAAGCTGAGCTGATCGTTAGCCCTCCCGCGCCGCCATGTCTGAAACCAGCAGCCCGCCACTGACCCTGACCATCATCACCGGCCTTTCCGGGGCAGGCAAGTCCACGGCCCTCAATGTCTTCGAGGATGCCGGTTTCCTGTGCATCGACAATCTCCCGGTTTTTCTCCTTCTGCCCCTGCTCGATGGCATGGCTCGGCGTGCGGACGGTCCGCACCGGTTGGCCCTGGTCATGGATGCCCGGGATGCCGAGCTTGCCCCGGCCCTGGCAGGGGTGCTCAAAGAGGTGCGGATCAGGGCTGCCCTGGTCCAGATCATTTTTCTCGAGGCCAACGACACGGTCCTGCTCCGCCGCTACAGTCAGTTGCGGCGCGCCCATCCCCTGGCCCAGGTCGGGTTGGTCCAGGACGGGATCTCCTCGGAGAAGAAACGGCTGGCCGGGTTCCGCCAAGTGGCAGACCGGGTGATCGACACCAGCAGCCTCAGCCCAACGGAGCTGCGGCACAAGCTTTTGCAGCATGACGCCTCCCCGGTTGCCGCCATGCGGATTAACGTTTTCTCCTTCGGCCATAAGCATGGACTGCCCAGCGAGGCGGATCTGTTATTTGATGTGCGCTTTTTGCCAAACCCCTACTATGTGGCGGAGCTCAAGGAAAAAACCGGCCTGGATGCACCGGTGGCGGCCCACGCCCTGGACAACGCGAGCGGCAGCCAGTTCCTCGTTCACCTCTTTGCCCTGCTCGATTTCCTGCTTCCCGAATTTGAACAGGCAGGCAAGGCCTACCTTACCATCGCGGTGGGCTGCACCGGCGGGAAACACCGCTCCGTGGCGGTGGCCGAGGAGCTCCATCGCCATCTGGCCGGGGGAAAATGGGTGGTGAAGCTGTTTCATCGGGATATTGAAAAGTAGGGTAACTGTTCAGCAGCACCACATCTGCGTCGCAGTCTCGCTACGCTCGCTTAGCTGTCATCGGCCGGCTCATGTGCACTAGCACACTTCGCCGGTCTCTTCCTAGCATCTGCGGCACTGCTGAACAGTTACCTCCGTTGGTTTCGCTACTTTCCGTAGTTACCAAATAAAAAGCCACAGGGCCTGGCCTGACGAGCGCATATGACACAAACACCACTTCTGAACTGGCAGGCAATCGACACGGTCCTGCTGGACATGGACGGCACCCTGCTGGACCGCCATTTTGACGATTATTTCTGGGAGCATTATGTGCCGGAGCATTATGCCCTGGAGCATGACCTCTCCATCGACGAGGCCAGGCTTGAGCTTTTGGACAAGTACAAGGGGAGGGAGGGCACCCTGGCCTGGACCGACCTGGATTTCTGGTCCAACGAGCTGGGCCTGGATATCCCGTCCCTTAAGATGAAGATCAATCACCTCATCGGGGTGCATCCCCATGTGGTGGACTTTCTCCGGTTCTGCCGCAAATCCGGCAAGAAGATTTATCTGGTGACCAACGCCCACAGCAAGACCCTGGCCATCAAGATGGAAAAAACCGCCCTGGCAGGCTATTTCGACCGGATTATCTGCGCGGAGGAGGTGGGGATGGCCAAGGAAGACCCCGTCTTCTGGCAAGGGCTGGAAGCGATGCTGGGCTATGAGAAGGAACGGACCATGCTGGCCGACGATACCGCAAAGGTGCTGGCCTCCGCCCGGATTTACGGCATGGGGGCTCTCATCTTTGTCGCCCGTCCCAGCAGCCGCAAGCCGGTTGCCCACTCCGAGGAGTACCCTTCGGTGGTCACCTTCAGGGAACTTATCCCGGAGACGGACAAGGAGTAAGGCGAAAGCTTAAAAAATGATGGATTTGTAGTCGCTCGGGATTTGTTTCAAGCAGGTGCTTCGACAGGCACAGCACGAACGGAGCATCAATACGTTAAGACACTTCCGTTCGCCCTGAGCCCTGTCGAAGGGCTGTTGTTGCAGCCCATTTTATCCAAAGGAACATCCATGCACGAAAACGAACAGGCGGAATTGCTTACGGTTATTGCCGATTTTCTGGAGATGGGCCATGTGGAGAACATCATGGCCATGTTCAAGCAGGATACTTCGCTTTACGCCCTGAGCGGCGAGCTGTTGCGTGATGAGCGCTTCATGGTGCGCATGGGTATGGCTGTGCTGTTTGAGGAGCTGAAGGCGATGCGGGGGCAGGAGGTGGCCCTGGCCATCCCTGCCCTGCTCCCGATCCTTGGCGAGGAAACCCCGTGGATGCGCGGCGAGGCCGTGAACCTGCTGGGGATCATCGGCACCCCCGAGGCGGTGGCGTATATCAAGCCCCTGGCCGATGACCCGGAACCGCAGATCCGGGAAATGGTTCAGGATATTTTAGCTGTAAGCTGACAGCTACCGGCTTACAGCTTTACTACTCCTTCCAGTCCGGCCGCAAACCCAGCTCGGTGAGCTGCTTTCTCGCCACCGGGGACGGAGCATCGGTGAGCGGGCAGGTTGCCTTCTGGGTCTTGGGGAAGGCGATCACGTCGCGGATGGAGTCGCGGCCCAGCAGGATCATCATCAAGCGGTCCAGGCCAAAGGCCATGCCGCCGTGGGGCGGCGCGCCAAGTTCAAGGGCCTTGACCAAGAAGTCGAACTTGTCGGTAACCTCTTCCTCCGAAATCCCTAGTGCTGCAAAGACCCGTTCCTGCATCTCCTTTTGGTGGATGCGGATGGAGCCGCCGCCGATCTCGGTGCCGTTGAGCACCAGATCGTAGGCCCGGCTGCGCATCTTGCCAGGCTCGGTGTCCATGAGGGGGATGTCTTCCTCGTTGGGCGCGGTAAAGGGGTGGTGAACGGCGGTATGCCGCTTCTGCTCGTGGTCGTACTCTAACAGAGGGAAGTCGCAGACCCAGAGGAAGTTGAACTGCTTCTTGTCGATGAGGTTGAGGCGGCGGCCCAGCTCAAGGCGCAGCTCGGACAAGGCCTGGTGCACGACATTGGGCTGATCGGCCACGAAAAAGAGCAGGTCGTCGGTCTCGGCGCTCAGGGTTTTGGCCATCCCTGCCCGCTCCTCGTCGGAAAAGAACTTGGCAATGGGCGACTGCCATTCGCCCTCGGGCTTGACCTTGACCCAGGCCAGCCCCTTGGCCCCGAAATTGGCCACATAGGCGGTGAGGTCGTCGAGATCCTTGCGGGAGAAATGGGCGCAGCCCTTGGCGTTGATGGCCTTGACCATGCCGCCCTTTTCCACCACGGTGCGGAACACCTGGAAGCCGCAGTTGCGCACCTCCTCGGTGAGGCTGGTCAGCTCAAAGCCGAAGCGGGTGTCCGGCTTGTCGCAGCCATAGCGGCTCATCGCCTCTTCATAGGTCATGCGCGCAAACGGCAGGTTGAGTTCCAACCCTATGGTTTCCTTGAACAAAAGTTGCATCAACCCTTCGCCCACCGCGTAGATGTCCTCCTCCTCGACAAAGGAGAGTTCCATATCCACCTGGGTGAACTCGGGCTGCCGGTCGGCGCGGAGATCCTCGTCGCGGAAGCAGCGGACGATCTGGTAGTAGCGATCCATGCCCCCCACCATCAGGAGCTGCTTGAACAGCTGCGGCGACTGGGGCAGGGCGAAGAACTTGCCCTGGTTGACCCGGCTCGGCACCAGATAATCCCTGGCCCCTTCCGGGGTGGAGCGGGTGAGCACCGGGGTTTCGATCTCAAGAAAATTTTCGTTGTTGAGGTAGGTGCGAATGGCCTGGGATGCCTTGTGCCGCATGATGATCCCCTCGGCCATGTTGGGGCGGCGGAGGTCTATGTAGCGGTACTTGAGGCGCAGACCCTCGGAGATCTCGGTTTCCTCGTCCAGCGGGAAGGGCGGGGTCTTGCTCTGGTTGAGGATGCGCAGCTCCAGAACCCGCACCTCGATCCCGCCGGTGGCCAATTTGGGGTTGACCATCCCGTCGGGCCGAGCCTCCACCAGGCCCCGGATGGCAAGGACCCATTCGCTTCGGATGCCATGCGCCTTGGCATGGACCTCGGCGTTGATCTCGGGGTTGAAAACCACCTGGGTGAGCCCCCAGCGGTCGCGCAGATCGATGAAAATAACCCCGCCATGGTCGCGGCGGCGCAGCACCCAGCCCATGAGGACGATCTCCTTGCCGACATCGGCGTGGGTCAGGGCGTTACAGTGGTGGGTGCGTTTGAGTCCTCCCATGGATTCCATAGGACTGATCCTTTATTAGGTAGTGAAAAATGTAGAGTGAAAAGTGAAAAAGTTAACACACAGGCGCAGAGCGCGGTGTGCGTAACCAAGAAATTACCTGTTGCCGCTCTTGCAAAAGTCTTATTTGTGGTTCGACAGGCTCACCACGAACGGAAAATGTCTATGATTTTAAGATAACTACCGTTCGCCCTGAGCCTGTCGAAGGGTGTTGTTCATTTTTCTCTCTGTGCCACCGCTGCAATCAACATCGCGCACAGGGCCTCTTTCGGCCCCTCTAGCGCCACTTGCCGCTGTTCCTTGCTGGTCATATCCCGCAGCGCCGCCTCGCCCTTGGCGAGCTCTTCCTCGCCCAAAATGAGCGCAAAGCGTGCCTTGGCCCGGTCCGCCTGCTTCATCTGGCTTTTCAGGCTCTTGCCTTCAAGGTCCATGGCCACGGTCATTCCTTTGCGCCGCAACAGATGCACCAGGGGAAAGGCCAGGACCGCAGCCTCCTCGCCCAGGGCGGCGACAAACAGGTCCGTGCCGGCCTCGGGGCAGGCTTTTGCGTTTTGCTGACTCAGCAGGAGGGCCAGCCGCTCCATGCCCATGGCAAAGCCGATGCCGGGCATGTTCTTGGCCCCGCCCAGTTGCTCCACCAACCCGTCATAGCGGCCCCCCGCCCCCACCGCGCTCTGGGCGCCCAGAGCATCGGTGATCAGCTCAAAGGTGGTGCGCGTATAGTAATCCAGGCCGCGGACCATGAAGGGGTTCACCGCATAGGGAACCGCCAGGAGATCAAGGCTCGCCTTTGTTTGCGTGAAATGCTCACCGCAGCCCGGGCAGAGATGGTCGATAATGGCAGGCGCGTTCACATACTGCTCCTGGCAATGGCTGCTCTTGCAGTCCAGCACCCGCAACGGATTGGTCTGGCTGCGCCGCTGGCAATCCTCGCAGATATGGGCCCTGCGTTCGGCCAGGAACGTCACCAGGGCCTCCTTGTAGGCGGGGCGGCAGGCCGGGCAGCCCAGGGAGTTGATCTGCAGGCTTGTGGTCAGGCCAAGCTCTTCAAGGATCAGCCAGCCCATGGCAATCAGCTCGGCATCCAGCCGGGGATGGTCCAACCCCAGCACCTCGACGCTCATCTGGTGGAACTGGCGCAATCTCCCCTTCTGGGGGCGTTCGTGCCGGAACATGGGGCCGATGGTGTAGAGCCGCTGCACCGGGAGTTTTGCCTGCAAGCCATGCTCGATAAAGGCGCGGAGCACCGAGGCGGTGCCTTCCGGCCGCATGGTGATCGAATCGCCGTTGCGGTCGGTAAAGGAGTACATCTCTTTTTCGACAATATCGGTGGCCTCGCCGATGGACCGGGCGAAGAGTTCGGTTTTTTCCAGGATCGGCACCCGGATCTCGGTGAAGCCGAAGCGCTGAAAGATACCCCTGGCCGTGGCCTCGATATGCTGCCAGACCCCAACCTCGTCGGGGAGAATATCCTTAAAGCCTTTCAGGGCCTGAATGGTCATCGCTTGCCTCACCTGCACCGAAGATAAAAACACCCGGGCGTTTCCGCCGGGAAAATGCGCCAATCAGAGAAAAATGGCCGAAAAACAGGTATTCTTATCCGAATTGGCGTGAGAAGTCAAGGGAGGGAGAGGCTTTGGGCGGCGGCCTGCTGATTGGCTATCGCTTCAAGTCCCGGTAGAAATTTTCATGCGAGCCCAGCAGCAAGAGCAGCCGGGTTTCTGGGTCATATCCATAAGCAAGCAAGGTGAGCTGCCCACGGCATTTAAACGTGTACACATACACCCCGGCCAGATCCCCCTTCTTGGCCTCGCCAACCGACGGGTCGCGCACGATCTCGGCCACGGCATCATCCACATCCGCTTTCTGTTTCGGATGAAGGCGTTTGTACGCCCGTCTGAATGTGGCGCTTTGCCGAACCTGAACTTCGGCTTCCATCAGTCGCGCTTGCCTTCAGGCACAAAGGGCGTGGCAAGAGTCGGCCCTTCTCCCCGTGCAACCAGCAAATCGCGAATGAAATCGATGGGCAGATCGGGATTGTCCAGGGCTGTTCTTCCAATCACTGCCCAGAATTCTATCTGCCCGGCAATGGTCCGGCGCTCGGCCTGCGCTGTTGCCCGCGCCTGATTATACAGGGTGTCGTCGATACGCACTGGCATTCCCATGGTTCACCTCGAATCTAATTGCTACAAAAGTATCTATATGGCTATGCTAGTACAAAACTTGCGGAAAGACAAGGGGAAAACGGGCAATACCTGTCCCTTGTCTCACCAGAGGATGCTCACCCCATATTGAGGGATGGTCTGGTCCTTGGTGAGTATTGTGAGGTTGTTTTTGATCGCCTCGGCAACAAGAAGGCGATCAAAGGGGTCGCGGTGGATGAGCGGCAGAGTGGCGGCGGCGATGGCGGTGGTAAAGCCAATGGGAAGAGGTGTAATGCTCAAGGCCTGCATTGCGGAAGGGACAAAAGCGCTTGGCGGTTCCGGTAGCTCGATCCGCCCCAGTTTCCCAAAGCAGGGCGATTTCCCAGCCGCTGGCAGCGCTCAAAAGCAGTTCGCACGAGCCTTGTTCGACGGTTTTCCGAACGACCGAAGAGAGTTTCTCCGTTGCCGCAGCGAGCCAGAGGAAAACGTGGGTGTCCAGGAGGTAGGTCATTTCTCCCCTCCACGTTCGGGCCAAAAATCGTTTACGATCTCGACCGGTAACGGTTCCAGCAGGTCTCCATGGAGCTTTACCTTGCCGAGATAGAGCCCCAGGGGACGCGGGCCGGTTTTTTCAATGAAGGGGACAAGGCGGGCCACCGGCTTTCCGGCTTTGGTGATGATCACGTCCTCGCCGGTCTGGACTGCGGGGATCAGCTTTGAAAGATTGGTTTTTGCTTCATGAATGCCGACGCGCATGGATCACCTCTTTGTTGATATGGTTAGTTTGATTGTAAACTAACCATAGGCTCAATTCAAAAATTAGTCAATCCAACAGGAGTGGTGCGTAGCGGTGGCTGAGGGGTTTTCCTCTGAAAAGCAAATCGAGATCAGGGATGCACCACCTTCTCCTGCAACCAGATTTTGATCAGCGATTGGTATGGAACATCCCGGGCATTGGCGACCGTCTTGATGTTGTCAAGCAGATGCGCTGGTAAGCGCAATGAAATGGTCTTGGTTGTCGGCTTCAAGTTTGGCAGCACGACCTGGCTGGCCGCGCTCCAGTCGAGATACTCCGTACTGTCGTGGGATTCCCAGAATGCCCGTTCCTGGGCTTCAGAAGCAAAAAGTGGCGGTGTTTTTTTAGCTTTGGTTTTCATAGATGCTCCTTCGCCTCTCAAGGTAAAACTGACATGCAACGTGCGGTTGCCATCGGTCTTGCCAATGGTCAACGGGGGTGCGCGTAGCGTCGGGGGGGAGAAATTTTTTAGGCCGCGAAACGGAGGACTTCAACCTCGGCGCCTCTTTTGGCCGCATCCTCGGCCAGGCGCAGTACATGGCTGGCAATGGCTTCAGATAGATAGTATTCGCCGCAAGTGGAACAAATATCGGCGGGAACCTTCTTGATGATCACGGCGGTGTCACCACGATGAAGGACAACCGTGGTCAGACCGCTGGCGGTGTCACCTGTTTTGCATACTGTGCAGTGCATGGTTATCTCCTCGTTTGGTAGTCGGGTTGCCAAACCATATCATCCGGAATGTAGAGCGTGATAATGAAACATTTTCCGTCCGATTGGTCTTTTGCAACAACGACATGGATTGGCGTATTCTTTCTGAAGCCGAGCAAGAGAAAGCTTGGGTGCGGTCTATCATCGGGATAGGTGTCAATAATTTGCCCGGTTTCGATAACTGTTTTGACATCAGCAACGGATATCCGTCGTTCGAATATCCGTTGTATCGCATGACCAGTGAATATCAGTTCGGAACATTCCATGTCTTTTTTTACACCTTTTCAGGCGAACTTGGAAGATAAAGCTGAGTTGAGCAGCTTGTCTGCTCAAACGAAACTTATACCCGCAGGTGAAAAAGGCTGGTGGCTGGGAGCTGTCAGTTAAAGTCGTCCGCTGTCAGCCCTTGGTGAAACAACAAAAAAAGCCCTGCCGGAATTTCCGGCAGGGCTTGATGTGAACAGCTTCCGACTAAAACCGCTATGCGCAAGGCATAGACGAAATTAGAAGCTCATGGTCAGGTGATGGCTCATCAGGGTGATATTGTTGGTGTCATCCGTAGCAACGGCAGACTTGAAGAAGTCGCCGGTATCCAGGTAACCGAAATGCGCCTCGTAGGTCAGGTTGTCGAGCAGCTTGTAGGCTGCGCCGATGTTGTACTCCCAGCCGAACTCATCGTCACGGTTGGCGTAGCCGCCACCACTGAAGTTGGTACCGGCAGCATTAGTTACCTGGGTCTCCTCGTCGGCCTGGGCATAGCCGATGGCGCCCATCAGGGTCAGCTTGTCGGAAACCGCGTATTTCGCATGGAGAACAACAGCATGGACACCTGCTGCGGCAACGCCGGCATACTGTGCATCGGTGAAATCAGCCAGGTCGTCGTTGAGGATGCCGGTGTGGTCGCTGGTGAGGATGTAGAGCGGCTTGAAGTCGTCGCCGGTGCCGCCGTAGGCGGACATGGCCGCCTCGTTGTCGCCGTCCAGGGAGTTGCTGTCGCCGGAGGCATAGAAGTACATTAAGCCGGCATCCAGGGCGCCGAACTTGCCGGTCACATCCAGCATACCTGCCCATGCATCCCAGTCGGTAACGGTGGTGGTGCCTTCCGCGTTGCTCTGATCCCCGAACCTGTGGTTCACCTCGGCTTCAATGGTCCAGTTGTCCATGACCTTGTACTTGCCCCAGAGGGCCAGGTTGTGGGCGTCCAGGGAGTTGGGTTCGCCAGTACCGTCAAGGGTGGCGGCGCTGGCGGAGCGGGTATATTTGTACTCCACCCCGGCCTTGCCGGCGTCGCTGGTGTGGGTGATCATCAGTTTGTAGAGGTCGTCATCCTGGTCGGCCGCGTTGGCCTCCAGGTCGTCTTCTTCGTTTTTCTGGGTCAGGACAAGCAGGCTCCAGGGTTTGGGGACAAAGGAGGGGAACCACATGATGCGGTCGGCGCTGGTGGAGCTGTCCAGGAACTTGCTGCCGAAGATGTTCGCCTCATGGCGGCCTACCCGGAACTCGCCGATGGGCGAGAGGTATGTCATCCACACCTTGTCGAAGTCCAGGTCGGTGTTGCCGTCATCCTGGGAAACACCGGAATCGGGATCGCCCCAGACCGCTTCCTTAAAGATGCGGACGTCGCCGTGCATGGAGATTTTGTCGTTAACCTTCATGGTGGGTTTGATCTGGAGGGTATGCATCCAGTAGGCGTCGCTGGAGGTCGGACCAGCCAGATCAGCGCCATAGGTAGTGTTTGCATCGCTGATGGAATAGCCCTCAACGATGTACTTGCCGCTCATCTTGAACTCAACGGCGGCTGCAGTGGAGGCCAGTCCCGCGACCAGACCCAGTGCTGCGACTGTGGATAATACTTTTTTCATCTCTTATCTCCTTGATAAGTGTTAATAAAAAAAAGACTCAAGACCGTTAAAGCAAATTTCCCAAAGTAAAGTCAAGTTTTTTTTACCGGGGGTGTAATTTTTTTTACTGGAAAGAGGATTGGTTGTTAGCCTTATGCTGTGTGCTATTAGCTTTCTTTTGTCGAGGTAAGACTGTTGACATCTGAAGCGTTACGCTATACAGTATGTTCATGATTCAGACAGACATTTCGGCACAAGGGATTGCAAGATTTTTTTGAAACTGGCAGCAAGGCGGGTATTCAGCCGCATCATGCATCGAAATTGAGCCGACAACTGGCGCGGCTTGATCTTGCCAGCAGTGCCGCCGATATGAATGTTCCGGGCTGGAGATTGCACCGATTATCAACCGGACACTGGTCGATATGGGTAAACGGGAACTGGCGCCTTATCTTTGATTTTGAGGGCGAGAATGCGGTGCTGGTTGATTATCAAGACTACCATTGAGCTTGTTGCAAAGCTCTTCTAAATTGCCCACCCCTCACCCTAACCCTCTCCCGCAGGGGGAGAGGGGACTTTTGGGGATTTTGCAAGAGACTACCCCATTAGGAGAAACATCATGACCAATATGCACAACCCTCCACACCCTGGAGAAACCTTGAGAGAGGATGTTTTGCCAGCGCTGGGATTGACGGTCACTGCGGCGGCAAAACAGCTTGGCGTGACCCGCGCTGCCTTGTCCCGGGTGCTGAACGGACGCGCTGCCATCTCCCCGGAAATGGCTTTACGGCTGGAAGGGTGGCTGGGCGTGGAGAACGGCGGCCGCGCCGATCTGTGGATTGCGCAGCAGGCGGCCTATGATCTATGGCAAGCACGCAATCATGGCGCACCGAAGGTGCAGCGTGCCGTATTGATGGCAGCTTAGAAGGGGGCGTTGTGACTGTTCATGTTAAACCGTCACCCCAAACGAGTCTTGATGTGAAGGAATGGCAGGTCGATGGTCTTGCTCAAGCCTTAGACGAAGCAGAGAAACCGGACGCGGTTTTTAGTGATCACGCTGAGGTTCTTGCCAAATGGGAGTCGAAAAAAGGTGCACTGTCATGGGCTTCGACCGGGGTTCCGAATGCGGAAACTGTTGCGGTAATGGGTGAGCTTGAAGAGGGGAAAGGAAAATCCTTTGCCAGCGTGGATGAATTACTGGCCGGCCTCAGTACGGACGATTGAGGGCTTTTCCGAAAATTTAACGTGAATCTTCCTGTATCTCGGCTGTCATCCCTTTTCGAGGTGCGCACGGAAAAGTTCATAGATGTCTTTTCGATGCCCGGCGAAATACACCCACACTGTTTTATGGCGGTCGTCTGCTTTGTAGATGATCCGGTAGCGCTTGCGGGCCAAGGACTGATACCCGGCAAGCTCCTCCTTGAGAAACTTGCCGAGCCCGGGGTTGTTTTGCAGTTCCGTCAGCGCCTCCCGGAAAAGTTTTTTCAGCTCCGGCGGGAAGTGGGCAATGCGGTTGAAGGCGGTTTCCGTGAATTTAAGCCTGCAGGGCACGCAGCACCTCGGCCTCGTCCACCCATCTGTCACCCTTTGCGTCCTCGATCGAGGATGCCATTACTTTCATGGTTTCGGGGTCGGCAAGAATCTCCAGCGTTTCCATCAACCCTTCATAGCCTTCCATGCTGATGAGAACCGCTTCCGGGACACCGTTTTTTGTAATGGCGATGATGTCCTGCGAATCATGCAGGGCTCTTACAAGATCCAAAAGATTTGCTTTTGCCTTGCTGATCGGCACATACGCCTCGATATGCAACATAGCGTACCTCCCATTTGCACATTTATATGGTCATAATAGTGACCATTCGTGAAATAGTCAAGCACTCTGCGTATCATGTTGCGGGTGTTTTGCGGTCAGGAAAAGAAGGGGATAGGTGGCGGCAAAAAACTGGCAGGTGATGGTCTTGCAAAAGCCGTCACCCCGGCGAAAGCCGGGGTCCAGAGGTGTTGCAATTTGCTGAGATTACTGGTTTCCGGCTTTCGCCGGAATGACGACAAGAGTACAAGGCCCGCCGGAGCGGATAAGCCCTCTCCTACAGGCCTGTACTGTTTGCTGCCGCAGCTTACTGCTCCTGCTTCTTGCTGAAATCCAATTGATAGATGAGCATGGTGGAGGTCTGTTCGGAGAACAGATCAAGGGAGCTGCTGCTCAAAATCAGGCCGACCAGCAGTTCCGCTCCCTTCTTGTCCGCATTGGGGCGCAGCAGGTAATCCACGATGTAGCCGTCGATCTTTCTGGTCCGCCACAGCTCGGACAGGGCAAGGCCGTTCCAGGTCAGGGCATGAATCTCGCCGGAGGGGTAGTTCTTCATGTTCTTGAATATCCGCGACGAGGTGGAAAGATTCTTGTTGAGGATGATGTCCTGCTGGCCGTCGCCGTTCACATCGTAAACGATGATCCGCGAGGGGATATAGACCCGTTCATTTTTGTCGTTATTTATGGGTTCGTGGGCACTCGTGGCTGCCTCCCCGCCGATGAAGCGGGTGGTGCCGCCATAAAATTCATCGCTTTTCCAGAGGGCGGTGCCGCCGGCGCGCAGAACCTGGAGCCGGTCATACTGATCGATGGCGATGATCTCCCGGCTGCCGTCGTTGTCCAGATCGGCAATGGTGAATTCAAACAGATTGACGCCGGCCGGGACTTCCATGGAGCTGCTCGCTTTCAGAACGCCATTGCTTAGATTGAGGCGGAAGATGCCGGGGGCCACGGCCTTGTCGAGTTCAGCCCGCTGACCGGCCAACACCATTCCCTCTCCCGGGACGGGCATGGCCCGAACATACCACTGTTGCTCCTGGAAAAGATAGGTGGCCTTGTCCGCGCCAAGCCACTCGAAGGCAAAAGAGTTTGGGGTGTTATGATTTGCAGCGCTGACATAAATTTCCGGCTTGCCGTTTTTATTGAGGTCCGCCACGGTGATGGCGTGGACGCGGTACCCAACCTTGCCGGGGATCTGGCCGACCTTGCTCAACCGGGTGTTGTCACGCTTGAAGATCTGGACCGAATCGATATCGGCAAAAATAACTTCGTCCTGGCCGTCGCCGTCAAGATCGGCCATTTCCATGAACTGGAGGGAGAGTTTCATGTTCTGGGTTTTCTGGAACTCGCTGGTGATGCCTTTCGGGTAGATGAAGGGCGAGCCGCCGCCCATGCCCGTCCGGCTGGCAAAGGCGCGTTCCGGATGGGCGGTGGCGTACTGCGGCTGGGGTTGGGCGGATTGCTGGACGGCGGTTTGGGGCTGAACAAGCGCCGTTGCCGGGCGCTGGTGGGAAAATATTTTTTCGCTTATATCCCAGGCCAGGGAGTCGATACTTTGGATGATTTCGCTTTCGTTCTTGGCTGTGGCGTAAAAATTCCGTGGCGCGCCCTTGGCCATCTCAAAAACCTTGGCATCCAGCGAGAGGCTGCTGCCCATGGCGGTGAGGCTGCCCACCACCAGAAAATCCGCCTGGAGACTCTTGCCCAGCTTGATAAACGCCTCGTTCTGGGTGGGGGTTCCGGCTGCGGCCAGAGCCTTGTCCACCGCGGTCTTGTCGATCACCGTGAGGCCGACCTCCGAGGCAAGGCGGCTGGCAAGCATGTCGCGGATGCCGCTGGTGAGATAGCTCATGTCTTGCGGGGCGTTGGCCTTGAAGGGCAGAAAGGCTATGCGCCCGGCTTGCGCCGCCCCGATCGTCGGCAGCGCAAGATGCAGGGCGAAAAGCAGTGCGGCGAGCAAGGCTGGGATTGAGCGCTTGGTTTGTTTGAGCATGACCGGTTTCCTTATTGAAAAGAAGAGTGATTTTCCGTAGAGTTTAAAGCCTGGAGCTTACTCCGAAGAAACGCGGTAGGGCAAGAGTTTTTTGCAGAGCTGGCATGCTCCGAGGTTGTGGGGAGAGGGGTTATTGCTTCGGTGGCTAAATATGTAAACCGTCATTCCCGCGAAGGCGGGAATCCAGAGGGATGGATGCCCGACGAAAGCATTCGGGCATGACCTATTTAATCGCCGGGTCAATACTTATCGCGGCTGAAGCCGCTCGTGCAGGCAGGGTGAAAGGACACGCATGAACACCACCATCCATCTCATCCGGCATGGGTTGACTGCGGCGAACAAGAACGATGTTTTTGCCGGGCGCACCCAGGAGCCCTTGCATCCTGAGGGTGAGGTCCAGCTTGCCGAGGTTGCGCGGGTCCTGGCCGGACTCGGTATCGGCAGGATATTCTGCGGCCCCTTGGCTCGGACCAGGCAGTCGGCGGATATTGTAGGGGATCTGCTTGGTGTGGAGGTTACTGCGGATGGGGCTCTGAACGAGATCAGCATTCCCCACTGGGACGGACTGACCAAGGAGGCGATCCGGGCGAGGTTCGGGGAGGAATATCCAACCTGGCTCGCCGACCCGGCAGGATTTTGTGTGCCGGCCTGCGAAACCATCGCCCAGGTGCAGGGGAGGGCGGTTGCGTGTGTTGAATCGCTCTTTCGCGAATATTCCGGACAAAATCTTTTGGTGGTGAGCCACTTGATAGTGGTCCGGGCGCTGCTGCTGCATTATCTGGACCGGCCCATTGCGGATTTTCGAGCCATCAAGGTTGGCAATGGACAGGTGGCGAGGTTGGTTCGGGATGATTCGGGTGGGACGGAGGTGGAATTTTGAGGTTTTTGTATTCTGTATTTTTGGGGGGATTTTAAGGCAACCCTTCGACAAGCTCAGGGCGAACGGAATTTTTCATCGATGGAGTTTTCCGTTCGTGCTGAGCTTGTCGAAGCACTATGCAACCAGTTAGAGGCTTGAAATGTTTTGGGTGTACATCCTGCGTTGTGCTGACGGGAGCTATTACACAGGCCACACCGACAATCTTGAACATCGCATCGCTCAACATCAGAACGGAGAATGTGAAGGATACACAGCGACCCTTTTACCGATGGAGCTTGCTTGGTCTCAGGAATGTGTCACGCGTGAAGAGGCTTTGTCGGCGGAACGGCAAATTAAGGGTTGGAATCGCAAGAAGAAAGAGGCCATGATGTGCGGTGATTGGCAGGAGGTTGCTCGTTTGGCGCGACGAAGGAAAAAGGGCGATCCTTCGACAGGTTCAGGATGAACGGATTTTTTATCGATTGATTCTTCCGTTCGCCCTGAGCCCTTCGACAAGCTCAGGAGAGCCCTGTCGAAGGGTGCTTTTCCCCAAGCAGAAAATCAGCCCAGAACAAGCCCCCCAATCACCTCTCTGATCCCCTCAAGCCTATTCTCCAACACATAACGCCCAAGCCCTTCGACAATCTCCTGGCTTGCCCGGGGATTGACGAAATTCGCGGTGCCGACCTCAATGGCCGTGGCGCCTGCCAAGAGGAATTCAAGGGCGTCTTCGGTGGTGGTGATGCCGCCGATGCCGATCACCGGAATCTGCACGGCCTGGGCAACCTGCCAGACCATGCGCAGGGCAATGGGCTTGATCGCCGGGCCTGAGAGCCCGCCCACGATATTGGCCAACCTCGGCCTGCGGCTTTTGACGTCGATGGCCATGCCCAGCAGGGTGTTGATCAGGGAAACCGCCTGGGCTCCGCCAGCCTCGACAGCCTTGGCGATGGCGGTGATGTCGGTGACGTTGGGGGAGAGTTTGACGATCACCGGCAGGGTGGTGTGCGCGCATACTGCCCTGGTAACGGCCTCGGCCATTGCCGGGTCGGTGCCGAAAGCAACCCCGCCTTTTTTCACATTGGGGCAGGAGATGTTCACCTCAAGTCCGCTGATCCCCTCCACCTCGCTGAGCCGTTGGGCCAGGGTTTGGTACTCTTCCAGGCTGTCGCCCAGGATATTGACGATCACCCTGGTGCCGATCCCGCGCAAATAGTTCATCTTTTCGGCAATGAAGCGTTCCAGCCCCACGTTTTCCAGGCCGATGGCGTTGAGCATGCCTCCGGCGGTTTCCACGATGCGGGGCGGGGGATTCCCCCGGCGCGGTACGAGGGAGATGCCCTTGACCACCACGCCGCCAAGATGATGGAGATTGACGAAGGGCTCGAATTCCTTGGCATACCCAAAGGTGCCGGAGGCGGTGAGCACGGGATTCTTGAAAACGAGGGAGCCGATGGTGACGCGCAGGTCCGGTTTGTTCATAGCCAGGCCACCTCCTCTGCGTTGAAAACCGGTCCGTCCTTGCAGACATGCAGATAGGGGCCGGAGAGGTCGGCCCGGGGAATCGCGCAGCCGAGGCAGGCAGAGATCCCGCAGGCCATCATGGTTTCCAGGGAAACCTGGCACTGCCAGCCCTGCTGTCGGCACTGGCCTACCACCGCCTTCATCATCGGATGCGGGCCGCAGGTGCACACCGTCCAGTCATGGCCGGAGTCCAGGTGTTGCGGGAGTATCTCAGCCACAAAGCCATGATGCCCAAGGCTTCCGTCGTCGGTGGCAATATGGATTTCCGTCATGCCGATATCCTTGAAATCCATTGGCAGGGGGCCAAGTTCCGCGGCTGTGCGACCGCCGAGCAAAACGACGCATTTCGGCGGCGCGTTTACGCGCAGGATCTCCCTGGCGAGAAAATACAGGGGGGCAATCCCCATGCCGCCGCCAATCAGGCAGATCGCCGATCGGTTTTGGAAAGCAAAACCGCGGCCAAGGGGCCCGGTCAGGTTCAGTGCGTGACCAGGCCTCATTGCGGCGAGCATCCGGGTCCCCTTGCCCACAACCTTATAGAGGAGCTGAACCTGCTGGTTGCCGATGGTCTGGTGAATGGACAGGGGCCGCCGGAGAAGGGGGTCGTAGCAGGGAGCGGTTCGGACCATGACAAACTGGCCGGGAAGGGCGTGGCTTGCAATTTCCGGCGCTTTCACGGTGAGGCGGAAGATCTCCGCAGTGAGTTGGTCCTGCCGGATGATCTCGGCCTGTTCTTCATATTGGTTCATGCTTCTTCCAAATCGTTTTGTTTCCAAGAGGGGTGCTTTTCCATTCGCTTGCGTATTTGCCCTTCGACAAGCTCAGGGGGAACGGATGAAATCTATCGGGAACCTTGGAAAATCAACTTCCTGTTGATTTTTCAAGCCGCAAAACCAAAACAAGTTTTTCCTTTGCTCACATTTTCAGCAACTTAAGTGGCTGAAAATGACGGGTCGTCCTTGCGCCGCACAGGAGCCTTGAATATTTCAAGGCTCCCTGTCAGTTAACCGTTCACCCTGAGCTTGTCGAAGGGTTGCACTATGCTTTCAGGTCTTGATGAACGTTTAACAGCTTGAAAATAATGATTATTTTATTTTTTTCCCGGGAAGAATAAGCGACAACACCCGTTCCAGGTCGTCGTGGGAATAGTACTCTATTTCCAGTTTTCCGCGGGTGCCGCTTTGGATGATCCGCGCTTTGGTGTCCAGGTAGTTGATCAGCCCGTTGGCCAGTGACTTGCAATAGGATTCCGGCAATTCGTTGGCTGATTTTCGTGGTGGACGTTTTGCCCCACTGGCTGCACCGGCCATTTTCTTTTTCTGTTTCTGGGCCAAAGCCTCCGCCTGCCGAACGTTCAGTCCCTGTTCGACAATCTCGTTTCTGACCTCGCGCATGGATGTCTCGTCGCCGACGCTGAGCAATACTCGCGCATGCCCCATGCTCAAGGTGCCGCGGGCCAGATCTTCCTTGGCAAAATCGGGCAGTTGGTTTATCCGCAGGGCATTGGCCACGGTTGAGCGCTCCTTGCCCACCCGTTTCGCCACCTCTTCCTGGGTCAGGTGAAATTCCTTTACCAATCGGAGGTAGGCTTCCGCCTCTTCCAGGGGGTTCAGATCCTGCCGCTGGATGTTTTCGATGAGCGCGAGCTCAAGGCGATCCAGGGGGGTGACGTCTTTCACCAGAACCGGAACCTCGTCCAGCCCCGCCATTTTAGCGGCCCGCCAGCGCCGTTCTCCGGCGATGATCTGGTAACGCCCCTCTTCGCCATGCTCGCAGACGACCAGGGGCAGCAGGATGCCTTTTTCCTGGATGGAAGCGGAAAGCTGGGCCAGGGCCGTATCATTGATATCTTTTCTCGGCTGATTCGGGTTGGCCTCAATGGCGTCAATGGGGCACAGGAAGTATTCGCGCCCATCGGAACCGCTGGAAGGCAGCAGGGCGTCGAGTCCCTTGCCAAGGGCCGAGGTTGTTTTTTTCATCATGCTTTCACTCCCTCTTTTGCCGCAGTCTTCGGCTGCTTGCGGAGAAACTCTTTCCCGAGCTGCAAATAACTCAGTGCCCCGGTTGAGCGTTTATCGTAAACGATCGCCGCCTGGCCATGGCTCGGCGCCTCACTAAGCCGGACATTGCGGGGGATCACCGTGTCATAGACCCGATCCTGGAAATGATTTTTCACCTCGGTGACGACCTGGTGGGTCAGCTTGTTCCTGCCATCGTACATGGTCAGAAGGAGACCCTCGATGGCAAGGTTCTTGTTGTATGAGTTTTTCACCAACCGGATGGTTCGAACCAGCTGGCTCAAGCCTTCAAGGGCGAAATATTCGCATTGCAAGGGGATGAGCACCGTGTCCGCCGCAGTGAGGGCGTTGATGGTCAACAAACCAAGGGAGGGGGGGCAGTCGATGAAGATGTAGTCATACTCGCCCCGGACCGGAGCCAGGAGATTGCCCAGGTAGCGTTCGCGTTTCACCGCGCTCATCAGCTCGACCTCGACCCCGATCAGGTCGATGTGGGTGGGAAGAACCGAAAGCTTTTTCACCCCCGCTGCCGGCTGGACAACCGCTGCCGTCTCGGCCTCCCCCATGTAGCAATGGTACAGATGGGTTCCGCCTTCGGCGCGACTCACCCCCAACCCGCTGGAGGTGTTTCCTTGCGGGTCCGAATCCACCACCAGGACTTTTTTCCCCAGCAGGGCCACGGAGGCCGCCAGGTTTATCGCGGTGGTCGTCTTGCCCACGCCTCCTTTTTGGTTGGCCAGGGCAACAATTTTTGCCTCATATCCCATGCTTGAAAACCTCCACCTGGTGCGGGTTTCCGGCCGAGTTTCGCCGGATTTTTCGTCGCGGGCATGTTGCTTGGGGCACGGAAAATGTTCTTTTCAGCCCCACCTGGTGGGCATAGTACCATACTCTGCATGGGGAGGTCGCTTACTTTTTTGCGGCAACGCGCTTCTTTTTTGCCCGGGGATGTTTCACGTGGAACATTCGTTGATTTATTCTTTAATCCTGGGTAGTTAAGATGGCGATTACCAGCTCGGCGGTGCGTTCCATGTCGCGCAGGTCAATGGTTTCGTCGGTGCTGTGCACATGATCCATGCCGATGCCGATGATGGCGGTTTGCACTCCTTTTCCGTTGAAGATGTTGGCGTCGCTGCCGCCGCCGGCCCGTTCGTAGCGGATCTCCCGCTGCAGCAGGGCGGCAGCCTTGTCAACCCGTCTCAGGACCGAGGCGCTTCGGTCCAGGTGCATGGCCGGGTATTCCTGGCTGATTTGAAAATCGAGGCGGGGGCGGACGCCGGAAGCGAGGTGTGCGCCGGGCCCGGGGGTCCATCCGTCAATGACGCCTTGGATGGTGTTTTGGATCTGTTTGGAGTATCGGGCGAGTTTTTCCGGAGAATGGCTCCGTATCTCGCCTTCCACCACAGCGGTTTCCGGAATGATATTTGTTGCCGTGCCGCCGGAGATCCGGCCGATATTAGCGGTGCTTTCTTCGTCGATGCGCCCAAGCGGGAGGTCGGCAAGGCAGCGGGCGGCAAGTTGAATGGCGTTGATCCCCCGCTCCGGGTGCAAGCCGGCATGGGCTGCCGCCCCGGTAACGGTGAACCGGAAATGGTTGGCTGCGGGAGCGCCGACAATGAGCAGGTCGACCCCGGTGCTGTCCAGTGCGTAGCCTTCCTTGGCGTGCAGCAGTGAAAGGTCCAGGGCCTTGGCGCCGCGCAGGCCGATCTCTTCGCTGGTGGTGAAAACAAAATCGAAGGGCAGATGGCAAAGCTCTGCCTCTTTGATGCACCGGATGGCCTCAATGAGTATTGCGATGCCGGCCTTGTCGTCCCCGCCGAGAATGGTGTCCCCCGCGCTGGAGAAACGGGAGCCTTCCCGGAGGACCCGGACCCCCCTGGCAGGTTCAACGGTGTCCAGGTGGCAATTGAAAAAAATCGGTTTTCCTGCAAGGGTGCCGGGGAAGTGGATCACCAGATTGTTGGCGTCGGAGCCCGTTGCTTGGGCGGAGTCGTCTTCGGCGATGGTAGCTTCGGGAAATTCCTGCGCAAAGAGGTTTTTAAGGAAGGCCGACATCGTGGCTTCCTGCCCGGAAGGACTGTCTATGGAGCACATGGCCGTAAAGACCGTGGCGAGGCGTTCGCTGTTGATGTTCATGGGGACCCTCAATTTATTGTTGCACGGCAGCAGGAAACAGGCTATTATTGATAATGATTCCTAGTAAAGGCAAGGTCGCGAACAGTAAGCAAATAATCCACTCACGACCGTTGCCGGAGTTTTCAGAAAAAGAATAATGCACCTGCCGCGCCCAAGCGAGAAATTTATCTCCTGAAACGGCAGGAGGTCCAATCCCGGGCACAAGGCGGGACAATGAAGGCATATTGCGGCAGAAAAAACGTCTTTTCCGCCGTATACGATTAACACGGAACAGGAGGTGGCATCATGGCGATATTTAAATGTGAAAAGTGCGGGGCAACCAAGGAATGCAGATGCAAGCCAAAGAAATGCTCCGAATGCGGCGGCAACGAGTGCCTGATCAAGCAAGAGGAGAAATCATCCGGAGGCGGCTGCGGTTGCGGTTGCAAGGCCAAAAAATAGCCGTCCCTTGAAAATGGTTTCTGCGAAGGCTCCCGCTGTCAAAGCGCGGGAGCCTTTTTTTGTGGGCAATTGCGATGAGGTGATGTTGTAAACGGTCGTTGCAGGAAGTCGCGCCCCCGTATAGGATATGAAAGATCAGGCGCAGCGACGCGCGAGTGTCGCGGGAAGAAGCATCGGGCAGGCACAAGGGGGCCGGGAAATGCAAGAGGCGGAGAGTCAGGCGACCCACACCATAGTTTTTGAGCCCAGCGGCCGCACCGTGCAGGCCGGGACGGGCATGTCCATCATCAAGGCGGCCCGGGAGGCGGGCATCCATATCAATGCCTCCTGCGGCGGCAGCGGGGTGTGCGGCAAATGCAAGGTGATCATAGAAAAAGGCGAGGTTGCAGGGGGGCTGAGCGAAAAGTTCAGCCTGCAGGAGCGGGAGACGGGATACCGGCAAGCCTGCACCGCGACAATTGCCGGCGATGCGATCATTCGGGTGCCGGAATCCTCCGGCCTGAAAAGCGGAGGCTTGGGAACAGCGGTGCCGCTCAGGCACCGGGCCCGGATGCATGTCTACGACATAGAGGAGCTGCGCGAGCAAGGGATTTTCGTTCCCCCGGTGGAGAAGCTCTGCCTGGATGTCCCTCCGCCAACCGCGGGGGACAATATGGCCGACGCCGGCCGGGTTATCCATCTGCTCAGCAGCCGGCACAACGAACACCGGGTGGTGTTCAATCTTGCCGTGTTGCGGATGCTGCGCAAGGCCCTGCGGGAAGACAATTTCAGGATCACCGTTACCTGCGCCCGGCCGGTGAATGTATCGGGCAAATCCTATCTCACCAACATCCAGGGCGGCGACTGGACCCACCGCAGCTTCGGCCTGGCCTTTGACATCGGCACCACCTCGGTCTACGGGGTGCTGGTGGATCTCAACTCCGGCAAGGTGCTGGCCCGGGCCGGGGAATACAACGGCCAGCTCGGCTACGGCGAGGATGTGATCTCCCGGATCATCTTTGCGGAAAAAAAGGAGGGCTTGGAAAAAATGCAGGAGCTGGTGGTGACCACCATCAACAGCATCCTCGACACCTTGCTCACTGCGGCCAGGCCGGCGGAGAGCGGGGAAAAAGGCGGCATCAGCCGGGAGGAGATCACCTCCATTACCCTGGCCGGCAACACCACCATGACCCATCTGCTTCTCCGGCTCGAGCCGGACAACATCCGCCGCGCCCCCTATGTGCCGGTGACCACCTTCCTGCCGCCCATCCGCGCCACCGACCTGGGCATCAATCTGCCGCACTCCGCCGTTGCCCTGGTCTACCCGTCCATTTCCAGTTATGTGGGAGGCGATATAGTGGCTGGGGTCATGGGTTCGGGCATGTACCGCACCGAACTGGTCACCCTGTATATCGATATCGGCACCAACGCGGAGATCGTGGTGGGCAACCGGGAATGGCTGGTGTGCGCGGCCTGCTCCGCCGGCCCGGCCTTCGAGGGCGGCGGCATTACCCACGGGATGCGGGCGGCCCTTGGCGCCATCGAGGATTTCAGCCTCAACCCCCAGACCCTTGAGCCGATGAATATCACCCTGGGCAACAAACCGCCGGTGGGCATCTGCGGCTCTGGGCTGCTGGCCATCATCGCCACCCTGTTCGAGCAAGGGGTGGTGGGCAGAAGCGGCAAATTCCGCCGGGATCCGGGCACGGACAGGATCCGGGAAGGGCGCAGCGGCTATGAGTATGTCCTGGTCTGGCGGGAAGAGGCTGGGGTTGACCACGATATCGTGATCAACGAGGTGGATATCGAAAACTTCATCCGGGCCAAGGCGGCGATCTATGCGGGGATCACCACTTTGGTGGAGCAGGTGGGGCTGGCCATTACCGATATCGAGCAGGTTATCCTGGCCGGGGCTTTTGGCAGCTATATCGATCTGGATTCGGCCATGACCGTGGGGCTGCTGCCCCAGGTGGATGCCAGCCGGGTGCTCTATGTGGGGAACGGCTCGCTCATGGGCGCCTGGATGAGCGAGATGAGCAATCATATCAGGCAGGATGTGGTGGAGGTGGTGCGGAAGATGACCAGCTTCGAGCTTTCGGAGATGCCGGTGTTTCAGGAGCAGTACATTGCCTCACATTTTCTGCCCCATACGGACTTGGGCCGCTTCCCCCTCGTGGCGGAGAGGATTGCGGAGATTCGCAGGGATTAGTATGTAGGGGGGGGTAGGCAACGAGATGAACTCATTCGGTCTGTCGAAGGCCAATCGTGATAAGGAAAACAGCGGTTCGACAGGCTCACCGCAAACGGGAGTTATTCTATTTCTATTTCAACCGTGAAATCAAGACACCGCAGGAGCGGCTTTAGCCGCGATGTCCTGTGGTTTCGCGGCTGAAGCCGCTCCTGCCGACAATCTCATGCTAAGCCGCCAGTTCGGCCACGCTGCCGTTGAGGGAAACCTCCATGGCCCGAGCCGGGCAGACGGAGACGCAGAGGCCGCAGGCCGTGCATTTTTCCTCGTCGAACAGCACCGCCATGTCGGGCCGGTGGAGGGAGAGGGCGCCGGTGGGGCAGACGCCGGTGCAGGCCCCGCACTGGTAGCATTTTTCATCGTCGCGGCGGATATTGCCGGCCATGCTTTTCACCGTAACCCCCATCTCGTTGAGATAGGCGATGCCCTTCTTGACATTGGCCTTGTGGCCGATGAATTCGAGGACCATGACCCCTTCCTGCTGGAGCAGGATGGTGGCCTTGAGGATGTTGAACTCAAGGTCGTATTTCTTGACCAGATTGCTGATGATGGGCTGGTCGATGACTTCCTTGGGAAACTTCAGGACATAGATTCTCGTATTCACGGCTGCGCCTCCAAGTGGGCGGAAAGCTGCTCTACAACAGTCTCCACCGGCAGATCGGTTGACAGGGTTATGAGCTGATCCGGGGCAAGCTCCGTGGGGGGCTCGAACCGCTTTTTCTGTTTTAAATAAATTTCCCAGCGTCCATCGGACACCGCATTCGGGTCGAGCGCCCTTTGCGCCATGCGGCGTTTCATTTCCTCTTCCGGACAGACACAGAGCACATAGTATAGCCGAACACCCAGACGCTGCGCAAGCATCCGCACCTGGTCGCGGTCGGCCTTGCGCTGGTAGGAGGCGTCGAGCACCACGCCTTGGCCTTGGCCCAGATCATGTTCGGCCCGTTCGAGCAGGGCCGCGTAGGTCTTGGCCGTGAACTCGCCGGTGTAGATCCCCTGGTCAGCGGTTTCGCGCTGGCGGGTTTGGGGGGAAAGCCCGGCCAGTTCCTTGCGCACCACATCGGAGTTGTAATAGCTAAGCCCCCGCTTTTCGGCAAAGGCAGCGGCCACTGTGGACTTGCCAGTGGCGATCAGGCCGAAAAAGATAAACAGCTCAGGACGCGGCATAGCGCTCAGCCAGGGCGAAGTATTTTTTGGCTAACGCCAGGCAATTTTCCGCAGTGGCCGGATCAACCTCCGGGGCATGGGCGGTGAACAGGCCGATCTTGCCGCGCACATACGCCCGGTAACATTTATAGAAATTGAGCATGGGAAGCAGGGTGGTGTCGCCCGCAGCCCGGCAGAACTGGTCGATGAAATATCCGGAAAGCTCGGGCAGGCCGTGGAAATCGAGATCCATGGCCAGAAAGGCTACGTCGCTTGCCACATCGCAGTAGCGGAACCGCTGATTGAACTCGATGCAGTCGTAGATGTAGATCTCGTCGGCCAGGCAGATGTTGGCGGAATAGAGGTCGCCGTGGCAGTCGCGAACCCTGCCGGCTGCGATGCGGGCGGCAAAGAGGTCTTCTTTGCCGAGAAAATCACGGGCGTAGCTGCTGATAGCCTCGAACTGCCCTTGGCTCAGGGCTGCGCAGCCGACAAATCCCTGGGTCTGCTCAAAATTCTCCAGCACATTGACGCTCACCGCCTGGGCAGTGCCGAATTGTTCAATTCCAGGCCCGGTTTCTGCCTTGGCGTAAAAGGGAACCAGGATGCCGATGATCCGGTCGAGGATTTCCTTGCTGAGCCCGCCCTGGGCGATGACCTTGGCCATCATCCGCTCTTCCGGCATCCGCGCCATTTTCACCGCGTATTCCACCGGGGTGCCGGGGCCGTCCAGGGAAAAAACCCCGTCCTGCCCGGTGATCGCCGCCAACCCAAGATAGAGGGAGGGGCACAGCCGCCGGTTCAGAAGTAGTTCCTCCTCGCAGAAATGTTTGCGCTGTTCCAGGCTGGTGAAGTTGAGAAAACCGAAATCCACCGGCTTCTTGATCTTGTAGACACAATCCCCTGCCAGCAGCACATAGGAAATATGGGTCTGCACCAGGGTTATTTCCGGCGCGGGGTGGGGGTATGCCTCAGGCTTGAGCAGTGCCTGGATAAAGGGCGGCAGGGTTGAATCAGCCATGAAAAGCCTCCGGGGTGGGGATGAAGATCAAGCAGCCAGCGCAATAAAAGCGCTGATCATACCAGAATCATTTCTTTTGGTAAACCATGGAGCATCGGGCAGGCAGGCGGATTTCCCAAAAATACGGCTCATATTTTTCCCGGACCATGCCGAGAAGATAAGTGAAAGCATCCTGCAATCGCAAACAGGGGAAAGGGAAAATGCGCCAGGCCAACCGAGAGATTCTCATTGTGGACGATACGGCGGTGCTGCGCAACATCATGAAGATGCAGCTCCAGCGGATGGGCTTTGAGCGAATCCATGAAGCCCCGGATGGCAGCGCCGCCATGAAAATCCTGCATGCCCGGAAGATAGACCTTGTCATCTCCGACTGGAACATGCCGGTGATGAACGGCTTTGAGCTGTTGCGGGAGATCCGCACCAGCGAGCTGTTGAAAGACATCCCCTTCATTATGGTGACGGCGGAGGCCACCACGGCCAGAATCAGCATGGCCCTACAGCTCAAGGTGGATGAGTTGATTTTAAAGCCCTTCACCCTGGAGATTCTCGAACGGAAGATCATCCGGGTTATTCAATGAGCCAAGTTCGGCGGAAAGAGTTTCGGCGGGATCGGGTCCAGATTCCGCAGGCTTTCTAAAAGCGAATCCAGATCAAAACCGGTGCAGGCCTGCCGGTTCTTTTCCAGCCCAGCCACAGCCCTGCCAGCCATCTTCTTCCCAGCCTCGAAGTAGCCGTACTCCCTCTTGATATAAAAGCCCGCCGCCCGGATCATGGCCTGGAGCATCTCTTTTTCCGCGCCGTGCGCCCCACGCCAGGCATGCTCCAGAATTTCGTGGACCTCGAAAAAAAGCCCCAGATCCCACAGTACCAGCGCCTTGGCCATGGCGTTCTCGGCATCGGTTTGCGCGATTATAGTCAGGGCCTTGGCGTAGCCCGCCAGCCGCGCTTCGATGTAGGCGGCATACGGCGCAGGCAGGTTGTGTCGCAGGTAGCGATCAGCCACGGCTCGGACCGGCGCGAGATCATTTTGGGCCAGCGCCAAAGGCAGGGCCGCGGACAGTTCATTGCGGATATCGCGGCTCAGACGATCTGTAAACGGTTCAAAGCGAGGGGAAGCCATGGCAACTATTCATAGAGGTCCGGGTAGAGCTTTTTCAGGCGGTCCGGGCAGATGCTGTGGGTAAAATCGGCCGAGGTCTTGGCGGAGATGAATTTTTCCACGCTACTCCATGCGGCCGGATCGTGCGGGTCGCCATCGGCGTTGCGGATCTTTTTGCAGGAGGCGCAGATGGGCAGCAGGCCGTGCAGGGTGTTTTTTATCTCAAGCAGCATCCTGGTCTGGGTGTGCACGCCAAGGAGGACGAAGAGGGCGCCAAAGAGAAAGACCAGGCCAACGAGGAACTCGCCGACAAATGGGAGGCGCAGGGCAAAGGCCCCGGCCACAACGCAGTAGCCCACCAGGAAGAAAAGCATCAGCCCGCGGTGCAACCGCAGGGAGCGGATGATTTCCGGCTTGTTGCCCTCGGGGATGAAGGGGGTGAGGACGTGCAGTTCCCTGGCCTTGACAAGGCTGAAGAGCATGACAACTGCTCCGGCAAGGATCATAACGATGCTCAGGATGTGCTGCATGGCCATTGGGAAGGCTCCTCGTGATTTGATGCATCATGCTATGCCAGATGAAATCTGTAACAACCCGAACGGTGCTTCGACAGGCTCAGCACGAACGGTAGTTATCTTGAAATTATTGATTTTTCCCTTCGTGCTGAGCCTGTCGAAGCACCGTTGTTGCGCGTCCATCATATTTTTTCAGTATAGGCATTTTTTGTTCAGGGAGCCATTTTTTTTCTGAACAGGCCGTTGGCCTCACAGGCAGCGGGGACGGGGTCAAGGCTGAGGGTGATGAGGCTGTTGGGGTTTGCCTGGGAGAGTTTGGCTCCGCTCTGGCTGGTCAGGGAGAGCACGGTGTGCTCTGTGTTTACGAGGCCGCGCCCCAGGTATTCCAGCCGGTCTCCCTTCACGATGGGGTTGCGGGTTTCGATAACCGGCTCAGGCCCTGCCTGGCGCACGATCCCCACCGGGGCATAGTCGTAGCTGATCATGGGGCCGTCGTAGAGCATGTCTGCCGTGCTGGGAGGCTGGTCGAAAAAATTTTCCGTGTAGCCGCGGGAACCGATCTTCAGCAGCTCTTCCCGGAAGGTCTCGGGCAGAGCTCCGTCAAACCCCTCTTGCTTCCAGTAATCAAGGGCTGCCCGGTAGAGGCGGATGATGGCCCCGACATAGTAGACGCTCTTCATCCTCCCCTCGATCTTGAGGCTGTCCGCCCCACCCCGGACCAGCTCGGGCAGCCGGTTCAAGAGGCAGAGATCCTTGGCGTTGAAGATATAGGTGCCGCGGCTGTCTTCCTCCACCGGGAAGAACTGGCCCGGCCGTTTTTCCTCTTCCAGCCGGTAGTGGTAGCGGCAGGGATGGGCGCAGTTGCCCTGGTTGGCGTCACGGCCCGTAAGATAGAGGCTGAGCAGGCAGCGGCCCGAGTAGGAGATGCACAGCGCCCCGTGCACGAAGATCTCCAGCTCCGCCCCGGTGGCCTGCCGGATCTGGGTGATTTCGGCCAGGGAAAGCTCCCGGGCCAGGTTGAGCCGTTTCACCCCCTGGCCCACCCAGAAGCGGACGCTTTCGAGATTAGTGACATTGGCCTGGGTGCTGAGATGGATCGGGATTTCCGGCGCCACCCGCCTGGCAACGGCGAGGATGCCCGGGTCGGAGATGATCAAGCCGTCCACCTTGGCTTCGCGCAGAGCGGCCAGATACTCGGGCAGGTCGGCAAGATCGTCATTGTGGGCAAAGATGTTGCAGGTGGTGTATACTTGGACACCGCGCTCATGGGCATAGGCCACGGCCTGGGCGATCTCTTCCTCGCCGAAATTGGTGGCATGGGCCCGGAGGCTGAATTTCTTGCCGCCGAGATAGACTGCATCCGCGCCGTAGTGGATGGCGGTCTGCATCTTTTCAAAATTGCCTGCAGGGGCAAGAAGTTCCGGGAGTTTCATCAACAAGCCTTTTCGTGCTGGGGATCGGATGGCAGAGCGTTTCGCAACGACTATACACCAAAAAAATATTGTTGTCGCCATGAGCGGCGGCGTTGATTCCTCGGTGGCCGCGGCCCTGTTGCAACAACAGGGGGCGCGGGTGCAGGGCGTTTTCATGGCCCTGGCCCAGCCCGATCTGGCCGAGCAACTGCAGCGGGTCCGGGCGGTGGCCGATTTCTTGCGGATTCCCCTGACCGTGGTGGATCTGGCCGAACCTTTCCAGCGGAAGGTTGTGGACTATTTCTGCGCCGGCTATTTTGCCGGGAAAACCCCCAACCCCTGCGTGGTCTGCAACCGCACCATCAAGTGCGGCCTCCTGCTGGCTCGGGCGCGGGAGGGTCTCGGGGCGGATCTGCTGGCCACCGGCCATTATGTCCGGATCAGCGGGGAGGGGAAAGCCGGGTATCGGTTGCTCAAAGGGATTGACCCCACAAAGGATCAATCCTATTTTCTCGCGCTGCTCAGTCAGGAGCAACTAGCCCGCCTCTGCTTACCCTTGGGAGATTTCCGGAAGGAGGAGGTCTACGAGCTGGCCGCCGGTTTTGGCCTGGCGTTTCGCGATACCCCGGAGAGCCAGGATATCTGTTTTCTCAAGCACCAGTCGGTGGCGGAGTTTCTCGCCGCCCATTCCCCGGGGCAAGGGCGACCCGGCCCGATGCGGACCTTGCAGGGCAAGGAACTTGGGCAACACGCGGGCATCCATCACTATACCATCGGCCAGCGGCGGGGATTGGGTTTGCCGGACGCCACCCCCTGGTATGTGGCAACCCTTGATCCGGAGCGCAACCTGGTGGTGGTCGGCAAGGACGCGGATCTCTGGCAGCGGGAGATGGTGTTGCCGGTGGTGCATTGGTTGCGCGGTTATCCCCCTCCCTTGCCCCATGTCTGCGCGGTGAAAATCCGTTCCCGGCATCCAGCCTGCCAGGCAGAGATCGTTGGCTTTGATACCGGGGTGCGGCTGACTTTTGCCGAGCCGCAGCGGGCCGTGACCCCCGGCCAATTTGCGGTCTTTTATGAGGGAGAGGAAGTTCTGGGGTGCGGCGAGATTGCGCGCTGAAGCGAAATTTGTGTCTGGCAGCCGCAGCGGAAAAAAGATACACTGAGAGCGATGCCGAGTTTGCCAAGCCCTTGTTTGCCAGGTGCGCAAACAAGCCCTATCACCCGAAAAAATCAAGGAACATCATGAGCGCATTCATCTCCAAGAGCAAGATTGTGGCCACCCTGGGCCCGGCCTCTTTTTTGCCGGCCGTGCAGAGGCGGCTGATGGCAGCCGGGGTCGATGGCTTTCGATTGAATCTCTCCCACGGAGACTTTGGGGAACATGCCGCGGTGATCGCCAGCCTGCGGAAAATCAGCGGGGAGATGGGAAGGCCGGTGGCCATCATTGTTGACCTGCCCGGCCCGAAGATGCGGCTGGGCATGGTTCCGAAGCCGATCACCGTGCGGCGGGGGGCCAAGGTCCGTTTCTGGCCCGCAAGCCAGCCCCGTCCGGGGAGGGGCATTTTTCTGCCCCATGAAATTTCCGGGCTGGCCCAAGGGGTGCGGCCCGGCTCCATCATCTTTGTCGGCGACGGCATGATGCAGTTCAAGGTCAAGTCCATCGAAGGGGAGATCATTGAAACCGAGGCCCTGGTGGCCGGGGTGGTCCGCTCCAACAAGGGGGTCAATATCCCCGGCTATAATGCGCCTTCCGGGGCGCTCACCGAGGAAGACAAGCGCGGCATCGCCTTTGCCATACAGCACCAGGCCGATGTCATCTGCATTTCCTTTGTCGGCAGCTCCGAGGATATGCTGGCCGCCCGCGCTCTCCTGCCGCAAACAGGGAACTACCGCCCCTGTCTGCTGGCCAAGATCGAGCGGCGCCAGGCGGTGGCCAACCTGGACTCCATTTTGGCGCAGGCCGATGCGGTTATGGTGGCCCGAGGCGATCTGGGCATCGAGCTGCCCATCGAGGAGATTCCCGGACTCCAGAAGGACATCATTCACCGGGCCAACCTGGCGGCCAAGCCGGTGATCGTCGCCACCCAGATGCTTTTGTCCATGGTGGACAACGCCCGGCCCACCCGGGCCGAGGTCACCGACGTGGCCAACGCCATCCTGGACGGCGCCGATGCCATCATGTTTTCCGAGGAGACGGCCATCGGCCATGATCCTGTGGCGGTGGTCCGGATCGCCAAAAAAATTGCCCGGCAGACCGAGCGCCGCCTGGTCAAGAGCGGCGGCGTCGCCTTGGAGGTCCGGGCCGCGATCCGCTCCGAAGACAGCATCGATGATCTGATCAGCAGCGCCACCTGTGATGTTTTGGAGAACCGCACCGTGGACCTGGCCGTTACCCCAACCGCCACCGGGGCCACGGCCAGGCGCATCGCCCGGCTGCGGCCCCGGCCCTGGATTGTGGCCGTCACCGATAACCAGACGGTCCGCAATATTCTCGCCCTTTCCTCCGGGGTTTTTCCCCTGTACGTCTCTTCCGTCTCCCTGTCGGACCGCGAGCTGGCCGAGCTGCTGAAAAGCGCCGGGCTGATCCGGTCCGGGACGCGGCGGCTGGTGATCACCGCGGGCAGTCTCACCGGGGTGGCGGGGACCACCAACAGCCTCAAAATCATCGATGTTTCGTAACCGTTCAACAGCGCCGCTTGGCGGCTGACCGTTACAAGAGCGGAGGCGCCGGAAAGCGGCCTTGTTGTTGCAAATCCGGAGCACACACAGTATGGCGCAGGCATGAAGATCACAGGCCGGAACAAAAAAAAGATTGCCGTTGCCACCCTCGGCTGCAAGGTCAACCAGTTTGAGTCGGCGGCCTTCCTTTCGGAACTTGCCCAGCGGGAAGTGGAGCTGGTTCCCTTTTCCCATCCGGCGGAGGTCTATATCATTAACACCTGCGCGGTTACGGCCAGGGCAGGGGCGCAGTCCCGCCAGTTGATCCGGCGGGCCTTGCGCGCCAATCCCGAGGCCCGGTTGATCGTGACCGGCTGCTATGCCCAGATTGGAGCCCAGGAGATTCTCGAGATCGCCGACAGCCCCATCTGCATTGTGGGCAACGGTTGCAAGCATCGCTTGGTGGAAGTGGCCCTGGCCGACCGCCACTGTGATCTGGAAATGCATCTGGGCGATATCGCCGGCCACAAGGAGATTTGCCCTCTTACCGTCACCAGCTTCGGAGCGCGGACCAGGGCGTATCTGAAGGTGCAGGACGGCTGCAACAGCTTCTGTTCCTACTGCATCGTGCCCTATGCCCGGGGGCGCAGCCGCAGCCTTGACCCGGACAAGGTGGTGGCCCAGGCCGAGATTTTTGCCGCGCAGGGCTACAAGGAGCAGGTGCTCACCGGCATCCACCTGGGCCATTATGGTCTGGATCTTACCCCCAAAACCAATCTGCGCGAGTTGCTCGAACTGCTTGTCGCCCGGAACCTGCCGGTGCGCTACCGCTTGAGTTCCCTTGAGCCCACCGAGATTACGGACGAGCTCCTGAATCTCATGGCCCAATCGGGCTCAGTGATGCCCTATCTGCATATCCCCCTGCAGAGCGGGGATGATGGGATACTCAAGCGGATGAACCGCCGTTATCCCGCCGCCGCCTTCGCTAAAGTGGTGGAACGGAGCGTGGCGCGCCTGCCGGACGCAGCCATCGGCGTGGACGTGCTGGTCGGTTTTCCCGGCGAGGACGAGGAAGCCTTTGCCAACACCTACCGTCTGCTCGAATCATTGCCGGTGAGCTATCTCCATGTCTTTCCCTACTCGAAAAGGCCGGGAACCCCGGCCGCCGCCATGGCGGATCAGGTTCCCAAACCGGTCAAGGAGGAAAGGGTTGCGCGCTTGCGGGATTTGCATCATGCAAAACGGAGCGGTTTTTACCGCAAGCATCTGGGCAGCTTCCGCCAGATCCTGGTGGAAGGACGCAAGCAGGGATGTTTGCTCAAGGGCTATACCGGCAATTATATCCCGGTCTCCTTTGCCGGGGACAGCGGGCTGGTGAACCAGTTGGTTACGGTGCGGTTGGAAGAGCTCACCGAGGATGGGGTTCTGGGCAGGATTGTCTGATTGACTTCAAAAGGATGAAACTGTTTGCCGGAGAATTTTTTGCATGGTTTGTAGCGAAGGCTCGCGGGTCAAAAGCCCCTGCATTCAGCATCTGGTCATTGCAATACCTTTCCCTCAAAAATGCTACATGGGACGAAGACACCAACATCTTCCCAGGCATTTCCCAAGAGTCCGTCGACCGTCTCCTGGATGACATCACGCTCTCACTGAAAAACGAGGATCCGGGCAAAGCCTTTTATGAAAAGCAACCTTCCTCATTGCCAGGGGCACGGTGCAGCAATGCCAAGAAAACTCTCCTGTCTGGAAGGCATCTATGTTGACGGCGCACCCAGCAGCGCCTATCATAAAAATTCTGTCAAGACGGCATGACAGGAGCGCTGTGCCCCACAAAGAAACTGGGAGAGTGGCCCTGATTACCCCCAAGACAACCATGCAATCGATCTGCGGAGAAAAACAGTTTCAAATATCGCAAATTGCGATATACTGGATTGGGCCATGCATGTAATCGCCAAAAAAGCGCTGGAGGATTTCTGGAAAATTCACCCCATTGCCAAGTCTCCCCTGGAATCTTGGTACAGGGTGGTCAGCAGATCAAGCTTCTCCAGCTTCAGCGATGTGCGGGAAACATTCCGGTCGGACGACTACGCGGATGCGTATACGATTTTCGATATAGGCGGCAACAGCTTCCGGATCCTCGCCGTGATCCACTACAACCGGCAAAAGGTCTACATCCGGCATGTGTTCACCCATCCCGAGTATGACCGCTGGTGCAAACAGAACAGGAGTAAAGGAAAATGATCCCCGCAGGCCAGGCCATTGATCCGGCGGTAATCGCTCCGGCGTGGCGCTCGTTGCAAGAAGCGCTGCCGGTTCGCCTTACGCCCATCCGCACCGAGGCACAATTTGCAGAGGTGGTTGCGCTGCTGCACAGCCTCATCGATGCAGTCGGCGACGACGAAGGCCATGAGCTGGCTGATTTTCTCGATCTGGTCGGACAACTGGTCGAGGATTACGAGACACAACATCATCCCGTCCCGGAGGCGGAACCACGGGCCGTTCTCCGGTTCTTCATGGAACAGCACGGGCTCAAGCAGACCGATCTGTCCGAGGAGATCGGCGGGCAATCCGTGGTAAGCGAGATCCTGACGGGCAAACGCGAGATCAACGCCAGGCAGGCCAAGGCCCTGGCGGCCCGCTTCGGGGTTTCTCCGGCGGTTTTTATTTGAGCAAATCCAAAAAAAGATGGGAGAGGTCTCTGGTTTTACAGCGGTTGGAAATAATTAGGTAAACTTTCCCCGGAATTCCCCGGTGGCGGGTGGCGGGTGGCGGCAGGGGGTAACGGGTTGAAGCGGGTTGGTCCGCCGATGAAACCTGTTGAACATATTATCCGGCCATGTTCTATACATGATGCAGACAACATGCATACAAAAATCAATTTCTCTATACATGTTTTTTCGATATGACAAGGTATGGCCATGATCGAGATTCCGCATTTACACCACCTGCCGCCTGATCGTTTCGAGACGGCAACCATCTTAAAAAAGATGGCTGCCGCCAGTCGCAAACTGGCCGAACTCAAGGGAGTGGCCGCTTCCATCCCCAACCAGGGCATTCTCATCAATGCCCTGGGCATGCAGGAGGCCAAGGACAGTTCCGCCATCGAAAACATTGTCACCACCCACGACGAGCTGTTCAAAGACGATGCCTTCCCCGAAGGCCCTGCCAATCCGGCAACCAAGGAAGTTTTGCGTTATCGCCAGGCCCTGCGGGTCGGCTTTGAGGCCGTGCGGCAGAATGGCATCATTACCCTGAATCATATCGAGGCGATCCAGGCGGAGCTGGAACAAAACAGCGCCGGGATGCGCAGGCTGCCCGGAACCGCCCTGAAAAACGGGGCCGGCGACACCGTCTATACCCCGCCCCAGGGCCACGCCACCATCGTGGCCCTGATGCGCGACCTTGAGCGGTTCATCAACGACCCGGCGATTTTTGACGCCGACCCGCTCATCAAAATGGCCCTCATCCATTTCCAGTTTGAAAGCATCCATCCGTTTTATGACGGCAATGGCCGCACCGGCCGGATCATCAATGTCCTCTACCTGGTAAAAGAAGGGCTGCTGGACATCCCGGTGCTCTACCTCAGCCGCCATATCGTGCGGACCAAAACCGACTATTACCGCCTGTTGCAAGCAGTGCGCGACCGGGATGCCTGGGAGGAATGGGTCGCCTACATGCTGACCGCGGTGGAGCAAACCGCCGGGGAAACCATCACCACCATCCATGCCATCAAGGCTGCCCTGCTGGATGCCAAGCACCGTATTCGCAGCCGGTACAAGTTTTACAGCCAGGATCTCATCAATAATCTCTTTACCCATCCTTACACCAAGATCGAATTCATCGAACGCGATCTGAAGGTCTCCCGGCTGACCGCCACCAAGTACCTTAACGCCCTGACCGAGGGAGGTTTTCTTGAGAAACGGAAAATCGGCCGCTCCAACTACTATATCAATCTGGCGCTCAACGCGATTTTGACGCGTGACAGCCTGCGTGGAGAATAAACGAAATTATCAGGAAACTACTGGGGAGCGCCCCTGATTTCCCGGCGGTTTTTATTTGAGCAAATTCAAAAAACAAAACTATGGGGGATGTCCCTGATTTCCATAGTGGTAGTTGGGTTTGGCGTTTCGCCCCAACCCCTGAATGGGATAGGCGATCCGTATTCTTTCTGTATTGGTATAGAGGGTAAAACCAGCGAGGATATTCCGGCGCTATGGGATGTAGATAAAAAATAAGCTGGGGGTGGGTATGGCTAGGCGAAAAAGACAAAGTGGTTTTGAGGATCTTGTTGAAATTGCATCAAAATTCTCATGGAAAACTTGTCTGCTTCTGGCTGTGGGATCTTATATAGTTTTGCATGCTGTCACGGGGATTACAGTTGACCAGCCAGCCACTGTTGGTAACATGGGCAATGTTGTTTTCACCCAATTAGTTGTGACGGTCGCCGTTTTTGCCCAAATGCTTCTGCCTCTTGCATTCCTGTTCGGCGCAGTGCTGTCTTTTTTTAAGCAGCGAAAAAACAAACAACTCTACGAATCCATAGCCACCCATTCACCAACGGAAACGAAAAATTCCGCCTTGCAGGCAGTTGAACGGTTAACCTGGCAGGAATTCGAAATGCTTGTCGGAGAGTCCTTCCGGCGCAAGGGCTACACGGTAAAAGAAACAGGTGGTGGCGGTGCTGACGGCGGCATTGATCTTGAGATGAGTTTGAACGGCCAGAAGTATCTGGTGCAATGCAAGCAATGGAAGGCTTTTAAGGTAGGGGTGAAGGTGGTCCGGGAATTCTTTGGGGTAATGGTGGCCAATGATGCAAAAGGGGGATTTGTCGTTACCTCCGGCGTCTTTACCGATGACGCAGTGAGCTTTGCTGAAGATAAGGATATTACACTCATCGACGGCGGTAAGTTGGTGAAGATAATCAATGCTGTCCTCGCCGCTCATCCGCTGGAAAAGAAAAATGTTTCTCCGCCGGGAATTAAAGACACCCCCCGGCAAAACAAAGAGACGAGCGCATCACCGTTTTGCCCGAAATGTAATAATGCTATGGTGAAAAGAACCGCCAGGCAGGGGACGAATGCCGGGAAAGAGTTTTGGGGGTGCTCGCAGTACCCAAAGTGTAAAAATGTGATTGCAATAACCACATAAAATATGTGGGCATGTCGTATAAAAGTGGGGAGTGTCCCTAATTTCCTAATTTCGCCTTCGAAGAAAAATGTGGAAGTAGCTGATGGATCAGGAAAAATCGCAAGAAAGTCAAGATGGATGTCCGTTCTGCAACCTTGTACAAGATCGGATAGTAGCGGCGAACGACCATGCCGTTGCATTTTTTGACGGGTTTCCGATTTCTCCAGGGCATGTGTTAATTGTCCCAAGAAGGCATGTGGCGTCCTTTTTTGATGTCTCGAAAGAAGAACGGCGTGATCTGTTTGCGCTTCTAACAATAATGCGCGAAAAGCTCGTTCAAGAAAAAAAGGCCGATGGATTCAATGTCGGAATCAACGACGGCGAGGCGGCCGGTCAGACTGTTTTGCACTTGCACATCCATCTTATCCCGCGTTTCTCGGGCGACATGCCCGACCCACGTGGAGGAGTCCGCTGGATCTTCCCCCAGAAGGCGGTATACTGGAGTCGATGAGCACACTTGATACATACATTGAATATTTTAGCGCATTAAGGAGAGCTCCAGGGCCAGTCTGGTCGGCGGCCACCCAAAACCGTGCCCCGCACAAGCCCATCCTCCTCTTGGCTGTGCTGGACCTTGTCGCACGCGGAGTAATCACATCCCCTGTTTTTGATGTTACCGGTGATCTTGTAGAATTAAACGATCTTTTTACTGGCTATTGGCGGCGTATAGTTCCTTTGGCACAGACCAGCAGTATCGCTTTCCCTTTTTCCCGTCTGCACAATGAGCCATTCTGGAAACTTATCCCTGTACCAGGCAAAGAAATAACCCAGGCTGTTATCAACAATGTCAGCAGTGTCAACCAGTTACGGCGGATATCCTCTGGAGCTCGTCTTGACGAAGCTCTTTATTATTTAATGATCCAACCGGAAAACCGTAATGCTCTACGAGAAATACTCTTGCGTTCTTGTTTCTCTGAACAGGCAAGGTTGGATCTCGCGGACCAGGCCGCTATCAATGGGGAGGCATACATATATAGCCAGAAACTTTTCAACAAAGCACATCAACCGAAGGTCGAGGAGGTTTTCGGGCAATATCGGGCATCTGCGCGCGATCAGGGGTTTCGGCGGCTTATTGTCCGCACTTATGATCATCGCTGTGCCCTGTGTGGTGTGCGAATTATTACCCCAGAAGGACATACTGTTGTAGATGCCGCGCATATTGTCCCATGGAGTACCAGCCAGAATGACGACGCACGAAACGGCATGGCTCTTTGCAAGCTCTGTCACTGGAATTTTGATAAAGGGTTGCTGGGAATTTCTAATAGCTACAACGTGATTGTTTCCCGTAAGATTTCAGCCAATGCAAATGTTCCTGGATTTCTTGTGACCCTCGCCGATCGTGGAGCAATTCTCCCTCTGGACCATGATTTATGGCCGGCTCAAGAGTATCTGGCATTACATCGACAGGAATGGCAGCTTTAGGAAAAAAATTAGGAAAAAATGTAGGAAAAAATTAAAAAAATGGGGACGGAGCCCAATATTTTCGCTCCTCGTCCTTCATTATACTACACCGTAAAAAATCTTTGAAGGCTATCACTCAGTATGCTTCCGGCTCGACCTTCAAGGAGGTTTCCGGAACGGTGCTGAAGACCGTAAAAGTCTGCCTGCCTGCGTCTGACGTTGTGGAACGATTTACAAACACGGTCGATTCCATCTTCAAGCGCCTGAATGTGCTGGAGCAGGAAAACCAACACCTCACCCAACTCCGCGACTGGCTCTTGCCCATGCTGAAGAACGGCCAGGTCACGGTGGCGTGAACCACAGTACAAGTGAAATTGATCCGGAGTTTCTATGAAGAATGCCATTTTGAAGCGCCTGAAAAGGGTTGAATTCTCTTCCGTGGCCGATGCCTGTGTTGACTTTGCATCAGGTGGGCGAACATTTCGCGGTAAATCAGGAGCGAGCACCAATCATCTGGGCTTTGCATGATGATCCTTATTATCTCAGCCGTAGGAGGGGCGAATGGCCCTGAATAGATCAGAGTTGATATCCTTGGTTGATCGTCTGCGTCGGGAACCTAATGAGACTGAATGGCTTGAATTCAAGGAAAATTGGCATGAACCCCAGGTAATTGGGGAATATTTTTCCGCACTTTCCAATGGCGCCTGCCTCGCCGGAAAGAGTCGAGGGTATCTCGTTTTTGGCATTGCCGATGCCACCCATGACGTAGTCGGTACCAACTTTGACCCTTATGCCGTGAAAGCTAAAGGCAGTCAGGATCTCCTCCTCTGGCTGAGTGTCGGCCTGCAACCAAATGTCGGCTTTGAAACCCATATTTTTGATCACCCGTCCGGTCGAGTTGTCCTTTTTGAGATCGGTGCGGCATGGGACCGCCCGGTCTGCTTCTATGGTACGGCATATATACGGGTTGGGTCGAGCCGGACTAAGCTTGCGAAACATCCCGACAAAGAGCGCGCCATCTGGAGCCGCCGGACTGATTGGTCTGCCGAGGTCTGCGAACGTGCCTCTTTGGATGATCTTGAACCGGAGGCGATTGCCAAGCCCCGGGAACAATTCAGGATAAAACACCCTCAAAATCAGGATGACCAGGCTGCTTGGGATGACAAGACTTTTCTGAATAAAGCGAAACTCACTATCCATGGCGCGATAACCAACACGGCAATTGTCTTGCTGGGTAAGCCTGAAGCGTCCAGCCTGTTAAGTCCGGCGGTGGTAAAAATTTCCTGGATCTTAAAAGATGCTCAAAACCATGAGCTGGATTATGATCATTTCGGGCCGCCATTTCTTCTACAAGTTGATCGTATACTGCTGAGGATTCGCAACCTGACCCTTCGGACCCTCCCCAGCGGCACCCTTTTCCCTCAGGAAACTTCACAGTATGACCCATGGGTTATCCGGGAAAGCCTGCATAACTGTATAGCCCACCAAGACTACGGTTTATACGAGGGCGGATCAATGTCGTGGAGACACCGAGCTCGATTTTGTTATCGAATATGGGGAGTTTTATCCCGGGGGATGTTGAGACCGTGATCCGACAAGATGCGCCGCTGGAGGTTTACCGTAACCCGTTTCTTGCGGAAGCCATGGTAAACCTCAACATGATCGACACCCAGGGTGGCGGAATCAAGCGAATGTTTCAAACCCAGATGAGACGATTCTTTCCTCTTCCTGACTATGACCTATCCAAACCGGACCGAGTCGCCGTAATCGTGCGCGGTGAAATTCTCGACGAGAAATATAGCAACTTACTGATGAAGAGATCTGACTTGGATCTTTGGCAGGTGATTCTGCTGGATAAAATCCAGAAGCGAGTGCCTGTAACCCATGAAGACCATCGGCGATTGAAAAATGCGGGAGTTGTTGAAGGACGTTATCCTAACCTTTTCATAGCAAGTCCGGTGGCGCGTTTGACGGGGCAAGAGGCACGCCATATCCTCGAACGAGGATTCAACAAAAGATATTATCTGGATTTAATTGTCGCACTCGTTAAAGAACATGGTCCGGTGAGCCGCAAAAAAATAGACCAGCTTCTTTCCGGAAAGTTACCGGATGTGATGAGTGAGAAGCAGAAAAATGTCAAAATCCACAACCTGTTGTCGGAATTATCACGTGAGCAGGTGATTTGCAACAGTGGTTCCAGGAGTAAACCTCTATGGCAATCAACTATGATCGGAAATGAAAATTATCAAAGAGAGTCAAAGGATTAATCAAAGCCGCCTGAAGAGTTTCGTCTGGGTTATTTGGAAAATATCTAATGCTTATAATCTGTTACAGTGTGTTGTTCGGAGTGCGGTTGTTTGATATTTGTATTACTAAAATCAAACATCATCCGCCAACCGACGGCAAGATGGACAAATGGGGGCGGAGCCCAATATTTTCGCATTTACTACACCGTAAAAAATCTTTGAAGGCTATCACTACAGTATGCTTTCGGCTCTACCTTCAAGGAGGTTTCCGGAACGGTGCTGAAGACCGTAAAAGTCTGCCTGCCTGCGTCTGAAGTTGTGGAACGATTCACAAACAAGGTCGATTCCATCTTCAAGCGCCAGGATGTTCTTGAGCAGGAAAACCAACACCTCACCATCTCCGCGACTGGCTCCTGCCTATACTGATGAACGGCCAGGTCGCGGTGGCGTAAGGGGAGATACGATGAAATTCGAAGAATTTGTCTCCGGCAGCTACAAACAACAGTATCAGGACAAGAGCTTCCAGCCCGTTCTCATCTCCGCCGCCGTCACCGGCAAGATAGACGTCCGCAACTGGCAACCCGCCCAAGCCGAAATCCCCAGGGAGGCCAGCGCATGATTGCCAAGCCTCCGAAACCTCTCCCCTTGTTCCATGAGATCAAAACTCTCATCGACTCCGCCCGGCAGCGGGCGGCGGTGGCGGTCAATGCCGAATTGACCCTGCTCTACTGGCAGGTGGGACAGCGCATACATGCCGAGGTTCTCAAAGGTGAACGCGCCGAGTACGGCAAAGAGATCATCCCTCACCTGGCCAGACAGCTCACCGCCTTGTATGGCAAAGGTTGGACGCAGCGGAACTTGGCGAACATGGTGCTTTTCTCCGAGTCTTTCAGCGATCTAAACATTTTGCACGCACTGAGTGCAAAATTGAGCTGGACTCATTTTCGCACCCTGATCGGGATCGACGATCCCCTCAAACGTGAGTTCTATACCCAGATGGCACAGCTCGAAGGTTGGTCCACCCGGGTCTTGAGCGAACGCATCGACGCCATGCTGTTCGAGCGCACCGCCCTGTCGAGAAAGCCGGAAGAGACCATCCGCCTTGAACTGCAAGCCCTGGTCGTCAAGGGCGACCTGACCCCGGCCATGGTCCTGAAAGATCCCTATGTGCTCGATTTCCTGGAACTGAACGACCACTATCATGAAGCGTTCATTCCGTGTTATATTGGGCAAAAATCTTTTCTTATGAGGCGGGGATGTTTGGGGAAATAATTGCCATCGGCGATGAGCTCACCTCCGGGCGTGTGCTGAACACCACCAGCTATTTTGCGGCAAGCCATCTTTTTGCCGCAGGCCATGAGATTCTGGCCATGACCACCATCGGGGATGAACCGGAACTCATCGGCCGCACCCTGCAACGGGCTTTGCAGCGGGCGGATTTTGTTATTGTCACCGGGGGGTTGGGCCCGACCACCGATGATCTGACCAATGCCGCGGTCTCCTCGGCCCTTGCCCGGCCCGCCACCTTGTATCCGGAAATACTGAAAAAGATCCAGGCCCACGGCAAGGATCTGCCCGCCGGTCAGCGGGTTTCCCTGGAAAAACTCGCCTGGTTGCCGGCGGGCGCCCACGCCCTGCATACGGAAGCACAGACGGCCGGATATTTTCTGGTCCAGGACGGCAAACCCATCTTCTTTCTGCCGGGGGTGCCGCAGGAGATGGAGGATCTGCTTCTGGAAACGGTGATCACCCGGCTTGCTGTCTGGGAAGGCGAGGAGGTCCGGCAGGTGCGCCAGAAGGTGTACAAGGTGGTGGGCTTGGCCGAATCCGAGATCAACCGGCGGCTTGCCCATCTGGAAGGCCGCGACCCGCGGGTGCGGATCGGCTATTATCCCGTGTTTCCCGAGGTGCATGTCAGCCTCACCGTCACCGGCGCGACAGGCCGGGAGGCCGAGACGGCGATGCAAAAATACGATGGGAAGATGTCGGAGTCTCTTGGTGATTGCTTCTACGGTTCCGGGGCTGACACCCTGGAGTCCGTGGTGGGGAGGTTGCTGGGAGACCGCGGTCAGACACTGGCCGTGGCGGAATCCTGCACAGGTGGCCTCATCGGCCATACCCTGACCAAAATAGCCGGGAGTTCCGGGTATTTCCTCGGCGGGGTGGTGGCATACAGCGATGCCCTGAAGGAGCGGCTGCTCGGGGTCAACCGGGAGATTCTCCTGCGGTCCGGCGCGGTCAGCGCCGACTGTGCCCGGGCCATGGCCGAGGGGATGCGGCGGGTAACCGCCTCTGACCATGCCCTTTCCGTAACGGGTATTGCCGGACCGGGAGGCGGCAGCGAAGACAAGCCGGTGGGCACGGTCTATTTCGGCCTGGCCGGCCCGGAAAAAACCCAGACCTTCCTCTTTCGTTTTTTCGGGGAGCGCGGCCAGGTACAGGCCCAGGCCAGCCAGACGGCGCTTGATCTTTTGCGCCGTCACCTGCTTGGGCTGAATAGCTTGGTCTTGATAATGGATGCAGGACAGAGTAAAAAGAACCGACAATAATTTTTCACCCTGGCCGGACCCGCAACAACTCAGCAACTCTCGCGGAGACGCAAAGCGCGCAGCGAAACTTTCTGATCATGGTTTTTCCTTTCCGGTCCCTGCGTCTTGGCGAGAAACCAACAGGTTGTTACGATTCTTCATACTACTCGAAGGGAGACTTGAAACATGGCCGTTGCCGACGATAAGAACAAAACCCTTGATACCGCGATTTTTCAAATCCAGAAGCAGTTCGGCAAAGGGTCGATCATGCGGCTCGGCAGCGACGAGCGCGAGGCGGTGGCGGTCATCCCCACCGGCACCCTGAGCATTGATATCGCCACCGGCATCGGCGGCGTTCCCAGGGGGAGGATCACGGAGATTTACGGACCGGAGTCTTCCGGCAAAACCACCCTGGCCCTGCATGTTATCGCCGAGGCTCAGAAAGCAGGGGGCAGCGCGGCCTTCATCGATGCCGAGCATGCCCTGGACATCGGCTATGCCGAGCGCCTCGGGGTCAAGGTGGACGATCTTTTGGTCTCCCAGCCCGACTTCGGCGAGCAGGCCCTGGAGATCGCCGAGATCCTCATCCGCAGCGGGGCGGTGGACGTTATTGTTATCGACTCGGTGGCGGCCCTGGTGCCCAAGGCGGAGATCGACGGCAACGCCGGCGACTCCCATGTCGGCCTCCAGGCCCGGCTCATGTCCCAGGCCATGCGCAAGCTCACCGGCGTGCTCAAGCGCACCAATACCGCGATCATCTTCATCAACCAGATCCGGATGAAGATCGGGGTCATGTTCGGGAATCCGGAAACCACCACCGGCGGCAATGCCCTCAAGTTTTACAGCTCGCTTCGCATCGATATCCGGCGCCAGGCCGCGATCAAGGACGGGGTGGAGGTGATCGGCAACCGGACCAAGGTCAAGATAGTGAAAAACAAGATGGCCCCGCCCTTTAAAGAGGCGGAGTTCGACATCATTTATGGGGAAGGCGCCTCCAAGGTAGGGGATCTGCTCGATCTGGCCACGGCCCAGGACATTGTCGAGAAAAGCGGGGCCTGGTACTCCTACAACGGCGAGCGCATCGGCCAGGGCAGGGAGAACTCCAAGATCTTCCTCAAAGAGCATCCGGAGATGTGCGAGGACCTTGAAAGAAAGGTGCGCCTCGGGTATGGTTTGCCCGCGGTCGGAGAAAAAGGCCCGGTTGCAAAGGCTGCGATCGCAGACTGATCTGAATTCAGGCAACACATATCATTATTGAGAAGCGGGATGCGGAAGCGTTCCGCTTCTGTACTTTGAAGGAATGGACCAATGACCGGAAGCGACATACGCAAGCGATTTTTGACCTACTTTGCCGACAAGGGCCATACGGTGGTGGAAAGCTCTGCCCTGGTGCCCCACGACGACCCGACCCTGTTGTTCACCAATGCGGGGATGGTGCAGTTCAAGCGGGTGTTCATGGGCGAGGACAAGCGGGATTACGTCCGGGCGGTCACCAGCCAGCGCTGCGTGCGGGCCGGCGGCAAGCACAACGACCTGGAAAACGTGGGCTACACCGCACGGCACCACACCTTTTTCGAGATGCTCGGCAATTTTTCCTTTGGCGATTATTTCAAGAAAGACGCCATCCATTATGCCTGGGATTTTCTCACCAAGGAGATAGGCCTGGACCCGCAGAAGCTCTGGGTTTCGGTGTTTGACGATGACGACGAGGCCTTCGGCCTCTGGGAAAAGGTCAAGGATCTGCCCCAGGGCCGCATTGTCCGCATGGGGGAAAAAGACAACTTCTGGGCCATGGGCGACACCGGCCCCTGCGGCCCCTGCTCGGAGATCCACATCGACCAGGGGGTGGAGGCGGGCTGCGGCAGGCCCGATTGTAAGCTCGGCTGCGACTGCGACCGTTTCCTGGAGATCTGGAATCTGGTGTTCATGCAGTTCAACCGCAGCGAGGACGGCGCCCTGACCCCGCTGCCCAAGCCGAGCATCGACACCGGCATGGGCTTGGAGCGCATTGCCGCCGTAACCCAGGGGAAATTCACCAACTACGACTCCGATCTCTTTGCCGGCATCATCGCGGCCATCGCCGCTGCCGCCGGGGTGAAGTACGGCGAGGATGCTGCAACCAACACGGCCCTGCGGGTCATCGCCGACCACAGCCGGGCCACCACCTTTGGTGGCCGACGGGGTGCTGCCCTCCAACGAGGGGCGGGGCTACGTGCTCCGCCGCATCATGCGGCGGGCCATCCGGTTCGGCCGCTCGCTGGGGCTGAAAAAACCGTTTCTGACCGGGGTGACCTCCGCGGTCATCGCCGAGATGGGCGAGGCGTATCCCCATCTCCACGGGGCGCGGGAACTGCTGGCCAAGGTGGTGCACAACGAGGAGGTGCGCTTCCTGGAAACCCTGGACAATGGCCTGGCCATGCTCCATCAGGAGATGAAGCGGCTACAGGAGGCTGGTGAAAAGATGGTGGCCGGGGATTTTATCTTCAAGCTCTACGATACCTATGGCTTCCCCGTGGATATCGTCAAGGACATCGCCATCGAGAAAGGCATGCTGGCCGATGAGGCAGGATTCAACGCGGCCATGGAGGTGCAGCGCAATCAGTCCAAGAAATCCTGGAAAGCCACCTCGCTCGCCGAAATGGGCTCAGGGGTCCGCGCCCTGCTCGAAGCGGGAACGCGCAGCCGTTTTGTCGGCTATGAGACCCGGCATCACCACGGGGTCATCAGCGGGCTGGTGAGCGCCGGCGGTGAAAGCATGGAGCAGGCCGGCACCGGGGAGCAGATTTCCCTGGTCTGCCCGGAAACCCCGTTTTATGCCGAATCCGGCGGGCAGAGCGGCGACCGGGGCATGATCATCGGGGTGCAGGGCAAGGCCAGGGTGGAAAATACCGTGGCCGTGGGGGATGGGCTCATCCTCCATCAGGCCGAGGTCATCGAGGGCAGCCTCTCCCTCGGCGAGGGTGTCGAACTCAAGGTGGCGGAAGGCAAGCGCCGGCGCACGGCCAACAACCATACCGCCACCCATCTCCTGCAGGCCGCCCTGCGCGAGGTGCTGGGCGAGCATGTCAAGCAGTCCGGCTCCCTGGTCAATCCGGATCGGCTGCGCTTCGATTTCACCCATTTTTCCCCGCTCAGCCGCGAGGAGCTTGTCCGGGTGGAAAAGATGGTCAATGAGGGAATCCGGGCCAATACCCAGGTGTCCACCGCGGTGCTGGACCGGGAGGAAGCGATTAAGAACGGGGCCACGGCCCTGTTCGGCGAGAAATACGAGGCAAAGGTTCGGGTTGTTTCCGTCGGCGAGGTCAGCAGGGAGCTGTGCGGCGGCACCCATGTGGGGGCCACCGGAGAGATTGGTTTGTTCAAGATTGTCAGTGAAACCGGCATTGCCGCCGGGGTGCGCCGTATCGAGGCGGTAACCGGCCCAGGCGCCATGGAACGGTTCCAGCAGGTCGAAGCGCAGTTGGGAATGCTGGCGGCCAAACTCAAGACCTCCCCGGAGGAATTACCCGGAAAGATAGAAAAAATTCTGGCCCGGCAGAAGGAGCTGGAACGGGAAGTCAGTCGCCTCACTGCGGATCTTTCCGTCAATGATCTCGACTCCATGCTCGGCAACGCGCAGGTGATCGACGGGGTGAAGGTGGTTGTCGCCCAGATCGCCATGGATTCGCCGAAAACCATGCGCGAGGTGGGCGACCGGGTGCGCGACGGGCTGGGCAGCGGCATCGCGGTTTTGGGCGGCGTCTTTGAAGGAAAGGTCAGCCTGCTGGCCATGGTGACCAAGGATCTGTCCATCCGTTTCCATGCCGGCCGGATTGTCAAAGAGGTGGCCGCCATGGTGGGCGGCAGCGGGGGCGGGCGCCCGGACATGGCCCAGGCCGGAGGAACCATGGCGGATAAACTGCCCGAAGCGCTCGCGGCAGTGCCGGGCATCATCACCGCCCAAGGAGCGAAAGCGTCCTCCTGAAAACCGGACCGATGAAAAAACAGTAGAAATACCCATGGAAAAACGGGGAAAAAGCAACGGGAAAATGTGTTGACAGGCAAAAAAAATTCGATTAGAACCGTTCAATTGTTAATGAACAGGCATTCATTTCAAGTGCACATACCGAGATTTTTTCACATATAAATTGTAAAGAAAACGGGGGGCAGTGATGATTACTATCGACCTGACCATGCTCATTCAGATCGCCAATATGCTCTTGCTTATTGTCGTCTTGAATGCAGTCTTGTACAAACCGATCCGTTCGATTCTCGAAGAGCGGCAGAAGAAGACCACCGGCCTTGATGAGGGCATCGACCAATTCAAGAAGAATGCCGTGCTGCGTCTCGATGAGTTTGGTCAGAAGATGAAGGAGGCCAGGATCAGGGCCAAGAAAGAGTACGAAACTGCCCGCAATGCCGCCCTTGCCGAAAGCACGGAAAAACTGGCCGGGATCCGCAAGGAGGTTGACGCGCAGAAAACCGGTCAGCTTGCCGAAATAGAGAAAGAGTTTGCCGCGGCCCAGGCAGAGTTGCAGGGGCAGATCTCCGGGTTTGCCAATGACATGGCCGGCAAGGTTTTGGGGAGGGCTCTGTAAATGAAAAACGCATCCTGGAAAAAAATCAGCTCCGCAGCCCTGTCCTTGCTCATGGCGCTGGCGGTTGCCGCAACCGCCTATGCGGCCGGAGATGGCCCCATCCCCAAGGAGAAGTGGTTGGATCTCCTGTGGCGGACCACGAACTTTGCCGGGCTGGTCTTCATCCTGGTCTTCTTTTTGAAAAAACCCTTTACCAACGGCTTAAGCAGCCGGCGGGACGGGATCAAGGATCAGCTTGAGGCCCTGGAGTCCCGCAAGGCCGAAGCAGAGCATCTGTACAAGGAGGCCGAAGCTAAACTTGCCAAACTCGATGACGAGGTGAACAGTATCATCACCGAGGCGGTCAAGCAGGGCGAGGCCGAGAAGGAGAAGATCATCGCCGATGCCGAGCGCAATGCGGGCGATATCAAGCGTCAGGCCGAGATGGCCGTGGCCCATGAGCTTGCCGAGGCCAAGGCCCGCCTGAAGGGCGAGATTGCCGAGCAAGCCGTGCTGCTGGCGGAAGAGCTGGTGAAAAAGAATATCCAGCCTGCGGATCAAAGCAGGATGGTTGAGCTGTCTCTTGAAAAGGTGGGAGGTATTCAGTGAAGAACACGGTAATAGCCAAGCGGTACGCCAAGGCGTTGTTTGCCGTCGGCAAGGAAGGCAATGCCTTCGCGGATTTCACCAAGACCCTCAACGCCATGTCCGAGCTTTTCGCCGGGATGCCTGAGGTGGCCGATGCCCTGACCAACCCGTTGTATCCCGTTGAGGCGCGGGAGAAGGTCATGGAGCATCTCCTCGCCTCCATGCAGGTTTCCCAGGTTTTGGGCAACTTTTTCAAGCTGCTGGTGCAGAAAAAACGTGCGAACATCCTCCCCGACATCGCAGCGGTGTTTCAGGCGATGGTCGATGCGGATAATAATATGTGTCAGGGAACGGTGGTTTCGGCCATGGAGCTGACCCCCGAACTCAGTGCAAAGGTGAAAGCAACATTGGAAAAAATAACCGGCAAGCAGGTCGTCCTTACGGCCCGGGTCGATCCGTCCATTATCGGCGGGATCGTGGCCAAGGTCGGTGATCTGGTGCTCGATGGAAGCATCAAGTCACAGCTTGCTGGTTTAAAAGAATCCATTAAGGGGAGTTAATACGACAAATGCAGATCAAAGCCGAAGAGATCAGTCAAATCATCAAGGGGCAGATCAAGGATTACGAAAGTAAAGTTGATCTGAGTGAAACCGGCACCGTAATCTCCGTTGGTGACGGTATCGCTCGTGTGTACGGGGTTGAAAAATGCATGGCCATGGAGCTGCTTGAATTCCCCGGCGGCATTTTGGGCATCGCCCTGAACTTGGAAGCGGACAACGTCGGGTGCGCGATTCTTGGCGACGTGCGCAAGATCAAAGAAGGCGACACCGTCAAACGGACCGGTCGTATTGCCGAGGTTCCCGTCGGCCCCGAGATGGAAGGCCGCGTCGTTGACGGCGTGGGCAACCCCATTGACGGCCAGGGCCCCCTGAACGCCAAGCACAGCTCCAAGATCGAGGTTTTGGCTCCCGGTGTTATCGCCCGTAAGTCCGTGCACGAGCCCTGCTACACCGGCGCCAAGGCCGTTGACGCCATGACCCCTGTTGGCCGCGGCCAGCGCGAACTGGTCATCGGCGATCGGCAGATCGGCAAGACCGCTCTCTGCGTTGACGCGATCATCGCCCAGAAATACACCGACGTGCACTGCGTCTATGTGGCCATCGGCCAGAAGAAATCAACGGTGGCCCTGGTTGTTGAAGCGCTCCGGAAACACGGCGCCATGGAATACACCACCGTGGTAGCGGCCTGCGCCTCCGATCCGGCGCCCATGCAGTATGTCGCCGCTTTTGCCGGTTGCGCCATGGGCGAGTACTTCCGAGACAACGGCCAGCATGCCCTGATCATCTATGACGATCTTTCCAAGCAGGCGGTTTCCTACCGCGAGCTCTCCCTGCTTCTGCGTCGTCCGCCGGGACGTGAAGCCTACCCCGGCGACATCTTTTTCAACCACTCCCGTCTGCTGGAGCGTTCCTGCAAGGTGAACGATGCCCTGGGCGCAGGTTCTTTGACCGCCCTGCCCATCATCGAGACCCAGGCCGGTGACGTTTCCGCCTTTATCCCGACCAACGTTATCTCCATCACCGACGGTCAGGTATACCTTGAGCCCAACCTCTTTTTCGCCGGCGTTCGTCCGGCGATCAACGTCGGCCTTTCCGTATCCCGCGTAGGCGGCGCTGCCCAGGTTAAGGCCATGAAGCAGGTTGCCGGTTCTCTCCGTCTGGATCTGGCCCAGTATCGCGAACTCGCCGCCTTTGCCGGTTTCGGTTCCGACCTTGACGCCGCCACCCAGGCCCAGTTGACCCGTGGCGCCCGTCTGGTTGAGATCCTGAAGCAGCCCCAGTATCAGCCGCTGCCCATGGAAAAACAGATCTGCATCCTCTTTGCCGGCACCCGCGGCTATCTCGACACCCTGCCTGTTGACAGCCTGGCTGAGTATGAGCAGCAGCTCTATGCCCATATCGAGAAAAACCAGCCCAGCATCTATGACGACCTGAAAGAAAAGCAAGCCATCGATGCTGCCCTGGAAGAGAAAATCAGGGCCACGCTGCAGGCTTTCGGGGAATCTTTCAAGGCTGCCAAAGGCCTTAAATAAGGGGGGGTAAGGTCTCATGCCGAGCCTAAAAGATGTAAAAACGAAAATTGGTGGCGTGAAGAAAACTTCACAGATCACCAAGGCCATGAACATGGTCGCTGCGGCCAAGCTTCGCGGAGCGCAGCAGAAGATGGAAGATTTCCGTTCCTATGCCGAGAAGTTCAACGCGGCCATGGGCAATCTGTCTTCGGCCATGGATTCCGGCGCGTTTCCCCTCATGGAGAAACGTGAGGTCAAGACCGTGGAGATCCTGGTGGTCACCTCGGATCGCGGCCTGTGCGGAAGCTTCAACTCCAATATTTTGAAGATGACCGAGAAGCTGATTGCTCGTCTGGAAGGAGAGGGCAAGAAGGTAACCCTGGTCTGTGTCGGCAAGAAGAGTGCCAGCTACTTCCGGAAGACCGGAAAGGTCCGTCAGCGTTACTTGGATCTGATGGGCACCTTCCAGATGTTCAATGCCCGGGCCATTGCCCAGGATATCGCCGGAAATTTCCTCACCGGCGAGAGTGATGAAGTCCGGATTGTTTACGGGAAATTCAAAAGTGTCGCCGTGCAGCGTCCGGCAGAGCAGATGTTTTTGCCCATCCAGCCGGATGCCGTAGCGGCAACCGAGGCTACCTCTTCGGCGGCCGGGGCATACATCTATGAGCCGAGCACCGAGGAAATCATGGAAGTGCTGCTGCCGCTGTACATGAATGTCATGGTTTACCACGCCATGCTGGAAGTCAGCGCCAGCGAGCATGCCGCCCGGATGAGCGCCATGGACAACGCCACCAACGCCTGTAAGGATATCATCCACAGCCTGACCCTGATTTACAACAAGGCCCGGCAGGCTGGCATCACCGCTGAACTGATGGACATTGTCGGCGGCGCGGAAGCGTTGAAGTAACCAGGTGAAATCAGGCTGAATCATTCAGCAATCATAGATTGTCAATGTACGTACTAGCTGAGGAGGCTTTTCAATGAGTGAAGCAAGAGTTGGTAAAATTGTTCAGGTCATCGGACCTGTTGTAGACGTGGAGTTCGAGCCCGATAACCTGCCGGAGATCATGAACGCCCTGTTGGTAAGCAACAAGGGTATCAGCGACGAGGCGAACAATCTGGTCATCGAGGTTTCCCTGCATCTTGGCGATAACGTTGTCCGCTGCGTTGCCATGGACCAGACCGACGGTCTGGTGCGCGGTCAGGAGTGCACGGATACCGGCAAGCCCATCGAGATCCCTTGCGGCGCTCCTGCCCTGGGCCGGATCATGAACGTGGTCGGCCGTCCGGTTGATGGCATGGGTCCCATTTCCTCCGAGAAAATGCGCACCATTCACCGTCCTGCTCCTGCATTCACCGATCAGTCCACCGAGGTGCATGTTCTCGAAACCGGCATCAAGGTTATCGACCTGCTGGTTCCGTTTCCTCGCGGCGGCAAGATGGGGCTGTTCGGCGGCGCCGGCTGCGGCAAGACCGTTATCATGATGGAGATGGTAAACAACATCGCCATGCACCATGGCGGCATCTCCGTATTCTGCGGGGTTGGCGAGCGTACCCGTGAGGGGAACGATCTGTACCACGAGATGAAAGAGTCCGGCGTTCTGCCGAAAGCCGCCCTGGTTTACGGCCAGATGACCGAGCCGCCGGGAGCCCGCTCCCGTGTTGCTTTGACCGGCTTGTCCGCTGCTGAGTACTTCCGTGACGAAGAGGGCCAGGACGTGCTTTTCTTTGTTGACAATATCTTCCGTTTCACCCAGGCCGGTGCCGAGGTTTCCGCGCTTCTCGGCCGTATTCCTTCGGCGGTAGGGTATCAGCCCACCCTGGCCACCGATCTTGGCGCGCTCCAGGAGCGGATCACCTCCACGAACAAGGGTTCCATCACCGCGGTACAGTGCGTTTACGTGCCTGCCGACGACTTGACCGACCCGGCTCCGGCCACGACCTTTGCCCATCTGGACGGTACCGTTGTTCTTTCCCGCCAGATCGCGGAGCTTGGCATCTACCCGGCGGTTGATCCCCTGGACTCCACCTCCCGTATTCTCGACCCCAATGTATTGGGTGAGGAGCACTACCTGGTTGCCCGCGGCGTACAGACCAGCCTGCAGAAGTACAAGGATCTCCAGGACATCATCGCGATTCTGGGTATGGACGAGCTTTCCGAAGAGGACCAGACCCTGGTTACCCGCGCCCGTAAGATCCAGCGCTTCCTGTCTCAGCCCTTCACCGTTGCGGAGACCTTCACCGGCATGGCCGGCAAGTACGTCAAGGTTGCCGACACTGTGCGCGGCTTCAAGGAGATCCTGGAAGGCAAACACGACGAGCTGCCCGAGACAGCTTTCTACATGGTAGGCAGCATTGAAGAGGCGGTTGAGAAGGCCAACAAAGAGAAGACTGCTGCTTAAGGAACTGACTGACTTGCCGGACCCAATCCTCCTGGGGAGGGTTCGGCAAGGACTTGAGGATTACCCATGGCTGAAAAATTAAAATTGGAAGTGGTAACTCCCAAAGGGGCAGTAGTAAGCAAGGAGGTTGACATTGTCACCGCTCCCGGCTACGGCGGTGAATTTGGAGTCCTTGCCAACCACGCCCCTTTCCTGAGCACGATCAAAACAGGTGTTCTGACCTATAAGACCGGTGCCCAGGAAGAAACCCTGATGGTGAGTGGCGGGTTTTGTGAAGTATCCAATAATAAGCTGACCTTTCTCGTTGAATCGGCGGAGCGTGGCGCGGATATTGATGTCGAGCGCGCAATGCGGTCCAAGGAGCGGGCGGAAAAACGTTTGGCCGAAGCGCAGGCCCAGAAGGAAAAGTTTGACCGCGCCAGGGCTGAAGCCGCCTTGCAGCGGGCCTTGAGCCGATTGAAGGTTGCCGAAAGGCACAAGCCTTCCTGAGAAGAAGAGAAAAACGGAATAAAAAAAGCCGCTCGGAAACGAGCGGCTTTTTTTATAGGGAAAGGCTGGGGATAATCCTATGATTTTTCGTTGAGATTCGCCTCAACAACAAAAGAACCCGCTGCGGTTTCAAAGGGAATGACAATGGTCGGCGCCTTGGAGTAATAGGAAATTTCCACCCCCTTTCCGACAACCATGTTGGGGGTGGCCAAGGCGAATTTATGATCAAGCTTGGCCAACTGGGCCTTGGCCCCGCCACAGATCATATTGGTCAGTTCGCCAACCGCATCGACGACCTCGTCGTCAATTTTTTCCTTCGGGTCTTCCATCAGCATGTTGGCGACAATTTTCAGGATGCATTTTTCCGTGAAACTGACGATCATGGACCCGGTGATTTCTTCGGAGGTCATGCCGATGATGCCGGTGACCTCGCCATAGGAGGTGTTTCCCTCTTTCAGGCGGGGTTTTTGTGGAGTTACCTGGGTTTGCGCCATTGTTTCAAGAACATTCTTGGCTGCGGTCAAAAATGGGTTGATAAACTCTGCTTTCATAAAGTATGTCGCTCGCATGTATTCTGCTGATTTGATGATATATATTGTATAACTTGCGGGTTATCCGAGAAATTGTCAAGCGTCATTTGCCTGATTTCCCTGAAAGAAGCGCTTTTTTCCGTTGAAAAGTCTCAGTGGCGTGGCGAATTTTTGCGTCCGCGGAGGCTGGAACTATAATTTATGCATGAAATACGCAGTGAAACAGTTTACCATATGGAGATTATGGTCTAACCTGTCGTTATCATGACACATATCGGTACTAGTACCGATGCTTCAGTCTTCAGGGGAGGAGGCAGTGATGGAAACAAAAGAAAGAATGAACATTCCCCGTCAATTTTCTCGGGAACTGTCCGTGGCCGGGCGGATCAAGAATTTTGACGAGGTTGTTTCCGGCTATGAGGCCGAAGCAGCGCAACTGGAGGCGGAGCGGTGCCTGCAATGCAAAAAGCCCAAGTGCAGGGAAGGGTGCCCGGTGCATAATGATATTCCCGGCTTTATCAAGCTCTTGCGCGAAGGCAAAATCGAGGAGGCTTACTGGCTGGATCGCGAGACCAATTCGCTTCCCGCCATCTGTTCGCGGGTCTGCCCCCATGAATTCCAATGCGAGGGGCACTGCATCCGGGGGAAAAAGGGAGAGCCGGTGGCCATCGGCATGCTCGAGCGCTATATCGTGGACTGGATGGTGGCCAACAACAAGAATCTGCTCCTGGCCTGCGCCCTGCCCAAGGATAAAAAAGTGGCCATTGTCGGTTCCGGCCCTGCCGGAATGTCGGTTGCTTATTACCTCGCCCACTTGGGCTACCACTGCACCATCTTCGAGAGCCTGCCGGTTTCCGGCGGCATGCTGACCGTGGGCATTCCGGCCTATCGCTTGCCAAGGCCGATTATCGAGGCGGAATTCGCCGCCCTGCGAAACTGCGGGGTCACCATGGTCAATAACGTTACCATCGGCAAGGATAAGAGCCTGCGGGATTTGCAGAAAGAGGGGTTTGCCGCGGTTTTCCTCGGCCCCGGCGCACATGCCAGCCGCAAGCTCGGGGTCGAGGGCGAGGAGCTTGCCGGTGTGCTGCATGGGGTCGATTATCTCCGGAGGGTCAATGTCGGCGAACAGCTCAACCTTGGTCGCAACGTGGTGGTGGTGGGCGGCGGCAACGTGGCCATAGACTGCGCCCGCACCGCGTTGCGCACCGGTTCGGATCAGGTGTTCATCCTCTACCGCCGTACCAAAGCGGAGATGCCGGCGGCCCAGGCAGAGATCCACCACCTGGAGGAAGAAGGAGTGCGCATAGAAATGCTGGCCGCGCCAGTGAGGATCCACGGCGAAAACGGACGGCTCACCAGGATCGAGTGTCTGCGGATGAAGCTTGGCGAGTGCGACGCTTCCGGCCGCTGCCGGCCGGAGGTGGTCCAGGGCTCCAACTTCATGATCGAGGCGGATGCCATCATACCGGCCATCAGCCAGGATGTTGACCCCACCGCCGGCTCCGGCCTCGACTTCACCATGACCCGCTGGGGTACCTATGTGGTGGATGAGGTCACCATGCAGACCTCGGTGGAGTGGGTTTTTGCCGCGGGTGACGCGGTGCTCGGGCCGCAGACCGTTGCCAAGGCGGTATTCCAGGCCAAGGAGGCCGCTGAGTCCATCCGTCGTTTCCTGGAAGGCGCGGACCTCAAGGAGGGGCGCCAAAGCTTTTCACTTGCATAAGGATCTCTCTGGCAACAATGCCTGAAAATCCCCGCCGGTAGTTTTGCCGGCGGGGATTTTTTTTCCCGCGCGGACTCTGGCGGGAGAGGACTCCCCGTGCAAGGGGGATTTGTCCTGGGCAATGAACCATTGCATTTATGAAAAGAGATATCATAGAATAATGAACAATCTGTTTTCAAGGAATCCATGAGGGCAGCCATGACCGAAAACCTGGGGTGCAACATTTTCTCGAGCAACCATACAAAGATCCTGATCGTCGAAGATGAAGCGTTACAGCGCCATTTACTGCGGGGATACCTCAGCGAGGCTGGATATGAGGTGATTGAAGCGGTTGATGGCAAAGAGGCCATGGAGAAATTAGCCGTTGATCCTGAAGTCCGATTCGTTATTACCGATCTGAAGATGCCCAGGATGGACGGGTTTGAACTCATCAGCGCGATCAGGGAAAAGCAACTCCACTATGTCTATATTCTGGTCCAAACACATCGCGATGACGAGGAGACCCTGATCCGCGCCCTTTCCCTGGGGGCGGACGATTTTTTGCGAAAGCCCGTGCGGCCGGTCGAGCTCTGTCTCCGTGTCGCCGGAGGATTCAGGGTGCTCAAGATAGAAAAATTCGAGGAGCTGATCTTTTTTCTTACCAAGCTTGCAGCCCTGCAAAGCAAGGAAACCGGGAGCCATTTGGACCGCATGTACCATTTCACCCGGGCGCTGGCCCGGGATCTTGCCACCAATGTTCCGGAACTTGGCCTCACTCTTGCCGTGGCGGAAGAAATCGCCAAGGTCAGCCCGATGCATGACCTTGGCAAGGTTGGCATCTCGGTGGAGCTCCTGCACAAGGTGGAAAAATTGAATCATGAGGAGGTGCGTTCCCTGCAGGATCATGCCAGGGTGGGCGGCAGCCTCATTGAGGACGTGTATGCACAGACCGAATCGGAATATCTCTTTCTTGCCCAGGAGATAGCCCAACTGCATCACGAACGCTGGGACGGCAAGGGGTATCCCTACGGTCTGGCCGGCGAGAGAATTCCCCTCTGCGCCCGCATTGTTGCCCTGGCCGATGCCTATGACGCCATGACCAGCAGACGGAGCTACAGTATCGCCCTGGGTCACGAGGAGGCGAAACAGGAGATCCTGCGCAATACAGGCAAGCAGTTCGATCCCAAGGTTGTTGCGGCCTTTCTTCGCCAGGAATCGGAGTTTGTCAGAATAAAAGAAGAGTTCCGGGATACGGATTCTCCCCTGTACCGGGAGGAGAAAAACTGGAAACAATAAGGAGGGGTGCGTGCCTGCGCCCGGATCAGCGCGTGAGGTTGGTGGCCAGGCTCATGCTGTCCACATATTGGGCTACACCACCGGCAAGGTGATTGGCAATCCCGGTAAGATAGGCGTCGTCCTTAAGCCGTTTTTCCTCCTCCGGATTGCTCAGAAAGGCGATTTCCGTGAGGACGGCAGGCATCTGGGCGCCTATGAGCACCACGAAAGGCGCCTTTTTGACCCCAAGATTGGAGACCCCGCTGAATTTTTTGTTCAGCCCGGTCACCATCCCTTCCTGGACCAGTCCGGCGAGTTTCAACGATTCGTTTATTTTTGAATTCTGCATCAGATCCAGCAGGATGGATTGAAGGTCGCTGATCTGCTTGGCCGAGGTGGCGTTTTCCATGGCCGCCAGCCGCATGGCATCCTTGTTGCTCGCCAGGTCGAGGACATAGGTTTCTATCCCCCTGGCGTCATGGTTCGGCGCGGCATTGACGTGGATGGAAAGGAACAGGTCAGCTTCCAGGGCATTGGCCATGGCGGTTCGTTCTTCCAGGGGGATGAAGACATCGCGGTCCCGGGTGAGGATAACCTCGTAGCCGGGCTTTTCCCTGAGGGCTTTGGCGACCCTGAGGGCCACATCCAGGACGATGTCTTTTTCCTTGAGGCCGCTCGGGCTGCAGGTGCCAGGGTCTTTGCCGCCGTGGCCCGGATCAATGACGATCTTTTTAATCCCCACCCCTGCCTGCATCGCCTGGCTTGGGGGGGGAGCCTTGCTCCCGGCGCCTTCTTTTTTGCTCTTGTCCGCGCTCTTCTTCCCGCCGTTCTTTGCAACCTTGTCAGGGGCGGTGCTGCTCATCACATCGATCACCACCCGGAAGGGATCGGTCAGGGTGAATACCTTGTAGTCGGAGATCGTGGTTTGGGTGTCCAGGACAACGCGCACGGTTTGCGGATCAAACTGGGCGTTCCTGACCCGGCGCAAGAGGCCGTCTTCAATGGGGATGGTTTTGACGTTTTCCGAACCGAGGCGGGTGTTGTGCAGGTCGATGTAAATCCTTCGCTGGGAAGCCTCGTCTCCGGAGAGTACCTGGTGTTTGAAGGTGACCGGCCCGGTGGTTTCAACGATGAGACGGGTGTAACGGTTGTTGGACCAGTGGCGGATGGGCAGCACCGTGGCCAGCCCGGTTTTTTTTGCGGCGGATTCAGGGGGAGCCGGTTCTTCGGCGATCTGGGGGGTGATGCATTTTTCTCCAGGCTCTTCTTTTACCGGGGTTGAGGCCGGGTCCGGTGCGATTGCGCCATGCTTGATCTGCAACAGCTTTTCTTCCGCCGCCGCCGCCATGTCTCCCTCCGGGTAGATGGCGATGATCTTGGTAAAGGCCCGCGCAGCCTTTGACGGATCCTTTTTCTCGGTCAGGTAGATGGTGCCCAGGATAAAAAAGGCGTCATCGGCCAGGAAATTTCCCGCGTACTTAGCGCTCAGCTCTTCGTAGGAGGCGATGGCCTGGTCAAGATCCTTGGCCAAGCCGCTCTGCCGGAACATGGTTTGGTGGATCTGCCCCAGCATGAACAGGGATTTTGGGGCAACCTGATGATCGGGCGCTGCCTTGTAGATGCTGCGGAAGGCGGTGACGGAGGTGAGCCAGCTTTTGCGATTCGTGCCCTTGCCGGTGTTGAGCAGATCCTGGTAGTAGGCCTTGGCCTGCCCGTATTGCCGGGCGATGTCGTCCGGTTCCAGCCCGGCCCAGGCCGGGGGGGTGAGCAGGAGCAGCACGGCAAGCACAAGCGGCCAGCAAGGAAAAAGGCCTCTCCGCTGTTTCCGTGCCTCTGTCGTTACACTACTCCGCATCGTTCAACCTCTTGAGTTCATAGAGCAGATCCAGGGCCTCGCGGGGCGACAGTCCATCGGGATTGATCTCCCGCAGCCTGCGCACAGCCTGCGATTCCCCGAGGCCGAAGAGGGAGAGCTGGCCGGGTTGGGGCTTCTTTTTTCTGGGCGAGGTGGCGATGCGCGGTTCGCCCTGCCGGTTGAACTCTCCCTGTTCGATATTATGCAATAATTCCTTGGCCCTGGCAACTACCCTGGCCGGAACCCCGGCCAGGGCGGCCACCTGGATGCCGTAGCTGCGGTTGGTGCCGCCGGGCAGCAGCTTGTGGAGAAAGATGATGGTGTCGTTCCACTCCCGCACCGCGATGTTGTAGTTCTTGACCCGGGGGTTGGTGGCGGCCAGCTCGGTCAGCTCGTGATAGTGGGTGGCGAAGATGGTCTTGACCCCCTTGCCGTTTTTGTTGACCAGGTCTTCAGCCACGGCCCAGGCGATGGAAAGGCCGTCAAAGGTGGAGGTGCCCCGGCCGATCTCATCGAGGATCACCAGGCTCCGCTCGGTGGCGTTGTTGAGGATGTTGGCCGTCTCGTTCATCTCCACCATGAAGGTGGACTGGCCGCGGCGCAGGTTGTCCGAGGCCCCGACCCGGGTGAAGATGCGGTCCACCACCCCGATCTCCGCCGCGGCCGCAGGGACAAAGCCGCCCATCTGGGCCATGAGGGTGATGAGCGCGGTCTGCCGCAGCACCGTGGATTTGCCGGCCATGTTGGGCCCGGTGATGATCAGAACCTCTTCGCTTTCCTGATCCAGATGGATATCGTTGGGCACAAAGCGGCCCGGGGGCAGGGCGCGTTCGATCACGGGATGGCGGCCCTCGGTGATGATGATCGCCTCGCCTGCGTTGATCACCGGTTTGGTGTAGCGGTATCGCTGGGCCGCCTCGGCCAGGCAGCAGAAAAAATCGATCCGGGCCAGCCGGGCGGCGGTGTGGAGAATCCGGGAGGAGGCCTCGGCCGCCGTGCTCCTGATCGCGCTGAAAAGCCGATATTCCAGCTCCAGCCGTTTGTCCTGGGCGCCGGTGACCTTTTCCTCGAACTCCTTGAGCTCCGGGGTGATGAAACGTTCGGCGTTGACCAGGGTCTGCTTGCGGATGAAGTTGTCCGGCACATGGGCCAATTGGCCCCGGCTGATCTCGATGTAGTAGCCGAAGATCTTGTTGTAGCCGACCTTGAGGTTGCTGATGCCGGTGCGTTGGCGTTCGCGGGCCTCCAACCCCAGGATCAGATCCTTGCCGTCGCGCAGCAGGCTGACCAGTTCGTCAAGCTCCGCGTTGTAGCCGGGCCGGATCAGGTTGCCTTCCCGCAGGGTCACCGGGGCGTCCTCGCGGATACCCGTTTCCAGCAGGGCGCGGAGTTCGGCCAGCTCGTCCATGGCGCCCAGGTCGGCCAGCAGGCCGCTGGTCCCTGATAATTTTTCTTTGAGCTGGGGCAGTTGGGCCAGGGAACACTTGAGGGCCGTGAGATCGCGGCCATTGGCCGTGCCCAGCACCACCCGGCCGTTGAGGCGCTCCAGATCGTAGACCTTGCCCAGCAGTTCCCGGAGCTCCTCCCGCAACCGGGGGGCAAGGCAGAGCTGTTCCACCGTGTCCAGCCGCCGCCGGATACCTTCGACCTCCCGCAGGGGAAACAAGAGGTTTTTCTTGAGCAGCCGGGCACCCATGGGGGTTTCGCACATATCCAGGGTGTCCAGCAGCGAACCCTCCCTGGTGCCGTCGGTGATGGTCTGGGTGAGTTCCAGATTGCGGCGGGAGGATTCGTCCATGAGCAGGAGGTGTTCGAATTCGATGGGGGTGAGCCGCTCGATATGATCAAGGGCTGTTTTTTGGGTTTCCTGCAGGTAGAGGAGCAGTCCGCCTGCCGCACCGATGCCGGCGCGCATCTCCTCGCAGCCGAACCCGGCCAGGTTGACCACCCGGAAATGCTCCAGCAGCCTCTTCCGGGCCGTCTCCGGATGAAAACCGGCAACCGGTCGTCCGGTCAGGCAGCTTTGCGGCAGAAGGCCCAGCAGTTCGTCGGACAGGGGCGAATCTTCCCCGGGTTCTTCCGGCAGCAGGATTTCGGAAGGAGCCAGGCGGCCGAGTTCATCCAGCAGGGCCGGGAGGTCTTCCCGCTCGCTCACCAGGAATTCGCCGGTGGAGAGATCGAGCAGGCTCAAGCCCCACTCCTTGCCCTTCTGGCAGATGGCGGCCAGATACCGGTTGTCCTTGCCGTCGAGGAGCTGCTCGTCGGTGACAAGGCCCGGAGTCACCACCCGGACCACCTCGCGCCGCACCACCCCTTTGGCCTCTTTCGGGTCCTCCACCTGCTCGCAGATGGCGACCTTGAAGCCGGCCTTGATCATTTTGGCCAGATAGGAGGAGACCGCGTGGTACGGAATCCCGCACAGGGGCACCCGGTTCTCGTAATCCTTGCTGTTTCTGGAGGTGAGGGTGATGCCCAGCACGCGCGAGGCGGTTACGGCATCGTCGAAGAACATCTCGTAGAAATCGCCCAGACGGTAAAAAAGAATGGCATCCTGATGCTGGGCCTTGATCTCAAGGTACTGCTGCATCATGGGGGTGATCTTGACGGAGGCGGATGTGGTCGTGGTCATAAATAAGTGGTCGAGAGGGGGATTGTCCCTTGTGCTGTGGCGTTTCGAAGCGATCCTGTAGGCTCCTGTAGCGATTGATAGGAGGTTTTTGGGGAAAAGTCAAGCACAGGCCGCATATGCAGGGGTGGAGCGGCTGTATTTGGCGCGTCGATCCGCAGGCAGGGAAGCGATCCGGACTCCGGAATGTGTTGGCCGTGCCGGAAAAATGGAACCAATCTGCGCCAGGGGTGTCACATATTTTATATACTGCATGATTAATGATGCGGACTGTACTATTCGAACAGGAGGCAACGCCTGGAACAGGCCCGCCCCAACCACCACATTCCCACAGGAGGGAAAAATGAAAAAAAGAATTTTGTTGGCATCCGTACTGGCATCTTTTCTTGCCGCCTCCGCTGTTTCGGCCCAGACCGGGCATGCGGGCGCGCACGGCCCGGCACCGGCGGCAGAGCACGATGCAGCTCCCGCCGCGGCGGCCGCCCCCATGGCTTCGGGCATGATGGGCGGCGCAATGGGGCATGGCAAGATGCATGGCAAGATGGGCGGCCAGGGCGGCATGAAGGGCAACAAAGGCATGTGCGGGACGATGGACTCCGGCATGGGCTGCGGCATGGGCTGCGGCATGATGGCCCCCGGCATGGGCCGCCTGAGCCCGGAGGCGCAGCAACAGTTTCTGGACGCAACCAAGGAGCTGCGCAAGAAGCTCCACGACAAGCAGTTCGAGTATGCCGAGGCGGCCCGCAATGCCAAGGCGGACAAAAAGGATCTCTTAAGAAAACGCAAGGATATCTGGGAGTTGCAGCAGAAGATCCACGGCAAGGCGTGGGATTTCATGACCGAGTAAGCACGGCTCAGGGTAAGGCGGGTTGTTTGCCCGCTTACCTGTTTTCGAACTCCGGCAGCAGCCGCGCGAAGGTCTTCTCGATATGTTCCGGAATGGTGCGGACCTCGGCCAGCACGGTCATGTAGTTGTGGTCCCCATGCCAGCGGGGGACGATGTGCCAGTGCAGGTGGCCGGCGATCCCGGCCCCCGCCACCTCGCCCAGGTTCAGGCCGATATTGAAGCCGTCCGGCTGGAGTGTCTTGCGCAGAATGGTGGTGCAACGGGCCAGCATGGCGGCGATGGCTCCATTTTCCTCTTCGCTGAGATCGCCGAGATCCGCGAGATGGTGGGCCGGGGCCACCAGCAGATGGCCGTTGGCATAGGGGAAACGGTTCATCATTACCACCAGGGCTCCGTTGCGGTGCAGGATCAGATCCTGGGCCGAATGAGTCTGTTCCGGGGCCGCACAGAAGATGCAGCCCGAATCCCTGCCTGTCTTGCCTTCGATGTATTCCATCCGCCAGGGCGTCCAGAGGGTTTTCATAGCTTTGCCTGAATCTGATAGATTTGCGCCTGCAGTGTTTCCCCCACCTCAAGGATGGCAAAGGTGCCGCCTGCCCCGGAATATCCCGTGCCGGTGAAACTGCCGGGGTTGATGTAGAGAACCCCGCCGAGGCGATGGCAGACCGGCCGGTGGGTATGGCCGTAAACAATGCAGTCCGCCTCCGGAAAGATCTCGATGAGGCGGGACTCAAAATCATAGGTGTTGCCAAACCGGTGGATCAGGCCGATGGTGAAGCCACCCACCCTGATCTCCTTGTGGGTGGGCAGATGTTGGCAGGAGAGGGCGGAGCACATATTGCCGTGCACGGCATGCACCTCCTTGCCGGAAAATACCGTGAGAATCGCGGGATCGGTGAGGTCTCCGGCATGGAGAATCATGTCCGCCCCATGGAAGCAGGCGTCCGCGATCTTTTTGAAGGTCTCGGTGGGTTGGGAAAGATGTGTGACGGAAAGGATGCCGATCGTAAGAGGAGTCATTATTCAACCCGCCATTATGGATGCAGGAGGGGGTGCAGCACGGCCTCGGCCTGGCCGGCCGAGATTCCGGCGAGGATAATCCGTTTGTCGCGGCTGGCCTCGCCGCTGGCAATGGTGACGGCTCCCTTGGGGATCTTGAAGAGCTTGGCAAAAAACTCGATCACCGCCGCGTTTGCCTTGCCATCCACCGGCGGGGAGGTGATGCAGAGCTTGAGCGCCTCGCCGTGGAGCCCGGCGAGGCGGGTGCGGGAGGCCTTGGGCTGCAAATGGATGGAGAGGCTGACCGAGGCGCTGTCAGCCTGTTCCCGCAGATAGGTCATAGGGGCGATTCATCGGGGTTGAATTCCTTCGCTTTTTTCTTGGCCTCCGACAGGTTTCCGGCGAAGGATACGGCAGGCTCATTGCTCTCCAGTGGATCTTCCAGGCTGAAGGACATGTCGCCGTCAAGGTCCGGGAGAATGGAATCCGGAACCTCGTCGTCCTCATCCATGACCAGGATATCTTTGTGCGCCGAGAATGACGAGGTCAGGGCAATGTCCTGGGGGGAGAAGTCGTTTTCGCTGCTTACGGCCATGGCGCCCAGGCCCTTCTCCGGGATGTCGATCTTGACGTAGAGGTCGCTGAGGTCTGCCTCCTCGGAGGCTCCAAGGCCGCTGCCCTGGCGCCGGCTTTCGCTCTGCATCCCGGCTGCGGCGCGGCCGCCATAGCCGGCAGTCCGCTGGGGCTCCGGCCTGCGGGACGGGGAGCTGAAATGCTCCATCGCCCGCCCGCTGTCTGCGGGCTCCGTCTCCAGCATGTGCAGGTAGGATTGCAGCTGCTGGCGGAGCTCCTGTCTGGCCTGTTCCCGCAGCGATTTCAGATCCTCGATTTTTCTTTTCAGTTCGCCAATCTCGAGATTGGCGTCTTCCCTGCGCAGCCGCGCTTCTTCCTGGGCTTCGGCCACGATGGCTTCCGCCTCTTCCCGGCTTTTTTCCTTCATGCCGTCGGCGACATTCTGGGCAGCGATGATGGCGGACTGGAAGGTTTTCTGCTGATTCTGGTAGGTGGCAAGATCCTTTTCCATGGTTTCCAGCCGCCCTTTGAGCTTCTGGTTTTCTTCGGAAACCGTCTGGAAAGCCGCGGCGATTTTTTCCAGAAAATCGTCCACCTCTTCCACATCAAAACCGCGAAAACGAACATGGAACTGCTGGGATTGAATGTCTTGCGCTGTGAGTATCATGCCTCGGCTCCTTGTGTGTGCCTCAAAACTTCATGGTTTACCCCATGCTCCTCGCCAGGTGCTGCAAGGTGGGGACCAGAAAGCTCCGCAAAAAAATCAGGGCGAGAATAAGCAGCATGGGGGAAAGATCCAGGCCGCTACCAAAAACCGGCACTACCCTCCGGATGCGGGAGAGTGCCGGTTCGGTGATCTCATGCAGAAAACGGACGATGGGGTTGTAGGGATCGGCGTTCACCCAGGAAATGATGGCCCGGCCGATGATAACCCACATATAGGCGCTCAGGGCAAAGTCCACCAGGGTGGCCATGGCGCTTACAAAATTGCCGACGACAAACATAACAAACCTCTCTTGGTGAAAAAAATATGCAACCGGGTGCGCTGTTGCGCAAAAAAAACCGGTTAGGTTACAGATTGATAATGCGCTCCGCCACGGCGACAATCTCCAGGCTGGCCTTGCTGTCCGGCGCCCCCAGCAAAAAAGGCTTCTGCTGGCGGATGGCCATGGAGACGCTTTTATCGTGCGGCATGGTGCCAAGGGCCAGGGGGGTGATCTTCAGGAAGCGTTCGAGAACCATGCGCATGTTGGCGAAGACATCCTGGCCTTCTTTCTTGGATTGTACACTGTTTATCAGCAGGTGAAAGCGCTTTCTGTCGTGGCGGGAATGGAGCACCTTGATCAGGGCGTAGGCATCGGTGAGCGAGGTCGGGTCCGGGGTCAGGATGACAATGTTCTCCTGGCTCCAGGTGTTGAACCAGAGAACCGAATCGCCGATTCCGGCAGCGGTGTCGATCAAGACATAATCGAAGCGGTCGATGATCTCTTCCAGGCTGGAGGTGAGGAAGGCCTGCTCCTCGTAGGAGAGGTTGGCCATTTCCGGCACACCCGAACTGGCCGGCAGGACATGGAATCCCGGGTTGATCTCCACCAGGGAGCTTGCCAGCTCACGTCCTTCTTCAATGGTTTCACGGATGGTGTGCCGGACGTTGAGCCCCAGCACCACATCCACATTGGCCAGCCCCAGGTCGCCGTCGATGAGCAGGACCGATTTGCCTTTCTGGGAAAGGGCTTCTGCCACGTTCACCGAAAAGGAGGTCTTGCCGACTCCGCCCTTGCCGCTGCTGATACAGATGATTTTCGGAGAGCGCTTGGTTTTCGCGGTCATGGTCGATTTTCCTCTGCAAAAAGCTGTAAAAGTGACGGATATCTCAACGGGACATCCGTTAAAGAGTATTTTTCAACACTTTGGAAACACCCTTCGACAGGCTCAAGGCGAACGGTAGTCATCGTAAATTCATTTCTTTTTTCCGTTCGTGGTGAGCCTGTCGAACCACAAACAAGATTATCGCAAGTGCCTAAAATTATGCCGCCATCCCCGCTGCCCGTGAGCTCTTCCGCGGCTGCATCCACAACTGGGCGCGTTCCTCCACGGTCACTTGACAGGAATCCTCGGATCGGGCGGCGGCGCTTTGGCAGATGGCGTCGTTGCCCATCTTGACGGCCCGGGCCAGCTCTGCTTCGGCCAGAGCCAAAAAATGATCCGGGGGGATGGTCTCATAGGCATGGCACACGGCAATGCCCAGGGCCAGGCTTGTGCCCTTGCCGGAAGCAGTAGTGCGCAGAAGAGTCCTGATCTCTTCCGCCCGTTTTCGTGCTTTGCCCACCGAGGCGCCGGGCATGATCAGGGCCAGGCCGGTTTTTTGAAAGCCGGAGAGCAGATCCCCTGGATGCAGGCAGGGCGCCAGCGCTGCCGCCTGACCGGCCAGGCCGGCGCCCCCGGAAAGGGTGATCAGGAGGAGGGCGCATGGCAATCTGGTCTGCCGGACCTGGGCCAGCTCCATGGCCAGTTGCCGACGGAGCCGGCCCAGGTCCGGCAGTGTTTCGGCCCCGTCTCCGAGGAGTGTTGCCCGGGGCTGGTCCGGAAAACGGAGTCCTGCCAAGAGGGAAGCGACTTCGGGTTCGGGAACGGTGTCGTCGATGAGCAGCAATCCCAGGGGGGCAGCGCCTTTGCCGGTGAGCCTGATGGTCCGGACCGGGTGGCGGCTGGCCTGTTCTTCCAGGCTGCGGTACAGAAGGGCGGTATCCGATGGCGTTTTCCGGCTCATGCCACCCTGCTGCCGGGCGCGACCGGGCCGGAAAGGGCGGAAAGCACCAGCCGGTCGCCTTCCTTGGCGGCCAGGACCATGCCGTGGGAGGCCACGCCCATCAATTTGGCGGGTTTGAGGTTGGCGACAATGATAACCTGACGACCGATGAGCTCTTCCGGCTGATAATGCTGGGCAATGCCCGCCACTATGGTGCGCTCCTCCGGGGCCTTGACCGTCAGCTTGAGGAGGCGGTCGGATTTTGCGATCTTTTCGGCTGCGATGATCTCCGCCACCCGCAGTTCCAGCTTCTGGAAGGCGTCGAAGGTGACGAGCCCCTCATCCTCCGGAGTGGCCTCCGGGGCGGATGCTTTGGCTGCGGCTGGTTCTTTCATGGCTTTTGCCTTCGGCGGTTGGGTTTTATCTTTTTCTTCCCGTTGCAGCCTGGGGAAAAGCTGCGCCCCGGGGGTGATGGCACTGCCTGGAACGAGCCTCCCCCAGACGCCGCAGTCATTGAGATTGGTTTCACCCGTCACCCCCAGGGTCTCGGCCATCTTGGCCGCGGTTTCCGGCATGATGGGGCGCAGGGTCAGGGTGATGAGCCGCAGGGTCTCCAGCAGGGTGTAGAGCACCGTGCCCAAACGGTCGGCCTGCTGCGGATCCTTGGCCAGTTCCCAGGGCTGGGTGGAAACGATGTATTTGTTGGCCCGGCTGATCACCTCCCACACCGCGGCCAGGGCCCGGTGGAAGGCGAAATGGTCCAGGTGTTCGCGGTAGTGGGTCAGCATGGCCAGGGCCGCCTCGGCCAGTTCCCGGTCCTGCTCCGATGGGGTGCCCGGCTGCGGCACCGCACTTGCCGCGAAGTTCTTCACCATGGTCAGCGAACGGGAGAAGAGGTTGCCCAGGTCGTTGGTCAGATCGGAGTTGTGCCGGGCCACCAGGGCTTCGTGGGAAAATCCGGCGTCCAGGCCGAAGGACATCTCGCGGAGCAGGAAGTAGCGCACCGAATCCGCGCCGAATTCCGCCACCAGCTCGCCGGGGCGCACCACGTTGCCCAGGCTCTTGGACATCTTGGTCTCGTTCATGTTCCAGTAGCCGTGGACATGCAGCCGTTTGTAGGGCTCAAGCCCCATGGCCTTGAGCATGGTGGGCCAGTAGATGGCGTGGGGCTTGAGGATATCCTTGGCGATGACATGCTCGGCAACCGGCCAGTAGCGGGCAAAATCCGGGCCCGCCGGGTAGCCCAGGCCGGAGAGGTAGTTGATCAGGGCGTCGAACCAGACATAGGTGACAAAGCGGTTGTCAAACGGGAGCGGAATGCCCCAGGTGAGCCGGGTGGTGGGCCGGGAGATGCAGAGATCCTCCAGGGGCTCCTTAAGGAAAGAGAGCACCTCATTGCGGTAGCGCTCCGGGGTGATGAATTCCGGGTGCTTGCTGATATGGTCGATGAGCCACTCCTGGTACTTGCCCATCCGGAAAAAGTAATTCTGCTCGCTGATCCGCTCCGGTTCGGTGAGATGGTCCGGGCATTTGGAGTCCACCAACTCCTTTTCGGTGAGGAACTGCTCGCACCCCTTGCAGTAGAGGCCGGTGTACTCGCTGAAATAGATGTCGCCCCGCTCGTACACCTGCTGGAGGATGCCCTGCACCACCGCCATGTGGGCCGGGTCGGTGGTGCGGACAAAGGTGTCCGGCGCGATGGCAAGCACCGGCCAGGCCGCCCTGAACATGGCGCTGATCCTGTCCACGTACTCATGCACGGAAACCTCGGCGTCCGCCGCGGCATGGACGATCTTGTCGCCGTGCTCGTCGGTGCCGGTCTGGAAGCGGACATCCTTGCCCAGCAAGCGCTGGTAGCGGCAGACGGTGTCAGCCACCACGGTGGAATAGGCATGGCCCAGGTGGGGCTGGGCGTTGACGTAAAAGATGGGGGTGGTGAGATAATACGGGTTCATTGGTTCTGCCCTTCCGGGGCTTTGTGCTGTTTATGCTTTTTCTTTCGGGGCTGGCTCGGCTGGGCTCCCGGCTCAGGCGCTTGGGCCTGGGCCGGGGTTTGCCCCTGTTGGGCGGGCTGCGCTGCTCGGGCCTGGCTCCATTCCTCCTTGGTGAGGATGATATTGCGCTCCTGGCCCTCCAGCCAGTTGACCTCGAGGGTTTCCTCCAGGGCGTTGACCTTGATGATCTTGTAATTCTTCTCGCCCACGGTGATGGTCTTGCCCGGTTTGGGCATTTGCTTGCGCATGGCGTGGTAGGTGTCGTACTCGTAGGTAAGGCAGCAGAGCAGCCGGTTGCAGATGCCGGAGATCTTGGCCGGATTGAGCGGCAGCCCTTGCTCCTTGGCCATCTTGATGGAAACCGGGGCAAAGTTTTTCAGATAGGACGAGCAGCAGAGCTCCCGGCCGCAGCAGCCCAGGCCGCCGATCATCTTGGTTTCGTGGCGGACCCCGACCTGGCGGATCTCCACCCGGGTGCGGAACTCCTGGACCAGATCCTTGACCAGTTCGCGAAAGTCCACCCTGGTGTCGGCGGTGAAGAAGAAGATGATCTTGCTGCCGTTTAAAAAACGCTCCACCTTGATGAGTTTCATGGGCAAGCCATGGGTCCCGATGAAGCGGGTGCAGACCTCAAAGGCCTCCCGTTCGCGATCAAGGAGGCGGGCGAATTTCTCGGTTTCGTCCCTGGTTCCCCGCCGGACGATGAGGTGGCTGCCCAACCCTTCCGGCGCGGTTCGACCGGGGCAGGGCAAGGTCCGGGCCCGGACCGTGGCCGGCTCCAGGCCGTGTTCGGTCTGGACCATGACCAGCTCACCCACCTTGAGGTTCTGGATGCGGGAGACGGCGGAGAAAAATTGGTCCCCTGGCCGGAAATGAATGGTGTAGCAGGTTTCCGGCGCATTGTGCTGGTCTTCATGCACCAGCTCTTCAGCAGGAGGTGTTTCCGGTGTTTCGTTCATGTATCGCGCTCAGACAGCCTTCAGGCTGAGAAATAGTATAGTAATATTCATGGAATGTAAGTGTTTCGAAGTGCCACAGATGCGAGGAAGAGGTCTGCGAAGTGTGCTGTTGCACATGAGCAGGCCGATGACAAAGCAGATGTGGTGCTGCGGAACACTTACAAAAGGCGATCATACCATTAAAGCAGCCCAAAGAAAAGTACTTCGCATACTGCGGTGGGGTTGCAGTTGCGGGCCAGTTGTTTTCGGGCCGTTTCCACGAGCCGCAGCCGGTCGGCGAGCTGGGTGCCGGACCAGCGGCGGCAGGCAGCGGGAAAAGACGGGCTCAGATCGCGGTTGATGATCGACCCCGGCGCGCCGCGGCTCAAGAGGAGAAGATCATGGAGCCAGGTGGTGAGCAATTCCAGGAGTTCGCCCAGATCCTCCTTGAGCTTGGCCGCTGATTCGGCCAGTTTGGTCAGGGCTTGGACAGCGGCCGGGGTGTCCGGCTCAAGCTGCAGCAGGGTGTCGACAATCTCGCGGCGCATGGTCAGCAGATCCTTGGCCAACAGGAGTCTGGCCCGGCCCAGGCTGCCTTCGGCCATGGCCGCCAAGGCGGCGCCGCTTTCCGGCTCGAGGTCCGCCTCCTGGCAAAGGATTCTGGTCACCTCTGTCTGGGGGAGCGGGAAAAAAGGCACGGTCTGGCAGCGGGAGAGGATGGTGGGCAGAATACCCCCCGCTTCGTCACCGGTGAGGATCAGCATGGTCTGATCGGGCGGTTCTTCCAGGGTTTTGAGCAGGCTGTTGGCCGCCTCCCGCCGCATGGTGTGGATATCGCAGAGCAGCGCCACCCGGATTTCGCCTCCAGGGGAGGGAAGGCCAAGGTTTTTTTCAGTTCGCGCACCTGATTGATCTTGATGGCAGCCCCATCCGGCTCGAGCACCAGGAAGTCCGGGTGGCTGCCGGCGTGAAATTTGAGGCAGGAGGAACACCGGCCGCAGGGCTCGTGGCCCGCCGGGTTTTGGCAGTTGAGGGCGGCGGCAAAGGTCCGGGCAAAGGTTTTTTTGCCAACCCCCATGGGGCCCTTGAAGAGAAAGGCGTGGGCCAGCCTCCCTTGTTCCACGGCGCGGTGCAGCATTTTTTTAGCCTTGTCCTGGCCGATGATTTCGGCAAAAGAAAGGGCGGTGTTCTCCTGGCGCGGTTTCATGCCCGTATCATAAAGGGGCACGGGGAAAGGCGCAAGATGAAAGGCTGCAAGAGAGCAAGGCGAGCCTCCGCGGGGTGTGAGGGGAGGCGGGTGGAGGAAAAGGTCTTTTTGCCGGGGGAGCGCAATTTCCTGCGGAAAAAAGTGTGGTTTAATGATAGGTTGGGTGCTTGCTTATTTCCGCCGCTACGTGTGCATATATACTTTTAGGATACCACCATGGGAACGACAGTCAGTCAGTTATACCGCGCCATTGACGGCAATTGTGAATACTGTTTCAACATCGAAAGCACCTCCCCCCTTGCCGCCGCCGAGCTGGAGAGGCTCCGGCTTGTGCTGGCGGACGGCTTTTTGGCCGGAACCGTCACAGGCACCCCCAATCTCGCCGGAGAGCGGGTGGTGGAGCTGGGGCCGCGGCTCAATTTCGCCACGGCCTGGTCGTCGAACCTGGTTTCCATCTGCCGGGCCATCGGCCTTGATGCGGTGACCAGGGTCGAACGCTCCCGCCGTTTTCTGGTGGATGCGGGCGAGGACCTCGGGGCCTTTGTCGCGGCCAACCACGACCGGATGACCGAGTGCCAATATTTGGCGCCGCTCACCACCTTTGAAACCGGGGTGACCCCGGAGCCGGTGTATGAAATCGATCTCGTGGGCCAGGGGCCGGACGGGCTGCTTGCAATCCCCGGCATCTCCATGGACGAGTGGGACCGCAATTTCTACTACGACTACTTTGTCACCAAGCACAAGCGCAACCCCACCATCGTCGAGATCATGGACCTCAACAACGCCAACTCCGAGCATTCGCGGCACGGCTTTTTCCGGGGCAGGCAGATCATCGACGGCGTGGAGCAGAAGAGCAACCTCTTCCAGTTGGTCACCGACACCCTCACCGCCCATCCCAAGGGCAGCGTCATCGCCTTTAAAGATAACTCCAGCGCCGTGGAGGGGCACAGAATCACCACCCTCATCCCCGACGAGCCCGGCGCGCCGTCTCCCCTCGCCGCCCAAGAGGTGGTCTACCATGTGCTGCTCACCGCCGAGACCCATAACTTCCCCACCGGGGTCGCCCCGTTCCCAGGGGCCGAAACCGGCACCGGCGGCAGAATCCGCGACGTGCAGGGCACCGGCAAGGGCGGCTTTGTCATGGCCGGGACCGCGGGCTACTGCGTGGCCAACCTTCACATCCCCGGCTATGACCTGCCCTGGGAAAACCGCTACGAATGCCCGGACAACCTGGCCAGCGCGCTTACCATCGAGATCGAGGCCAGCAATGGCGCCTCGGATTACGGCAACAAATTCGGCGAGCCCCTGGTCCTGGGCTTCACCCGCTCCTTTGACCTGCGCCTGGATGACGGCGAGCGCTGGGGCTTTCTCAAGCCCATCATGTTCACCGCAGGCGTCGGCCAAATCGACGCGAGGCACACCGTCAAGGCCAAGGAGGAAAAGGGCATGCTCATCGTTCAGGTGGGCGGCCCGGCCTATAGGGTCGGATTCGGCGGCGGGGCCGCCTCCAGCATGCTCCAGGGCGAGAATGTTTCTGAGCTTGATTTCGATGCGGTCCAGCGCGGCGACGCCGAGATGGAGCAGAAGATGAACCGGGTGATCCGGGCCTGCAACGAGATGGGCGACAAGACCCTGATCGACGTGATCCACGACCAGGGCGCGGGCGGCCCGGCCAATGTCTTAAAAGAGCTGGTGGAAAAATCCGGCGGCCGCATCGAGATCCGCAACATCCGGGTGGGCGACCCCACCATGAGCGTGCTGGAGATTTACGTGGCCGAGTACCAGGAGCGCAACGGCTTTCTGATCCGGCCCGAGAATATCGCACAGTTCCAGGGGATCTGCGCGCGGGAAAAGGTGGCCTGCGAGGTGCTGGGCGAGGTGACCGGCGATCTCCGCTTTGTGGTGCATGATAGCCAGGATGGCTCCACCCCGGTGGATATCGAGCTCAACGAGCTGCTGGGCAATGTGCCGGTCAAGACCTTCACCGACAACCGGCGCGCGCCTGGATTGAAGCCTCTGTCGGTGCAGGATCTCAACGTAAAAGACGCCCTGCACAATGTCTTGCGCCTTGTTTCCGTGGGCTCCAAGCGTTTTCTTACCAACAAGGTGGACCGGGCCGTGACCGGCTTGATCGTGCGGCAGCAATGCTGCGGCCCCCTGCAGTTGCCGGTGAGCGACGTGGCCGTTCTGGCCCAGAGCCATTTTGCCAAGTCCGGCGTGGCCACGGCCATCGGCGAGCAGCCCATTAAGATGCTGGTCAACCCCAAAGCCGGGGCGCGGATGGCCGTGGGCGAGGCGTTGACCAATCTGGTCTGGGCCAAGGTGGTGGATCTGGAGCAGGTCAAATGCTCGGCCAACTGGATGTGGGCCCCCAAGCTGGAAGGCGAGGGCGCGGCCATGTACGACGCGGCCCTGGCCATGCGCGAGGCCATGCTCGGCGTGGGCATCGGTGTGGACGGCGGCAAGGACAGCCTCTCCATGGCCACCAAGGTGGGCAAGGAAACGGTCAAGTCGCCCCGGGAGCTGGTGATCTCGGTGTACGGGGCGGTGGCGGATATCGGTAAGGTGGTGAGCCCGGACATCAAGCAGCCTGGCTCCACCCTGCTGTTCGTGGATCTGGGCGAAGGCAAGAACCGGCTCGGCGGCACGGCCCTGGCTCAGACCCTGGGGCAACTCGGCAACGAGTCTCCGGACATGGATAACCCGGCCCTGGTGAAAAAATCCTTCTACGCGGTGCAGGAGCTGATCGAAAAAGGAATGATCGCGGCGGGCCACGACCGCAGCGACGGCGGCCTGATCACCACCGTGCTGGAGATGGCCTTTTCCGGCAACTGTGGTCTGGATTTAACCATGACCGGTGCGGGTACGGCCATCGAAGCTCTTTTTAGCGAGGAGCTGGGGATGGTGTTGGAATGCGTGGCCGGGCAGGAAGCGGCGGTGCAGGCGACCTTGGCCAAGTACGGGGTTCCCTGTGTGCTGCTCGGCACAACCACCCCGGCCAAGGAAATCCGGATCAGCCACAACGGGACAATGGTCCTTAGCGAGGATATGCGGCTTTTGCGCCAGTGGTGGGAGGAGACCAGCTACCAGCTGGAGCGGCTCCAGATCAAGCCCGAATGCGCCGAGGAGGAAAAGAAGAATATCTATGATCGTCAGGGCCCGAGCTACCACCTGACCTTTGCTCCGGAAAAAACCGGTGCCGAGGTCCTGGCGAAAACAAACAAGCCCAAGGTCGCCATCCTGCGCGATGAGGGTTCCAACTCCGACCGGGAGATGAGCTCGGCCTTTTACGCCGCAGGGTTTGAGCCCTGGGATGTGACCATGACCGATCTGCTGGCCGGCCGCATCACCCTGGACGGTTTCCGCGGCCTGGCCGCGGTGGGCGGTTTTTCCTACGCCGATGTGCCCGAGTCCGCCAAGGGCTGGGCTGCGACTATTCTTTTCAACGAACGGCTCAAGGGGATGTTTCAGGCATTCTACGACCGGACCGATACCTTTACCCTGGGGATCTGCAATGGCTGCCAGCTCTTCGGGCTGCTGGGCTTGGTGCCCTGGCAGGGGAAGCTGCCGGCTGAGCAGCAGCCCCGCTTTATCCACAACCTCTCCGGCAGGTTCGAGTCGCGCTGGGTCACGGTCAAGGTGTTGCAGAGCCCGGCTATGATGCTCAAGGGCATGGAGGGTCTGACCTTCGGCATCCATGTGGACCACGGCGAAGGGTTTCTTCATTTTCCCGACCCGGCTATCAAGGCAGAGGTGCTGGCCGGAAACCTGGCCAGCATTGCCTATGTGGACGATGCGGGCCAGCCCACCGAGTCCTATCCCTTCAACCCCAACGGCTCGCCCGGCGGCCTCACCGGCCTCTGCTCGCCCGATGGCAGGCACTTGGCCATGATGCCCCATCCGGAACGGGCCTTTTTGCCCTGGCAATGCCATTGGCTGCCCGAGGAGATGCAGCAGCTTGAGGTCTCGCCTTGGCTGCGGATGTTCCAGAATGCCTATGAATGGTGCATGAAGTAGGGAAAATATTTACGGCTGTGCGGTGAAATGGTATATCAATGCGTGATTGAGTCCGCTTGCCGCCTGTTGGCGCAAGCGATTTCGTGTAATCTTTTTGATGAGACCGAATCATGATGAAGCGAGTGGGAATTTTGGCGTTAAGCGTGATGATTTCCAGTATCTCTACCTCGGCTTTGGCCGAGGGTATCGATGGCAAGGCCGTGCTCGGCGGCGCCATCGGCGGCGCGGCTGGGGCCGCGGTTGGCTCCGCGGTCGGCGGCAAGACCGGCGCTATTGTGGGGGCCGGCTTAGGCGGCGCAACAGGCGCTGCGATTGCCACCTCGGATAACAAAACGGTGGTGCGGGAAAAGGTAGTGGTTGTTGAAGGCGGCCACCATGACAATGGCCGGCATCGCGGCCATTACAAGCATCGTAAGGGCCATGGCCACGACGATTGATCGGCAATAATTTGGAATTGCAGACACAAAAAAGGGGCGTCTCGTTGAGATGCCCTTTTTTTGTTGTGTGAACCTCGTGCAAAATGACGAATGAAGCTCAATAATTGTCCTTCCCGCGTAGGCGGGAATCCATAACGCACTGAATTTACAAAAATGGATTCCCGATAAAAACACTCGGGAATGACATATTGGTCATTGTGCAAGAGCCTCGTGTGACTGAATAGATTGTGAAAACAGATTACTCGCCGTGTTTGCGCCTACAGCCCAAAAAGCGAGCGCTGGCGCGGGTCAACCCCATTATCCTGCCCCTGATCGGAGGGCAAGCCATCTTCAGCCTGATGGCCCCGCACAAAAAGAAACCGTTCCAGGTTGCGCTGGAACTCCGTCCACTGATACCCCTCGCCTTTTACCTGCCCGGACAAGCGATCCAGATAGTTGATCTTGGCGTCGAGGTCATCGAGAAAATTCAAGGCAAACGCCTCCTGCATCATGGGCAGGGAGGGGGAGCCGAACTCATGCCGTCCGTGGTGGCTGAGGATGAGATGTTTGAGCCGGTCAGCCAGATCTTCCGGAAAGCCTGGGATTTCATTGATTTTTTCCTGCATCATCTCGATACCCAGTACCATGTGCCCCACCAATCTGCCCCGGTCCGTGTAGTCGAAGGGAAAGGAATCGAAGCTGAACTCCTTGAGCTTGCCGATGTCGTGGAGAAGCGCCCCGGCCAGGAGCAACGAGCGGTCCAGGGTTGAATAGAGGGTGCAGACGCTCTCCGCCAGTCGGGTCACAGCGAGGGTGTGCTCCAGCAACCCGCCCACATAGGCATGGTGCATCGCCTTGGCCGCGGGCGCTTTTTTCATGGCGGCCATGAGCTTGCGTTCGCCGAACAGGGAAAGGAGCAGCTCTTTCAAAAAAGGGTTTTCCACGCTGGTGGCCAGCTTGACCAGCTCCTTGGCCATCTGGCTGACATTGCCCTTGGTGGAAGGGACAAACAGGGCCAGGTCAACCTCGCTCTCCGCAACTCGGCTCAGGGAGTCGATGCGGAGCTGGAGGATGCCCTTGTATGCCTGGGCCTGCCCGGAAACCAAAACAATGGCCCCGTTCGGGCACTCGCCCATGAGCTGATCGGCATTTTCCCAGACCCGGCACGAAATCTCGCCGCTGGCGTCCATCAGGGCCAGGCTCAGGTATGGCTTGCCAGCCTTGGTCTCTCCCCGGCTCATCTCCCGGACCAGAAAAAGGTCGTGGATTGCCTGGCCGTCGGTGATTTCTTTTATTTGAATGGTTTTGTTGGTTGTTGTCATGTGGCAGCACTTATAACTTCTGTTTTGGGTAAGAATGACGTCGATTTTATGATGAGAAGGAACCATACCAAAGGCAACAACATTTTGGAATGGCCTATCGTGCTTGAAAGGAAAAACACACTGGCCTTTGAAGTTTCAATTGGGCATAGTATTATACATGTATAGCAAAAAGGAGAATGCCATGCTAGCACTGCGTTTACCGGAAGAAATCGAGCGACGGCTGGCTGCTCTGGCCAAGAGGTCAGGCCGCTCAAAATCATTTTACGCCCGCGAGGCCATACTCGAACATCTGGACGATCTGGAAGCCGCGTATCTTTCCGACGAGATACTGAAGCGTGTCGAATCGGGGCAGGAGCGGGCCTTTACTCTTGATGAATTGGAGCGCGAGCTTGGTCTGGCGGATTGAAGTAACGGGTACCGCCAAAAAACAGTTGGCCAAGCTTGACCGGCAGGCACAGATTGAGATTGTGCGGTATCTGCGGGAGAAGATCGCCCCGGAAGAAGATCCGCGTCGGCATGGCGCCCCGCTGCGCAGGGAATTGCTTGACCGGTGGAAGTATCGGGTTGGGGCGTATCGACTCATCTGCGACATTCAGGATGAAAAAGTTTTGGTTCTTGTCCTGATGATCGGCCACAGAAGCAAGGTCTATGGCGGGCATTAAGGCTGGGATCCATCCTCAATCCTTTTGGCCGCGCCTCTCTTTTTCTTTCAAGCCCCGTAACCGCCATTTTCAACGGCAGATATATCAAAGCTGCTCCGCCAGGATAGAGATATTCCGCCACGGGATCACGTTGACCCGCGCCCTTTGCTGGCTGTTATCTCCTGCATAGACAAGATGGGCGGGCCCTGAGCTGTCTGCGGCAAGTTGAAGCCACTTGTTCAGGCCGGCAAAGTAATCGGCGGTAACCGTTTGTCCGGATTTAATCTCTATGGGAAGCAGACGTTCCCCCTGTTCGGCCAGCACGTCAACCTCATTGCCCGTACTATCTCGCCAGAAATACAGATTCGGTTGCAGCCCGCGGTTTAATCTCCCCTTGATAAGCTCGGCCACGACCCAGGTTTCAAAGAGGGCTCCCCGCAAGGAATGAATCGTTATCTGACGGTGCTCCTTGATCCCCAACAGCCACGAAACAAGGCCGGTATCGAAAAAATAGAGCTTGGGCGATTTGATCAACCGCTTGTTGAAATTTCGGTAATGGGGTTGCAGCAAAAAAACAATGTAGCTTGCTTCGAGCACGGAGAGCCAGGCTTTCGCTGTATTATGGGTAATTCCGCAATCGTTGGCCAGGGAGGAAAGATTCAGCAACTGCCCGGTTCTGGCCGCACACATGCGCAGGAACAGTTGAAAGCTTTTCAGATCCCGAACCTGAATCAACTGGTGGAGATCCCGTTCCACATAGGTGCTGACGTAACCGGGGTACCAGTCGGCCGGGGAAACCGCCCTGTCATAGAGGGGAGGGTAGGAGCCGGTATAAATCGCCGTTTCCAGCTCGGCATGGGCCCGTCCTGCGTCAACGAGTTCGCCGTGGCTGAATGGCAGCAATTGCACCATGCCGACGCGCCCCGCCAGGGATTGGGTGATTTTTGAGCGAAGGCCGAACTGCTGAGAACCGGTCAGAATATACAGCCCCATTCTCTGGTCCTGATCAACAATGGTCTGGATATAGGAGAACAGGTCCGGACAGCGTTGAACCTCGTCAAGGATCGCACCGTCAGGATAGCGGCCCAGAAAACCCCTTGGGTCAGTATCGGCAAAGGCGCGGGTATCGGGGTCTTCCAGGGATACATAGGGCTTTTCGGGAAAAACCGTCCGTGCCAAGGTTGTTTTTCCCGATTGACGTGGGCCGGTAATGGCCAAAACGGGAAATCCCTTGCACAACCGCAGAATTGTGTCGACGGCTTTTCTTGTAATCATGATGGTATGTTAGCAGCTATTTTGTAGATTGGCAATTCAATTTACAAAATAGCAAGTCCCAATGGGAAAGCCGGGTGGGGAGCGTGCAATAGATGAATTTTGCTGGACGCGTAACAACTCGAAATTTGCTTCAGACAAGTGCTTCGACAGGCTCAGCGCGAACGGAATATCAATATATTACCTGATTAGCGCTAATCTTCCGCAGTAAATCCGTCATCCCCGAATGTCTTTATCGGGGATCCATGATTTCGGTCAGTTAGAAACTGGATTCCCGATTAGAAGCGCTTCGGGAATGACACTTTTAGTGTCCAGCGGAAGATTAGCGCTAATCAGGACATATTAAGACAATTTCCGTTCGGCCTGAGCATGTCGAAGGGCAGTTGTTACGAGTCCATTAATTTTGATGCACTCGCAAAAAAGGAAAAAGGCCACAGAGTCGCAACACAAAATCAACAAGTTACCAGCGAATACCCGTTGTGATCGCGGCTTTTTGCGATTTCAACAATCTTGCCGGGGAGCAATAACCCCGGCAAAAGGTCATCGACGTGGGTTTTTTTTCTTCGCAACCCGCACAACGCCAAGATGAGGCGGCTTCCATTCGAGTGTGAAAATCGGACCGATATCAGGGATCGCGGGCAGATACTCCGGGACGAGATCGTTTAAGGCGGCAGGGGGCGTCCCTTTTATTTTTTCGTGGCGGCGTATGGCCTCAAGAACCGTAACCGCTTTTTCAAAGGCAATGATTTCCTCGGCATACCGGTTTTTGACCTGTTCATCTTTTTCGTTAGCGTATAATCCCCGCAACCCAATCAGAGCGGCGTAAATATTCCCCCCTTCGGCCGAGAGGATGTTGGCAAGATGCTCTAGCATGATGGGGCCATTTGGCTTTGCGGCGGCAAGGTGAAAGAGTTGTGCAGCCTCTAGAGGTTCGTCAAGGTAGTACATGTGGTTGAATCCGGCAAAAAAAGGCAGCACAAAGTTGTCCGGCAGTGCGGTAATTCCCTGGGCAAGCACGGTGTTTGCGTACCGGGCGTAATCATTGTTGATATGGGGTAGGGCTGCTTGGCAAAGAAAATATGTGTCGATGAAGTGCGGATGCAGGGTGGCGGCGGCGGTAAAGTGTTGGGTAAGAGGGTCTGCATATTCCAGCGGATCGCGGCCCGGCTTTACTCCGCCATAAAAGACGCTGGCCTTGATGAACTGCATTTCCCCGCCCAGTTGGCGAAGATAGCCGAGGGCTATTTTCTGGATTGTCGGAGGCAAAGGGTGGGCAAGCTGTTGGCTGCTTGCGGAAAAACGGGCCTCTTGGAGGGAAAAGAAAGTTCCATAGCAGAAAAGCAGGAGGAAAAACAGAGGTAGCCTGATGCTCATTGCAGGTCCCTGCGCTGGTAGACAAGGCAGGCAAGCCAGAGAAATAGGCCAACATAGGAGAGGGTTATTCCGAAGTTGACCAGCATGAGTGAGAGATCCGGTAGCGGGGTGGTAGAGGCGATCATGTTTTTGAAATCCAGCCGGTCAAAATTCGGAAAAAATGCGGTCATCCACCGCAGCAGATTTTCTAATATCGGTTGAGCGCCTTCTTTTGCGGCACTCTGGACCGTGGCCTCGCGCACTACGGGCAACCCGGAGCAGATGGCATAAAAGGAAAGAGAAATGAGCAGCACCGGAAAGCTGCCGCGAATCAAACCGGAAAACAGGAGGATAACGGAAAGCAGCATCAGCTCCATGGCAACAAGGCCGAACCAGGACAGCAGGTAAGGTGCCATGTTGAACTGGTTGAAGTACGCTGGGTCCACCATCTGTTTAATAATCATCAGGGAGCCAAAGCCCAGTCCGCACAGAAGCAGGTTCAGCAGCAGGAGGAGTCCGGCAAGGCCGGTAAAGATGCCGAGGACATATTCACCCCGCGAGATAGGCCGCGCCAGCAGGGAATAGATAACCTTTCTTTCCTCGTCCAGGGCAATAACCTGCACCCCGTGGAAAAAAAGGAAGATAAAGCCAGAAAGCCAGGCCAGGGAGAGGATGAAGTCACTGGAGGCCCGACCGATGTCGCGGGGGATGAATTCAAAGAACAGGAGCGCCCCGGCCTGGGCCGCCACGGCTAGGACGATGAGGCCTATGAGCGCGTGACGGCGAAGACCGTCGATCAGTACGAGTCGGGCAAGGGCGCTTATGCGCTTTAAGGCGTTAGTCATTTTTAGTCACCTGCTGCACAAGGTGGAGATACCCCTCAACAAAGGTGGGGCATCCCTGTTGCTCCGCCAATAAGTGGGGTTGGCCTTCAAAGATTTTTTGTCCTTGGTGCAGCACCAGAACCCGGTCCACCAGTCGGTCCACATCTTCCAGGATATGCGAACAGAAGAGGATGGTCCTTCCCTCGCCCTTCAGTTCAGTAATGAGTGCGAGAATATCGGCCCGGCCAATGGGGTCTAAGCCGCTCATGGGTTCGTCGAGGATCAGTAGTTCCGGCTCATTGAGCAGGGCGATGGCAAAATTGGCCCGCTGTTGCATGCCTTTGGAGTAATTGCGGAGAGGTCTTTTTCGTGCTTCCCAGAGGCCAAGACGGCGGAGCCATTTTTCAGAGGCGAGGCAAATCTCCTGGCGTACCATGTTGCAGGCTTGGCCGGTGAAGCGCAGCATATCAAGGACGGTAAGGTTCGAGGGAAAATTGGCGGTTTCCGGCAGGTAGCCGATCCGGCGGCGGATTTCTGGATTTTTCGGAGATGATCCTAAGATCGAGATGGAACCCGTATCCGGTCGGATAAAATCCATGAGCAGCTTTATAGCCGTACTTTTCCCAGCGCCGTTTGCGCCGATAAGGCCCAGGGTTTCTCCTCGGGAGACAGAAAAAGAGATGGCAGCAAGTGCGGTATGCGCTGCGGTTGTAAGCTCTTTCGCATAGGTCTTTGAAGCAGTATTAAATGTAATCATGCAGAAATGTTACAAGGCCTACAAAGGAAGTCAAATGAAAAAATGGGGGGATAGAAAGATAGCAAGGAGCGTCCCCTCGTACTTTATTATGTAGTGCAAGCCTGAAAGGGATGGCAAAAAAAAGCGCTGGTCGACTACGTCAACCAGCGCTTTTCGTGTTTATGCAACGAGGTCGGTTATCTCAGCGTCCAAGGGTTGCCGCTGGGGCCGTTAACGCCGACAAAATCGTCAGCAGCCGTGGAGAGCGGAGGAAGGTTCGCGGCCAGCACAGTGCCGTTCGAGCCTGCAACCAGATCACTATAGAAGAGGGTTGCATCGCCATCGGTGGCGAAATAGGTGTCACCCTGCACATGCTTTGATACTGCTACAAAAGTGGTATCGGCCGCCACAGGGGGAGGACCAGCAATAGCAATATTGGTGTCAATCTGGATGCTGACGCCGTTACCCAGGCCGATCTGCAAGGCCCGTGTGGTGCCGCCGCCGTCTGAAGCGATAACAAATGGAAGTAAAGCAGCAACGCCACCCGTTACTGGTGCTCCAGGGCCAGCCGCAGGAACAAGCGCAAGAGCGGCGACCTGATTTGCAGCTGATTGAGAATTGCCAAACCGCTGCCAGTCACTAAAAAAAGCTGCCTGAGAGGTGGCAGCATTTCGGACATCACTGTTGCCGGAAGCATTAAAGCCCCGGATACGATACGCAGCGAATTGCGGGATGGCGATGGCCGCCAGGATGCCGATGATCGCGACAACGATCATCAACTCTACGAGGGTAAAACCTTTTTGGTTCTTCATGATACGCTCCTTTGTGTGTGTGGTGCCTTGCAAAATTAAAAACTTACTCCGTTTTATGGTCTAGCCACGGCTTGGGTCAAATCCAATTTTCATGCCAGCGTGGTTATTATTTTGAAAATTTGGATTTGTGTTTTGATTTTAGGGTGTTGCCTCGAAAGATAAAAAAAGGAAACGAGGTGCGGGGTGTGTTGTGACAAAGTTTGTCAGCTCTCACTGACGTTCTGTGTCAGCGCGGTCATGCCCAATGTATTTTTATTCTAGGAAAAGAGTATGGCGTGTATGCTGGATAGGTGGCGATACTGTTTTTTCATGGTTGTAAAACCGTACAGAATCTTGGAGGAAAGGCATGCGGATCTGGAATTTGAAGGTGCAGACTATTCTCGCCTTTTTTCTGGTTCTCGGGGTTGGCATGCTGCTGGTAAACGTTGTGTCCATGCAACTCTGGAAACGGCAGGCTGTGGGCGCCGAACTGGATCATGCCCGGCGCCTGCTGGCGGTCATGGCCAGGCTTGGGCCTGCGGTTGGCGGAGAAGAAGGGTTCCGGGTCGAAATCGAGCAGATGGTGCGGTCGGAGGAAGCCATTGTCTGCGCCGGCGCGGTAATTGGACGGGGCAAAACCATCACCCTCTCGGCGGGATGCGCTGATTATGCCACAGCTCTTGAGAGCGCCTTGACGAACGCCGCCCACTCCGGGGTTGCGAGCAGCCGCCGGCTTTCGCCTCCCCCCGGCGCGGGTTCAGGCCCGCGAAGCAATCTGTTGCTTGTCGCGCAGCCTTTTTCATCCCCGGACGGATCGAGGGGCGCCATGGCCATGGTCCGTTCCACCGGTCCGATTGATGCCCAATTGTGGGAAAATGAAAAAATCATCCTGGCCTATATGCTTGCCAATGCGGTGGTGTTGGCGGTTGTCGGCCTTTTTCGCATGGTCAAGCTCGTTGTCCGCCCTTTGGAGCGCCTTGCCGAACAGGCGGATACGTATTCCCTGCGGCATGATTTTTTGCCTTTTCCAGGGCGGCCCGGAAATGAGTTCGGCCGTCTCTCTTCCAGCTTGAATCGGATGATCGCGCAACTTGAAGAGGATCGGGGAGCGCTGCTGGACAAGGTTGCCTCGCTGAAATGCGCAAACGAGGAGTTGGAGCGGAACCGGCGGGAGATGGTGCGGGCGGAAAAGATGGCCTCCATAGGCCGGCTGGCAGCCGGTCTTGCCCATGAGATCGGCAATCCGCTGGGTGTTGTGCAGGGATATCTGGATCTTCTCGGGCAAGGGGCCGTCTCTTCCGAGGAAAGAAAGGAGTTCGCGCGGCGCGCCGAACAGGAGGTGGCGCGGGTGGGCAGACTGATCCGGCAGTTGCTCGACTATGCCCGGCCGATTGAAGGCGCCCCCGCGCCGGTGCGGGGGCGGGAGCTTTTGGCTGAGAGCCTGGAGCTGTTTCGCCATGGCAACCATGCCCACATCGGGTTTTTCCTTGAATCGGAGGCGGAAGACGATCTGGTTCTGGCCGACGCCGACGGTTTGCGGCAGGTCTTTGTGAATTGCATCATGAATGCGGTTGATGCTCTTGGCACGCTTCCGGAAGGAAGAGTCGTTGCGCGGTGCCTTAATGGGCAGGAGGGGGATCGGCGATACATCCGGGTGGTTATCAAGGATAACGGTCCGGGAATTGCACAAGAACATCTGGAGAGCGTGTTCGAGCCTTTTTTCACCACCAAGGAGCCGGGCAGAGGAACAGGATTGGGGTTAGCGGTGTCCTGTTCGCTTGTCGAGAATTGGGGTGGAAAAATGTGGGCTGAAAACGTCCGGGCTGAAGATGGCGGGGGTGCGGCGATCTGGATTTCGCTGCCCTTGGCCGCATCCTTGAATACGGAAAAAGGCCTTGCCGACACGGGCAAGGCGGCATGACAGGAGATGGGCATGGCGGGTGATGGAGGGCGGTTGCTGATAATCGATGATGAGGAAAGCATGCTGGAGATGCTTTCCATTGTCACCTCCAAGGGGGGATACCAGGTAACCCTGGCCAGAAACGGCGAGGAAGGCCTCGGTGCCCTGGGAAAAGGGAGTTTTTCCCTGGTGTTGTGCGATCTGAAGATGCCCCGCCTTGATGGGATGGGATTTTTGGAAAAAGCCAAGGAACAGGGCATTGAGGCGCCTATTATAATGATGTCCGCCTATGCGGCCATTGAGGATGCCGTGGCCGCGATAAAGGCCGGGGCCTATGATTTTATCACCAAGCCGTTCAAGGCGGATGAGGTGCTCCTGACCCTGGGCAGGGCCGCGGAGCATATGCGGTTACGGCGGGAAAATCTCCTGCTGCGGAGGCAGATCGATGATTTGCAGCGGGAGCAAGGGCTTGACGACATGGTCGGCAAGAGCGGCGTCATGGCCTCCTTTCTGCAAACAGTGGTCAAGGTGGCGCAATACGACACCACGGTGCTCATCACCGGCGAATCCGGCACCGGCAAGGAGCTGGTGGCGCGGGGGATTCACCACAAAAGCGGCCGGGCCGGCAAGCCGTTTCTGGCTGTCAATTGCGGCGGGATGCCGTCGAGCCTGCTGGAAAGCGAGTTGTTCGGGTATGTGAAAGGCGCTTTCACCGGCGCGGAAAAAGACCGTAAGGGCATATTCCAGGAGGCGCATGGCGGCACCCTCTTTCTGGATGAGATCGGTGAACTCCCTCCCGATGCCCAGGTGAAGTTGCTGCGGGTATTGCAGGAGCGGGAGGTGCGGCCTGTGGGCGGGGCGCGGACGGTGCGCGTCGATGTGCGGGTGCTTGCCGCTACAGCCCGCGATCTGGAAGAGGAGGTGGCGGCGGGCCGGTTTAGGGAGGATCTGTTTTACCGGCTTAATGTAATCCGGCTGCATGTGCCGCCGCTGCGCGAACGCATGGAGGATATCCCCCTACTTTGCACCCGTTTGCTGGACCGGATCGCGGCCAAGCTCGACAGGCTGCCCCCGGAATTGCCCCCGGCCACCTTGGCGGTGCTGCTTCGCCACCGTTGGCCCGGCAACGTTCGGGAATTGGAAAACGTCTTGGAGCGGGCGTTGGTACTATCCGATGGAAGTCTGATCATGACGGAGCATTTGCCTGAAAATTTTGTTGGGCTGACAGAGCCTTGCAGAGCCGGGATCGAAAAAACTTTGGGCACTTACTCCTTAAAAAAGGGGCAGAAGGAAATGGAACGTGCCCTTATCGCCCAAGCTCTGGCAGCCACCGGCGGCAACAAGACCAAGGCTGGTCTTTTGCTTGAGATTAGTTACCCGTCTTTGCTGAGCAAGATGAAGGAGTACGGGCTGTGATAAAGAATGTTTATAATGCGCGGAACGGTAGTCTCGCCCGAGGGGCAGGTCTGGACCCACTGCGGTAGAGGATTGGGCATGATCCATTTTTACCTTCCAAGTCGTCTTGAGTTACCCGCAATCGTGAGCAAATAGGAGTGAATATCCACGGTGCGTGGTGTCCTCAATATGCGTATATTGCTGATAACGTAGCCCTTTCCCGAGTACCTGTGGAGCTTTGGGCCTGGATTTCCGTCTGGAACAGATAGGGGATATGTTGAGGGGTAACCGTGCCGCTGCTGTTGCTGACAACGCCTCCCCCGACCAGGCTATTGGAAGAGGTGCCGCTATTGCCGAGGCTCGAGCTTAATATGGAGGTGTTGACTATTATGTTGGGAGTTGGCGCCGTGAATGTCAGGGTCAAGGTCGCATCCACTGGATCGGCAGGATAACCTCCATCATTAATATTGCCGGTTGTCGTGAGTTTTGCGGTGAAATTCGCATCGGTAATCAGTGGGGTTAACACGCCACCATAGGTTCCCATGGCGCTGAGGTTGGTCCCTCCCAAGCCTGTTTGTATGATTTCTCGGGCAAAAAAATTCATCCCCCCATGGGAGGATTCCAGCGCCTCCTTATACCGTTTCTGTGAGCCGGTCGTCCAAATACCAGTCCCTGCCATATAGAGAAGAGATGCAATCATGAGCATGCCGATAAGGCCCAAGATCAAAGCCATGACCAGTGCTACTCCTCTCTCGTTCCCAACTATTGCGGCACCTGGTACTCTGTACATTGTTGCGGATAGCCCGGGGGGGGGGTGGTTAATCAGCCGCATAGGGTGTTCCTCCATATTGTCATTGTAGATTTCTGGGCGTCACTGCCAGGCTATTTACCTTCCAGCGGTAGTTGGGCCAGGTTGCGCCGATGTTCGCGTTCAGGTCAAATGTCCGGCCAGCCACCAGGGTAACCCCGTCTGCAGCGACTTCGCCAACATTAATGTTGGCATTGGGAGACGTATATGTTTGATCCACCCTCCCTTCATGGGTGAGGACATAACACCGGATGGACTTTACCTGGTCGCGTATTTGTTGGGCTGTCAGGCCGTTGAGGCCATTGGCTTCGGTCCTCGTATCCCACCCCCCGTCGCCATCGGTGTCGAGATAATAGACGACCTGGAAATCGGCCACGCAATCCACGATGGGCAAAATTGTAAAGTTTTCGTCGGCCTGGTTGAGCGTAGCCTTGACCAGGGTTCCCGTGCCCGGCGCACATTGAGCCGATACCCCTGCGTTGTTGATGTAATAATCGGTGCGGTTGAATGGCCTTCTTGGGGCGATGTTATCAATCCCGTAAATGAGATACCGGTCGCCGTTTGGGTCGTTGGGCGTGTCGGGAGGAGCAAAGGGGGTTAAGTCGCCTGCCGTCGGGTTAACAGCATAGTTCGCGCCATCCAGGACAAGCTGGCGGGTTTCTCCTGTGCTGATTTGGGGACGAATGACGACTACCCAGTCCGTGTTAACGAACGCTTCGGCGCTCATGGATTGGACGGTGACTGCGTGCGCGGCATCCCTGCTCAGCCAGCCCCATTTTTGGCTGGCATCATCCCGTATCACATTGAAGGCCTTGATAGCCAGATAATCGGAACCATTCATGCTGGAAGCAGAGGTGTCTTCAGAGGCCAATGCTCGTGGTGCACCGGGGGCATCATTCATTCCGGCCGGCGCCGCAGGTTCAAAATAAGGACTGGGCACCACCCCGGCCGGAAACTCCCATGGAAGGCCGAAGCCGGTATGTTCAAGGTCGAAACGCAGTAAATCCATGCCGAGTCCTGTTTCAATCTTTGTTTCTGCTATCCGCCACTGTCGGGAGCTTTGTTGCATAACCGGAGAGAAACTGCTAAATACCATGGCCATCAGGATACCCAGAAGGCCCATATAGATCAACAGTTCTACAAGGGAGAAGCCGGCTTCTGCCCGGCACAAGATTTTACCGTGTTGTTCCATGTCTGCCCCTTAATACAGATGGCGGCGCCTGAAAAGCCGTGTCTGCATCAGTTTGTACTGTGTAACTCTTATGGTATTTAGGCACTATCCTTTGGTTTTGCGCAGCCATCATTGATCACTGCGCACGATTATTGTGCTTAAGGATATTTGGCGATTCCTGTTGGTGGGCACCAGAACAGCTCCCCCGGCACCGGGATCGTCCCAGCCCACGACCACATCGATGCGTTTGAGCGCGACGGCGGCAGTCACCAGATCGGTGACTTGCGACAATCGCTCAAAAGGCATGACGCCCCCGCGGATATTGACCAGAACATCTTGAACGGTCGTTGGGTCGGCGGGCCAGGCTGCCGCAGTCAGGGCTGCCGAAGTGCCAAACACGGAAAACCGTTCGACCTGCAGCCGATTCAATTCCTCTTCAGCCAGCCTGAGAGCCTCGGCGCGCACCACGTTTCCGCTGTTGCTGCGGAGGGCCTGAATAAGTCCACCAGCCACGCCCAGCATGACCACCATGAAGACAAGCAGGGCAATCATGATTTCCACCAGGGTAAATCCTTGGTGCTCGTGGGATTGCTGTTTATTATTGTTGAACACAAGCACCTCCCGTCATTACGCCTATATTGATGCGAGTTGGCGCGACTACGATACAATCCACGCCAGGCGAGGCATTTGGAGAATAACCAGTAACACTTAAGGTCTGTTGGTTTCCTGTCATGCCTCTTCTGTCGAAAACAATCGTCGTGGGAAGGCCGCCCAAGACAGTCGAGTTCAGGACAAAGCTGGGATAGGGTTTTGGTGTAGTGGGTTCGCCTGCATCGACAACGCCATCACCGTCAGCATCCTGGTGGGTAGTCACTAGATTAGCAGCCAAAGTGACCCGCACTTGGGTGTTGGTGTTTGCCGCATCGTTTCTGGCTCGCATCAATATGGAGTATATCTCCTTGGTGTAAGATTCCACCGTATATTTATCATTCCATTGCTTGAAATTCATGGTTGCAATTGCCAGAACGATCCCGATTATGGCAATAACTGTCAAGAGTTCGACCAAGGAGAAGCCCGATTGAGCTTTCATCATGTCCTGCCTCGGGGTGTCATGTTGTCTTTCCATTTTCTTCATCGTTCTTGAATGTGCATGAATTTTTTTATGGGGAGTGGGTTGGTTACCACCATGAGGCCTTGTCCTGCGGGAGGAATGCCCTCGAAACCAGCACTGCGGCGGCTATCCTTTTGGCTGAGGACTCCGGGATCATGCAGGCTCAGTTCCTTGATTTCACCGGTGGAAACCTGCACCAGGGCTTTTCCCTGCATGACAAAAGTGACTTTGTTGCCGGTTTTGTAGTCCAGCGCCCAGAGATAGGTTGTGCCGCCAAAGCTGCAGATATCAGAAGTCGGGGCAAAACTCAGGAAATAAACGGCGCCAAGGGGGTCTGGCGTGGGGTTTGATATCACGCGCTCCGAGCCCTTTGGCGAAGCCGCAGCATCAAGGTTGATATACCAACCTTTCTCCGTGGCCGTTAACGCGGTGGTTGGCGATGTTGTTTGATTTCTCAAGTCGGTCAATAGCAACGTGTCCGAGCAGGCGGGAGATATGGTGTTGCTCGTCGCAACAAAGCAGGGGTCTTCAATGCCGAACAGCTTGCGTTGTGTGGTCAGGTCATCCTGTTTGTGGAAATACCGGCCTTCCGCGAAGTAGAGCCAGAGTTTTCCGCGGTTTCGGTCAATAAGATTAGCCACGGAGGTAGTGACCGGTCCGATATTGTCAATAACCGGGCTCACCGTCCAGTTGGCGGGATCGAGATCATCATTGATTACGAGTCGCAGCACACCGCCGCTGGTGGTGTCTTTAACGTAGCCGATGTAAACGACATCATCCTTGTAGTTGCCGACATTGGTGGGCCTGTCTTTTTCCAGATCAAGCGAACCGGTGGAGATGGAGCCAGCAAAGGCATTGGTGATGCCGGTGTCGATGGTGCGCAACAGAGCACCTGTCTTGAGGTCAAGAATAAAGAGCCGCAGGTTTTTATTTGAGGTGCCTTTGAAGTCCTTGGCGGTAATGGGGCCGGTTGCTCCTGAAGCCAGGATGGCGAACCACCGGCCATTTGCATCATCAACGCATCTGCCATTCGTGGCGGTAGCGCCGCAATCAACGTCATTGCTACAGGCAGTCCGGCTTTTTGCGCAACGTCGGACGCCTCCCCTGACAATCGCCGGGCCGACGTTGGTGACACCAAGGTTTGAATTATTGAACTCCCACAAGAGCGTAGGATTGTCCTGCTCGGTCACATCAAGGGCAAAGTATGATGACCAGCCTATAGGGGTGCCGCCAACATCCAGGGGGGTTTTGACGCAAGCAGCGTCGACGCCGCTGCTTGTTGCCCCGCCAATGCCCATGCTGCCTATTACGATACTGCGCCAGCTTGTATTGGCAAGATTCAGCAAGCCGCTTGTGGAGGTGGTTTGTTTTGGGCAATCCCAATAATCTGTTGTGAGTCCACAGGTTAGAGGGGCAAGGGGAGCATTAATTTTGTTTATGCTTGCATCCGTCATAACCACCGGGCCGTCCACCATGTAGATATGGCAGTAGTCAGGTTGGGAGAGATATTGCAAATACGGAAGGACATTTTTAGGGATAAAGGCCCAGCTCTCGGTGCCTATGCCTCCGATGCCAGCGGCCCCATCAAGCTTTCCTGGCTGATACCAAGGTTTGCTGGTTTTGCAGAGGTCGCTGCCTCCAGTACAATCCGTGTCGGCAGTGCAGGGAGTTCCACTTGAAGAGCAAACTTTCCAATTCTGTACGATTTTACCAAGCCTGAAGGAGTGGAACATGCCATCATTGGCACCCACAAAGACGCGCTGTCTGTCCTTGTAATCAAGGCTGGAGATAAAGTCTTTGTATGTTTGGTCTCCGTAGCCGTACGGTGACGGAATATTGAAATTGTTCGAAGGGCTCGGCCCCATAATGCGGGGGGTTGAGGAAATAATGTCCCCCAGTTTCCAGATGTGCGTTTCTTCAACACATGAGCCTCCTCCTCCGGTACAATCCGCATCGATATTGCAGGCCATTCTGCTTGAGGAACAGACCTTCAATGTCGCGATCCTGTTTCTGGGGGGCACACAAGTATCGCCCAGAGCGCAATCAGCATCAACGGAGCATGGGGTTCTCCCGGTTAAGCAGAGCTTGGCAAAGCAGCCAACAGTGCCGCAGGCACAGCCGGCCCCGGTTGCGTCCACGCAATCGTCCCCTCGAACATAACTGATGGTTGCATTGGCTGCAACGGCGCTTGCGATCTGTCCCAGGTAATCATCAAGTTCTGGGCGATTTGTCGCATCGAACGACATAAGACTTGAGCCATTTAGCGAGGTTTTAATGGTTCGGGATGATGGCGTTGTCCACCAGAGATTGACCCCAGCCCGCCAGATTGCCTTGGCGTCCTCGATGGGGATGTTGCCTTTGTTTATATCTGCAGTGCCGTTGCCATCAGTATCCTGGTAGCGTGCGGCCAAAGTTTTTTCCTGTGCGGAATCGAAATAGAAGTTCGTGATGTAATCGCTTTTCAGGTTGAGGATTGTATAGGTGCTACTATCCCTGACAGTGTCTTCACGGATTTGCGAAGACGCGAAAAACGGATCCAGATAATACCAGTAATTCATGAGGTCGCTTGTCCAGGTGATATCGGCGGAAGAAAGAAAGGAGCGGCTGGGATAGAACAGGGATTGGACAAGAGTGGCTCCGCTTCCTTCACTGGAGCTTAACACCGAAACCGCAGTACTTGACGCCGCTCTTTTGACGATATCATAAATCGCTTGCCGTATATTCTGCGACAAAGCATAGCCGTCATTTCCTTCATAATAGGTGATGGGGTCATCGGTCCCATCGGACGAGATTACGCCGTCGCCGTTTGAATCCCTGTAGCACTCCGCCGGGGTTGTTGTGCAATCGGCTTTGTTGTTGTAGTTGCCGGCGCTGTCTTTGAGATCTTCAAATCCGCCATAGATGGCAGCGTCCTTGAGTAAAGTCGAGCCGGAGCCAAACAGGAACACAGGATAAAGAAAGACATTCTGCATTCCGGGGAGGCTTTTTCGCCACGTGGTCGGGACATCGGTCTCTGTTCCTGGACGCATGTCGGTGGTTCTGGCCCAGTAGGCTACGTCGATTATGTAATCCGTGCCGGAGCTTGAATACGTCTGGCCAACGGGGGTGCCCGCGAATCTGGGATTGGGGTTATTCGGTGCCCCCCCATACCCGGAACAGGCTTTGATGTTTGTCGCAGTGCAGGCAGCATAGGGTGCGGTGGTTGTGGTGCCTGGCATGCTGAGATCCTGGGTGGATTCGCCATCCGTCAGGAAGAGGATGAACGACTTGGCGCACGGCACATACTGATTTGTCAGGTTGGCGTCCACATCGGTGAACTTATAGGCGTAGGGATCCCTATAGATATCGGTGGCGGCAAAGGTGCCTGAGCCCACAGTGTAATCAGCGGCGAGGTACTGGGGGGTGTCCTGCCTGAAATAACTCACCATCTCCCGCAGGGTTTCGCCCAGAGGAGTCCATGTGCTCGGGACCATGTTGTGGATGGAGGTAATCATGGTGGGCACTGAGTTGTAGCCAACGTAGTTGGCGACCCTGCCGCCATTGTCGGTGTTATAATAACCAAGACCGAATCTGACCTCGCTGTTGAGACTGTCGATAATGCCTTCAGCCTTGGTTGTGCCTTGATCGACAATGATGTTGTATGGGCCGCCGTTGAGTTGCGGAACCTCAACCTGAAGATATACCTGGGTTACACGGATGTAAGGGGATCCGGAATAAGCCGTATTCGCTCGCACGCCAAAACCCTGTATCCCTGTGGCGACTTGTTGTTTTATTTCCGCCCATGTCCAGGGGGCGGAGGTGGCAGGATTGTTTGTAAAGGTAAATGAATATGTGCTGTAGGAGCTGCTGTAGGCCAGGTTGCTATACGTTGAAGAATAATCTGTTCCATTGATTCTGAGTACACCGTTTATCCTCCGTGTGGTGGTGCTATATGTCGATTTTGCCGCGCGAACATATAGCTTGACCGTGATTGCCCCGGCCGGTTCCGCCTGGGCATAGGTGTAGTCCATGATAACGGGACTGCTGGTGTTGCTATTTTGGATATATGTTGCGCCATCATCAGCAACGGCCTCATCCACCTTGGTATAAGCAATGACTCCTCCGGAGACTGGATATTCGCTCCAGCCCGTTGGCATAGAGATATCGGCCTCGGGCCTGACAATGAATTGGGCTGCCGTCCCATTGGCGTTTATGGTGAGGTTGTCCGAGGTGTCTCGGACAAAATTATAATTGCCCACAAACGGAAAGATATGCGCTGCGGTTGTAACAAAGTCTTTGTCGAAAGAGGTGTAATTGCAGTTAGCGCTTTCGCCATACAGTTTTACCGTGGGAGTGCCAGTTGACGTACGAGGGTCTGCCTTGCCGCCGATGAGGAGTTTTTTAGATACTTCGGTTCGGCGCATGGTGGCCCAGTTGAGAAAACCGCCGTTGGCAATGGGGTTGGCGACAGTGCCTGTGTTCATGGCGACGGTGGTGACTTCCCATATGCCGCTGACGTTGTTGTATTTATAATTTTTTGTCCCATCAAAATATCCGTAGTACATGCCATTGGCGAATTGTGTGGGGTCGTAGGCGGTAGGATAGGCCTGGCCGCACATACTCCCTGAATTGTCGAGAACGATCAGGATGTTTGGCGAAATAGCCTGGGCCACAAAGGGCGGAGAAACGCAGTAATCGGTCATGGCACCGAGCGCCGGGGCAACGGGTACTGTCAGTAGCAGGAAAAGCAGGGGCAGTAATGCCATCTTGGCAATAGATGTATTTTTTTTCATCTTGGACTCCTTTTGTTCCCTGCTGGCTTTTTAGTCTCCTTGATGTACACGATGACCGGGACCATGGTTTTGGTGTCTTTTGACATATAGCTGTACTCAAAGGCGACATTGCTGGGAATTGTAAGTGTGTTTAGAGGTATTTGTTTACCTTTCGCACTCTCAACAACTACGGAGGAGTAAACATCATATCCTTTTTCGTTTATCGTGACGGAGTTCTTGCCTTCCACGGCGGTTAATATCCCACTTTCTTGATATCTTCGGGGTTCACCGCTTGCCGCCAAGCATAGGGCGGTTGACGAAAAAATGAGCATGATCGCCGACAGGAAGATCAAAACGTGTCTGCCATTGCTTGGTGCACGATACGGAGTGTTATTATTTTTCATGTTTGCCTCGACTGGAGTGTAAAATTTTTTTATATAATGCAGAGGTGGTCTCGCACAAGGAAAATTCATTTCGAGACTGTTTGGCTGCCGTTTTGGTGCCGTACCTTTTGCGCTGTGTTCCATTTCTGGTAGCTATTCTCACCGCTTTCGCGGACTATTTTTCCGGGTTGCGTTAAGAGAGTATGGGCGTTAAATCCAAAAAAAAGTTTTGCATATTCCATGCCGTGATTAAACGTTTCTTTTTTAGTATTGCCGCTGCTGGGGTGAGGGTGAAAATACGCACTGCAATTTTCTAATCGGACAGTACTTAGAAATGATAGTATAGTACCTGAGCTATGCTTATGAAATTATTGGCACATCCCAAACAGTAGTTGGCGCGGCCAGGAGGCCACGACCAGGGGAAATCCACCACCATGCCGCTTCTCAACGATGAAAAATATATCCTCGATCTATTGGCGCACCGCCGGTTTATTACTCCAGCCCAGCGTAAATTCATCGCCGACCACAAGGCGCAGCAACGGCAAATTCTTCTTCGACAGCATGCCGAGGACCATAAGAACAAGGCAGTACGCACAAGTGATACCACTTTGACGCTGGTGGATGTTATCATCTCCATGAACCTGGAGCTTAGTGACAAAAAAGGGCAGCCGCTTACGGAAGAATTGGTTTTCCGAGCCATTGCCGAGGACCGCGGTCTGCCTTTTGTCAAACTTGATCCCCTGAAGCTTGATATCAAGGTGGTCACCAAGACCATCCCCCGCACCTTTGCCTTCCGCCACCTGTTGCTGCCTTTTGCTTTTGCCAACGGCATCTTGGAGGTGGCGGTCTGCGACCCGGACAACAGTGCAGTGTTGGCCGAGATCGAGCGAGCCAATCAGCTTACCGTAAAGCCCTACCTCACCAGCAAGGGCGACATTCGCAAACTGCTGGCAGAGTTTTATGGCTTCCAATCCTCCATCACCGCGGCGGAAAGCCATCTGGCCCGACCCTTGGTGGATCTGGGCAATCTTGAGCAGTATGTGCGCATCTCCTCCACCGAGGAGGCGGCCTCCTCGGACCAGCATGTGACCTCGGCAGTGGACCATATGTTCAACTATGCCTTTGAGCAGCGGGCCAGCGATATCCACATCGAGCCCAAGCGGGAGCAGGCCCTGGTCCGCTTGCGCATCGACGGGGTGCTGCACACCATCTACAAGCTGCCCAAGGTGGTTCATGCTGCGGTGGTTTCCCGGATCAAGTCCCTGGCCCGTCTGGATATCGCCGAAAAAAGGCGGCCCCAGGACGGCAGGATCAAGGTGGATCGCTCCGGCCAGGAGGCGGAGATCCGGGTTTCCACCGTGCCGGTGGCCTTTGGGGAAAAGGCGGTGCTGCGGATTCTGGACCCGGACATCCTGTTTCAGGATGTGGACACGATCGGCTTTTCAGCGCGCGATCTTGCGGTGTACAAGAGCTTCATGTCCGCGCCCCATGGCATTTTC